>Ga0160457_1000012_pt1 | contig 443154 bp, 365 predicted proteins | sample HID1972M_E6MG_FD_108242 | JGI IMG/M metagenome (GOLD analysis project Ga0160457, IMG submission 108242) | Enriched pill bug-associated microbial communities from UW Madison campus, WI, USA - HID1972M_E6 MG | ecosystem: Host-associated > Arthropoda: Insects > Digestive system > Unclassified ...
AGCGAGGACGCTCAGCACGATCCTCGTCTTCTTCTCCACCGGAATCTGAGGTGGTCTTCCCATGTCGGACTCTCCGTTCAGGACTCAACTAACAGCCCTGCCACATAGTCTGACGCGCGACAAAGCCACACAAGCACGCCTGCTCGCCGACATTCACGCCGACTCCACCGCACGCAAAGCACGACGCCGCGCCCAGGGTGACGAACGGTCCAAGAGCGCAGCGAGCCGGGACGCAGCGAGAGGACGGGCTAACCGAGGTGGAGCGGCGAGCCCGTGAGGCGCTCGAACGCCTCGAGATAGCGGGCGCGGGTGCGGGAGACCACGTCGTCGGGCAACGGCGGCGGCGGGGTGTCGCCCGCGCGGTCCCAGCCGGACGCGGGCGAGGTGAGCCAGTCGCGCACGAACTGCTTGTCGAAGCTGGGCTGCGGCCCGCCCGGCGCCCACGTGTCCGCGGGCCAGAAGCGCGAGGAGTCCGGTGTCAACACCTCGTCGCCGAGCACGATCGCACCCGTGCTCGGGTCGCGGCCGAACTCAAACTTGGTGTCAGCGAGGATGACGCCCCGTTCGCGCGCGAGCCCCTCGGCACGCCCGTAGACCTCGAGGGTCAGGGCTCGCAGGCGTTCGCCGTCGTCGGCCCCGATCATGCCCACGACCGTCGCGAAGTCGACGTTCTCGTCGTGATCCCCGAGCTCGGCCTTCGTCGCGGGGGTGAAGATCGGCTCGGGCAGTCGCGAGCCGTCGACGAGCCCCGGCGGCAACGCGACGCCGCACACCGCACCGTCGGCCCGGTACTCCGTGAGCCCGGACCCCGTGAGGTAGCCGCGCGCGACGCACTCGACGCCGAACATGTCGAGGCGCCGGCACACCATCGCCCGGCCCGCGACGGCGGACGGCACGTCGAGCGAGACGACGTGGTTCGCGACGACGTCGGCGAGCTGGTCGAACCACCACAGGCTGAGCTGCGTGAGCACGACTCCCTTGTCGGGGATGGGCGTGTCGAGCACGAAGTCGTAGGCGCTGATCCGGTCGCTCGCGACGACGAGGACGACGTCTCCCTCCGGGTGCTCGGCCTCCGGCTCGTACAGGTCACGGACCTTGCCGGAGTAGATGTGGCGCCAACCGGGCAACGCGGGAGCCGGAGTGGGCGGGATGCTGTTCACGCGGGACAGTCTTTCACTGTGCTGTCTCTTGCTGCGTAGTCCCTCACCGCGCGGCCCGGCACCACAACCTCCCCGCATTGCGCCGTCGGGCCCAGGCGCGCTACCCGCCGGACGCGTCCCCGGCCTGCTCGCCGGCCGCGGCACGCGGGTCCACGCCGATCGCCCACACCGGGTCGGGCACGACACCGTTGACGGACCAGTCGCCGACGAGGCGCGCCTTGTGAATCACGGGGTTGTGCGACGCGACCGTCCGGGCGTTGCGCCAGTGGGCGTCGAGACCGTGCGACCGGCTCGTCGCCGAGGCCCCCAGGGCGTCGAACAGCACCGTCGCCGCGTGCGGCACGAGGGACGAGAGCACCACCTGGGCCTGGGACGCCCGCAGCTCCGCGAGCGCGTTCGCCTCGCGGTCGGACGCCGAGTCGCGATCGACCGCCGTCTCGTGGGCGGCCTGGACCGCCGCGGCCACGTCCCGTACCACCGCATGCGCGGCGTAGGCGACCGAGGAGACCTCGCCCACGACCGCGAGGTTCTGGGGGTCGTTGCGGGCGAGCGGTGCATTGCCGTGGCTGTACACCCGGGCCCGCGCACGGAGCTGCTCCGCGAGGTCGCGCTCGGCCGCGGCTGCGATCCCGGCGAGCACCGTAAGCAGGACGAGCTGGTAGAACGCCGTCTGGTAGCGGAAGCGATCGCGGAACGCGGCGATGTCCTCCCCGGCCGCGGCGGCGCCGTCGAACACGATCGTCCCGGTGCCCGTGAGCTGCTGGCCGAACCCGTCCCAGTCGTCGCTGATCCGCACCCCGGGCTGGTCGGTCCGCACGAGTACGGTGACGTCCTCCTCGCCGCGGCGCGCGGTCGCGTCGACCCAGTCGGCGTAGATCGAGCCCGTCGTGTAGAACTTCCGGCCCTCGACCACCCAGGACCCGTCACGGTCGAGCACCTGGGTCCCCGAGACACCGAGCTGGCCCGAGCCCACCTCGCTCCACGCGTTGCCGACGATCTCGCCCGCGCTGAATCGGCTCAGCCACGCGTCACGTCCCGCTCCGGGCGGCGCCACGAGGCGATCCTCGACGTAGGCGAAGTGCCCGCGGAAGATCTGCGGCAGGTTCGGGTCCGCCGCAGCGAGGTCCACGAGCACCTCGGTGAGCTCGGGGATCGTGAGCCCGTCCCCGCCGAGCTCCTCGGGAACTCGCAGCCGGCCGAGACCCGCCCGGGCGAGCGCCCGCACCTGCTCGCGGGGCAGCACGTGGTCACGCTCGCGCTCCCTGGCGCCCTGGGCAACCTGCGCGATCACCGGATCGAGCCGTTCGCGCGCCCTCGCGAGGCGCGCCGAGTCGCGCCCCATCAGGTGTACAGCGAGATCGGCTGCAGCTCACCGTTGAGCTCCCACGCGCCCACCTCGAGCTTCTTGAAGTCGACCGGGTCGTGCAGCGAGTGGGTGCGGATGTTGCGCCAGAACAGGTCGAGACCCACCGAGGACTTCGTCGAGCTGGACCCGGTGACCTCGAAGACCCGATTGGTCACGTCGATCCCGACGTCGCTCGAGACCACCTTGAGCCGCGCGATCTCGATCTCGAGCGCGCCGCGGGCCTCGGCCGTCACGGCCTCGCCCTCGGCGATGACGGCGTCGAACGCTCGACCGGCCCGGTCCGCGAGCGCCTCCACCGCGGCGATCCGCGAGGCGAGCTCTCCCACCGTGCGCTGCACGAAGGGGTCGTCGCGGTAACGCTCGACGTTCGACAGGAACCAGGAGTTCTTGCGCTCGCGGACGATCTCGATGCCGCGGGCCAGGGCGCCCTGGGCGATGCCGAGGTAGAGGTTGCCGAACGCGAGCTGGATGCCCGGGGTGATGAGCGTGGCGAAGGGCTCGTCCGAGAGCGCACCGAGCACGTCGCCCGGCTCGACGCGGACACCCTCGAAGCGGACCGAGCCGCTCGCGGAGAGCCGCTGACCGAGGTTGTCCCAGTCGCCGAGGTACGCGACTCCCGCGCGGTCGTGATCGAGGGCCACGAAGAGCACCTGACCGTCACGCTCGCCGCCGCGTACGAGCCCCGCGGCGAGCACGATGTCACCCGCGGACGCACCGGTCGAGAACCGCTTGAGGCCGTCGAGCCGGTAGCCCTCGCCGTCCGGAGTGAGGATCAGGTCGGGGTCGACTGGGTTGACGGCGTCGCCCCAGACCCACCGTCCCGCGACCGTGCGCTCGAACCATCCGGCCTGGTCCTCCTGCGCCGCGGCGAAGCCGATGTTCGAGGCGTTGATGTAGTGGTAGGCGAGGATCTGCGCGACCGAGGCGTCGGCCCGCGCGAGGATGCGCACCACGAGGAACGCCGTCTCCCAGTGCCCACCCCCGCCCCCGGCCTCCGCCGGGTCGAGCAGGTTGACGAGCCCGTGGTCCCGCAGGAGGTCGAGCTCGGCGCTCGGGTCCTGGTTCGCGCGGTCGCGCTCGAGGGCGTCGACGGCGAGCTGGGCGGCCACCGTCTCGGCGACGGCGGACCACGAGTCGAGCTCGGCCTGGTCGGCATGACCCGACCAGGGGCTGCGCTGGGTGGCTGCTTCGGTGCGCGTGCTCATGCGTTCTCTCCTGAGGTGAGGGCGGTCAGGTCCGGGGGAGCGTCAAGGTCGCCGGCAGCGGCGAAGGCGGAGGGAGCGGTGTTGTCCGCAGCGGAGGTCTTGCCCGCATAGGCGCCGCGGTAGGCGTGCGCGGGGTGCCAGTCGGGGACGACGGGCGAGCCGGTCGCGTTGAGCCGACCGCGCAAGGTCCCGGCGGGGTACTCGTCCCACACCCGCCCGCGCCGGCGCAGCTCGGGCACCGCAAGCCGCACGAAGTCCTCGAAGGTGCCCGGCGTCACGACGTAGGCGAGGTTGAACCCGTCGATGCCGCCGACGTCGACCCACCGCTCAAGCTCGTCCGCGACCGTCGTCGGGCTCCCGACGATGACCGGGCCGATGCCGCCGATCCCCACGTAGTGCGCGATGTCCCGAGGAGTCCACTCCCGGTCGGGGTCGGCGAACGTGAAGATCGACAGCGCCGAGCGGGCGGCGTCGGTGTCGACGTACTTGAGCGGCGTGTCCGGATCGAACTGCGACAGGTCGAGGCCGGACCAGCCGCCGTAGAGCGCGTGAGCCCCTTCGAGGCTGACGTACTGGCGGTACTCGGTGTACTTGGCCTGCGCCTCGCCGTCCGTCTCGGCGACGATGACGGTCGCTAGCGTGAGGATCTTGACGGAGTCCCGTGGGCGGCCCCCGGCCTCGGCGCGGTCGCGGATGTCGTCCGTGACCTTGCGGGTCAGCTCGGGGACCAGCCCGTTGATGAACACGGCCTCACCATGCCTCGCGGCGAAGGCACGCCCGCGAGGCGAGGCACCAGCCTGGAAGATCACCGGCGTACGTTGTGGGCTCGGCTCGGACAGGTGGATGCCGGGCACGGTGAAGTGCTCGCCGTCGTGCTCGATGGGGTGGACCTTGCGCGGGTCGGTGAAGACCCCACGCTCCCGGTCGCGCAGCACGGCGCCGTCCTCCCAGGACCCCTCCCAGAGCCGGTAGGTGACGTCCATGAACTCCTCGGCGATCTCGTAGCGGTCGTCGTGGGCGATCTGACGGCTCAGTCCGAGGTTGCGCGCCGCGCTGTCGAGGTACGCCGTCACGACGTTCCAGCCGATACGCCCGCGCGTGAAGTGGTCGAGGGTCGTGAAGGTGCGGGCGAGCGAGTAGGGCAGCTCATAGGTGAGCGCGACGGTGACGCCGAAGCCCAGGTGCTCGGTGGCCGCGGCCATGGCGGGGATCTGCAGCAGGGGGTCGCCGACGGGAACCTGCGCCGAGTCGATCAGCGCGGGCGCGGCGGAGTGCCGGTAGACGTCGTAGATGCCCACGACGTCCGCGAGGAAGAGCGCGTCGAAGGTGCCCTCCTCGAGCAGCCGGGCGAGCGAGATCCAGTAGTCGAGGGAGTTGTACTCGTCCGCGCGGTTCTCCGGATGACGCCACAGACCGGGCGCCTGGTGCGTCACGCAACTCATGTCGAAGGCGTTGAGGATGATTCGCGAAGCCACTGCTTCTCCACTGTTCGTGCCGTCGAGGTCGGGCAGACCGTAGTGGCCATCCGGCGCGGCGCACTCCCTTGTCCCAGGAATCTCACTATTCGAGACATTGCGAAGAATCGTGGACGGCGGTCGCCTCGACGCACAAGATCAGCGCCGCTCCGGGACGCGACACCCGCCTCCGGACGATCCGCAGCTGGACCACCCGAAAGGAGAACCCCATGGTTGCCGCACCCGGCCACCGTCGTTCCCGGCACGTCCTCACCTCGGTGAGCCTCGCCCTGTGCGCCTCGCTCGCGCTGACGGCCTGCGCCAGCGACACCGGAGGTTCGACTCCGGGCGGCTCCGAGTCGAACGGCACGTCACCGGGCGACACCGCAGCGAGCTCCGGGGACCGCCCCTTCGAGGGACAGGAGCTCTCCGCCCTGCTCATCACCTCGCACGAAGGGGCGGCGAACTGGCTCAAGGCCGAGTTCGAGGAGCAGACGGGCGCCACCGTGAAGCTCACGATCGTGCCCTACGACGAGATCGGGGCGACCCTCGCCCTCGACCAGCAGTCCGGCGCAAACACGATCGACGTCGCCGCACCCTGGTACGTCTCGATCGGAGACCTCGCGGCAGGCGGCTCGATCCAGGACCTCACCGACTGGATCGACGCCGAGTCCGAGTCGCTCGACATCGACGACTTCATCCCGGCGATCTACGACCCGTACACGCTCGTCGACGGCCGGCGCTACGGCCTGCCGTTCGACGGGGACACCCACGTGCTCTTCTACAACACCGAGGTCCTCGCCAAGAGCGGGATCACCGAGCCCCCGGCCACGTGGGACGAGTACCTCGAGCAGGTCGAGAAGATCACCGCCGAGCAGTCCGGCGACGGTGTCTACGGCGCAGCGATCTTCGGCCAGAAGTCGCCGCTCATCCTCGGCGCGGCGTACGCCAACCGGCTCGCCGGTTTCGGCGGGGAGTTCGTCGACGCGCAGGGACGCCCGACGATCAACTCGCCGCAGGCCGTCGCGGCGGCGCAGTCGCTCGTCGACGTCATCGCCCACGCCTTCCCGACGCCGGCCGAGACCGACTTCGGCGTCGGCAACGGCGCCTGGTACGACGCCCGCGTCGGGTTCATCGAGAACTGGACCGACCTGGGTGTCGGCTCGGAGACGAACCCCGACTCCAAGGTGGTCGGCTCCTGGGGCGTCACGACGCTCCCCGTGGGTGGGGACCAGACGACGTCGCGCGCCTCGCTCGTCGCCGGGTTCACGTGGGTGATCGCCGCCAACACCACCAAGGACGACCTCGCGAAGGAGTTCATCGCCTTCGCGTCGTCCTCCGAGGTGAACTCGGGGCTCATCGTCGCCGACCCGCAGACGGGGATCGACCCCAACCGCATCTCGGCCCTCGAGAGCGGCCCGTACGGCACGCAGTACCCGGACCTGCAGCGGGTCAACCGTGCCACGCTCGACGGCGCGCTCGCCTGGCCCACCGGCGAGAACGCCTCGGCTGCGGCCCAGGTCCTCACCGACGAGCTCGCGAAGCTCATCGCCGGTGAGGGCGGCACCGCGCAGGAGACGCTCGACCGTGTGCAGGCCGAGTGGGAGACGCTCCTTGGCTCCTAGCTCGGCCACTGCGGTGCGTCCACGCCGTTCGCTGCGCATCTCCTCGCGGCACCAGGCGTGGGCGCACCGCGCCCTCGTGGCCCCCAGCGCGCTCGCCGTGCTCGTACTGGGGGCCTACCCGCTCGCCTTCCTCCTGGCCGCCTCGATCTCGAAGTCCTCGCTCGGCGCGCCGTTCCAGGCATGGGTGGGCACGGACAACTTCGAGACGGTGCTCGCAGACGCCGATGTCGTGGCGTCGCTCTGGCGCACAGCGGGCTACGCCGTGGCGGTCAGCGTCGCGAGCGTCATCCTCGGCGTCGCCAGCGCGCTCGCGCTGCACCGCGGCACGCGGTCCGGCTCGATCGTCCGCACGGTCCTGCTGCTCCCGCTGATCCTGCCGCCCGTCGTCGTCGGCACGCTGTGGAAGCTCGTCTTCAACCCCGGCGGCGGGCTCCTCGCGACCGTCCTCGGCGCCGTCGGGATCGATGCCTCGGGCGTCGCTCCCCTGTCGTCGACGACGTGGGCTTTGCCTGCGATCGGCCTCGCGGACGTCTGGGAGTGGACGCCCCTCGTCACGCTGCTCGTCTTCGCCGCGCTGCTCTCCCAGGACGATGAGGTGCGCGAGGCGGCGCAGCTCGACGGGGCGCACGGGTGGGCCCTGTTCCGCTCGATCACGCTGCCCTCGATCGCGGGCGTGGTGGTCGCGGCGTTCCTGATCCGACTCATCATCGCGCTCAAGGCTTTCGACCTCGTGTTCATGATGACCTCCGGCGGGCCGGGACAGTCCTCGACCCTGACTTCCTACGTCATCTACCAGGTCGCCCTCAAGGAGTTCGACGTCGGCCGGGCCGCGGCGATCACCCTCGTGCTCGCCGTCGTCGTCACTCTCGTGACCCTGCCCGTCGTCGCCCTGACCCGCCGGGTGCAGCGCGATGGCTAGGCGCACCGCGTCCCCGCGACGCTCGATCCTCGCCGAGGGCTTCGTCCTCGCGCTCCTCGCGGCCACCGTCGTGCCGTTGCTGTACCTGCTGTCCGTCTCCCTCATGGGGCGCGGCGAGACGGTCGCCGGGGTGCTCGTCACGTCCGACCCGCAGTGGAGCAACTGGACGCAGACCCTGACCGACTCGACGCTGCCGCGCGCCGTGGTGAACTCCGTCGCCGCCGCGACCGCGGGAGCACTCGTGAGCCTTGCGCTCGCGCTGCCCGGGGCGTGGGCCGTCGCGCGGTTCCGTACGGGAGGGCGCACGCTGGGTGCGACCCTGCTCAGCCCGTGGCTGTTGCCGCCGATCGTGGCCGTCGTGCCGCTGCTGAGCCTGCTGCGGGTGCTGCAGCTGAACAACACCCTCGCTGGGCTCGCCCTCGTGTACGCCCTCGTCAACGTGCCCGTCGCGGTGTGGCTGCTCGAAGGGTTCGTGCGCCGGCTGCCCGTCGAGATCGAGGAGGCCGCCCGGCTCGACGGGGCAGGAACGCTGCGAACCCTCACGGCGATCGTCACGCCGCTGCTCGCACCCGCTCTCGTCGCCGTCGGCATCATCGTCGCGATCCTCAACTACAACGAGTTCCTGCTCGCGACGTTCCTCACGCAGTCAGCGGAATCGCAGACCGTCCCCGTCGCGCTCTCGCTCTTCTACGGGGACCGCACGCCGCACTTCGGGAAGATCGCGGCCGCCTCGATCATCGGCGTCGTGCCCGTGTTCGCCCTCGCGGTGCTGTTCCAACGCTGGCTCGTGGGCGGGCTCACGGCCGGGGCGCACCGCTGACCTGGCGCGGCTCTGCTCGACCGTCCCGCCCGCACCCGGCGCCCAACCCGTCCACAGTCACGCCGAGGCACCCCGGCCTCACGCTCGCCGATCGTCCTAGGGTGTGCGCTGTGACGAGCACCGAGCAGCCCGAGCTGCCTCCCACGACCGAGGCCCTCATCCAGACGTTCGCCGCGTTCATGGAGTCGGTCAACGAACGCACCTCGCGCGGGCGTGCCGATGGCAAGCCCCACCTCGACAGCGTCCTCACGGAGCATCTGGGTCGCAGCCCCGTGGGGCTCGCCGTCGTCTCCGAGCAGGTCCCCGGGATCCGCACGGCCGACGCCGACATCGCGATCGAGACGGTCATGAGGCGCTCGACCGATGGTCGCACCGTGGGGATCGGCGGCGGCGAGCAGCGGATGCACACCTCGCTGCCGGAGATGATCGAGCAGGACGCCCAGTGGCACCACTACCCGGTCGGCGCCGTCGACTACCTGCGCTCCCCCGTCGGGCCGGCCGCGACCCGACGCGTCGTCTCGTTCGGCCTGCACCTCTTCCCTTATGCGGAGAGCCCGGTGGCAGTCCTGCAGCGCTCCGCGAACCCGCGCTTCGGCATGCAGGGCTCGCTCGAGATCCTCGCCCCGGACGAGGAGGTCGCCACCGCCCTGCTCACCGAGCTGCGGTCCGCGATGAACGAGCACTCGGTGCTGCGCGGGCAGATGGTGTCCTTCGTCGCGAGCGAGTTCGACCCGAGCATGGGCGGCATCACGTTCCTCGACCGACCCACGCTCACCGAGCAGGACGTGATCCTGCCGCCCGGGGTCCTCGACCGTGTGACCCGTCAGGTGCTCGGGGTCGCGGCGCACCGCGAGACGCTCCGCGCAGCGGGCCAGCACCTCAAGCGCGGGGTGCTGCTCTACGGCCCGCCCGGGACGGGCAAGACCCACACCGTGCGCTACCTCGCCGGCGCGCGTCCCGAGACGACCGTGATCGTGCTGACCGGGACGACCCTCGCACTCGTGCGCATGGCCACCGAGATCGCGCGGGTGCTCGAGCCCGCGATCGTCGTCCTCGAGGACTGCGACCTCATCGCCGAGAACCGTTCCTTCCACGACGGCCCCCAGCCGCTGCTGTTCGAGGTGCTCGACGCGATGGACGGGCTCGGCCCCGACACCGACATCGCCTTCCTGCTCACGACCAACCGCGCAGACCTGCTCGAGCGGGCCCTCGCGCAGCGGCCAGGGCGGGTCGACCTCGCCGCGGAGGTGCCGCTTCCGGACGGGCCCGCGCGCCGCGCCCTGTTCGAGCTGTACCGGGCGGGGATCGCGTTCAGCCCCGAGGCGCTCGACACCGCGGCCGAGCGCACCGACGGCGTCACGGCGTCGTTCGTCAAGGAGGTCGTCCGCCGCGCCGTGCTGATCGCCGCGGAGGCCGGTCACCCCGTCGGCGACGCGGACCTCGACGCGGCCGTCTCCGAGCTCACGGAGGACACCGCCGGGATCACGCGCTCACTCCTGGGCGGCGCGCCCGACGGCGGCGACGTCGATCCCTACGCTCTCTACGACGACTTCGGGCAAGGCTTCGCGGACGGCGACCTCGAGTAGCACACCGGGCCCGGCGACGGGCCTACTGGCCGGAGCCTGCAAAGACGCGCCCCTCGACGGCGGCGAGCGCGATGTCGCTGCGGTGGTGGCTCCCGTCGAGCTCGATCTGCGCCACACCCGCGTAGGCGGCCTCGCGCGCGGCACCAAGATCGGGGCCGACGCCGACGACGGACAGCACCCGCCCTCCGTGCGAGACGAGCTGCGCCCGCGCCGGGGCATCGTCGTCATCCCCGGCCGGTCGCGGCACGAGCGCCGTCCCGGCGTGGACCACGTGGACCCCGTCGAGCGCCTCGGCGTCCTCGATGCCGCCGATGGGGTCGCCCTGGCGCACGGCGCCCGGGTAGCCCTCGGAGGCGACGACCACGGTCACGGCGGACTCCTCGTGCCACTGCAGCGGGGGCAGCTCGGCGAGCGCGCCCGTCGCCGCGGCGTGCAGCAGGACGCCGAGCGACGACTTGAGTCTCGGCAGCACGACCTGCGTCTCCGGGTCCCCGAAGCGCGCGTTGAACTCCACGACGCGAGTACCGCGGCTCGTCAGGGCGAGACCGACGTAGAGCACGCCGGCGAACGGGGTGCCGCGCCGGGCCATCTCCGCGACCGTGGGGCGGGCGATGCGCTCGAGCACCTCGTCCACAAGTCCCTCCGGCGCCCACGAAAGGGGGCTGTAGGCGCCCATGCCACCCGTGTTGGGGCCGGCGTCGTCGTCCCCGACACGCTTGAAGTCCTGGGCGGGGGCGAGCGCGACGACGTCGGTGCCGTCCGCGATGCAGAAGAGCGAGACCTCGGGTCCGTCGAGGAACTCCTCGACGACGAGCCGGCCGTCCGGCTTGTCGAGGCACTGCGCGGCGTGGGCGAGCGCGGCCTCGCGGTCGGACGTCACGACGACGCCCTTGCCCGCGGCGAGCCCGTCGTCCTTGACGACGTGCGGCGCACCGAAGGCGTCGAGCGCTGCGGCGACCTCGTCGAGACTGGTGCACACGTGCGCCATCGCGGTCGGCACGCCCGCGGCGGCCATGACCTCCTTGGCGAAGGACTTCGAGCCCTCGAGCCGGGCCGCTTCGGCGGAGGGCCCGAACACGGGGATGCCCACCGCGCGCACGGCGTCCGCGACACCCGCGACCAAGGGGGCCTCGGGGCCGACGACGACGAGATCCGCGGCCAGCTCGTTCGCGAGCCCGGCCACGGCGCCCCCGTCGAGCGGGTCGACGGCGTGCAGCGTGGCGAGCTCGCCGATGCCCGGGTTGCCGGGGGCGGCGTGCAGCTCGTGGCCGCCGTCGGCGTCGTCGAGGTCGAGTGCGCGGATGATGGCGTGCTCGCGGGCACCGGTACCGATGACGAGGATCCTCACGCCGCCGAGCCTACCGATCAGGCGGGCACGAGCCACGCGGCGTCCGCGGCGGCCAGACCGAGCGAGACCACCGACCCGCCGACCTCGACGTCGAGGGTCCCGACCACCTCACGCCGCGCGACCACGCGCACGTGAGCATCGAGCACGAGACCCACCTCGGCGAAGTAGCGCAGCAGCGCTGGTTCGGCGTCGGACACGCGCGCGATCACCCCGGTGGCACCTTCCTCGAGGGCGGAGAGCCGCACCGCGGGCAGCGCGGGCACGGTGCCGTCGCGTGCGGGGATGGGGTCGCCGTGCGGGTCGCGCTCCGGGTGGCCGAGCCGCGCCGCGAGCCGCTCGATGAACTCCTCGGAGACGGCGTGCTCGAGCACCTCGGCCTCGTCGTGCACCTCGTCCCAGCCGTAGCCGAGGTACTCCACGAGGAACGTCTCGATGAGCCGGTGCTTGCGCACCATCGCGACCGCCGCGGCGCGACCGGCCTCCGTGAGCGCGATCGAGCCGTAGGGCGCGTGCTCGAGCAGACCTTGCGCGGTCAGCCGCTTCACGCCGTCGGACACCGAGGACACCGAGAGCCCGAGTCGCGTCGCGAGCGCGGTCGTCGAGGGGCCGTCGTCGTCCCACTCGCGTGCGGCCCACACGACCTTGAGGTAGTCCTGCGTGGCGGGGGTGAGCGTGGTCATGCGCGGGTCCCTTCCGGGCTGGTGGCGTCGGGGCGGGTGGCAGGGTGGGCGGCGGGCTTGCGGGCAGCGGGCTTGCGGGGAGCGTCGACGGCGCGCTTCCGGCGGCGGAGGAGCACCCCGTGGCGCGGGCTGAACAGGTACACCAGCGCGAACACGCTACCCATCGTGAGCACCACCACGCCGCCCGGGGACGCGTCGAGGTAGAAGCTCGCGTAGATGCCGACGACGGCGCACACCCCCGCGATGACCGGGGCGATGAGCAGCATGCGCGAGAAGCGGTCGGTCAGCAGGTACGCCGTCGCGCCCGGGATGATGAGCAGCGCGACCACGAGGATCACGCCCACGGCCTGCAGGGCCATGACAGTCGTGACGGCGAGCAGCCCGAGCAGGAGCGCGCTGAGCCGCCTAGGCGACAGCCCGATCGCGAACGCGTGCGTCGGGTCGAACGCGAAGAGGGTCAAATCGCGGCGCTTGGCCACGAGGACGCCGACGGCGGCCGCCGCGAGCACGAGGACCTGGACGAGGTCGGCCGTCGCCACGCCGAGCAGGTTGCCGAACAGGATGTGGGTGAGGTCCGTCTGGCTCGGTGTCACGGAGATGAGCACGAGACCGAGCGCGAAGAGGGTCGTGAACACGACCCCAATGGCCGTGTCCTCCTTGAGCCGGCTCGAGTCGCGCAGCCCGCCGATGAGCGCGACCGCGAGGAGGGCGAACACGAGCGCGCCGAGGGCGAATGGCGCACCGAAGACGTACGCGAGCACGACACCGGGCAGGACGGCGTGCGAGACGGCGTCGCCCATGAGGGCCCATCCGATGAGCACGAGCCAGCACGACAGCACGGCGCACACGACCGCCGCGACGGTCGTGACCGCGAGCGCGCGCACGAGGAAGTCGTACGTCAGGGGTTCGAGCAGCCAGTCCATCAGGCGACCCCCACGCCGAACACACGGGCGAGCGACTCGGGTCGCAGCATGCGCGCCGGGACCCCGTGGTCCACGACGGTGCCCGCGACTAGTGCGACCTCGTCGCACAGCGCCGGCACTGACTCGAGGTCGTGCGTCGAGACGAGCACCGTCGCCCCTGCCGCGGCGAGCTCGCGAAGCAGTGTCGTGAGCTCGGTCTGGGTCGCCGTGTCGACGCCCGCGAACGGTTCGTCGAGCAGGAGGAGGCTAGCGTCCTGGGCGATCGCGCGGGCCACGAAGGCGCGCTTGCGCTGGCCGCCCGAGAGTGCGCCGATCTGCCGGTCGGCGAGCTCCGCGAGACCCACCCGGTCGAGCGCGCGTGTCACGGCCTCCCGGTCCACGGCGCGCGGGCGGCGCAGCGGTCCCTGGTGGGCGTAGCGGCCCGTCGAGACGACGTCGTGCACGGAGAGCGGGAAGTCCCAGTCGACGTCTTCGGCCTGGGGCACGTAGGCGAGTCGACCCGCGCGGCGGGCCGCGGCGGGAGGGGCGCCGTCGACGTGGACGACGCCGGCCACCGGGCGCACGAGTCCCAGCACGGACTTCAGGAGCGTCGTCTTGCCTGCTCCGTTCACGCCCACGAGCCCGCACACCCGGCCCCGGGCGACGGCGAGGTCCGTGGCGTCGAGGGCGAGCACGTCGCCGTAGCAGACGGACAGGCCGGTGATGTCGACGGCCAGGTCCGGGGGCGGTTCGGTGACGGTCGGGGCGGCGAGGCGGGCGAGCGAGGGCGGTGCGGCGGGCGGGGTTGAGTCGGCAGGCCGGGTGGAACTGGCGGGTGGGGGCGAGCCGGCGGGCGCGGTCGAGCGGGGAGGCGGGATCGAGCCAGCGGGCGGGGTCGAGGGCTCGATCATGAGTTGGCTCCCGTCAGGCCAGCCACGATGACGTCGATGTCGTGGGCGAGCAGGTCGAGGTAGGTGGGCACGGGACCGTCCGGCTCGGAGAGCGAGTCGACGTAGAGCGTCCCGCCGAGGCGCGCGCCGGAGGACTCCGCGACGCGTTCCATGGGCTGGGCCGAGACGGTCGACTCGCAGAACACCGCGGGCACGTCGCGCTCGCGCACGAGGTCGATGACGCGCGCGACGCGGCGCGGCGTGGCTTGCTGCTCGGCGTTGACGGGCCAGATGAAGGCTTCCTCGAGCCCGGCGTCGCGGGCGAGGTAGGAGAACGCGCCCTCGCACGTGACGAGCACGCGGCTCTCAGGCGGCACCGTCGCGACGGCGGCGAGGAGCTCACCGTGGAGGGCATCGAGCTTCGTGGCGTACTCCTCAGCGTTTGCCCGGAACTCCTGCGCGCCCGCCGGGTCGAGGTCCGCGAAGGCCTCCGCCATGGCGCGCGCGTAGTGCGCCCCGCCCGCCGGTGACATCCACGCGTGCGGGTTCGGCGCGCCCACGGAGCCTGCGTCGGTGGGACCTGGGTCGAACTCCGAACTCGTGTTGCCCTTTCTGGTGGCATCGGGTCCAGGGGCGTGCGGGCCGGTGGCGTAGGCCGTGCCGCCGGTCCCGATAGCGATCGGCTCGAGACCCTCGCTGACCACCGCGTGCGGCACATCGAGCTCAGCGACGAACTGCTCGAACCACGCCTCGAGCCCGAGCCCGTTGTCGAGGATGAGGTCCGCGTCCGCCGCCCGGCGCAGGTCGCCCGGGGTGGGCTCGTAGCCGTGGATCTCGGCGCCGACCTTCGTGATCGACTCGATGCGCAGTCGCTCCCCCGCGACGTTGCGGGCGATGTCCGCCAGGACGGTGAAGGTCGCGAGCACGACGGGCCGCGGGTCGTCCACGCCGGAGCCGCTCGCGCCCGGCCCGTCGAGCCCCGGGGAGGCGGTGTGCGAGGGCGCCCCGCATCCAGCAGCGAGCGCCACACCGACCACGACGAGCGCACCCGCCATGCCCCGCCATCGTCGCCCATCCGCCATACCCAACACCATAGTTCGTCAATTCGAACTTTCCCACCGGGACCCTGCCCGCACACCAGCCGCCCACCCGTCCGCGCGGCCGATCCCGTCCGCCCTTGGGCCGAGCCCGTCCGTACGCACGGCCGAGCCCGTCCGTCCGCAGGGCCAATCCCGTCCGTCCGCGCACTCCCTGTGGCCAGAGTGACCAAGGCACGCGGTTGCTCGGCGTGTCGCCCGGCGAGTCGCGCGAGTTATGTCACCTGCGCACCAAGGAGTGCGCGGACGGACGGCTGATAGACGGTGAGTGCGCGGACGAACAGGCGGGTGGATGGACGGTGAGTGCGCGGACGAACAGGGGGAGTGCTGACGGATGGAGAGAGCGCGGGCTGGTGGGGGCAGAGCGAGTGGACGAGGACAAGGTGTTGAACCCTGGCCCAGGCACCGCGACCGCCGTCAACCCGCCGGCCGTCCCGCGAGGAAGTCAGCACTGCGCGAAGAAGTGGCTCCAGAATCACTGACTCGCGGAGTCGCCCGCCGGGTGGGCCGGCGGGCGGAGGTGGAGCGGGACCTCAGCTGGGCAGGCGCGTCAGCTGGGCAGGCGCGTCAGCTGGGGAGGAGGTCGTGGCGGGTGATCGTGGCCTCGCGGTCCGGCCCGACGCCGACGGCGCTGATGCGGGTGCCGCTGAGCTCCTCGAGCCGCTCGACGTAGCGCTGGGCGTTGACCGGGAGGTCCTCGAAGCGGCGCACCTCGGTGATGTCCTCCCACCAGCCGTCGAGCTCCTCGTACACCGGCACGGCGTGGTGGAAGTCGCTCTGGTCGAGCGGCATCTCGTCGAAGCGCTGCCCGGCGACCTCGTACGCGACGCACACGGGCACCTTCTCGAGCCCGGTCAGCACGTCGAGCTTCGTGAGCACGAGGTCGGTGAGGCCGTTGACGCGCGAGGAGTAGCGGGCGATCACGGCGTCGTACCAGCCGCAACGGCGCGGCCGGCCCGTCGTCACGCCGAACTCGCCGCCCGTCTTGCGCAGGAACTCGCCCATGTCGTCGTTGAGCTCGGTCGGGAACGGCCCCTCGCCCACGCGCGTGGTGTACGCCTTGATGACGCCCACGACACGGTCGATCCGGGTGGGTCCGATGCCCGAGCCCGTGACGGCCCCACCGGCGGTCGCGTTCGAGGACGTGACGAAGGGGTAGGTGCCGTGGTCGACGTCGAGCATCGTCGCCTGGCCGGCCTCGAAGAGCACGAACTTGCCCTCGTCGAGCGCCCGGTTCAGCTCGAGCGAGACGTCCACGACCATGGGACGCAGCCGCTCGACGTAGGTGAGCAGCTCGGCCACCGTCTCGTCGACCGTGATGGCACGGCGGTTGTAGACCTTCACGAGCAGGTGGTTCTTCTGGTCGAGCGCCCCCTCGACCTTCTGGCGCAGGATCTTCTCGTCGAACAGGTCCTGGATGCGGATGCCCACGCGCGAGATCTTGTCCGCGTACGCCGGACCGATCCCCCGGCCCGTGGTCCCGATGCGCCGCTTGCCGAGGAAGCGCTCGGTGACCTTGTCGACCGTGCGGTGATAGGGCGCGATGATGTGCGCCGCGGCGGACACACGCAACCGCGAGACGTCCACGCCCCGTGCGATGAGCGCGTCGAGCTCGTAGAAGAGGACCTCGAGGTCGACGACGACGCCGTTGCCGATCACGGGAACGACTCCCGGCGTGAGGATGCCGCTCGGCAGCAGGTGCAGGGCGTACTTCTCGTCCCCGACGACGACGGTGTGACCGGCGTTGTTGCCGCCGTTGAACTTCACGACGTAGTCGACGCGCGAACCGAGCTGGTCGGTCGCCTTGCCCTTGCCCTCATCGCCCCACTGGGCGCCGACGACGACGACTGCTGGCATCTGTACGGGTCTCCTGACCTGCCTCGGGGTGGCCACGGTGTGCGGCCGAGGGGCACGGGCGGCAGTGACGGGTGCCCCGTAGAGGTTACCGGAGCCGCGTGGGCCTTCGCCTCGGCGTCCGGAACCCCCGAGCCCGGCACTCGGTGCCACGTGCCAGGTGCCGCGTGCGAGGTACGAGGTGCCGCGCGCCACGTGCCACGTGCGAGCGGCTACAGCCGGCGCACGAGCTCGCCGACCCCGAGCGCGGCGCCGAGCACGGCCACGGCGGCGGTCGCGACCGCGATGCGCGGCAGCCATTGCCACGGCGAGACCTCCTCGCGCCCGTCGCGCACCTCCCGTGGACGCCCCGCCACGGCGACGCCGACACCTGCGAGCGCAAACGCCCCGGCGACGACGGCGATCCACGGGTGGTCGAGCCGCAGCGCGGCCGCCGCGACGAACGCCGCGACGAGCGCGACGGACAGCTCGCTGCGCTGCCACGAGAGGGCGGTGCGCTCGGGCTGGCCGCGACCCCGGTGGTCCTCGTCGCCAGCGGTCATCGCCGCACCAGCCGCTCAGCCTGGCCGCGGCCCCCGTCACCCGCCGCGGCCACGATCATCGCCGCAGCTGCGGTCATCGCCGCACCAGCTGGATCACGGCATTGGCGGCGAGCACGAGGCCGACGACGACCACCCCGCCCACGAGCCACGGCAGCGCGACCGGTCGCGGCAGGGGCTCGTCGAGCCGCAGCGCCCGCTCGTTGGACCGCCAGGAGGCGAGCGCCGCGAGCGCGAGTGCCCCGCCACCGAGGCACGCGGCGACAGCGACGACGTCGAGCAGCACCGAGAAGTCCGCCGTCGACGCCACCGTCGTGAGCGCGACCCCGCCCGCGACGAGGGCGAGCCCGGTGCGCACCCACGCGAGCGCCGTGCGTTGGTTGGCGAGCGAGGACTGCACCTCGGGCTCGTGGCCTACGCCGAACACCGAGCGCGGACGGCGCGGGTCGGACGTGCCGTCGTCGGCCCCGCTCTCCTGCTCACCGCTGCGCATGTCACAGAGCATAGGCACCGAGTCCCGACACGGCTCGGCGGCGCCGGCCGGCCCGCCGCCGGGTCCGCCGCGCGCAGGAACCGCCCGGCGCAGGGGCCGCCCGCAGCGAGCCGAACCTGCCGGGTGCTACAGCTCGCCGTCGCCGAACGCGTCGAGGTCCAGATCCTCCGCAGGCGGCTCCTCGGGCTGGAGGTCGGCGTCGGCCCGCACCTTCGCCCACACGAGCTTGCCGTTCGGCGAGGGCCGCCAGCCCCAGTCCGCGAGCCGCGCGACGATCTGGATGCCGAAGCCGCCGACCCGCCCCGGGTGGCCGTCCGTCGCGACGGGCGGGGCCGGGTTCGCGTCCTCGACCTCGATGCGCATCCCGTCGCCCGTGTCGAGGAGCCGCAGCGTGACGTGGCCCCAGCCGTGCAGCACGGCGTTCGCGACGAGCTCGGAGACGACGAGCTCGGCGTTGGAGACGTCCTCGATGCCCCACGTGTTGGCCGTGCGCACGAGGGCGTGGCGGGCGCGCGCGATCGAGGCGGGCTCCCCGGGCAGGAGCCAGCGGCGGCGGCGAGGGGAGCGGTGGGCCGTGGTGGCGTCGAGCTCGGGGTCGGGGACGCGGACGACGACGACGGCCACATCGTCCTCGCGCGCGGCACCGACCCGGGAGAGCAGCTCCTCGCCGATGCCCGCCGCGTCGCGCGTGCGCACCTCGGCGCTCGCCTCGAGCAGTCCGTCGAGCCCTTCGCGCAGCGGGGTGCGCCGGCGCTCGATGAGGCCGTCGGTGTAGAGGACGAGCACGTCACCGGGCTCGAGGTCGAGGACGGCGGTGCCGCGCTCGGTGCGCCCGAAGCCCACGAGCGAGCCCCCGGCCCCGTCGAGCGTGGTCGCGGTGCCGTCGCGCATCAGCACAGGCGGCAGGTGACCGGCGCGCGAGTACTCGAGCTGCCACCCCCCGCCGTCGGCGTCCGCGCGGAGCATCCCGAGCACGAGGCTCGCCGCGCGCGTCATGCCCATGCCCTCGACGAGCTGGTCCACGCGCTCGAGCACCGATCCGGGCGAGCCGCGCTCGTAGGCGTAGGAGCGCACGACGGAGCGGAGCTGGCCCATGACGGCGGCCGCCTCGATGTCGTGGCCCACGACGTCGCCGACGACGAGCCCCACGAGGCCGTCCTCGATGTGCAGCACGTCGTACCAGTCCCCGCCCACCTGGGCGTGGGCGGCGCTCGGTGCGTAGTACGTCCACACGTCGAGGTCGGGGATCTCCGCCTGCTCCGGGAGCATCGCGCGCTGCAGCGTCTCGGCGAGCCGGTGCTCGCGAGCGTAGAGCCGCATGACGTCGAGGGCGATCCCGACCCGGTGGGCCGTGAGCCGCAGGAGCGTCCGGACGCCGTCCTCGGAGACGGTCACGGCGGCGGGGTCGCCACGGAGTACGACGACGAGCACGCCGAGAGGTTCGCGCCGGCCCATGAGAGGGAGCACGAGGGCGGAACCGGCGTCGGCGAACGCGGCTGCGGCGAGGGGGTCGGCCGCGATGTGGTCCCGCAACCAGCGCGTCGCGGTACCCGGGCCGGGTTCCTCGCCGTCGGCCATGATCGTGATCGGCTCGCCGGACAGTCCGTCGAGGAGGCGCGCCACCGCGTCGTCGCGTCCCCCGTGCGGGCGCGACTCACCTTGCCCGACGAGGAAGAACCTGGCGATCTCCACGACCCGCCGCTCGAGCAGCCGCGAGATGCCGAGCAGCGCGCGCGGCGAGTCGAGGTCCATGACGAGGTCGGACAGCTCGGAGAGCACGGACAGCCCGCTGCGCGCCCGACGCTCCTCCTCGACCTCGCGCAGCTGCGCCTCCTGGCGGGCGACCTGGGCCGTGACGTCGACCTGCACCCCGACCCAGTGCGTGCACCGGCCGGAGTCGTCGTGCATCGGGGAGAGCGAGACCTGGTTCCAGAAGGAGGTGCCGTCGGAGCGGTAGTTGAGGAGCGTGACGGTGCCGGACTGGCCGGACTCGACGAGCGTGCGCAGGCGGCGCCGGGCGAGCGGGTCGGTGCCGTGGCCGGCGAGCAGCCGCGGGTTGCGCCCGATCACGTCACCCAACGCGTAGCCCGTGACCTGCTCGAACGCGTCGTTGACCCACACTATGGGGCCCACCGGGTCCGTCGCGTCCGTGATGACGAACGCGACGTCGGTGGCCTCGAGCGCCCGCTCCCGGACGAACGCGAGCGACGGCAGGGGAGGATCTGTGGCCGAAGGGTTGACCACGACCGCCTCCGATCGTCTAGCGTTCCACCAGGCCCACGCGATGATCGGGCCCGTGCTACCGGTCGATGCCCGAACAGATCGCCCGAATCACAGCGAGGAGCATCGTGCGTGACGCTAACAGCCCCGGCGACGGGGGGCAGGTCGAGGAGGGGTCGATCCGTGAAGATTCATCCATTCGTGCCGAGGTGAGCACAGAGCCGGGTTCGGTCCACGTGATCACGGGGATCGACCACATCCGCATCATCCTTGCCGGGGAGGTCGACGCCGACCTCGCGGGAGACCTGCAGGACGCGACGACTGCGGTCGAGCGCTCCGGCCTGCCCGTCGAGGTCGACACCCACCACGTGACCTTCATGGACTCCTCGGGCGTGGCCTTCCTCGCCCGCCTCGCGACGCGCAGCGCCTACCGGGTGCGGCTGCTCAACGTGCCGCCCACGGTGCGCTTCCTGCTCGAGGTGACGCGCATCGGCGAGCTGCTCGACGTCTCCGAGGACGGCGCCGACCCGCCGATCCCCCCGGACGACGTCGCCTGACCCACCGCCGTCGACGCCACCCAAGGGAACGGGTGCGACGACGACGAGGCCGCCCCCGTCCGTGACGAGAGCGGCCCCGAGGAGCGTGTCGCGGGCCAGCGTCCCGCGGTGCGACTCAGCGCTGGGCGTTGCCCGCCGAGCCGAGCTGCTGCGCGGCCTCGACGATGCGGGCGGCCATGCCGGCCTCCGCGAGCTTGCCCCAGGCGCGCGGGTCGTAGGCCTTCTTGTTGCCCACCTCGCCGTCCACCTTGAGCACGCCGTCGTAGTTGCGGAAGAAGTGGTCCGCCACGGGACGCGAGAACGTGTACTGCGTGTCCGTGTCGATGTTCATCTTGATGACACCGTTGGCCACGGCCTCGGCGATCTCCTCGGCCGTGGAGCCCGAGCCGCCGTGGAACACGAGGTCGAGCGGGTTCTCGCGACCGACCTCGGCCGCGACGGCGTCCTGGATCTCCTTGAGGAGGGCTGGACGCAGCTTCACGGCACCGGGCTTGTAGACACCGTGCACGTTGCCGAACGTGAGGGCCGTGAGGTAGCGGCCCTTCTCGCCGGCACCGAGCGCACGCACGGTCGCGAGACCGTCCTCGGGCGTCGTGTAGAGCTTCTCGTTGATCTCCGCCTCGTGGCCGTCCTCCTCGCCGCCGACGACGCCCACCTCGATCTCGAGGATCGTGCGCGCCGCCTGCGAGAGCTCGAGGAGCTCCGCCGCGATGACGAGGTTCTCGTCGAGCGGGATGTCCGAGCCGTCGAACATGTGGGACTGGAACGTGGGGTTCTTGCCGGCCTTGACCTGCTCGGCCTCGATAGCGAGCAGCGGGCGCACCCACGTGTCGAGGTTCGACTTGGTGCAGTGGTCGGTGTGCAGCGCGACGGTGATCGGGTAGCCCTTGGCGACCTCGGCCGCGTAGGCCGCGAGCGCGAGCGAACCGGCGACGCGGTCCTTGACCGTCGCCCCGGAGGCGTACTCGGCCCCACCGACGGAGACCTGGATGATGCCGTCGGACTCAGCCTCGGCGAAGCCCTGCAGCGCCGCGGTGAGGGTCTGGGACGACGTGACGTTGACCGCCGGGTAGGCGAACTTGCCGGACTTGGCCCGGTCGATCAGCTCGGCGTAGACCTCAGGGGTGGCGATGGCCATATCGGCATGCTCCTGCAAAGAGAAGGGACAGGGGTTATACGGGTCAAGTCTGGCACGTCCGGCCAGGTGGCGTGCGGGACGTCTCGCCCGCGGTCCTCAGGCACGCCGGAGGCGCGCAAGCAGCGTCGCGACGACGACGACGCCCCCCGCGGTGAGCGCCGCGACCACGGTGGCCCGCGACTGGGGCTCCCCGCTCGCGCGCGCCACCGCGATCCAGGCGAGCCCCCACGTGATCGCCGCGGCCGGGGCGATCCGCCCACCGAGGCGCACCGCGAGCAGGACGCCGACGACGGCGACCACCGCGCACACGATCACTGCCCACGCCTCGGGCGCGAGCGGGCCGCCGTCGAACCCCGAGTCGGCGAGCGTCGCGGCGACGTTCGCGGCCGTCGCGACGGCGACCCAGCCGAGGTAGAGGCCCAGCGTGCCGTCGAGCACGAGCACCTCCGCCCGGTGGCGCGCGGGCGTGCGGTGCAACAGGACGATCACGCGGCACAGGACGGCGAGCAGCACGAGGATCACCCCGACGCTGAGCCACAGGAGCCCGCCCTGGGCGGAGAGGATCCACGCCGCGTTGAGCACCATGGTGGCCGCCCCGAGGTAGCCGACGGCGCGCTGGCGCGGCTCCGCGGCCCAGCGCGGTAGCCACTGCAGCACGACGTAGGCGGCGAGCCCCACGTAGATGACCGACCAGATCGAGAACGCGGGGCCCGCGGGCGCGAGGTGCGTCGCCTCGGAGGAGAGCGCACCACCGGCGGCCTCCTCGATGGTCGGCCCGCCGAACACACCCACGCCGATGAGCGAGCCGAGGAGGCACACGAGGTAGGCGACCGTCACGGTCACCTGACGGGCGCGGTCCGCGGCGTTCGGTGCCGTCACGGGTCCTCCTGCGGGTCGTCGGTCACTCCACCTTGATGCAGGTCAGCGCGATCGGCCACCGGGGATGGAGCGCAGCGGCGCCCGTGAAGAGCCGAGCGATCGACTATGAGCGTCGTCAGGTGTCCCGAGAGGTGGACCGCCGACTCGCCGGGGCGTGCCTCCAGGGCACGGGCTAGGGTGACGAGCATGCTCGTCGCCTTCTCGATCGCCCCCACCGCCACCGACGACCCCGACGGCTCGGTGTCGCGCGCCGTCGCCGACGCCGTGCGGATCGCCCGTGACTCCGGGTTGCCCAACGAGACGACGGCGATGTTCACGACGATCGAGGGCGAGTGGGACGAGTGCATGGCGGTCGTCAAGGCCGCCGTCGACGCCGTGGCCGCGCACTCCCCACGAGTCGGGCTCGTGCTCAAGGCGGACGTCCGGGCCGGCTTCACGGGGCAGCTCACGGCGAAGGTCGAGCGCGTCGAGGCGCACCTGCGCGAGGACTGACGCCGACGACGGCTCAGCCCGGCAGCTCGGCGTGCTGCGCGATCCACGTGTGCATCGCGATCGCTGCGGCCGCGCCCGCGTTGATGGACCGCGTCGAGCCGAACTGGGAGATGTGGAGCACGACGTCGGCCGCCGCGCGCACCTCGTCCGACAGTCCCGGCCCTTCCTGCCCGAACACGAGCACGCACGCCCGGGGGAGCGCATAGCCCTCGATGGGCACCGAACCGGGCAGGTTGTCGACGCCGACGACGGGCAGCGGGCCGCCGTCGTCCCCCGCCGTCGCCGCCCACGCGACGAGCTCTGCGACGTCCGCGTGATGGCGCACGTGCTGGTAGCGGTCCGTGACCATCGCGCCGCGGCGGTTCCAGCGACGCCGACCCACGATGTGGACCTCGGCCGCCGCGAACGCGTTCGCCGTGCGCACCACCGAGCCGATGTTGAAGTCGTGACCCCAGTTCTCGACCGCGACGTGGAACGGGTGGCGGCGCGCGTCGAGGTCCGCGACGATCGCCTCGAGCGTCCAGTACCGGTAGCGGTCGACGACGTTGCGTCGGTCGCCGTGCGCGAGCAGCTCGGGGTCGAGGCGTGCGTCGTCGGGCCACGCCTGAACGCCACCGGGCCACGGGCCGACGCCGACGGTCTCGACGTGCTCCTCCGGCGTTCCCGTCGCGTGACTCATCCCGGCATTCTCGTCCATGCCGGCCGCTCGGGTCGGTCAGCGCTTCACGGTGAGCTTCTTGACCGTGCTCGACTTCTTGGCGACCTGCGAGGTGCCGAGATAGGTGACCTTAATCCGGTGCTTGCCCGTCTTGAGCCTGGGCAGCGTCACGGTGAGCCGGCCCTTGTTCCTGGCCTTGAGAGTCACCGTCTTGATCCGCTTCTTGCCGTCGAAGATGCGCACCTTGCCCGTGGGCTTGGCGACGCCCTTGGCCCTGATGGTGATCTTGACCTTGGCCTTCGCACCGGCCTTGACGGACCTCTTGACCAGCTTGGCGGACACCGTCGGGGCGATCTTCGCGACCTTGACGGCGGTGGAGGTCGCCGACGATGCCGCGGGGTAGTCCGCGCGGGTTGCCGTGATGCGCACGGTGATCCTGGTCCCGGCGTCGGTCGCCTTGAGCTTGTACCTCGCCGCCGTCGCGCCCTTGATCGCCTTGCCGCCCCGGAGCCACTGGTAGGAGAGCGCGACGCCGGGCACGGGCCACTCCCCTGCGCTTGCCCGCAAGGTCTTGCCGACCTTCGCCGTGCCCGAGACCTTGGGCGCCGCGGTCGCCGCGAGCACCGGACGGAAGGTCTCGACGGTGTCGAGAGTCAGGTCGGTGACGCGCACGTAGCCGTCGGCTCCGACGTCGACCCCCCAGGGGTCGGCGAACAGTCCCTTGCCCGCAGTACCCAGGAGCTCGCCCGTCGCGGAGTACGCCTTGACCGCCGCGACCGTGCCGTCGACGACGTAGACCTTGCCGTCCGGGCCGACGTCGACGCCGCGCGCCCCGATCATCGGGGACCCGGCGCGGTTGTTGCTCCAGTGGCGCACGTAAGCGCCCTCGGCCGTGAACTGCGTGATGCGGTTCTGCGTGTAGTCGGCCGTGTAGACCGATCCGTCGGGAGCCACCGCGAGACCCGTGAGATTCCGGAACTGGCCAGGTGCGTCCCCGACGCCGCCCCACGAGCTCACGAAGGTGCCGGCGGCCGTGAGCTCCTGCACCCGGAAGTTGCCCCCGTCCGCGACATAGACGTGACCATTGGGTCCGACGTCGAGCGCCCTCGGGCTGCTGAACCGTCCTGGGGATGCCCCGAACGAACCCCACGCGGTGAAGGTGAGCTTCTCCAGACGCTGGATCCTGTGGTTTCCGGTATCGGCGATGTAGAGAAGCTCGTCGTGGACGACCTCGACGTCGTAAGGCTGGTCGAACCTGCCCAGCAGCGCGGACGGGGTCTCGCCGCCGTTGTAGATCGTCCCGCCGCCTGGCCGGCGAACCTCGAGCGTGTGGCTGCCGGAGTCGGCCACGTAGAGCCTGTCGCCGAAGAAGCTGACGCCCCGGGGCTGCAGGTGCCTACCGAAGCCGGCGCCCGTGCCGCCCCACGACTCGACAAGCTCGAACGCGAGCGGGGCAGGCGCCGTCGCGGCGGGCAACACTCGCTCCGTGGGCGCGGGCGCGCCGTGCGCCGCGGGAAGAGCGGCGAGCCCGCTGAAGGTCAGCGCCGTCAGTGCCGCGGTCGCCACCGCTCGTCGTGCGTTCATCTCGACCACCTCGCAGGCCGTCCGCGGGGCCAGGGCGCCCCTGTGCAGCGTAGGACCGTGGCGGCCCACGTCGCCCGTTTCGTCCGGTTTTTCACCCCTGGCTGGCGTGGGCGACGGTGCCCGCCCAGCTTCCCCCGGCGCACGCAAGCCGTGACCTTCACGGGGCCTCCACGCCTTGGGCGCGACCAGCCCACGGGAGCGCCCCTAGGCTTGCGCCGTGCTCTCCCACGCCGCCGCGCTCGCCGCCGCCCTGCCCGCGATCGGGCCGGGCTGGCTCGACCCCGACACGCTCATCGCGTCGTTCGGGCCGTACGCGCTCGGTGGCGTGGTGCTCGTCGTCTTCATCGAGACCGGTCTGCTCTTCCCGTTCCTGCCCGGCGACTCGCTCCTGTTCACCGCGGGGATGCTCACCGCCCAGGAACAGATCACCGTCCCGATCTGGTTGCTGTGCACCATGCTGTTCCTCGCGGCGTTCGCGGGGGACCAGGTGGCCTACGCCATCGGGCACCGGGCCGGGCCGCGGATCTTCAACCGACCCGACTCGCGGTTCTTCAAGCAGTCGTACATCGACATGACGAACGCCTACTTCGAGAAGTACGGGGGGCGGACGATCATCGTCGCGCGCTTCATCCCCTTCGTGCGCACGTACGCACCCGTCGCGGCAGGCGTCGGCAAGATGAGCTACCGGCACTTCGTCTCGTACAACGTGATCGGGGCGCTCCTGTGGGGCGTCGGGGTGACGTTGCTGGGCTACGCGCTCGGCAACGTGACGTTCATCCGGGAGAACATCGAGGCGCTGCTCGTCGCGATCGTGCTCGCCTCGCTGACCCCCATCGCCTTCGAGCTCCTGCGCGCACGCCGCGACCGCATCCGCGCCCTCCGCGAGGCCGACCCCACCGTCGCACCCGCACCACGACCCCCGATCGCGGACACCCAGCCCGACGCATAGGCCACCAGCTCCTTGCGTGAAGAGTTGCGTGCAGATAGCGGACGTGACTCTTCAAGAATCCTCGGGGGTACGTGGGTCCTTGGGGCAGGTGGGAGCCGGGCGCGAAGAGCTAGCGTCGGGACGTGGCGCGACGACGACGGGGACCGGGCTGGGTGCCCGACCAGCACGGCGCGTGGGCGATGCTCGCCGCACCTCTGCTCGTCGGGACGCTCGGCGGGGGTGCCTCGTGGCTGCACCTGCTGCTCGCGACCACCTGGCTCGTCGCCTACCTCGCGTTCCACGCCGCCGGGCTGTGGCTCAAGTCCCGACGTCGGCGACGCTACTCGCCGGCAGCCCGCGCGTACACGGTCGCGGTCGTCGCGCTCGGCCTGCCGTTGATCGCCCTCGACCCCCGGCTGCTGTGGTGGGCGCCGGTGTTCGCGCCGCTGCTCGCCGTCGGGCTGTGGTGCGCGTGGACCCGGCGCGAGCGTTCCCTGCTCAACGACGGCGCCACCGTGCTCGCGGCCTGCCTCATGACGGTCGTGGCGTGGCAGCTCGGCACGCACCCGTACGCCGCTCCGCCCGCCGCCTGGGCGTGGGCGACCGTGCTCTGGGTCTACTTCTTCGGCACGGCGCTCTACGTCAAGACGATGATCCGCGAGCGCGGGAACCCCGTGATGCTCCGGCTGTCGATCGGCTACCACGCGCTCGCCGCGACGGTCGCAGCGGCGCTCGCCGTGGGTGCCGGGTTCCGCGGTCAGACGGCGGACGCCGGGTCCAGCGGTCCGACGGCGGACGCGGGCCCCATCGCCGACAACGCCGCTCTCGTCGCGGTGTCCGAGCCCGAGATCCTCGGCCTCGGCGCGGGAACCTGGTGGGCGCTCGCCGTGTTCTTCGCGCTCCTCACCGCCCGCGCATGGCTCGTGCCCGTGCGGTTCCCGCGAGCGACCCCGAAACGGCTCGGCATCGGTGAGATCGTCGCGACGACCGCCGTCGTCGGCCTCTTCCTGCTGTCCTGAGCTCCTGCACCCAGGACTGGGTCAGGCCGTGGGCGGCGGCGTGCCGGAACCCTGGCCGAAGTCGATCGTGGGCGCCTGGCGCACGGCCGGGTCCTCCGTCTCGAAGTACTCGGCCTTCGCGAAGCTGAACATGTTCGCGATGAGGTTCGCGGGGAAGGTCTCGACCTTCGTGTTGAGCTCGCGCACGTTGGCGTTGTAGAACCGGCGACCCGCGGCGATGCGGTCCTCCGTGTTGGTGAGCTCGGCCTGGAGCTGCTGGAAGTTCTCGCTCGCGCGCAGCTGCGGATAGGCCTCGGCGACGGCGAAGAGGCGTCCGATCGCCTGGGTCAGCACGTTCTCGTGCGCGGCCTGCTCGGCGGGGCCGCTCGCGGGTCCCGCGGCGAGCGAGCGGGCGCGCGTGACCTCGTCGAACACGGCGCGCTCGTGGGCCGCGTAGCCCTTGACGGTCTCGACGAGGTTGGGAATGAGGTCGTGGCGACGCTGCAGCTCGACGTCGATCTGACGCCACGCCTCCTGCACGAGGTTGCGCAGGCGCACGAAGCCGTTGTAGGTCGCGATCGCCCAACCCAGGGGAATCACCACGATCACGACGATCAGCGCGAGGACGAGCAGAATCTCCATCGGTTATCCCTTGAGTCCCGGAACGCCACCGGCGCCCGCGTGAGGATCGTATCCGTAGTCCTGCCAGACGTGGCGTGGGACGAGGTCGACGGCGCGCGAGAGGCGATCCAGCCGCTCGTGTAGGGGGACGACGCTGATCCCGCCGAGGTGCCACGTCCACACGTCCGTGCCTTCGAAGCGCAGCGGGTCGGGCGGGCCGGCCACCATGAACTCCATGAACCGCGGGTGCACGATGTCGTGCGCCGTCTTGCGGACGGCGGCCTCGACGCGCCAGCGCCGGTTGAACTCCTCGGACTCGAACTGGATGTCCTGCCCGCCGAACACCTTGGCGATCCTCGCCCCGAGCCCTTCGTTGGTGATCTCCAGGTCGGGCAGGTAGGTCGGCAGGGCGAGCATCGTGACGGTGAGGACCGTGGTGGAGCGGCTCTTCCCGCTGCCCGTCGAGTACTGGTACTCGAAGGCCGCGGCGGGCCGTCCCCGGTGGGTGCCCGCCATCAGGTGGGATGCCCGCTTCGAGTCACCGAGGTTGAAGGGCTGTCCGCGCCACCGACCCACGAGCTGGGGCGCGCTCGACTCATAGGTCCAGCCGATCGAGGCCGCGAAGGCCGCGAGCCGCTCGCGCTTCTTCCTCGCCGCGTACAGACCCCAGGCGAACATCCCGGCGATGCCGAGGACGACCAGTCCGAAGAGCCAGCCGCCGTCGAACCCCTCCTGCCCCGCGAGCACTAGAGCCCCAGGTCGTCCAGCGAGAAGACGGCGTGATAGCTCAGGCCCTCGGCCTCGATCACCTCGCGGGCCCCCGTGTCCCGGTCCACGATGACGGCGACGCCGGCCACCTCGGCCCCCGCTTCGCGCAGCGCCTCGACGGCGGTGAGCACGGAGCCGCCCGTCGTCGACGTGTCCTCGACGGCCACGACGCGCCGTCCCGTGACGTCCGGCCCCTCGATGCGACGCTGCAGCCCGTGGGCCTTGCCCTCCTTGCGCACGACGAACGCGTCGAGCTCCTGCCCGCGCGACGCGGCCGCGTGGAGCAGCGCGGTCGCCACGGGGTCCGCACCGAGCGTCAGGCCGCCGACGGCGTCCACCTCGCCCGCACCGAGCCCCGCCTCCTCCAGGAGATCGAGCAGCACGTGTCCCACGAGCGGGGCTGCGCGGTGGTGCAACGTGATGCGGCGCAGGTCGACGTAGTAGTCGGCCTCCTTGCCCGAGGACAGGGTCACCCGGCCGTGCACGACGGCGAGCTCGCGGATGAGGGCGAGCAGCTGCTCGCGCGGCGTCGGGAAGAAGGCGTCGTCGATCACGCCCCACAGGCTAGCGGGCGCTCACGTCGGTGGCGGACTGCTGCGCTGCTCCTCACGGACGAAGGCGAGGCACACCGCGGCGACGAGCGCGCACGGCGCGAGCCAAAGAAAGACGGTGGAGTAAGCATGGGTGTAGGCGGCCGTGAGGGCGAGGCGGTCCGCGGTCGGTAGCGCCGCGACGAGCGCGGGCGTGAGGTCGTTGAAGCCAGCCAGCACGGCGCTGTCGGGCCTCACCGTATCGCGCAGCTCACCCAGGAGGAGCGAGGTGAAGATGCCACCCACCGCGGTGGCCCCGACCGCCATGCCGATCTGGCGGGCGTAGTTGCTCACACCCGTCACCGTGCTGATGAGCGAGTCGGGGAAGGCGTTCTGAGCCACGACCACCACCATGATCATGCTGAACCCCAGGCCGGTGCCGAGCAGCCCGATGAGCGCTCCGACGGACCAGGGCGACACGTGGTCGACGAGCCTCGCAAGCAGTGCCGTGGCGAGCGCCGCGGTGCCGGCGCCGCCGGTCAGCATCCAGCGCGACCGTCCGGTGCGCGACATCCGCTGCCCGGCGATCAGGCCGGCGATCGTCATGCAGAAGATCATCGGGATCATGATGGCCCCGCTGGTCGCCGCGCTGACCCCCGCCGCCATCTGGAGATAGGTGGGCAGGTTCGCGACGACACCGAGCATGACGATGCCGAGCAGCAGCCCCGCAACGGACGGAAGCACGAAGTTCCGGTCCAAGAACAGCACCGGTGGGATGAGCGGATCGCTCGCGTGCCGTTCGACCACGAGGAGCGCACACACCGAGACTGCGGCGAGTGCTGCGAGGGCGATGATCCACGGATCGCTCCACGGCCGGTGCGTACCGCCCCACGTCAGCATCAGCACGACGCTGCTGGTCGCGACGCACATCAGTGCGGCACCGGCGGCATCGACCCGCAGCCCGGGCGCTCGGGGCGCCGGAGCAGCACTGGGCATGGCGCGCGCGATGATCACGACGGCGAGAGCACCGACGGGAAGACTGATCCAGAACGCCCAGCGCCAGCCGGGGCCATCGGCGAGCCAGCCGCCGAGGAGCGGCCCACCGACCGACGCGAAGCCGTAGACGGTGTTCATGATCGCCACGTACTTTCCGCGCAGCTGGGGCGCGACCGCGGCAGCCACGATCGCCTGGGCCAGCACGACGATGCCCCCGCCTCCCACGCCCTGCACGAAGCGGCCGACGATGAGCTGGCCGACCGATGGTGCGAGAGCCGCGATCGTCGAACCCACGACGAAGACGACGACGGCGAGCGTCATCAGGGTCTTGCGGTCGACGAGGTCCCCGCCCTTGCCGTAGAGCATCACCGCGACCGCCATCGAGAGCACGTAGGCACCGAAGACGAGGTACATCAGTGACGCTCCGCCGAGCTCGCCCGACATCACCGGGAGCAACGGCGCCAGCACCGTCTGGTTCATCGACGACAGCACCTGAGCCAGCATCAACGCGACGATGAGCCAGGTAAGCGGCCTGCCGGTGATCCTTCCTCGTAGCGGGTCGCCGGGCGTCTCCGCCTTCGTCACGTGGCGGCGGCGCGCCCACGAGCCGCCCTACTACGCCACGACAGGAGGAGCCCGCCGCACACCGCCGCTGCGAGGGATCCCACCAGAACAGCCGCACGCGCCGCCTCGGAGTGGCCCGAGCCCTCCGGGAACGAGAGGTGCGCGACGAGCAGTGAGACCGTGAAGCCGATGCCGCCGACGACGGCGACGGCGGCCAGGTCCAGCCACCGAATGGAATCGTGCAGGTTGGCACGGGTGAACCGCACGAGCAGGAAGGTCATGAGCAGGATGCCTGCGGGCTTGCCCAGGAGGAGGCCGAGGGCGACACCGTGAGCGACCGGATCGCGGAGTCCAGCGCTCACGGCGTCGGCGTCGAGCGTCACCCCGGCAGCGAACAGCGCGAAGAGTGGCACCGCGAAGTACGCGGCGACGGGCGTCCATCGCACCTCGAACCTCTCGACGAGGCTCATCGTCTCGCCGCGCTCGGGCAGGGCCGGGACTACGAGGCCGAGCAGCACGCCCGAGATCGTCGCGTGGACACCCGACGCGTGCATCAACCCCCAAGCAGCCAACCCGAGCACGACCAGGAACCACGGCGGAGCTCCTCGACGGACCACGAGAGCGAACACCGCGACCACTGCCAGAGAGGCCAGGAGGGACCACAGCGAGAGACCCCCCGCGTAGAAGACCGCGATGATCACGATGCCGAGGAGGTCGTCCACGATGGCCAGGGTCAAGATGAACGTGCGCAACGCGATCGGGAGCCCGCGTCCAAAGACGGCCAGGACGGCGAGCGCGAAGGCGATGTCCGTCGCGACCGGGATGGCCCAGCCTCGGCTCGCACCGTCCGCCGAGCCAGCGTTGAGGAGAAGGTAAACGAGCGCGGGAACCAGCATGCCGCCCACCGCCGCGACGATCGGGACGACGGCGGTTGCGATGTTGCGTAGCTGCCCCGTCATGATCTCGCGCTTGAGCTCAAGGCCGACCACGAAGAAGAAGATCGCGAGGAGACCGTCGGTGGCCCACTGGGCGACCGTGAGGTCCAGGTGGAGCACGACCGGGCCGATCACGGTGCTGCTCACGGTCTCGTAGACCGCATGCCACGGGGAGTTGGCCCAGACGAGCGCGACCAACGCGCCAAGGAGCAAGAGCACCGCCCCGGTGTGCTCGGCGCGGAGCATAGCCTTGAACCGGTGCCGAACCTGCTTGGGGTGCGACTGGACCCGCGTGGGCGTCTCGGTCATTGCAGCTCCTCCGGCCGACGACCGACATCTATGTCAGGTCGGAGTACCTGTATAGCAATACAAGCATGGTCTCGTCCAACCGTGTATAACGGCTAGTCATGACTGACAATCCGCGGTCGTCCGTCCGCGGTGCGACTCCGGTGGACGGGCCGCGACTCGGCGCGCTGATCGCGACCCTCATGGCGGCGATGGCGCTCGCCGCCACCAATCAGACGATGCTCTCGACCGCCCTGCCGAGCCTCGTCGGCGAGCTCGGCCGGGTGAGCGAGATGACCTGGATCTTCACCCTCTTCACCCTGCTCTCCACGATCGGCATGCCGATCTTCGGACGGCTCAGCGACCTGCTCAGCCACCGGACCCTACTCGCCAGCGCAGCAGCCATGTTCGCCGCCGGCTCGGCTCTCGGCGCGATGACCACGAGCTTCGAGCTCATGCTCGTGGCACGCGGCGCACAGGGGCTAGGCGCCGGAGGGCTCATCGTCATGCCGCCGATCGTCATCGCCGCGGTAGCGCCACCCCTCCTGCGAGGAAAACACCTCGGGACGATCGGGGCGGCGTTCGCCTTCATGGCAGTGGCGGGTCCACTCGTGGGCGGATGGCTCACCGACGGTCCCGGCTGGCGGTGGACCTTCTGGGTGAACGTACCCCTGGGCCTGATGGTGATCCTCGGGATCCTGCGCTGGGCGCCTGTCACCGACCGGTCGGACCGCTCGCGTGTCGACTACGCCGGAATCGTCCTCGTCGCGATCGCGACGACCGGTCTCGTCGTGGTCGCCACGGTCGCGGGATCAAAGCTCGCCTGGACCTCGCCGCCGGTCATCGGGCTCGGGGCGGTCGCCGTCGTCGCCACCATCCTGCTCATCGCCGCCGAGTCACGAGCGGCGCAGCCCGTCATGCCCCTGGCGCTCTTCCGCGACCGCAACTTCAACCTGACGAGCGTCGCGGCCGTGCTCGTCGCGATCACGCTGTTCGCTGCGATCACCTACCTCCCCACGTACCTCCAGATGGCGGCAGGGGCGAGTGCCACGCAGGCCGGCCTCCTCATGATCCCGATGGCCGTCATGAGCACGTTGAGCTCGATACTCGGTGGCCGCTACATCGCACGCACCGGCAGATACAAGCTGCTCTTGTCGTCAAGCGCCCTGCTGCTGGCCATCGCGCTCGCGTCGCTGTCGACGATGCGCCCCGCCACGCCACTCGCGCTGGCCTGCCTGTACATCGGCATCCTTGGCGTGGGCATGGGGCCGACGATGCAGCTTCTCGTCGTCGTCGTGCAGAACTCCTTCCCACCCCGACTCGTGGGACCTGCGACGTCAGCCCACAGCTACTTCCGGCAGATCGGCGCAACCCTGGGCGCCTCCGTCGTCGGGAGCGTGTTCACCGCACGACTTGTCAGCCTGATCGGAGACGGCGTCGCCGGCGTGCGGCTCGAGTCGCTCACCCCGGAGGTGGTTCGAGCGCTGCCCGCTTACGCCCAGACGCTCGTGCTCGACGCCTACAATGCCGCCCTGACGCCCATCTTCCTCGTCATCGCCCCCGGAGGGATCCTCACCGCGGTGCTGCTCGGGCTCATCGTCGAACGCCCTCTGTCGGCCCGCCTCGATCGGCCGGTGCCACCCGATCCCACGTGACGGCGCATGACAACCTCACGCTGGCTAGTCCTGCTCGGCGATCCGTCGCGCAAGCCGCGCGTCGAAGCGCTCACGGTCGATGATCGCTCGCCGGTGGGTCCCGCGAGAGATCACGGCGGCGCCGTCGCGCGCGATGACGTCGAAGTCCAGGATGCGCCCTTCCACCGCCGTCAGCTCGGCGTCGACCACCACGACCTCTCCCGGTGGAGTCGCGGCCTCGTGCGAGATGTCGACATGGGTGCCAACCGTGTTCTGACCGGGGACGAGCACCCCGTCGAGGACGCGGATGCACGCCCACTCGACGACCCCGACGAGATACCCCGTCGCGAGCACTGACGGTAGACCCGCGAACTCCTCCGACTCCGGCAAGAGGTGCGGCACGGTGCGGTCCGATCCGACCCGCCACTCCAGGCGATGGCGCATCCCCACCTGAGGACCGCGGGCACCCGTGTCAGCTTCAGCCATGATCACTCCTCGATTCGCCATGCCGTCACGATTGGCAGGGCAGTATAGTTGCCTAACGATTTGTCGAGCGGGTTTCGCTGCTGCGCATAGCCTGTATACTTGCCTATCATTATTGAGGGTACTGCAGAGAGGCAGCCTGGCCCATGACGGCGACCGCACACCGTCCAGGTGAGACGACGGAGCACGAGGCCGCCGCCTCCATCGCTGTCGATGCCACCTCACGGCACGCGATGGCACACGACGCCTCCCACTACCTCTTGGTGCCCGAAGGGGTCGCGACGCCGTCCAGCACGACCGACGTGCGCAGGTTGCTGCAGTACAGCCGGGACCACGGCAAGCACCTGACCTTCCGCTCGGGTGGTACGAGCCTCAGCGGCCAGAGCATCACCGACGGCATCCTCGTGGACGTCCGCAAGAAGTTCCGTCGCGTGGAGATCCTCGACGACGGCGCTCTCGTGCGCTCACAGCCCGGTGCCACCGTCCAGCACGTCAACAACCGACTCCTGCGCCACCGACGCAAGCTCGGTCCCGATCCGGCGAGCGAGATCGCGTGCACGATCGGCGGCGTCGTGGCCAACAACTCCAGCGGCATGGCCTGCGGCATCACCCAGAACACCTACCAGACCCTGGACTCGCTGGTCATCGTGCTCGCGAGCGGCACGACGATCGACACCGCCGACCGCGACGCGGACGACCAGCTACGGCTCCTCGAGCCGGAGCTCTACCTGGGGCTCGTAGCGCTCCGTGAGCGGGTACGCAGCAACCCTACTTCCGTCGCCACCATCCGACAGCAGTTCTCGATGAAGAACACCATGGGCTACGGGATCAACTCCCTCGTCGACTTCGAGCGCCCCGTGGACATCCTGAGCCACCTCATGGTGGGTAGCGAGGGCACGCTCGGTTTCATCGCCTCCGCGACGTTCCGCACCGTCGAGCTCAAGCCTCATGCGGCGACCGGACTCGCCGTGTTCCCAGACCTCAGCGCCGCCACCGCCGCTCTTCCCGCGCTGGTGGCCGCAGGCTTCGCGACCATCGAGCTGCTCGACGCGACGTCCCTCGCCGTGGCGCAGGGGCTGACCTCTGTCCCGAGCCAGATCGCCGGGCTGCGGGTGGACAAGCACGCGGCGTTGCTGCTCGAGCACCAGGCATCGACCGCCGAGGAGCTAGCGGACCTCCGGGACGCGGACCGGTCGCTCCTCGCCGAGCTCAACCTCGCCGCACCCCTCGACCTGACTACCGACCCCAGCAGCAGGTCGCAGCTATGGCACACACGAAAAGGCCTCTACACCGCTGTCGCCGAGGCTCGGCCCTCGGGCACCTCGGCCCTGCTCGAGGACGTCGTCGTCCCCGTCGACGAGCTGCTTCCCACGTGCGAGACCCTCATCGAGCTCTTCGAGAAGTACAGCTACCGGAAGAGCGTGATCTTCGGCCACGCCAAGGACGGCAACATCCACTTCATGCTCAACGAGACCTTCGACGACCCGGCGAAGCTCGAGCGGTACCAGCACTTCACCGAGGAGATGGTCGAACTCATCCTCAGCCGTCAGGGATCCCTCAAGGCCGAGCACGGCACCGGTCGGATCATGGCACCGTACGTGCGCCGACAGTACGGTGAGGAACTCTACAGCGTCATGCAAGAGCTCAAGCAGCTCTGCGACCCCGAAGGAATCCTCAATCCGGGCGCCGTCCTGTCCGACGACGCCGACTCGTACATCCACCACCTCAAGACCTCACCCACCGTCGAGGACGAGGTCGACAACTGCGTCGAGTGCGGCTACTGCGAACCGGGCTGCCCGAGCAAGGACCTGACCCTCACGCCCCGCCAGCGCATCGTGCTGCGGCGCGACATGGCCGCTGCAGAGGCTCGTGGGGACCACGCCCTCGCAGCCGAGCTGCGTGAGGCATACGAGTACCAGGGAGTAGACACGTGCGCGGTCGACGGCATGTGCCAGGTCGCGTGCCCTGTCAACATCGACACCGGCGACCTCGTGCGTCGTCTGCGCCAGGAGTCCGCCGGCACCGTGACCGACTCCCTGTGGGGAGCCGCGGCCAAGCAGTGGGGGGCTGTGTCCTCGATCGGCGGCATCGGCCTGAGCGTCGCGGCGTCGTTGCCGGCCGCGGTCGGGATCGCCGCGACGAACGTCGGTCGCGCACTTCTCGGCAACGAAACGATCCCGCAGTATCACGGGGCCTTGCCCGGAGGTGGCCGACGACGGCGCCCCCGCAGCTCGCCCGGCGCCGCGGCTGTCTTCTTCCCCGCGTGCGTGGGCACGATGTTCGGCCCTGAGGACGACGCCATGGGGGGCACTGCGGCGTTCGAGGCGCTGTGCGAGCGCGTCGGCATCGAGGTCATCGTGCCCGCAGGAATCGGCTCCATGTGCTGCGGTACACCGTGGAAGTCCAAGGGCCTCGCCAAGGGCTACGACACCATGGTCGAGTCAGTACTGCCACAGCTCTGGGCAGCGACGCGACAGGGCGAGCTGCCCGTCGTCGTCGATGCGTCGTCGTGCACCGAGGGCCTCGAGGAGCTGCGCCGTGTCGCGATCGCCGCAGGCGGCGCGTACGCGGAACTGCGGACCATGGACGCACTCGAGTTCGTCGTGGACCAGGTGCTCGACGGGCTCGAGGTCAGCGCACCCGTAGCATCGATCGTGCTGCACCCCACGTGCTCGACCGAGCGCCGCGGCATCTCCCACCTGCTCGAGGAGATCGCGCGACACGTGAGCCACGATGTCACCACCCCGGTGTCCTGGGGTTGCTGCGGCTTCGCCGGCGACCGCGGGATGCTCCACCCCGAGCTCACCGCGAGTGCGACCGCTGCCGAGGCCCTCGAGGTGTCGGCGCGCGAGTACGACGTGTATGCGTCGGCCAACCGCACGTGCGAGATCGGCATGACGCGCGCCACCGGGAAGGACTACGTGCACATCCTCGAGACGCTCGAGGCAGCGACACGACCGCTCGACGCCCCACCGTGAGCCCACCGGTGCGCGGTGGTCGGCACCTCGGTCCCGTCGTCACCACGCCTAGGGTCCACCGTGCGTGGCTCATCCTGGCGGCTTGCTGCGCGCTGCAGGGGGCGGGCTCGGCATCCTGGTCAACACGATGGGGATCTATCTCGCACCCGTCGACGCGGAACTCGACCTCGGCCGTGGCCCGCTCGCCGTCTACATGACGATCCTCGGCGTCACCAAGGCGCTGACTATGTCGCTGGCTGGTCGGCTACTGCCCACCATGAACCTGCGCCTCCTGGTCTCGGGCGGCTTCGTCGTCGTGATCGCCGCTTACGGGGCGATGTCCCAGTTCACCTCCGTCACCCAGTGGTACGTCGCTGGTGCCGTCATGGGGTTCGGCGGCGCCTTCGTCTTTCTCCTGCCCACTCCCGTGATGATCTCCCAGTGGTTCGTCCGCAAGCGTGGTCTGGCGACGGGAGTCGCCATGGCCCTCTCTGGCCTCGGAGCGGCGCTCGCCGCCACGGTCGGCGCATCCTTCATCGAGAGCTACGGCTGGCGCACGACACACCTCTTGCTTGCAGCGATCAGCGCCGTCGTCGTTCTCCCATTCACCGTCGTCGTCATCCGGTACCGACCCCAGGATCTCGGTCTCCTGCCCTACGGCGCCTCCGAGGTCGCCGAACCCACCGAAGCACAATCCGCTGCTGGCGTCCCCGACCGTGCCGCGTGGGGCAGTCCCGTCTTCTGGTTCGCCTTCCTGGCGGCAGGCCTGCCGCCTTCTCTCAGCAAGTTCCTGGCTACGCCTCGTCCCTCGGCCACGGCGCAACGCTCGGGGGAACCCTGCTCGCCGTCTTCATGGCCGGCGCCGTCGTCGGCTCCTTGGTGCTGGGCGCCCTCAGCGACCGGCTCGGCGCACGCGACAGCACGATCCTCGGTCTCGCCTATCGCCACCGGATGCGTCCTCGTCGCCCCTTTCGGAGACGGCATGCTCACGTTGACGGTCGGCGCGTTCATGATCGGTGGGGCCGTGTCGATGACGCTCACGGCTGCCCCGCTGCTCACGGGCGCTCTGTTCGGCGCGCGAGACTACAGTCGGTACCTGGCGCACTTGACGATGACCGTCTCACTGTTGTCGTCGCTTGCCATCGCCGTCGTCGGCTTCACCTAAGACACCACGGGCTCCTATCGCCCGGCACTCCTGGGGGCAGCCATCGTCTGTGCCATCGCCGTGGCTCTGCTCCTCGGCGCTTTCGCGATGTGGGCACGTGCTGACAAGTCGGCAGCGTTGGGGCGAGATCCTCAGCCGACGGTGTAGGCAAGCTGCGCCTCTGGCCCGGCCTCGCCTCCGAGCGCACCCACGAGCCGCTCTCGCGCCCGCGCGAGGTGGCTCTCCAGCAAAGCAACAGCACCCGCGCCGTCGCCGTCCTCGATCAGCTCAAGGATGCGCTCGTGCTCTCCGGCGATCGATTCTGCGCTCAGCAGCGCCTTACCCTGCACCTGGCTCATGCACAGCCGGACCTCACCCACGAGCGAGCGGTACATCTTCGACAGCCGTGGGCTCGACACCGCGTCGATCAGGCTCGTGTGCAGCCGCATGTCCGGCTCGACGATGGACAGGGCTGCATCGCCGACCCGGAGCTTGAGATCAGCGTTGGCGCGGCGCGCCTCATCCGGCACCACACGATGCTCAGCGAGCCAGCGCACCGCCACACTCTCCAGGCGATGCCGGGTGAGGTAGATGTCTCGCACGTCGTCGGGCCCGATCACCGGTACACGCGCGGTCTTGTGCGCACCACGTACGAGGAGGCCTTCGGCCACGAGCTTCTCGATAGCCGCCTTGGCCGTCGGGCGCGCAACGTCGTACCGGGCGGAGACGCTCACCTCGGTGAGCGACTCGTTCCCTTCGAGCTGTCCCCCGTAGAGCTGCTCTCGCAAGTCTTGGGTGATCGCGTCCACGATCGAGATCGCATGAACTGGGGAGGCCATCGGTCGGATTCCTCTCACGAGTTGTTGAGGGTCGGTCGGAAGCGCTAGACAGCACTCCGCAGGGCTTGGAGTTGACCGTAGCGTGTACATGGCGTGCAGATGTACATTCCGGCATCGATCGGTGTTCCAAGGCTTCACCTAGCCAGGTCCGAGGTGGCGGTCGAGAAACGCGACGAGCCCGGTGGCGAACACATCGTTCGAGTCCCCGGCGACCATGTGGCCAGCCCCGCCGACCTCGAGATACTCGGCGTGCGGGACGAGAGAACGCATCTCGCGGACTCCCTCGTCGGTGACGACTCGCGAATGCTGCCCGCGGACCACCAACGTGGGGACTCGTACGTTCTCGGCGGCCTCCTTGGAGCGCAGGTAGGGCGTTCGCGGTGAAGACTCCTTCGATCTGTTCGGTTCGTCGCCCAGCGCGAGAAACGCCGGATCCCAGTGCCAATACCAGCGGCCGTCGCGCAGACGCAGGTTCCTGCGCAGGCCGTCAGGACTCGGCGGTTTGGGCCGATGGGGGTTGTAGCGCATCACAGCGTCAGCAGCCTCCCCCAAGGAGGCGAAGCCGTCGAGGCCACTCCGCATGAACTCGCCAATCTCGGCGACCCCACCGGAGTCCATCCGAGGCACGATATCGACGAGGACGAGCGCACGCGCAAGCTCGGGCCAGCGCCCCACGGCGAGCAACGAGGTCATTCCGCCCATCGACGCGCCCACGAGGACCGGAGGACGCCCCAGCTCCCGAACGGCGGCGGCCAGGTCGGCGACGAGCGCGTCGACGCCGTAGTCGCCGTCCGACGCCCACTCACTGTCCCCGTGGCCCCGTGCATCGAGGGCGACGGCCGTCCAGCCCACCGCTGCCAGATCGCTCCCGGTGCTACGCCAAGAGTGCCGGGTCTGCCCGCCACCGTGCAACAGGAGCACGAGGCCACGGTCTGACTCCTGGTCGGCATCCCAACGGTCACCGACCAGGGTCAGACCACTACCCGGATATTGCGAGGTCACTGCCGACATCGACGTTAGAGCACCCGCTCTTCCCGTAGTGCGGCAATCTGCTCAGACGTGTAGCCGAGCACGCGCTGATAGAACTCATCAGTGTCCTGGCCGTAACTGGGCCCCGACCGGTCGAACCTTCCGCCGATGTAGGAGGGCGACTCCGAGAGCAATCCGGGGACTTCGCGCACCGGCCAGTTCCCGATCTCTGCTTGCTCAAGATCCTCGACCACCCAGTTGAGGTGCTTGAGCTGAGGATCGACCTCGAACCGATCTTGGGCCGTCTGGACGACCCCCGCCGGAACTTCCGCGCCCTGCAGGGCAGCCATCAGTTCGTATCGGTCCCATGACGCAGTGGCAGCGGCCACCACGTGCTCAAGTTCGTCCTGGTGCGCAATGCGTTGCTCCAGCTCAGCGAACCGCTCATCGGCGGACCATGTGCCCTGGGGATCGAGCACCTTCGTGAGCCCTTCCCACTGCGCCTGATCGAAACACGCGATAGCGACCCAGCGGTCCGTGCCCTGAGCGGGGAACGCTCCGTGCGGTGCCGCGCGCTTGTACGGTGAGCGGTTGCCGTACCGGCTCCAAGTACGACCGTTCGCCGAGTAGTCGAGCACCGCGGTGCCGGTGAGGTAGAGACCCACCTCGCCCTGCGATGCATCGATGTGGCAACCGCGGCCTGTGACCTGCTTGCGGTAGACGGCGGCAAGGATCGCGTTGCCCATGTTGTAGGCGCCACCCCAGTCCAGGTAGGAGTAGCCGATCCCTGCGGGCGGGTAGGGCTCAGGGAGCCCAGACATGTCGGTCAGGCCGGTCAGTGCCTGGGCAGTGGGGCCGTATGTGCGCGCAGCGCCGTACGTGCCGAGCTGCCCCAGGCCCGACTGTTGCACGTAGATGATCTCCGGGTTGATCTCCTTGAGCCGCTCGTACCCGAAGCCCATGCGGTCCATCGTGCCTGGCGAGAAACCCTCAAGCACCACGTCCGCTTCGCGCAGCAGCTCGGTCAAGATCTCCTTGCCACGAGGGTCCTTGAGGTTGAGCGAGATACCGAGTTTCCCGGAGTTGATCTCCATGAAGCCAGCGCTCATGTTGGGGCTGTTGATCTCCGTCGGCATGGGCATCGGCCCTGTGGCACTGTCACGCGCTTCGCGGCCACCGTCGGGGATCAGTCCCATGCCGTAGCGCATCCCGTCAATTCGACTGTCGTGCTCGACCTTGACGACCTCCGCTCCGTGAGCGGCGAGGAACCTGCCGGCGCCAGCACTCGCAAGCATCCAGGTGAGGTCGATGATCCGAACTCCGGAGAGTGCGAAGGGCTTGCCCCGCTTGCTCGGCTCGGATGTCGCGGCCTCTGTTCCCGCGGCGATCACCGGCTCGCGCGGCGTCCATTCGGCTTCAACCTCGCTCGTGTGCTCTCCGAGTATCGGGGGGCGGCGATCGACGACCCAGTTCGACTCCGAGTCCACCCACTTCGAGGCGAGATACGTGAAGCTCCGACCGTGCTCGGGGTGCTCGATGTTGGCGAAGGTCTTGCGCATCGTCCAGTGGTCCTCGCCCACGTTCTCCTCGGGCTTACGGATCGCCGCCCACGGCATGCCCTGCGCCTGCCCCTCTCGCCACAGCTCGGCAGAGAAGGGAAGGGCAGCCACCAGCCGGTCCATGACGCTGTCGATGTGCATCGCCACGCTCAGCTGAGTGCGGTACTCGAGGTCCTCGTACTTCTCGTCCCCAAGGTCCACCTCCATGCCGTACTTCTTGAGAATGGCCAGCGTCCCGGGCCAGCCGTCGACGAAGCCGTTGAGCCAGCCGTATGCACGGTAGGGGAACTGCCAGCGCCCGTCCCTAGTGCGCGCCAGGTTGGAGATCGACGAGAACCCGCCGCCCTCACCCGTCACGGAGTGAATGGCCGTGCGCCGGTAGTGGTCCCGCCCGCGGGTGTACCAGTCGGGAATGTCGACCTCGGTGTTCTTGGCGACAGCATCGTGGACGGCAAGGGAGAAGCGCTGGCCTAGTCCGGTCCGGTGGCGGAACGCGAGCGCAGCCAGCACGCCCATCGCCGCCATCTCACCGGTGATGTGATACGCGTGCCACATCTGCGGGGCGATCGGTGGCGTGTCATACGTCCCGTCGGGCAGCGGGTCGTAGCCGGAGTTGATCATCATCCCGCCAAGGGCCAGATGGACGAGGTCGCTCGCGGCATAGTCGGCCCACGGGCCGTCCTCGCCGAAGGGTGTGATTTTGACATAGACCACGCGCGGGTTCACCGCCCGTAGTTGGTCTGCACCGAGGCCGCGCCGCTCGAGGTAGCCGCGAGGTCGGGTATCGATGATGACGTCGGTCGCAGCGGCAAGCCTCGCGAAGGACTGCTGCCCCTCGACCGAGTCGAGATCGAGCGACACCGACCGCTTGCCCAGGTTGTACTGCCAGAAGTACAGGCTGCGCTCCAGGTCAGGCTCATCGCCGTAGAAGGGACCGTAGCTCCGGGTTCCCTCACCACCCGTCGGCTCCACCTTGACCACATCGGCACCCATGCCGGCAAGCGACCGACCCAGGTACTCACCCTGCTCATCGGCCAACTCAAGCACCCGGACACCCTTGAGGTACGGTCCGGCCTTGGTCTCTTCGTTCAGGGTCACGCTTTCACCTCACTGCTCGGGGCACCGCCTGGAAACGTCGTCGGCAGAGCCATCAACTGATCACTTTTTCCGCGCGAAGCCGTCCGATATGCTCCGCGTCGTAGCCGAGAAACTCCTCCAGGACGTCGTCCGTGTCCTGGTTGTAGTTCGGACCCGATCTGTCGTATCGACCTCCGATGTACGAAGGCGTCAACGAGAGTCGAGCGGGGTGTTCGCGGACTGGCCATCGACCCATGTCCCGCTGTTCAAGCTCAACGGTCCACTCCAGATGCTTGAGCTGCGGGTCACGCTCATACCGGTCGCGTGCGTTCTGACACACGCCGGCAGCGACACCCGCGATCTGGAGCTTCTCCATGAGCTCATACCCGTCCCACGTCCTAGCGGCCTCGCCGACCAGAGCATCGACCTCGTCTAGGTGCTCGAGACGACTCGCGAGGGTTGCGAATCGTCCGTCAGCCCGGGCTGCCGACAGTCCGAGGACTTCCGCCAGCGCCTCCCAGTGGCTCTCGGTGAAGCAGCCAATCGCTATCCATCGATCATGACCGCTCGTCGGGTACGCACCGTGAGGTGCGGCGGCCTTGTACGGCGACCGATTCCCGTACCTCGCCCACGGACGACCATTGACGGAGTAATCAAGCACAGCGGTCCCGGTGAGATACGTCCCGGTCTCGCCCTGGCTCGCGTCGATCCAGCACCCTCGACCCGTAGCTCGCTGCCGATACAGCGCAGCAATCATGGCGTTCGCCATGTTGTAGGCACCGAACCAATCGAGGAATGAGTACCCGATCCCGGCAGGCTGCCAAGGCTCAGGTAGGCCTGACATGTCGCTCAGACCTACGAGCGCTTGTGCAGTCGGCCCGAAGGATCGCAGTCCGCCATACGTACCCTGCTGTCCCATCCCGGACTGCTGGACGTAGACGATGTTGGGATTGATCTCCTTCAGTCGCTCGTATCCAAAACCCATCCGGTCCATGGTCCCCGGGGAGAAACCCTCCACGACCATGTCCGCGCCCCGGATCAGCTCGGTGAGCACCTCCTTGCCTCGCTCCGACTTGAGATCGAGGGACATCGCGCGCTTTCCCGCGTTGAGCTCCATGAACATGCCACTCCGGTTGGGGCTATCCGTACGCTCCGGTGCCAGCGGTTCCGTCGCCGCATCGCGGGCGGCTCGTCCCCCACGCGGCAGACCACCGATGGTGGTGAAGCGCATTCCGTCCCAGCGGCTCTCGTGCTCGACCTTGACGACGTCGGCACCAAGTCCGGCGAGGAACCGGCCAGCTCCTGCACTGGCGAGCATCCAGGTCATGTCGATGACCCGGACGCCCGTCAGCGCGAAGGGCTTTCCCCGAGCGCTCAGCGCTTCGTCTGCCCGCGTCGCGGAACTCGCTCGGGGAACGAGTGAGGGTGACGACCACTGCGCAGCGACGACAGCGTTGTGCTCACCGAGCAACGGAGGCCGAGGCCCGGCGGGCCACGGAATGCCGGGCGTGTACCACTTCGCCCCCACGTAGGTGAAGGTTTCCCCTAGCTCGGGGTGAGTTACCTCGGCAAACGTCTCACGAGCTCGCCAGTGCTCGTCGTCGATACTCTCCTCCGGGCGACGCACCGCCGCCCACGGCATCCCTTCACGCTGCGCCTCAAGCCAGAGATCATGACGCTCGGCGTAGGTGAGACGTCCAACGAGCATCTCGACGACGTTCCGGAAGTGCATGGCGACCTCAGGCCGCCGCCGATAGTCCGGTTCCGCGTACCGGGGATCTTCGAGGTCAGCCTCGAGCCCGTACTTCTTGAGGAGCCGCACGGTGCCGTCGAAGACGTCAGGGAAGCCCTTGACGCCGGTCTGCAACCACGGAAGCACCCAGCGGCCGTCTTTGGTCCGCGCCAACCCGAAGGGGGGCGAGTCCGAGAGCGCACTCGCACGCGCCGAGTGACGGCAGGTCTGGCGATACTGCTGCTGGCCCAGGTATAGCCAGTCGGGAAGGTCGTGCTCGGTGCTCTTCGCGACGGCTTCATGCACTGCCGTCGAGACAACCTGCCCTAGACCAGTGCGCAGTCGGTAGGTCAACGCAGCGACGACGGCCATGACCGTCATCTCGCCAGTGACGTGATAGGCGTGCCACATCTGCGGGGCTATCGGTGGCGTCTCATACTTCCCCGACGGGTCCGGGTCGTACCCGGTGTTCATCATCACACCGCCGAGCGCGAGATGAACCAGATCGCTCCCTTCGAAGTCTGCCCATGGCCCCTCGTCGCCGAACGGTGAGATCCGCGCGTAGACGAGCCTGGCGTTCTCACTACGCAGAGCTTCATCGTCAAGCCCGCGGCTCGCCATCCAACCCCGAGGCCGTGCGTCGATGACAACATCAGCATGACGAGCCAGACCGCGGAACTGCTCCTGGCCTTCCTCGGCGTCCAGATCGAGGACGACCGAACGCTTCCCCAGGTTGTAGTGCCAGAAGTGAAGACTCCGGTCGGGATGAGGCGCATCCTTGTAGAAGGGCCCATAGCCTCGAGTCACTTCCCCTTGCGGCGGCTCAACCTTGACGACATCGGCGCCCAGGCCCGCAAGCACCTTGCCGCAGTACTCCCCGAGTTCGTCAGCAACTTCGAGTACCCGCACCCCGTTGAGAAAGCCAACTTCGCGCTCGTCCACACTCATCGCAATTCCTCGTTCCACGTCTGGGGCTAGCCCTCCGCCCAACTCTGACTCCACGACCGTCGCGGCGGGTCTCTCGTCCGCCGCGACGGCCCTGGACTGGTCAATAACGGGTACTCGCTAGCCCTTCGCCGAGGAGATCTCAGGAAGCCATGTCGCTATCTCTGGCACGAAGATCAGTAGAAGGCAGAACAGAATGGCACCGATGACGAACGGTGCCGCGCCCTTGAATACCGTCACGAGGCTGATCTTCTGCCCCAGGCTGACATCCTTATCCTGAACGATCTGATGGATGATGAAAGGCAACATGCCGACGGGCGGTGTCGCGGAGCCGATCTCGATCATCATCACCATGAAGATTCCGAACCAGAGCAGACTGATATCGAGGGCAAGCAGCGGTCCTATAAGCAACGGCACGGTCAGCAGCATCATCGACATGCCGTCGAGGAACATTCCCATGATCAGATAAGCCCCCATGAGAATCAGAAGGAAGACCACCGGGGAAAAGTTGGCTCCGATGATGGCGTCCGTCAGATTCTGCGTCAGTTGGCTCAGGGCCATGCTGCGTGTCAGAACGGCGATGCCCACGAAGAGCAGGAAGATTCCTGCGGTCGACGTGACCGTGGACTTGACAATCTCGCCAAAGAACTTGAAGAAGTCTCGAAACGATCGCTTTCCTTTGGTCTGCCTGGCAGTCCAGCCCACGACAAGGGCAGCTAGAGCACCGAAGGCACCCGACTCTGTTGGGGTGAACACGCCGAAGAGCAACCCGCCGATGACGACGAGGATGATGGCCACCACAGGGATGACGCTTGAGAGCGAGCGGACCTTGTCCCGGAACGTGACACCAGTCATGTCGGCTCTCGGCGCGACATCCGGTCGCAGCACTGCCCAGACGACGATGACGATGCCGAATACCACGGCAAGGGCAAGACCCGGAACCACACCGGCGAGCAACTGGTGGCCGACCGAGGTCTGTGCGACACCGGCGTAGATGACGAGGAGCACGCTCGGTGGGATGAGGCTTCCCACGACTCCCGACATCGACGCGATTCCCGTGGCAAGCCGCGCATCGTACTTGGCTCGGAGCATCTCTGGAATCGCAACGCGACCGATCGCGTAGGTGATCGCAACAGTACTGCCGCTGGCCGCAGCGAAGCCCGCGCCGGCGGCGTTCGTGGCGATCGCAAGGCCACCGGGCATACGCCCGAGCCAGAGCTTGGCTGAGTCGAACGCCTTGCCAGTCAGACCAGACTTCCACAAGGCGACGCCCATGAAGATGTACATCGGCACAACGCTGAGCTGCCATGATGCGGCCGGATAGTACACCGCGTCCATGAGCGTCGAACCGACGACAGTTGGCCCCGCAATCGTCCAGAGACTCACCGCCGAAGCGGCGATCATCGAGAGACCGATGTGCAGCCCCGCAAGCAGCAGCGAGACGAGCAGCACCATGGACAACACGCCGACCGTCATGTTGGACACGTCGAGCAGAAGGATGGCGAGGAGGCTTACCGCAGCGATTCCCCACATGGAAAGCAGCCACGGCAGGTGGCTTCCGCGGGGTGCGTGCGTCGCGATCTCGTCGAGATCAACGTCGAGGACGTCATCGGCTTGAGTAGCGGTCGACATCAGAGTGCCTCTCCTTCGACTGTCGCTGGAACCTGTTCCGCGGAAGGTGTGGACGGGCGCCACGAGACAGGAGCGCGGACAAGTTCCGCCACCGCCTGCAGCAAGAAGGCGCTCCAGCCCACCGCACCGGCGATCTTCACGGGCCAGATCGGAACCGACGTACCGCCCGTCGCGGTCTGGCGGATGTCAAAGGCGCGGGCAGCCCCGTCCCAGGCGTACTTGGCGAGCACCGCGAGGATCAGCACGACGAGCACAAGAGTCACAATCTTGTTGATCGCCGCCGCGCGCCCCTTGAGGCCATCCGTGAGTAGCCCCACGAGAATATGGCCCCTCTCTGACTGCGCCGCCGCGAAGCCGAGAAATGCCATCAACGGCATCCACCAGTAACTGACAAAGTCGATGGTGTTTGCGGCTGGCTGGTTGAAGAGAAATCTCATCAAGGTGTCGACGACGATCTGGCCAGCCATCACCGTGACGGCGGCGCCACCGACTATTCCCAAAACCTTTGATATCGCGGTCACCACCGCGAACCATCGGGGTTCCCCCGCCCCCTCGACGGCCTCTGACTCCGTTGTCATCATGTACTCCGATCTCGATTGTGCTTCCGATGTCAGGTCGCTCGTCAGCGCGCTTCGAACACCGGGAGTCGCTCGTCGTCTCCAGCCGCGGCGAACCCCACGCGGAGCGGCAGACCGTCGCGCAACCCTGCCTGGTCGATCCCGACCACCGGTGCCCACCACCACGGTCCCTCGACGAGCTCGCCGATGCCCACGACCTTCTGGACGACCTCGCCATCCTTGCCGTGGGGCCTCTGGTGCAACACCGTCCACGAACGCAGCTCGGCGTCACCCGATGCTGCGACCCAGGTGCTCAGTGCCGCACCACAGTCACCGCACACGGACTCGGACGGGCTCCACACCCGTCCGCACGCCTCGCACCGATGCATCATGAACTCGCCTCGCGCCGCGCCGTCGAAGAACTCGGCCGAGTCGTCGTCTCGTTCCACAGGTCCAAACACCATCTCTGCAGCCTCCTTGGTCGAAGCGTCGGTCATGTGTCGGCGGAGCCGAGCACGAGGGTCGCGTGGTGGTCGAGCGAGCCGCCGTTGTTCGACACCAAGACGACGTCGTGCTTCTCCACCTGGCGCGCACCCGCTTGACCACGGGCCTGGATGATGCCCTCCGATACAGGCGTGCTGCCCTGGAGGTAAAACGACGAGAGCTGCCCTCCTCCGGTGTTCATCGGAAACGTCCCATACGGGCCGAGAACCCCCGACGAGACGAAGTCGCCGCCCTCACCCTTGCCGCAGAACCCGTAGTCCTCAAGGGTCACGAGAACGGTCCACGTGAAGCAGTCGTAGAACTGCACGACGTCGACGTCCTCGACAGTCAACCCCGCCATGCCGAGTGCCTTGGGGCCAGCGACCGTGGCGCCGGAGACGAGCCCGAAGTCCGGATCGGCGTGCTCATAGAACCCTGGGTTCTGCTGGCTCCAGCCGAGCATCTTGACCGGAGGCTGCGCAAGGTCCTTGGCACGACCGGCGGTCGTCACGATCACGGCGATACCACCGTTGCTGACGAGGCAGCAGTCCAGGAGCCGCAGCGGATCGGCGATCATCCGGGACTCTTGGTGATCCTCGAGCGTGATGGGTTTGGTCATCTGCGCGGTCGGGTTGAGCAGCGCCCACTCCCGCTGTGCGACCGCAATGTGTCCGAGCTGCTCGCTCGTGGTGCCGTACTTGAGCATGTGGCGACGCGTGTTCATCGCGATGAGCTCGGGCCCGCTGCGGATACCGGTCGCGTACTTGATCCCGGACCAACCGCTGACCTTCGGGTTCGCGGCCGCGAACTGCTCGCCGACGCCGCCGGGCTGTCGCAACGGCGCATCTGCGAAGACACACACCACCGTCGTCGCTTGACCCGTCTGCACCGCCATCGCGGCGTACTGGATCATGACCGCCGCGTTCGTGCCCCACGTCTTGAGCTCGGCCAGGAGGGAGAGGTCGCGCAAGTTGAGGTCACGCTGAAGCTCGACGCCCGGGCTTCCCGCAACACCACCGTGAACGATGAGCCCGTCGATGTCCGAGAGCTTCAGTCCCGCGTCGGCGACAGCGAGCTGCACGGCCTCTCGCGAGAAGTCGGTGACGCTCTTCCCGTAGATCTTCCCAATCTCCGTCATACCCAGGCCGGCAATCACCGGTTGCTGCATGGTCGTTGTCATGGATCCTCCTTGATCCCGTCCTACTGTGGACTGCTCTCGCCTCACTGTGGCTGCCGCTGGAGAGCCATTCACATTAGGTGTGGCGGTCGCGCTGAGTGAGGACACCCCCAAGGTGCGGGTTCAGCCCGGGACTCAAAGTCCCGGGCTGAACCCCCGACGATGCGCTAAGGGCGCGATGGGTCGAAAACACGCTCTTTGATGCGTTCGACAAAGGGTGCGACCGCATCCGATGCCTGGTCGTTGAACGCCTCGAGGCGCGCGGAACCCGCCTGGGGCGCGTCCGACAGCCCGAGTTCGCCCACGCTGAAGTCCCGCCAGTCTTCGAGGTAGCCACGGAGTTCGGCGATCGTGGCCTCCGGGTCCGAGACCGATGCCGGAGCGGTGTTGATCATCTCAGCTACGGCCCCCTCCTGGAAGGCACGCAGTTCAGAGTTGATCGCAGCGGGGTCGTGGACCTGCGTACCGATCTCATTCAGCGTCGCGCCCGCCGAGACGTACGACGCAAGAGTCTCGACGACATCGGCCTCGATGTACATCGTCTGGGCATCCCAGAAGACCTGCTGTACCTCAAGCGGCAGACCGTTCCATGTGTCGAGGTTGATGATATGACCGCCGCCCGTCGGGTTCGTGGCAGCAAACGTCACGTGCTCAGCCACCTCGAGAAGGCTCAGGTCGTTCCAGCTCAACAGCGGGATCGACGTCACGCAGTTGACGATTCCCCGCTGCAGCGCCTCGTAGATCTCTAGGACCGGGGTGAAGGAGGGCGACATGCCGAGCGCCTCGACCTCGTGGTCCCACGGGCTACCGCCGACACGGGTCACCTTGCCCCGCGCGGCATCGAGCGTGTCGACCTGCGAGGTACACAGGTAGCCATCCGTCGTGATCAGACTGGGCAGCATCATCTTGACGCCCTGGTCGTGGTACTCCTGCACGCTCTCCTCGTTGTTCATCAAGAACTCGGACATCGCACCCGTCAACTGGAACTTGCGCAGCGGGTGGGCTTCCTCCGTGAGACTCGCAACCTGCAGAATCCAGGTGAAGATCGGCAGTTCCTGTGGGAAGAACGTCGGCGAGATCTGCGAGATGTCGGCGACGCCCGCAGAGACACCCTCAAGGCTGTCGGGACCCGAGAGCAGCGAGCCCGAGAAGTAGCGCTCGAACGTCACCTTGCCGTCGGTCTCCTCCTCGATGTACGCGAGGTACGCCTCGAAGGTCTTACCGTTGTATGCCTCGGCTGCCGCAATCGTCGCCGCCTTGAGCACGATCGGCTCCATATCCGCCAGCCCACCCTCGGCACTCGTACCGGGGTCGGCACTCGTGCCCGGGTCCGTTGGATCCGCGTTGCCACCACCACATGCGGCGGTCACGAACAGCACGCTTGCCACGGCGATGCTCAGGAGTGCGCGAGCACCGGGCGCCTTCCTCGTCGCTCTTGTCATGTGTCTAGACCTCTCCGTTCGGTCAACGGCCCGCCTCCGCAGCGGCCGCTCAGTGCGAGCTAGATCGTGTACTTGCTGTGTGACGGTGCCGATACGACACCCTTGAACCTCGCTCACCCCGGAACTCCATTGCGCCGGAGTGCGAACCACGGTCATCCTGTGCCCGGCCCCCTTGCCGGTATCAGCTTTGTAGTTCTGTCTGACAGTTATACATGCCTAGCGTGATGTCAACAACTCGTCTGGGTCACGGTTGTGTCTCGACCGTCACGGACCTCAGACCACACCGCGTTGTCGCAGCCCAGCAATCCGCTCGTCGTCGAGCGCGAGTACGGAGGTCAGGACGTCATACGTGTCCTGCCCGTAGGAGGGCCCCGACCGTTCGAACCGACCCCCGATGTGTGCGGGAGTGGCAGAGAGGTCCACCGGGTGGTCCTTGACGGGCCAACGGCCGATCTCCTCCTGGTCGAGCTCCACCAACCAGTCGAGGTGCGCAAGCTGTGGGTCGGTCTCGTAGCGGTCCTGGGCCGACTGGCAAACGCCCGCGGGCACACCTGCCGCCTGCAGTGCCGACATGAGCTCGAAGCCGTCCCACGACTGCGTCGCCGCGCCGACGAGCGCATCGAGCTCATCCTGAAGCTCAAGTCGGTCCGCGCGTGTTGCGAAGCGTTCGTCAGCAGTCCATGGTGGATCACCGAGGACGTGCCCAAGCGCTCCCCACTGTTCCTCGGTGAACGCCGCGACGGCGATCCACCGGTCGTCACCAGCGGTCCGGTACGCGCCGTGCGGTGCCGCCGGCTTGTAGGGCGAGCGGTTGCCGTACCGCGCCCACGATCGCCCGTTGACGGAGTAGTCGAGCACCGCGGTCCCCGTGAGGTAGAGCCCGGTCTCCGCCTGCGACGAGTCGATCCAGCAGCCCAGCCCGGTCGCACCCCGCCGGTACAGCGCCGCGAGCACGGCGTTCGCCATGTTGTACGCGCCGAACCAGTCCAGGTAGGAGTACCCGATCCCAGCAGGCTGCCACGGCTCGGGCAGACCCGACATATCGCTCAGTCCGGTCAGCGCCTGTGCACTCGGACCGAAGGTCCGCGCGGCCCCGTAGGTGCCTCGCTGGCCCAGCCCGGACTGCTGCACGTAGATGATGTCGGGATTGATCTCCTTGAGCCGCTCGTACCCGAAGCCCATCCGGTCCATCGTCCCCGGTGAGAACCCCTCCAGCACGATGTCGGCACCCTCAATCAACTCCGTGAGGATCGCCTTGCCCTCGTCCGTTTTGAGATTGAGCGAGATCCCGAGTTTGCCAGCATTGATCTCCATGAAGGCACCCCCTCGGTTGGGGCTGTCCCAGTGGGGCGTCGGCAGCGGCCCGGTCGCCGCGTCGCGGGCCGCCCGCCCGCCCTCTGGATAGGTGCCGAGGCTGAACCTCATACCGTCCCAGCGCGACTCGTGCTCGACCTTGATGACCTCGGCACCGAGCGCCGCAAGGAAGCGACCGGAGCCCGCGCTGGCGAGCATCCAGGAGAGGTCAATGACGCGCACCCCGGAGAGCGCGAACGGCTTGCCGTGCACGCTGAGCCCTTCTCCTTGCGTCGCCGTATCAGGTGCCGGGAGACCCGCCGCCGGAGAAGACTTCCATTGCAGCGGAACTTCGTCCGTGTGCTCGCCGAGCAGGGGCGGCCGCGGACCTGCCCGCCACGGAAGTCCGGGGCTGTACCACTTGGCACCGACGTGGGTGACCGTGCGCCCAAGCTCAGGGTGCTCGACGTCGACGAACGTCCCGCGGGACTGCCAGTGCTCGTCGGCCAGGTTCTCCTCGGGACGCCGGATCGGCGCCCACGGCAGGCCCTCGACCTGCGCCTCCCACCACAGGTCGCGGTCGAAGGTGAGGCGCCCCACCAAGGTGTCCATCACGTTGGCGATGTGCATCCCGACCTCGGGGCGCGTCCGGTAGTCGGGGTCCTGGTACTTGGGGTCGTCGAGGTCTGCGACCATGCCGTACTTCTCGAGCAGCCGGAGTGAACCCGGGAACGGGTTGACGAATCCCCGCAGGTACGTGTTGTACGGCAGCAACCAGCGACCGTCCTTGGTGCGCGACAGCGCCGGGCTGCTTGTCTTCGCGGTCGAGTGCCGGCACGTCTGCCGGTAGTGGTGCTGGCGCAGGAAGATCCAGTCGGGCAAGTCCGTCTCGGTGTTCTTCGAGACCGCCTCGTGGACGTTGGCAGTCACTTCTTGGCCCAGGCCCGACCGTTGCCGGTAGATCAGCGCAGCGACGATCGACATCACCGTCATCTCCCCCGTGATGTGGTAGGCGTGCCACATCTGCGGCGCGATCGGGGGAGTCTCGTAGTGGCCATTCGGATCCGGGTCGTAGCCGCAGTTCATCATCACGCCGCCGAGCGCGAGGTGGATCAAGTCACTCGCCTGGTAGTCGGCCCACGGCCCAGTGTCACCGAACGGGCTGATCCGCGCATACACGAGACCTGGGTTCTCACCACGCAGGGTGTTCGCTCCGATGCCGCGCGCATCCATCCACCCGCGCGCTCTCGTGTCGATGACGACGTCTGCATGGGCCGCGAGCTCTCGGAACCGCTCTTGACCTTCCACGGTGTCGAGGTTGAGCTCGATCGCACGCTTGCCGAAGTTGTAGTGCCAGAAGTACAACGAGCGATCGACACCTGGCTCATCGTCGAGAAACGGGCCGTATGTTCGGGTGACCTCGCCACCGACCGGCTCGACCTTGACCACGTCTGCACCCAGCCCAGCGAGCACTTTGCCGCAGTACTCGCCGAGCTCGTCGGCCACCTCGAGCACTCGCACGCCACGGAGAAACGATCCCTCAGAAGTCACGCGTCACACCCTCTCGCCCTTGAGAATCACGCGGAGATCCCCCGCGATCGGCCATGGTCAAGTCACTCTCGGACCCGCTGGTCGGAAGACGGGGAGCCTCTCTCCATGAGCGACATCGACATAGTCGATGCGTAGCGGGTCTCCCTCTCGGAGTGCGTCTGGGTCGGCTCCGACGAGCGTCGCCCACCACCAAGGCCCCTCAGAAAGCTGACCGACCGCCACCGGCTTGCGGAACACCGCGGCTGGATCATCGCGGTCACGTTCATGGAGCACGATCCAAGAGACCAGAGTCGCGTCGCCGGATGCGGCCGCAGGGGTCAGTGAGGGTGAACCGCAGTGCGGGCACTGGATCTCCTGTGGCCCGCTGTGCTGCCCACAGTCGTCACAGAGGAAGATCGCGAACTCGTCGCGCGCGGTGCCGTCGAAGAAGAACGCCGTCGTCGCGTCGCGAACGACCTCGCCGTAGATGAAGCTTGACATCGTTGTCACCTTTCGCTCTATGCCGCGGCCGAGGAGCCGAAAACCATCGAGGTGTGCTGGTCGAGGGAACCGCCGTTGTTGGTAGCCAGGATGAGATCGCTCTTCGCTAGCTGGCGCTCGCCTGCGGTTCCGCGCGCCTGTGTGACCGCTTCGTAGATCGGACCGAAACCGGTGAAGTACCACGCGGAGAGCAACCCTCCGCCGGTGTTCAAGGGGAACGTGCCGTTCGGGCCCAGCACGCCACTCGAGACGAAGTCGGCGCCCTCCCCCTTCTTCGCGAAGCCAAGGTCCTCCAGGGTGATCAGGACAGCGAAGGTGAAGCAGTCATAGATCTGCACAGCATCGATCTCCTCCAGACTCACCCCGGCCATCTTCAGCGCTTGCGGCCCCGCGACAGCTGCTCCTGAGACGAGCCCGTAGTCCTCGTGGCGCCTCTCGAAGAAGCCCGGGTTGACCGACGAGATGCCCAGAAGCGGCACGGGCGGCTGCGCGAGGTCCTTGGCTCGCTCGGTCGATGTGACCACGAATGCGACGCCGCCGTTGGTCACGACGCAGCAGTCTGGGACGCGGAAGGGCTCGGCCACCCACCGGGAGGCGAGGTAGTCGTCCATCGTCATGGACTTCTTCATCTGAGCCACCGGATTCTTCAGCGCCCACTCGCGCGTCGAGACGGCAATATGACCGAGCGCGTCCCGCTCCCAGCCGTACTGGTTCATGTGACGACGGGCCATCATCGCCATGAGGTTGATTCCAGGGCTGCCGCCATTGGCATCCTTCATGCCGCTCCACCCCGTCTTGCTGTTGGTGGCGTTGGCGAAGCTGGCGCCGGCGGGAAGGTTGGGGTCCCTCATGGGCGCTGAGCCCATGACGCAGACCACCGTGCTCGCCTGACCCGTCGAGATCGCCATCGCAGCCGTCTCAAGCATGACGCCGGGCGCCGTCCCCCAGGTACCGACATTCATCATCAGCGGGATATCACGCAAGTTCAGATCGCGCTGCAGGAAGATGGACGCCTGATCGCCGAGGCCGTCAGTGATGAGCAAGCCGTCGACATCAGACAGAGTCAGGCCGGCTTCCGCCACCGCGAGGCGCACCGCTTCCGCTGCGAAGTCGTTTGGTGTGCGCCCGTAAACCTTGCCGACGTCGGTCAGGCCGAGTCCGACGATCGAGACGCCACGTGGAAAATCAGATGCCACAGTCAGTCACCTCATTGTGTCGCTGGCGGGCCGTCGCGGACCGCGGCGACGCATCCCCGAGAGAGTACACGTAATACTTGTATACAGTCAAGACTCGTCAGGGTGATGTGACGTGTCACCCGCACCGCCGGAGCCCGACTCGGAACAACTCAGCAGCGAGTGCCCGATGGGTCTCGAGCGGAGCACTGATGCTGTGGACAGCAACATGATCCGCCCCACCGTCGATGTGGGCGGGCAGGCCACGGACAACGGTCTGGGGCTCGCCGTGCAGCACGAGGTCATCGATCAACTGATCGCTCCCACCGTCGGCGACATCCTCCTCGGAGTAGCCGAGCCGACGAAGGTTCCTCACATAGTTCGAGAGCCCCAGGTACGGCGTTCGCACGAACTGTCGGCCCGCGGCCCGCGAGCGCTCGGGAACAGTGAGATGCGGGTGTGCACCCGCTCCACTCAGCCGCGAGCGCGAGGAACCGAGGCCCCAGAGCCACGAGAACTCGACACGCCTGACGCACACCCGCCTCGTCAAGCCGGTCCAGGTAGGCGGTCAGCCTGCCATACGGATTCTGAAAGGTAGCGGTCGCCACCCGGTGCCCGATCCCGATCCCCAGCAAGAACCGCTCGTCGTGTCGCGCGGCGATACGGTGGCAGGCCTCGGCCGTGGCCGAGGCGTCGCTCGCCCAGACGTTCACGATCCCGGTCGCAACCGTGATGACCCGAGCGGTATCGAGCAGGGACGCCACCAGGGCCAGGTTCCCACCCGGCGAACCGCCGATCCAGATGGCACGGTAGCCGAGTCGCTCGATCTCCCACCGCAAGCTCCACGGTGCGCCGACCGTGCCCCAGCCACACACCGATTCGCCCCACACTGATCGCCAGAGCGAGCACCTCCTATGTCAGCGCCCTGCGCCCCGCACTGGGACACCGCCATCGTCAGAAGTGCTAGCCCACGTCCGACAGCGACGGCGCGTCGTCGTTCGCAGTCGCCAGACGGTCCCGGTAGTTGCCGAGCGCGCGGACGGCGGAGCGCGGCAGCACACGCGCCACCCCGGCGGCGAGCTGGTAGCGCAGCGACGGGGTCGAGATGACGATGCCCCGGCGCACGTCGGCGAGGGCCGCGGCGACGACGTCGTCCGCGTTGAGCCACGCGACCTCCGGCAGCGAGGACATGTCGATGCCGCCGCGCTCGTGGAACTCGGTGTGGACGAAGCCCGGCTGCAGCACGGTGGCCGTGACACCCGTGCGGCGTAGCTCGACGGCGAGGCCCTCGGTGAAGGTGCGCACCCACGCCTTGTGGGCGGAGTAGGGGCCGGACGCCATGAGCGCGGCGATCGAGGAGACGTTGAGGATCGCGCCGCGGCCGCGGGCCACCATGGTGTTCGCCGCCGCGTGGGACAGCACGAGGACCGCACGGACCATGACGTCGAGCGCCGCCTCCTCGTCCGCGACGTCGGCATCGAGGAACCGCGAGCTCGAGCCGAGCCCCGCGTTGTTGACGAGCAGCCCGACGGGACGCTCGGTGGCGCGCAACCGCTCGGCGACACGCTCCACGTCCTCGCGCACCGTGAGGTCGGCGGGCAGCACCTCGGCGCGCACGCCGGCCGCGGCGTGCAGCTGGGTCGCGAGGCGTTCGAGCCGCTCGGCGTCGCGCGCGACCAGGACGACGTCGTGGCGTGCGGTGGCGAGCTGCCAGGCGAACTCGAGTCCGAGCCCGGCGCTCGCGCCGGTGATCAGTGCGGTGGCCATGTCATCAGCCTAGTCAGTGCCGGGGCGGGTCGATCTCCGAAGACTTGGCAACGGAATCCGGTGCCAAGTCTTCAACCATGGGCTGGGCCGGTGCCTGAGGTGGGGCGGGTGGGGGCGCGGTGGCGCGGGGTGGGGGCGCGGTGGCGCGGGTGGGGGTGCGTCCGGGGATGCGCCGTCGGCCACCAACCGCGGCATCGGGCGGGTAGCGTGCGGATGTGCGCATCGCAACGTGGAACATCAACTCGATCCGGGCGCGGGTGGACCGCGCCGTGGCCTTCCTCGAGCGGGCCGACGTCGACGTCCTGGCCCTGCAGGAGACGAAGTGCAAGCCCGAGCAGTTCCCCTTCGCCGCCTTCGAAGCCGCGGGCTACGAGGTCGCCGCGTGGGGGCTCAACCAGTGGAACGGCGTCGCGATCGCCTCCCGGGTGGGGCTCGAGGACGTGCGCGAGGGGTTCGCGGGCCAGCCGTCGTTCGGCGCGGAGTCGCCCGTCGTCGAGGCACGCGCGCTCGGGGCGAGGTGCGCCGACGTCGACGTCTGGAGCCTGTACGTCCCGCACGGCCGGGCGCTCGACGACCCGCACTACGCCTACAAGCTCGAGTGGCTCGAGCAGCTGCGGGTCAACGCCGTCGGCTGGCTCGAGGTGGACCCCACGGCCCAGGTCGCCCTGCTCGGCGACTGGAACGTGGCACCCCTCGACACGGACGTGTGGGACGTCGCCGTCTTCGAGGGCCAGACCCACGTCTCCCTGCCCGAGCGCGCCGCGTTCACGTCGTTCGCCGACGCCGGCTACCTCGAGGTCTCGCGCCAGTTCATCCCCGACGAGCGGCGGTACACCTACTGGGACTACCAGCAGCTGCGCTTCCCGAAGAACGAGGGCCTGCGCATCGACTTCGCCTATGTGAGCCCCGCCCTCGCCGCGCGCACGACGGGCGTGACGATCGACCGCAACGAGCGCAAGGGCAAGGGCGCCTCCGACCACGTGCCCGTGATCCTCGACCTCGCGGACTGAGGCGGCGACCGTGAGCCACGACGACTACGAGTACCCCGCCGAGGCGTTCCAGGCCGGGACGTGGGAACCGGCGCCGCGGCGCAACCAGCGCCGGGTGCGGATCGTCGGGGCCATCGTGGTCGCGGCGATGCTGCTCGTCGGGGGCGGGGCTGCGTTGGTGGGGATCGTGATGAACAACCGGCTCGCCGCGCCGATCGGGCCCGACGTCGGTTCCCCCCGCAACGCCGCGGCCGTCCAGCTCGTCACGGGTCACTGCATCGCCGAGCTGCCCGACGACGGCAACGTCACGACCGTGCGCGTCGTGCCGTGCACCGATGAGCATGCTGCGCAGGTCTACTCGCAGTACGCGTTTGCGACCGACGCCGTCTGGCCCGGGCAGTCGGCCGCGAACTCACGGGTCGCGGGAGCGTGCCAGCTCACCACGACGCTCGTGGACGCGGGTGTGACGATGGTGACGTGGGCGCCCACGCCGTCGTCGTGGCAGCGCGGTGATCGCACGGGTCTGTGCGTCGCCGTCCTCCCCGCCCCGTCGACGGGTTCGCTCTGACGCCGAGGGGGCACGCATCCCGACGGGCGTGGCCTCGTCCAGAGGAGCGAGACGCCTGCCGGGCGGTCGTGACCTCGTCCCAGCGCTCTTGACCTCGGCGGAGGTGGCTACTCCCCCGGGTAGCGGACACCGAGCGCGGCGCGGACGGCGTCGGCGGTCTCGAGGACGGCGATCGTCTCGTCGAGGGGCTGCAGCGGCGACTCCGTGCGCCCCTCGGTGACGTAGCGCGCGAGCGCGGCGGCCTGGAAGGCCAACCCGTCGAGGTCCAAGATCCGGTTCTCGTCCCACGTCACGGACTCTCCGCCACGCGTCAGCGTGAGGGGACCGGGGATGAAGAACTTGTGGCCGAGGGCGACCCGCGCCCGCGACCCGGCCACGACGGCGAGCTGGGGCGTCTCCGCGAGCATCGTCGTGAAGAGCGAGGCGTGCAGGTGGCCGACGGCGAGCTGGACCGAGACCTGCGCGTCGACGCCGGTCGGGGCGAGCTCGCCGGCGACCTGCAGCCCCTCCGCGACGGGCAGCGGGCCGGCCCCGGTGTGGCGCAGCACGAAGGAGGCGAACGCGAGCGGGTAGACGCCGAGGTCGAGGAGAACGCCCCCGGCGAGGGCGGGGTCGAGCAACCGGTGCTCGGGTCCCACCTCCGCCCGTGACCCGAAGTCCGCCTCGACGCGATGCACGTCCCCGAGCGCGCCGTCGTCGAGGAGCCGACGCAGCACGTCGGTGTGCGGCAGGTACCGCGACCACATGGCCTCCATGACGAAGACGCCGGCCGCCCGGGCCGCGGCGACAACCTCGCGGGCCTCATCGGCGTTGCGCGTGAAGGCCTTCTCGACGAGCACGTGCTTGCCGGCGGCGATGGCGGCGAGCGCCTGGGTGCGGTGCTCGGAGTGGGGGGAGGCGACGTAGACGACCTCGACCGCCGGGTCAGTGAGCACGCCCTCGTAGCCGTCGTACGAGCGCGGGATCTCGAACCGCGTGGCGAAGTCCTCGGCGCGCGCGGCCGTGCGGGAGCCGACGGCGACGATGCGCTGTGACGTGTGCGTGTGCACGGCGCGCGCGAAGTTCGAGGCGATCCACCCGGGGGCGAGAACCCCCCAGCGCAGCGGCGGCGCCTCGGACGGGTCGGGGTGGCGGGGTGCGGGAAGGGTGAGGATGCCGGTCACCGGTCCACTGTGACAGGTCAGGGTGCGACAGTGCGTGGTGGTTCCCGCCGTCGGACGGGATGCTCGTGTCTCGGTGGTCCGCCGTCGGACGGGATGCTCGTGGCCCCGCGTCTCGCCGTCGGACACTGTCCGCTTCCCGCCGGAACCGTGACGACAGTCACGCGAAACGTCACCATCCCGGGCTCGGTTCGTGAAGATTTTGTGAAGTCGTGATCTCGCCGTGACATTGGGGCCGTACCGACCTAGCGTCTTTCCGCCGGGTCGAACCCTCCTTGACGCGGCCCGGAGCGGCTTGCCGAGCACTGCCACCGCCCCGGTTTCCTTACCACGATGGCAGTGACGGGGGACCCAACTCCGGGCGCTCACGCGTCCTAGGGGTGAAGCCGGTCCTCTTCATGGTCCGGCCGGGGCTACCTCGCTCCGAATCCGACAGCTCACCCCGTAGGCGCTCTCCGAGGTACATCAATGATGAAGAGTTCTGCTCTGCATGCGCGTGCCCAGATCCGCAAGGATCGGGTCCGCAAGGTTTCCCTGGCCTCCGTGGCCGCCGCCGTCGCCCTGGCACTCACCGTCCCGGTAGCCACCGCGGCCCCCGTCTCCGCAGCACCTCTTGCTGCAGCACCCGTGACCGCGACAGCGGCCGCAGCCACCCCGGCCGCCTCGATCGTGCGCGTGCCCGCCGCGAAGAAGAAGTCCGCGAAGACCAAGCCCAAGCTCACCGTGAAGCGCTCCAGCACCCAGCAGGTCAAGGGCGAGACGCGCGTGAAGCTCACGATCCGCGCCAAGCTCAAGGGCAAGGCCGTGGCAGGCAAGGTCGAGATCCGCAACGGCAAGAAGCTGCTCAAGACCAAGACCCTCAAGAAGGGCAAGACGACCTACACGCTGCCCAAGAGCCTGAGCCGCGGCACGAAGAAGATCAAGGTCACCTTCGTCCCCAAGACCTCGCCGGCCGGCGCCGCGACGAGCACGAAGCTCGCCCGCACCTCGAAGACCGTGCGCGTCAAGGTGGTCTCGCAGAGCGCCGCCATCAAGGCCGAGGCCCTCAAGTACGTCGGCGTGCGGTACCGCTACGGCGGCACGAGCCCCAAGACCGGCTTCGACTGCGCAGGCTTCGTGCGCCACGTCTACAAGAAGGCCGGAATCGCGAACCTCTCGCGCAACTCGTCCGCGCAGCGCCGCGACGGCAAGGTCGTCTCGCGCAAGAAGGCCAAGGTGGGCGACATCATCTGGTCCCCCGGCCACGTTGGCATCTACCTGGGCGGCAACAAGCAGATCGACGCCCCGCGCCCCGGAAAGACCATCCAGGTGCGCAAGATCTGGCAGCGGAACCCGGTGTTCATCAACCTGTAGCACCGGTTCCCCTCGGCCCCGCAGCAGCCACGAGCCGCTGCGGGGCCGAGAACTGTCCCCGGCGAGATAGCGTTGCTCAGGCGGACGACGTCGTCCGTCGCCGCGCGAGCCGAAAGACGGACCGAACGTGACCACCGCTGACCTCTCCCTCGACCTCGACCGCCTCATCGCCGAGCTCACGCTCGAGGAGAAGGTCGCTCTCACCACGGGTTCCACCGCGTGGGAGAGTGCGCCGGTCGAACGGCTCGGCATCCCCGAGATCACGGTCACCGACGGGCCCCACGGCGTGCGCAAGGCGCTGCCGTCCGCAGGGTTCGACCTCTCCGCGGCGGAGCCCGCCACGTGCTTCCCCACGGCGGCCGCTCTCGGTTCGACGTGGGACCCGACGCTCATCGAGCGCGTCGGAGCGGCGCTGGGGCTCGAGTCCCGCGCCCACCAGGTGGCCGTCCTGCTCGGGCCCGGTGCGAACATCAAGCGCCACCCGTTGTGCGGTCGCAACTTCGAGTACTTCTCCGAGGACCCGGTGCTCTCCGGGGACGCCGCCGCCGCCTTCATCCGCGGCGTGCAGGCCCAGGGCATCGGCACGTCGCTCAAGCACTTCGCCGCGAACAACCAGGAGACCGACCGCATGCGGGTCTCTGCCCAGATCGACGAGCGCACGCTGCGCGAGATCTACCTCGCGAGCTTCGAGCGCGCCGTCAAGGGCGGCAAGCCGTGGACGGTCATGTGCTCCTACAACCGCATCAACGGCACGTACGCGGCCCAGGACCGCTGGCTCCTGACCGAGGTGCTGCGCGAGGAGTGGGGCTTCGACGGGCTCGTCGTCTCCGACTGGGGCGCGGCGCGCGACCGCTCCGCATCGATCGCCGCCGGGCTCGACTGGGCCATGCCCGCTACGTCCGCGACCGACGCCGACGTCCTCGAGGCGCTGCGTTCGGGGGCGCTCGCCGAGGCCGACCTCGACACCGCGGTGCGCCGGGTGCTGCAGATGGTCTCGCGCACGCATGCCGCGGCCACGACCCCCGTCGAGATCGACGACGACGCCCACCACACCCTCGCCCGCGAGGCTGCCGTCGAGGGCAGCGTGCTGCTCAAGAACGACGTGGACGACGGCGGACCGCTGCTTCCCCTGGGCGCGGACACGCTGCGCGGCGCCGTCGTCGTCGGCGAGTTCGCCCGCACGCCCCGCTACCAGGGCGCCGGCTCCTCCCTCGTCTCCCCGACGCGGCTCGACGCGGCGCTCGACGCGCTGCGCGGGGTCGCGGGGGCCGAGCTGGCGTTCGCGCCCGGCTTCACCCTTCCCGACGGACCCGACGGGGACGACGGCGCACTCCTGGCCGAGGCGGTCGAGACGGCCCGGGGCGCCGGCACGGTGCTGCTCTTCCTCGGCCTGCCCGCGGCGGACGAGTCCGAGAGCTACGACCGCCCTCGGCTCGGGCTGCCGGACAACCAGCTCGCGGTGCTCGAGGCCGTCTCCACGGTCAACCCGCGCGTGGTGGTGGTCCTGTCGAACGGCTCGGCAGTCTCGATGCCCTGGGCGCACCGAGCGGCGGCGATCCTCGAGGTGTGGCTCGGTGGGCAGGCGGGCGGCGGGGCGATCGCGGACGTCCTGACCGGCGCCGCGGAGCCCGGTGGCCGACTCACCGAGACGATCCCGCTGCGGCTCGAGGACACCCCCGCGTTCGGCAACTTCCCCGGCGAGGCCCACGAGGTGCGCTACGGCGAAGGGCTGCTCGTGGGCTACCGCTGGTACGACGCGCGCGGGCTCGGCGTCGCGTTCCCGTTCGGGCACGGGCTCGGGTACACGAGCTTCGGCTACGGCGAGGTCACCGCGACAGTGCGTGGGGTGGGTGCTGCCACCCAGGTCGACGTGGCCGTGACCGTGACGAACACGGGCTCGCGGGCCGGCGCCGAGGTAGTGCAGGTCTACGTGAGCGACCCCGTGGCGAGCGTGCAACGCCCCGAGCGCGAGCTCAAGGCCTTCGCGAAGGTGCGGCTCGAACCCGGGGAGTCACGGTCGCTGTCGTGGACGCTCATCGGGCGGGACCTCGCGTTCTGGCATCCCGAGCTGCACCGGTGGGCGGTCGAGGGTGGCGTGTTCGAGATCCAGGTCGGGGCGTCGTCGCGCGACCTGCGCGGGACCGCCGTGGTCGACGTCGAGGGGGACGACCTCACCGTGCCGCTCAGCGCCGGGTCGACGTTCGGGGAGTTCTGGAACCACCCCGTGACCGGTCCGCTGATCAAGCCGTTCCTCGCCAACTCGCCGATCCCCCTCGACGACCCGCAGCTGAGCTTCTTCCTCATGGAGTCGCAGATGTCGACGCTCGCGACGTGGGGCGTTCCGGGCTTCACGCGCGAGACCCTCGCCGCCCTCCTCGCCGCGGCGGAGTCCGCGTCGCCGTCACAGCAGCCGTCACCGTCACCGTCACCGTCACCGTAGCCGTCGCTGTCTCAGACCCACCCCGGCGGTCGAGCCCGCCCGAAACTTGAAGAGTTAGTCGCACATGGCGTGACCAACTCTTCAAGAAAGTGCCTGCAAGCCGCTAGTCGACGGGGTCGCGGAGTCAGGAGTCGCAGGCGGTGATGCGGTAGAGCGTGGCGGTGCCGCCGGTGTCGACCACCTCGAGGCCCTCGAGCATCTCGGGCGTGACGGGTGTGGTCAGGCCGGGCGAGTCCTCGGAGACCTTCACGCCGTCGGCGGTCGTGGCGGTGTCCTGGTAGAAGTGCGTCACGCCGAGCTCGCGCACCGCGTCGCAGATCGCCGGCTCGGTCATGAGCTCGTGGAACCCGAACCTCAGGGTGCGCTGCGCCTCGGACTGGTTGCTCGGGCCGAGCTGCGGGAACACCACGTGCCGCTGCGCCACCGAGAACGCGAACGCCGCGCCGTTGGCCGGATCGCCCAGGATCACGGCGTCGGGCGGCGTGATCTGCTCCATGCGCTCGAGCAGCGCGATCTCCTCGACGCTGAGCATCGTGCCCCACGTCACCGGCCCCGGGGCCACGAACGCGGCGGTGCGCGCGGCCTTCTGCGGCGCGTACCACCCGAGCGTGGCGAGGCATGCGACGACGACGACGGCCCCCGCCACGACCACGTGCGGGGAAGGACTGGGACGTCCCGCCGATACCCGGCCCGCGAGGGCTGGCCCGGCGTCACCCACCCTGCGACCGGACCGGGCATCGCCAGCGCGACCGAGCCAGCGGCTGCCGGAACGACCGAGTGCCGGCCAACGCCGATGGACCCACGCGGCTACCGCGAGCAGCCCGAACGCGGCCAACGGTGCCGAGACCACGGGGTAGACGGCGACGATGCGCGCGGTCTGCGAGTACCAGAACCCGGCGAGCGCCCGCAGCGGCCCCGCGCCACCGGCGGAAGCGATCGCCACGAACAGCACGGCGGCCGCGGACCACACGAGCCACCTCGCCCGGGCATGCTCCGCGCGCCGCACCACGACGACGGCGCCGACGACGGCGAGCACCGCGAGCGGCCACAACCCCGGCACGACCGGCGCCGTGGGCAGGTCGAAGAGCGTGCGGTAGACCGTGGCGAGAAAGAAGTCGTGGGTGTCGTAGGTGTAGTCGGCCATGTTGCGCACGGTCGGGCTCGTGAGGACGACGGCGAGCCCCGCGGCCGCCACGACGCCGAGCGCGACGAGCACGCCACCCGCTGCCCGCCGTCGGCCAGCGCGCCACCACTGCCGGAGCCCGTGCCCGAGGCGCGCGAGGGCGAGCGGCACGAGCACGAGCAGCAGGGAGAACGCCGCAGAGCCGTGCGTCAGTCCCACGCCGAGTGCCGCGGTGGCCACGACGAGGACGCTCACGGTCCCCCGCGCGGGCGTCGCGAGCCCGACGTCGCCCTGGTTGCTATCGACCGCGCCAGGGTCGGTGCGCCCCGCAGCCACGGCGAGAGCGACGGTCCCGGGGATCATCGCGATCGCGGCCGCGAGCGGCCAGTACCCGAGCTCGATGACCACGCGGTGCGGGAACAGTCCGAACGCCGCACCGAGCAGCACGGTCCACGGCGCGATGCTCCACACCCGGTCCCCCACGACGCGCCCGAGCGACGCGAGCCCCACGAGCCAGACCCCGGCACCGATCACGGCGAGCGAGGCGTTGGCCGCGAGCGCGACGGCCCCGGGTGCGAGGGCGACGACGCCGTGCCACACGACCGGGTAGTACACCCCCGCGGGCGCGGCCCCGTACTGGCCCTGCATCGCGCCCAGGAGCGAGGCGTTACCCGTCTCGCGGACGAGCTGCACGCCGCTCGCGTGGTAGACGGCGTCCCACTGCTGGACGATCGCCCCGGGGCCACCGAGCCCCACGAACAACGGCACTCCGATCGCGAGCGCCCCGGCGGCCAGGGCCACGGTCAGCAGCACTGTTCGCCGTCGGCCCAGCGCGTAGCGCCCCGTCCACAAGCCACCCGGCGCACGTCCCCGCGCTGCCGCGGAACGCCGCACCCACCACCCGCACGCCGCCGCGAGCAGCGCGAGCGGCACGAGCCCGACGGCGAGCGGCGCGAACCCCCAGGGGACCCCGGCCCGGTCGAGCGCGAAGCCCGCGAGCCCGAGATACGCCCCGGAGATTGCCGGCGCGCCACCGAGCGCAAGCAGCCCGCGCACCCCGGCCGCGCGCAGCAGAACCCACCCGGGCACGAAGAACAGTGCGGCAATCACCGCCGCGGGTGGGACGAGCGCCCACCAGCTCAAGCGCCGGCCCCCGGCTCCGACGCTGAGCTCGACGCCACGCCGGACGACGCCGCGCTCGCCGACGCGCTCGAAGCCGGTGCGCCCGCCGAGGCCACGCCCCGCGACGCGCCACTCTCCCCCGGCGACGCCGAGCCCACTGCGAACCGCGGCACGCCGGCCCACGCCTCGGGCGAGGTGATGTTGCGGCCGTCGGCGAGCAGGCGCACGCCGGGCAGGTCCGCGGGCGTCAGCCCGGCGTACTCGCGGTGGTCGGCCTGGATGACGGCGAGGTCGACCGGCTCGCCGAGGTGGTAGGCGTCCCAGCCGAGGGTGGCGAGCTCGGCGTCGGAGTACATCGGGTCGTGGACCGCGACGTCGGCGCCCCTCGCCCGCAGCGCCTCGACGGTCGCGAAGACCCCGGAGAACGCCGTCTCCTTGACCCCGCCCCGGTACGAGGCCCCGAGCACGACGGCGCGCAGCCCGGCGAGGTCCCCGAGCAGCTCGGCCGCGCGGGCCACCACGTGCTCGGGCATCGCCGCGTTCGCCGCTCGCGCGGTGCGCACGATCGACGCGTCCGGGTCGCCCGAGAGGTAGAGCCGCGGGTAGACGGGGATGCAGTGGCCGCCGACGGCGATCCCCGGGCGGTGCAGGTGCGAGTAGGGCTGGGAGTTGCACGCCTCGATCACGGCGTAGATGTCGATGCCCACCTGCTCGGCGAAGAGCGCGAACTGGTTGGCCAGGCCGATGTTGACGTCGCGGTAGGTGGTCTCGGCGAGCTTGGCCATCTCCGCGGCCTCCGCCGAGCCGAGGTCCCACACGCCGTTCGGCCGGGCGAGGTCCGGTCGCTCGTCGAACTCCAGGACGGCCTCGTAGAACTCGCGCGCCCGCCGTGCGCCGTCGTCGGACAACGCCCCGACGAGCTTGGGGTAGCGGCGCAGATCCGCGAACACCCGGCCCGTGAGCACGCGCTCCGGGGAGAACACGAGGTGGAAGTCGGTGCCCTCCACCAGGCCGGAGACCTCCTCGATGAGCGGCTTCCACCGGCCGCGCGTGGTGCCGACGGGCAGCGTCGTCTCGTAGGACACGAGGGTGCCGGGGCGCAGGTGCTCGGCGAGCGAGCGTGTCGCGGCGTCCATCCAACCGAAGTCGGGCTGGGCGGTCGCTTCGTCGACGAAGAGCGGCACGACGACGACGACGGCGTCCGCCTGGCTGATGGCCTCCGCGTAATCGGTCGTGGCGCGCAACCGGCCGGCTGGCACGAGCTCGGCGAGCGTCTGGGCGAGGTGGGCCTCGCCGGGGAAGGGCTCCTCGCCACGGTTGACGGTCTCGACGAGCCCGGCATTGATGTCGACCCCGACCACCTCGTGGCCGGTTCGCGCGAACTGCGCCGCGAGCGGGAGGCCGATCTTGCCGAGGGCGACGACGGCGATGCGCATGGACTTCCTTCTGCCGGGATCCAGGCCGGTTCCGCTGGCCCGACCCAGCATATCGAGCGGGTGGCGGCCGGCTCGGCGGGACCTCATGTCCTCGGGCTCGTGCGGCGGCCGAGCTCGATGATCATCTCAACCGTCGTCGCGCTGCCAGGTGCCGATGCCGAAGTCGGGACGGCGGCTCTCGTAGTCGCTGGGGAGCAGCGGGCTGGAGATCATCAGGTCCGCCGTGGCCACGTTGCACGCCATGGGGACGTTCCACACGGTGCCGATCCGCAGCAGCGCCTTGACGTCCGGGTCGTGCGGTTGCGGTTCGAGCGGGTCCCAGAAGAAGACGAGCATGGTGATCAGACCTTCGGCGATCTTCGCGCCGATCTGCTGGTCGCCGCCCACCGGGCCGGACAGGAACCGGTGGACCGGGAGCCCGAGCTCGTACTCCAGCATCGTGCCCGTGGTCCCCGTCGCGTACAGGACGTGACGGGACAAGGTCTCCTTGTTGTACTCGGCCCAGCGCAGCAGCTCGACCTTCTTGTTGTCGTGGGCGACCAGGGCGATGTGGCGCGGGGTGGTCCGTTCCGCGGCCGCGAGACCGTGGCCGGAGGGGCGGATCGGGGGATCGGTGGTCGAAGTCATGGTGAGTCTCCCTCGTGATGGGTGTACCGGCGACGACGACGGGCTACCACCATGATGCCGGGCGACGGGCTCGGGGGCGTCCGTGCCCTCGACAGCCCGGCTCGGATCGTCGAGGTGGCGTATGGACCCGACCCGTTCGGTCTTGCCGTCCCGCGAGCCGGGCCGACGCAGACGGGCTACCCCGCGTCGCCCGCGCCCGCCGCGGAGCGCGCGCGCTCGAGCGCGTCTCGGGCGCCTTCGACCAGAAGCGCCGTGTCGATCGTGACCAGGGGGAGTCGCGCCCCCTTGGCTACCCACGAAGCCACGTCCTCGGGGTGGACGACGATACCCGTGCACACGGCCACGTCTCGCGCGGCGGCCTTGGCGAGGACGGTGTCGACTGCCTCGACCACGGCGGGGTGGTCGAACTGGCGCAGGTGCCCCAGACTTCCTGAGAGATCGGTCGGGCCGACGCACAGCGCGTCGAGACCCGGCACGTCGAGGATCGCGTCCACCTGGTCCAGGTAGCCCGCATCCTCGATCTGCGGGATGAAGATCACCTCGTCGTTCGCCACTGCGGTGTACTCGTCCCCACGCCGACCGTAGTCAGCCGCGCGGCGCGGTCCGTATCCCCGCGTCCCGGTCGGAGGGTACTTCGCGGCATCGACGAGCTCACGGGCCTCCTGGGCCGTGCGCACCAACGGGCAGATGATCCCGTCGACCCCCACGTCGAGGACGTGCTTGACGAAGGTGACGTCGTGGCTGGGGATGCGCACCAGGACGACCGTCTCGGAGGTGGCGAAGCCGGCGAGGGCTGTCTGGATGTCCTTGATGGTCCAGGGCGAGTGCTCGGCGTCGATCACCACGTAGTCGAATCCCGCGCCACTCATCATTTCGGCCACGGTGAGATCGGCGATGGTGACCCACGCCCCGAACAACGTCCGCCCTCCCGCAAGCCCTTCGCGGAACCTTAAAACTCGGCTCTTGACCATCTCGTAATCTCCTACTGTTGCGTTCTACTAGATCGTTACAGTAGGTTACTGTAGCAAGGCGGGTCCGTGCGACCTGCGGAGCGCCGCCGGACTGTCCGATCCAGGAACGGGGTATCTATGAAGCGGCAAACACGCTTTCGCAACGTCGCGGCAGCGGTGAGTGTGGCGGTCCTGACGGCTGGTGTCGTCGGCTGCAGCTCGGGAGGCGGTGGCAGCAACCGCACCCTTCAGGTCTACATGGGGAACCACGGCTTCACCGAGCAGGTGCAGGCGAACATCGAGGCGTTCGAGGAGTCCACGGGAATCGACGTCGAGATCTCGGTCTATGGCGAAGAGCAGCTCTCCGACCAGTACACGGTCCAGCTCAACGCGGGGTCGGACGACATCGACGTCATGATGTTCCGTCCGCTGCAGGAGGCCCGGCTGTACTGGGAGAACGGGTGGCTCGAGGACCTCGAGCCGCACGCCTCGACCGCCACCGACTGGGACCTCTCCGACTTTCAGCCAGGCCCCATCGACGCGCTCACCTTCGACGGCGCCCTGACATCGATCCCGGTGTCGACCGAGCGGGCGGTGCTCTACTACCGCGCCGACCTTCTCGCCGAACAGGGGATCGCGGTCCCGACGACGTTCGAAGAACTCGCAGACGCTGCAGCAGCGATCGAGGCCGCCCACGACGACGTGGTCGGTTACGTCGCCCGCGGCAACGCCCATGGCGCCGTCCCGATCTTCTCCGCCTTCCTGTACAGCCACGGCGGGGACTGGGTCGATGCCGAGGGCAACGCGGCGCTCGACACCCCGGAGGCCATCGCGGCCTACGAGACCTACGGCGGCCTGCTGCGCGACTATGGTCCCAGCTCGGGCCTCGCGGACATCCAGTGGGACAGCGCGATGGCGCTGTTCACCCAGGGCAAGGCGGCGTTCTACATCGATGCCGACTCTCTCGCGACGAACGCCATCGACCCATCAAGCTCCACGATCGTCGACTCCGTGGCTTTCGCCCCGCTGCCGGCAGGACCCGCGGGCTCGAGGACGTTCAACATCCCCAACTACGCTCTCGGGATCAGTGCGTACTCGAGCGCCAAGGACGAGGCCTGGGCGTTCATCGAGTACTTCACGTCGAAGGAGTCGACCAAGCAGTTCCAGCTGAACGCCATTCCGGGCGCCCGGGTCTCCGTCTGGCTCGACGACGAGGCGCTGGCCGGCTTCCCGCCCACCCTGGCCGCGGCTATCGCCGAGTCGCTCGACGGCGTGGGCCGCGACCGTCCCGCGGTGGCCCGCGCGAGCGAGGCGCGGGAGATCGTCGGCCGACCGCTCCTCACCGTGCTCGAGGCCGGCGACACCGCGGCAGCGGCACAAGAGGCGAATCGCGCGTTCCAACAGTTGCTGGACGAAGTTCAGGACTGACCCAGTCCGTCGACGCTGCGGGGGCGGATCGCCACGCCGCCCCCGCAGCGCGGTGGTACCGAGAACTGGAGGACGGACGAGGACATGGCGGTCAGAACGACCTTCGGCTCGACCCCGGGCAGCGCGTGGATCAACGAGCACCGCAAATGGGTGCTCGCCGCCCCAGCGCTCGTGTTCGTGGGCGCGCTCGTGGTCATCCCCATCATCTACACCGTGGTCCTCAGCCTCACCGATGCGCGCGGCTCGATCCTCTCGGAGTTCAGCTTCATCGGACTGGAGAACTACGCGGCGGTCTTGAGCGACACCGCGAGGTTCTGGCCTGCCGCGTGGCGCACCTTCGCCTACACCACGGTGGCGCTCAGCCTGCAGATGAGCCTCGGGCTCGCGATCGCACTGCTGCTGCGCCGACCCTTCCGGGGGCAGGGGATCGTGCGAGTGATCATCCTTCTTCCCGTGGTGGCCACGCCCGTGGCGGTCGGGATGATGTGGCAGCTCATCCTCGAGCCCAACATCGGGGTTGCGAACCACCTGCTCGAGTCGATCGGCCTCCCTCGCGGTTCCTTCCTCGGGTCCCAGTCCACCGCGCTCGTCACCCTGGCGATCATCGACGCCTGGCAGTGGACACCCATGGTGACGCTCATCCTGCTCGCGGGCTTGTCGACGCTCCCGGAGGAGCCCGACGAGGCTGCGAGGGTCGACGGCGCCACGGCATGGCAGCGGTTCCGGTTCATCACCTTTCCACTCCTGCGACCGACCTTCTTCGCCGCTCTCGCGCTCCGCGCGGTCGATGCGCTGAAGTCCTTCGACGTGCTCTATGCCATCAAGGGGCCCGGCGGCGGCTCGTACCACGAGGCAGAGACGCTGAACATCTACGCGTACAGCCTCAACTTCAGCCACAACAACTACGGCATCGCCGCCACGGTCCTCACGCTGTTCGTCGCGCTCACCCTTGCCCTCGTGACACTGCTGATCTTCCGCCGAAAGGAGGTGCGGCCATGAGTTCCGTGCCCCACGCACGCCCCGCGCGGCGGCAGCCGGCCAGAGCGCGCGCCTACACCGTCTTCAGGTTCTGCGCGATCGGCGTCGTCGTCGTGACGATCCTCGGCCCCCTGCTGTGGATGATCCTCGCGGCACTCAAGGACAACGTCGACATCTTCAACTCCTCTCGGATCTTCTCGTTCGCGCCGACACTGAAGAACTTCGTCACGGTCTTCGCGGAAGAGAGCTTTCTCGACTTCATCGTCAACAGCCTCCTCGTGGGAGCCGTCTCGACAGTGATCTCGCTCGCCGTCGCACTTCCTGCCTCGTACTCGATCAGTCGCTTCGTGATGAGGCGGAGCAAGACGTTCGTGCTCGTGGCGCGGATCATGCCAGCCGTGAGCCTGCTCGTCCCGTGGTACTTCCTGTTCTCCCGGATGGGCATCGTCGGGAGCTACACGGTGCTGGTGATCACGCACATGTTCGTCTCCGTGCCCTTAATGATCTACATCCTGGTCGGCTTCTTCGACGGACTACCGCTCGAGCTCGAAGAGTCGGGTCAGGTCGACGGCCTGACGCCGATCGGTGCGTTCTTGCGGATCAGCGTTCCCCTGTCGATGCCCGGCGTGGCGACGGCGTGCATCCTGGCCTTCATCTTCTCGTGGAACAACTTCCTCTTCGCGCTCGTCCTGGCGAGCAACTCGACACGGACGTTGCCCCTGTCGCTATACAACTTCGTGCGCTATGCAAGTGTCGACTGGGGAGGCCTGATGGCCGCCTCGGTGGTGATCACCACGCCGATCATCGTGATCGCGCTCTTCCTCCAGCGGTACATCGTGGCAGGGCTCGCGGCGGGCGCGACCAAGGGGTGAGTCAGCCGGGGGGCAACGGCGGGTTCGTACTGCCCCGGACGACGAGCGAGACCGGGGTGAGGACCTGAGTCGGCCCGTCGTAGCTGCCACTCATCAGATCGATCAACAACGCGACTGCTTGGGTGCCCATCGACCGGGGGTCGATCGAGACGGATGTGAGGGCGGGGTAAAGGCGACGGGACGTGGGGATGTCGTCGAACCCGACCACACTGACGTCCCGGCCCGGCTCGAGGCCAAGCTCGCGAAGTCCGTCATAAACACCATAGGCGACGACATCGTTGAAGCAGACGGCCGCCGTCGGCTGCGTGTCCTGGCGAAGCAGCTGGGCTATGCCCTCGATCCCGCCCTCGTGCGTCGGGGGCGTCTCGACGACCACCCCGGGCGGAAGGCCCAGGCGGTAGAGCGTCGCGTCGAACGCGGTGCGACGCTGACGGAACGTCTCAGTGTCCGGTCGTCCACCGACGAAGCCGACATGGCGATGCCCGAGGTCCACCAGATGGGTGAGCGCGGCGACTATCCCCGCCTCGTTGTCCGAGCGGACTGACGCCAGTCCGGAGTCGGGGAGGTCGCGCGCTACCTGGACGACGGTCATCCCCTCCGCCAGGTCGTCGGGAACGCTACCCCGCGCAGGGGAGATCACCAGCCCGCGTAACCCGTACTCACGAAATGCACGGATGACCTTGCGCTGCTCCGACACGTCGTCCTCGGTGTGCCCGAGCACCTGCACGTAACCCCGTTCGCGCAACGCGACATTGGCGCCGAGCGCGATCTCCGTCATGGTCTCGTTCGCGAGATCGTGCACCACCGTGCCGACCATCTTCGACTCTGCCTCGCGCAGCGCGGCCGCCCCACGGTTGTAGACGTAGCCGAGCTCAGCAATCGCGGCCTTCACGCGCGCGACCGTGGGTGGGCTGATGGACGGGTCGTTGCGGAGCACGAGAGAGACGGTTGACGGCGACACCCCCACGTGTCGTGCGACGTCCACGATCGTGACGCCCCATTTGCCCATGTTGTCCTCCTGTGCTGGCTCGCGAAGGAGCACCCCGCGATCCTATGGCCTCCACGAGCAGCCGTGGGCGTCCGCGCGAACCTGACCACGGAGCCTTCCACGCCGCTCGACGCGGTCAAGAAGCGTCGACCGTCACCCACTGTCGCGTCTGCGCCGACCTGAGCACGGCGTCGGTGACGACGGCCGCGCGCAGACCGTCCTCGAAGGTGGGAAGTCCGTCCACAGCCTCACCGCGGATGGTGGCATGGACATCGACGACGAGGGCCTCGAACCAGTCGTGCAGTCCCTGAGGGTGCCCCGCAGGCAGAGTCGTGTACCTCACCGAGCCAGACGAGGCCGTCTTCGGGTCCCGCGGGAGCGTGAGCACGCCGTCCGGGGTGCCGATCTGCAGTCGCTCGGAGTCCTCGAGGTCGTAGATCACCGACGCGTCGGCGCCGTCCAGCTCGAACCACAGACGGTTCTTGCGGCCCGGCGACGCTTGGGACACGAGCATCGAACCGGAGGCACCTCGGTCCGTGCGGAACAGCACCGAGGCTGTGTCCTCGGTCGTGACGGCCACGGGGGTGCCGTCCCCGGCGGCGGCGGCGAAGGCCTTGCGCGAGCCGCTCGCAAGCCGTGTGGGCTGCAGCGTCTGCATGAGAGCGACCAGTTCGACGATCCGGTGGCCACTCACGAACTCGATCATGTCAGCGAGATGCGACCCGATGTCGGCAAAGGCGCGAGACGGGCCACCGAGCTCGGCGTCGACCCGCCAGTTGTACGCGCTGGGCTCCAACAACCAGTCCTGCAGATAGTGACCGTGCAAGATCCGGAGGTCTCCCAGGTCGCCATGCTGAATCCTTGCTCGAGCCTCTCGCACACCAGGCGAGAACCTGTAGCCGAATGGCACCGCGGTGACGACTCCCTGGGTCCTGGCTGCCCGGGCGAGCTCGCCAGCGTCGTCGACGTCGGTCGCGAGCGGCTTCTCGCACACCACGTGCTTGCCCGCGGCGATGGCCGCGCGAGCGACGGGGGCGTGGAGGTGGTTCGGAAGGCAGATGTGGACGATGTCGATGTCAGGTCCGACGGCGTCCTCGAGCGACGTGGACCACCGTTCCGCCCGGGCGAGACGGGCGGCCTCGCGGGCGTTGCCGGCCTCGCGGTCGACCACGAGACTGACGCGCCCGCCTGCCGCGTTGATCGCCCGAGCGTGTACTGCACCGATCATGCCGGCACCGAGTACTGCAGATCGCAGCTCCGTCATCTTGACTGCTCCCAACTCGACCGGTTCATGTCTCATCGTCCGTCCAGACGTCGTCGAGGACGAGACCGAGCTCGTCGCACATCGCGGTGAGCTCGGTGACGACGTGGCGACGCAGCGGCACTCCCGCGAGAGCTCGCCGACGCCACTCCTCCTCCGCACGCTCGCCGGGATAGCGAACGCCCCCGCCGGAACCTGCCGGCCCACGCCTCAGCGCGTCGGACATCGCCTCCGTCGCGGCGTCGTACTCATCACCGGTCGGGAAGCCATCCACAGCGACGGCACCGAGCGTGCTCGTGTGGGCGCCCTTGGCCCGAACCATGCTTCCGCCGTCGCCGGTCAGCCCTCCCGACATGATGTCTGCGACGAGCTGCAGCCCAAAGCCCTTGTAGGCACCGCCCTCGGGCGTACCACCCAACGGGAGGATGGCACCGCGTCGGTCGAAGAAGTCCTGGGGGTCCGTGATGGGGGTGCCGTCCTCGTCGACAGCCCAGTCAGGGGGGATGGGGCGTCCCTCCCAGCCGAGCATCCGGATCTTCGGCCGGATCGTCGCTGACGGCGCCATGTCGAGGACGAACGGGGCACGGTCGCCCACTGGTGCGCCGAAGGAGAAGGGGTTGTTGCCGACGAGCCGTCCGCCCCGCCCCGGTGCCGCGATCGTCGAGCCTCCGGTCGACCAGTGGAACCCCACCATGCGAGCACGCGCAGCCATGCGTACGTAGTAGCCACCGGATGCGGAGTGGGTCGTGCGATAGCACGCCGCCCATCCCGACCCGTACTCACGCGCGAGCTCGATGCACTTCTCCATCGCGCGCGCGCCGACCACCATGCCGAGCCCGTGATCGCCGTCGACCGCTATGGTCGTCGCCGCTCCCTGGTCGATCTTGATCACGGGCGCCGGGTTGATCTGTCCGCTCCGGAGCGGGTCGACATAGTGCGTACGCAGCAGCGCCGTGCCGTGGGTCTCGCTCCCTCTCAGATCCGCGTCGACAAGGACGTCAGCGCACAGCCGTGCATCGTCGTGCGGAACACCCGTCAGCTCGAGCGACCTCGTGACAAGCTCCGCGAGCCGCTGCGGATGTGCTCGACGCTCGAAGAACTCCATCTTCTGGGGATCGAACCGGGCGTCCTCGGCGTCGGGCGTCCATGGCCTCGGGGCCGGAGCGCTCATCGCGAACTCCCGCGCTCTGCGGCAGCCTGGTCGGCGAGGATCCGGTCGAGCGCCACGACGACGTCGTAGGGCTCGTCACCCGCGTCGATGTCGACCCGCCCGAGAGCGCGATAGAGCTCCGCAGCGGCCTCGTGGTGCGCGCTGCTTGCTCCGGACGAGGCCAGGAGCCGCGCGACGACCTCCATGTCTGGCGCCCATCGTCGGGCCTTGCCCGTCGCGTCGAGAAGAGCCGGCGCGAACCATGAGAACAACGCCGCCTGATGCTGCTCCAGGTCGCGCAACAGCCACTCGGACAAGCCATGGCGGTGCGCAGCGACCAGCACCGAGCTCATGAGAGCGACACTTCCTTGCCAACCCGCGGCCGAGAGCACCTTGAGAGTGGTCGCCGCTCCGATCTCGTCCCCGACCTGCCAGACGTCGAAACCGTGGTCCCGCAGGAACTCGAGGGCATCGACGTGCGCGCCCGAGGTGAACACGGTGGGAGCGTGCCCCGGGCGGGGCGGAGCACCGCAGATTCCGGCGTCGACCACCCGGACACCGAGGGCGCTCAGCTGAGCATCGATGTCACGTGAGACGCCTGGGTCGAGCAGGTTGCACTCGGCAAACACCAGATCGGCACGGCGGCCGCGCACCAGGGCGTCAGCAACCTGCCCCGCGAACGCGGGAGCGTCGACCGAACCCATCACCGACAGGATCACGTCAGCCTCTGCGACGAGGCGGTCCACCGAGCCGACATCCTCGATCCCGAGCTCGTCAAGGTTCTCATGTCGGCCTGACCTCGTCACGGTCAGGACCCGAAGGCCACCCTCGACCAGTCGCGCACCGATGCCCGACCCCATCATGCCTGCGCCGCAGATGCCTACGATCCTGGGCCAGCTCACCATCCGACAAAGTTCCTCTCATGAAAGGTCCCGAGATCTTTCGACTCGTAGGGGCGGCGCAGAGCGGCTTCCTCGTCGAACTCGATCCCCAGCCCTGGCGCCTCGCTGAGCCGCAGCACACCGTGATCGATCTGGTACGGCGTCCCCACGACCTCGTAGCGCCATGGCTCTGCGGGAAAGTGCTCGAGCAGGCCGTAGCCGTTGCTGATCGCGGTCAGCAGGTGGGCCGAGGCGCTCTCGCAGACCGGGCCGTTGGGGTTGTGCGGCGCAACCGGGAGGTAGTCCATCTCCGCTCGCGCCGCGACCTTGATCCCTGCCGAGATGCCGCCGCAGTGCGCGAGGTCGGGCTGCACGATGTCCACGGCGCCCGCACGGAGAAGACTGTCGAAGTCGAAGCTCGTGAACAGCCTCTCCCCGCTCGCCACGGGAATGGCGGACTTACGACGTAGTTCCCCCATCGCCGCGTGGTTCTCCTGGGCCAGAGGCTCCTCGAGGAACGTCGGGCGAAACGGCTCGAGTGCCTTGGCCACCCTGAGGGCGTCCCCGCTGTTCATGAAGCACGCGTTCAGGTCGATCATGAGGTCGGCATCAGGGCCGATCGACTCACGTACCGCCGCGACGTAGTCGATGCCCGTGCGCAGCACGGTGTTGGACATGTAGTACGGATCCGTCTCGGGCTGGCGGTTGAACGGGTTGAACTTCACGCCTGAGAACCCCTCGGCGATCACCGCTTGGGCCGCTCGCGCGACGTCGTCCGGACTTCCCCCTTCGTACCACCACGCGTTGGCGTAAAGCCGGATCTCGGAGCGGGTCCGCCCCCCGAGCAGTTCATAGAGGGGCACTCCGAGCCGCTTCGCCTTGAGGTCCCACAGCGCGGTGTCGATGCCGCTGATCGCACTCTGCATCGGCCCGCCGGTCCAGATCGCGTCGCGGAAGAGCATTCTTCCCAACCGGGCGATCTCCCGCGAGTCTTCGCCTCTCAGCACTCGTCGCATCTCGTCCACGGCGGCCGCGACGGTCAGCTCGCGCCCTTCGAGCGAGGCTTCGCCGATGCCGTACCAGCCGTCCTCCGTGGTGATCCGGACGAGCACCCAACCCCAACGGGCCCCCGCGACGATGAACGCCGAGACGTCTGCGATCTGGTGACGCACGGACCAGCCCTTCCGGTAGCGAGACAGCAGCGGCTGGTCCGCGGACCCGCCTCACGCGAACGCTACTAGATCGTTCTAGTTAGTGCAACGTTCTAGTCGGGAGCATGGTCTTGCAGCCAGAGGGCAGGCGGCGCTGCTACTCCGCGTGGGCGTATGAGCCCCGCGAGAGCACCGAGGCGGTCATGAGCCGCAGCGGAGCCTCCCGGGCGAGCAGGAAGCGCAGGTCGCGCGGCGCGAGCGTGGCCGGCCGGCCGTGGCGGCGGCGGCGCGCGGACAGGGTGATGAGGTGCTCGGCGGGCACGTCCGGGTCGAGTGCGGCGTCGAGCAGGTCGTGCTCGGCCCGGGAGAGCACGCGCTCGGCGTCGGGGGCAGCGGCGAGCACGGCCGCCGTGAGCGAGCGTAGCGCCGCGCGCTCCTGCGGAGTCCACGTCGACTGCTCGGCCCGGTAGTGGATCGCGCCGAAGAGGTGGATGCGGAGGAACTTCGCAGCGATCGAGCGCCGGTGGGTCAGCGGGAGGGTGCGGAACCATCGTGCGTCGAGCAGGTCCGGCAGCCACAGCAGATCGCGCTCGATGGGCCGCGCGGCGAACGTGATCCGGTCGGAGCCGTCCTCACCGATGAGGTAGGCGGGCCCGCGCCGGTCGTACGCGATCCGCTCGCCCGCGAACCACAGGTGCGTGGACAGCTCGAGGTCGACCCCCACCGGCTTGCCCTCGTCGTGGCGCAGGCCGAGGCGCTCGAGGGTCGACCGGCGCAGGAGCCCCAACGGCGCCGAGCGGTACGCGAGCCGGTCGCGCACGGGGTCGAGGTCCCGGGTGCGGAAGGGTCGCGCGGGCGGGGTCGGGACGACGGCGCGGATCGATCCGTCCGGGCGGGCGTAGGCGAGGCGCGTGATGACGGCGTCGGCGTCGGTTTCGCGCGCCAGGGCCGCCCAGGAGTCGATCGCACCCGGCGCGAGGCGGTCGTCGGAGCCGAGCACTGCGACGTACGGCGCCGTCGCGAGGTCGAGGCCACGGTTGTAGGGGCCGGCCGGGCTCGCGACACCATCGGCAAACTCCACGAGACGCACTTCGTGTCCGACGGCGAGTGCCTCGGCCGGCAGCACACCGAGCAGCGGCGAGATCTCCGCGGCGGGCAGCCCGTGGCACACCACCGTGATGCGTACCGGGGTCCGGTTCGCGAGCACCGAGCGGACCGCACGCGCGACGGGGCGCTGCACGGAGTGGACGCCGACGATGACGTCGATGAACGGCTCGGCGCCGGGCGGCGGCACGGCGGCCGTGGATGTGGCGACACCGTGGGCGGTGCTGGCCGATGCGTCGTCGGCGAGCGGCCCCGCACGGCTCGCGCCCTGCGGCCCGGGCGGCGCGCTCACCGGCGCTCCCGCCTGCGCGTAGGCCGCCTCGTAGTCGGCGATAACGGTGGCGGGGGCGAAGCGATCGCCGAGGGTCGCGGCGATCTCGGTGGCACTGAGGTCGCCGGTCCGCGCGAGGGTCTGCTCGACCGCCTCCGCCCACTCGCGCGGGTCCCGGCTCGCCACGAAGGCACCGACCCGGTCGTCGACGAACTCCCGGAAGCCGCCGTCGGCCCCCACCACCACGGGGAGGCCGTGCGAGATAGCCTCGGCGATCGCAACGCCGAACGTCTCACGCCGCGTGGACAGCAGGAACAGGTCCGCCGCGGCGAGCTCGGCTGCGACTCCCGCCGCGTCCACGGCGCCGCGCAGGTGGACCGTGACCCCGAGCTCGGCAGCCCGTGCCGCGACCATGCCGCGCAGCGGGCCGTCGCCCACCCACGTCAGCTCCGCGTCGCGGCCGCGATCCCGCAGCGCAGCGAGGGTCTCGACCGCGAGCAGGGGATCCTTTCCCACGACGAGTCCGCCGACGGCGACGAGCCGCAGGGAGCCGTCCGGAGCCCGGCGCGCGGGCGCAACGTCCGGAGGCGCGACGACGCAGGGGACCACGAGCGTCGCTCGCCCACCGCGCAGCTCGCGGATCGGCGCGGTGGCGAGCTCGGACACCGCGGTGACGACGTCGGGGCGTCGCAGCAGGGCGCGCAGCGGCGGGGTGGCAAGCCGCAGCGCGAGCGAGTCACCGGCCGTCGAGGAGACACCGTGCCAGTGCTCGGTGTGGACCCACGGCACCGGGACCCGGCGCGTCGCGAGCGGCAGGAGCGTGGAGAACACCGCCGTGTGGAGGACGTCGGCTCCCCGGGCCGCTGCCGCGACGACCCGCCCGGCGCGCACGAGGTGATCCGGACGGCGCAGGTCCGTCACGAGCCGGCGCACCCGCACCTCGGCGCGGTCGATCCCCGGGAAGTCGAGCACCTGCGTCTCGCCGTCGTCGACACTCGTTCCGGCGAAGCCGGGCGCGACGAGGTGGAGCACGCGCACGTCGTGGTGGGCGGCGAGGGCCGCGACGTCACGGGCCACGAACGCGCCGACGGCAGGGTGCCCCGAGGTGGGGAACCACGTGGTCGCGACGAGGATGCGCATGCTGACCAGGCTAGGTGCTGACCGCCCGGGCCGGCCGCGAGCGCCTACGCTGACGAGCGTGAAGATCCTCAGCGTGGTCGGGGCGCGCCCCCAGTTCGTCAAGCTCGCGCCGATCGCCCAGGCGGCCGCGGCGGCGGGCGTCGAGCACGTCATCGTGCACACCGGGCAGCACTACGACCCGCTGCTGTCCGACGTGTTCTTCACCGACCTGGGCATCCCCGCGCCCGACGTGCACCTCGGCGTGGGCTCGGGCAGCCACGGTGTGCAGACCGGGGCGATCCTCGCCGCGCTCGACGGCGTGCTGCTGGCGCAGCGGCCCGACTGGGTGCTCGTGTACGGGGACACCAACTCGACGCTCGCGGCGGCGCTCGCGGCGGTGAAGCTGCACATCGGGGTCGCGCACCTCGAGGCGGGGCTGCGCTCGTTCAACCGGGCTATGCCCGAGGAGCACAACCGCGTGCTCACGGACCACGCGGCGGACCTGTGCCTCGCGCCGACGGCGGTCGCCATGGCGCATCTCGCACGCGAGGGCCTCTCGGAGCGGTCGGTGCTCGTGGGGGACGTCATGACGGACGTCCTCTTCGCGACACGCGAGGCCGCGGCCGGGGACATCGCCGACGTGCTCCGTGCGGCGGGTGTCGCGCCCGGAGAGTTCTACGTCGCGACGGTGCACCGTGCGGAGAACACCGACGACACCGCGCGGCTCGAGTGGATCGCTGCCGCGCTGGAGTCGCTCGACCGGCCCGTGCTGCTGCTCGCACACCCCCGGCTCGTGGCGAAGTCCACCGAGGCGGGCGTCACGTGGGGTGGCGGGGCGGTCCGGCTGCTCGAGCCGCTCGCCTACCCGCGGCTCGTCGCGGCGGTCTCCGCGAGCGCCGGCGTCGTCACCGACTCGGGCGGGCTGCAGAAGGAGGCGTTCCTGCTGCGGGTGCCGTGCACCACGGTGCGCACCGAGACCGAGTGGGTCGAGACGGTCGAGCTGGGGTGGAACGTCCTGGCCCAGGACGCCGACGCCGTCCGTGCCGCGGTGATGCGCCGTCGGCCGCCGTCGACTGATGCGACCCCCTACGGCGACGGCCACGCGGCTGAGCGGGTCATTGCCGAGCTCACCCGGCACGCGAGGACGTGAGGACTCCTCGAGGCAGTGATTCCGGAGTCACTTCTTCGGGGAATCCTCACTTCCTCGGCGGAGCTGGGGCTGGTCCAGGAGCGTCGTGATGGCTTGGCGCCACACCTCGACCTGACTGTCCGAGGAGAGGGCGCGGGCGGCGGCGTGGGAGGCCCGCTTCCAGGTGCGTACCCGCTCGGGGGTCAGGGAGTCGAGCACCGCGGTGAGTGCCTCCGCCGAGAAGTCCGCCGCCACGGCCCCGAGCCCGTGCTCCTCGACGAGCCGCGCCATCTCAGGGCTCGGTCCCACGATCACACCGAGGCGCGCCTGCACGAAGTCGAAGAACTTGTTGGGCAGGGCCCAGGCGTTGTTGAAGCTCACGGGCGGCAGCACGTGCACGCCGACGTCGAAGCCGTGCAACGTGGTGACGAGCCCGGAGTAGGGCACCGGCTCGTGCAGCCGCACGCGGGGATCGTTCTCGGCGCGGGCACGCAGCTCGGCGAGGTACCCCGGGTCGTTCGGCACGAGGAACAGGTCGAGGGTCATGTCCGTGCTGGTCGCCGCGACCGCGTCCACGAGCGCGGTCAGGTTGCGGCCGCGCAGCGCGACACCGGCGTGCACGAGGCGCAGCGGCCCGCCCTCCGCCGTCGGCCCCGGCTCGAGCTCCGCGTACGGCGCGGCGTTCGTGACCACCTGAGGTCGGAACCCGAAGCGCCGCTCGTACTCGCGGGCGATGCCCTGCCCCACCGTCGTGACGGACGCAGCCCGCGTGACGAACCGGCGGCACAGCCACCGCATGTAGGGCGCGACGAACCACCGCCACCGCCGCAGCTCGGTGTTCTGGCGGGGGGAGTACTCGTGCAGGTCGGCGTGCACACCGTGGCGGGGACCAAGCGACAGGGCGAGCGGCACGGTGTCGACGTCGTTGGCGAGGACGACGTCGAACTGCCGCCCGCGGAGCAGCCCCTGTGCCGCCCGGACGGCGGCATTGCCCCAGTACACGCGCCGGTACTGCCGCGTGAGCAGCCACTTCGGGTCCTTGCGCCACGCCACGGCCTCGGCCGGGATCTCGAGGTGCTCCACGACCCCCGTGGGCGCCGGGCCGTAGCCGCACGTCGTCACGTCGAGGTCCGCCGCGAACAGCTTCACCTGCTTGAGCACGCGCGCGTCCGAGGCGATGGGCGAGAACGACACGATGAGCAGGCTCGGCCGGGCGGTCATCGGGCGCCTCCCGCGGGTTGGTCTCCCGCGAGTGCGTCGACGGCGCGTGCCCAGCCGAGCACCTGGGTCTCGGCCGAGAGCTCACGGGCCGCAGCGTGCGCACCCACCTTGAGCTCGGTGACCCGCTCCGGCGTGAGTTCGTCCAGAGTGGCGGCAAGGGCGGCGGCGGAGAAGTCCGCGGTGACGACGCCGACGGCGTGCTCCTGGGCGAGCGCGGCCATCTCCGGCGTGGGGCCGACGACGAGCCCCAGGCGGGCCTGCACGTAGTCGAACACCTTGTTGGGCAGTGCGTTGGCGTTGTTGAAGTTGACCGGTGGCAGCACGTGCACGCCGAGGTCGTAGCCGTGGAGCGTCGTCACGAGCTGCGCGTAGGGGACGGGGTCGAGCACGCGGATGCCTGGGATCGCGGCGGCGCGCTCGCGGAGCTCGGCGATGTAGGGCGGGTCGTTCGGCATGAGGTACAGGTCGAGGCTGACGGCCGTCGTCGTCGCCTCGACCGCGTCGAGGAGCACTTCGAGGCGACGGTTGCGGAGTGCGGCTCCCGAGTGAACGAGCCGCAGCGGGCCGCCGTCGGGCACCTGGCGCGGCTCGAGCTCGGCGAACGGCGCCGCGTTCGTGACGACGTCCGCAGCGATGCCGAACTCGGCGCGGTAGGCGTCCGCGAGTCCACGCCCCACCGTGGTCGCGGAGGCGGCGCGCGTGACGTGGCGGTGGCACAGCCAGCGGTAGAACGGGGCGATGCGGCGGAGCCACGCCGGGTTCTCCTCGTGGAGCCGCGGGGAGTACTCGTGCAGGTCGGCGTGCACCCCGCGGGTGGGCCGCAGCCACAGTGCGAGTGGCACGGCCTCGACGTCGTTGGCGAGGACGACGTCGAACCCGCCGCGCTCACCCGCGAGCAGCGACCGCGCGGCGGCCACGGCGGGCATCGCCCAGTACGCGCGGGTGTAGGCGCGCAGCGTGATGAGTCGCCCGTCGAGGGCCACGGTGGTCACAGGGACCTCGACGTGCCGCGCGACGCCGTCGGGCGCCGGCCCATAGCCGCACGTCGTCACGGCGTACCGGTCGCGCAGCAGCTCGACCTGCTTGAGCACGCGGGCGTCGGAGGCGATCGGCGAGAAGCTCAGCACGAGCACCCGTCGCCTGTCCTCCACCACCCCGCCATCCTCCCACCTGCGCCGCCGCCGGTGTCCGCGCCGAGTTCGTGGATTCTGACCCAGTTCGTCGGTCCGGACTCACGAACTCGAGCAGAGGTCGCGAACTCGTGGGCGGGGTGGGAGGTTCCGTCACGCGGTGCGGGCGCCCAGGAAGGGCGCGAGGGCATCCGCGGAGCGGGGGCCGGAGTGCAGGGTGGACACGAATGCCGGGCCCTGGGCGGCGAAGGCTCGGGCGCGTGGCCGGTCGGCGAGCACGTCGAGCAGCACCTGCTCCAGGGTGTCGGGCGTCGCCTCGAGCACGGGCAGGTCCGCCCCGGCTGCCGCCCGTGCATGCCCGCGCACGAACTCGCTCACGTGCGAGACCACGAGCCGCCCGGCGGCCATCGCCTCGCACGCCGCGACGCCGTAGTTGCCGATCCGGAACTGGTCGAGCACCACGTCGGCGTCCCCGTACACCTCCGGCATCCGCGCGGCGGGCACGCCGTCGATTCGCCGATAATCCACGAGCCCGCGCACCGCGAGGGACTCGAGCACCGGCTCGATCAATGCCGTCCCCTTGATGTGGGCACTCGACGGGGCGTGCACGACGACGGGCACCTCGCGCTCGAACGGCACCCCCCGCCCCGCCGCTGCCCACCGCTCGACATCGACGACGACGGGCACCCACGTGGCATCCGGCACGTCGAGCAGCAGGTCGGGCGTCGAGACGAACACCGGCGCCTTGAGCTCGGCGATCCCTGCGGCGAGCCGAGCGGCCTGCGTCTCGAGTGCATCCGTGAGCTCCCACGTCGGCTCGAACGGCGAGAAGGCTTCGAGCTCCCGGTGCCGCGAGGGCAGCCGGATGTCCGAGCCGTGGCACAGCATCGCGACCGCCACGCCCCGCGCGCGCAGCCAGCGGGCCTCGGCGCACGGGTCGGCGCCCATGAGGCGACCCAGCAGCGGACGCCCGGCCTCGATGATCACGTGGCTGAACTGTGGCAACAGCTCTCGCCGGCTCGACTGCCAGCGCCGCGAGCCCGCGTAGACGGCCTCGGGCACGGCATCGTCCACGTCGAAGGCGAAGCCGCCCGGCCGCTGGAACGCCATGCTCACCGCACCCACACCGGACAGCCCTTCGACCGCCCGCGCCCACGCATAGCCCTGGCCGGCGAAGTTCCTCGGCGCGATGTAGAGGCGCACGGGCGTGGGCGGAACGGCCGGCGGCGGCGGGATGTCGCTCTTCTCGAAGCGCAGGTGCACCGGCCCGAGTGCAACGCGGAGCCGTTCGGGCAGCACGCGCGCGACGAAGCGCACGCATCCGTCGAGCAGCCGGACGGCGGGGCCGGGCAGCCGACGGCGCAACGACGCGAGCGCGTCGGGGACGCCCATCACCACCACATCCGTTCCCGGACGTAGCGGCGCAGCGTGCCCTCGCGGTCGACCACGTGGCGCAGTCGCGCGGGGACCACGGCGTCGACCCGGCCCGCTGCGGCGCGCGCGGCCCCGGCTGCGACGAGCTCTGCACCGTCTGCGCCGGCAAGCAGTGCGTCGAGCACGAGCCGGTCCGCGCGTGAGAACGGAGCGAGCACCCCGGGAGCGAGGCGCGCCCAGTCACGCGCAAGTTCCGAGAGCCAGCGCGCCTCGCCTTCGGGCCAGTCCCCTCGGGCGACGCGTCGCGCCACGGCGCCGAGTACGTGCACGCGCAGCATCGCCACGGCGAGCGACCGGCGCTGCGCCTCCCCCAGCAGCTCCACCCATGGCTCGCCCCGCAGCAACCGCACCGCGGCGAGCTCCACGTCGACGGGCTTGGCACCCACCGACACCCGTTCGGCCGCATCCGTCCCGATCACGTATGCGGGTGCCGTCCGATCGAGATCGAGCCGCAGCCCCGAGAACCACAGTCGCGCCGAGAACGCGATGTCCTCCCCGGTGCGCAACCCCGGCGTGAGCCGCAGCCCGAGCCGCTCCACCACCTGCCGCCGCAGCAGGCCGAGGGGCGCAGAGCGGGGAGCGAGCCGGTCGCGCACCGGGTCGAGGGCCGCGGGCCACAGCCGCCCCGCGAACGGGCGGGGCACGGGGTTGCGGATCACCGGCCCGACGGCGGGAGGACCGGCACCGACCCCCTCGGCGGACGGTGGGGCGCCACCGCCCGGAGCCCTGTCGAGGCGCATCGGCGCGAGCATGGCCGCCGAGCCGCGCGACCTCGCGACCCGCAGCCATGCGGCGAGCGCACCGGGCTGCAACCAGTCGTCCGAACCCAGGATCGACACATAGTCCGCCTCGGCGCGATCGAGCCCGAGCGTGAAGGGGCCGGCGGGGCTCGGCACGCCGTCGGCCAGCTCCAGCACCCGCACGCGCCCCTCTTGCCGCGCAGCACCCAGCCCTCCGCCGTCGAGCGCCGCTTCGACGAGGGACGCATCGAGGTTGTGGGCCACGACCGTGACACGCACCGCGACAGCGACACCGGCCCGCCCTCCGTCGTCGTCGGCGAGCGCCGAACGCACGGCGCGCACGAAGTCCCGGCGCAGGTCGTGCACGGCGACGACCAAGTCGACGTCGGGCGGCCCCGCTCCCCGCACGCCTACTCCACGAGCCCCGCGAGCTGGGCCTGGACCGCGAAGTCGGGCACCGCCGCGACGAGCTCGTCGAAGGTCCCGCGCGCCGCGATCGTGCCGTCCGCCATGAAGCACACCTGGTCCGCCGAGCGCACGGTCGACAGCCGGTGGGCCACCGAGATGACGGTGACCTCACCGCGCAGGGCGGCGATCGCGGCCGCGACGCTCGCCTCGGTCTGGGTGTCGAGGGCGCTCGTGGCCTCGTCGAGCACGAGCACGAGCGGGTCCACGTAGAGCGCCCGCGCGATGCCGAGCCGCTGCCGCTGCCCTCCGGACAGGGCCATCCCGCGGTCGCCGATGCGCGCGTCCAGTCCTCGCGAGGCCACGAGCTCGGCGAGCTGCGCCCGCTCGAGGCAGTCGCGCACGCGGTCGAGGTCGAGGTCGTCCGTCCAGGTCAGGGCGACGTTCTGGGCGAGCGTCGCGTCGAAGAGGGCGACGTCCTGCGGCACGTACCCCACGCGGGACCGCCATGCGGCGAGCACGTCGGCGAGGGGACGCCCGTCGAGCTCGAGCGTCCCCTCGGAGGGCACGAGCAGGCCGAGCAGGATGTCGACGAGCGTCGTCTTGCCGGCTCCCGATCGACCCACGAGCGCGAGGGTCGAACCCATCGGCACGTCGAGGTCGATGTCGCGGACAGCCGGCTCGCCCGCCCCCGGATAGGTGAACGCGACGCCGCGCAGCTCGAGGCGCTCGGGCTCGTGGTCGAGCGGGGCACGCCCGACCGTCTCGGCATTGGCGAGGTACCCCTCGGCCGCCTCGATGTCGCCGATCACGGCCTGGACGTTGGGGATGTTGGACGCCGTCGTCGCGATGACGGCCTGGAAGCTCGTCACGGCGGGCACCATCCGGAAGCCCGCGACCCCGAACAGGGCGAGCGCACTGAACGCCGCAGTCGCCCCGCCCGTCGCGTACGCCACGCCGCCGATGAGCAGGAACCCGCCGACGAGCGCGGACTCGAGGACGTAGCGCGGCATCGCGGAGAGGAACTGCAGGTTCGCGCGGGCCCGGGTGGTGTGACGGCGGTCGGCGTGCACGACGGCGGCCACCTCGCCCGCCTTGTCCCGCAGCGTGATCTCCTTGAGCGCCCCGACCATCTCCGTCATGAGCCGCGCGACCCGGAACGAGTAGTCGCGGTTGACGCGCCCGGCCGTGATCGCGCGCCGGGACACCCAGAAGTACATGACGAGCCCGACGAGGCCGAGGTATCCGAGCGTCAGAGCGGCCGTGACGGGCTCGGCGATGACGAGCACGACGAGCACGGCCGTGAACGTCGCACCCAGGGCCGGCAGCCCGGCCACGGGCAGCAGGAACCCCGCGGTCGCGTTGGCGATGCCGACGTCGGCGAGCCGCACGAGCTGGGACGTGTTGCGCGAGAGCCGGTCCGTCCACGGCGCGCGGATGTAGGCGGCGAAGAGCTGGTCGCCGATCTCGAGCTCGTAGCGGGCGAACCGACGCGTGACGACCCACTGCACGCCCACCGCAGCGAAGCCCTTGATGATGATGAGCATCGAGACCACGACGATGATCCCGACGTAGCCGCTCGGAGCGACCTCGCCCACGAGCGGGAGGACGACGGGATCGCCCTGCACCATCGGTGCGAGCGAGAGCGCGAGCAGGCCGAGCGCCGCGATGTCGAGCAGGGCCAGGCTCGAGCTCGCCACGACGTAGCCGGTGAGGAACTGTCGCGCACGGCCCGGCAGCATCGGCAGCAACCCCCGCAGGGTGCGCCAGATGAGCTTCACGGCTTCCCCTCCTCAGCTTCCGCCCATCGTGCCACGAGGCTCGCGACGGTCTGCCCCACCCGATCGATGCTCGCGTGCTCGGCCGTCCATGCGGCGAGCCGGGCCGCACGGGCGGCGCGCAGGGCGGGATCGGTGGTCTCGGGCGCGTCGAGGAGGCTCGCCATCGCGATCGCCACGGCTTCAGGATCGTGTCCGACGGCGATCCCCAGGGCGCCCTCGACGACGACGTCCCGAGCGGTCCCGGGCGGACCGGCGAAGACCACCGGGACGCCGCTCGCGCTCGCGGCGAAGAGCTTGGTGGGCAGCGCGAAGTCGTAGCCGAGCCCCGGCACGATGCTGACGAGCGCCCCGGCCGCGTGCCGGTGCCAGCGCGCCGCCTCGGCCGGCGAGACAGGCGCGCGGAGGTGGACGGCGCCGGGGGCGGCCCGGTCGGCGAGGTCGCGCAGGCCCGCCCAGGCGCTGCCCGAGCCGAGGAACACGAGCTCGACGTCCGGGTGCGTCTCGCGCAGGGTCGCGAGCGCGAGGACGAACACCTCGGCGCCCTGCCACTCCGAGGCGGTGCCCGCGTACAAGAAGTACTGCGCCGGAGCGCCGACGGGCGGCCGAATGGCTGGGTGCGCGCCGTCAGGTGTCTGGGTGCCCGGTCGCTCGCCGTCGGCGGCGTCGCTGCGCCCGCCGGTGCCCCCGTCGGCGGTGTCGAAACACCCCGTCGCGCCGCCGTCGTCCGGGCGGAAGACCGTGGTGTCGACGCCGTTGCGCACGACCTCGACCGCCTCGAGCCCGGCGCCACGCCTGACGCCGCCCCGACCGGCGAGCTCCTGCACGCGGTCGGCCACACCCTCGGACACGGCGACGACGCCGCGCGCCCCGCGCATCGCCCACCCCTCGAGGCGCGAGAGCAGCCCGCTCACGAGTCCCGGGCTGCCCGTGCTGCGCGCGGCGTCCGACCAGATGTCGGCCGCGTAGTAGACGTAGGGCACCCGCCGCAGCGCGCACACGATGCGCACCACGACGCCCGTGGTGGGCGGGGGTTCGACGACGACGACGTCGGGCCGGCGCACCGTGAGCAGCCGCAGCGCGACGGGCGCGTCGAAGCTGAGGTAGGGCAGGTAGCCGCGCACGTAGCCGCTGGCGTCGCGCAGCACCCGGGCCCGGCGCACCCGCACGCGGCCCGTCCGCGTCGCCAGACGGGGTGGTCGCACATGGCCAGGCTCCGGCGCGTCGGCGAGGCGCGGCGTCGGGTCGAGCTGCCCCGGGGCTGCTGCGTCGCCGTCGTCGGCCCTCGGCGCGGGCGGCCTCGAGAGCGCTGCGTCGTCGGGCGGCGGGCTGCCCGGGCGCGCCCGCGAGGTCAGCACCGTGACGTCGCAGCCCGTGCCCGCGAGCGCGCGCACGAGGGCCTCGAGCCGGAACGCCGCCGCGGCGGGCTCCGGCGCGAAGAGTCGCGAGACGACGACGGCGTGCTTCACGGGCAAGAGCCTTTCACGCCCGCACCGCAGAACCCCGCGGTTCCGGCCCGGAGCGCCCCGACGCTGGCTGCCGTGCACGGCCCGCCAGCCACACCCCACGGGCAGCGAGACACTGAGCGATTGCTGACGCCAAACGTCAGCAATCGTGCACCATGTCGCCGCTCACCCCTCAAGGACGGAGCGCGCCGCCCGCCGCGGCCGAGTCGAGGATGTGCTCGGCGACCTCGAGCGTCGCGAGCCCCTCGGCCATCGACACGGTCCGGTCGCCCTCGCCCAGCACGGCGTCTCGGAACGCCTCGAGCTCGCTGCGCAGCGGCTCGCGCTTGGGGATCGCGTACCGGATGACGTCCCCCTCGGAGACGCCGCGGAACGCCGCGACGGAGTCCCACTCGGTGCGCACCGTGCCGTTGGCGTAGAACGTGACGTCGGCCGTCTGCGTGTCCCCGATGATCGTGCCGAGCTCGCCGGTCACGACCGTGAGCCGCTCCTTCATGGGCGAGAGCCAGTTCACGGTGTGGTGCACGATGATGCCGTTCGCGAGCCGACCCGTGGCGAGCACCATGTCCTCGTGGGCGCGGCCGGACTGGTAGGCGACCTGCGCGGACACGTGCTCGTAGGTGCTCTGGGCGACCCACGCGGTGAGGTCGATGTCGTGCGTGGCGAGGTCCTTGACGACGCCGACGTCGGCGATGCGCGCCGGGAACGGCCCCTGACGGCGCGTCGCGATCTGGTAGACGGCGCCCACCTCGCCCACCGCGATGCGGCGGCGGATCTCCTGGATCGCAGGGTTGTAGCGCTCGATGTGGCCCACGGCGCCGACCAGCCCCGCGGCGGCGAAGGCGTCGAGGACGCGGCGCCCACCCACCGAGTCCGCCGCGACGGGCTTCTCGACGAGGGTGTGGACCCCGGCGGCCGCGAGCGCGAGGGCGACGGGCTCGTGGAACTTCGTGGGGGTGGCGACGACGGCCATGTCGATGCCGACCGCGATCAGTGCCTCGACGTCGGGCAGCACCTCGAGCCGGCCCGCCACCTGCCACGGGTCACCGCCCGGGTCGGCGACGGCGACGAGGTCGACGCCGTCCATCTCGCGCAGCACGCGTGCGTGGTGGCGCCCCATGGCGCCGAGCCCGATGAGTCCCGCCCGGAGCGGTCCATGCCTCAGCGCCATCACGCACCCGCCTTCACGACGGTGTTGACTGCGGCGACGATGCGCTCGAGGTCTTCCGGCGTCAGCGAGGGGTGCACGGGCAGCGAGATGACCTCCGCGGCGGCCTGCTCGGTGACGGGCAGCTCGAGGTCCGGTGCGAAGTGCGCGAGGCTCGCGAGGCGGTGGTTGGGGATCGGGTAGTAGACGCCCGAGCCGACCTGGTGCTCGTCCTTCAGGGCGGCGACGACGGCGTCCCGCTCCGGCCCCGTCGCCCCCGCGAGGCGCACGGTGTACTGGTGGTAGACGTGCACGGCCCCTGGGCGAACTGGCGGGGTCACGACGCCCTCGAGGTGCTCGTCGAGGTGGGCGGCGTTGGCCCGGCGCTGGGCGGTCCAGCCCGCGAGCCGTTCGAGCTGCACGCGCCCGATCGCCGCGTGGATGTCCGTCATGCGTGCGTTGAAGCCGATGAGCTCGTTGGCGTACTGGCGCTCCATGCCCTGGTTGCGCAGCAGCCGGATGCGGTGGGCGACGTCGTCGTCGGCCGCGACCATGCCGCCCTCGCCGGACGTCATGTTCTTGGTGGGGTACAGCGAGAACATCGCGAACCGGCCGAACGTGCCGACCGGGCGGCCGTCAAGGCTCGCGCCGTGCGCCTGGGCGGCGTCCTCGTAGAGCTCGAGCCCGTGAGCGTGGGCGATGCCCTGCAGCGCGTACACGTCCGCGGGGTGCCCGTAGAGGTGCACGGGCATGATCCCGCGCGTGCGCTCCGTGACGGCGGCGGCGACGGCGGCCGGGTCGAGGCAGAACGTGTCCGGCTCGATGTCGACGAACACCGGCGTGGCACCCGTGAGCGCGACCGAGTTGGCGGTGGCCGCGAACGTGAACGAGGGCACGATGACCTCGTCCCCTGGGCCGACGCCGGCCGCGAGCAGCCCGAGGTGCAGGCCGGAGGTGCCGGAGCTGACGGCCACGGACATGCGCCCGCCCACGAGTGCGGCGGCGAACTCCGACTCGAAGGCCTTGACCTGCGGGCCTTGGGCGATCATCCCCGAACGCAGCACGGCGTCGACGGCTTCGCGCTCCGCATCACCCACGATCGGCTTCGCGGCGGGGATGAATGCGGGGGTGTCGCTCATGCGTCGACCTTCCGGATCGTGGTGGTGGGGTCGTCGTCGGGCCCGCTCGACTCGAAGCGGTCGCCGGTGACGGGGCAGCGCCAGTGCTCGCCGTCGGGCACGAGCGGGTGACCCGAAGGGCCGACCCAGCCGATGCGGCGCGCAGGGACGCCCGCCACGAGCGAGTAGGCGGGGACATCCTTCGTCACGACGGCGCCGGCCGCGACGGTGGCCCACGCGCCGATCGTCACGGGGGCGACGCACACGGCGCGCGCGCCGATCGAGGCGCCCTCGCGGATCGTGACGCCCACGGGCTGCCAGTCGAGAGCGGACTTGAGCGAGCCGTCGGGGTTGACGGCGCGGGGGTAGGTGTCGTTGGTGAGCACGGCGGCAGGGCCGATGAAGACGCCGTCGGCGAGCACGGCCGGTTCGTAGACGAGGGCGTAGTTCTGGACCTTGCACGCGTCGCCCATGTGAACGCCCGTGCCAATGTAGGCGCCGCGGCCCACGACGCAGTCGGTGCCCATGCGCACACCTTCGCGCACCTGGGCGAGGTGCCAGATCGCACTACGGGCGCCGATCTCGGCATCGGGTGACACGTCGGCGCCCTCGGCGATGCGTACGCCTTCTTCTGCCACCACTACCCCTCGCGCCCGCCCCCGGCACCGTCGTGCGACGGCCCTCGTCCACAGTATTCCAGCGGGCCGCCGCGCACCGGGTCCGAAGGCCCGCGGTGCCACAATGGCCCCATGGCTTCCACTCCCGCTGCGGGGCCCGTGGCGCACTCGGATGCCTGGGTCGTGATCCCGCTGTTCAACGAGGCCGCTGTCATCGGCGAGGTCGTGCGGGACGTGCGCAGGGGCTTCGCGAACGTCGTCTGCGTCGACGACGGCTCCACCGACGGCTCGGGCGACCTCGCGCGCGTCGCGGGGGCGAAGGTCGTGCGCCACCCCATCAACCTCGGGCAGGGCGCGGCGCTGCAGACGGGCATCGAGTACGCGCTGTCGCGGCCGGGCGCGGCGTTCGTCGTGACGTTCGACGCCGACGGGCAGCACCAGGTCGCCGACGCCCTCGACATGCTCGAGCGGGCGCGGGAGGAGAACCTGGCCGCCGTCTTCGGCTCCCGCTTCCTCAACGACACCGTCGAGGCGGGGTTCGTGCGGCGCGTCATCCTCAAGCTCGCCGTGTGGTTCACGCGGCAGAGCACGGGGATGCGCCTGACGGACGCGCACAACGGGCTGCGGGTGGTCCGGGCCGACGCCGCACGCCGGATCAGGTTGCGCCAGGACGGCATGGCGCACGCGAGCGAGATCGTGCTGCACATCGGGCGCACCGGGCTGCCGTGGGCCGAGCACCCCGTCCACGTGCTCTACACCGACTACTCGCGCGGCAAGGGCCAGTCGAGCCTCAACTCCGTGAACATCCTCGTGGACCTGCTGTTCAGGTGAGCGAGCCGAGCGAAGGAAGCTGCAGATGAACCCCGACGGCACCCCGGCCCCGACCGGCGTCACGGTGATCCAGGTCGTCCTCATCGTGGCGATCATCGGCGTCGCGCTGCTGCTCAACCGCTCGACGGCGGACTCGCGGCACCAGGCAATCCGGCGGTTGCTGCTGCTCGGCTTCGTGGTGGCCGCGGTCGCCTCCGTGGCGTTTCCGGCGGTGCTGTCCTACCTCGCCGGCTTCGTGGGGGTGGGCCGCGGCACCGACCTGCTGCTCTATGCGCTCGTGATCGCGTTCCTGTCCTACATCGCCACGAGCATGCGGCGCACGCGGCAGCTCACGGCGCGCATCACCGTCCTGGCGCGCGAGCTGGCCCTGGCCCAGGCCCGCATCGAGGACGCCGAGTCCCGACCCCCCGCGAGCGACCCCACGAGCCCCGGGACGTGAACGGCCGGGCGGGCGGGCGAAGGTTGAAGAGTTAGTCGCGCATAGCGGTGCTAACTCTTCCAACAACCGCCCGGGGGCCGGCGCCCGGGGCCCGGGGCCGGCACTCGGGGTCGGTCAAGGGGTGGTGGCGGTGAGGGTGAGGTTCGGTTCGGTGTCGGGGTGGTCGACCTGCACGGCGGTGCCGTCGGTGACCTGGCCGGAGAGCATGGCCTTGGCCAAGCGGTCGCCGATCTCCTTCTGCACGAGCCGCCGCAAGGGCCGCGCACCGTACGCCGGGTCGTAGCCCTCGATCGCGAGCCACTCCCGAGCGGCGGGCGTGACCTCGAGCGTGATGCGCCGGTCCGCGAGCCGCTTCGCCAGCAGCTCGACCTGGAGGTCCACGACGTGCCCGAGATCCTCGAGCGTGAGCGCGTCGAAGATGACGATGTCGTCGAGCCGGTTGAGGAACTCCGGCTTGAACGACGAGCGCACCGCCTGCATGACGCCCTCGCGCTTCGACTTCTCGTCCAGGGTCGGGTCCACGAGGAACGCCGAGCCGAGGTTCGAGGTCAGCACGAGGATCGCGTTGCGGAAGTCCACGGTGCGACCCTGGCCGTCGGTGAGACGCCCGTCGTCGAGCACCTGCAGCAGGATGTCGAAGATCTCCGGGTGGGCCTTCTCCACCTCGTCGAGCAGCACGACGGAGTAGGGCCGACGGCGGACGGCCTCGGTGAGCTGCCCACCCTCCTCGTAGCCGACGTACCCGGGGGGCGCGCCGACCAGCCGCGCCACGGAGTGCTTCTCCGAGTACTCGGACATGTCGATGCGCACCATCGAGCGCTCGTCGTCGAACAGGAAGTCCGCGAGGGACTTCGCGAGCTCGGTCTTGCCCACACCCGTGGGACCGAGGAAGAGGAACGAGCCCGTGGGCCGGTCCGGGTCGGAGACGCCCGCGCGCGAGCGGCGCACGGCGTCCGACACGGCGACGACGGCGGCCTTCTGGCCGATGAGGCGCTCCCCGATGACCTGCTCCATGCGCATGAGCTTGCCGCTCTCACCCTCGAGCAACCGCCCCGCGGGGATGCCGGTCCAGGCGGAGACGACGTCGGCGACCTCGCCCGCGCCGACCCGGTCCGCGACCATGGGCGCGGCCTTGGGGACCGCGCCGGCCTCCGCCTCCTGCGCCTCGGCGACGGCGATCTGCTGCTCGACCTCGGGGATCTCCCCGTACAGCAAACGTCCGGCCGCGGCGAGGTCGCCCTCGCGCTGGGCCCGCTCGGCCGCCATGCGCAGCTCGTCGAGCTTCGCCTTGAGCTCGCCCACGCGGTTGTGGCCAGCCTTCTCGGCCTCCCAGCGCGCCGTGAGCCCCGCGAGCTCCTCGCGCCGGTCCGCGAGGTCCTGACGGATCTTGGCGAGCCGGTCGCGCGCCGCGGCGTCGTCGTCCTCGGACCCGATGCCCTCGGCGAGCGTGAGCTCCTCCATCGTGAGGCGGTCCACCTGGCGGCGCAGCGTGTCGATCTCGACGGGCGAGGAGTCGAGCTCCATGCGCAGCCGCGAGGCCGCCTCGTCGACGAGGTCGATCGCCTTGTCGGGGAGCTGGCGGTCGGGGATGAAGCGGTTCGAGAGCTGGGCCGCCGCGACGAGGGCCGCGTCGGAGATCGTCACCTTGTGGTGGGCCTCGTAGCGCTCCTTGAGACCGCGCAGGATCGCGACGGTGTCCTCGACGGACGGCTCCCCCACGAACACCTGCTGGAACCGCCGCTCGAGCGCGGGGTCCTTCTCGATGTGCTCGCGGAACTCGTCGAGCGTGGTCGCGCCCACCATGCGCAGCTCGCCGCGCGCGAGCATCGGCTTGAGCATGTTGCCCGCGTCCATCGAGCCCTCGGCCGCCCCGGCGCCGACGACGGTGTGCAGCTCGTCGATGAACGTCACGACCTCGCCGTCGGAGGACTTGATCTCCTCGAGCACGGCCTTGAGGCGCTCCTCGAACTCGCCGCGGAACTTGGCGCCGGCGACCATCGCGCCGAGGTCGAGCGAGATGAGCCGCTTGCCCTTGAGCGAGTCGGGCACGTCGCCCGCGACGATGCGCTGGGCGAGGCCTTCGACGACGGCGGTCTTCCCGACTCCCGGCTCGCCGATCAGCACGGGGTTGTTCTTGGTTCGGCGCGAGAGCACCTGGACCACGCGGCGGATCTCGGCGTCACGCCCGATGACGGGGTCGAGCTTGCCCTCGCGCGCCGTCTCGGTGAGGTCGACGCCGTACTGCTCGAGCGCCTTGTACGTCCCCTCGGGGTTGGGGGTCGTCACGCGGGTCGAGCCGCGCACGGCGGGCAGCGCGGCCGCGAGCGCGTCACGTGTCGCCCCGGCGGACTGCAGCGCCTGCGCCGCGGCGTCGGAACCAGCAGCGAGCCCGAGCAGGAGGTGCTCGGTGGAGATGTACTCGTCGCCGAGGGCCTCAGCCTCCTTGCGCGCGGACTCCAGCACGGCACCGGTGGCGCGGGAGGCCTTGGGCTGCGCCGTCGTCGACCCCGAGACGGTCGGCAGGGCGACGAGTGCGGCGCGGGTGCGGCGTCCCAGGTCGGCCTTGTCGGCGCCGACGGCGTCCAGCAGCCCGACGGCGACTCCCCCCGGCTGCGCGAGCAGCGCCGCGAGCACGTGCGCCGGCTCGAGCTGCGGATTCTGGGCAGCAGAAGCAGAGGCGATCGCCTCGGCGAGCGCCTCCTGGGACCTCACCGTGAGCTTCTGGTCCATGCGTCCTCCGGGTGGTGCGGAATGCCTTCCTCATGCACAACGTAGCAAAGTTGAGTCTATTCCACTCAACTTTGCGCCGAGGTGCGAGGTGTCCGGCGGCGGCGCACCACCGGCACCCGCCCCGGCCACCACCTCCCCAGGTTCACCCCCACGGCCCACACGCATGAGCGGTTCGCGAGGTTCGGCACCAAGATCCGCGAAATTCCACCCGTTTGCGTAGCCGATCGCGGGATGGCCGCGTGCCCGAGGGCGTGTCATCCTTCGCACATGTCACGCAGCCCAGGGGGACCAGGGGCTCCACCGAGCCCGGAATCGTGGCGCGAAGACCTGCTGGGGCCGGGTTGGTCGGCGCGCACGCTCCAGCTCGGGCCGGAGCCCGACGACGTCGCCACGCTCGTCCGCCGAGACGTGGCGCGACGGCCCCTGCGCGGAGCGGTCCTCTACGTCCACGGCTTCAGCGACTACTTCTTCGCCGGGCACAGCGGCCGGGTGTGGGCGGACCGCGGCTACCAGTTCTACGCCATCGACCTCCGACGCCACGGTCGTTCGCTGCGCCCGGGCCAGCTCGCCAACCACACGGTCGACCTCGCCGAGTACTTCGACGACCTCGACACGGCCGCGGCGGTCGTGCGGGATGCGACCGACGGGCCGCTCGTCGTCCTCGGGCACTCGACGGGCGGGCTCACCGCGTCCCTCTGGGCGCACGCCCGCCGTGAAGGCGGCGGTCCCGACCTGCTCGTGCTGAACTCCCCATGGTTCGACTTCAACGCCTCGTGGTTCGACCGGGTCGTGGCCTCCCGCCTCGTCAAGGTGCTCGGCCGGGTCGCACCGACGCTCCCCGTGCGCCGGCTCGACCCGCACTACGCCCGGTTCCTGCACCGGAACACCGGCGGAGAATGGGACTTCAACCTCGACTGGAAGCCGTACGACGGCTTCCCCGCGCGCGCCGGGTTCGTGCGCACCGTCCGGCTCGGCCACGAGGCCGTCAAGGCGGGCCTCGACATCGCGTGCCCCGTGCTGATGTGCTGCTCGACGGAGAGCGGGCCGTCGACGATGTTCCACAGCCGGCTCGACCGCACCGACTCCGTGCTGAACGTCGCCCACATGCTCTCCCGTGCGCCGGGCCTCGGGCGGGACGTCACGATCAAGCCGATCGACGGCGGCATCCATGACCTCGCCCTGTCCCCGCACCCGGCACGCACGCGGTACTTCGACGCCACGCTGGACTGGGTGGACGAGCGGGTGGCCGAGCTCCGGAAGTGACGTCGCGCGCCAGGTCGGGATCGCTGGCCCAGCGGAGCCGCGGGCGACGCATCGCGCCGGTACGCTGATCGCAGCCGACCAGGAGTTCTCGTGGACAACGACTCACCACCCTCGGGTGCCGCCGGGCACGCGAGCAGCCGGTCCATGGTCCTCGACGCCATCCGGGCCGCCGGGACCATCAGCCGCGTCGAGCTCACCCAGACCACGGGCCTGACGGGCGCGACCATCTCGACCGTCGTGCGCCGGCTCATCAACGACGGGCTCGTCGTCGAGTCCGGCCGCGGGGAGTCGACCGGCGGCAAGCCGCGCGTGCTGCTGCAACTCGAGCCGAGCTCGCGGTACGCGATCGGGATCAACCTCGACCACGCGGGCATCCACTACGCCGTCGCGGACCTCGGTGGCCACATCGTCTCGAGCGGATCGCTGCCCGGCGCCGGCTCGGACGATCCCCGAGCGGTGCTCGAGCGCACGGTCCGCGACGTCGACGCGGCCCTCGAGTCGGAGGGGATCGACCGGGCAAAGGTCCTCGGCATCGGCTTCGTCTCCCCCGGCCCCATCCACCTGCCCGTGGGCATGACCTTCGTGCCACCGTTCATGCAGCCGTGGGCCGGGTTCCCGCTGCGCGAGACGGTCGAAGCGCTCTCCGGCCTACCCGTGCTCCTCGAGAACGACGCGACGGCCTCGGCCATCGGCGAGTACTGGGTCGGCGGGGTCGAGCACACGACGGCGTTCGGCACCCTCTTCCTCGGCACGGGCATCGGCTCCGGGGTGCTCGTCAACGGCGCGGTCTACCGGGGCGCGAGCTCGAACGCCGGCGAGATCGGCCACGTGTGCATCGACGTGGGTGGGCCCATGTGCTGGTGCGGCTCGCGCGGCTGCGTCGAGGCGGTCGCGGGCCCGGCCGCCGTCGTCCGTGAGGCCCTCGAGCTCGGCGTGCAGCTCTCCGGGTCGAGCGTCGCCGAGAACTTCGCCGAGCTCGCCGCGGCGGCCGAGCGAGGCGAGCAGCCCGCGCTCGGGCTCCTCGAGCGCTCCGCGGAGGTCGTGGCGGTCGCGGCCCAGACCCTCGCAAACATCATGGACCTCGGCTACATCGTGCTGACCGGTCCGGTCATCGCCATCGCCGCCGAGATCTACGAGCCCGCCGTCGTCGCCCAGCTCAAGGGCACGTTCTTCGCCCGGCTCAACCACCGGATCCGGGTCGGCGTCTCAGCCAACGCCGCCCAGGCCGCCGCCGTCGGTGGGGCGGCCCTCGTGCTCCACACCGAGCTCGCCCCCCGGCTGCCCGGGCCGGGCCGACCCGTCGTCGGCTGACCCGCCCCACCCGCCCCTGCCCACCGGCGCCGCTGCCCTTGCCCCTGCCCGCCGCTGACGCTGGCGATCACGCTGAAGAGTTTGGGCCCTCACAAGGCGAAAAGGCTTCGCGCTGATCTGGAGTGCCGCGCCAGGGCGGGTGGCCGGGACGGGGGGTAGCGTCGGGACATGAGGCGCGCGGGTGCGGCGGTGGCCGTCGTCGGCGCGCTCGTTCTTGGTGGGGCGGCACCCACGACAGACGCGGGGCCGACGGCGGTCGTGCACGCGCCCGCCACCTACGCGGGCCCGACGGTCGTGGCGAGCGCCCCCGCGGCCAGCGACGGCATCGCCGCATGGTCGCTCGACCTGGACACCGGGCCCGGCACGACGACGAGCCCGCAGGTCAGCACGAGCCCCTTCACCCTCGTCGCGCTGAGCTGGGACGCCGTCGCCCCGACGCCCACGCACCTCGAGCTGCGGGTGCGCGAGGGCGCGGGGTGGAGCACGTGGTTCGACCTCGCCGTCGACCGCACGACGTCCCCCGACAACCGGCTCGCGACGGAGCCGTTCATCGCCGACGGGTCCGACGGCGCACAGGCACACATCGTGGCCGAAGGCGGACTCCCGGGACTGCGTCTCGACTTCGTGCATGTCGCCGACGCCCCTGCCCGGGTGGCGAGCGCGCTGACGGCGTCCGCGAAGCAGGCCACGGGTTCCGAGCTGCAGCCCAAGATCGTGACGCGCGCCGAGTGGGGTGCCAACGAGAAGAAGACGAAGCAGGCCTCGAGCTCGACGTGGCTCAAGGCGATGTACGTGCACCACACGGCGGGCCCCAACGCGTACTCGCGCGAGCGGGCGCCCGCCGTCGTGCGCTCGATCTGGGCGTTCCACACCTCCGGGCGCGGCTGGCCCGACATCGGCTACCAGTTCCTCGTGGACCGGTTCGGGACGGTGTACGAGGGGCGGCGGGGCTCGATCGACGCGCTGCCCGTGGGCGCCCAGGCCGGCGGGTTCAACGCCGACACGATCGGGGTGTCGGTCATGGGCAACTTCACCTCGGTCGCGCCGCCGCCGCGGGTGCTGGACGCCGTCGTCGACGTCCTCGCCTGGCAGGCGCACCGTTGGGGTGTCGACCCGCGGGGGAAGGCGCGGCTGCGGACGGCCACGTCGACGGGATCGGAGCCGCGGTGGGCGCTCGGGAAGCTCTCGCCGGCGCTCCCCGTCATCCGCGGTCACCGCGACACGAACCACACCGCGTGCCCCGGCGCGAAGCTCTACGCGAAGCTGCCGGCCATCCGCCGGGCCGTCGACGCGAAGGTCACACGGGCCGAGCGTCGGTTCGGCACGACGCCCGCGCAGCTCGCCGCGCCCCGCGCCGCGCCCCTGGCGGAGTCATCGTCCCCGGTCACGCTCGCCTCCGCGGTCACGGTGTCGTGGCAAGAGGTCGACGGGGCGGCCAGGTATCAGGTGCTGAAGCGCTCGGCCAAGCACGGCAAGGACGTGGACCAGACGAAATACGCGTGGTTCGAGGTCAAGGACACGCGGCGCACCTCGACCAGGATCAAGATCCCGCGCGGGCAGACGTGGACCATCGCCGTGCGCGCGCTCGACGACCTGGGGCGGCCCGGCAAGGTCCGGACGGTCGGCACGACGACGCGTCCCGTCGCGGCGAAGCACGTCGAGCGCACGGGGCGCTGGAGCACGGCACGCCGGCCCGCCTACTACGGCCGGGTGGCGCACGTGTCCCGGGAGCGCGGTGCGGCGCTCGTGGTCCGCAAGGCCGTCGACGCGCAGGCAGTGTGGCTCGTCGCGGCGACGGGGCCGACGCGAGGGCGGGTCGCCGTCTTCGCCGGATCGAAGCGGGTCGCCACGGTGTCGCTCTCGGCGAGGACGCCCCAGAGTCGCGCCCTCGTCGAGGTGCGACTGCCCAAGAGCTTCAGCGGGACGATCCGCCTCAGGGCGCTCGACCGGACCACGCCCGTGCGGATCAGCGCCGTCGCGCTGGAGCGGGCGCCCCTCACCTGAGCCGCCGTCCACGCGCTATGCGGAGAAGTCGTCGAGTGCCCGGTTTCTTCACCCGCGAGGCGGGTTTCCGCGGGACCTAGGTCACTGGAAACATCGTCTGCGCTCACCAGTCCTACGCGCCGCGCGGAGTCACCATGTTCGCCCTCTCTTCCGACCGCCGGCAGCGGCGCAGCGCCCGCATCGCGCTCGGCCTCGGGCTGACGTCCCTCGCCCTCGCCGGCTTCGTGCCCGCAGCCGCGGCCAGCACGCACGCGCAAGCCTCGGCGCTCGCCACAGCTCCCTCGTCGGCCCTCATCACGGCAGCCGGCCACACCGAGCACTCCCACGTGTCGACCGACGGCGGACTGCGCGACCCGGACGGGAACGTCGTCATCGTCGATCCCGTGCCCGACGGCGTGCTCCCCGCCACCGGCACCGTCGCCGGCGTGGACGACCTCTCCTTCAGCGTCGCGGCCGCGCCGAAGGCGAAGAAGAAGCTGAAGACGCTCGTCGTGCCCGTCTACTGGTCCGGCGCCGGCAAGGACAAGGTCACCACGAAGACCCTCAAGACGATGATGAAGAAGACCGACGCGTACTTCCGCACGGTCTCTGCCGGCCGCATCGGGCACACGAGCAAGGTGCTCGGCTGGACGAGCATCGCCAGGCCCGCCGCGAAGTGCGGGCTGACCTCGCAGATGGGCCACCTCATCTCCAAGGTCGAGGCGGCGGCCAAGAAGAAGGGCCTCAACCCCAAGAAGTTCGACCGGATCGTCATCTACGTCACCTCGAAGGCGTGCAACGGCGCCCAGCCCGAAGCGGGCCTCGCGTCGCTGCCCGGCCGGCACACCTTGCTCAACGGGTACACCGACATCTCCGTCGTGACCCACGAGCTCGGCCACAACCTCGGCCTCGAGCACGCGAACTACGCCGACTGCAACGCCTCGAAGTCCAAGCGGATCACCCTCGGCAAGCCCAAGCAGTGCGACTTCACCGAGTACGCGGACCTCACGGACACGATGGGTGCGTGGGGGATCAGCTCCTGGTTCTCCGGGCCGCGCCTTGCCGCGCTGAAGTGGCTCACGAAGGCCCAGCTCAAGTCGAACACCTCCGGCAAGGCGAAGAAGTACTCGCTCGTTCCGGTCGCGGGCACCGCGAAGGGGGCGAAGGTGCTCCGCGTCAAGGCGTCCTCGACACGGACCTACTGGGTCGAGTACCGCGCGGCGGTCGGCCTGGACAAGGCCCTCGGCAAGAGCGCGGGCGTCCAGGTGCGCGTGACGGACTGGAAGCTCGGCCAGAGCGGCACGCGCTCCGCCGTCCTCGACATGTTCCCCTCGACCACCGCCAAATCGGTCACGGACTCGAGGTGGGACGACTGGCGCGACGTCGCGCTGCGGCCCGGCTCCTCGTGGACCTCCCCCGAGGGCGTCCGCATCGCCGTGACGAAGCAGACGAAGTCCAAGGCGTCGATCACGGTGAGCCGCAAGGTCAAGGCCGCCAAGCCCGCCAAGCCGGCCAAGGTCAAGGCCACCAACGCCGACCAGGCGCTCAAGGTCACGTGGGCCCGCCCGGCCGACAAGGGCATGCCCATCACCGCCTACAAGCTCACCGCGACACCGAAGTCCGGCAAGAAGGTGACCACCACGATCGCCTCCCCCGGCGGCACCGTGACGTCCGGCTTCGTCAAGGGCCTCGTCAACGGTCAGTCCTACACGGTGTCCGTCGCGGCGGTGACGGAGAAGGGCACGTCCAAGGTCGGGAAGTCGGGGTCGACGGCGGTCGCTGCGATCCTGCCGCGCCTCACGGTGCTGTCGCCGACGGCGAGTGCCACGGTCGGCAAGCACCTCAAGCTCGAGGTGCTCCCCCGGCGCGGGGTCGGGTCGACCGCCCCGCTCGACATGCTCAAGGTGTGCCTCGACGCGGCGGGGTACTACTGCGACTACGCGTGGAACTACGACGGCACGCTCAAGGACGGCAAGAAGGTCACCTTCACGTTCGACATGACGCAGATCTCGGCAGAGGCCTACGACGGCACCGCACCCGTCTACGTCGAGCTCGTCGACGAGCGCAACCGCCGCGCCAAGGTCACCCGCACCATCAACCTGCAGCGCGCCCCCACGATCAGGGGCGCCTCGGTGCCCACCACCATCCAGCACGGTTCCAAGCTCTCGGTCGAGCTCGCCGGGCAGGGTGGCCTCGCCGTCAGCGCCGAACGTGACTCCGTCGAGGCGGTGGTGACCTTCACGCACCCGACGGCAGGAAAGCAGGAGTACGTCGAGCACCCGCAGCTCGTGCCGGGCACCAACCGCTTCGAGTTCACGTGGTCCGACGCCACCGTCCAACCTCCGGCCGACGCGCCGGCCACCGTGACGGCCACCGTCAAGTTCCTCGTCCACAACCCGTACACGAAGGCACCGAAGACCGTCACCGTGACGCGGCAGCTCGTGCTGCCCGTCTGGTGACCGTCCCGAACCTCTACAGCCCGCCGAGCACCGTGCCGAGCACGATCTTCGCGATCATCGCCGCGGGGTAGACGAGCGCGTAGCCGAGCGCGACACGCGAGTCGAACCCCGTGCGCCCGTTCGCGAAGGCGAGCACGGCGGGCTGGGTCTGCGTGCCGGCGACGATCCCCGAGAGCGTCGTGCCGCCCACGTGGAACACGCGGCGCATGACGAACCACAGGCCGAGGCCCACCACGGTCGTGACGACGACGCCGAGCAGGGCGATGCGCACCCACGCCCCCGACTCGATGGCCGCACCGACCTGCCCGCCCGCCGTCGTCCCCGCCTGGGCGAGGAAGAGCAGCAGCCCGAACTCGGAGATCGCCTGCGCCGCGGTGAACGGCATGACGGTGACGACGCGTCCGACGCGCCCGAGCCGCCCGAGCACGAGGCCGACCAGGAGCGTGCCCATCGCCGCGCCGATCGCGAAGCTCCCGCTCGACGTGGGGATGGCGACGAGCCCGAGCAGGACACCCGCGGCCATGCCGACGCCGAGCACCACGGGGTTGATGTCGGAGAAGCCTCGTGAGGAGTCGCCGAAGAAGCGCGAGATGGCCGGCATCGCGTCGCGCGGGGCGATGACGCGTACGCGGTCGCCCGGCTGGATGCGCAGGTCGTCGGTCGCGACGATGTCGACGTCGCCGCGCCGCAGGCGGGAGATCGTGGCGCCGTACCGGCCCGCGAGGTCGAGCTCGCCGATCGTGAGGCCCGAGGCTGCGGGGTTCGACACGGTGATGCGTCGCATGTCGAGGTAGCGGCGGTCGGCCTGCAGCAGGTGGGACGAGGTGTGGCCGAGCTCGAGGGTCACGGCGTCGACGGCGTCGGCCTCGCCGACGACGGTCACCATGTCACCCTCGCGGAGCACGGCATCGAGCGGTGCCGCCTCGATCGGCTGGTCCTCCCCGCGACGCAGCCGCGTGAAGGTGAGGCGCCCGGAGTGCGCGGCGAGCAGGTCGCGCAGGCGCGGCTCGGTCGTCACCTCGACGCGCACGGTGCGGTTGACGAGCGGGGGTGGCGCGTCGGCGTCCTGGTCGCGCGTGCGCAGCACGAGGTGGGCGACGACGAGCATGCCGACGACGCCGAACAGATAGGTGACCGCGTATCCCACGGTCGGTGTGTTGGCGTCACCCGCAGCCTCCCGGGCCGCGGCGAGGGCCGGGGTGTTCGTCACCGCCCCGGCGAAGGCGCCGGCGATGGTGGGCGCGTCGAGGCCGAGGACCCGGCCGATCCCGACGGCGACGAGCCCGCCGAGTCCGAGCACGCCCACCATGGCACCGATGAGCCCGAGGCTCTTGCGCAACGAGGCGAAGAAGCTCGCCCCGGACACGATGCCCACGGTGAACGTGAAGAGGGTCAGTCCGAGCACGCCGATGGTCTCGGGCACCCGGAGCTCGACGTCGTGCGCCGCGCCGAGCGCACCGATCCCGAGCGCGAGGAAGAGCACCGCGGCCGCACCGAGGCCGATCCCGCGCACCTTGACGTGCCCGAGCGCCGCCCCGGCGCCGACGAGCGCGAACAGGAGCAGCACGGGCTGGGCAGCGAGCAGCTCGAGCACGTGCGTCATCGTGGGTCCCCCATCGAACCGTGCGACCCTCGGGGGCCACGCTCTCAGCAAACACCGCGACCGGCGCCGCGCACTAGACCTTAGGGCCCGAAGTGCTCGGCGAGGGCGTCGGCCGCGCGGATCAGTCCGAGGTGGCTGAACGCCTGCGGGAAGTTGCCCGCGAGTCGGCCGGTGTCGGGATCGTACTGCTCGGCGAGCAGGCCCAGGTCGCTGGCCTGCGCCACCAGGTGGTCCATGAGCCGCCCTGCCTCCTCGACGCGCCCGCTCTTGGCGTACTGCTCGACGAGCCAGAAGGTGCACATGACGAACGGGTACTCGCCGCCCTCCAACCCGTCGAGACCCGCCTCGGTGCGATAGCGGTAGACGAGACCGTCGGCGGTGACGAGGTCGCGTTCGATGCGTGCCACGGTGCCGAGCATGCGCGGGTCGTCGTAGGCGAGGTAGCCCGTGTGCGGCAGCTGCAGGAGCGACGCGTCGACCTCGCCCGTGTCGTAGGTCTGCGTGTAGCTGTCGAGCTCGGCGTCGAAGCCGTGCTCCTCGATCTCGTCTACGAGCCGGTCACGCAGCTCCCGCCAGCGCGCCACCGGGCCGTCGTGGCCGTGCTCCTCGACGGCACGCACCCCGCGGTCGAAGGCCGCCCACATCATCACGCGGCCGTGCGTGAAGAAGTGGGTGTCGCCGCGCATCTCCCAGATGCCGTGGTCCTTGCGGTCGAGGTTGGCCTCGCAGTAGTCGAGCAGGCTCTTCTGCAGCCCCCACGTGTACTCGTCCTCCGCCACACCGGCCACGCGCAGCTCGTGCAAGGCGATCATCACCTCACCGACGACGTCCGCCTGGTACTGCTGGGCCGCACCGTTGCCGATGCGCACCGGGCGCGAGTCCTCGTATCCCGCGAGGTGGTCGAGGGTCAGCTCGGTGAGCTGACGCTCCCCGGCCAGTCCGTACATGATCTGGATGTCGTCGGCCTCGCCCGCGACCGCACGCAGGAGCCAGTCACGCCACAGCGTCGCGCCGTCGGTCAAGCCGTGCCGGACGGCGACCTCGATCGTGAACGCGGCATCGCGCAGCCACGTGTAGCGGTAGTCCCAGTTGCGCCCACCACCGAAGAGCTCGGGCAGGGAGGCCGTCGGTGCCGCGACGATCCCCCCGGTCTCGAGGTGCGTGAGGGCGCGCAGCACGAGCATCGATCGTCGCAGGTCCTCCTCGTGAGCGCCCTCGACCTCGAGCTGGGCGGCCCACGTGGTCCAGAACTCCACGGTCGCGGTCAGCGCGTGGTCGGCGTCCGGTGGCTCCGGGGGTTCCTCGTGGGAGGGGAACCAGGTCAGGTCCCAGTCGAGCCGCTCACCGGCACGCATGGGGAAGGTCCCGACGAGCCTCGGCGTGCGTCGCCCCTCGCTGGACCGTGGCGTGGGGTCCGGCCCTGGTTGCGTCGAGGTCTCGGGGGCGTCGTCGTCGGGCCAGCGCAGCCTGGGGCCGGTGATGAGGATGCCGTCCGGGCCGGCGAGCGCGAGCAGGGTGCACTCGCCGTCGTCCCCGTCGATCTGCCGCACCCAGGGCGCGGCCCGCGCGTAGTCGAACCGCAACCGGAGATCGTGCTCGACGACGATCTCGCCCTCGAGGCACTCGACGCGGCGCACGAGGTCGCCCTGGGTGGTGCTCGGCGGGAGGAACTCGGTCACGCGCGCCCTCCCGGTCGAGGACTGCCACACGGTCTCGAGGACGAAGGTGTTCGGCACGTAGCGGCGTTCGACGACCTTCCCCTCGACGACGGCGAGCCGCCAGCTTCCGTCGTCGGCGTCGCCGAGGATCGCCGAGAAGACGGCCGGCGAGTCGAAGCGGGGCAGGCAGAGCCAGTCGATGCTGCCGTCGCGTGACACGAGCGGGCCGGTGCGCAGGTCGGACAGGAGGGCGTACTGCTCGAGCGGGGTACTCATTCGCTGGTGACGACCACGGCGGCGAGCAGGGCCTCGACGTCGGGCAGCATGCGGGCGAGCGACTCGTCGTCGTCCCTCTCGAGGGTCACGACGAGGTCGACCTCGTCGATCCGCCACACCCAGCGGACGGTCTTGCGGCTCGCCTTGCCGAACAGGCCCTTGCGGACCTGAGCGGTGGACTCGTAGCGGGCACCGTCACCGAGACCCGGCACCGGGAACGGTTCGCCGCGCGGCGCGCCGCCCAGCAGAGGCAGCGTCTCCTCGGCCTCGCCCTGCACCGGGTAGAGCTCGGCCGTGACGATGGCGTGCGGCAGGAGCGGTTCGGTGAGCCACAGGAACAGACCGGAGTACTGACCGCGCGCGGCGTTCTCCAGGTAGCTGCTGAGCTTCATCCCCCAGCTCGTCTTGACGGACTCGCCGCCCTCACGTTGAGCGAAGATCGCCAAGGCGTGGCCCGCGGCGGCCGTCGCGGAGGCGAAGTCTGCCGACGGGAACCGCGTCGGCAGGATCAGCCAGGGCAGGCCGTCGACCTTGAACTCGATCTCTGGGATCACACTCACCACTCCTTGATGATCTCGTTGCGCGTGGTCGTGACGACGTGGGTACCTCAGGCGACCGACTCTCCGGAGGCGAGTTCCTCGCCCGAACGCCAGAACTGCGTCGTCGCCCACAGGCCGGCCACGAACATCGCGGCACCGGCGGGGATCAGCCAGCTCGCGGCCACCGTGACGCTCTCCGCGGACCCGGTGAAGACCTCGCGGGTGAGGAGCATCACCGCGCCGAGCCACACCACGATGAGCCCGAGGGCGCAGAACCACAGGTCGAGCCGCCACCGGAATCCCACCGAGCGCCAGAACTCCCGGCTGCGTGACGCCCCAGCACGACGCGCGAGCGCGGGGTGGGTCGACGGCGCAGCCCCGCGTCGCTGCGCACCGCCGTGGAACCACGACCACTTCTTGACGGTGCTGCCGAGGATCGCACCGGCCGCACCGGCCGCGATGATCCCGTTGACCACCCACAGCTCGAACCGTTCTCCACGGGCGTCCGTCGCGACGAACCAGAGCAGGGCGCCCGCCGCAGCAAGCCCGACGACGGCCCACACCACGTTCCACGCCAGCGGCACCATGCGCAGCGTCACCGTGTTGGTCCCCTGCGGCAGCAGGGCGTCGGGCTTGTGCCCGGAAGGTCCACCCCAGTCACCGCGCCGGATCAGCTCGCCGATCCAGATGAGGCACATCGCGAAGATCGGTGCGAGCATCGTCGACCACAGGACCGCGACCCCCCAACGGTCGGCCTCGACGTACGGCAGTCCCGGAGAGACGAGGGCGTCGACGACGAGGATGGCCACGTGGAGCACGACGAGCGCGTAGCCGGCGACGAGCGCACCGTTGCGCCCCAGACCACGCCAGAACGCTCCGCCGACGGGGATCGTCGCGTTCTCCAGCCCGCGGCCGTTCACGGAGCCGCACCTTCGGCGATCAGCCGCTCCCGTGTGAACTCGACAGAACCTGCGATCGCGTCGAAGAGTTGCGCGATGAGCTCGGGTCGACCCACGTCCGGCCCGGTGAACCGCACGGTCAGCAGCGCGTCGGCATCCGGGCGCGGGATGCGGTACAGGACCGAGACGGAGCTCGTCTCCTCCTCCTTGCCCCGCAGCACTCCGCTCTCCTGGACGCGAACAGCCGGTCCCGCGGGGAGCTCGACGAGCTCAGCCGCCGGGTAGGCCGCCGCGAGGCGGGCCGTCAGATCCTGCGGCGTCGAGCCGCCCGCCACGTCGTCCGGCCACGCGACATCACGAGCCACCATCGACGCCGCCAGGGGGACACCGGGGACGATCTCGAGCGCGATGGCCAGTGTGTGCGAGCCAGAGGCGCGGGCCTTGTCGGCCGTCTCGCACAGCTGGGCGACCGCCTCCCGACGCACCTGGGCGAGCCGGTCGTCCCGACCGACACGCTCGCGCACGAGCCGCTGCGCGAACCGCCTCGTCCCCTCGGGGTCGTCGAGCGGGACGTTGGCCCAGGCGCCGGGGAGCACGAGCCTGATGTGCCCCGGGCTGGTGACCTGGCCCGTCATGCGCTCCCCACCACACGCACCTCGAGGGTCGAGAGGAGGTCGAGCGTCTCGGCCGGCATGTCGTCGAAGGACGCGGCGCGCTCGGCGGCGAACAGGACCTCGACCATCGTGCCCTCGGCAGCGCGCGGGAAGACGCCGAAGCACGTGCGCTCCTCGAGCGCCGCGACTCCGACGTCGGGCTGCATCACACCGAGCATGGAGTGCAGGCCGCGCACGATCCCCGCCGGGATCTCACCCTCGAGCCGCTGCGTGTGGAGCACGCCGTGCTCCGGTGCGGGCCGTTCCGCCATCGCGAGGAGTGTGTCGGCGAACCGCTCAGGTGAACGCTCCGCCGAGCTCGGGGCGGACTGGAGCACGACGACGGCGTTCACGACCCCCAGCTCCGGCACGGGCAGCCAGACCGCGGCGTAGTCGCCGTCGTCGAGGTCGACCTGCTCACGCACGCTGAAGGCGAGGCCCGTGAGCTCGACGACGAGCCGTTCCCCGGCACCGGGCGGGACCGCGGACTCGGGGACCCCGGCATCGGCCCGCAAGCGCCATGCCCGGTACGCCGTCTCGGTCGCCCAGGAGACGAGGTCCGCGTCCTCGCCCGGAGGCAGTGGGAACCATGCCTCGGGCAGGGAGAGGGACACTTCGACCTTTTCCGGCACGGCGGCGAGTCTACTTCGTGAAGTGATCGGTCACCGTGCTACCGCTCTGCACCGTCTCGAGGCCCTTGTCGACGATCTCCGGTACCGGCCCGTCGAGACGACCGGCGAGCTCCTGCACGAGCTCGATCGGGATGTCGACCACCTCACCCTCACGGATCGTCTCGGCGATGTCGGTCGCCGCATCGACGTTCTTGTAGAGCATGTGGCCGAACTCGAGCACCGCGAGGATGTTCGCCTTGTTGCTCGTCGCCAAGTCGATGAACTCTCCGAAGTCGGTGGTGAAGCGGAAGAGATCCGCGACGTCACCGTCGTACTTGGCCACGTTGCGCAGCCGGAACGGGTTCGACTGCTTGAGCGCGTCGCGCAGCAGGGGGCCGAACTTTCCCCCCGTGACGCGGTCGAGATACCGGTACGAGTCCGACGTCGAACGGACGAACGGCGACTTGAGGAAGCCGAGGAAGCCCTTGCTCTGCTTCGGAAGCAGGTCGGTGACGACGTCGAGCTTGTGCGTGCCGGCCGGCACCCTCGTCCCCGCCGGTATCTGCCGGAGCGCCGACATGTGGACGCGCTTGGCGAGGAAGCCGAGGATCTTCCCGCCGTAGAGCGAGAGGACACCGAGGACGACGGCAACCAGGAACTCGCCGAAGCTGCCCTCACCGTTGTGCCACTTGATGGCCGCGTCCACGATCGCCAGGATCGCCCCGATCGCGGCGAGGACGAGGAGGACCTGCCCGAGGATCGGTACCCAGGCGAGGAAGATCGAGAGGATCGCGGCGATGTCGCAGATGAACTTGATCACGTCGACGGCGACTCCGAGGCGGTCCCAGAAGTCGTCGTTGAGGGCTTCGCCACCCTGGCCCTCGGTCACCTCGGTGATCTTGTTGACGGCTGCGGTCGCGGCGACGGCCTTCTCGTCCTGAGCGGTGTGCCAGTTCTCCTGGTGGGTCGCGAGGCTCTCCTCGAGCGTCGTGACCCGCCCCTCGGCGCGCTCCATACGGATGCGCGCGGTCTCGATCGCGTCCTCGTCGTCGCCACGTGTGGCGATGTGGTGCTCGTCGCGTCGTTGGGCCACCGTGGACCGCGCCCCGACGAGGCTCTCCTCGATCTCGGCGATGCGGCGGGCCGGGTAGCGCGAGGCGTCCTGGGCGCGCTCGAGGTCCAGAGCGTAGGCCACCAGAGCGTCACCGGTCTTCTGGTAGCGGTCGGTCGCCTTGCGGATGTCGCTCGCGACGTCGCTCGCCAGGGTCCGCGTCGCGTCCATCGCGAGGGACTTCTGGTCGACCTGCTCGACGATGTTGTCGAGGGTCCGGACCGAGGCGCTGATCGCGGCGGCGATCGCCTGGTACTCCTCGCCCTTCGCCTTGACGAGGGTGGGGTCACCCGCGAGGACCTGGTACTGGACATCCATCGTTCACACCACCTGCGGGGATCGGTAGTCACGGGCCGGAGGCGGGTCCTCGGCCGCTTCCTCGAGCGCGCGGGCCATGTCCTCGTCGGCGGCCTGGAAGTTCTCCGCGATCATCTGGATCGTCTGCTGGAGGACCTTGATGTCCTCGATCATCTTGCCGCGCCGGATGCTCCACGAGTTCGCGAAGCCCTTGACCTTGTCGGCGAGCTCGCGAGATCCGGTGGCGTCGGCCGCCTCCCCGGCGTTCGACTTCGCCTTCTCGAACTCGTCGATCACGCTCGCGAGATCGCTCGCGAGCGCGGTGAGATCGTCCATGTCGAGCTGGATGTCGTAGGACACGGTTCCCCCTCCGGTGTTCGTGGCGCGCGGCTCTGCTCAGGAGAGGAGGGCGCCCCGACGCACGGGGCACCCTCCGTCGGGCACGTCAGCCCTGGATCGCCTTGGCGAGGCTCGAGTCGACCTCGGACAGCGACGTCGCCGCCGACTCGAGGAAGCCCGCGAGCCCGTCGATCGCCGAGACGGCCTGCGTCGAGGACGTCGTGAACTGCTCGTAGGTGGTCTGGAACGCACCGGACGCCTGGTCGGTGACGAACCCGGCGGCGACGAGCTCGTCCACCTGACGCTTGAGGTCCGTGAGCGTGTCGGTCAGCGTCTGCTGCCCGGTGCGCAGCCGTCCGGCCGCCGAGTTCATCTCGTCGTAGGTGACATTCACGTTCGCCATGAGGGCTCCCCTTCGGGTTGGTGTCCGACCCCGTGGCCGGGTTGATACGTCCAATCTAGGTCAGCCTGTCCGATTCCCACCATGGGGAGCACTCCCCATGGGCGCGCGCCCCGCCGAGGAGCTACGCGAGGACCCAGGGAAGCTGGACGCGCACGAACTTGCCGCGGGAGACGAAGAAGCCGCGGCCGGGCGGAAGCTCGGAGCGCTGCACGCGCGGCAACGCCGTCTTGAGCAGGATCTCCCCGTCGCCGCCGTCGGGCTGCAGCAGCAGGCCGCGCCGCGCGGACTTCACCTCGCCGAGCAGCGGCCACGTGGGCCCCCACGCCGCCGTGTCTGCGTCCGCGATCAGGGTGTGCCGCGAGCGCTTGACGGCCTTGATGAGCTCGACGAGCGGCTTGTCCGCCGGCCCCTGCAGGTAGTCGTTGATCGACTCGACGACGACGACGATCCGGCCCTCGGTCTCCTCGTCCTCGACGGCCGCCGCGAGGTTGCCCGCGAGGGCGGTGATCTCCTCGGGCGTCGACGCCGTGGCCGTCCACGGCTGGGCGCCGACGAGCGCGGAACGTGCGTCCGCGACGAGGTAGCAGCGTGCGCCCGGCTCGGCGCGTCGCAGTGCGAGCACGAGCGCCGCTGCGGCGTTGGTCCGCCCGGAGCCGGGCGCGCCGGCGAGCAGCATCACGCCGTCCGGGTCGAAACCGCTCGGGCCGAGGTCGACGTCGGACAGTCCGAGCACGGGCCGTCCGTCCACGGTGTCGGGCAGGTCCGACGGCGGGTACTCGGCCGGCAGCGACCCGATGGGCAGAGCCGGGTGCACACCGGCGCGCGCCATCGCGGCACCGAGCTCACGCGTGGCGCGTGCCTGCTCCGCGACGGACACGAGCCCGCCGACGACGGCGACCTGGGTCTCGAGCCCACCCATGACGGCTCGGCCCGGGGGCGAGGCGGGCGAGAGCACGTCGTCGGGCTCGTCGAGCAGGCGATAGCTGTCGTCGGCGAGGCGGAGCAGCACGTTGCGCTGCACGGCCGACCGCACCGACGTGGGCACGGAGCCGGGCCGGTCGGCCGTGAGCGCGACGTGGATGCCGAGCTGGCGCCCCTCGTTCAGCACGTCGCGGAACACGTCGTACCACTGCGAGCGCCCGGCCCCGACCTCGAAGTCGTCGCGGAAGGCGGGGAAGCCGTCGAGGAGCAGCAGGATGCGCGGCAGGGCCGCGTCCCCACCCTGGGCGTGGTACTCCGTGAGGCTCGCGGCGGAGGCCTCGGCGAAGGCGGGCGCGCGCCGGTCGAGCTCGCCGCGCAGCATCCGCATGAGGCGCACGACGCGGTCGACGTCGTCGCCCGGGATGACGGCGCCCACGTGCGGCAGTCCCTCGAGCATGCGCAGGCCGCCGGCCGCGAAGTCGAGCGCGTACACGTGCACGGGCCCGCCGCGCGGCGTGATGCCGGCCGCGGCGGCGAGCGTACGCAGCGTCGTCGACTTCCCGGTGCCGCCCGTGCCGTAGACGGCGAGGTGACCGTCGGCGTCGGGGCGGAAGTAGACGGGCACCTGCTCCTGGTGCTCGGGGCGGTCGCTCACGCCGATGAGGAGCTCGGCGTCGGTGCGCTGGCGCAGCTTCGTGAGGTCGTAGACGGGTGCGAGCTCGGCGAGCCACGGGCGGCGAGGGGCGGCGAGGCCCGCGAGCCGTGCCGCACCCGTGATGGCACGCACGAGCCGTTGCTGGTCGGTCGGTCCCAGGTCGAGGTCCTCGGCCGGGGCCCCGTCGGTCGCGGGCTCCTCCCAGCGCACCTCGGCGCCGAAACGCAGGTGGGCGACCTCGACCCCGGCCCGAGTGGGCTCGGCGGAGGTCCAGCCGCCCGCGTACGCGGACTGGAAGGGGTGCAGCCGCCCGGGCCCGGACTTCACGACGCCGCGCCCGGGGATGGCGGGGTCGAAGGTTGCGGCGTCGGGCACCCCGATGACGTCGGTCGAGTCCTGCTCGTCGGCCATGCGCAGGGCGACGCGCAGGTTCGTGTTGGCGCGCAGGTTGTCCTTGATGACCCCGGCGGGGCGCTGGGTGGCCATGACGAGGTGGATGCCGAGCGAGCGCCCGCGCTGGGCGATGTCGACGACGCCGTCGACGAACTCCGGCACGTCCGACACGAGCGCGGCGAACTCGTCGAAGACGAGCACGAGGGCGGGCGGGGCGTCCGGGTCGCCGCGCTTCTCGAGCTCGAGCAGGTCCTTGGCCTTCTTCCGGTTGAACAGTCGCTCGCGGTGGTGCAGCTCGGCGCGCAGCGAGGTCAGGGCACGGCGCACGAGGTGCGGGGACAGGTCCGTGACGAGGCCCACGCAGTGCGGGAGCTGCACGCAGTCGGCGAACGCCGAGCCGCCCTTGTAGTCGACGAACAGGAACGTCACGCGTTGCGGGGAGTACTCCGCGGCGAGCCCGAGCACCCACGCCTGCAGGAACTCCGACTTGCCCGCGCCGGTCGTGCCGCCCACGAGGGCGTGGGGACCCTGGGCACGCAGGTCGAGGTGGAGGGCGTCGACGCCGGCCGCCCCGACGATGGCGCGCAACCCGCCGGCCCGCCGTCGGCCCCGCGGCGCCTCACCCACGGCGAGCGGCTCGACGATCGACGCGTTCTCCCGCCACCGGTCGACGACGGCCTCGGGCTGGTCGAACATCTCCGGCCCGAGCAACGACACGAGCGAGATGGACCGTGGCAGGTCGGAGGAGTCCTCGATCACGGCCCCGGCGTCGAACACGGGCGCCATGCGTCGCCCGTAGGAGAGCGCGACGTCGACGTCGACCGTCTCGACCTGCACGTCTGGCACCACGCGGCCGAGCCGGACGTAGCTCACCTCGGCGCGGCCGGCGGGGTCGAAGGCGATGAACGTGCGGCACGCCGCGGGCAGGTCCTGCACCGTGGCACCCACCCAGATCGGGAACACGCCGGCGTCGGGGCCGAGCTCGGAGAGCTGGGCGAGGCGCGCGGTGTCGACGTCGATGCCGACGGCCACGACGACGACGACGGCGGGGATCGGGGACTGCGTCCCCGCGATGTCCCGCACCCCTACGTTCGCCCCCCGGTCGAGCGCACCGTCCTCGGCGCGCACCGCACCGCGCTGCGCGGCTCCCCGCCGCTGCAGCCGCGCGGCGACGAGCTCCTCGAGCTGGGAGAGCAGCACGCCGGCGCTCGACGAGGAGTCCGCGAGGTGCGGCCCCTCGAGCGGGCTGTGCGCCGAGGAGGAGTGCGGGAGCCACTTGAGCCACTGCAGCTTCTCGCTCCACGTGGGCGGCACGAGGGCGCACGTGACGAGCTCCGCGGGCGAGTGCAGCGCCGTGAGCTGGACGAGGACGGCGTTGAGCGAGCCCTCGACGTGGCCCGGCCCGCCCGCGAGCCCCACCGATCCCGCGTCGTGCAGGTTCTCGATGACGGGCACGCCCTCGACGTCGCGGTGGCGGCTCACGAGCTCGTCGAGCGCCTCCTGGTACTCCGCGACGAGCTCCCCCCGGCTCGGCTGGCTGATGGTGCATCGCGTGGGCATCGTCGCGAGGCCGAAGCGCACGTTGAGGAAGGACCAGTGCTCGGGCCGCCGCGTCCACAGCAGCGGGCCGCGCCGCTGCGCCTCCGTGAGCGCGAGCGGCGTCGCGACGGACTCTTGGAGGCGCGCCCGCCGCTCGACGACGACCTCCTTGGCGAGCTCCTCGCGCAGCCCCTCGAGATGTGCCTCGAAGCGGGCGATCGCGCGCTTGCGCTTGAACTTCGAGCCGCGACGCTGGTTGAGGAAGTTGCCGAGCATCATCACGGGGCTCATGAACACGAACATGAGCGACATCGGGTTGCCCGTGATCATGAACATGCCGCCGCCCATGAGCACGGGTGCCACGAGCATGAACGGGTTGAACGGCGGCTTGTCCTGCTCGACGGGAACATCCGGCGCCGCGAACTCGACGCCCTGGTAGCGCGGCTCGACGCGCGGGGAGCGCACGAACGGCACGGGGCCGGCCTTCGCGACGACGCCCGCCGTCTCGCCCTCGACGCTGCGAGGCTCGATGCGCACCGACGTGTCGCCGAGGGTGAGCTGGACGGGTTCTCCCACGTGCACCCGGGTCACGGCACCGCCGTCGAGCTCGATGCCGTTGGCAGAGCCGAGGTCGACCACCTCGACCTCCTCACCCACCTCGATGCGCGCGTGCCGCTTCGAGACGAGCGGGTCCTCGAGAACGAGGTCGCAACCGGCCGCGCGTCCGACGACGTACGAGCCGGCGCGCAGCTCGGTGACCTTCCCGGCGCCGGGGCCGGACACGACGCGCACGACAGCGCGCACCGGGCCGGAGCGCATCGTGGGCCGGGACGCCGCGGCGTTGTCGACCACCTGGACGAGTGCACCGGAGCCGATCCACGCCTCGCCGAGCGGTGCGTCGGGCGGCAGGACGACGGGCTCGGTCTGCCCGGGCAGGAGCGCGGCGAGCGTGCGGCCGTTCCCCGGGCCGGCGGGCGCGAAGCCGATGGGGTCGACGCGCTCGATCGTCGCGGCGACCTCCGCGATCGTCGAGCGCGCGTCTGCCGTGACGACGACGTCGGACGCCGTGGCGTCACCGCGCCGGTACGTGAGCTTGACCCTCATCGCGCGCCCCGCTGCTCACGGCGCATCCGCAGCCAGGCGAGGAGGAAGCCGACGTCGGCCGCGAGGACCACGACGACGATCGTGAGCGGTCGCACGAGGGTCTCGAGGCTCGCGGTGACGATCCCGCCCGGCGCGCCGAGCGGGTCGCCCTGACCGGCGGCGGTCAGCGCGACGGGCACCGCGACCACGACGATGAGCGCGCACAGCCCCGCGGTCACGGCGAGGGTCCCGACGGTGCGCGTCGTCGTCGGCCGCCCGTGCGTGCCCGAGAGGAACGCCCCGCACACGGCGAGGACGGTCAACGCCGCCGCGGCGACGGCGATGACGTCGACGGTGCTCACGGCAGGGACTCCGGGTCGGGGAGGTCGAGGAGCACGAGATCGTCGGCCGTGACGAGCCTGCTGCCCACCGCGTACTCGACGAGCCGCGTGCGCCGGTTGCTCGCGAGCCGCCCCGGCCCCCCGCGCAGTCCCGCGACGCCTTGCTTGTCGAGCTTGTCGCACACGTTGTCGAGCTTGCGGTTGAACCGCGTGAGCGCCCAGCCGAGCCGCTCGGCGGCCTGGGCCGACGACGGGATCTCGCTCACCGTGCTCCCCTCGCGGCGCAGCATCGGTTCGGCGAGGGCGACGATGAGCTGGCGCTGGGATACCGTGAGCTGCACCGTGCCGATCGTCGTGTCCCCGCTCACCGGGTCGCGCTGCGGCTCGGTGTAGGTGGGGCGGTCCACGTGGACGAGCAGCTCGTACGTCGTCGGGCCCGCCGTGAACACGACCGTCGTGACGGCGAACACGAGGGGGAGCCGCGCCCCGGGCGGCAGCCAGGACTGCGCCCCGGTCGAGGCGTCGCACACGGTTGCGGACAGCCGCGACCCCGTGTTGGTGACCCACCACAGCCCGTCGATCTCCTCGAAGGCCAGGAGCAGGCGGTGCAGGAAGGGGTTGTCGTCGACCTGCAGGTCGCCCTCGCGCCCCACCGTGAGCCTGTCCCCCGCGTCGACGTGGAACCACTCGCCGCAGTAGTCGAGGGACAGCCGTGAGCCGCGCTTCGCCTCCGTCATGACGTGCACCCCCGCACCGGCTGGGACGTGCGACCCGAGTCGCGACGCAGCGTGACCTCGATGCACACCTGCTCGCCACCCAGAGCGGGCACCTCGACGGTGGGCTCGGCGAGCCGCTCGAGCTCGCCCGTCTCGAGCACGGTGACGGTGCGCCACAGGTAGGAGTCGCCGTCCTGCGGGTCCGGGTTGGTCCAGGTGAACGTCGCGACGTCGTCGTCGAGGGCTCCGAACAGATCGGCCGGTACCGGCACCACGGACTCGAGCGGGTCCACGGGGCTCGCCGTCGGCGTCGGGGCCTGCGCCTGCGGTGCGGGCGCGCCGCCGCTCAGCGCGACGGCGGCGATGACGCCGGCGACGGCGAGCAGCGCCACCCCCACCAGGATCGCGGGCCAGCGGCGGCGGGCAGGGGTGTCCGACGGCGGACCGGCGGGCCCGGCGGCACCGAGCCGTGGATCCGCGCCGGGGTGCGTCGTCGAGTCGTGCGCCGCGGCCCCGCCCGTCGCGGCCTCGGACGTCGCCGCGCCCGAGCCGGCGCCCGGGGCGCGCAGCACCGTCGCTTCCGCCTCCTCGGCGACGAACGCCGGGACGTCTCGCGGGGCGCCGCGCAGCACCGTGTGCTCGCCGTCGTCGTCCGGCGCCCCTGTCACGGGGAGACCCGCGACCGGAGCCTCGGTCACGGGCGCGCGGTGCAGCGTCGCGCCGGGCAGCGTGGGTCCCGGGTTCGTCGGGCCGGTCGAGCCCGTCGAGCCACCGCCCGGCTCCTCGGGTGCCGCCGAGGGGTCGATCGACACGATGCGACGCACGCGGGTGCCTGGCTCGTCGTCGTCCTCTTCGGGCACCACGCCGGCCGAGTCGTCGAGCACGTCGACGGGCGTCATCGCGTGCGAGAGCTCGACCTGCACCTGCTGCCACGCGCGCGCGAGGGCCAGTGCGGAGGGGTAGCGCGCGAGCGGGTCCTTCGCCATCGCGGTCGCGAGCACCCGCTCGAGCGAGGCGGGCACGTCCGAGCGGCCCGTGGGCGGCACGGGCACGCGCTCGATGCGGGAGATGAGATCGACGGCGCCGTTGCGGCCGCCAGGCACCTCGAACGGGGAGCGGCCGGCGAGGAGGGAGTAGATCGTGGCGCCGAGCGCCCACACGTCGGAGGCGACCGAGCTGCGCGGCGGCTCGGCGAACGACTCGGGCGGGGACCACGGGATCGACATGCCTTCGGCGTCGGCCTGCGCGCCGTCCGTCGTCGCGGAGATGCCGAAGTCGGTGAGCGCCGGGCGGTGGTACTCGGTGACGAGGATGTTGGCGGGCTTGATGTCCCGGTGCAGGATCCCCGCGCGGTGGGCCGTCTCGACCGCACCGGCCACCTGGATGCCGATGCGCAGCGCCTCGGCGACGGACAGCGGGTCGCGCCGGTACGTCGAACCGAGGCTCGGGCGCGAGCAGTACTCCATCGCGAGGTACGGGCGCCCGTCTGTCGCGACGCCCGCCTCGTAGATCGTCACGATCGAGGGGTGCGTCGAGAGCTGGGCCATGAGGTTGGCCTCGTGGTCGAACCGTTCGCGGGCGTCCGATCCGGCGAGGTCGTGCAGCAGCACCTTGACGGCGACGCGGCGGCGCGGGCGCTCCTGGGAGTAGAGGAACACGTCCGAGAAGCCGCCCGAGCCGAGGAGCTGGACGTGCTCGAAGCCCTGGATGTCGGGCGGTGGGGCCGGGGCGCGCCGGGCGGTCATGCGAGATCCTCGAACGTCAGGGTGACGCCCTCGCCGAGGTCGACGACGTCGCCGTCGACCACGAGCACCGCCTCGTGCGGGTGCAGGCGCACGGGGAGCTGACCGGTGCGCAGCAGCGTCGAGCCGTTCGTCGAGCCGAGGTCGACGACGAGCACGCTCACGCCCTCGAGCCGCACCTCGAGGTGGGAGCGAGAGATGTCCTGCTCGGGGCTCGGGACGCTCACGAGCCGTGGCACGGACGCGCCGCCCACGCGCGAGACACGGGGCTTGCGGCCGACGACGACCGGTCGGTCGAGCGTGAGCTCCTGCCCCGTCGAGAGCCGTATCCGACCCACGCCCGGCCGGTCCGACGGTTCGGCCGGAGCCGGTTCGGGCGCGACGACGGCGAACGGGCCGCGCACCACCGTCTCACCGTCGTGGTCGCCGAACTCCGGCACGCCCGCCTCGCCCGGCGCGTCGGCCGCGGCAGCCTCGGACGCGGGTGCGGCGCTCGCGGGCGCACTGGCGGCGGTGGGGTCGGCCGTGGCGGTGGCCGTGGCATCGATCGTGAACGGCGGCGTCCACGCCGGGGCCGGCGCCGGATCGACGACCGGCGACGGCGCTGGTTCCGGGTCCGGCGTCGACCGTGGCTCCCGGGTAGCCTGCGACCCCGAGGCAGGCTGCGACGTGAGCGGTGGCGCAGAAGGCCCCGGCGTCGGCGCGATCTCGACCGGCGACGGCGCGGCGATCGATCCTGCGGCTGGTGCCTGCGGGCGCGCGGCGGCGGGCTGGCGCGCGGGAGTGGGAACCGGCGCGGGATCGACGTCGTCGTCCTGCTCGTCCGCCCGCACGGCCGCCTGCTCGACCGGCCGCAGCACGGTGCTGCCCCACAGGTGGTCGAAGGACTCGTCTCCGGCGGCGACGGGCGGGAGCACCGTCTCGGCCGGGACCACGGTCTCCTCGGGCGCGACCCCATCCGGGGCAGTCCCGGTCTCAGGATCCGGCTTCGGCGCGGGCTCGGGCTCGGACCCCGGCGGGGGCTCGGGCGCGATCTCCGGCGGGGGCTCGGGCGCGATCTCCGGCGCCCCTCCCGGCGTCGGCGCCGGCGTCGGCGCGCCAACCCTCGCAGCCGTCCCCCGCGCCGCCGACGGCACGTCAGCAGGCGCACCAGCGCTCCGGAACGACACCGCGTCGGCCCGCACGACCCCGCCGTCGAGCGGCCACGACTCCCCGTCGCCGCCACCCGGGCCCAGGAGAACGGCGTCGGCGGCGCCCGCGACGAACCGCTCCGTCCACGTCGAGACGCCGACGCCGGACACCGTCTCGGTGGCCTCACCCCCGCCGACCCGCACCTCGAAGTCACCGCGCGCGACGGCCTGCACGCCGCTCGGGGAGATCACGGCGAGCGCGAAGGCGGGGATGCGCGCGAGGCTCGCCGCGAACTCACCCGTGAGGATCTGGAGCACGTCCGCGACCCCGGCCCCGGGCACGAGGGCCGCGTGGACGTCCCGCGCCAGCCGCGGCTCGGCGTCCGCGGGCAGGAGGACGAGAACCTCGGCGCCGACGACGGCGAGCCCACGGCCAGGCACGTACGTCACCCTCGACTCGGTGTCGCTCACCGGCCCTCCTCCCTCGACTCGCGGCCGTCCGCCCCGGGTGCGGACCGGCTCCTCCGGGGAAGCGTGTCATCATCCGGCTCGTCGTGGCCACGCGGCGTGGTCTGCGAGGACGCGTCGTCGTGCCCGTCGAGGGCCCGCACGTCGACCACGATCACGGTCACGTTGTCGCGCCCACCCGCGCGCACGGCCTCGGCGACGAGGCGCTCCGCCGCCGCCTGGGGATCGGACTCGGCGAGGAGGGTCTCGGCCACGAACGGGTCGGGCAGCTCGCCCGTGAGTCCGTCGGAGCACACGAGGATCCGGTCGTTCGCCGAGACGGGCAGCAGCCAGTAGTCGACGTCGGCCTCACCCGTCGCGCCGAGGGCGCGGGTCACGACGTGGCGGCGCGGGTGGTGGGCAGCCTCGGACCGCGTCACGGCGCCGGAGTCGATGAGCTCCTGCACCTCGGAGTGGTCCACGCTGATCTGCTCGAGCGCGCCGTGCGCGAGCCGGTAGGTGCGCGAGTCTCCCAGGTTGACGACGATCCAGTAGGGGACGCCCTCGACCTCGCTCAGCACGACGCCGCTCACCGTGGTGCCCGCGGCCCGGCCCGGTTCCGCCTCGATGCGCTGCACCTCGCGGTGCGCCTCGACGATCGCGGCGTTGACCCGCTCGGGCGACGAAGCCTTCCCGGCGAGCCTGGTCCGCAGCACGTCGACGACGCACGCGCTCGCGACCTCGCCGGCCTCGTGACCGCCCATGCCGTCCGCGACCACGAACACGGGTGCGCTCGCGAGGAACGCGTCCTCGTTGAGCGCCCGGCGGTTGCCGCGATCCGTCGCGGCCCCCCACACGGGATGGACCCCGGCGGTCACGGCGGTGTCGCGCGCCGCGGCGGGGCTCACCGGGTCACCTCGAGCTCGACGTCCCCGACGACGACGACGTCCCCCGGTGCGACGTGCACCGCGAGCCCGGGTTGCAGCGACGTACGCACACCCTCCGGGCTGCGGACCGCCGTGCCGTTGGTCGAGTGGAGGTCCTTGACCCACAGGCCCACGGCGTCGATGCCGAAGCCGAGGTGGGTCTTGGACACCGATCGGGTCGGGTCGGGGATGGGCACGACGTGCGCGACCTCCTGCCCGACGACGGCCGCCGGGTCGCGACCGAGCACCCCGGGGCCGGTCACCGTGAGCCGCCCGCCACCCGGCAGGCCGAGCACGGGTGACGCCGCCGGGTCCGGGCTCGCGAGCCGCGTGCGGTCGACGTCGTCGGCGGGCGGGGCCTCGGCGACGGAGATCAGCTCGACGACCGGCTCGGGCTCCCGCTCCGGTTCTGGTTCCTCTGGCCGCGTGAAGCCCGGCACGGCAGCGATGATCGGTCCGGACTCGGGCGAGATCTCGACGGGTCCGGCGGCGGCCGCGTCGGGCGGCTGCGCGGTGGGCGGCTGTGGGGCGGGCGGCTGCGGGGCGGGGAGGGCCACGGGCGGCCCGACCGGCGGGGGCATCGCCTCGAGAGCCGCGGCCTCGTCGCGCCTGCGCGGACCCGTGAGTCGCCGCCACCACGACTCGCGGCTCCCGGCGTCCGCGGGCTCGGGACGGACGGCGGGGAGAGCCTCCGGGGTCCGCTCCGCGACGGTGTCCGTGACGTCGGCAGCGGGCGGGGGCGCGACGGTGAGGGCGGCGGGGGACGGGGCGGGTACGGGTGCCGCGCACACCGGGCAGAACTCCGAGCCGGGGGACAGCGTGCTGCCGCACGCGGTGCACGCGCTCATCGCCGCACCCCCCGCAAGGACCGCAGCGAGAACCGGGCACGGGTCCGGGTCCACCAGCCGACCGAGCCGGACATGGCACCGAGCACGGACTCGACCTCGCCCCACAGGGCCTCGACGTCCTCGGGGGCCGGATCGCCCGGCCCGAACACCCCGGCGTCGGTGTGCCGGGCGAGCGTCACGACACCCGCCGCCGGGTAGTGCTCGGCGAGCCCGCGCCCGGTCTCGCGGCGCGTCGCCCCGCCCGGCGGCTCGTGGCCCAGGTCCCGGCCCAGGTCCACGACCTCGGCCCAGCCACCCATGACGCGCTCGACGGCGGCCGCGGCCCGACGGCGGCGGGCCCGGCGGCGGGCCTTGACCGCGGCGATCACGACGAAGGGCAGTGCGAGGAGCAGGAGCCCGCCGAGCACGAGGCCCGCGAGCACGAGCCAGCGCGTCCAGCTCTCCGTCTCGGTCTCGAGCTCGTCCTCCTCGGCTTCCTCGGGCAGGGGCTGCGTCGGCGGCTCCTCCGGCTCCTCGGGCGGCTGCGGCTCGAGGAGCTGTTGCGGCTGGGGCTGTGCCTGGCTGCGCGCCTCGGAGCTCTGCGGCGGGGTGTCGTCGTCGGGCCGGGGGTCGAACGCGACCCAGCCGAGCCCTGCGAACGCGACCTCGACCCACGCGTGCACGTCGGCACCGCGCACCTCGACGGGGCCGGTCGGCGCGACGTCGGTGGGCGCATCGGCGTTGTAGAAGCCCATGACGACACGGGCGGGGATGTCGAGCTGCCGGGCCATGAGCGCCATGGCTACGGCGAACTGCTCGTCGTCGCCCACGGGGTCCACCTCGGCGAGCAGGGTCGCGATCCGGTCCGCGCCGTGGCCCGCGCGCGAAGGCGGCTGGCCGTCGCGCCCGCTGCTCAGCACGCCGGAGGAGGCGAGCCCGTCGCGCAGCGACTGCACGGTCGCGAGCCCTCCGCCCGCATCACCCACGAAGCGGTCCGCGGTGGCGGCCACGGCGTCGGGAACGGACTGCGGCGCGGGCAGGTCGAGGTCGGCGAGGCGCGCAGAGTCGAGCTGCGAGCCGGTCGGCTTGGGACGCACCGTCGCGGTCACGGTGTAGCGGTCGCCCGCGACGAGGCCGGCCGTCGTGAGTGCGGTGGGGCCGTTCGGGTTGAGGTGGAGCCCGCGGCGCAGCGCGGCGGCCCGCGGACCGGCGAAGTCGACGGTGTTCGGTTCGCCGACGACGGGCAGCCACACGTCCTCGTAGTCGCCGACCGTGACCGTCACCTGTGCGGGCTCGCCCGGTTGCGGCACGGCTCCCTGCACGAGCGGTGCTTCGGGGAGGGTCGACCCCGCGCGCCGGAAGGAGCCCGAGTCGCCGCCCGCCACGCCACCGGCGACATCCATGACCGTGCCGGTATAGGCGTCGAGCGTCGCGAGGCGCAGCCGCTCCCCCGCGGGCAGTCCCTCGACCGTGAAGAGCACGTCCTCGGCGCGATCCTTGGCGTACGAGCGGAAGCCGACGAGCGGGCTCGTGAAGTCGTGCAGCTCGAGCGGGGGGACGATGACGTCGCGCAGGACGACGCGCTGGCCGCCCGGCGCCACGAGGGGCGCCGCGAGCGCCGTGACGAGCACCGTCCCACCGAGGAGCATCGAGGTCCCGCGCACCCGCCGCGTGCGCAGGGCGGCCTGCTGAGCCTCGTGGGCCGGGTCCGGTTCGGCGTCCGCCGTCGGCTCCGACTCCTCGCGCCGCGAGCGCCATGCGGCCCAACCGAGCGCGAGCACGACGGCCCCGAGGCCCTGCGCGAGCGGGAACGCCTCCTGGGTCGAGGAACCGGCGATGACGATGACGAAGAGCACCGCGAGCGGTATGAGCGCCCCGGCACCGCGCCGGGAACGCAGCGCGATGCCCGCGGCGATCACGGTGGTCACGAGCGTGGCGAGGAAGGGCGCGACCGCGAGGTCGGCATAGGCGCTCAGGGGCGGCGCCGCGGTGAGCCAGTCCTTCCAGACGGCCACGGTGCCGAGCAGCAGCCCGCGCAGCGTCGCGAGGGTCGGCACGACACCGGCCACGGTCGTGTGCGGCAGAGCGAACGCCCCGCCGAGCGCGACGTAGGCGGCCATGGTCACGGCCGTCACGGTGAGGACGCCCCACCGGCGCACCGCGGCGAGCCAGGCGAGACCCAGTCCCAGCACGAGCCCGCCGCCGACGGCGAGCACCGGGCCGGCGCCGCCCCAGACGGGAGCGAGCCCCACGGTGGCGAGCACGACGACGAGCGCGACGACCCCGAGGTCGACGAGGCCGGGCAGGCTGCGCGCCCGGCGGGCACCCGCGAGTCCGCGTTCCCGGCGCTCCCGTTCCCGGCGGCGGGCCCGCGCCTCGGCGACGGCGTCCTCCTGGGCGCGACGCGCGGCTCCCGAGGCACGCACGGTCTGGCCCTGGCGCAGCGCGCGGCGCGAAGGGCTCGGCGGGGCGGACGTCGTCGTCACGCGTTCACCCGCCGCATCACCGAGGGCAGGTCCGCGAGCACGCCGAGGTCGATCGTCGTGAGGTCCGCGAGCGCACGCCGCACGACGGGTGCCCCGGGCACGCAGCGCACCGCGAGCGAACGCACGTCGATCGGCAGGCGCGTCCCGGCCAGGTGGACGAGGGCCGGCGGCACGGTGGCCCCGTACAGCAGCACGGCGGCCGAGGCGTCCGGCACCTGCTCACCCACCTCGCGCGAGAGCTCGGCGAGCCGCGCACCGCGCCCGGCGAGCTCCAGGCGGGTGAGCTCGTCGAGCAGCCGGCCGCCCGTCTGGCCGCGCAACGTCTGCCCCTGCACGAGCACCGTGACGTCGCGCTCCTCGCGGAGTGCCTGGAGGCCGAGCGAGCCCGCGACGCTGACCGCGAGCTCGAACTCCTCCGGATCGTCGTAGTCGGCCGCGGCGGTCGAGAGCACGAGGACGAGGTGGGACCGGCGCGTCTCCTCGAACTGGCGGACCATGAGCGTGCCGGTGCGCGCCGTCGTCTTCCAGTGCACGTGCCGGCGGTCGTCACCCGGCGCGTACTCGCGCAAGGCGTGGAAGGACACGTCCGACGGCGAGAGGTCGCGCGTCGGCTTGCCCTCGAGATCCTTCAGGAAGCCTGAGACGGCACCGTGCAGCGCGACCGTCCTCGGATGCACGAACAGCTCGAGGGTCTCGGTCCACTCCTTCTCGCGGCGCAGCAGCCCGAGCCCGTCACCGCGCACGGAACGCACCGGCCCCACGGCGATCACCGCCCGGCGCACCGTGGGCACGGTGAAGAGCTCCTCGTGCGTCTGGTCGGCGGCGAGCCGCGGCAGACCGAACGTCGCGCCCGAGGCACCGACGGGCAGCTCGATCTCGCTCGGCAGCTGGGCCCGGGCGGCCGTGTTGGTCACCTCGACGCGCCCCACGGCCCTCGTCCCGACCACGACGCGGCGCCGGGTGAGCTCGAGCCGGATCCGGTACTCCGAACGTCCGACCACGAACGCGACGGCGATCGCGAGCGCCACGAAACAGGCGACTGCGACGACGACGAGCTCGAACCAGCCGAACCGGCGACCCGCCCACCATGCGCCGACGCCCACCCAGAGCACGATCCAGCCCGCGGGCTGCACGACGGCGAGCACGGGGCGCACCCGCTGCATCGCGGGACCCATGGTCCTGCCGATCCGGTCGCGCGCGGGCGCAGCCGCACGCCGCACCCGTGCTGCGAGTGCGGCGACCCGGGTGCGCGCTGCGGCGAGGGGCTCAGTGCTCACGCGACGTTCCGACGCTCCTGCGGTGCGGGGACCTCGGCGAGGACGCGACCCAGCAGGTCGAGCGCCGTCGTGCCCTCGAACTCCGCCTCGGCGTCGAGCACGATGCGGTGGTTCCACACGGGCTCTACGAGGTCCTTGATGTCGTCGGGCACCACGTAGTGGCGTGCCTGCGTCGCGGCCCACACCTTGGCCGTGCGCACGAGTGCGAGGGCGCCGCGGACGGAGACGCCGAGCCGAGCCTCGGGGGCGGTGCGGGTCCGCTCGGCGAGTGCCGAGACGTACTCGAGGACGGCGTCGTCGACGTGGACCGTCGCGGCGAGGTCCGCCATGTCGATGACGGCCTGCGACGTGATGATCGGGGCGAGGGAGCGCGCGGGGTCACGGTCCGAGGCGCCCGCGAGGATGCGCACCGTCGAGGCGTGGTCCGGGTAGCCGATCGACGACTTGACGAGGAAGCGGTCGAGCTGTGCCTCGGGCAGCCGGTAGGTGCCCGCCTGCTCGATGGGGTTCTGCGTCGCGATGACCATGAACGGCTTGGGTGCCTCGTGCGTCACGCCGTCGACGGTCACCTGCCCCTCCTCCATGACCTCCAGCAGCGCGGACTGCGTCTTGGGGGAGGCGCGGTTGATCTCGTCGGCGAGCACGATGGACGCGAAGATCGGGCCCTTGTGGAACTCGAACTTGTGGCTCGCCTGGTCGTAGATCGTCACGCCCGTGACGTCGGAGGGCAGCAGGTCGGGCGTGAACTGTATCCGCTGGTGCGACCCCTGGACGGTCGCGGCGATGGCGCGAGCGAGCGACGTCTTGCCCGTGCCGGGTGCGTCCTCGAGCAGCAGGTGCCCGCGGGTCAGCATGCACGTCAGCGAGAGCCGGATCACGTCGTCCTTGCCGAGCACGGCGCGCCCGACGTTGCCGACGAGCTTGTCGAACGTGTCGGCGAACCATGCGGACTGCTCGGTGGTCATCGCCATGGGTGGGTCTCCTGGGTCGAGAGGGGACGGTGGTTCGTGGGGGCTGGGTGCGTCATGGCCAGTTGCTCGTGCCGTAGACGTTGCCACCGATGAGCACCCGAACCTGGTGGTTGCGGCCGTGGTTGCCGTAGAAGCACTGCAGGTTGAGGGCGCCCGTCGTCGGGATCGAATAGCTGCGGTTCGTGCCACCGAAGGACGCCCAGCTCCCCGACGGCGACTTGCCCTGGCACACCACGACGTGCGATCCCGGGGCGTGCCAGTTCTCGACGTTGAGGCGGAACCGGTTGCAGCCGCTCGTGCAGCCCGTGCCGGAGGCCGCCGGCCCCTCGGTGATCCACACCCGCTCCACGGGTGGCGGCGGTTCGGGGTTCGAGGTCGCCGAGGCCGACGCCTCGGCCGAGGCCTGGCCCTCGCTGTCGACGGCGCGCACCCGGATCGTGACGGTCTGGGAGTATCCCGTCGCCACGTTGCGCGAGCCGGAGGCCGCGACCGCCTCCCAGCTGCCGCCGTTGACGGAGATCTGGATCGTCACGGGGCGTCCGTTCGTACCGCCCGAGCTCCAGCTCACCGCGACCGTGCGCTCCCCGCCGCTCGCCGACGCGTTCGGCCTCGGCGGCACCCCGTACGGTGTCACCGCGTTCGACTCCGATCCCTGACCGGCCGTGCCTCCCGCGTTGAACGGCTCGACCGTGAAGCGATAGGCCGTCCCGTTGGTCAGTCCCGTCACCACCACGGTCGTCTCACGCGTCGAGTCGACGACGACGTTCCCGTTGGCCCGGACCCGGTACGACACGGGGCTGCCGTTGTCGGCCGCGGCGGTCCACCTCACCTGGGCGCGCTGGGACGTGTTCGACGTGAGCGACGCGACGGGGGTGCCCGCGGAACCGGGACGTCCGAACGGCGTCACGGCCTCGGACGGCCCCGAGAGCTCGGAGTAGCCGGCCTTGTTCCGGGCCCGCACGGTGAACGTGTAGCTGCCCGAGACGTCGAGACCCGTGACGGTCTGCCGCGTGCCCCCGACGTCGAGGGTGCGCACGACGGCTCCGCCGCTCAGCACCGTCAGCTCGTAGCCGGCCACGGCGTCACCGTTCGCCGCGGGCTCGGCCCACGCGACGTCGATCTCGCCACCGAGCGGGGTGTCGACACGGCTCGCCGTCGGCGGACCCGGAGCGTCAGGGACGCCCGCCGGGATCTCGCCGAGGGAGTAGGCGCTGAAGTCCGAGGGCTCCGGCGCGCCGTTGTGTGCCATGACGCGCACCTTGTACTCGGTGCCGTTGACGAGGCCGTCCCAGACGGTGGAGGTGCCGGCGACGTGCGCCTTCTGCACCTGTCCCGAGGGCGGGGCGGGCGAGATCTCGAGCGTGACGTCCACGATCGGTGAGCGGTCGGTGTAGGTCTGGTTGGTCCAGGTCACGGCGAGCGAGCCGTCGCCGAACTCGAGGCTCGGCGCCGCGGGCGGGTCGGGTCGTTCGTCCGGGCGCGCCACGGCGGAGGCCGGCGAGGGGTCGGAGGGGCCGACGTCGTTGTGCGCGACCACCGTGAACGTGTACTCGAGGTTGTTGGTGAGTCCCTCGAGCGTGCACGTCGTCGTCGGGCACCGGAACGTCTTGCCGTCGGAGGCCGTGACCTCGTAGTGCGTGATGACCGAACCGTTGTTGACGGGCGGCGCCCACGAGAGCACGACGGTCCGCGAGCGCACGCCCTCGACGACGGGGGCCGCCAGCTCGCCGGGGCGGCCGAGCACCGTAATCTCGATGCGGCCGTCGACGTTGCGGTCCGGGTCCTGCGTCGCGTCGGCCACGGTGTAGCGCGCGGTCAGCGTCCCGACGAACGTCGCCGACGGCGTGACGACGACGCTGTCCCCCACGACCTCGACGCTGCCCTGGCCCGTGTCGAGCTGGGCGCTGAGCAGCACGAGCGGCTCGCCCGGGAACGGGCTCGTGTCGTTGGCGAGCACCGGCACCGTGACGGGTTCGCCCTGGTGCACGTCCTCGACGCGGTCGAGGTTGACCGTCGCGAGCGGCTTGCGCGAGGACGTGACCGTGATGTCCACGCGCGCGACGGCCGCCTCGGCCTCGCCGTCGGACACCGCGAACGTGGCACGCGCGGTGGTGCCCTTCGCGACGTCGTTCGGGGCGGTCACCATCAGGACGGTGCCCTCGAGGCTCACCTGGAGCCCGCCGCCCGGGGCGTCGGTGAGCGTGAACGTCAGGGGGTCGCCGTCCTCGTCCGCCCCGTACGGCGCGAGGTCGAGCGACTCGGACGTACCGACCTCGACGGACATGCTCGCGCCGCGTGCCGTGGGCGGGTTGTTGACCTCGGGCCGCGGCAGGACGGTGATGGGCAGGGAGAGGACCGCCGTCTGCGTCGTGGGGTCGTCCTGCGGCCCGTCGCCCACCTCGAAGGAGATCGCCGCGGGACCCACGTAGTCCTCCTCGGAGACGTAGCTGAGGGTCGTGTGGTCCACGGCGGCACCGGTGCCGCGCACGGCGGTGACCTTGCCCGCCTCGGTCAGGCCCATCGTCCGTCCGTCGGCGACGACGACGTACCGGGTCAGGTCGATGCGCAGCTCGTCGCCCGAGACGACGCTCAGCTCCGGGCCGCCTTCGCGCAGCGCGGGGGGCAGGTCGGCGATCCCGGGGACGAGCACGAACGCGCTCGCCGTCAGCCCGTCCTGGTCCGTGATGCTGTAGGGGATGATCTGGGCGGCCTCGGTGAGGGTGATCTTGACGGAGCCGTCGGGCGAGACGCTCGCGAGGGGCAGCCCGTCGGGACCCGTGCCCAGCGTCTCCGGGAGGCTCACCTCGAGCTCGTCGACGAAGCCATCCGGGTCGTCGTCGTTCTCGAGGACGGGGACGTCGACCGTGTCCTTGCCGACGACGTCGGCCACCCCGAAGACGTCGTCGACCGCGACGGGACGGCGCAGCGGTGCCGTGCCGGACACGTCGACGGTGAGTGCGCCCACCGCCCGCGCACCGAGCGAGTCGGCGATCGTGTAGTAGAGGGTGTAGGCGCCGGGGGACTCGGGGGCGCGAACGAGCACTCGGTCGTGCTGGACGCTCGCCTCGAGCCCGTCCGGCACCTCGAGCCCGTCGGTGACGAGGCGCACCTGGTCGCCCTCGGGATCGACGTCGTTGATGAGCACCGGGACGGCGACGAGGCGGCCCGGCCGCACGTAGACGACGTCGTCGACGGCGATCGGGGCGAGGTTCGTCTCCGAGGCGGGCGCGATGCCGACCGTGACCGTCGCGCTCGCCCGCGCGCCGAGCGCGTCGGCGACCCGGTACTGGAAGCTGTCGGTCCCCGTGCTCGTGGCGTTCGCCTCGTAGTCGATCCAGCCGGCTCCGACCGCCGTCACGCGACCCTTGGAGGGAGCGCTGTCGAGGCCGAGGAGGCTCACCCGGTCGCCGTCAGGGTCGATGCCCGTCGTCGGGACGGGGATGCGGATCGTCGACCCCGCGAGCACCCGGGCCTCGAGGTCGCGCGGGCGCGGGGCCGCGTTGTGCTCGGGGTCCGCCGCGCGGACGTGGATCGTCACCTGGGCCGAGTCCTTCTGGCCCTGCGGGTCCACGATCTCGTAGACGGCGCGCACCGTGCGGGCGTTCGGCCCCGCGTGGAAGCGGATCGTGTCGTTCGTGGTGAAGATGAGCCCGTCCTCGGCGTCGGGCACCTCCATGAGCTCCGGCGAGAGCTCGACCAGGGCGTTGTCCGGGTGCACGTCGTTGTCGAGCACGGGGATCGTCACGATGTCGCCGACGCGCACGACGGCCTCGTCCGGGTTCGCCTGGGGCGGGCGCAGCACCTCGGGCGCCGGCACCGGCATGACGAGCACCTCGCCGACGGCGGACGCCAGGCCGTTCGACACCGAGTACCGCAACGACGTCGGCCCCTCGAGGAGACGCACGGCCGAGATGCGCAGCAGGTGGTGGTCGACGACCTCGACGCTCAGGCCCGCCATCGGGTCGACGTCGACGGACTGCAGGACGAGGACACCGCCGGCCGGGTCGTAGTCGTTCGCGAGGACGTCGACGAGGACCGAGCCGTCGGCGGGCAGGAGGGCCGTGTCCTTGACGGCCACCGGCGGCGTCGCCTCGTCCGAGGGCGCCACGACGTCGACCCGGATGAGGCCGACCGTCGAGGACGGACCGTCGGTGACGAGATAGGTGAGGTAGTAGACGCGCTCGACGTCGGACGTGAGGGTGACCGTCCCGGCGTCGAAGTCCATCGCGAGCTGGGCGGGCGGTGCCTCGTCCACGCGGGCGAGGCGCAGCTCGTCACCGTTGGGGTCGGTGTCGTTGGCCAGCGGGTGGATGACGACCGGCTGGCCCACCGTCGTGGTCGCGTGGTCCACGCGGGCGACGGGTGGCTGCTGGTCGTCGAGCACCTCGACCCAGACCGTGCCCTCGGTCTCGGCGACCCCGTCGCTCACCGTGATCGCGACGGCCTTGCGGCCCAGCTCCGTGCCGGCGTCGCGGAACGTGAGGGTGCCGTCGGGCATGAACCTCACCTCGTCGCCCGCCGTCGACGAGCGCGCGGCGACGAGCACGAGGTCGTCGCCGTCCGGGTCCGCCCAGTCCTCGAGCACCCGGGCGGTGACCTCGGCGCCCCGAGCGACGACGAGGTCGCGCTCACGGATGCGCTTCGGTGGGTCGTTGCGGTCCCAGTCGTGCACCTCGAGGCGGACGTTCGCGGTGTCCGTGCCGTTCTCGCGGCCGTCGTCGACCGTGTAGCTGAACGTCGCGGTGCCCACGGCGTCCTGCGGCACCACGACCTGGAGCGCCGCGCCGCCGTAGACGGCCTGCACGGGGCCGATCGCCGAGGTGGCCGTGTCGGGGCTCGCGACGAGGGCGTCGCCGTCAGGGTCGGCGTCGTTGTCGAGCACGCGCAGGATCGTGGCGCGGCCGGGGCGCACCCCGAACGCGTCGTTCTCCGCGACGGGCGGCCGGTTCTGCTTGTCGCGGTCGAGCATCGGGTCGCGCGTGACGTCCGGGATCGCGTCCGCGTCCTCCTGCTGCTCGCCCTCCGAGGGCAGGACGTCGGACCAGTCGTCGAACAGCTCGTAGTTCTCGCTCGCGAGCCACACCGAACCGAGCGAGAGCTCGTTGAGGATGACGAAGTCGTGGTTGACGCGGTAGACGAGCTCGCCCGCCGTGGCGCCTTCGAGGCCCTGCACGAGGTCGGCCGCGTCCCCGGTGCAGTCCCGCGCGATCCGCTGCGAGCCGGTCCACGCGCCGTACGCGCAGCCCGCGAGGTAGACCGGTGCGGCGGGAGTGCCGCTCGCCTGGGAGTCGAGCCGGGTCGCCTCACCCCCGCCGAGCGGCTGCGTCACGAGCTGCGAGGAGTCCGCGTAGACGACGGCTCCGCTCGCCGGACCGGGTTGCTGCAGCGCGACGAGCTCCGCCCCCGGGGCATCCGCGCGCTTGCCACCCGGCAGGTAGAGCTCCGCCGTCGAGCGGTTGAGGACCACGACGTCGGTCCCCACCGTCGTGACGGCGAGCACGTCCTTCGGATCCGCCCCCGCGAGCTCCTCGACGAGCGGTTCCGCGCCCGGCCCGTTCGCGGTCGGGGGGAACGTGAAGAGCCGGCCCGAGGCGGCGACGTGCACCGTGCCGTCGAGCGCCACCGCGAGCGCGCCGTCGTCCACGCCCGTGAGCGTGGGTTCGGTGCCGTCGACGGAGAAGCTCGCGATCGTGTCCGCGGGCATCGCCCAGAGCATCCCCAGCACGGGGTCGAGGATCGCGGCGACGGCACCCCCGAGCCCGATCTGCGCGTGCGCTCCGACACCCGCCGTGCCACGCAGCTGGAGGTTGGCGGGATCCACGGGGCTGACGGCCTCGCCGCCGAGGTCACGCGCGAGCACCAGCTGGCCCTGCTGCAGCACGTCGAAGTCAGAGGAACCGAGCGTCACCGCGCCGTCGACGACCTTGGCCGCGACGTTGAAACGGCCCACGAGGTTGTCCTGCTGGCGTGTGACCCAGATGCCGGAGTCGTTGAGCTGGACGTCCGTCGTCGGCACACCGTCGTTCGTCAACGCGACCGCCACGAGGGTCGTGGCGAAGAGCGCGACCGTCGAGACCGAGGCGGCCGTCCGGCCACGCCGGCGCAGTCCCGTCAGTACTCCCACCCGCTGGCTCCCGCCGTCGACCCGTGCACGCCCCCGCCGTCACGCGAGCGGTTCCCCAGCGTACGCATCGCTCAACGGCAGACAAAACCTCCACGAGAACCCTAACCGGACAAGGTCGTCCCCACGATGGGGAGAACTCCCCGGTGGACCGCGGGCGGTGCGGGTGAAGCCCCGGGGCGACGAGGCGCAACCCTAGATGCCGACCGGCGAGCCCGGACCCCACGGGATGCCGAGCGCGAACCAGCCGACGAAGAGCAGCGTCCACGCGAGCAGGATCCACATCGCGTACGGGAGCATGAGCGCGATGATCGTGCCGATGCCGGCGTTCTTCTTGTACCGCTGCGCGACGGTGACCATGAACGGCAGGTACACCATGAGCGGGGTCAGGACGTTGACGGGCGAGTCACCCACCCGGTAGGCCGCGAGCAGCGTCTGGGGCGCCACGTCGAGCGACGCGAAGATCGGGATGAACACCGGCGCGAAGATGACCCACTTGGGGACGAGCCCCGGCAGGATGAAGTCCAGCAGCACGATGACGAGGATGAACGCCACGAGCAGGACGATCGCCGGGACGTTCGCCTCCTCGAGGAGCCCGGCGGCCGAGACGGCCGCGACCGTGGGCAGGTTGGACCAGTTGAACAGGGCGATGAACTGGGCGATCATCAGGAACATCAGCAGCAGGCCGCCGAGGCTTGCGAACGTCCTGGAGATCGCACCGACCGCCGCGTCACCGCCCTGCAGCGTCTTGGCGCCCCTCCCGTAGGCCACACCGCACACGAGGAATGCGACGGAGATGATGAAGATCAGGCTCGCCATGAACGGCGTGGTCCCGATGATGTCGCCGCTCAGGGGGTCGCGGAGCGGGGCACCCGGGGGAAGCGTCAGGGCGAGGATCACCACGAGGTAGCCGGCGAGGGCCCACGCGGCGAACTTCAGGCCGCGCGACTCGGCGTCGTGGTCGACGGCGGGCTCCTCGCTCGCGGCACCCGAGCCCTCGGCGGGGTCGTACCTCCCGAGCCGCTTCTCCGTGATGAAGATCGTCACGAGGAGGGTCACGACGGCGAGCACGATCGACGAGACGATCGCGAAGTAGAAGTTCTGGGTCACCTCGATCGTCGCCATGCCCGCCGTCGAGAGCACCTCGTTGGTGATCTCGGTGAGCATCGAGTCGGACGGTGTGATGAGCAGGTTCACCGCGAACACGGCACCGACGCCCGCGAAGGCTGCCGCGAGGCCGGCGAGCGGATGTCTGCCGACCGACAGGAACGCTGCCGCCGCGAGCGGCACGAGGATGAGGTACCCGGCGTCGGTGGCGACCGAGCTGAGCACGCCCACGAAGATGAGGATGAACGCGAGCCACCGGGGCGGGGAGACCTTGACGACCTTGCGGATGAGCGCACCCATGAGGCCCGCATGCTCCGCCACCCCCACGCCCGCCATCGCGATGAGCACGACCGCCACGACGCCGAAGCCCGCGAAGTTGTCGACGAAGGACGAGAAGAAGAACCGCACGCCTTCGACGGAGATGAGGTTGCGGACGTCGAACGTCTCCTCCGAGACGATGTAGTCGGGGACGACGGCGGGCTCACCGGTGGTCGAGTCGTAGAGCGTCCAGTTGCCGCCCAGGTGCTCGTTGATCTGGTTGAACTCGTCGCGCGGCACCTGGATGACGACCTCGTCGGTCACGCTCACGTTGAGCGCCGACAGCAGCGCGGAGAGCACCGCGATGAACGCGATGAGGTAGACGAACATGAGCGTCGTGTTGGGGACCTTGTTCCCCACGCGCTCGATCCAGTTCAGGAAACCCGCGGCCTCGGCCTTCTCGTCGGGAAGCTCTGCGACGTCCTTCGACATGTCCTGCCCCGTTCCCGATCCTCCAGGCGGCACGCCACGTCGGTGTGCGCACTGACCCTTTTGTACTGCTCAGGGGCCTCGCGCACAAGGCCCGCTCGGCCCCGTCCCGCGCACGGCAGCACGCCCTCCAGCGACGGCGCCGCCCGGGCATCAGGTGGGGACGCACCAGCGGCACCCGCGCCGTCGCACGCGCAGCCGAGCTCAGGCTGCCCGACGACCTCCCCGACGTGCCGGAGCCGTGATCTCGCTCAGTTGAGCTCGCGCGTCGAGGCGGGGATCTCGCCGTCGGCGTAGAGGCTCTTCGCCACGTCCTGCAGTGCCGTGAGCGCGACGCGTTGCGTCATCGGGCCGTAGGAGATGCGGGCGACGCCGAGGGCCTCGTACTCGGCAGCCGTGAGCGCACCGGGCAGCCCGATCACGCTGATCTTGCGCTCCCCGATGCCCGCCACGAGCTGTCGCGTGACGTCCGCGTCGAGGACACCCGGCACGAACACGATGTCGGCGCCCGCCGCGAGATAGGCCCGCCCACGCTCGATCGCGTCGGCGACCTTCTCCTCGACGGGCTTGTCGCCCCCGCGCACGAATGCATCGGTGCGCGCGTTGAGCGCGAACGGCACGCCCTCGGCCGCACCCGCGGCCACGATCGCCTCGACGCGTGCGGCGGCCCCGACGACCGGGCGCAGCCGGTCCTCGACGTTGGCGCCGACGATGCCGACGCCGATGGCGCGGCGGGTGGTCTCGGCCGGGTCCTCGTAGCCGTCGTCGAGGTCAGCGGTGACGGGGACGTCGCCCGCAGCCTCGACGATGCGCCCCACCATGTCGAGAGTGATCTCGAGCGGGATGGTCCCGTCCGGGTAGCCGAAGGTCGCGGCGATCGAGTGGCCCGCCGTGGCGAGCGCCCGGGTCTCGGGCAGGTCGAGGATCGCCTTCGCCGAGATGACGTCCCACACGTTCACCACCCGGAGGATCTCAGGTGCGGCGTGCAGCGCGGACAGGGCGCGCGCTCGGTCGGCGGCTGACGATCCGGACTCGTTCGAGGTGTGCGATGTCATATCGCCAGGCTAACCCGATCACGGGAACCGGGCCCGGCAACGGCCGGCGGCACCCGCGCCAGCGACCTACTCGATCTCGGACCCGGCATCGTCGTCCCCCAGCTCTGGCCGCTCTCTTCTGATCGGGTCGCCGGGATCGCGAACCCTGCCGATCGGTGCGGAGAGTGTCTCCCAGACGTCGAACGCCGCGAACTGGCGGTTGTACGAACCGAAAGGTCCGGCGAGAATCCCGAGGTCGACAAGGCGGAGCACGGCCGCATTCACCGCTGGGTGCGTCTTGTCGAGGTGCGAGGCGAGCCGGGGCACCGTGACCCACGGACTTCCGATAAGCCGCTCCGCAATGTCGCGGATGACACCTCGGGCTCCCGCCTCCTGCAGTACCGCGGTGTAGCGCTGCTGGACAGCCAGGAGTCGATCTACTCGTCGCGCCGTGTCGATCGCAGACTCTGCGACGCCTCGCGCGAAGAACTGTACCCACTCGTCCCACGCTCCGGTGGCGGACACTTGAGCCAGGTGATCCTGGTACTCGGTGCGGCGCATCTCGAACCACGGGGAGACAGAGAGCAGTGGCTCTGATATGAGCTCAGACACCATGAACTGCAGAACGATGAGGAGACGTCCGATCCGGCCGTTGCCGTCGTTGAACGGGTGAAGCGTCTCGAACTGGTAGTGGGCCATCGCCGCTGCGACAACCGGATCCGTCTCGCTCTTGGCGTCGAGCCAGTCCATGAGTTGCTGGACCGCGGCGTACAACCCTGGGCCGGGGGCATGGGCACGAAGCGGGCATCCTCGACTTTCCCGGTGGGGCTGCCGATCGCGACTGGACTGTGCCGCACCCGACCAGCGTCTTCCGTATCAGAGCCTGCGTCGCGCACCAGGACTCGATGGACGTTCTCGAGCAAGCCGACTGTGACGCGCGGACGAGCCTCGATCCAGGCGAACGCGTGGGACGCCGCCTCGACGTAGTTCAGGACTTCTCGCAGCTCCTTGGTCTGTGACTCATCGGGGACAGAGTCCGCAGCGAGCACGTGCTTGAGCGGAGCGAACGTGCCTTCCAGCGCTGACGTGCTCTGGGCCTCGCGACGTAGCGTCGGAGCGCGCAGTATCTCGGGTGCGGGCACCTGTCGGGACGCCTGATCCAGCCGCGCAAGCGCGCGGTGCGCCGCCGTGACGGCATGCCAGGTCTGGGGCGCGAGGACCGGTTCCTGCGCGAGAGGGTCCGGGACATACGCGTAGTGATCGAACGGAAGGCCCAGGCGACCGTCGACTCCCCGGAAGGGGACGAGCGAGCCGCACGGGCTCCGCCCAGACCGTTCTACATCCATCAGTGCAAGCCTAGGACGAGATACTTACATTTTCACGTCGCTGTGCAAGTGAGCGTACGCGGACTTTGAGAGTCGCGAACACACTGAAAACGTCCCGCACGAGTTCGACGACAGTGGAACGCGCCGGAATGCCTCCGCTCCGCGGAACGACGAACGGCACCCCGCGGGGTGCCGTTGCGTGCAGTGCGCCCGGAGGGATTCGAACCCCCAACCTTCTGATCCGTAGTCAGATGCTCTATCCGTTGAGCTACGGGCGCGTGGCCACGAAGGGCCGACGAAGATGGTACCCCGGCCCGGGGACCTTGCCCAAACCGACCCGGCCTGCGGGTGAGGGCCCGCACGTGACGAGGCCCCCGGGCGCGAGCGCTCGGGGGCCTCGGGATCCTCGGGGGATCCGGGTGCGGAGACGGAGGGATTTGAACCCTCGAGGGGATTGCTCCCCTACCGCCTTAGCAGGGCGGCGCACTAGACCGGACTATGCGACGTCTCCAGGCCCGCCAAGGGTACCTGGGCAGGTCGGTCCGCAGCAAAGCCGCAGACGACCGGTGGCGGAGGGCGTGGGATTCGAACCCACGAGGGCGGGTTCGCCGCCCCAACGGTTTTCAAGACCGTCTCCTTCGGCCGCTCGGACAGCCCTCCCGGAGGGATCATTCTGGCACGTCGGCGGGCGGATCCTTGGCGGCGAGATCGTTCCACCACAGCGTCGGGCGGCCCGGTGAGACGACCCGCAACCGGTGCAGGTGACACACCGCGCCGAGCACGGGATCGTAGGTCGCGATCGTGTCGATGTCGGGCTCGGCGAGCGCCACCCCGAAGTGCAGCGCGGCGAAGGGCGCGAGGCGACCCTCGACCATCGCCGCCCGAGCGAGCGCCTGGTCGGAGAAGCGCACCTCGCGGATCCGCTCGACGAGGGCGTCGGCGACGACGCGTGCGCTGCGGTCGAGCGAGGCGGTGACCCGGCGCAGCTCGACGACGCTCAGCTCGCTGCGCCGCAGCTCGGGGATGCGGTCCCCCGCCCACACGCGCCACGGGTCGGCTTGCGGCACGTCGAGGAAGAACCGGCTCAGCGCCGATCCGTCGACATACACCGCCATGCATCCACCCGTCGGGTCGCTAGCGCCTCTACCTGGGATCAAGCCTAGCGAGCCGACGAACGCCAACGGCCGGCCCCCGTAAGCGGAGGGCCGGCCGACGGCGTTGACCGGGAGTGGGGCCGGTCACGCTCCGCGGAGTCGCTCCATCGCCAGCTGGACGAGCGAGATCAGCGTCTGCTTGGTGGCCGCACGCGAGCGTGCGTCGGTGTACAGGACGGGCACGTGCGCGGGGATCTGCAGGGCCTCGCGGACGTCGTCGAGCTGGTGGCGGGCCACGCCGTCGAAGCAGTTCACACCGACGACGAAGGGGATGCCACGCGACTCGAAGTAGTCGACGGCCGGGAAGCACTGCTCGAGCCGCTCGGTGTCGACGAGGACCACGGCACCGATCGCGCCGCGCACGAGGTCGTCCCACATGAACAGGAAGCGGTCCTGCCCAGGCGTGCCGAACAGGTACAGCCACAACGAGCCCGGCAGCGCGATGCGGCCGAAGTCCATGGCGACCGTCGTCGTCGTCTTGCGCTCGGTCTGACCACCGGCGTCGTCGACGCCGAGCGAGTGCTCGGTCATCGCGGCTTCGGTGTTGAGCGGCTCGATGTCTGAGATCGAGCCGATGAAGGTCGTCTTGCCGACGGCGAATCCACCGGCGACGACGATCTTGACAACAGTGGGCGCAGCACCGGACTGGGCAGCAGTTCCGGCGCCGGCGGCGTCAGAGGGCGGAAATGCCATTGAGAACACTCTCCAGCACGCTTAGGGACAGAGCAGGCGACTGTCCAGTGTTGACGTCCATCGGGGTCGATGAGTGGATACGGATGTACTCGGAATCGCTCATGTCAGAGACAAGGATCTTCACCACGCCGAGCGGCAGGTGGAGCAGAGCCGAGAGCTCTGCGATCGAGATGTAGTTGGCCGTGGCGTGCTCGAGGATGGCCTTCTTCTCGGGAGTGAGGCCCGAGGCGCCCCGGGAACCGGGTAGCACCTCGACCAAGGCCTCGAGGGGTAGCTCGACGTTCGCCGAGCGCACCCGACCGCCGGTCACGGCATAGGGCCGGACCGTCCGCGTCTCGAACTCGAAGGAGTCGGTCATCTATCTCGACCTCATCCCACCGGTGCCCTGGTGGCGCCGTCGACGGGGAGGTGGTCCCGCATCTCGGTGATGAGCTGCGGGGTGAGCGTCGCCTCGGTGCGCGAGACGAGCATCGCCATCTCGTACCCGATGAGTCCCACGTCACAGTTGGATTCTGCGACAACCGCGAGGACCGAGCCGTTCGACACGCTCATGAGGAACAAGAACAAGTTGTCCATCTCGATGATCGCCTGGCGCACCTCGCCGGCCCGGAGCTGGCGCGAGGCGCCACGGGTCAACGAGGACATCCCGGCGACGATCGCGGCGAGCTGGTCGCCGCTCGTGCGGTCGAGCTGCTCGGACATCGCCATGAGCAGTCCGTCGGCGGACACCACGAGGGTGTGCCGGGTGCCCGGAACGGTCCGGACGAAGTTGTCAAGCAGCCAGCCGAAGTTGGCTGCCTCGGTGCTGAGCGCTGTCACGCTTCCTCCTTCGAAGGGCCGTTGGAACGAACGGCTGCGATGTCACCCTGGGTGATCACCATGTCTGAGCCTCCTGGTTGGCTTCGGACGTTGATGCCCCCGGGCTGGCGTGCTCCGCAGAGCCATTCGCCATGGGCACCGCTCCGTCGGACGACGGGGCGGAATCGGTGGGTGCGACCTGCGCACGGCGGCCGCGCGTGGCGCCGCTCTGGAAGCTCGACAGCCGTGAGCGGAGCTGCTCGGCGTCGCGCTCGACGGGCTGACCGCTCTCGGACTCGGCCATCTCGGGTGCCGAGGGGATGGCGGACGGCGTGCGCTTGGCGAGCGAGGCCGCCGGCTTGACGACCTGCGGGCGGTACGCCGAGAGCTGGCTCAGCTCGGACAGCGCCTGCTCCTGGATGTCGGAGCGGAGCGCGAGCATCGCCGCGACCTCGTCGTCGAGCACGCCGAACTGGCGCGGCGATCCGTCGCCCGCACTCGCGCCACCCGGTGTCCACGCCCCCGAGGGGGACGGAGTGAACGCCGTGCCCGACGCCGGGGCGGCGGGCGAAGCTGCAGCCGGGGACGCCGGTGTGCGGGGCTGGAACGCCGGAGCGAACGGCGCCGACGGCGCGTCCTGCGGCGGCGCGACCTGCGGCGGAGCGGACTGCTGGGGCGCAGTTGCCACGGGCTCTGCCACCGGTGCGGACCACGCGGCCGCCTGCGGAGCCAGTGCGCTCGGCTGCGCGACCGTGGTGGCCGACCATGCGGCGGGCTGCGGAGCCGGTGCGGCCACCGGTGCCGCGGGGGCGTCTTCCGAGCGCAGCGCCGCGATCGAGGTGGGCTGCGACAGGAACCCGGGCGTCGGCGATGCGTCGACCGCAGGGCTTGCCGACGCCGGGGCGCCCCTGCCCTTGCCCTTCTTCGCCGCGCGCGCCTCTGCCTTGGCGAGCGCCTTCTGCTCAGCGCGAGCCTTCGTGTCGGCCTTGCGGGCGGCCCGGCGCTCGGCGCGGGACGGCTTGCTCGCAGCGGAGTCGCTCGATCCCGTGCGGCGTGAACGGCGTGAGGGTACCTCGGCCGCCTGCCCGACGACGTCGGCGAAGGCCGGGAGCACGGGTGCTGGCGGGACGGGAGCCAAGGGCGCCGCCGTCACGGGTGCCGGCGTGAGCGGCGCGGCCGGCACGGCCGGCACCACCTGCGCCGGCGCGGGCGTGCCTGCGGAGAGCCACGACTCGCCGACGGGGCTCGGAGCGGACGAAGCGGCGGGCGGCGCTGTCGGGGCTTCTGCCGGGTCCCTCGGGCTCCACACGGCTGCAGCGGGCACGGGGATCGACGCAGGCGACGGCGCATCGGGCTCGAGCGTCGGGACCGCAGACGAGTCCGGGCCCAGCACCGGCTCGGGAGCGGCCGGGGCGTATCCCGCGTCGGGCGTGAAGGCGGGGTACTGCGTCGCGGGCAGCTCCGGGCCGGCGTACGGCGTCGCCTCAGGTTCGATGACGGGGCTCAGTGCGCTCGGTGCCGCGTACGGGGACTCCGTGAACTGCGGCCCGGTGAGCTCGGGCTCGACGACGGGCTCCGGGTGCGCGGGCGACCATGCGGCGTCCGCGGGACCCCAGCTCGGGACCGGTCCGGCGGGCTGCTGCGGAGCGGCTGCTTCGGGCGCCGGAGGACCCCAGACGGGCGTCTCCTGAGCGGCAGCCTCCTGGACCGGGGTGTTCCACGCCGCAGCGGGCGTCTCCGAGGCGGGTGCGTTCCACGCCGCGGGTGCGTCCTGAGCGGGAGCCTCCCAGGCGACCGGTGCCGCCTCCGCAGGAGCGGGGGCCTCCCACGCGGCAGGAGTCTCCTGGACGGGGACGCCCCACGCAGCGGGCGCGGCCTCCTGAGCGGGGGCCCCCCACGGAGCGGGCGCGGCGTCGGGCGACGCCTGGCTGGGGCTCGACAGCACCGGGTTGGTCCACTCGGCGGCGGCCGGCTCGGACTCCTGCCATGCCTGGGCGGGCACCTCGCTGACAGGGGCCTCGTTCGCGAGCGACTCCTGGACCGTGGCGTCGTAGGCCCCGTCCCAGGCAGCCGTGTCGGGCTCGAGCTCCGGCGCGGGTGCAGAGCTTGCAGACGGCGCCTCGGACGCGGGGGCGCTGTCGTCGTCCGGCACGAGGCCGGGGATGACCATCGCCTGTGACCTGCGCGCCTCGGCCGCCTCCGTGGTCTCGGCCTCGGCGGTGTCCGGCTGCTCGGGCTCCGGCTCGGCAGCCTCGAGACCACGGCGGAAGCCGGCGAACATGCCGGAACGGCGCTCGGGGTCGAGATTCGCAGCAGCGGGGCGCGGCGGGGTGACGGCGTCGTTGTCGGCCTGGGGCGCGGCCGTGGCGCCCACGGTGCGGGACGGCAGCCCGCTCGCGGCGGGAGCCTTGACGTCCGGGGCCCATCCGGCCGCCGCGGACGCGGCGACCTCGGGGGCGAGGTTCGGCGTGACCGTCTCGGGGAGCACGATGTTGCGCCGGGCTGGCAGGCCGCTCGACGTCGTCGGTGCGCCGGCCGCGGGTGCCTGCGACGGCGCGTCGGCACGACGGCGCGGCAGACCGAGGCCGGTCTCACCGTCGGTCAGTGCCTCGAGGTCGACCGCTTCGACGACCGGGGCTTCCTCCTCCACCACGACCGAGCTCGTGGTCAGCAGGCGGCCACCGCTGCCCGGCTGCGCCTCTTCGGCGTCGTCCACGAACAGCGCGCGGGGGAAGCGGACGCGTACCTGCGTGCCGCCCTCGTCGTCGGCCTTGGCGAAGACGACCTTCGTGCCGAGGCGACCGGCGATGCGACCGACCACGTGCAGGCCCAGGCGCTGGGCGCCGATGACGTCACCCGCCGTCGTCTGGCGGATGCGCGCGTTCGCGGCCGCGATGTCCTCGTCGCTCATGCCGAGGCCACGGTCGACGATCGTGACGGTGATGAACTCGATCTCGGCCGACGTGACGACCTCGACCGGGGTGCCGGGCTCGGAGAACACCGTGGCGTTCTCGAGGATCTCGGCGAGCATGTGCGCGGCGGGAAGGGAGTTGAACCCGTGCATGTGCGGGTCGACGCCGAGCTCGAGGTTGACGCGGTCGTACTGCTCGATCTCGGAGGACGCGGTACGGATCACGTCGGAGAGGGTCATCGAGCCGCGGACACGTCGGCCGGAGTCGATGCCCGCGAGCACGAGGAGCGACTCCGCGTTGCGCCGCATCCGGGTCGCGAGGTGGTCGAGGCGGAAGAGGTTCGCCAGGGTGTTCGGGTCTTCCTCCTCGCGCTCGAGCGTGTCGATGAAGCTCAGCTGGCGGTTCAGGAGCACCTGGTCGCGCCGGGCGACGTTGACGAACATCTCGGCGATGGAGCCACGCAGTGCGGCCTGCTCCTGGGCGACCTCGACCGTGGTCTGGTTCACCTCGTTGAACGCGTTGGCCAGGCGGCCGATCTCGTCGGTGGACTCCACCGGGATCTGCATGAGTGACAGGTCAGGACCCTCGCCGGGCCGCGACACCTGAGCCACGAGCCTCGGCAGCTGGTCGCGAACCTCACCGGCCGCCGACGTCAGGCGCGTCAGCGGGACGATGATCGTCCGGCTGATGAGCAGGGCGACGAGGATCGACAGGGCGACCGCGGCGACGGCGGCGACGATCGTCAGCGTCGCCTGGGACAGTGCCGCGGACTGGGCGGCCTGGGCGTTGCGCTGGGACTCGCTCCACAGGCCGGACAAGGTCGGGCTCAGTGCTTCGGCCTCGATCGTCGCCTTGTCGTACCAGAGGTTCTCACGGACGGTCTCGAAGTCGAGATCGCGGGCGGCGAGGTTGATCCGCTGGCTCTGCCACGCCGCAAAGCCGTCGAACGAGGCACCGAGCTCGGGCATCGTGAGGTCGTCCTGCGCGAGGGCCGCCACGGCGGCGCGGGCACGGGCGTGCACCGAGTTCGTCTCCGGGAAGAGGCTGCGCAGGTGGAGCAGCATGGACGGCTCGGAGCCGTTGCGCTCGATCGCGTAGAAGCCGAAGTCGCGCTCGTTGATGATGCGCTCGTTCGTGAGGTCGACGAGCGCGTAGGCACCGAGGTACGTGCCGAGCTGCCGGTTGCCGATCGTGTTCGCGAACTCCTCGGTCAGCTGGATGCCCTGCCGGATCACTCCGGAGTACTGACCGTCGATGACGTTCGGGTTGACCGTCTCCTGCTCGACCGCCTGCCGGGCCCGTCCGATGTCGGAGAGGGACGCCGTGACACGATGCGCCGCGACGGCCACCAGGGGATCGAGGACGTCGAAGTCGACCTCGCCCAGCCGCTCCTGGGCGCGCCTCATGATCGCGTCGGACGCCGTCTTCGCCGCCTCGTAGGCCGCCGCACGTTCCTCCGCACGGTCCGGCCGGAGCGCCGCCTGCTCGGCAGTCTCCCGCTCGTTCCCCGCCCTGATGGCCGCATCGAGCTGGATCTCGCTGACATGGATGATTGCAGCCGCGCGCTCCGTCTGGAGCGTCTGGGCAAAGACCCTGGTCGTCTGCAGAGCTCCGAGCGCTCCGTTGATCGCGCGGGCGGTCCGCACCTCGTTCAGCGCCTGCGCCGACACGAATGCCGCGGCGAGCACGAGCACGAGGATGGGCACGGCGAGGACCGCGAGGACCTTTCCTCGGACGCTCAACCTGCGCAACATGGTCACCTTCTCCCACTCGACCCCGAGCCCACTCGGCCGCAGTCTCGGCTGTTACCGGTCCACGAAGGGCGGACCACTGCCGTTCAACCATCATCGGCCCCGACCGCCCGACCCATTAGCCCCGGAGGCGAGTTTGTCAGACGGATGCCGATAACTCACCCTCCAAGTCGGGACGAACTCGGACGACATAGGCTCGCACCCATGCGTGCCGTGACCATTTCTTCACCCGGTGGGACCGACGTCCTGTCCTGGACGCACGTCCCCGACGTGCACCTCGGGCCGGGTGAGCTGCTCGTGGACGTCGTCGCGGCCGGCGTCAACCGTGCGGACATCTTGCAGCGCGAAGGCCGCTACCCGCCGCCCGAGGGCGCACCGGACTGGCCAGGTCTCGAGGTCTCCGGGCGCGTCGCCGCCGTCGGCCCCGGCGTCTCGGGGTGGACCGTCGGCGACCCGGTGTGCGCCCTGCTGTCCGGGGGCGGGTACGCCGAGCGCGCCGTCGTCCCCGCCGCGCTCGCCCTGCCTGTGCCCGACGGCGTGTCCCTGCGCGATGCCGCCGCCCTGCCTGAGGCAGCCGCCACGGCGTGGTCCAACCTCGTCGACGCGGGTCGGCTGCGCCCCGGCGAGACCGTGCTCGTCCAGGGCGGCTCGGGCGGCGTGGGCTCGATCGCGGTCCAGCTCGCTGCCGCCCTCGGTGCGCGCGTCATCGCGACGGCGCGGGACGCCGAGCGGTGCGCCCTCGTGCGTGACCTCGGGGCCGACGTCGCGATCGCCTACGCCGACGACGAGGTTCCGGCGACCGTGCTCGAGGAGACCGGTGGCCGGGGTGTCGACGTCGTCCTCGACATCCTCGGGGCGGGCGCGCTCGAGGCGAACCTGCAGTGCCTCGCCACGGGCGGGCGGCTCGTCGTCATCGGGCTGCAGCGGGGTCGGCGCGCCGAGATCGACCTCGGGGTGCTCCTGTCGCGGCGGCTCTCCGTGGCGGGGACGACACTGCGTTCGCGTCCCCTCGCCGAGCGCGCCGCGATCATCGCGGACCTGCGCGAGCACGTGTGGCCGCTCGTGGCGTCGGGGCTCGTGCGCCCCGTGGTGCATGCCGAGGTGCCGCTGGACCGAGCCGGGGAGGCGCACGCCCTGCTCGAGTCCGGCGAGGTGTTCGGCAAGGTGCTCCTCGTCCCGCCGGGGGACTGAGCCCTCGGCCGCGAGACCGAGCCCTCAACCGACCAGCAGCCCCGCCGCGAGCGCCGGTGCGAACGCGGGCGCGAGCGGCAGGCGCGGCACGAACGTCGCCTGCACGGCGTGGTAGACGTCGGCCTTGCCCTCCCACACGGTGCGCGACACCTCGTTCGCCGGGGAGAGCTCGTGCCACCACGATCCGCCGTCGGCGTCGATGTAGTACTGCTCGGCGTACGCCCACCACTCGCGGTACGGCGCGTCGAAGCGCTCGTCCTCCGTGGCGGCGTAGAGCGCGGCCGCCGCACCGAGCGCCTCGCACAGCACCCAGTGCATGCGCTCGCGCACGACGGGCTGCCCGTCCCAGTCGACGGTGTAGACGAACCCGGGGGCGCCGTCGACGGCCCAGCCCTCGCGCACACCGGCGTCGAAGAGTCCCGCCGCGTCGTCGAGCAGCCACGAGGGCGCTTGCTCGCCCAGCGCGAGGAGCTCAGCGCGGGCGTGGAGCGTGAGGCGCGCCCACTCGAACCAGTGACCGATCGTCGCCCCGAAGGGCCGGAAGGGGTGCGCCGGGGCGTCCTTGTTGTAGTCCGGCAGCGGTCGCCACTGCGGGTCGAAGTGCTCGGGCAGCCGCCAGCCGTTCTCGCGTGCGTACCCGTGCACGGTGCGCTCGACGATCCGCAGCGCGCGGTCGAGCCACACCCGCTCGCGCGTCACGCCCCACGCCGCGAGGTAGGCCTCGACGGTGTGCATGTTCGCATTGATGCCGCGGTACGCCTCGAGCGTGGCGAACTCGCGGTCCCAGGACTCGACGACCATGCCGGCCGTCTCGTCCCAGAAGTGGGTGGTGCTCGTCTCGAGGGCCTTGGCGAGCAGCTCGGGGGCGCCGGTCCGACCGGCCGCCGTCGCGCTCGAGGCCGCGAGGATGACGAACGCGTGCGGGTAGGCGTCCTTGACCGTGCTGACCGGTACGCCCGTGACGGGGTCGAGGGCGGGGAACCAGCCGCCGTGCTCCCGGTCGGCGAACGGGCCGGTCAGCGCGGCGATGCCGTGGTCGACGAGCTCTGCGGCACCGGGACGCCCCTGGAGGGCCGCGAGCGCGAACACGTGCGTCATGCGGCACGTGATCCACAGCTCGACGGGCCGCTGCGGGTCCACCTCGCCGCTCTCGTCGAGATAACCGAAGCCACCCGTGGGCAGGGCGGCGCGCGCCCCGAACGCAAAGAGCCGCTCCGCCTCGTCGGCGAGGTGGCGGTGGTGCTCCGGGCTATCTATCCATGCCATACGAAGAAACTTAGCGGTAGTACGGCGCCCCGGTGACCGGCTCCCGCACCGCGGCACGTCACCGGGGCGGTGCAGACTAGGTGGATGACACAGGACGCGCAGCAGCACGAGCACGACGGGGACGACGACGGGAGCCAGGGCGAGCGGGCCGACGACGCCCCTCGGATCGTCGTCGTCGGCCCCGACGGCACCGAGATCCCCGTGGCGTCGTCCGCCGCGGACGACGAGGACCCGCACGCGCTCGTGGACCAGCCCGCCAAGGTCATGCGTATCGGCACGATGATCAAGCAGCTCCTCGACGAGGTGCGCTCGGCCCCGCTCGACGATGCGGCCCGCGAGCGCCTCGCGACCGTCCACGAGAAGTCCCTGCACGAGCTCGAGGACGGCCTGTCCCCCGAGCTCATCGACGAGCTGCGGCGAATCACGCTCCCGCTCGCCGAGGACCGCACGCCCTCGGACGCCGAGCTCCGCATCGCCCAGGCGCAGCTCGTCGGGTGGCTCGAGGGGCTGTTCCACGGCATCCAGACGGCTCTCGTGGCCCAGCAGATGGCGACGCAGGCCCAGCTCGCCCAGATGCGGCGTGCACTGCCGGCGGGGCTCGTCGTCGGATCTCCCGGTCAGCAGCCCGGCGGCCAGGCGCCCCCCGCTCCGGGCGCCGCGGACGAGCGTCCCGGGCCTGGCCAGTACCTCTAGCTCACGCCCCCGGCGCCACTTCTGCCGGCGCGACGGGGCGGCGCCTCGAGGTGAGCGAGATCGCGGCGCACACGAGGGCGATGCCTGCGAGCTCGGGCCACGTGGGGACCTGGCGCAGCCAGACGGCACCGACGACGACGGCGGTCGCCGGCAGCAGCGCGAGCAGGACGGCGAACGTCGCCGCGGTCACCCGGCGCAGCACGAGCTGCTCGGCGACGTAGGGCACGACCGAGGACAGCACCCCGACACCGAGGATCGCGAGCGCGAAGCGCCAGTCGAGCAGCGGGGGGAGCGCGTCCCTCGCGAGGAACGGTGCGAACACGAGTGCACCGACCCCCATGCCGACGGCGAGCGAGGACAGGCCGTGCCCCTGCGCGTCGCGCGCCACTCGCCGGCCCAGGACGACGTAGGCCGCCCACAGCGCGGCCGCGACGGCGATCCACACGAGACCCCAGACCGCCCCGACGCTCTCGCCCGTGAGCACCGCGCCGGAGAGCACGAGGACGCCGACGGCGGCCAGCAGCCCGCCCCAGCGCTCGCGCGCCCTGCCCATCACGGCGGCGACGGCCACCGGTCCGCTGAACTCGATCGCCACGGCGAGGCCGAGGGGAAGGTGCTCGATCGCGAGGTAGAACGCGATGTTCATCGCCGCGAGCACGGTCCCGAAGAGCGCCGCGGCTCCGAGGGCGCGTCGGGTCCAGGTGAGCCGCCACGGCCGGCGCCAGGCGAGCAGCACCACGGCGGCGACGAGGATCCGCAACCACGCCGTCTCCGGCGCGCCCGCCACGGCGAAGAGCCCGACCGCGATCGCGGCCCCGACGTACTGCGTCAGCCCGGAGGCGACGAAGAGCGCCGGCGCGGGCACGGCGTCGACCCCTCGTCGTGCGCCGCCCCACCCCGAAGTCACGGGCTCACGCTAGCCCGTGCGGCCCCGGCTCAGCCCTTGACGGAGCCCGCCAGGAGGCCGCGCACGAAGTACCGCTGCAGGCCGAGGAAGACGATCACGGGGACGATCATCGAGATGAAGGCGCCCGCCGAGAGCAGGAACCAGTCCGAGCCACGCGTGCCCACCATCTCCGCGATGCGGACCGTGAGCGGGGCGACGTTGGGTCGCCCGCCCGCGAAGGTCAGCGCGACGAGCAGGTCGTTCCACACCCACAGGAACTGGAAGATCGCGAACGAGGCGATCGCGGGCACGAGGAGCGGGAGCAGCACGCGGAAGAAGATCTTCACGTGGCCGGCACCGTCCACCCGCGCCGCCTCGATGAGCGAGGGTGGCACGTCCTTCATGAAGTTGTGCAGCAGGAAGATCGCGAGCGGCAGCGCGAACATCGAGTGCGAGAGCCACACGGGCCAGAAGGACCCCGACAGCCCCCACACGTTGTACTGCGAGAGCAGCGGGATGAGCGTGACCTGGATGGGGACGATCTGCAGCGCGAACACCGCGACGAAGAGGAAGTCACGACCCCGGAAGTCGATCCACGCGAAGGCGTAGGCCGCGAGCAGCGCGATCGAGATCGGGATGACGACCGCGGGCAACGTGATGACGAGGGTGTTGACGAAGTACGTCGCGAGGCTCGTCTGGCTGCCGAACATGGCCTGCTCGTAGTTCGCGAGCGTGAAGTTCGGATCGCCGAAGACGTTCCACCAGCCGTTCCTCCTGATGTCCGCCTCCGGCCGGAAGGACGTGATGAGCAGGCCGATCGTCGGGATCGTCCACAGCAGGGCGATGACGATCGCCGCGAGCGAGGCCCACGGGTTGCTCAGCTGCTTGCGGAGCTTGTGGGCGCGACTCGAGACGTCCGCGCGGACGGGGGTCGCCGAGACGGGCGGGGTCGAGGTGGTCATCGGATCTCCTCCACCTTGCGCATCTGGCGCACGTTGTAGATGACGAGCGGGATGACGAGCACGAAGAGGATGACGGCGAGCGTCGCACCGAGACCCTTGTCGTTGTAGCGGAAGCTCTGGGTGTAGAACTCGTTGGCCACGACGGACGTACCGAAGTTGCCCGCCGTCATCGTGCGCACGATGTCGAAGACCTTGAGGGTCGCCATCGCGATCGTCGTGACGACGACGATGAGGGCGGGCCGGATGCTCGGCACGGTGATGTAGCGGAACATGCTCACCCCGGACAGGCCGTCGAGCCGTGCGGCCTCGATGATGTCGTCCGGGATGGCCCTGATCGAGGCGGACAGGATCGTCATCGCGAACCCGGTCTGGATCCAGATCATCACCGCGATCAGGAAGAGGTTGTTCCACGGCTGCATGAGCAGGAACTGCTGCGGCTCCAGACCGATCCACACGAGCACCTGGTTGATCAGACCCGTCTGCGGGGAGCTCGCCTGCCGGTGGTCGTAGACGAACTTCCAGATGATCGACGCGCCGACCATCGAGATCGCCATCGGCATGAAGACGAGCGTCTTGGCGAACTTCTCGAACCGCGTGCGATCCACGAGGACGGCGTAGACCAGTCCGATCGCCGTGGCGACGATCGGCACGATGAAGACCCACAGCGCGGTGTTGCGCAGCACGATCTGGAACTCGGACTCCGAGAAGGCCCTGACGTAGTTGTCCCAGCCCACGAAGTTGGCACTCGTGCGGTCGTAGAACGAGGAGTAGGTCGTGCGGAGCGCGGGGTAGACGAGGCCGAAGCCGATGAGCAGGAGCGCGGGCCCCGCGAAGACCGACGCGACGAGCCATCCGCGTGGGTTGCGGGGCCGGTCGACGAGCCACAGCAGCAGTGCCATGACACCGACGAAGAGCGCGATCACGACGATCGCGAGGACGATCTTCTGTCCGGGCGTGTTGGCGACGAGCAGGAAGGTGCGGATCTCGCCGAACAGCCATCCGATGTAGTACCCGACGTAATCCCAGCTCACCCAGACCTCCGAGTTGTGGTGCCACGCGTCCGGCCGGAAGGGCGACAGGGGTGGCGCCCTCGGCCTCATTGCCGAGTTGCGCATCGGGGCCCGCCCGGTTGGACGGGCCCCGATGCGGTCTTGCTCGAGAACCTAGCGTGCGATCAGGGCCAGGAGGCCTCGATCGCGTCGAGGACGTCGGTGGTCGGCTTGCCCTCCGCGAACCAGTTCGTCATCTCCCGCCAGAAGCTGCCGGCGCCCACGGCAGCGGGCATGAGGTCGGAAGCGTCGAACCGGATGACGGAGTTCGGGTCACCGAGCACCTCGGAGGCGAGCTTGTCGAAGTCCGTGGCGAGGTTGTTGATGTCGAGGCCGTTGTTGGCCGTGACCCAGCCGCCACCCTCGGTAGCGATCGCCTTCGCGTTGGCCCACGTGTCCGAGGCGAGGAACGCCTGGAACGCCGCGACCTCGGGAGCGTCACGGAACGCGGCGACGAACTCGCCGCCACCGAGGACGGGGAAGGTCTCACCGTCGATCGAGGGCAGGTAGAACGCGAAGACGTCGCCGTCCTCTGCCACGTTCGTGCCCTCGGGCCAGTTGTTCTGGTAGAAGTTCGCGGCGCGGTGCAGGAAGCACTGCGGGTCCGCGTCGCCGTCGGGCAGGATCGGCAGGCCGCCGTCGGTCCACGGCGTCGTCGCGATCGTCGCCACGTTGCCGAAGCCGCCGTTGACGCGGTCCGGGTTCCGCAGGATGTCGTCCGCGACGTCGAACGCCGCCTCGATGGCCGGGTCGTTGAACGGGATCTCGTGGCTGACCCACTGGTCGTAGACCTCGGGGCCTGAGGCGCGCAGGACGACGTCCTCGATCCAGTCCGTGGCCGGCCAGCCGGTCGCGTCACCGGACTCGATGCCCGCGCACCACGGCTTGGAGTCGGGGAAGTCCGCCGCGATCGTGTCCGTGAGGGTGAGCATCTCGTCCCACGTGTCCGGAACGGTGTAGCCCCTATCGGCGAAGACCGAGGGGTTGTACCAGACGAAGGACTTCATGTTCGCCCCGAGCGGCGCCGCGTAGAACGTGCCGTCGACAGTGCCGTACTCCTTCCAGGAGGGCGCGAAGAACTGGTCGACGTTCGCCTCGGTCTCGGCCGAGGCCGGGATGATCGCGCCGGGGAAGTCGTTGACGATCGTGTTCAGCAGACCCGGCTGGGGCAGGTAGGCGATGTCGGGGACGTTGCCGGCCTCGACGCGCACGAGGAGCTGCGCCTCGAACTCGCGCGAGCCCTCGTAGACGATCGTCGCCCCGGTGCACTCCTCGAACTGCTCGTAGGACTCCTGCTGGTCCGTCTGCTCCACGTCCACGATCGACGTGTAGACGGTGACCTGGGCGCCGGACAGGTCGCCGTAGACGGCGTAGTCCTCGCAGCCCTCGGCGGCATCGCCACCGGGGTCTTGGGTATCGGTTCCGGTGTCGGTGCCACCGGGCTCCTCGGAGTCCATCGGCGGCGCACAGGCCGCCAGGACGAGGGCGAGGCTCGCCCCCGCTGTGAGGGCGATTGCCCCTCGCGCGTTCTTGATGCGCATGTTCGATCCTTCCACGACGTCGTGGGTTGGTCAGGTGTCTCCATGTAAGCGTTTACATGCGGGTTTCCGCAAGCCGTGCGGGTCACGGTGTGGTCACGATCGGGTGATTTGTCCACCATAGAGGCGAAGCGTCCGACCCGCCCGTCGAGGACGCCGGCACCCGGTGAGGCGTAGGTCCCGGCCCAGGTCAGGCGCGTGGCGGTGCCGTCGAGGCCCGCTTCACGAGCGTCGTCGTGAACACGACCTCCTCCGGCACGGGGGTCCCGGTGATCATGTCGAGCAGCATCGTCGCGGCGACCTGCCCCTGCTCGACGGCCGGCTGCGCCATCGTGGTCAGCCCGAGCACCTCGCACACGTCGTGCCCGTCCACCCCGATGAGCGACAGGGCCCGTCCGATCTCGACCCCGCGTTCGCGCGCCGCGATGACGGCGCCCATCGCCATCTCGTCGCTCGCGGCGAAGACGGCCGTCACGTCCGGGTGTCGGTCGAGCAGCTCGTGCAGCGCGGATCGCCCGGTCCCGATGTCGAAACGACCGGACACCGCCCAGCCGGGCTCGGGGGTGATCCCGCGCGAGGCGAGCGCGGCGAGCCACCCCTCATGCCGCTGCACTCCCGGGTTCCAGCGCGCGATCCCGTCCGGCGTACCGACGAGGTGCCCGATCCGCCGGTGGCCAAGGTCGAGCAGGTGCTCGGTCGCCTCCCGACCCGTGCGCACGTCGTCGAGCCGCACCGTCACGGTGTCCTGCCCCCCGGTGCCGACGAAGATGACGGGCTGGCCGAGGTCGACGAGCGCACCGATCTCCGCATCCACGAGCGGCACCCCGATGACGAGCACGCCGTCGACCCGCCTGCGCAGCGGCGATGCGTCGAGCGGTGGGCGCGGCTGAGCCCGCGAGGCATCGAACGTGTGCAGCAGCACGTCGAACCCCTCCGTGCGCAGCGTCGCCTCCGCGCCCTCGATGACGTTCGCGAAGAACCAGTGGTTGACCCACGGGCACACCACCGCGATCGTGCGCGTGCGGCCCGTGACGAGGGAGGCGGCCGACGGCGAGGGGACGTAGCCGAGCCGGTCCGCGGCCTCTCGTACGCGCAGCCTCGTGGCATCGGTGACGTTGGGCAGGCCGCGCAGGGCGCGCGAGACGGTCGCCGTCGACACCCCGGCGGCCCGCGCGACGTCCTCGATGCCCGGCCTCATGGGCGTGATTGTGCTCCGGCTGTCAAGCGGGTCACAGCAACGAGCGCAGCACCGCGAGGACGCCGTCGTCGTCGATCGTGCCCGTGACCTCGTCGGCGACCTCGCGTAGCTCGGGCACCGCATGCCCCATCGCGACCCCGCGCGCGGCCCACGTGAGCATCTCGATGTCGTTGCGTCCGTCGCCGATGGCGACGGTGCGTTCGGGGCCGACGTCGAGCTCGCGGCGCAGCGTCTCGAGCGCGCTCGCCTTCGTCGTGCCCGACGGCGCGATGTCGAGCCACGCCGTGTACCCCACGGAGTACGTGACGTCGTGCAGCCCCAGCCGGCCCACGACGCGGTCGAAGTCCTCGTCGGACAGGTCGGGGGCACGCACCACGAGGCGCGTGACCGGTGCGACGCAGAGCTCGTCGAGGCTCACGACCGTCTGGGTGCCGGTGAGCTCGCCGGGCGGGAACTCGGTGTTGAGGCGGTAACCCTCGCCGAGCACCTCGACCGCGAACCGCACCTGCGGGAACTCCTCGGCGAGGAGCCGGATCGCGAACGTCGGGTCGAACGTGATGACCTCGTGAGGCTCCCAGCCACGCTCCGCCTCGGCGTCGATGCGCACGGTGACGGCGCCGTTGGACGCGATCGCCCAGCCCTCGACCTGGCCCACCGAGCGCCAGACGTCGACCGTCCCGTGCACGGAGCGTCCCGTCGCGATGACGACGTGGTGCCCCGCCGCGATGAGCTCGCCGACGGCGTCCCGGGTCGCGTCCGAGATCACGCCGTCGTACGTCAGCAGCGTGCCGTCGACGTCGAGCGCGACCAGGAGCGGACCCGTCATCGCGCGACCGGGGTCAGTTCCTCGAGCCCGCCGAGGTACGGACGCAGCCCCTCGGGCACGTGGACCGAACCGTCCGCGCGCTGGTGGTTCTCGAGGAGCGCGACGATCCATCGGGTCGTCGCGAGCGTGCCGTTAAGGGTCGCGACGGTGCGCGTGTCGCCCACCTCCGTGCGCTCCCGCACCCCGAGGCGGCGCGCCTGGAACGTGGTGCAGTTGGACGTCGAGGTGAGCTCGAGCCAACGCTCCTGGCTCGGCAGCCACGCCTCGCAGTCGAACTTGCGGGCGGCGCTCGAACCGAGGTCGCCTGCCGCCGTGTCGATGATCCGGTAGGGCAGCTCGGCGAGGGCGAGCATCTCCTCCTCGAACGCGAGCAGGCGCTCGTGCTCGACCGCCGCGTCCTCCGGGCGGGCGAAGACGAACATCTCGACCTTGTGGAACTGGTGGACCCGGATGATCCCTCGGGTGTCGCGCCCGTGCGACCCCGCCTCGCGGCGGTAGCAGGCGGACCAGCCCGCATAGCGCAGCGGACCGTCGGAGAGGTCGAGGATCTCGCCGGCGTGATAGCCCGCGAGCGCGACCTCGCTCGTGCCCACGAGGTAGAGGTCGTCCTCGGGCAGGTGGTAGATCTCCGCCGAGTGGGCGCCGAGGAAGCCGGTACCGGCCATGACCTCGGGCTTGACGAGGGTCGGCGTGATCATCGGCGTCAGCCCCGCGGCGACGGCTCTGTCCATCGCGGCGTTGAGCAGCGCGAGCTCGAGGCGGGCGCCGACACCGGTGAGGAAGTAGAAGCGGGCGCCGGAGACCTTCGTGCCGCGCTGCGTGTCGATCGCGCGCAGGCCCTCGCCGAGCTCGAGGTGGTCGCGCACCTCGATGCCCTCGGCGGCGAAGTCGCGTGGCGTGCCGACATGGCGCAGCACGACGTAGTCGTCCTCCCCGCCCGCGGGCACACCGGGCTCGATGAGGTTGCCGATGCCGCGGGAGGCCTCCTCGGCCTGGGCGCCGAGCTCGTTCGCCTGGGCCTCGAGCTCCTTGACCTCGGCCGCGAGCGCCTTGGTGCGCGCGAGCAGCTCGGTCTTCTCCTCGCCGGACGCCTGGGCGACGAGCCGGCCGAGCGACTTCTGCTCGGCCCGCTTGGACTCGAACGCGGTGAGCGACTCGCGCCGCCGGACGTCGAGGTCGATCACCTCGTCCACGAGGTGCTCGGACTCCCCCCGAGCACGCTGGCTGGCCCGGAACAGCTCGGGCTCGTCCCGCAGAGCACGCACATCGATCATGCCCACCACCCTAGTTCCCCCACCGCTCTCCCTCCCCACACCGTTCCCCTCCCCACCACCCCCGAAGTAGAGACGCCGGTCGCGAAGGGGCTGGTGAGGGACGTAGCGTGGGGCCATGTCGTGGCAGGAGTGGCTCAGCATCGCGGCGGTCCTGCTCGCCGCCGGTGCGCTCGCGGTCGCGGTCGGGGTCCACCGGCACGCGCGCTCACGTGCGGCTCAGGTGGCACCGTCGCCGTCGGCCCCGCCGTCGTCGGCCCCCCTGCCCACGGAACGCACCTCCGGGCCCGTGGTCTTCGTCGTGAACCCGACCAAGGCCGGTGCGGCGGAGCTGCGCGACGCGGCGCTGCGCGCGTGCGCCTCGCGCTACCTGCCCGAGCCCATGTTCCTCGAGACGACGGCGGAGGAGACCGGCACGAGCCAGGCGCGGGCCGCACTCGAGGCGGGCGCGAGCACCGTGGTGGCGGCCGGTGGTGACGGGACCGTGCGGGCCGTGGCCGACGCGCTCATCGGCACGGACACCCCCATGGGGATCGTGCCGCTCGGCACCGGCAACCTGCTCGCGCGCAACCTCGATCTGCCGCTCACCCGCCTCGATGAGCAGCTGCGCATCGCACTCACGGCCTCCCCCCGCCCGATTGACGTGGGCCGGCTGCGACTCGCCGCGCCCCGCCGCGAGGACGACTATCCGCGCGGCGAGCCGCACCCCGAGCAGGGCGGGAACGGCACGGGGCACCTGTTCCTCGTGATCGCCGGGATCGGTTTCGACGCCGCGATGGTGGAGAGCGCGGACGACGACCTCAAGGCGCGCGTCGGCTGGGTCGCCTACTTCCTCGCGGGCGCCAAGCACCTCAACGGGCGGCGGTTGCGGCTGCAGATCCAGCTCGACAAGCGGCCCACCGTCACCGTGCGAGCGCGCAGCCTCCTCATCGGCAACTGCGGGCGCCTGCCCGGTGGGCTCACCCTGCTGCCGGGTGCGGAGATCGACGACGGCTGGCTCGACATCGCCGCGATCGACACACGCGGGGGCATCGCGGGGTGGGTGCAGCTCTTCGGCGAGGTGGTGCTGCAGGGGGTCGGGCTGCGCAACGAGCTGCCGAAGATCGGGCGCATCGACCACGTGCGCACGCGCACCGTCCGCATCCTCTCCGACCGGCCCGTCGCGCTGCAGATCGACGGCGAGCCGCTCGGTCGCGCCGTCTCGCTCACGGCCGAGGTGACCCACCACGCACTGACCGTGCGGGCGCCCTGAGGTCTTCGAGCGCCGGGCACGTCCTGAGGAACCGGGCACGTCCTGCGCGCAGGCATGCTGCGGCCGCCGCACCCGGCAGCTCCGCCGGGCGGCCCGCGCGCTGGCGTGAGCTAGAACCCGCGCGTGCTCGTCAGGCTCACGAGCTCGGGGAGCGAAGGGCTGCCAGCCACGAGCGGGCCTCGGTGAACTCGGCGTCCGTGGTGCCAGGGTGGACGTTGGGTCGGGTCGCGTCCGCGCGCGGGTAGGAACCGAGGAAGCGCACGTACGGGCAGCGGCGGTGCAGACCCATGAGGGCCTCGCCCACGCGCTCGTCGGCGACGTGCCCCTCGGCGTCGATCGAGAAGGAGTACCGGCCGAGCGAGTCCCCGATGGGCCGCGACTCGATGCGGCTCAGGTTCACCCCGCGCACCGCGAACTGCTCGAGCATCGACAGCAGCGCCCCGGCCTCGTTGTCGGGCAGGTGCACCACGAGCGTCGTCTTGTCCGCCCCCGTGGGCGCGGGCAGCTCGCCTGGGTGCCCCACGACCACGAAGCGCGTGAGCGCCGACGAGTTGTCCGCGACGTGCTCGGCGAGCGGCTCGAGCCCGTACGTGCCGACCGCGGCGGGTGGGACGAGCGCCGCGTCGAAGGGCAGCTCGCTCACGTCCGCGCCGTCGGCGACGGTCTGCGCGAGGAGCGCCGCGGGAGCGGTGTTGCTCGTCGCCGGGACGTGCACCGCCTCGGGCAGGGAGCTCGCGAGCCAGCGCCGACACTGGACCCACGCGTGCGGGTGGGCCGAGACGCGTCCCACGTCGGCGAGCCGCGTCCCGGGCGCACCCACGAGCGTGAACTGCACCGGAACGAGCATCTCGCGCAGCAGCACGAGGGGCTCCCCGGTCGCGAGGGAGTCGAGTGTCGCCGTGACGCCGCCCTCCGCGGTGGACTCGATCGCGACGACGGCGAAGTCCGCCTCGCCCGAGTGCACGGCCGCGATCGCCGAGCCGACGTCGGTCTGCGGCAGGTACACCGCCTCCTCGGGCGAGGCGATCTGACGCAGCGCTTCCTCCGTGAACGTCCCGGCCGGCCCCAGGTAGGCGTACCGGGGGCGAGGCGGCGTCGTGCTCATGAACTCTCCTGCGCGGTCGTGCCGGGCGACCGCCCGGACGCAGCGAGCCTAGTGGGCGGGCGGGCGCACGCAGTCCGGGAGTCCGTGTGAAGGCGCTGCACGGACCGCGTGTCGGTGGCCGCCAGCGCCTCGGCCCGGCGACGGGCGGCACCTACGCTGGCACCGTGCCCATGTCCTCTGCCCGTCGCGCGCTGCTGCGTTGCGGTGCCGGCGCGCTCGGGGTGCTGCTCGCCGTGGGGCTCGGCTCGGCCCCCGCTGGCGCGGCCTCGGGGAGAACGGTCCCGGGAACGACGGGGACGACGACGGCAGCCGACGACGGCGCCCACCGGTCCGCCGTCGTCGTCATCGGGACCGCTGGTCTGCGCTGGGACGACCTCGACCCCGCCACGACCCCCGCGCTGTGGCGGCTCGCCGAGAACGGTGCGGTCGGGTCGCTCGTGACGCGCTCCGTGCGCACGGCCTCGTGCCCGGCCGACGGTTGGCTCGCGCTCGGCGCGGGCAACCGCGCGGCCGACGCGCCCCCCACGGAGGCCTGCCGCGCGCTCGAGGATCCCGGGGCCGACGGCGCGGTCCCCCGCTGGGACGTCTACCTCGTCGAGCGGGATGCGCACACGTACGGCTCGATCCTCGGGCTGCTCGGCTCGCTGCTCGAGGCTCATGGGCTAGAGGCGTTCGGTGTCGGGCCAGGGGCGGCGGTCGCGCTCGCTTCGCCGGACGGCACCGTGGTGGGCGAGCACCTGCCGTGGCCGGAGGATCCCGCCGAGCTCGGTCCGACGGTCGCCGGGGCGGTGGCGGTCAAGGACCTCGTCATCGTCGACGCCGGTGCGGTGCTCGACCATGGCGCGCACGATGATCCCGCGCGGGACGACGCGGCGCTCGGCGACCCGACGCACGACAGCGCGGAGCCCAGCGTCGATCTGACTGACGACGCCGCCGCCCGCGCAGCCCAGGTCGCTGCTGTGGAGACGCGGGTGGCCGCGGTGGTCGGGGCGCTCGACGGCTCGGATGCGCCGACGTTGCTCGCCTCGCTCGCGGACGGCGGGCCGGAGCCACGACTTCAGGTGCTCGCCCTGCAGGGCTTCCCGGGCGTCGCCCAAGACCCGTCCGGACAGGTGCTCGTCACAGGTGCGACCCGCCAGCCCGGCTACGTCCTGACCACCGACCTCCTCCCCACCCTCCTAGACGCCCTCCTGGCCGCCCCGAGCGATCCGGATCGTGAAGACTTCGTTCCCTCACAGGGAGCAAAGTCTTCAGGACAACTCATCGGCTCGGTCGCGCGCGGCATCGCGGCGGGGGGCAGCGGGGGGGAGCGGGTCGACGGGATGGTCGAACTCGACCGGCACGCTGGCGCGATCCGCACGCTCACGCCGGGGTTCTTCGCACTCCTCATCGCCGTGAACCTCGCCCTCTACGCCGCCGTGTGGTTGCGCATGTTCGGGCGGCTGCGCAACCGGGTCGCGGCGCTGCGCTGGTTCCGGGTGGCCGGCGTCGTCGTCGGCGCCCTGCCCGTCGCGACGTTCCTCGCGAACCTCGCACCGTGGTGGCGCGCCGACCCGTCCGGACTCGGCCTGTACCTCGGGGTCGGCGCGGGTGCCGCACTCGTCGCCGGTGCCGCGCTGCTCGGGCCCTGGCGCCGTTCGCCGCTCGGGCCGCTCACCGTCGTGGCTGCGGTCACGGCGCTCACGATCACGCTCGACGTGCTCACCGGCTCACGGCTGCAGCTCGGCTCACCGATGGGCGTGCACCCGCTCGTCGCGGGTCGGTTCTACGGGCTCAACAACTCCGCGTTCGCGCTGCTCATGGTGTCGTCGTTGCTCGTGGCAGGGGTGGTGGGATCCGCGCTCGTGGCCCGGGGGCGGCGGGGATGGGGCGTCGCTGCGGTGGCCGCCGTCGGCGTCGTCGTGACCGCCGTGGACGGGTTGCCCGGGCTCGGCGCGGACTTCGGCGGCCCGCCGGCACTCGTGCCCGCCTTCGCCGTGCTCGCGCTGCACGTGGCGGGGGTAAGGGTCGGGTGGCGGCGTCTCGTGGTGGTGCTCGGTGCCGGGCTCGTGGTCGTGACGACCTTCGCCGTGGCCGACTGGCTGCGGCCCGAGGCCGACCGCACGCACCTGGGACGGTTCGTGCAGACCGTGCTCGACGGCGGTCTGCTCGACGTGATCGGGCGCAAGCTCGCACAGAACTTCACGATCCTCACGAGCTCGTGGCTCGCGCTGCTCGTCGTGGCCGGGGTGGGACTGGTGCTGTGGCTCGTCGGGCGGCCACGGCGGTGGGCGGGTCTCGAAGGATCGCGTGGCCGAGGAGTGGCGGGGGTTGCCAGGGACGACGGCGGGCAGGCTCGCGGCGCCGGTGTGCTCGCGGCGGCGGGGGCGCAGTTCCCGGCCCTGCGCGCCACGCTGCCGGCCGCCGCGACGGGGCTCGCGATCGGGTTCGCGGTGAACGACTCGGGCATCGTGATCCCCGCGATCGGCATGTCGCTCGCCCTGCCGCTCGTCGTGGCGACGCTCGCGGCGTGGCTCGGGACACGGCCCGGATGGCCGATGGCCACCGGCTCTCCCGGCGACGCCAGCGTCCCCGGTGAGGCCGACGACGCCGATGACTTCAGGGGTGCTGCGGCGACTTCGGGGTGACGGCTCGCTTGATGGCACCCATCGCGCCACGTACCTGCCGCGCGCTGATCGCGAGCTTGACGTCGCGGTACTGCGCCGCGCGGTGCAGCTGGCCACCCAGGTCGTTGCCCGAGGCGCGGTGGCGCAGGTCGCACGGCACCTCGACGGCGACGAAGCCCTGACGCAGCAGGTCGATCGTCATGCCCGTCTCGACGCCCCAGCCGCGTGCGAGCGGTGTCGCGGCCTCGAACGCCGCCCGGGTGAGGCATCGCATGCCCGAGAGCGGCTGGGTCGGCGCCCAGCCCGTGAGCTGCGCGACCCCCTTGCGCGCCGCGGCCACGACCATGCCCCGTCCCCCGGCACCGTGCTGCGGCGGGAGCAGCGCGATCGAGAAGTCCGCCGCGTGCTCCGCGACGGGCGGGATCAGGGGAGCGGTGTTGACGGCCGTCTCACCCAGGTCCGCGTCGATGAACAGGAGCAGGCGGGCCGGGCGTTCCGGGGTGTCGCGCATCGCCACGACGGCGGCACCCGTCTCCATCGCGGCCGCCTTGCCACGGTTGTGCGAGTGCCGGACGACGACGGCCCCCGCGTCCCGTGCCACGTGCTGGGTGGTGTCCTCGCTGCCGTCGTCGACCACGAGCACCAGGTCGACCTGCGGGATCGACTTCGCCGCGCGCACCGTGGCGGCGATGCGCCGCGCCTCGTCCTTCGCGGGGATGACGACGGCGACCCGCTGCTGGATGCGTCGCGGGTCGCGGTTGGGGACCTTGGGGATGGGGGACGTCGTCGGCGTCGAGACCGTGCCCTTGCGGCGGAACCGCCCGCCCTGGCGCGCGGCCTTCTTGCGCGGAGCGGCGGGTGGTGCTGCGGGAGCCGTCGACTCGGCGGGTTCCGAAGTGGCGGGTTCCGCAGGACCGGACGCGGTGGTGCCCGGCTGGGCGGGGCTCGGCTCGGTGACCTCGTGGACGGCTCCGTCGGTGGACCCGGGGGTCGGAGTCTCCGTGACCGCCTTTCGCGGCTTAGACTTCGGGGAGGTCTGCTTGCGGGCGGCCTTCTTCGCGGGGGCCGTCTTCGCGGTGGTCTTCTTGGCCGGCGCGCTCTTCGGGGGGAAGCCCTCGGCAGCCGCGCTCTTGGCGGCGCTCGGCGCCTTCCTGGCGGCACGCTTCACGGGCTCGCGGGCAGGCTCCTGGGGCTGCTCGTCGTCAGGAAGATCCTCGGCGGGGCCCACGGGTCAAGCCTAGTGGCGCACCCACGGGCCCCGCGCCCGCGACACGTCTGCTCGAGCCACGGGTGGGAGGTGACCGCACGCGGAGTGCAGCGCGGGGCCAGGGTCAGCGCAGGGTGACCTGGCGCGCGACGAGCCCGCCGCGAGCGCGACGTTCGTCCGCCGTGAGCGGCTCGGTCGACTCGAGCGCCTCGGCGAAGCGTGGCCAGTACTCCGCGACCGGACCCTCGAGGTCCGAAGCCTCCGTGCCACGGGGGAGCTCCCAGACGGGGATGACGATGCCGCAGGCCCGGAACGCCCCGATGAACCGCGACTCCCCGATACCGGACTGGCGGCGCGCGTGGAGCCGGGCGAGGCCGTCGAGCAGCGTGTCGTCGTCGACCGTCTGCGCCCAGCGCAGGAACTCCTTGCCACCCATGCGGCACCAGTAGGCGCTCTCGACGCCGGCGAGCTTGACCGTGGGGATGATCTGCTCGTTCTCGTCCTCGAGCGCCGCGACGACGTCGGGCGTGCGCTCGGCGTCCTCGGCGAGCCAGAAGTCGAAGCCCTCGAGCACCTCGACCTCGAACGGGCCGTCCGGGTCGAGCACGTCCTGCAGTCGCGGGCCGGGCTCGGGCAGCGGCGCGTGCTCGAGCGGGCTGCCCGCCTCGAGCTCAAGGGCTGCGAGGACGACGGCGGCCACGTCGCGGCTCGCGTCACCCGAGCCGGACGTCGTCTGCAGGGCGACCAGCAGGACGCCGTCGGACCGGTGCAGCGCGGGCCAGCCCGCGGGCAGGATCGTCGTGAGCAGGACCTCGCGCGCGCCGTGCTCCTTCGTGGTGCGCACCCGGATCGTCGCGGCGGGCACCACCTCGCGGATCGCCACGAGGTCCGCCTCGACCGGGAGGCCCTCGAAGGGACGCAGCACGAAATCGACCGTGTTCTTCACCATGGCATCGCAGGGTACTCGGGCGCGCGACCTTGGCGCGCATCGGGTGGTTGACTGGACCGCATGGATCCTCGTGCCGGAACCCCCGCCAAGCAGTCGGACCTGATCGACGTCGACGCCCTGCTGGCCGCCTACTACGATCGCTCGCCGGACCTCGACGACCCCGCCCAGCGCGTCGCGTTCGGCACCTCGGGCCACCGCGGGTCGAGCCTCGACTCGGCGTTCAACGAGGACCACATCGTCGCGACGACGGCGGCGATCGTGGAGTACCGCCGCGGGCAGGGGATCGACGGCCCGCTGTACATCGGCCGCGACACGCACGCGCTCTCGCTGCCCGCGTGGCAGACGGCGCTCGAGGTGCTCGCCGCCGCTGACGTCACGGTACACATCGACGCCCGCGACTCGTACACCCCGACCCCGGCCGTGTCGCTCGCGATCCTGCGGCACAACGGCGCGGGTACGTCCGAGGGGGTGCGCACCACGGGTGCCGGCGCCGGCCTGGCCGACGGCATCGTCGTCACGCCCTCCCACAACCCGCCCCGCGACGGCGGCTTCAAGTACAACCCCCCGCACGGTGGACCGGCCGACTCCGACGCGACGAGCTGGATCGCCGCGCGCGCCAACGAGATCCTCGCGAGCGGGGTGGGCGCAGTGCGACGGGTCCCACTCGCCACGGCGCTCGCGGCGGGGACGACGGCGCGTCACGACTTCATGGAGTCGTACATCGCCGACCTCGCGAGCGTGCTCGACCTCGAGGCGATCCGCGCCTCCGGCGTGCGCATCGGTGCCGACCCGCTCGGGGGCGCGGCCGTCGAGTACTGGGGCGCGATCGCCGAGCGGTACGACCTCGACCTCACCGTGGTCAACCCCACCGTGGATCCGCGCTGGGCGTTCATGACGCTCGACTGGGACGGGAAGATCCGCATGGACTGCTCCTCGCCGTCGGCCATGGCCTCCCTCGTGCGTGCGATGGCCGGGGACGCGCCGTACGACGTCGCGACGGGCAACGACGCCGACGCCGACCGCCACGGCATCGTGACACCCGACGCCGGTCTCATGAACCCCAACCACTACCTCGCCGTCGCGATCAACTACCTGTACTCCGGGACGCGCGACGGCTGGTCCGCGGACGCGGCGATCGGCAAGACGCTCGTGTCGTCCGGGCTCATCGACCGTGTCGCGGCGGGGGTCGACCGTCGGCTCGTCGAGGTCCCGGTCGGCTTCAAGTGGTTCGTGCCCGGGCTGCTCGACGGCTCGGTGGGCTTCGGTGGCGAGGAGTCCGCGGGCGCCTCGTTCCTGCGGCAGGACGGCACGGTGTGGACCACGGACAAGGACGGCATCCTGCTCGCCCTGCTCGCCGCGGAGATCATCGCGAACACGGGGCACTCGCCGTCGGAGCTGCACGGCGGGCTCGTCGAGCGGTACGGCCAGTCCTGGTACGCGCGCGTCGATGCGCCCGCCACGCTCGAGCAGAAGACGGCGCTCGCCGCGCTCTCGCCCGAGCAGGTGACCTCGACGCAGCTCGCGGGCGAGGAGATCACGGCCCGCCTCACCTCAGCACCGGGCAACGGAGCCGTCGTCGGCGGGCTCAAGGTGACGACGGCGAACGCGTGGGCCGCCGCGCGCCCGTCCGGTACGGAGAACGTGTACAAGATCTACGCCGAGTCGTTCGTCTCCCCCGAGCACCTGGCCCAGGTCCAGTCCGAGATGCGCGACGTCGTCACGTCGGCCCTCACCCCGGCTCCTCCCGCGGGATAGGTTCGGCGACGCGGTAGGTCGTCCGCGGCAAGACCCGCACACCAGGGAGCGCCTCGCGAGTAGCGAGGGCGCCGACGTCGGCCCAAATCCTGTGCGCGGGTGTCGGTGCCGCGTGCGACGATGGCCCACGTGCTTGCCCCCTACCGCGCCATCCTGAGCCTGCCCGGTGCCTTCGCCTTCTCCTTCGCCGGGGTCGTCGCGCGGATGCACATGTCGATGATCGGGCTCGGCATCGTGCTCATGGTCTCGACGCTGTACGGCACGCCGGAGCGGGGTGACTACGCCATGGCGGGGCGCGTGGTGGCGGCCAACATCATCGCGTTCTCGATCTGCTCACCGCAGATCAGCAAGCTCGTGGACCGGTTCGGGCAAGCGGTCGTCATGCGCCCTGCGGTGATCGCGTCCGGGGTCTCGCTCGCCGGGCTCATCGCCGTCGCGACCGCGCACGCCCCCGAGTGGGTGCTCTACATCTTCGCGGCGCTCGCGGGAGCCACGGGTGGCTCGATCGGTGCGCTCGTGCGGGCGCGGTGGTCGCACCTCGTGCGCGACTCCGGCCAGCTCCACACGGCCTACTCCCTCGAGTCGGTGCTCGACGAGTTCGTGTTCGTCGTCGGACCCGTGCTCGCGACAGTCCTCGCGACCTCCGTCGCGCCACAGGCCGCACTCGTCGTCGCGGCCGTCGCGATCGTGGGCGGCGGGCTCTTCTTCATGGCCCAGAAGGCGAGCGAACCACCGCCCCGCGGGCGGACCACGCAGCGGCAGTCCTCGGTGCTGCGCGCGCCGGGGCTCATCGTCGTCTCGTTGATCTTCATGGGCATCGGTGCGATCTTCGGAGCGACCGACGTCGCGACCGTCGCCTTCGCGGAGGAGCACGGCCAGAAGGGTGCCGCCGGGGTCATCCTCGCCGTGTTCGCGGCCGGCTCGTTCCTCTCGGGGCTCGCCTACGGCGCACGGCAGTGGGCCTCGCCGCTGTGGCGGCGGTTCGTGATCGGCGTCCTCGCCCTGGCGGCCGGTGTGTGCCTCTTCTTCGTGGTCAACACGATCGTGCTGCTCGCCGCCGCCATGTTCGTCGTCGGCTTCACGATCGCGCCAACGCTCGTCAACGGGAACGGGCTCGTGCAGCAGTTCGTGCGACCGACCCAGCTCACCGAAGGGCTCACGTGGGCGAACACGGCGCTGACCATCGGCGTCGCTGCCGGGGCACCGGTCGCAGGAGAGTTCATCGCACGTTCCGGAGCGCACGGCGGGTTCCAGGTCGTGGTCTTCGCGGGGGCGGTCGCCGTCGTCGTGACGCTGCTCAGTGCGCGCTCGCTGCGGCGTCACGCGGGCGTGACAGTCTCGTCGACCCTGGACGAGTAGCACCGGGCCCCGCAGCCGGCATGGGGATCTCGACGGGCGCGCGCCCTCGACCCCCGATACGGTGGCGGAAAGGAGGTGGTCACGATGGCACACACCGACCCAGACCACGCACCTGAAGAGATCGACCTTCCACCCATAACCAACCCTGCGGACCCGAGTCTGCTCGACCCCGTCGCGGCGAGCGAGCCCACCGAGATGCCGACCAAGCGGCCCAGCTGGCTCGTGCGCTTCTTCTCCCGCACCAACAAGGCGAGCGGCGGCCCGGTCGGGCCCACGGAGCAGACGGGCGGCATGCCCTGAGCTGATCGCGCTCGATCGTGGCCGCTCGCCGGTGAGGGCACTGGTCGTCGCCGAGACCTCTCCCTGTGGTGTACTACTAGTACACACTAGTAGTACACCTAGGGAGAGTCTCTGTGTCACTGACCGGCAAGCTGCTCGCGACCGCCATGGTCACCGTGTTCATCGTGAGTCCGTGGTGGTGGCCCGGCAGCGACGGCGGGATCCTCAGGGAGCTAGCGCTGCTCGGCGCGTGGGGCTCTGTGGCGGTGGGCGCCGCCTTCTTCGCGCTGGTCGCCTGCTACTGCCGCCTCTTGCAACGCACGCTCGAGCGCATCGCACCGGCCCACCGCACTGCTTCGCCGCGCTCGGTGTGGTGGATGTTCGCGATCCCCTACAACTTCGTCGAGGACTTCGTCATCGTCGGCAACGTCGCCTCCTCGCTGCGCGCCGCCGGAGCCGCGCGGGCGGGCGCGCTGCAACGATGGCTCTTGCTCGGCTGGGCGTGGTGCGCCCTGCAGATACTCTCCCTGCTGCCCGGCGAGCTGGGCATGGCAACGGGTGCTCTGGCCCTGCTCGCGTGGCTGGCGCACTGGGTGTTCACCGCGCGGCTGCATGCGAGGCTCCCCGCCGTCAGCCCGTCGCCCGTAGAGTGATCGCATGCCGCTGCCCCGGTTTCACCGGCTCGAGACCCAGGAGCAGCTGCGCATCCTCGACGTGGCACGGCGCCACTTCGCCGCGCACGGCCGCGACGGCGCCTCCCTCAACGCGATCATCGCCGAGGCAGGGATCTCGAAGACGAGTGCGTACCACTACTTCGACGGCAAGGACGACGTGTTCGGTGCCGTGGTGGAGGTCGTCGTCGAACGCCTCGCCGCGACGCTCGGTCCGTGGACCCTCGTCACGAGCCCGCAGGAGTTCTGGCAGCAGTTCACCGACAGCTCGCAACGCCTGAGCACCCACCTGGCGCAGGAGCCTGCCGATCGGGCCGTGCTCGCCGAGGTCGCACGAGGTGGCCACGCCGACGCGCTGGACCCATGGTGGGACGCCGCGCTCGACTCGGCACGCGATCTCGGGCTGATCTCCACCGAACTCGACCGCTCACTCGTCGCCGACGCCAGCCGCGCAGTCCTGGCCGCAGTCGATGCGTGGTCGCTCGAGCGGCCTGCGGTCTCCGCCACGGACGCGAGCATGGCGCTTCGGTCGCTCCTCAGCGCCATCTGGCGGGCCCCGAACGACCCGGCGTGATCCTCAGGGCGAGGGCGTCACGCGCGGCCAGGTGCCGGAAGTGCGACGGCGGCGCTGAGCCAGACGCGTCGGGCTAGCCGACCACGGTCCCGAAGGCCAGGCCCAGCACGTAGGTGACGGCCGCGGCGCCGAAGCCGATCGCGAGCTGGCGCAGCGCGCGCAGGCCCGGCGAGGTCCCTGAGAGGACACCGACGATCGCGCCCGTGAGCAGCAGCACGACGCCCACGACGCCGGCCGCCGCGAGGATCGCCGGCGTGCCCGTCATGCCGAAGAGGTACGGCACGAGCGGCACGAGCGCGCCCACGGCGAAGAAGCAGAAGCTCGACGCCGCGGCGCCCCACGCCGTGCCGAGGAGCTCGTGCGCGTCGGCGTCGACGTCTCCCGGGTCCGTCGGACCTTGCCGGAAGCCCGCGATGAACTCTGCGGCACCCTCGTCGCCGTGCAGCGCGCGCAGCGTGGCGTCGGCCCGACGCCCGGCGTCCTCCGCGTCCAGGCCACGCGCCCGGTAGACGAGGGCGAGCTCGTTGGCGTCGAGGTCGAGGTCCGCGCGGGCCTTGATCGCCTGCGGGTTCGGCGCCGAGGCCGCGAGCAGCTCGCGCTGCGAGGACACCGAGACGTACTCGCCCGCGCCCATCGACAACGCTCCGGCGAGCAGACCCGAGACACCGGTGAGCAGGACGATGTGCGGCTCGACCCCCACGGCGCCGATGCCCGCGATGAGTGCGAGGTTGCTCACGAGGCCGTCGTTGGCCCCGAACACCGCGGCACGCAGCGAACCCGAGAGCTTGTTGCGTCCGCGCACGGCGAGGGTGCGGACCACCTCCTGGTGGGTCAGCTCGTCGGCCGCCATCGCGGGGGTCGCGTCCGCGTCGACCGCATAGACCGAGCGCGCCTCCGCCTGCTGGGCGAGCGCGAGCACGAAGACGGAGCCGAACCGGCCGGCGAGCCAGGCCAGGACCCGGGTGCGCACGGAGCCGCGGCGTGGCTTGCCGACGTCGTCGCCGAGAAGCCCGAGCCAGTGTGCCTCGTGCCGCCCCTCGGCCTCGGCGAGCGCGAGGAAGATCTCCCGCTCCTCACCCGTGCGCCGGGCCGCGAACTCGCGGTACACCTTCGCCTCGGCCCGCTCGTCGGCGAGGTGACCCCGCCACCGCCGGATGTCCTTGCTGGTCGGTCTCTCCTCGCTCACGCCCCCACTATTCCAGTACGCCCTCACTTCCAGTACGCCCTCACTCCAGGTACGCCCTCACTCCAAGTGCGCCCGCCGGCCCGCCCCACCACTCCGTCCGCGCACTCCCTGGGACAGATGTGGCTCCTGTGACTCGACACGCCGGGCGACACGCCGCTGCGCGACCTCGTTATGTCAGTTCGGTACCAAGGAGTGCGCGGACGGAAGTTGGCAGTGGGACGATCTCGGGATGGGGAATGGACGTTGGGGTCGACGAGGGTCGAGGGTGCTACAGGGGTCGAGGGCGCGGCAGGTCAGAGCTGGTGCGGGCGCCGTCGCGGTGGTGGCCCTCGCGGTCGGGTGCACGGCGTCGGCGCCCGAACCCTCGCCGTCGGCCAGCCCCACAGCGGGTGACGGCGGCACGCTCCCGACGACGACGGACGCCCCCTACCGCGACCCGTCCACCCCGACGGCGGAACGCGTCTCCGACCTGCTCGCCCGCATGGACCTCGCCGACAAGGTCGGCCAGATGACCCAGGCGGAGCGCGGCCAGGCGGGACCCGGGAACGTCGGGGAGCTGCGCATCGGCTCGGTGCTCTCCGGCGGCGGCTCCGTGCCCGAGCCCAACACGGCCGAGGCCTGGGCGGACATGTACGACGCGTACCAGGACGTCGCCCTCGCCACGCTGCTCGGCATCCCGATCATCTACGGGGTCGACGCCGTCCACGGGCACAACAACCTCGCGGGCGCGACGATCTTCCCGCACAACATCGGGCTCGGCGCCACACGCGACCCGGACCTCGTCGAGCGGATCGCCCGGGCCACCGCCGTCGAGGTCGCGGCGACCGGCCCGACGTGGAACTTCGCCCCGTGCCTGTGCGTCGCGCGCGACGACCGCTGGGGCCGCACGTACGAGTCCTTCTCCGAGGACCCCGCCGTCGTGTCCTCGATGGCGAGCGCCGTCACGGGCTACCAGGGCACCCGGCTCGGGGCGGAGCGCGCCTCGGTGCTCGCGACGGCCAAGCACTTCATCGGTGACGGCGCCACGGACGGCGGCACGGACCAGGGCGATGCGACCCTGAGCGAGGACGAGCTGCGGCGTATCCATCTGCCCCCGTTCGAGGCGGCGATCGAGCGCGGCGTCGGCTCGATCATGGTCTCGTTCTCGAGCTGGAACGGCGAGAAGCTGCACGCGCACGAGTACCTGCTGACCGACGTCCTCAAGGGCGAGCTCGGCTTCGAGGGCTTCGTCGTCTCGGACTGGGCCGGCATCGACCAGATCGACGGCGAGCCCGGGTTCACGCTCGAGGAGGTCGCCGCCGCGGCCAACGCCGGCATCGACATGTTCATGGTCCCGAACGACGTCGCGCTCTTCGTCGCCCTGCTCACCGAGGCGGCCGAGACGGGGCTCGTGCCCGCCGAGCGCATCGACGACGCCGTCACCCGAGTCCTCACCAAGAAGTTCGAGCTCGGACTCTTCGAGCGCCCCCACGCGGACCGCGAGCTCGCGCCGCAGATCGGCTCGCCGGAGCACCGGACGCTCGCGCGCGAGGCCGCCGCGCGGTCCCTCGTGGTGCTGACGAACGACGGCGCCCTCCCGCTCGCCGACGGCGCACGCGTGGTCCTGACCGGCTCGAACGCCGACGACGTCGGGGCGCAGTCGGGTGGCTGGACCCTGCAGTGGCAGGGCGTGAGCGGGCCGGTGCCGGGCGGCACCTCAATCCTCACCGCGCTGCGCGAGGCCGTGGGCGAGGGCAACGTGCTGCACCTGCCGGGCGAGCTCGACCTCGCCTCGACGCTCGACGCGGACGTCGACGTCGCGGTCGCCGTGGTGGGCGAGAAGGCCTACGCGGAGTTCGAGGGCGACCGGCCCGACGGCGTGACGCTGCCCGACGGCGACCTCGCGGTGCTCGACGAGCTGGAGCGCATGGGCATCCCGACCGTGGTCGTGGTCGTGTCCGGGCGGCCGATCGACCTGCACGGCGCCGAGAGGTGGGCGGGCGCCGTCGTCGCAGCGTGGCTACCCGGCTCGGAGGGCGCCGGTGTGGTGGACGTGCTCATGGGGGTCGTCGAGCCCGCGGGCACGCTCCCGATGAGCTGGCCCCGCCCGGGCGACACCACCCCGGTCAACAACGACGACACCCGCCCGGCCCTCTTCCCGTTCGGAGCCGGCCTGACGTCCTGGGACTGAGCCTCCCTCTCCCCGGCCGGCTCAGGGAGTCAGCGGGATCGACGTGCCGCGGGCAGTGACGTGGAAGCCCTCGTCGAGCACGGTGACCGAGGTCAGCGCCATGCCCTCCGGCAGGGCGTCGATCGGGACGCGCACCGCACCGATCGCCTGCACCACCGACTCGGGCAGGTCCGCGACCCGCACGGTCACGCCCGCGAGGCTCAGCGTCTCCACCCGAGCGACGACGGCGCGCCCGTCCGCCACCGGGACCACGCCCGCCTCGAGCGGCAGGCCCAGCACGACGGCGCCCACCACCACCGCACCGTCCTCGATCGAGATATCGAGCGCGGAGTCGTTGATGTCGCGCACCGAGTCGAGGGGCACCACGCCGGAGAAGTCGATGACGTCGGCGGAGTAGGGCTCCCGAGCGGAGACGCCGCTCAGCTCGACCACGACGTCCTCCATGGGCAGCTCCCCGAGCGTCGCGGCATCGGCGGCGAGGCGCACCCGCTCGACCGAGCCGCCGAACACCTGGGGCAGGAACGTGGTCCCCGAGATCTCCACCTCAGGCCGGGACTCGAGCCCGAACTCCCGCGCGACCTCGTCGGCGATGCGTGCCTCGACACGGTCCCGGGCGATCATGTCCACGGCCACGGCGCCCGCCCCCAGGATCAGCACCGTGACGACTCCGGCTACCACCGCGCGACGTGACACGCCCTCGAACCTACCTCCGGGCTGCCCCGGCTGCCGCATTCGGGTGAGAATGTGCCCAGGGCACGTGCCCACCGAGCCGAGGGGGGACCGTTGCCATCACGACGACGACACCGCCGCAAGGTGGACGCCGTCGTGCCCGAAGAGCCCACGCCGCGCCTCGTCCAGAACTCCTCGGACGCCCAGAACCTCGCGCGCGACCTGTTGTCCCCCGAACGCGAGCGCCCCGTCGTCGTCGTGAGCGTGCCACGGGAGCACGAGTCCTCGCACATCGACGCCGAGCGGGTCGCCCGCGAGGTCGGTGAGCTCGCGGACGTCGTCGTCCTCGCCACGCAGGACGCCGCGTGGGGGCTGTCCCGGCGCCTGCCCGACGGCTCCCAGGTCTACGGCGGCGCGGGTCGCGTCTACCCGGTGGGCGCGGCATGGACGCTGGCGCCGCAGCTCGCACCACTGACCCGCGCCTACTCCGAGGCGGACACCGAGACCGCTACGCGCCAGCTCGTCTCGGACACGCTCGCCGTCGTGGGTCGCGACCGCGTCGACGAGCCCCCGGCCGCCGACGACCACCCCGTCTCCGGCACGATCGCCCAGCTCATCGCACCGTCGCGCGCCCTCGTGTCGCTCGACGAAGGCGCGGTCGCCTCCGTCATGGCCGAGCTCACGGTCGAGGGCGTGCCGATCGAGGGGATCGTCGCCGTCGGACAACGCGTCAAGGGCCGCCACGACCCGGAGAACCGGCTGCTCGACCTGCGCGACGAGATCGTCGCGATGGAGGTCTCGGTGGCGGGCCTCAACCGGGGCGACGTCGTCCCCGCCCGCGTCACCCACGTCGCCGACGACGAGGTCACGCTGCTGCTGCACCCCACCCTGCCGCGCACCGTGCCGCGCGACCGGGTCACGTCCAACCCCGCCGACTCGCTGCGCTCGCTCTTCTCCGAGGGCGAGGTGGTCGCCTCGCGCGTCGCGTGGATCGAGGACGGCCTGCCCCAGCTGCGCCTCGACGACGTGGACGACGACGATCCCGTCTCCCCCGCACCCACCCTGCTGCCCGGGGGGCCGCCGTGGCTCGAGCTGCCCGCGGTGCCTGGTGTCACGACGGGCAGGGTGGTGGTCGACGACGACGCCCTCCTGGACGTGGCCCTCTCGGTCGGTGACTCCGGGCCGGACGCCCAGCCCGAGCCGCCACTCGAGGCGGTCGAGAAGCCTCCCCGCGGGGCCGCGCGCACGCTGAGCCTCACGGTTGACGCCCTGCGCGCTCGACTGCGGACCGAGAGCGCGCGGCTCCTCGCGAGCGAGCAGGAGCGCGACGAGGCCACGCGACGCGCACGCGAGCTCGACACGGAGCTGCAGCGCACGCGTGAGGAGCTGCAGACCACGCGCACCCGCCTGCGCAACCAGGTGCAGCAGCTCAACAAGGAGCGCGAGGCCCGCACGGCCGACCGCCGGGCCACCCGCGGCGCGCGCCCGGGCGAACCCGCGGACACGGGCCCGGCGTTCCTCGACCCGGTCGAGCAGTGGCGCCACGAGGTGTACCTCGCGTGGGTGGACCGGATCCCGCCGTCGGACAAGGCGGAGCGACCCCTGCCCGCGCGGTGGCTCGTGGGGCCGCGCTTCCTCGACTCGCTCGCCTCGCTCGAGGGGGTGTCGCAGCAGAAGGTGCTCGACGTCGTGGTCGAGGTGCTCACCGGGCTCGCGAAGGACCTGCCCGGGCGGGACCTGCACCGGTTGCGCACGGGCGAGGGTGGCAACGCGCAGTTCCGCACGCGTGAGGACGGCGCGGTGTGCTGGCGGGCGGCGCTGCAGCGCGAGACGGCGTCGGCTCGGCGGCTGCACTACTGGGAACTGCCCGGCGGGACGATCGAGCTCTCCCGGGTGGTCGCCCACGACGACACCGAGCCGTGAGCCCGGCCCGCGACCTGGCCCTTGCCCACCGGCCACCGGCATCTGCCAACCGGCCCGCCGGGCTAGCGGCCACCAGGCCCCGGGAATGGTTGAAGACTTCGCATCGAAATGCGATGCCAAGTCTTCCGCGACCGGGCATGCTCGCGACATGCACCGGGTGAGGGGTCACACCGCGAGAGGCGAGGAGCTGGCCGTGCTGCGAGGTCTGGGCGCGATCGTGCTGGGAGCCCTCCTCCTGGTCGGCTGCGCCGCGGTGGGCGGCGCGCTCGGAGTGGGGCTGGGGCCACCGGCCGAGGTCCCCGTGGCCGAGGCCGATCGGGTCGAGGTCCGGCGTGTGCTGATCTCGGGCACGGAAGCTCCGGAGAGCGGGGACCCGCAGCCCAGCCCCTTCGGCGAGCTCTCCCTGCACGTCGGGTGGCTCGAGCCCTCGGAGGTGTCGGACCTGATCCCCGATGTCAGTCAGGCTCGCTACATCGACACCGGCACGACTGTCTACGACCTGGTCAACCCGCGGCTCGAGGTCGTCTTCTTCGAGGGCGAGACCGAGCTTGCGCGACTCGGCTACTACGACGAGATCAACAGCTGGGGCGACTTCGAGGTGCCCGGCCGCTGGCTGGATGCCGACTGGACGCTGCTCGCGCTGACCACCGTGCTCCCCGAACGACTCGTCGCAGCGCCTGAGTCGTAGCGGCGCCGCGCTGCCTGCTCGGACCTACGCGACGACGCGCAGCGTGCTCGGGCCCTGGGCCGTCTTGCGCACCTCGATGCGCTCGGCGATCGCCTCCTTGAGCTCGGCGACGTGCGAGATGATCCCGACCACGCGTCCCTCGGCGTGCAGCTTCCCCAGCTCGGAGAGCACCGCCTCGAGCACGTGCGGATCGAGCGTGCCGAAGCCCTCGTCGACGAACAGCGTGCCGAGGTCCACCCCGCCCGCCTCGGCCGTGACGACCTGCGCGAGCGCGAGCGCGAGGCACAGCGACACGTAGAACGTCTCCCCGCCGGAGAGGGTGTGCGGGTCGCGCAGCGCGTCGATCGTGTTGTCACGCACCCGCAGTGCGAGCCCTTGGCGCAGCCCGCCGCCGGACTCCCGCTCGTCGGACCGCTCGAGGGCGTAGCGCCCGTCGCTCATCACGGCGAGCCGCTCGTTCGCGACCTCGACGACCTCCTCAAACCGGCGGAGCAGCACATACGTCGCGAGCGTGAGCCGCCGCGGGTTGTCCGGTCCCGCGCCCGCCGCGAGGTCGGCCATGCGCAGCACCGGCTCGGCGGCGGTCAGGGTCGCGGCATTGGCCTCGAGCAGGGTGTCGAGGGCGGCGCCGCGGTCCGTGCAGTCCGTCGCCCGACGACGGCGGACGGTGGCGAGCGTCGCCGCGTCCCGGAGCTCTTGGGCGCGCTCCGCGGCGGCCAGCGCTGCCCTGGACTCGGCCACCTGGAGCGTGGCGGGGTCGAGTGTCCCGGCGTCGAGCGCCGCGATGTCGAGCCCGTCGAGGGCCGCAAGGAGTGCCGGGTCGGCCAGACCCGACTCGACCTTGGTGCGCTCCTCGGCGTGGGCGGTGATCTCCGCCTCGAGCGCGCGGAGCGCGGACGGCGCCAGCTGCGCGGCCCGGGCGGCGGCGGCGTCGAGGAAGTCATGCTCGTCGAGGGCCGTGGTGAGCGCCGTCTCGCACGAGCCGCACTGCACGGTCGCGGCGGCGAGCGCGGTGCGCGCACCAAGCAGTCGCTCCGCCACCTCGGCCCGCGACCGCAGGGCGGCGACGCGCGCGTCGAGAGTGGGGAAGTCGCCCCGGGCATTCTCGAGGGCGACTTCGTCCGCGGCGATCCGCTTGTCGAGGGCGGTCAGGCGGGCACGGAGGTCGGCGAGCGCGGCCTCGAGCTGCGTGGCGCGCTCGCCGAGCCGCTGGTCCTCGCGCTGCGCGGCCTCGAGCTTCTCGACGAGGGAGTCCCGCAGCGTCTCGGCGGACTTCGCCTCGGACAGGGCTGCAGCGGCGTCGCCCTTGGCCGCTGCGGCCGCCTCGACGCTGAGCCCCTCGGCGATCGCGGCCTGGGCGGCGAGCTGCCCCTCGACCTCACCGACCCGCGACCGTGCGGACATCACGGCGCTCTCCGCCGCGTGCCGGGCGTCCTCGGCCTCGGCGACCTGGTCGGCGTGCGGATGGTCCGCCGTGAGGGTCGCGGGCCGGGGGTGGTCGACGGCGCCGCACACGGGGCACGGCGCGCCGTCCGCCAGCTCGGCGGCGAGCTCTCCGGCGATGCCCGCGAGCCGCGCGCTGCGCAGCGCCGCCTCGGTCACGACCCGCTCCTTCGCCGCCGCGATCAGACGCGCAAGCTCGACGCTCCGCGACTCGAGCTGGTCGGTCAGCTCGGCCACACGGCGGGCGGCGTCGAACCTCTTGGTCGCACCGTCGAGCCGCTCCTCGGCCCGGCCCCGGCCTTCCGCGACGGTCCGCGCTGCCGCGAGCTGGTCCTCGAGGGCCTTCCTCGCAGCGGGCCGTTCCGCCTGCTCGGTGCGCACCTCGGTGGACAGCTCCTCCGTGCGCGCGAGCGAGGCGCGCACCTCGTCGCGTTCCTTGCTGCGCTCGTCGAGCTCCACCGCGAGCGCCTGCGCCCCGGTGAGCTCGCCGAGGGTCCGCTGCGCCTCGCCCCGCGCGACAGTGAGCCCCGGGTCGTCGAGTGCTGCCAGGTCGCTCGGCACGTCAAGCCTGTCGAGGCGCTCCTTCGCGGTCCTGACTGCTTCCTGCGCCTGCGCCAGGCTCGAGAGGGAACCGGCGACGACGGCGGCCCGGCGGGCGGCGTCGAGCCGCTCCTTGCGCTCTATCTGGACCTCCTCGACGGCATCCAGCGCGGCGAGCCTCGCCACCAGCACCACCCGTCGCTCGGCAGCCTGACGGCGTGCCCGGGCGGTGTCGAACGCGAGCTTCGCCTCAGCGTCGGCCAGCTCCGCCGCCGCCACCAGCGCCTCGGCGACCTCGGCCTCGCCCGTGACGCGCGTGACCTGCTCGGCCACCAGCGTCGCGAGGGACGTGCCCCCGGGCGACTCGCGTCGAGCCGCCGCCATGAGCTCGTTGGGGATGGAGGCGTCGTCCTCGAACGATCCGAGCGCCGTGCACAGCGCCGTCACCGCATCCTCGACCTCGCGCTGCGCCCGCTCCGTCCGCGCGGACACCTCACGTCGCAGCTCGGCGAGGTGCGCCTGCACGGCCTCGTAGTCCTGCGTCCCGAACACGCGCTGCAGGACCTCGCGCCGCGCCTCGGGCTTCGCCTTGAGGAAGGTCGCGAACTCGCCCTGGGGCAGCACGATCGTCTGCACGAACTGCGCGCGCGTGAGCCCGACGGCGCGCTGGATCTCAGCCCCCACCTCGTCGAGCCGGCCGGACAGGTGCTCCCCTCCGTCGCGATTGTCCGGCGAGCCGAGACGCCACAGCGACGCCGCCGCCTGCACCTTGGTGGTCCCCTCGCCGCGCCGCTTGGGCCGCAGCATCTCCGGCGAGCGCCGCACCCGGAACACCCCCGAGCCGGTCTCGAACACGAGGTCGACGTAGCTCTCGACACCGGGCGCCGCGAAGCCCGAACGGATGCGCTCCTTGCTCGCCGACGCCGAGGCGACGTCCCCGTACAGCGCGTAGACGATCGCGTCGATGAGCGTCGACTTGCCCGCGCCCGTGGGCCCCTCGAGCAGGAAGATGCCACCGGCCGCGAGCGCCACGAAGTCCACCTCGAACTCGCCCACGAACGGCCCGATCGCCTGCAGCCGCAGCGAGTGGAGCTGCATCAGGCACTCCGTTCCGCCGCGGCGACGGCCTCGACGGCGGCGCGGAGCACGGTCGCCTCGGCGTCGGTCGCGTCCCGCCCCGTCACGTGCCGCACGAAGTCGCCGACGACGGCCACCGGGTCGCTCGCCGCCGTCACGGCCGTCAGGGCGCGCTCGCCGGGCAGCACTCCCACCGGGTGGTGGCGAGACACGAGGAGATGGGGGAAGCGCTCCTCGAGTCGCGGCACGAGGTTGCCCGGGCGCACCGGGTCGGTCACGGTGACGCGCACCCACGAGTCGGCGTGCTCGTCGAACCGGGTGGAGAGCAGCTCATCAAGCGTGCCCGCCAGGTCGGCGAGCGGGCGCGGGACCGGCGCCTCGATGAGCTCGACCCGGGCGTGGTCGTCGTCGAGCACGGGGCCACGGTCGCCCGGCTCTCCCCCGTCGGCCATCGCACCCCGGGAGCCGGCGGACGGGGCGCCCGCGCCAAGGCGACCGCCGTCGGCCATCGCGCTTCCGCCTGCGCTCCCACCCAACGTGACGAGCGCTGTCGACTTGCGGTGGTTCACCTCGGAGAACGAGTACGCGAGCGGCGAGCCCGAGTAGCGCGCGACGGCGCCGGTGCCGGAGACCTGCTGCGGCCCGTGCAGGTGCCCGAGCGCGACGTAGTCGGCCCCCGCGAACACCCCGGCGGGCACGGTGTCGAGCCCGCCCACGCGGATGTCGCGCTCCGACTCGCTCGGCCGGCCGCCCACCACGAAGGCGTGCGCCGCGACCACGACGTGCCCGCGCCCACCGGCCGCCCGGCGGGCCGCGACGTCCGACCGCACCCGGTCGAGGGCAGCGCCGACGACGGCCTCGTGCGAACGCGGCAGGTCCCGCTCGGGGTCGTGCGGGTCAGGGCTGAGTACGCGGCGCGCGGCATCGGGATCGAGGTAGGGAAGTGCATAGACCCATGCCTCGCCGTCGTCGGCCGGAATGATGACGGGCGTGCCCACATCAGCGACCCGTGCCCGCACGTGCACCTCGGGGCGCATCACGGCGGCGCCGAAGCCGAGCCGCGTCGCGGAGTCGTGGTTGCCGGGCGTGAGGACGATGTGCGTGTGCTCGGCGAGGCGCGCGAGGGTCTCGGAGAGCAGCTCGACGGCGCGCACGGGCGGCAGCGCGCGGTCGTAGACATCCCCGGCGACGACGACGGCGGCCACCCGCTCGGCGCGCACGAGCTCGACGAGATGGTCGAGGTACGCGGCCTGGTGGTCGAGCAGGTCGACCCCGTGCAGCGTGCGGCCCAGGTGCCAGTCCGAGGTGTGCAGGATCCTCACGCTGCGACGGTAGCGCGCCCAGCAGCCCTGGCCGGCCCGTCCACAGGGTTCATCCCGCGAACGTCGGGTCGGGGTCCGTGACGTCCGCGGTCCGGGCGTCGAGCGTGGCGAGGAGCTCGTCGCCGACGACGGTCGCCGCCACGCCGTGCGCGCCCGCGCCGATCGACACCTCGCGGCCGGCGATGCGCTCGTCCGCGATCACGGGCCACGGGTGGAGCGAGCCGAACGGGGTGATGGTGCCGCGCTCGTAGCCCGTGACCTCGAGGGCGACGGCAGCGTCCGGCATGGACAGGCGGCTCACGCCGAGCAGGGTGCGCAGCTTGGGCCACGAGATCGTGCGATCGCCCGGCACGAGCACGAACAGGAAGTCGTCCTCACCGCGGCGCACCACGATCGTCTTGACGATGCCGGCGGGCTCCACCCCGCGCGCCGCAGCGGCCTCGGCGAGCGAGCCGACCCGCCCGTGACGCGTGATGGTGTGCGCGATGCCGCTCGCCTCGAGTGCCGCGGCCGCCCGCGCCCCGCCGTCGTCGTCCCGTGCCATGCCGCCCACCCTACGCAGCCTGAACCTCTCGGTCCCTCACAGGGACCCAACGGTTCACGCTGCGGCACGGGGGGGCGGGAACCGGGGGAGGAGAGCAGCCGGGTGAGGCTACTCGGCGTCGTCCCAGGGGCAGTCGCCGACGATGGCGCTGCCGGGCCCGGGACCGAGCTCGCACACGAGGTGCTCCCACTCGCCAGAGCCGAAGTTGTCGTAGGTCGAGTCCACGAAGTACTCGACTCCGTCGATGTCGGGACCCACGCGGTAGTAGTTGATGATCGGGTCGCCCTCGATGGTGGGGTAGACCTCGACGAGCTCGGCGCCCGCGTCAGCGCCGGCGGCGAGGCAGTCCCATGCCTCGTCGGGCACCTGGGCGCCGTGGCCGAGCACGAACTCGCCGCACGAGAGCAGCGGCTTGCGGTTCGTGAACGCCTCGGGCGCCTTGCGCGCACGCTTCGACTCGGACAGCTGGTCGACGTAGCCGGACAGCCACTCGGGCGTGGCCTCGGGGCTGGCCCCGGGCGGCGCGGACACGACGATCGACGGCGAAGGCTCGGGCGTAACCCCGGCAGTGGGTGCCCCGCTCACGGGTGCCGTCTCGAGCGGTCCACCGCCCATCGCCCCCATGCACCCGGCGACGCCGAGCAGCAGGACCACGCACAGCGCCGCGGGTACGACGTCGCGCACCCGCAACGCGGGCGTCCCGTGTCGCTGGTCCCCCATGGCTCCCCCTGGTGCTCTGGCCATACCCGTCTGTGTCGCCGGGCCGGTCATCCTTGCACGGCGGATATCAGGCAGCCACCCGGCGCCGTCGTCGGCGAGAATGGTGCCCCGTGACCACCGAGCAGCCCGAGCCTCGCCCCGACCGGGGCGAGCCGCGCCGTGCGCGCGGAGGTAGGCGCAACGGAAGGCAGGGCGGTGGCCGACGGCGGCCGGCGGGCGACCGGGACCCGGCACCAGGTGCAGCCACGGCGGAACCCGGCACGGCCCCCGACCAGCGCGGCACCCGCCGCGGCTCGAGGGGCACCAACCAGGGTGCGCACGCCCGACGCGAGAAGCTCGCTGCGGCACGGGCCGCCGTCGTCGTCCCCGCGATCGCCTACCCCGAGGAACTCCCCGTCTCGGCGCGGCGCGAGGAGATCGCGACGGCGATCCGCGAGAACCAGGTCGTGATCGTCTCCGGCGAGACTGGTTCGGGCAAGACGACGCAGCTGCCCAAGATCGTGCTCGACCTCGGCCGCGGTCGCACGGGCCAGGTGGGGCACACGCAGCCGCGCCGGATCGCCGCGCGCACGGTCGCGGAGCGGATCAGCGAGGAGATCACGGGGCGCCGCGACGCGCTGGGCGAGATCGTCGGGTACCAGGTGCGGTTCACGGACGAGTCATCGGCCGGGACGCTCGTCAAGGTCATGACGGACGGCATCCTGCTCGCACAGATCCAGCGCGACCCCGAGCTGCTCGGCTACGACACGATCATCATCGACGAGGCCCATGAGCGTTCGCTCAACATCGACTTCCTGCTCGGCTACCTCACGAACCTGCTGCCGCGCCGCCCAGACCTGAAGATCATCATCACGTCCGCGACGATCGACTCCGCGCGCTTTGCCGAGCACTTCGCGGCACCCGACGGCACGCCCGCCCCGATCGTCGAGGTCACGGGCCGCACCTACCCCGTGGAGATCCGCTACCGCCCGCTCACGGAGGACGGCGGCGCCGACCGGGACCTGCCCACGGCGCTGTGCGAGGCGGTCGACGAGCTCGTCGCCGAGGGACCGGGCGACATCCTCGCGTTCTTCTCCGGCGAGCGGGAGATCCGCGACGCCGCCGATGCCCTCACCGCACACCTGGGCCCCCGTGCCACCGACCCGCGCACCCCCGGCGCCGTCGACATCCTGCCGCTGTACGGGCGCCAGTCCGCCGCCGAGCAGCACCGCATCTTCGCCCCGCACGGCACCCGTCGCGTGGTGCTCGCCACGAACGTCGCCGAGACCTCGCTCACCGTCCCGGGCATCCGCTACGTCATCGACACCGGCACGGCCCGCATCTCGCGCTACTCCAAGGCCACCAAGGTGCAACGCCTGCCCATCGAGCCCATCTCGCAGGCCTCCGCCAACCAGCGCTCGGGCCGCTGCGGGCGCGTCGCGGACGGCATCGCGATCCGGCTCTACTCCCAGGAGGACTTCGGCTCGCGCCCGGAGTTCACCGAGCCGGAGATCCTGCGCACCTCGCTCGCGAGCGTCATCCTGCAGATGATCGCCGTCGGCGTCGCCGCGACCCCCGAAGACGTCACGAAGTTCCCCTTCGTCGACAAGCCCGACACGCGCGCCGTGCGCGACGGCGTCACGCTGCTGCGCGAGCTCGGGGCCCTCGCCACGGACGACGGCGGCCAACAGCGGCTCACCGAGACCGGCCGGGCGCTCGCCGAGCTGCCGATCGACCCGCGCCTCGCCCGGATGATCGTCGAGGCGGGCCGGCGCGGTGTCGCCCGCGAGGTCATGGTGATCGCAGCCGCGCTGTCGATCCAGGACCCCCGCGAACGCCCCGCCGAGGAGCGCGAGATCGCCGACGCGCAGCACGCGCGCTTCGCCGACCCGACGTCCGACTTCCTGAGCTACCTCAACCTGTGGGAGTACCTGCGCACGTCGCAGCGTGATCTCTCGGGCAGCGCGTTCCGGCGGACCGTGCGCGGCGAGCACCTGCACTACCTGCGCATCCGCGAGTGGCAGGATCTCGTCGCCCAGCTGCGATCCATGGCCAAGTCGGTGGGCATCACCGTGAACACGGCGGGCGCGCGCGTCGGGGCCACGGGGCCGGAGACGAGCAAGGACGCCGACGACGACGGCCGCCGGGGACCGCGCGACCAGGGCGCGGCGGGCACGCTGCGGCTCGAGTGGGACGCCGACCGGATCCACGTGTCGCTCCTCGCGGGGCTGCTCTCCCAGCTCGGGCAGCTCGAGGTCACCGACGTGGGCAAGTCCGCCAAGGGGGCGTCGTCGTCGGCCCCCCGCCGTAGGCAGCGGGCGGACTACCGGGGCGCGCGCGGTGCCAGGTTCCAGATCTGGCCGGGCTCGGCGCTCGTGCGCAAGCCGCCCGCGTGGGTCATGGCCGGCGAGCTCGTGGAGACCTCCCGGCTGTGGGCGCGCGACGTCGCGGCGATCAAGCCGGAGTGGGCCGAGGAGCTCGGCGAGCACCTCGTGACGCGCACCTACTCCGAGCCGAGCTGGTCCACGAAGCAGGGCGCGGCCATGGTGTTCGAGTCGGTGCTGCTGTACGGGCTGCCGATCGTGACGCGCCGGCGCGTGCTGCTCGCGAAGGTGGACTCGGAGCACGCGCGCGAGCTGTTCATCCGGCACGCGCTCGTCGAGGGCGAGTGGACCACGCACCACCAGTTCTTCCGCGACAACCGTGCGCTCATCGAGGAGGCCGAGCGGCTCGAAGCCAGGGCGCGGCGGCGCGACCTCGTGCTCGACGAGGACGCGCTCTTCGAGTTCTACGACGAGCGCGTGGGCGCCGAGGCCGTCTCCGCCCGGCACTTCGACACGTGGTGGAAGACGGTGCGCCGCGAGACGCCCGAGCTGCTCACCCTGCCGCGCTCGCTCGTGCTGCCCGACGAGGGCTCCGTCTCCGCCGAGTCTTTCCCCCTGGTGTGGCCGCAGGGTGAGCTCGAGCTCGCGCTGAGCTACCAGTTCGAGCCGGGCACGGCCGCCGACGGCGTCACGGTGCACGTCCCGCTCGAGGTGCTGCCCCGCGTGCGCGCGGACGGCTTCGACTGGCTCGTGCCCGGGCTGCGGTCCGAGCTCCTGGTCGCGACGATCCGCGCGCTGCCCAAGCCCGTGCGCGTGCAGCTCGTGCCGGCGCCCGACGTCGCGCGGGAGATCGGCGAGTGGCTCGAGGCGAACGTCGCGTCGTGGGAGGACACGGTGCGGGCCGCCGACGCCGCGCCGTCGTTCCGCGAGTCCTTCGCCCGGGCGGCGCACGAGCTGCGCGGGGTGATGGTGTCGCCCGAGGACTTCGATCCCGAGCGGCTGCCGGCGCACCTGCGCGTGACGTTCCGCGTCGAGGAGGGCGGCCGGCGCGCCGTGCTCGTCGACGAAGGGCCGGACCTCGCCGTCCTCCAGCGCCGATTCGCGGACAAGGCCCAGGACGCCGTCCGCGCCGCGGTGCGCTCGGCCGTCCGGTCGGCCACCACCTCCGGGTCGGGGGCCAGCCCCACTCCCGGCACGCCCTCCGCCGCCACCGCCCCCGACTCACCCCCCGATGTGCGGAACCTTGTGCACGCAGAACCGTCCGCGCGGAACGACATGCGCGCACAACGTTCCGCAGAAGCGGGGGGACCGGGCGGAGGTGCGGCGCTCGAGCGGGAGGGGCTGCGGTCGTGGCCCGCGGACCTACCCGACGGCGCACTCCCCGAACGGGTCGACGCGACGGGACCCACCGGGCTCGTGGTCCACGGCTACCCGGCGCTCGTCGACCTGCTCGGTGAGGACACGCAGGGAGGCGGCTCGGGCGGCGCCAAGGTGTCCGACGGCGGGAAGCGGGCCGGCGGCGCCCGCACGACTGACGGCCCCGTGGGCATCCGCGTGCTCGGCGACCCTCACTCCGCCGCCAACGCGCACCGTCGCGGGCTGCGCCGGTTGCTCGTGGCCGACGTCGGCCTCCCGACCCAGCGCATCACGACCCGATGGCCGGCGTCTCAGGCCCTCACGCTCGCGGCGAGCCCGTACCCCTCGACCGAGGCGCTCGTGACGGACCTCCAGCTCGCCGCCGTCGACGGCCTGCTCGACCGGTTCCTTGCCGGGCACCCCGCGACCGAGGTCCGCTCGGCCGCCTCATACACCGAGATCCGGGCGGAGGTGCGGGAGCGGCTCGAGGACGAGGTGTTCGCCGTCGCCGGCCTCGCCGCAGCCGCGCTCGGGCAGGGGCGAGAGGTCGAGTCAGCCGTGCGGGCGTCGTCGTCGTTGGCGCTCCTCGCGACGTGCACCGACGTCAAGGCGCACGCGGGCACCCTGCTGGGGGACGGCTTCGTGTCGCGGACGGGCTCGGCGCGACTGGGTCACCTCGCTCGCTACCTCAAGGCGGACCTCGTGCGACTCGAGAAGGCGGCCGAGAACCCCGAGCGGGACGCCTCGCTCGCGTGGCAGGTCACCGAGCTCACGGGCGAGTACGAGCAGGTCCGTGCCGCGGCGCTCGGGGCCGCGGCGGGACCGGACGCCGTGCCCGCAGCCACGATCGACGCGCTCGAGGACGTGCGGTGGCTTCTCGAAGAGCTGCGCGTCTCGCTCTTCGCCCAGCAGCTCGGCACCGCCGGGTCCGTCTCCCCGCAGCGCATCCGCAAGGCACTGGGTGCCGTCGGTCGGAGCTAGGGCGAGACCGTCCGACCCAGTCCTTGTCCGCCAGTTCCACAGTGTGATCACTTCGGGTGACGATGGCGTGCCCCACTCCCGTCGGAGGGGCTGGTTCCACTACTCTCTGTTGCCATGACCGCAGGAATGCCCCGCGAGAACGAGGCGAACGAGCTCCACGCCGCGCTCGCGGGCATCCGGATCACCGAGCCCGACGCCGAGATCCTCGTCGCCGTCGAGCACGCCCTCGCCAAGGTCCCCGCTCCGGAGGACTGGCACCCCGGCCCCCGCACCGCCGCCGGCTGACGGCTGAACTCCCTGCTCCGTCTCGCAGAGTAAGCACCTTCCTGGTCGACCCCGCTCGGCGGGCATATGCTCGACCCACCATCCAGAGCGACCGAGAGACCTGGCTCGTCGACGTCGCAGCAACCCCCCGCGAGGGTGAGGGTGCTTCCGCCAGGACCGATGGAGAGGTCCGATGGACGGCTGTACCCGGTGTAACCCGTGGACGGTCGCGGCATGAGTCCCGCGACCGAGAGACCCACGGTCTCGTTCGAGCTCTTCCCGCCACGCGACGTCGGCGCGGCACCTCGGCTGTGGGACACCGTCCGGCAGCTCGAGGCGGCGCGCCCCGACTTCGTGTCGGTCACGTACGGCGCCTCGGGGTCCACCCGTGAGACCACGCGCGCACTCGTGTCCCGCATCCTCGCGGAGACGTCGCTCAACCCGATCGCGCACCTGACCTGCGTGGCGACGTCCCGTGCCGAGATCGCCACGGTCGTCGAGGAGTTCCTCGACGCCGGGGTGCGCTCCTTCCTCGCGCTGCGCGGCGACCCGCCCGCCCCCGGCGCCTCGTGGCACGCGCATCCTGACGGGCTGCGCACCGCGGCGGAGCTCGTGACCCTGCTGCGCCAGATCGAGGCCCGCCGCTGCGCGCAGTCCCCCGCGCAGTTCGTGCGCGCGACGGTCCGCCCGCTGTCGATCGCCGTCGCCGCCTTCCCGCGTGGCAACCACGGCGCCGGGTCCTCGCGCGCCCAGGACATCCAGGCGCTGCTCGACAAGCAGTCCGCGGGCGCCGACTTCGCGATCACGCAGCTCTTCTACGACGCGGAGTCCTACCTCGAGCTCGTGGGCGAGGCGCGCCGCGCGGGTGTGCGCATCCCGATCATCCCGGGCATCATCCCGGCGACGGACCCCGCCCGGCTGCTGCGCGTCCAGGAGCTCTCCGGGGTGCCCGTCCCGCTCGAGCTCCTCGAGCTGCTCGCCTCCGCCGACGACGGCGTCGCACGCCACCGGGTCGGTGTGCGCGCCACGGCGGAGCTCGTGCGGGCCGTGCTCGACGGCGGCGCCCCCGGCATCCACCTGTACACCTTCAACCGTCACGAGGCGGCGCTCGACCTGCTCGACGCCGTCGACCTCCTGCCCAGCACCACCATCACGAAGGACACCCTGTGACCACCACCCCCACGTTCCCTACAGCGACGATCCTCGGCTACCCGCGCATCGGACCCCGCCGCGAGCTCAAGCGCGCCCTCGAGTCGTTCTGGGCCGGCCGCTCCACCGAGGCCGAGCTCGAGTCCGCCGCGGCCGAGCTGCGTCGAGCCAACCGCGCACGCCTCGTCGAGCTGGGCCTCGCCACCGACGTCCCCGCCATCCCGAGCGACTTCTCCTTCTACGACCAGGTGCTCGACGCCGCGGTCACCTTCGGCGCGGTGCCGGAACGTTTCGCGGGCCTCGTGTCCGACGGCGGCCTCGACCTCGCCGCGTACTCCGTGCTGGCCCGTGGTGCGGGCGACCAGCTGCCCCTCGAGATGACGAAGTGGTTCGACACCAACTACCACTACCTCGTCCCCGAGATCTCGCCGACGACGGCCTTCTCGCTCGCCGGGCGCCGAGTCGTGGCCGAGTTCGTCGAGGGTCGCGAGGAGGGCATCCTCACGCGCCCCGTCGTCGTCGGCCCCGTGACGTTCCTCGCCCTCGCCAAGGCTGCGGCCGGTTCGCCCGACGGCTTCGCGCCCCTCGACCGGCTCGACAACCTGCTCGCGGCCTACGCGGAGCTGTTGCGTGAGCTCGCCGCCGCCGGGGCGACCTGGGTGCAGCTCGACGAGCCGGCGCTCGTCTCGGACGCGACGGGCACGGCGCGTGCGGAGCTCGAGCGCGCGGCCGAGCGCGCCTACGGCTTCCTCAGTGCGCAGTCCGTGCGGCCCGCGATCCTCGTGACGGCGCCGTTCGGGCAGCTCTCCGACGCTGGCCTCGCTGTCCTCGCGGGCAGCCCGGTCGAGGGGATCGCGCTCGACCTGGTGCGCGGCGCCGTGCCCGACGCGGTGCCGGGCCTCGAGTCGAAGGTGCTCGTGGGCGGGGTGCTCAACGGGCGCAACGTGTGGCGCGAAGACCTCGGTGCCGCGGCCGGGGCCCTCGCGGCGCTCGGTGCGCTGACCCGGGCAGGGATCGCGGCGTCGTCGTCGTGCTCGCTGCAGCACGTGCCGCACGACGTCGAGCTCGAGACCGGGCTGGACGCCGGGCTGCGCTCGTGGCTCGCGTTCGCGGACCAGAAGGTCGGCGCACTCGTGACGCTGGGCCGGGGGCTCACCGAGGGCGCCGAGGCGATCGCCGACGCCGTCGCCGAGTCCCGGGCCGCGCTGGCCGCCCGCGCCAAGGCGACCGGCGTCGTCGTCGACCCCGTCCGTGCGCGCGTCGCCGGCCTGACGGACGCGGATGCCCGACGTGGCGACTTCGCGGAGCGGTCCGCCGCACAGAGCGCACGGCTCGGCCTGCCACCGCTGCCGACCACGACGATCGGGTCCTTCCCCCAGACGGCCGAGATCCGCAAGGCGCGCGCGGCGAACGTGCGCGGCGAGCTGTCCGACGCCGAGTACGCCGAGGCGATGCGCGCCGAGATCCGCCACGTGGTCGCGCTGCAGGAGGAGATCGGTCTCGACGTCATCGTGCACGGCGAGCCGGAGCGCAACGACATGGTGCAGTACTTCGCGGAGAACTTCGACGGCTTCGCGGTGACGGCGCACGGCTGGGTGCAGTCCTACGGCTCGCGGTGCACGCGGCCCTCGCTGCTGTGGGGGGACGTGTCGCGGCCCGCGCCGTTCACGGTCGAGTGGTCCGCGTACACGGCCTCGCTCACGGCCAAGCCCGTCAAGGGGATGCTGACCGGGCCCGTGACGATCCTCGCGTGGTCGTTCGTGCGTGACGACCAGCCGCTCGGGGACACCGCCGCGCAGGTCGCGCTCGCGCTGCGCGACGAGATCGCGGACCTCGAGGCCGCGGGCGTCGCCGTCGTACAGGTCGACGAGCCGGCGCTGCGCGAGCTGCTGCCGCTGGACTCCGCAGCGCAGGCCGACTACCTCGACTGGGCAGTGCGCTCGTTCCGGCTCGCGACCTCGGGGGTGCGGCCGGACACGCAGATCCACACGCACCTGTGCTACTCGGAGTTCGGGGCTGTGTTCGGGGCGATCGACGCGCTCGACGCGGACGTGACGTCGATCGAGGCGGCGCGTTCCAAGATGGAGATCCTCGAGGACATCGCGGCGCAGGGCTACGAGCGCGGGATCGGGCCCGGGGTGTACGACATCCACTCGCCGCGCGTGCCCTCGCAGGAGGAGGTCGCGTCACTGCTGGCGTCCGCCGTGCGCTCGGTGGACCCGGCCAAGCTCTGGGTCAACCCGGACTGCGGCCTCAAGACGCGCGGCTACGCCGAGGTGGAGGCGTCGCTCCGCAACGTCGTCGCCGCCGCCGAGCAGACCCGCGCGTCGTTGCTCGCGGCCAACCCACGCTGACCCCCTCCGCCGAAGGAGAGACGCACGCCGCGAGATAGAGACGGCGGCCGCGAACGAGAGGCTTCATCCTCTCTACCTCGCGACCGCCGTCTCTACTTCGGCGTGGGATGCCGACTGATGCGTGGGCTCAGCCGTTCGACGCCTCGGCCGTGATCGCGGAGGGGGTCGAGCCGTGCTGCACCTCGATGCGGCGCGGCTTGGCTTCCTCGGCCACCGGGATCGTGAGGGTCAGGACGCCGTCGGCGTACGTGGCGTCGATGCGGTCGAGGTCGAGCCCTCGACCGACGGTGAGCTGCCGCGCGAAGGTGCCCTGTGGGCGCTCCCGCGCGAGCCACTGCGCCTCTGCGTCCGTGTGCACGGAGCGCTCCGCGCGGACGGTGAGGGTACGGTCCTCGACACCCACGTCGATCGAGCCGGGGTCGGCTCCCGGCAGGTCCACCCTGAGCACGTAGTGCTCTCCGGTGCGGTAGAGGTCCATCGGCATCGTGGCGGAGGCTCGCTCCGCGCCGAAGACCTGGTTCATCAGCCGGTCCATCTCCTGGAACGGGTCGAAACGCGTAGCCATGGCCATCACCTCCCTGAGCAGGGCCGGGGCCTTCCCGGACCCTGACGCGCCCGGGTGCGGCCTTCCGCTCCCGGGTGGCTACGCGCTCCAGATTAGCACTCTCCCGTGGAGAGTGCTAAGGCCTCGACAGGGGTCAGTAGTGCTCGCGGACGCCGACGTGCTGGATGACGTCGAGCGGCGGTTCCTCGCGGGGGTGCTGCCAGACCTGGCCGGTCTGCTCGGCGCGCGCCGCGATGCCGAGCTCCTCGAGAGCGGCGACGAGCGCACGCGCCTCGGCGTCGGAGAAAGCCCGCGGAAGCCTCGCGGGGCCGCTGATCTCCGCCGCCTCCGTGAGGGTGAGGTGTCCCTGCTCGCGCAGCAGGGTACGGGCCGTCGGTGAGAGCTGGGTGACATCGAGCAGCACCACCAAGGTGCTTCGCGCCGCGGGCTCGGCCGCTTCCGGCGCGTCCTCGAGCTGCTGGGTCATGTCGATCCCCCTCCGTGCGGCGCGAGCGTCCGCGTATCCGGAGCGTACTCGTCACCGGCCCAACCTTCTCGGCGTGACCACGCGGCTCGCCGGAGCGGTACCGTCAGGGCGGGACGTCAGGGAGGGACGTCAGGACGCGGCCAGGGCCTCGACGATGCGCACGTCGGCGTCGAGCCACGGGACGGAGAGCCACTGCCCCAGGCCGAGCCACCGCAGCTCGTCGTGCTCGACGAGCGGGGCCGGTTCGCCGGACGCCACGGTCGCGAGCCACAGCCGCATCACGTACTTCTCGGAGAGGATCCAGGCCCCGTCGTCGGGACCGACGTGCTCGCGGCCCAAGGTCACCGCGACCCCGAGCTCTTCGGCGAGCTCGCGGTGCAAGGCATCGCGGGGTTCTTCACCGGGTTCGACCTTGCCCCCGGGGAACTCCCACCGTCCCGCGAGCGAGACGGGCTTGGCGCGGCGTGCGGCGAGCAGCATCGTCGGTGCGTCGAGGTGGTCGACGACCGCCCCGGCGACCACGAGGGTGCGCGTCTCGGCATGCAGCATGGGCGTAGTTTCTCAGGTGGACACGCTGCCACGTGAGTGGGCGCCCGGAACGGGGTGCTGCGACGAGCTAGCGGAGGCCGGCTTCCTTGGCCCACGCGACGGCCTCGGCACGAGTCGAGACGCCGATCTTGCGGTAGACGGAACGGACCTGTGACTTGACGGTGTTGCGCGAGACGAAGAGCTCGGCGGCGAGCTCCTCGAGGGTCGTGTCCTCCGAGAGCCGTGAGAGAACAACCTTCTCCCGGCGCGTCAACGGCTCCACAAAGACGACGTGGTCCCGATCTGTGGGACTCAGTGCGATAGCGGACATACAACCTCCCGTAGTGCGGCGGACCCGGTTGTGGGGGGCCGCAGCGAGTGCCTTCACATAGAGAGAGGGCCGAGTGGTCCAGTCATGACGCGATTTGCACCCACGTTTTTTCCTGCCGTGGGCACTTCGTAGGTTACCCCTGGGCCAGCGCCTCGTAGGCGTCGGCGTCGAGCAGCTCGCCCTCGGCGCTGACCTGCACCTTCATGAGCCAACCGTCGCCGTACGGGTCGGCGTTGACCACGGAGGGGTCGTCGATCGCCGTCTGGTTGACCTCCGTGACGACTCCCGTCACGGGCGAGAACAGCTCCGAGACCGACTTCGTGGACTCCACCTCGCCGATGACGGCGCCCGCGACGATGTCCTCGCCCACGGACGGCAGCTCGAGGTACACGATGTCGCCGAGCGCCTCGGTGGCGGTGTCGGTGATACCGATCGTCGTGGGGATCGAGTCGTCGATCCACTCGTGCTCGGCGGTGTAGCGCAGGTGCGCGGGGAACGTGGCCATGCGGATCTCCTTCGGGCGGTCGGTCAATCCTGAGGACGACGGTAGAACGGATAGCGCACCACACGGAACGGTTCGGCGCGACCCCGTACGTCGACACCCAGCTCCGTTCCCTCGGCGCTCACTTCCGGCGTGACGTACGCGAGGGCGACGGGGTGGCCGAGGGTGGGCGAAGGAGCACCGGACGTCACGGTTCCGACGACGACGGCGTCCGCCCCGCTGCCGCGCACCACGGGGTACCCGGAACGTGCCGCCCGACGACCAAGACCCTGCAGGCCGACGAGCACGCGAGCGGGCTGGGCACCCTTGCGCGACTCGAGCGCCGCACGGCCCACGAAGTCGAGGGGGGCGCCGTCGTCGTCGGTCTTGTCGAACTTGACCACGCGGCCGAGCCCCGCCTCGAACGGCGTCGTGGTGCGGTCGAGCTCGTTGCCGTAGAGCGGCATGCCCGCCTCGAGGCGCAGCGAGTCGCGAGCGGCGAGCCCGGCGGGGACGAGGCCCAGCGGCGTGCCGGCCTCGAGCAGCGCGCGCCACAGCGGAGCGGCGAGCGCGTTCGGGACGTAGAGCTCGAAGCCGTCCTCACCCGTATACCCGGTGCGCGAGACGAGCACGTCGTGGCCGAGCACGCGCACCGTCGCCGAGGCGTAATAGGGCATCTCGGCGAGCACCGCGTGCTGGCCGGGCGCGACGAGGCTCACGATCTCGAGTGCGCGCGGACCCTGCACCGCGAGGAGGGCCGTCTCGAGCGACATGTCGATGACCTGGGCGTGGAAGCCCGTGGCGCGCTCGGTGAGCTCGGCGAGCACGACGGCGGCGTTCGAGGCGTTGGCGACCACGAGGAGCTGCTCGGCGGCGGGCCGGTAGACGACGACGTCGTCGATCACGGCGCCGTCCGGCTGGCACAGCATCGAGTAGCGGGCCCGGCCGACGGCGAGCGCCGAGAGGTTGCCCACGAGCGCGTGGTCGAGCGCCCGCGCGGCCTGCGGTCCGACGACGGCGATCTCGCCCATGTGCGACAGGTCGAACAGCCCGGCGGCCTGGCGAACGGCTTGGTGCTCCGCGATGTCGGAGGTGTAGCGCAGCGGCATCTGCCAGCCGGCGAAGTCGGTGAGCGTGGCGCCGAGGGCGACGTGCTCCTCGAGCAGCGGTGAGGTGGCGGCGCTCATACGGGTGCTCCTTCGGCGTAGGCCTCGACGGGCGGGCAGGCGCACATGAGGTTGCGGTCACCGTAGACCCCGTCGATGCGGCCGACGGGTGGCCAGTACTTGTCGACCCTCTCGTGCGGTGCCGGGAAGGCCGCCTGCTCGCGCGAGTACGGCCGGTCCCACTCGGCGGCGGTGACCGCGTGCGCGGTGTGCGGGGCGTTGCGCAGCGGCGAGTCCACGACCGCGTACGTGCCCGCCGCGACGGCGTCGATCTCACCGCGGATCGCGACCATCGCCTCGACGAAGCGGTCGAGCTCGACGAGGTCCTCCGACTCCGTGGGCTCGACCATGAGCGTGCCCGCGACGGGGAAGCTCAGGGTCGGGGCGTGGAAGCCGAAGTCCATGAGCCGCTTCGCGACGTCCTCGGCCGTGACGCCGGTGTCCTTCGTGATCTGGCGCAGGTCGAGGATGCACTCGTGGGCGACGAGCCCGTTCGGGCCCGTGTAGAGCACCGGGTAGTGGTCGCGCAGCCGCGTCGCGAGGTAGTTCGCGGAGAGCACGGCCACCTCGGTCGCCTCGCGCAGCCCGTCCGCGCCCATCGTCGCGATGTACGCCCACGGGATCTGCAGGATGCCGGCCGAACCGTAGGGGGCGGCGGAGATGCGGGACGACGACGGCGCCCCGGAGTCACCTTCCAGGGTCGCGTCGCTATCATCGTCCTCGTCGGCATCGGGATCGACGACGGCGCTCCCCGGGGTCGCCGTCGTCGGCAGGAACGGCACGAGGTGCGCGGCGACCGCGACGGGACCGACGCCGGGACCCCCACCACCGTGCGGGATGCAGAACGTCTTGTGCAGGTTGAGGTGCGAGACGTCGCCGCCGAACTCCCCAGGACGGGCGAGCCCGACGAGCGCGTTGAGGTTCGCCCCATCGATGTACACCTGGCCCCCGGCTGCGTGTACGAGCCCGCACACCTCGCGCACGTGCTCCTCGTACACGCCGTGCGTCGAGGGGTAGGTGATCATGATCGCGGCCACACGACCGGCGTGCTGCTCGAGCTTGGCGCGCAGGTCGTCGAGGTCGACCTCACCGCTCGAGTGGGTCGCCACCACCACGACGCGCAGGCCCGCGAGCGCCGCCGAGGCTGCGTTCGTGCCGTGGGCCGACGCCGGGATGAGCACGACGTCGCGCTCCGCATCGCCCTGCGCGCGGTGGTACTCGCGGATCGCGAGCAGGCCGGCGAACTCGCCCTGCGAGCCGGCGTTGGGCTGCACGGACACGGCCGCGTACCCCGTGATGCGGGCGAGCCAGTCGGTGAGCTGCTCGATGAGCTCGGTGTACCCCGCGGCCTGCTCGCGCGGTACGAACGGGTGCAGGTCCGCGAACTCGGGCCACGAGACGGGCTCCATCGCGGCGGCCGGGTTGAGCTTCATGGTGCACGAGCCGAGGGGGATCATCGTGCGGTCGAGCGCGAGGTCTCGGTCGGCGAGCCGGCGCAGGTAGCGCATGAGCGCCGTCTCGGAGCGGTGGGTGTGGAACACGGGGTGCGTCAGGTACTCCGACGTCCGGCGCAGGGCCTCGGGCCACACACCGTCGATCGTGGGTTCCGTGCTCCCGTCGCGGGCGTCCGCCGCGGCGCGCGGGCCGTCGCAGCAACCACCGCCGCAGCAGTCGGCGGGCAGCTCGGCGAGCACCTCGACGAACGCACCGACCACCGACTCGACGTCGGCGGGGGTCGTCACCTCGGACGTCGAGACCTGGACGTGTGCGGGACCGTCGGGCCACACGTTGATGCCGCGCGCTGCGGCCGCGGCGACGATCTCGCTCGCCCGGGCCGGTGGGACGTGCGCGCGCACGGTGTCGAAGAAGTGCTCGTGCTCGACCTGGACGCCGTGCGCCTGCAGGCCGCGGGCGATCTCCACCGCGCGGGCGTGGGTGCGCTCGGCGATCTGCCGCAGCCCTTCCGGGCCGTGGTAGACGGCGTACATCGAGGCGACGACGGCGAGCAGGGCCTGGGCGGTGCAGATGTTGCTCGTGGCCTTCTCACGGCGGATGTGCTGCTCGCGGGTCTGCAGGGCGAGGCGGTAGGCGGTGGACCCGTGCACGTCGACGCTCACCCCCACGAGACGGCCGGGCAGCGTGCGCTCGAGCCCCTCGCGCACCGCGATGAACGCCGCGTGCGGGCCGCCGTAGAAGAGGGGGACGCCGAGGCGCTGCGCGCTGCCGACGGCGAGGTCCGCCCCGAGCTCGCCCGGGGGCGTGAGCAACGTCAGGGCGAGCAGGTCCGTCGCGACCGTGACGAGCGCACCGCGCTCCTTCGCCGCGGCGATGATCGGGGCGAGGTCACGCACCCGCCCGCTCGCACCGGGCTGCTGGATGACGACGCCGAGCACGGGGGCGCCGTCGTCGTCGGAAGGGAAACCCTCGTCGAAGTCGGCGACGCGCACGCCGAGGCCCGCCGCCGTGGCGCGGGCGAGAGTGACGTCGAGGGACTGGGGGAACAGGTCGGCGTCGAGGAGGACGACGCCCTCGCGGCCCTTCGCGGCGCGGTGCATGAGGGCCACGGCCTCGGCGACGGCGGTGGCCTCGTCGAGCAGCGAGGCGCCCGCGACGGGGAGGGCGGTGAGGTCAGAGACGAGCGTCTGAAAGTTGAGGAGGGCCTCGAGGCGACCCTGGGAGATCTCCGGCTGGTACGGGGTGTAGGCGGTGTACCAGGCGGGGTTCTCGAGCACGCCGCGGCGGATGACGGCGGGCGTGACGGCGGGGTAGTAGCCCTGGCCGATCATCTGGGTCATGACGCGGTTCTTCGCCGCGATCGCGCGCAGGTCCGCGAGCATCTCGGGCTCGGTGCGGGCCGCGGGCAGGTCGAGCGGTGCGGCCGCGCGGATGGTGGGCGGCACCGCGGCGTCGACGAGGGCGTCGAGCGTGGGGTAGCCCACGACGTCGAGCAGGTGCCGGCGTTCGGTGGCGCGCGGGCCGATGTGGCGGGCGGAGACGAGATCGGTCACGGGCTGGGCTCCAGGGGTCCGGGGTTTCGGAGGACCTCCCCGATCTGTCATCCGACGCGAGCGTCGACCTGAGAGTTTTACCTGCCGCTCCTGCGCCGGGTGGGCGCGGGAGCGGTGGCTTGCACCGTCGGTGGGCCGCGTGGGCGGCCGCTTTCCAGATGTGCCTCGCCGCGGCGGTACGTGGGCCTGAGAGATTCCCGGGGAGGGTTGCTCCTTCGGCGCCTCGCCGTCGTGCCCCTGGTCGGGGCTCAGCGGGAGAGGGCTCTCCCGCCGCGGTTCGTGCAGCGCGATGTGAGGTTGTGGGTATCAGCGTAGTTGACCCGAGCTCAGCGCCGATACGTTGCACGGCTGCGCGCTCGACGCGGTGCGGGGGACCGGGCCGCGGAGCCGCGGCGGCAACACGCTGAACGATTGCGTGCGTGTGGCGTCAGTGATCGTTCAGCGTCTCGTCCGGCTCCGTCGTCAGGACGGTCGTCAGCCACCCCGGCGGCAGTCGGAACGTGTCGCCTCGTTCGTTTTTTTCGATCTGTGCGTAAACTTGTGCCATGAGCACCCCCACCGATGTGCCGCGCGGCGCGCGTCGACCCAGGACGTATCTCCCCCAGCCTTCGGACCGCGAAGAACTGCTCGACTTCGCCGACGCGATCCGGGAGATCGAGCTGTTCCTGGCGCACCGGGACTCCTCCAAGGCCGCCCTCGTCGACCCGAACGGAACGACGCGCCCCATTCCAGACGACATCTTCCGCATCCTCGAGCAGGTGACCAACGCGCTCGCCTCGGGCCAGGGCATCACGGTCATCCCGCAGGGCACGAGCATGACGACACAGCAAGCCGCTGACTACCTCGGCGTGAGCAGGCCGACGCTCGTTCGCCTCCTGGAGTCGGGCGACATCCCCTTCAGCAAGCCCGGCCGACACCGGCGAGTCCTTCTCCAGGACCTCGTCGAGTACAACGATCGGTTCCGGCGCGAACGCCGGGATGCGCTGCGCGATCTCGCGAAGTCCAGCCTCGACTCCGCGGTGCGAGTAGGGAACCCGACCACGGTGAAACGCCTCGCGGAGCTCGATGACGAGTGAGGTTTCCCGCGCTCCTCGACACCAACGTGCTCTACGGGGCGCTTCTCAACGACCTCGTCCTCACGCTGGCAGACCACGGACTCTTCCGTCCGCTCTGGTCCGAGGAGATCCTCACCGAGCTCAAGAGGAACCTGCGGCGCTCGGGTGAGAGCCGAGAACTGTCGGAGAAGCGCGTCTCCACGATGATGCGCTACTTCCCTGATGCGATGGTCACCGGCTACGAGGCGCTCGTATCGACCATGACGAACGATCCCAAGGACCGGCACGTGCTCGCCGCTGCCATCCGAGGAGGCGCCGAGGTTCTCGTCACCTTCAACCTCAAGGACTTCCCACCCGCGTCACTCCAGGGCTACGACGTCGAGGTCGTCCACCCTGACACCTTCCTGCTGGACCAGCTCGACCTCCACCCGGCTCGTACGCGGCAGGCTCTCGTCGAACTTGTCGCGAACTACGAGAACCCGGCGATGACTGTTCACGACTTCCTGCTCGCTCTCACCAGGGCGGCCGTCCCCGAGTTCGCCGAGGCGGCAAGGCAACAGTTGTTCTGAGCCCGCATCAGCGAACAGCTCGGCGTTCCAGATGCCCTGCAGCGTCGCGGGGAGCGACCCGGGCCGGGACCAGGTGATGAGCCGGTAGCGCCCGTAGTGAAGGAGGAGCGCCGCGAGCGCCGGATCGGCGGCCATTGCCGCGCCGGTCGCGCGCGCGGCGGCGAGGCGCGCCGCGGTGTCCGGCCCATCAGTGGGGCCGAGGAAGTCCGACGACACGGAGTTGTCCGACGGCGCAGAGCTGTCCGACGACGCACCCTCGGGAACCGTCTCGCCAGGAACGGCACCGTGCCCGACGGCGGGCAGCGTCAGCTCGACCCGGTCGTAGAGGTCGCCATGGTCGGCCACGTGGCGAGCGAGCAGCTCGGCGGGATCGGCCCGCGCTGCGGGGCAGAGCACTTCCCTGGCTCGCGCGGCTGCCTCAGGCGCCTGGTTCGCGCTCGGCGCCCTGCGGGGGATCGGGCCGCGGTGCCACCGGCGGCAACACGCTGACCGATTACGTGCGTGTGGCGTCAGTGATCGTTCAACGTATCGCCGCCAGCGACTAGGAGACCTCGGTGTGGTGGTCGAAGTTGCGCTCACCGCGACGCCAGTACCCGCTCACGTCCATGCGGTCGCGGGCCAGCCGCAGCTCGTCGCGCAGCACGCCTCGCACGGCGCGCACCTGGGAGTACTCGGCGCCCACGAAGGTCCAGCCGGTCGGTCCGGCCGCGGCAACACCTCGCCCGCCCTCGGCGACGGCTCGTGCGAGCACCGCCGTCGTCCGCTCCTCACCCCGCGCTCCCTGCTCGGGCCAGCGGACGAGCCAGATCACCTCGGTGCGCGGGCCGAGTCGCAGCGGGATCTCGTCCTCGGGCTCCTCGATCGAGGCGAACGCCGTCACGTGCGCGGACGTGGGCAGGCGTTCGAGCCAGTTCGCGAGCGCGGGAAGCCCCGTCTCGTCGACGACGAGCAGGTAGTGCTCGCACCCGTACGGCCCGACGACGGAACCACGCGGCCCCAGCACCCCGAGCCGCTGCCCGGGGCGCGCCTGGGCGGCCCACCGTCCCGCAGTCCCGTGCGGGTGGCACAGCATGTCGAGCACGAGCTCACCGGACGCCCGGTCGAAGTCGCGCACGGTGTAGTCACGAAACACGAGGCCGGCGTCGCCCCGGTTGACCCACGCGCCGTCGACGGTGCGCGGCAGGAGCTCGTCCGGGGTCGAGCCCGTGCCCGAGGGCGGGATGAACACCTTGACGTGATCGGCGGGACCGTCCGACTCGAAGCCCTCGAGATCGGCGCCCACGAGATGCACGCGCCGCATGCGCGGCGTGAGGTCCGCCACGCGGGAGACCGTGAGCGAGCGGGCTCGCAACGGGTGGCCCCGCAGCTCCGGTTCCTCGGGGTGCGCCGTCGTCGTGCTCGCCGTCGTCGTCGTCTCTGTCATTGCTGTGCCCCCCCGGGGACGGATCGTGGACTCGTGGTGTTAGGTCACGCTAACTTAGGTTAGCCTGCCCTTGTCCAGCGCCGGACTGCGGGCCCGGCCCGTGGTCCGCCGCACACACCTCACGTACGGAGTTCGTCCTGATGACGACAGCACTTCGCCGCCGCTACGCAGCACTCGCAGGCGCGGCCCTCGTGGTCGCCGGCCTCGCCGCATGCGCGACCGACGCCGGCCCAGCGAGCACCCCCGAACCGAGCGCGCCCGAGTCGAGCGACACCACCGAGGCGTCCGAGGCCACCGAGACCGACGCCGCGGCCCCCGCCGAGATCACCGTGACGCACGCACAGGGCGAGACGGTCGTCCCCGTCAACCCGGCCACCGTCCTGACGTTCGACCTCGCCGCGCTCGGCACCCTCGACGCGCTCGGGGTCACGGTCGCGGGGGTGCCCAAGTCCAACCTCCCCGGCGAGCTCGAGAGGTTCGCGGGCGAGGAGTTCCTCGACATCGGCACGCTGTTCGAGCCCGACTTCGAGGCCGTCAACGCCGCCGAGCCGGACCTCATCATCGTGGCGGGCCGCTCGTCCGCGGCGCTGCCCGAGCTCGACAAGATCGCCCCCACGATCGACCTGAGCAACGACTGGGCCAGCTTCTACGAGTCCAACCTCACCAACACGCGCATCCTCGGCGAGGTCTTCGACAAGACAGAGGCGGCCGAGGGCCTCATCGCGGACCTGGACGCCCGCGTCGCCGCCGTCAAGGCGAAGGCCGCCGACGCCGGCAACGCGCTCGTCGTCCTCACGAGCGGCGGCGAGGTCACCGCGTACGGTCCGGGCTCGCGCTTCGGCATCCTGCACGACACACTCGGTGTGACCCCTGCGGTCGAAGACGTCGAGGAGGCCACGCACGGCGAGGCGATCAGCTTCGAGTTCATCCTCGAGGCCAACCCCGACTGGCTCTTCGTCGTCGACCGCGACGCCGCGACGGGTGAGGGTGGTGCCGCCGCCGCAGAGGTGCTCGACAACGAGCTCGTCGCGCAGACGACGGCCGCCAAGGAGGGCCAGATCGTCTACGTCGACTCCGTCGCCTGGTACATCCTCAACGGTGGCGTGCCCGCGCTCGACACCATCCTCTCCGAGGTCGAAGGGGCGCTCGGCTGACCATGCCGCGCCTGGGTGCCGCCGCCGGCGTCATCGGACTGCTCGCCGCGGTGAGCCTGTTCGTCGGCGTCGGCGACGTCTCCCTCGGTGCCCTCGCGAGCGCCGTCTTCGCCGGCGACGCCGAGTCCCGTCACGACCTGCTGCTCGTGGGCGTCTCGCGCGTGCCGCGCACGATTGCGATCATCCTCGCGGGTGCGGCCATGGCGATCGCGGGGCAGATTATGCAGCTGCTCTCCCGCAACCGCTTCGTCGAGCCGTCCACCGCCGGGACCGTCGAGTCCGCGGCGCTCGGCATCCTGATCGTCACGGTCCTCGCGCCCGGTGCACCCGTCATGGTCAAGATGCTGGTCGCGACGCTCACCGCACTCGCTGGGACGGCCCTCTTCCTGCGCATCCTGCACCAGGTGCCGCTGCGCTCCGTGCTCGTCGTGCCGCTCGTCGGCCTCATGCTCGGCGGGATCATCAACGCCGTCTCGACGTTCTTCGCCTACCGGCTCGACCTGCTGCAGTCTCTCAACACGTGGATGACGGGCGACTTCTCTGGGGTGCTGCGCGGGCGCTACGAGCTGCTGTGGATCTCGTTCGCGCTGACCGTCGTCGCGTACGTCGCGGCGGACCGTTTCACCGTGGCCGGGATGGGCCAGGACTTCGTCACGACGCTCGGCATGAACTACCGGGCCGTGCTCGCGCTCGGGCTGTCGATCGTCTCGATGGTGACGGCCGTCGTGGTCGTGACCGTGGGAGCCATCCCGTTCCTCGGGCTCGTCGTGCCGAACCTCGTCGCGCTGATCTTCGGGGACAACCTGCGCCGCACCGCACCGTGGGTCGCCCTCGGCGGGGCGGGTTTCGTGCTCGTGTGCGACCTCGTGGGTCGCACGGTGCGCTATCCGTACGAGGTGCCGATCGGTGTGGTGGTCGGCGTCGTCGGCTCCGCGCTGTTCCTGGCCCTCCTGCTGCGGCGAGGTGCCCGTGTCGCTTGAGTTGCGCCCCACGGTGACCGGCACCCGGGTCCCGTCGTCGGACCTCGCTGCGCCCCCCGTCAACCACCGTCCGCGGTGGGTGCTCGTCGGGCTGGGGATCGGGCTCGTGCTCGCGGCCGCGGCGTTCATGACGCTCGGCGCCAAGGGTTCGTGGGAGTTCCTGCTGCCGTTCCGCGGCACGAAGCTGCTCGCGATGGCGCTCGTGGGGACCGCCGTGGCGGTGTCGACCGTGATGTTCCAGACCGTGACGGACAACCGGATCCTCACACCGTCGATCATGGGCTTCGACGCCCTGTACCTGCTGCTGCAGACCTCGCTCGTCTTCGCGATCGGCTCGGCGCGGCTCGCGGGGGTCGACACATGGGCGCGGTTCGTGGTCGAGGTCTCGGTCATGGTCGTGTTCGGCGTCGGGCTGTACCGCTGGTTGCTCGCGGGGCAGCGGCGCTCCGTGCACGTCCTCGTGCTCGCGGGGATCGTGTTCGGGGTGTTCTTCCGGTCGCTGTCCGGGTTCATGCAGCGGCTCATCGACCCCAACGAGTTCGTGGTGCTGCAGGACGCGATGTTCGCAAGCTTCAACTCCTTCGACCGGGAGCTCGTGTGGCTCGCAGCGGGCCTGCTCGCCTGTGCGATCTCGGTGGCGTGGGCGCTCCGGCGGCGGCTCGACGTGCTGCTGCTCGGGCGCGAACGGGCCACGACGCTCGGGGTCGACCACCGGCGCACGGTGGGGCTCGTGCTCGTGATCGTCGCCGTGCTCGTGTCCGTCTCGACGGCGCTCGTGGGACCCATCACCTTCTTCGGACTGCTCGTCGCCAACCTCGCCTACCGGATCGCGGGCACCCACCGGCACGCGGTCGTCCTGCCCGTCGCCGCCCTGCTGGGTGTGCTCGCGCTCGTCGCCGGGCAGACCGTGCTCGAGCGGGTGTTCTCGTTCGACACCGCGCTCGCCGTGATCATCGAGTTCCTCGGAGGCATCGTGTTCCTGGCACTGCTCATGCGAGGGGAGCGGAGATGATCGACGTCCTCGACGCGGTGAAGGCGTACGGCTCGGTGCGGGTGGTCGACGGCGTACGGCTGGCGCTGCCCGCCGGCGGGCTGACCTCGATCATCGGGCCCAACGGGGCGGGCAAGTCCACGCTGCTCTCGCTCGTGGCCCGGCTCGTGGCGCTCGACGGCGGGCAGGTGCTCGTGGACGGGCTCGACGTGACGACTTCGCGGTCGGACGTGCTCGCGAAGCGCATTGCGGCGCTGCGGCAGGAGAACCACCTGGGGTCGCGGCTCACGGTGCGCGACCTCGTGACGTTCGGGCGCTACCCGCACTCCAAGGGCCGGCCGACCGCCGAGGACGGTGAGCACGTCGCGCGATCGCTCGAGTTCCTCGACCTCGTGCCGCTCGCCGACCGCTTCCTCGACGAGCTCTCCGGCGGGCAACGCCAGCGGGCCTTCGTCGCGATGGTGCTGTGCCAGGACACCGACGTGCTGCTGCTCGACGAGCCGCTCAACAACCTCGACCCGCGGCACGCCGTCGCGATGATGGACCGGCTGCGCGCGGCGGCGGACGAGCTCGGCAAGACCGTGGTGGTCGTGGTGCACGACATCAACGTGGCCGCCCACTACTCCGACCACATCGTGGCGATGTGCGACGGCGCCGTGGTGCACGAGGGTCCGCCGTCGGCCGTCATCCGCCCCGAGGTGCTGTCCTCGGTGTACGGGCTGCCGGTCGAGGTCCACGACCTGGCCGGCCGTCCTCACGCCACCTACTTCCGCTGACCTCGGGCAGGGGACAGCCCGTGGGTTGCCGGGCGAACCGGCTGCCGCGCTGGACGATGGCGCGGCCCCACGGGCTGCGGTGACTGCCAGGATGTCGCTCGCCGCTCCACGAGCCCTCGAGTTGGGGCCGAGCGGTGGGCGGAGGCAGTCCGTCCCAGTTGCTGGGGCGACTAGCGGGCAGTCACCTCTCGCGTCCTATGGATATACACCGTTGGACCACCTCCTTTCAGCGATACCCCGACCGTACGCCTCATCCTCCCGCCGAGGAAGTGATTTTGGCGTCGGGGAGTCTTCACTTCCTCGCGGGGAGGTCACGGCGAGACCTGCCCTGCCTGCCACGCGACGATGCGGTCGACGGCTTCGCCGATGACGCCGACGTCGGACGCGAAGCTCAGGCGCACCCAGTCGTGCCCGCCCACCGGGTCGAAGTCGGTGCCCGGGGTCAGCGCGACGTCCGCCTCGGCGAGGAGTCGTGCGCACCACTCGCGCGAGTCGAGCCCGCTCGCGGAGATGTTGGCGTAGAGATAGAAGGCGCCGTCGGCCGGGGCGACCCGGTCCCAGCCGAGCTCGGGCAGCCTCGCGAGGAGGAGTGCGCGCGCGGCGGCGTAGCGCTCGACGTTGGCGCGGGCCGCCGCGTACCCGGCGTCGGAGAAGGCGGCGATCGCGGCGTCCTGGGCGAGCGCCGGCGGGCACAGCGCCACGTTGCCGGCGAGGGCGTCGACGGCGGGCAGCAGGTCGTCGGGCAGCACGAGCCAGCCGAGACGCCAGCCCGTCATCGCCCAGAACTTCGAGAACGAGTTCACGACGACGGCCCCCTGGTGCAGGTACCGGGCCGCCGTCGGCGCGCTCTCGCGGTGGGGCGCCGACGGCGGCCCCCCGTACGTGATGCCGTGGTAGATCTCGTCACTGATGAGGCGCACGCCGTGGGACGCGCACCACTGAGCGAGCGCGGCGAGCTCGTCCGGCTCGATCATCGTGCCGGTCGGGTTGGCGGGGCTCGCGACGACGAGTCCGCTGATGGGCTCGTCGAGCGCCTCGAGCAGCGCGACCGTGGGCTGGTAGCGCACGTCCGGGCCGCAGTCGAGCTCGATCACCTCGCAGCCGAGCGCGTTCAGCACGTTGCGGTAGGCGGGGTAGCCGGGGCGGGCGAGGGCAACCCGGTCGCCGACGTCGAACGCCGCGAGGAACGCGAGCACGAAGCCGCCCGAGGAGCCGGTCGTGACGGCGATGCGCGCCGGGTCGAGCGCGATGTCGTACCAGCGGGCATAGTGCGTGGCGATCTCGGCGCGCAGCGCGGGGGCGCCGAGAGCCTCGGTGTAGCCGAGCTGGCCGGAGGCGAGGATGGCGGCGGCGCGGTCGCGGACGACGTCGGACGCCCCGGTGGCCGGCTCGCCCGCGCACAGGTTGAGGACGTGGTGCCCCGCGGCGCGGCGCCGGTTCGCCTCCGCGATGATGTCCATCACGGCGAACGGCGGCACGGCGGCCCGCCGCGCGACAGTCAGTCCGCGCCCCTCAGTCGTCATCCGACGATCCTCCCGCACTTCCAGACCGTGCGGGATGAACCGGCAACTGAAGAGCTCAGCCCTTGATGGCTCCGCCGAGGCCGGCACCGCGCAGGAACATGCGCTGGAACACGAGGAAGAAGAGGATCGGGATCAGGGTGGAGATCGCGAGCGCGGCCATGAGGACACCGAGGTCGGTCGTCGCCTGGAGCGAGGGCAGGCGCACGGACAGCGGCTGCAGGTCGGGCTTGGTCAGCACGAGCAGCGGCCACAGGAAGTCCTTCCACGAGGCGATGACGGCGAACACCGACACGACCCCGAGGATCGGCTTGCTCATCGGCAGCACCACCGACCAGAACAGCCGGAACGGCCCGGCCCCGTCCACGCGCGCGGCCTCGAAGATCTCCCGCGGCAGGTTGTCGAAGAACCGCGCCATGAGCACCACGTTGAAGGCGCTCGCCCCGGCGGGCAGCCACACCGCCCAGAACGTGTTGAGCAGCGACGTGCCGAGGATCGGCGGGTCGAGGATCGTCAGGTACAGCGGCACGAGGAGGACGACGCCGGGCACGAAGAGCGTCGCGAGCACCATCCACTGCAGCGCCTTGGCGTAGCGCGGGCGCAGCACCGACAGCACGTAGCCGCCGGTCGCGGCGACGAGGATCTGGCTCGCCCACGCCCCCGCGGCGATGAGCACGGTGTTGAGGAAGTACCGGCTGATCTGCACGTCGAACCACGCCTTGTGGAGGTTGTCCCATGCGATGCCGTTGGGGAACACCTCGAGGGGCGCGCGCAGGATGTCCTGCGTCGGCGTGATCGCGAACTTGCCGAGCAGCAGGATCGGGCCCAGCCCGATGACGACGAGCACGAGCAGGAGCAGCACGTGCACGAACCCCATGCCGGTGCGCACCGAGCGCCGCCGCCAGTCCGCGATCGACAGCACGCCGCGCAGGGTGTCCATGGCGGCGGCCCGACGCCGGGCGAGCGGGCGCGCGGCACCCGCGGGGGCCGCCGTCGTCGTCTGCATGGTCGAGGTCTGCGTCGTGGTCACGAGCTGCTCCAGGCGCGGGTGAGGCGGAAGTACACGAGGGACATCACGGCGAGGAATATCGCGAGCAGGAGGCTCAGGGCCGTGGCCTCGCCGTAGTCGGCGCCGAGGGACTGACCGAAGGCGTACCGGTAGATGAGCAGCAGGATCGTCAGGGTCGCGTTGGCCGGACCGCCGCCCGTGAAGAGGTACGGCTCGAGGAAGACCTGCGCCGTCCCGATGATCTGCAGGATGAACGTGATGAGCAGGACGCCCCGCAGCTGCGGCAGCGTCACGTGCCATACCTTGCGCCAGATGGACGCGCCGTCGACCTCCGCGGCGTCGTACAGCTCGGGCGGCACGCCGAGCAGCGCGGCGAGATAGATGATCACCGTGCCCCCGGCCGCGGCCCACGTCGCCTCGATCACGAGGGACGGCATGGCCCACGTGGCGGACTGCAGCCACGGCATCGGGCCGAGCCCGACCCAGCCGAGCATCTGGTTGAACACACCTTCGGGTCGAGGGTCGTAGAGAAACTTCCACAACAGGACGGCGACCACCGGGGGCACGACGACGGGCAGGTACGCGAGCACCGAGTACACGCCCTTCATGCGTCGCACCTCGCTCATCAGCACCGCGCCGACGAGCGGGATCGGGTAGCCGAAGATGAGCGCGAGGAGCGCGAAGTACCCGGTGTTGCGCAGCGCCGTCGGCAGGTTCGGGTCCGCGAGCACGGAGCGGAAGTTGTCGAGGCCCACCCACGACGTCACCACGAGGTTCGTCTCCTGGAAGCTCATGATGAGCGCACGCCCGATGGGCAGCCAGGAGAAGACGCCGAAGATCACGATGAGCGGCAGCGCGAACAGCAGCGTGCTCAGGCCACCCTCGCGGATCCAGTCCACAGGGGTGCGCCGTCGGCGACGTGTCGGCACGAGGCCCTGGTCGGTGGTCATTCCTGCCCTTCGGCTCGGACGTCGGATGGCACGGGTCGGGCGCGACGCCCGGGGTGCGGTGCCCGGCCGCAGGGGGTACGGCCGGGCACCGCGGAGCGGGTCAGCCCTCGTCGAGGAGGGACTGCGCCTGGGTCTGGGCCTGCTCGAGCAGCGCGTCGATGTCGGCGTTCTGGTCCGTCATCACCGCCTGCACGGGCACGTCGAGCAGGGCGTAGATCTCCTGCGTCGAGGCGCTCGGCTCACCGACCACGGGCTGGTCGAACATGACGTCGGTGTAGCCCGTCATGTTCTCGAGCGGCACGTTGATGAACTGCTCGATCCAGCCGAGGGAGGTCTCGTACTGCTCACGGCTGAAGATCGGCAGCACGGGCGTGCCGACCGGCTGGCCGTTGTCGAAGCGCACCTGGGCGTTCTCCACCGCGGGGCCCTCGTCGAGGTGCGGCTGCAGGTAGAAGAAGTCGATCCACTTGATGGCGGCGTCCTTCACGGCGTCGTCCGCCCGGATGTTGACCGCGGCGAGCGTGCCGCCCACGAGCACACCGGAGTCGGCGCCCTCGTTCGGGATGGCCGTCAGGCCGTAGTCGGCAACCTTGAGGCCCGAGCTGTCCGGCGTGACGCCGAACGACTCCGCGAGCGCCGTGTAGACGTCGGAGCCCGAGGTGTACATGCCGATCTGGCCGGCGGCGAACTTCTCGTTGACCGTGCCCCAGTTGAGGGTCGCGTCCGCGTAGAGCGAGTCGTCCTCCCAGCGCAGGGCCTTGAGGAACTCGAGCGCGGCCTTCGTGCCCGGGTTGGTGAGGGTCGCCGTGTACGTGCCGTCGGCCTCGGCGACCTGGGTGCGCCCGCCGCGCGTGTACGTCGCGGACGTGAGCTGCCAGCCGCCCGTGTTGTCGGCCGCCATCTGGGCGTAGCCGGCCACGCCGGTCGCGTCCTTGATCTGCTTGGCCGCGGAGCGCACCTCGGCCCACGTGGTCGGCGGGTCGTCCGGGTCGAGGCCGGCCGCGTCGAACAGCGCCCGGTTGTAGTGCAGCGCCACGCCGTAGATCGACTTGGCAGGGATCGCGTAGACGTGACCGTCGGGGCCCTTGCCCGCCTCGAGGAGCGCCTCGTTGAAGTCGCCGGAGTAGGGCAGGTCGTGGAACTGGGCGTCGACGTCCGCGAGCTGGCCGTTCTCGATGAGCGTCTTCGCGTCCGTGAACGGGATCTCGTAGACGTCGGGCAGCGTGCCGCCGGCGAGCTGGGCGGCGAACGTCGTCGCCTTCCACTCGTACTCCTCGGCCTCGACGTCGATGTGCGGGTACAGCGCCTCGAACTGGGTGACCCGCTCGTCGAACGCGTCGAACGCCGCCTGGTCGGAGCCGGGCAGCAGGCTGACCACGCGCAGGGTCACGTCCTGCGGGGTGTCGGACGTCGCCTCGTCCGTCGTCGACGTCGTGTCGTCGGGGCTCGTCTCCGGCGCCTCGGGGCTCGCGCCGCTGCAGGCACTCAGCAGACCGATAGCGACGGCCGAGGCGGCGAGCACCGCCGTCGTGGGCTTTGTCAGGGACCTCATCGTCACTCCTTGGATAGGTGTCGTGCGGTTACTGCGGTTGGGGATCACTGCGGGTTGGGGCATCACTGCGGGTTGGGGTGCGCGCCGTCGGGCAGTCGGAGCCAGACGGCGGTATCGGTGGGGAGCAGCCCACCCTCGAGCCGGTCGCTCGTGAGCAGGACATCGGTGTGCTCGGGCAGGGCCACGGGGGCCGCGCCGAGGTTGACCACGCACGCGAAGCCGTGGCCGCGGGTGAAGGCAAGGACCTCGTCCGGGGCGCCCGGCAGGTCGAGCCATGCGAAGTGCGCCCCGTGCAGGGCGGGCTCGGCGCGGCGCAGGCACAGGGCCTCGCGGTAGAGCGTGAGGAAGGAGTCCGGGTCGCCGTCCTGCGCCTCGACCGTGAGCGCGGCCCAGTCCGCCGGTTGCGGGAGCCACGGCTCGGTGCCGTCCTCGGCTCCGGGGACGACGGCGGTGAGGGGGGCACCGTCGTCGTCGGACGCCGTCGTCGGCCCCTTCTCCCCGCTGAAACCGAACGGCGCGCGCGAGCCCGACCACGGCAACGGCACGCGGCAGCCGTCGCGGCCCGGGTCGACGCCGCCGGAGCGGAAGTGCATCGGGTCCTGGAGCAGCTCGAGCGGGAGGTCCTCGACCTCGGGCAGGCCGAGCTCGTCGCCCTGGTAGATGTACAGCGAGCCGGGCAGGGCGGCGCTGAGCAGGGCGGCGGCACGTGCCCGACGGCGGCCCACCGCGAGATCCGTGGGCGTGCCGAACCGCTTCGCGAGGAACTCGAAGGACGAGTCCTCGCGGCCGTAGCGCGTGACGGGGCGCGTGACGTCGTGGTTGGACAGGACCCACGTCGCGGGGGCGCCGACGAGCGCGTGGGCAGCGAGCGTCTCGTCGACCGAGGCGCGCAGCTCCTTGGCGACCCACGGCCGGGCCATGAAGTCGAAGTTGAACGCCGTGTGCATCTCGTCGGGGCGCAGGTACGCGGCGAAGCGCGCCTGGGCCGCGAGCCACACCTCGCCCACGAGCACGCGTGGCGGGTCGTAGGAGTCCGCGACGGCGCGCCACGAGCGGTAGATGTCGTGCAGCTCGTCGCGGTCGATGTGCGGATGCTCGCCGGGGCGCGGGTTGGGCGGGACCTCGCCCAGCTCCGGGTCCTTCACGAGGAGGGCCGCCGAGTCGATGCGGATGCCCGCGACGCCGCGGTCGAACCAGAACCGCAGGATGTCCTCGTGCTCGGCGCGCACGTCGGGGTGGTCCCAGTTGAGGTCGGGCTGCTCGGCGGTGAAGAGGTGCAGATACCACTCGCCCGGGGTGCCGTCCGGGTTGCTCGTGCGCGTCCACGTGCTGCCCGCGAAGCTCGAGACCCAGTGCGTGGGGATCTCTGCGCCGTCCTCACCCTTGCCCGGGTGGAACCAGAAGCGCTCGCGCTCCGGGCTGCCAGGGTCGGCCTCGAGCGCCTGGCGGAACCAGGTGTGCTGGTCGGAGACGTGGTTGGGGACGACGTCGATGATCGTGCGGATGCCGAGCTCGAGTGCCTCTGCGATGAGCGCCTCTGCCTCGGCGAGCGTGCCGAAGGCCGGGTCGATCGCGCGGTAGTCGGCCACGTCGTAGCCGCCGTCCGCGAGCGGCGAGCGGTACCAGGGGGTGAACCAGAGGGCGTCGACGCCGAGGTCGCGCAGGTATGTGAGGCGGCTGCGGACCCCCGCGAGGTCGCCCGTGCCGTCGCCGTTGCCGTCCGCGAAGCTGCGCACGTACACCTGGTAGATGACGGCCGAACGCCACCACAGCTCGTCGGCGGTGCCTGCACCTCGGTGGGCCACTGGGGGTCCTCTCGCTTCATCGCGTCGCGCCGGGGTGTTCTCCGGCCGTGCGATGAAACTAAAGGACGCGACTGTATCTACGCAAGAACTCGACAGTAGCGATACACAAACGTGACCTTCCCGCGCTGAGTCAGTGATCTACCACCTTCCGCCCCACTCCGCGGAGCCACCCCTCGCTCCAGCCATCCCCCAACCCGCCGCGCGACATCCGTCCGCGCACTCGTTGGTGCTCAGATGACATAACTCGCGCGAGTCCCGGCGTGTCGCCCGGCGTGTCGGGGCCCGCTCGCCACTCCAGCACCAAGGAGTGCGCGGACGGACAGCGGGAAGAGGGCGCGGAGCGGAGAGGGGCGACGGACGGGGAGGTCAGGCGCCGACGGTGGCGGCCGGCGCGGGGGCCGTGGACCCGCGCACCACGAGCTCTGGCTCGAAGAGGAGCTCGTCCTGGGCGACCTCGCCGCCCGCGATCTGGCTCACCAGCAGGTCGATCGCCGCCCGGCCCATGGGCTCGATCGGCTGACGCACCGTCGTGAGCGGCGGCTCGGTGCAGTTCATGAGCGCCGAGTCGTCGAAGCCCACCACCGAGACGTCCTGCGGCGTGCGCAGCCCCGCCTTGCGCACCGCCCTCACCACGCCGAGCGCGAGGGGGTCGCTCGCGCAGATGATGCCCGTGACCCCGTCACGCAGCAGCCGGGTGCCGGAGGCCTGCCCGCTCTCGAGCGAGTAGGTGCTGCGGACCACGCGCTCCGGGCCCAGCTCGATCCCGAGTCGTGCCGCCATCGCCTGCGCGGCGCCGAGCTTGCGCTCAGAAGGGATGTGGTCGCGCGGGCCGAGCACGAGACCGATCTTGGTGTGCCCCAGGGCGGCGAGGTGACCGAGCGCCTGCTCCACCGCCACTTCGTCGTCGCACGCCACCCGGGGAAACGGCAGCTCCTCGAGCGAGGCGTTGATGAGGACGACGGGCAGGTTGCGCTCGACGAGCTCGCCGTAGTGCCCGTGCGCGGCCTCTCGCTGGGAGTAGTTGCCGCCCACGAACACGATGCCGGACACCTGCTGGGCGAGCATGAGGTCCACGAACTCGGCCTCGGAGACGCCGCCGGCCGTCTGGGTGCACAGCACCGGGGTGAAGCCCTGCTGGGCGAGGGCCCCGCCGAGCACCTCGGCGAACGCCGGGAAGATGGGGTTCTGCAGCTCCGGCAGCACGAGCCCCACCAGCCGGGCGCGCTCACCACGCAGCTTGGTGGGTCGCTCGTAGCCGAGCACGTCCAGCGCGGTGAGCACCGTCTGTCGCGTGGCCTCGGAGACGCCCGGCTTGCCGTTCAGCACGCGGCTGACCGTGGCTTCGCTCACGCCCACCTTGCGGGCGACGTCGGCGAGTCTGCGAGACATAGCGCAACTATACGACCGATCCTGCAAGCCGCTTGCGCAATCTTGCGCGCTGACAAGCCCTCCGCCGTGATGCCCACGAGGGCGGCCTCTACGTCGAGACGAGCATCTCTACTTCGCGGCGTGCGTCTCTACTTCGGCGGCAGGAGGGCGGCGGGGAGGAGCGTCGGGAGGGTGGCAAGGATGCCGTCCACCGTCGCCTCGATCTCCGCCAGGCACTGCTCGAAGTCCGCCGGGCCGCCGTACCAGGGGTCAGCCAGGTCGACCGGCCCGGACGCGTCGTCGAACGAGCGGATGAGGCGCACGTGCGGGGCGCCGTCGTCGTCGGACGGTCGTAGGCCGAGCACCCGGCGCAGCGCTCGCACGTGGTCCTGCGTCGCCGCGAGCACGAGATCACGCTCGCGCAGGTCCCCCACCGAGACCTGTCGCGCGCGGTGCCCGCCGATCCCCGGGTCGGAGTAACCGGCGTCGAGCAGCACCCGGCGCGCGCGGGGGTCCATCGGCGAGCCGACCTCGTACCCCGTGGTCCCGGTCGAGTCCACGACGACCTGCCCCGCGAGCCCCGCGTCGACGAGCCGTTCCCGAAGCACCACCTCGGCCATCGGCGAGCGACAGATGTTCCCGGTGCACACGGTCATGATTCTCAGCTGCTGGTCCACGCCCCCATTGTCGGCCACCCGCGCGACGACCGGGCGCCATACCCAGACGCCACGCCAGGACGGTCCTCAGTGCTCGTCGCGCTTGGCCTGCCGCCGCGCACCCTGCGCCTGCGACGACGCATCGCGCTTGAGTCCGCCCGTGGTCTTCTTCGGCACGGAACGCACCACGCCCTCGGACGTCTCGTCGGCGGCACCGGGACCCGCGTCGGGCCCGGCGCTCTTGCCGGCCCGCGCCGCGGCGAGCCGCTCCGCCTTGAGCTCCTCCGCGGCCTGCCGCGCGAGCACCTCGACCCGGGCGCTGACCCGCGCGAGCGCGTCCTCGTAGACCTCGGCCCGGTCGCGGGCGCGCGTGTTCTTCGCGAAGGCAAGCCCGCGCCCGCCGTGCTCCTCCACGCTCCCTGCGGCCTGGCGCCGGTAGTTCTTCACGTTCTTGTTCCGCGCGCGCCGGATCCGCTTGAGCAGGTCGAGGAGCGCGTCTTCGTCGAGCGCGTCCATGCGCTCCGGCTCGACCTCCCGCAGCAGGTCCTGGTCCTTCGCCGGCAGCGAGCTGATCAGCGCGCGCATGGAGCCTCCTCGAGATCGAGGACACCAGGCGAGGCACCGGTGCCCGGGCTTCAGACTGCCAGACCGTCGCGCCGTGCACCCGAGCCTCGACCGGCCGACGGCGTCGGACACGCACCACCATCCACCCCGCTCAGACCTAGAGTTCACCCATGGCCTCCCCGCGCAAGCCCGACGCCACCTCGCCCGACGGCCGCCCCAAGCGCTTCGCCTACACGTTCAGCGCGACAGCGATCTTCCTGGGCTGCGTCGCGACGGCGTTCGTCTTCATGGTGCTCGTGTTCTTCCTCGTCGCCACCGACCCGAGCGCCGGCCTCGACCTCCTGGGCAGCGAGGAGAGCGCCGCCCGGATCGCGCTCAGCACCGGAGGACTGGCACTGGTCGTGACCCTCGTCGTCGGCCCCACGCTCGCGTTCGGCGTGAGCTATCTGCTGCGCCGCGAGCAGCAGGTCTCGCGCCACCTCATCGCGTTCGGCGCCGTGGGCCTCCTCATCGGCTTCGGGCTCGGCCTGGCGATGGGCGGGCCGGCCCTCGCGATGACGATGGCGCCGATGTACGGGGTCAGCGCCGCGGCCGGGCGGGTCGCGATCCAGCCGCTCGCCCGCGTGTGAGCGGGGCGGTGACCAGCACCGGGACCGCGCGGCTCGTGCACCTGCGCGGCGGCGGGGTGTCCGTCGTCGTCGACGCCTCCGGCCCCGGCCTGCCGCGACTGCTGCACTGGGGCAAGGCCCTCGCCGACGACGGCGGAGCGCTGGCCGGCCTGCTCGCGACCGACCCTCCGCCTGGGCTGGACGCCTCGCTCGACACCCCGCGCGCGTTCACCCTGCTGCCCACGCAGTACGAGGGCTGGTCGGGCACGCCCGGAATCGAGGTGCACACCGCCGGGACGCGGGCGGCACCGCGGCTCACGCTCACCGGCGTCGAGGTCGACGGGGCGGAGTGGAGCGCGCCCGAAGGCGAGCACCTCCGGACGGCACGACCCGTGACCGACGGCGAACACCCCGCGACCGGGCCCACCGCGGTGGCGGGTCCGGGCGCCACGGAGGTACATCGGCCCACAGAGGCGTATCCGGCCACCGCCGCGACGGCCCGGTTCACCGCGAGCGATCCGTCGTCGGCCCTCGCCGTCGAGATCCAACTGACCCTCGACGAGCACGGCGTGCTGCGCGCCCGCGCGAGCGTGACCCACCGCGGCGAGGGCATGCTCGACCTCGCGGCGCTGCGCCTCCTGCTCCCGCTGCCCACCCGCGCGAGCGAGCACCTCGACCTCACGGGTCGCTGGCCGCGCGAGTTCACCCCGCAGCGCGGCCCCGTGCTCGACGGCACCCACCGGCGCGCGGCGAGGCGCGGCAGGCCCGGGCACGACACCCCGCTGGTGCTCGCCGTCGGCACACCCGGCTTCGCGTTCCGCACGGGCGAGGTCTGGGCGGTGCACGTCGCGTGGAGCGGCGCGAGCGAGTACCTCGTGGAACGGCTGCCGGAGGGCGCGGGACCGGCGTTCTCCGCCGTCGTCGGCGGGGGTGAGCTCCTCGATGCGGGTGAGGTCCGGCTCGCACCGGGCGAGTCGTACGCGACCCCCGAGCTGACGTTCGTGTGGTCCGGGGCGGGCCTCGACGGGCTGTCGTCGCGCTGGCACACCGCGCTGCGCGCCCGCCCCGGTCACCCGCGCTCGCCGCGACCGCTCACGCTCAACACGTGGGAGGCCGTCGTCTTCGACCATGACCTCGACCGGCTGCGCACCCTCGCCGGCCGCGCGGCGGAGGTCGGGGCGGAACGCTTCGTGCTCGACGACGGCTGGTTCCTCGGACGGCGGTCCGACGACGCCGGGCTCGGGGACTGGACCGTCGACGAGACGGTGTGGCCCGGCGGGCTGGACCCGATCGTGGATCACGTCCGCGCTCTCGGGATGCAGTTCGGGCTGTGGTTCGAGCCGGAGATGGTCAACCTCGACTCCGAGCTGGCGCGGGCGCACCCCGACTGGCTCCTCGGCCCCGCCTCCGGCCCAGGGCTGCCCGCGCGCCACCAGCACGTGCTCGACCTCGCCAACCCCGCGGTGAGCGAGTACCTGTTCGGGCGCATCTCCGCGCTCGTGGCCGAGCACTCCATCGACTACCTCAAGTGGGACCACAACCGCGACCTGCTCGAGGCCGTGCGGGCTTCGCGTGGGGATGCGCCCGGTGTGCGCGCCCAGACACTCGCCTACTGGGAGCTGCTCGACCGGCTCCGCGCCGCGCATCCAGGGCTCGAGATCGAGTCGTGCGCGAGCGGGGGCGGCCGGATCGACCTCGGTGTCCTCGAGCGCACGGACCGGGTGTGGGCGTCCGACACGATCGACCCCGTCGAACGGCAGTCGATTCAGCGCTGGCTCGGGGTGCTGCTGCCGCCCGAGCTCGTGGGCTCGCACGTGGGCGGGCCGCTCGCGCACACGACCGGGCGGCTCACGGAGCTCAACCTGCGGCTCGTGACCGCCCTGTTCGGCCACGCCGGGATCGAGTGGGACCTGACTCGATGCACCCCGGAAGAGCTCGCGCGGCTGCGCGCGTGGACGGGCCTGTACCGCGAGGTGCGCGGGCTGCTGCACACCGGCGTGACCGTGCGCGCTGACCTCGCCGACCCCTCGCTCCTGCTGCACGGTGTCGTCGCGCCAGACCGGTCCGAGGCGCTCTTCGCGTGGGTGCGCACCACCACGGGCGCGGCGCGCTGGCCCGGGCGCGTGGTGCTTCCCGGCCTCGACCCGGCGCGCCGCTACGCCGTGCGGATCCGCCCCGAGGTGGGCGAGGCGCGCCGGCACCAGAACCCGGATCCGGTGTGGCTCACCGCGGCGACGGGGTTCGGCACCGGGGCCGACGGCGCGGGGACCGGAGCGGGCGCCGCGGGCTCAGGGCCGACGGCGGTGCTCTCGGGCGAGGTGCTCACCGAGATCGGTGTCACGCTGCCGACCCTCGCCGCCACGAACGCCCTGATCCTCCACCTCACCGCGACCCCCGACGCGTCGTAGCCAGCCCTGGTTGACCTCGCCCCGACGCTCACGGCGTAGCTCAGCACCACCCCCGACGGCTCCGACCGGCTCCCCCGACCTCGCACCAGCCCACAACCCGTCCGTCCGCGCACTCCTTGGGGCAGGAGTGACCACGAAACACTGACTCACGGCGTGTCGCCCGGCGTGTCGCCCGAGTTATGTCACTTGCGCACCAAGGAGTGCGCGGACGGTCGCTGGGGCGGCGCGGCAGGGCAGGGCAGGGCAGGGCAGGGGAAATCGTTGGCGCGGGGTCGGGTGCCGGGCCTAGCGTGGCCGGCGGCCGTTCAGCGGGCGCCCGGAATCCTCTGGATCACGGCGTTCCCCCTTGTCGGACCTCTGTACAAGGACACGCGTATCAGTCTGGCTGGCGCGTGCGGTTCAACTCCGCGTCACGGCCGCCGGCCGGTGCACACGGGATCGATGGCTCTGCGGCGAACAGCCCCGCCTCCCGGTCCCGCACCGGCCGGCGGTCCGTGCGCCGATGCACGTCCCCCTGCCCGACCGTCGGGCTCGGGTCACAGAAGGAGGATGGTCACCATGGCCAGGGTCACGGTCCAGTCGTTCCAGCGCGCGGTGCTGCACCAGCGTGGTGCCGAGGCACGCGTGCTCGAGCCGGGCCGCCACCGCTACCGCCGCTTCGGCGCCGTGGTCCGGGTGGTCGACCTGCGCCCGACCGTCCTCAAGGTCTCCGGCCAGGAGGTCCTCACGGCTGACGGTGTGGCGGTCAAGGCCTCGCTCGTCGTCCGCTTCCAGGTGGCCGACGCACTCACCTGGGTCCACTCCAGCGACGCCGACGACGGCGGCCGCGAGCTGCTGCACCTCCAGACGCAGCTCGCCGTGCGTTCCTTCGTCGGCGGGCTCGCCTCGGAGGAGCTCCTTGGTGCGCGGGCCGGCGCGGGCGCGACCCTGACGGCAGCGGTGACCGAGTCCGCGGAGCACCTCGGCGTCGTCGTCGAGGCCGTCGACCTGCGCGACCTGTCCTTCCCGGGCGAGCTGCGCGGGATGTTCGCCAAGGCCGCCGTGGCCCGCCAGGAGGGCGTCGCGGCGCTCGAGCGGGCGCGAGCGGAGACGGCGGCCCTGCGCTCGCTCGCCAACGCGGCGCGCCTGCTGGACTCGACGCCGGGGCTGCGGGAGCTGCGCACCCTGCAGGCCGTCGAGTCCGGTGGCGGGACCGTCGTGCTCAAGGCCGGGAAGTCCGGCGGCTCGTAGTGTGCCCACGAGGCCCGTCGCGCTTCGGCGCGGCGGGCCTCGCGCTGCACCTGCGCATGCGCCTCCGGGTCAGCCCGCCCTGGGCGCACACACGCGTCCGGAGGCGACTCGGCCTGTGGATAACTCCCGCGGGGGACCCGGGGCGGCCACGATTGGCCGTCATGAGCAACCACACCGAAGACAGCAAACTGACCATCGCCCAGTACGCGGCACGGCTGGCCGACGACGAGGCCACACCCGTGCTGCGCACGTGGCGGAAGTTCACGAGGCAGCACACCTGGACCGAGCGTGAACTCTGGATCAACTTCGTCGACGACGGCGAGCCGACCCCGGTGCTGACCCAGCTCGAGGGACTCCCCGAGCGGCCCGACGACGAGGGTGTCGCCGGACTGCTGCACATGTGCAGCCACTTGACGGACGTGCTCGGCCCGGGCTCCTTCGCGTTCCTCCTCGTGCGACCAGGCATGAGTGGCCCGAGCGAGGCGGATCGACTCTGGGCCACACGGCTCCTCGCAGCGGCGAAGGAGGCGGGCATCCCCCTCGAGCCGATCCACCACGCCAACGCGGCCGAGGTGCGGGCGTTCGTCCCGGACGAGCTCGTCGCCCTCGCTTGACATCGGCGCGGCTCAACGGCGCGGCTCAACGGCGCAGCGACTCAGCGGCTCAGCCGCATCGCACGTCCGCGGCCCCGCGACTCAGGCCACGAACACGCAGAACGGGTGCCCCGACAGGTCCGCGAACACGTACAGCGGCTCGTCGGGATCGTCCGTGCGGTCGAGCAGCACCCTGGCCCCGAGCCTGATCGCGCGGTCGTGCTGCCGGGCGAGCTCCTCGGCGTCGGGCACGGTGGTGTCGAGGTGCAGCATCTGTGGGAGGGGGCCTTCCGGCCAGGTCGGCTCGGGCAGGTGCTCGACCTGCTGGAACGCGAGCTCGGTACCGCCGTGGGGATTGCGCAGCACGAGCCAGTCGGCACCTCGCGGGTCCGGCTCGCCGTAGGTCGGCGGTTCGTCCCCGGGGCGGTACTCGAGCCCGAAGAGCGCGCGGTAGAACTCCGCGAGCGCCCTCGCATCCGTCGTGTCGAGCACCACCTGGGCGATCCGGGGGTACGTGTCAGAGGTCATGACGCCACTCCTCGTCGTCGGCGTACGTTGCCTTCCCAGCCTGACGCAGGTGTCCGACGACGGCGAGCGGGGCGTCGCAGCACGCGTCCCGGTGGCCGCCCGGGGCGATGAGTTTCGCCGTCGTCGGCGGTCTGAACGGTGAAGACTGACGGCACCGGGCCGCCAGCGGGAAGGAACCCGATGAAGACGACGACGCCGCACCTCGTGGAGCGCGCCGCCCAGCACACCGTCGGCATCCGCGTGAGGCTGCCGTTCGACGGCATGGATGCCGCCATCCCAGACCTGATCGGCGAGACGGCCGCCTGGCTCGCCGAGCGCGGCATCGCACCGGACGGCCCGCCGTTCTGCCGGTTGCACGTCGTCGACATGAGCGGGCTGATGGAGTTCGAGGTCGGCTGGCCCGTGGCGACCGCGACCGCGGGCGACGGCCGGGTGGCGGCCGGCGAGCTGCCCGCGGGCACCTACGGGACGCTCGTCTACACCGACGCCACCCGGGGCGTCGAGGGCAACGGCGTCCTGATCGGCTGGGCGGAGGACGAGGGCATCGCGTGGGACGCACAGGAAACCCCTGCGGGCGACGCGTTCGTGTCGCGTGTGGAGTTCTTCGTCGACGGGCCCGACGACGACGAGGACCCGACCCGCTGGGACACCGAGCTCTTCATCAAGGTCGCCGAGCCGCCCCGCTAGACCTTGTCGGGCGCGACGCCGTGCACCTGGTCGGCGGGGTACTTCGCCCGGGCGCTGAGCTGCTTGGCACGGGCGGCCGCCATGACGTCGACGTCGAGCACGTCCGCGAGGCGCAGCAGGTAGAGCAGGACGTCGGCGATCTCCTCGCCGATGCGCCCGTGCCGTGCGGGCTCGGCCGCGAGGGCGGGCACCTGGTCGGCGGGGAGCCACTGGAACAGCTCGGCGAGCTCGCCGACCTCACCGACGAGCGCGAGCACGAGCGACTTCGGGTCCTGGAACTTGTCCCAGTCGCGCTCGACGAGGAACTCGCGCATCGAGCGCTGCAGCTCGGCGATCTGGGGCTCGGCGTGCTGGTCCGTCAGCGGGCTCAGGTCTGCGGCGGGCGCGCCCACGGGGTTCGACTCGGTCACGCAGCAACCCTGGCACACGTCGTCGGACCCGAACACCCTGCGGCCTGGCCGAGGCGACCTCCGGACCCTCGCGAGCAGATCGGGACACGGTCCCCGAGCCGCGCCGCGCCGTCCATCTGGTCACGTGCCTCGAGAGGATCGGCTCAACCCCATTGCTCAGATGCCCGATACTTGCGGGGTGAGGTCCGTGACGTGGTAGCCGGTGGCTCGGCGACGCTCGAGGGCGATCGATTTCGCCTCGCAGCCCGGGAGCACGAGTCCCATGCGGACTCGTTGACGGACCGGGCGAGCCTCGAGCACGACGCGGGGACGCGCCATCGACTGCTCGGCGAGGCCAAGGACCATCTGCGGGCGGCCGCGGAGTGCCGTCGGCGCGCGGCGGACTTCGATCGCGGGGCCGTCGGCGAGCTCAAGGTCGCCGAGGCGCTCGCCACCCTCGTGCCTTCCGGGTACTTCCTGCTCACCGACCGGCGCTGGCCAGGCAGCCGCACGGCGCAGATCGACATGATCGTCGTGGGCCCGGCCGGCGTCTTCATCATCGACGCGAAGAACTGGGCGAGCGTCAGCATCGAAGCCAACCGGGTGCTGTGCGGTCAGGCCGATGTCACCGAGGACATCGTCGCCCTCGCCCAGGTGGCCGGGGCCGTCCAGCACGACCTCGCCGAGACGGGACTCGCACCGGGCGAGATCCACACGCTCGTCGCGCTGTGCGGGCGGCGCGGCATCGACCACGATCTCGGTCCGGTGCGGCTGCTCGGCGACGGCGACGTCGTCCGGCACATCGCCGCGCGGGGAGACCGTCTCGACCCGGCGACCGTGGACGCCGTCCTGGTCCGCACGCTCGTGCTCTTCCCGCACGTGGGGCCTCCCGCACCCACGAGTCCCACGGTGGCGGACACGGTGGAGCCGGCCCCGGAATCGCTGATCTCCGAGGAGGAGGTCCGTGCGCACCTCCTCGCGGGCAAGGCCCTCGAACCCATCGAAGCCTGGATGTCCGTGCTCCACCCCGACCAGGCCCGCCTGACGCGCCGGAGCTACGGCGGCCCGGCGAGGGTGCGCGGCCCCGCGGGGACGGGCAAGACCGTGGTGGGCCTGCACCGGGCGGCGTACCTCGCACGCACCCAACCCGGAAAGGTCCTGTTCACGACCTTCGTCCGCTCGCTGCCCCAGGTCATGCGCACGCACCTCCACCGCATGGCCCCGGAGGTCGCGGACCGCGTCGAGTTCACGAGCGTCCACCAGTTCGCCCATCAGGTGCTGAGCCAGCGCGGGGTGCTGTTCACGCTCTCGCCGTGGAAGGCTGCCCAGGCGTGGACGGACGTGTGGCAGAAGGTCGGCCTGCCCGGGCCGCTCGGCCGATCGAGCGCACCGATGCAGTACTGGCGCGACGAGGTGCTCCACGTCGTCAAGGGGCGTGGGCTGCTGCGGTTCGAGGACTATGCCTCCCTCGTGCGCACCGGGCGCGGACAGGGCTTGCAGCTCGAACAGCGCCGAGCGGTGTGGGAGCTGTACGTCGCGTACGCCGAGGAGCTGCGCCGCCAGGGCGTCGTCGACTTCCCGGACCTCGTCCTGCTCGCCGAGAAGGAGCTGCAGCGCGAGCCGCTCGTCGGGTACTCGGCGGTCGTCGTCGACGAGGCGCAGGACCTGTCCTCGTCGATGCTGCGACTGCTGTACGGACTCGTGGGGGACCGCCCCAACGGGTTGCTGCTCATCGGCGACGGGCAGCAGGCGCTCTACCCCTCCGGGTACCGGCTCTCGGAGGTCGGTATCTCCCTCGCGGGGCGCGGTGAGGTGCTGGCGTCCAACTACCGCAACACCCGCGAGATCCTCGAGTTCGCGCAGCGTCTCGTCGCCGGGCTCACGTACGACGACGTCGAGGGTGCCGTGGTCCCCGGCGACACGCCCGCGGTCGTCGAACGCCGCGGACCACGGCCCGTGCAGGTGCGGTTCGGCGACGCACGGGACCGCAACTCCCGCCTCGTGGACCATGTGCGTGCAGTGACGCGCGAGGTGGGGGTGGGCCCGGGCGACGTGGGGGTGCTGTGCCAGTCGCGGCGTACCGCGCGCCTCGTGGGTGACGCCCTCGCAGCGGCCGGGTTCGCGTGGCTCGACCTCGCCGACTACCGGGGCGAGGTGTCGGACCACGTGAAGGTCGGTACGGTGCACCGCGCCAAGGGGCTCGAGTTCAAGCACGTGCTGCTCGCGGACGTGCGGACCGACCAGGTGGAGTCCTCGCTCGCTCCTGAGGACGACGCCGCGCGAGAGAGGTGGGAGCTCGAACGCCGGGCCCTGTACGTCGCGGCGACGCGCGCCCGGGACGGGCTGTGGGTCGCCGTCATGTGAGGGGCGGCCCCCTGGTCTGGCTCGTCGCGATCGCGCTGGCCGTCGTGGTTCTCTACGCGCTTGGTGATGCCACCGAGCTCGGGGACGGCCCTGGCTCCGATCCCGGGACCGCCACCGGGGCAGCACCCACCACGCCGGCCATCGTCGACCTCGCGGCGTGGGAGGCCGCCGACGACGACGCCCCAGGCTGGTCCGACGAGCTCACGCTCCTCGACACCATCGACCGGCGCCCGCGCGAGACCGGCGACGGCTACTCGCGCGAGCAGTTCGGCGAGCGCTGGGCGGACGTCGACGGCAACGGCTGCGACACCCGCAACGACGCGCTCGCCCGCGACCTGGCGGACGTGACGCTGCGTCGGGGCACGTGTCTCGTCCAGTCCGGCACGCTGCACGACCCGTACTCCGGCACCACGATCGACTTCGAGCGCGGGCCGGTGTCCTCCGAGGCCGTCCAGATCGACCACGTCGTCGCGCTGTACGACGCGTGGCGCACGGGCGCCGCCTCGTGGTCGCTCGAGCGGCGCACGCAGCTCGCGAACGACCCGGCCAACCTGGCCGCCGTCGACGGGCCCACCAACTTCGCCAAGGGCCACTCCGACGCCGCGACGTGGCTGCCGCCCAACGAGGGCTACCGCTGCGAGTACGTCGCGGCGCAGGTCCGCATCAAGGCGGCGTACGGTCTGTGGATGACGCCCGCCGAGCACGAGGCCTCCCGCCACGTCCTCGCGGGATGCCCAGCACCCTGACGCAGCTCATTCACGGGAGGCCCAGGGGTCTACGACCCGCCCGCGGGTCGTAGGGCTCGCAGTTGACCACCATGGGGCGCTCGCTCCGGACCGGCTGAGCAGGGGACGTGCAGCCGCGGTAGGGGACGCCGTTGACGTTGATGGACATCGCTGCGGCTCCCGGTCCGGCGCGGGCGCGGCAGCCACCGCACCACCCGGCCATCGTGGCAGAACTCCCACCGGGGAGGGGGGTTCACCGGCGTACGGGCCGCGGGAGGCTCAGCCCGTGTGGTGGCGCCCCACCGGCAGCATGAGGGGCTTGCCGGAGACCGGGTCGGTGATGATCCGGCTCTCGATCCCGAACACCGCCAGCACGTTCTCGGCCGTCAGCACGGCGGCCGGCTCACCGACCGCGTGCACGCGCCCGCCGGCGATCGCGACGAGCTGGTCCGCGTAGCGTGCCGCAAGGTTGAGGTCGTGCAGCACCATGACCACGGTGGTGCCCCGCGCACGGTTGAGGTCCGTGAGCAGGTCGAGCACCTCGACCTGGTGGTTGACGTCGAGGAAGGTCGTGGGCTCGTCGAGCAGCAGCAGGTCGGTGCGCTGGGCGAGCGCCATCGCGATCCACACCCGCTGACGCTGCCCGCCCGAGAGCTCGTCCACGGCCCGGTCCGCGAGGTCCACCGTCTCGGTCGCCTCGAGGGCCTGCGCCACGGCGGCGTCGTCCTCGGCCGACCACCGGGAGAAGATCCCCTGGTGCGGGTGCCGCCCCCGCCCCACGAGGTCCGCGACGGTGATGCCCTCCGGTGCCACAGGCGACTGCGGGAGCAACCCGAGCGTGCGCGCGAGCTGCTTGGCGGGCAGGCGGTGCACGGCCGCGCCGTCGAGCAGCACGTGGCCGCCGCGCGGCGCGAGCAGACGTGACATCGCGCGCAGCAGGGTCGACTTGCCGCACGCGTTCGCGCCGACGACGGCGGTGATCCGGCCGGGTGGCACCACGAGGTCGAGGTCGTCGATGACGAGTCGTTCCCCGTACCCGAGGGTGAGGCGTTCCGCGACGAGTGTGTGCGACTGGCTCACAGCGATCCTCCTGAGCGGTTGCTGCGGATGATGAGGTACACGAGGTAGGGCGCCCCGAGCACGCCCGTGACGACGCCCACCGGGAACCGGGTCCCGAGCAGCCACTGGCCCACGAAGTCCGCCGAGACCACGAGCAGCGCCCCGACGAGTCCCGCGGGGACGAGGAGCGAGCCGTGCGGCCCGACGATGCGCGCGGCGATGGGTCCGGACAGGAACGCGACGAAGGCGATGGGCCCGGCGGCGGCGGTCCCGAAGGCGATGAGTCCCACGGCCGCGACGATGAGGATGACCCGGGTGCGCTCGACGCGCACGCCGAGCGCCGCCGAGGCGTCGTCCCCGAGCCGCAGGGTGTCGAGGTTGCGGGCCTGCGAGAGCAGCACGGGCCCGAGCACCACGAGCGCGAGCGCGACCGTCGTGGCCCGCGACCACGTCATGCCGTTGAGGCTTCCGGAGAGCCACCGCATCGCCTGCTGCAGGTCCCACTCGCCCGCGCGGGACAGGATGTAGGCCGTCACGGCGTCGAGCATCGCCCCGATGCCGATGCCCACGAGGATGAGCCGCGTGCCGACCACGCCCTGCCGGAAGGACAGCACGTACACCAGGAGGGCGACACCGAGGCTCGCGGCGATCGCGATCGTCGACACCTGGCCGTCGGAGAGCCGCAGCACGACGATGGCGAAGGCCGCCGCCGCACCCGCACCGGAGGTGATGCCGATGATGTCGGGGCTCGCGAGCGGGTTGCGGAGCATGGTCTGGAACGTCACACCGCCGAGCCCGAAGGCGAACCCGACGACGACGGCGGCGATGGCCCGCGGCAGCCGCAGCTCGCCGACCGTGAACGACGCCCCGGGCACGTCCTCGCCGAGGATCACGCGCCACACGTCGCTCAGCGGGTAGACGGTGTGGCCGAAGACGAGCGAGGCGACGAACACCGCGACGACGAGGGCTCCGAGAGCGACGATGATGGCCCGACGTCGGCCCGTCCGCCGTCGTCGGCCCTCCGCGACCGACCGGACCGTCTCCTGGCTGGCCGCCCCGACCCGAGCCGTCCCGACGCTCATAGCTCACGCACCTTGTGCCGCCGCACGATCCAGATGAAGAACGGTGCACCGATGAGCGCCGTCAGGATGCCGACCTCGATCTCGGAGGGGCGCGCCACGATCCGGCCGGCGACGTCCGCGGCCACCAGGAGCACCGCACCGCCCACCACGGAGAACGGCAGGAGCCAGCGGTGGTCCACGCCTGACAGCAGCCGGCACGCGTGCGGCACGACGAGCCCCACGAACGCGATGGGCCCCGCGACCGCCGTCGCCGCCCCGCACAGCACGACGGCGCCGAGCGCGGCTGTCGCCCGGGCGAGTGCGACCCGCTCTCCGAGGCCGGCCGCGAGCTCGTCGCCGAGCGCGAGGGAGTTCAGGGAGCGCGCGGAGAGCAGGCTCAGCAGGGCTCCGACGGCGAGGAACGGGACGACCTGGCCGACGGCGGGGAACGACCCGCCACCCACGCCCCCGACCTGCCACGAGCGCAGTGTGCCCGCGATGTCGTTGCGGCCGAGCACGACCCCCATGACGAACGAGGCGAGCGCCGCCGAGGTGGCCGCGCCCGCGAGCGCGAGCTTGAGCGGCGTGGCGCCGCCGCGCCCGAGGGATCCGATCACGTAGACGAAGACGGCGGTGACCGCGCCGCCGAGGATCCCCGCCCAGATGTAGTCGGTGTAGGTCCACATGCCGAACCACGCGACGCCGATCGTCACGGCGAGGGAAGCGCCCATGTTGACGCCGAGGATGCCCGGGTCGGCGAGCGGGTTGCGGGTCACGCCCTGCATGACGGCGCCGGACAGCCCGAGCGCGCCGCCGACCAGCACCGCGAGGAGCGTGCGCGGGATGCGCTTGGTCACGGCTGCCTGCTCGAACGTCTCGGCGCTGCCGCCGAACGCCGCGACGATGTCCGTCCACGCCACGTCGCGCGCACCGATCGCGACCGAGGCCGCCATGACGGCCACGAGCACGACGAGGAGCACGAGGAACCACACGGCGCGCACGCGCTTCGGGCGCCGCACGGTGGCGGCGCCCGAAGCGGTCGGAGCGGTGGTCGTGGCCAAGGGTGACGAGGCTACTGCGACGCGGCAGCCGCGGTCGCGAGCTGGTCCACGTACCAGTCGATGAGGTACGGCAGCTGCAGCGGCGTCGGGTTCGCGGCCGTGGCGTTCGCGCTCGAGCCGTCGAGCAGCACGACCGCACCGTTGGCGATCGCGGGCATGAGCCCGAGCAGCGGGTCGGCCTTGAGCGAGTCGATCATCTCCTGGTCGCCGTAGGTGACGATGACGTCGACGTCGTCGAACGTGTCGGCGTTCTCGGCGCTGACCGATCCGGCGAAGGGGTTGGTGGGGTCCGGCTCGAACGCGGCGATGCTCGCCGGCGTCTGCATGCCGAGGTCGGAGAAGAACTGCACCCGCGTGTCGGCCGGGGTGTAGAAGTTGACGACGCTCAGGTCGCTCAGGTCGACGTGCGTGAGGAACATGACGGAGGACTCCGCGAGGACGGGATGGGCCGCACCCTTGCTCGCGATCAGCCCGTCGAGCTCGGCGATGAGCGCCTCGCCCTCGGCGGGCAGTCCCATGCCGGCGGAGTTGAGCTGGATCATCTCGCGCCACGGCGTGGTCCACGGGGTCTCGGGGAACGCGACCGTGGGGGCGATCTTCGAGAGCGTCTCGTAGTCCTCGGCGCTCAGACCGGAGTAGGCCGCGAGGATGACGTCGGGGTTCGTGTCGGACACGGCCTCGAAGTCGATGCCGTCGGACTCGTCGAACAGCACGGGCACCTCGGCGCCGAGCTCGTCGAGCTTGTCCTTGACCCACGGCAGGAGGCCGTCGCCGTCCTCGTCGGCGAAGTTCGCCGCAGCCATGCCCACGGGCACGACGCCGAGCGAGAGCGGCACCTCGTGGTTGGCCCACGCGACGGTCGCGACGCGCTCGGGCTTCTCGGTGATCGTCGTCGTGCCGAAGGCGTGCTCGATCGTGAGTGGGAACGTGGCGTCCGCGGCGGGGGTCGACTCGGTGGACTCGGTCGGTTCGGGGGCCGGCGTCGAGCCGTCCACGGCCGGGGGTTCGGCACCACCGCACGCGCCCAGGGTGAGGGCGAGCGCGGCGGCGGCCGCGGCGGAGGACAGGATGCGGGTTACGCGCATGGGTCGAGACTCCAACTCTGGGTTGTCTGCTGGGGGCGGGCCGTTCCGCCGGGTACCCGACCACGGTGGTCCGGCACCACTCGCGACCTAACTAAGGTGAGGCTCACCTAACGAGCGTAGTGCAGTTCGCGGCGCCAGAGCAATCGCGCACCGCGACCCCGGCTTCCGACTAAGACCGCCCGCGCTGGCGAGTGGCCTCGTAGAGGGCGACGGCGGCGGCGCTCGCGGCGTTGAGCGAGCTCGCCGCCCCGCCGATGGGGATGCGCGCCGTGACGTCGCAGTGCTCGCGCCAACCGGTGCTCAGTCCGGTCGTCTCGTTGCCGATGACCAGCAGGATCGGCCCGGTCAGGTCCAGGTCGGCGATGTCGACGGTGCCGTTCTCGTCGGTTCCGACGACGGTCACGGGGACGCCAGCCGCACGCCGCTCCTGGACCCAGGTGAGCACCGGCTGGTGGGACGCCACGCGAACCACGGGCACCGCGAACAACGACCCGGTCGAGGCCCGCACCGACTTGGGGTCGTAAGGGTCGGCGCCGTGGCCGGTGATGACGAGGCCGTGACCGCCGAACGCGTCGAGCGACCGCACGATGGTGCCGATGTTGCCGGGCATCGAGGGACGGTCGAACACCATGCCGAGGAAGTCCGCCGCCGCCGGGATGCGGGCCAGGTCGTCCGCGGGCAGCTCGACCACGGCGACGAGCTCGGGCGCGTCCTGCTCCTTGTCGCTCAGCTGGCGCAGCAGCTCCGGAGCCATCGCCACCCGCTCGCCGCCCGCCTGCTCGAGCAGCTCCGCAGCCCACCGGGAGAGGGATCGCTCGGCGTCGTAGAGCATCGCCCGCAGCGGCCAGCCGTGCTCGATCGCGAGGCTGATGGGGCGCACGCCGTGCACCAGGAACTCCCCGGAGCGCTGCCGCTTGCTCCGGTTGCGCAGCAGCGCCTCCCACTGCTGGAACCGCGCGTTGGGACGCGAGACCCGCACCATGGCGACGACGGCTAGAGCCCGAGGACCTGGTTCGGCGTCGCCGAGACCCCGCCGATCGAGCCGTAGCCGAGCTGGCCCCGGAGGTTGTCGCCCCAGCAGTAGACGCTCAGCGAGCCGTCCCGCACCGCGCACACGTGGCGGTTGCCCACCGACACCTGCTTGAAGGTCAACGTGGTGGGCAGCACGTAAGGGGAGTTGTAGCTGACGGTCGTTCCGCCACCCATCTGCCCGAACCCGCCGTAGCCCCAGCAGACGAGGCGCGCCTGGGTGTTGAGCCCGCATGCCGTCCCGGTGAGCCCCCCCACGCTCGAGATCGTGCGGAAGGTGTGCCCGCCGATCACGGCGACCGGCTCGGCGGACGACGCCGGTCCACCCGGGCCGTCTCCCAGCTGACCGAAGTAGTCCGAGCCCCAGCAGTACGCCTTGCCGCCGGCCGTGAGCCCGCACGACTCGGAGAACGAGTCGAAGGTGATGCTTCCGGGCTGCTGCTTCGGCGGATCGTTGTAGGCGTCGGCGGGGCCGATCCCGTTCCAGCACCACCGGTCGCCCGCCGTGGTCAGAGCGCACGTCCGGTTCTGCGTCGCGACGATGTCGACGTACCGGCGGTTCCCGGGCACGAGCACGGGCGAGCTGAAGGCGTACGGCCCCCCACCGGCCGCCTCCCCGGTCTTCTTCATGCCCCAGCACCACGCCTGGCCCGCGGCGGCGATCCCGCACACCTGGTACTGACCCACCGCGATCTTGGAGAACTTCAGCGAGCCGCTCTCCACCTTGGGTGTGGCACGCACCGTGTTCCACTCGCTCGATACCGTGGGTGGGTCGTAGGTTCCCCAGCAGAGCACCCGGCTGTTGGTGTCGATGCCGCACGAGAGGTAGTTCGACGCCGCGACGTCCCGGAACTTCACCGAGGTCCGGACCTTCGTCGGGGTGATGCGGTCCTTCGTGTCCGTGTCGGCGAGCTGCCGATGCTGGTTGGAACCCCAGCACCAGATCTCCTGGGCCGCGGTGAGGGCGCACGTGTGGTGGCCGCCCGACGCCACGACGGGTGGCTCGGGTGCCGGTGGGCCGCCGCAGTCCGCGACGTCGATCGTCACCGCCGCCGAGGCCACGGCCGGCACCTTGCCAGACTTGGCCACCACGGCACGCACTCCGTAAACCCCGGACTCGACGGGCGCGTCGAAGGAGACCTGCACGCTCCCGCTCGCCGTCGTCGTGCCCTTCGCGACCGCTCGCCAGGCACCCCCCGGTGCGGCGAGCTGGATCTGCACCCCGCGCTTGGCGCTGATCGACGTCGACGTCACCGCAGCCTTGAGCGGCTGGTTCGTGCACGCCTGCTTGTCGACCACCACCTTGGCCGACTGCACCCGGGTCGAGATCGACACCGTGGGACTCGTGAAAGCAGCGAGCTTCTTCTTCTTGACTGTCGCCTTGGGGGCCTGGACCCGGACCTTCGCGCTCACGTTGGCCTGCACCGAGAACGTGAACGCCCCCTTGGCCGTCGTCTTGCGAGAGGCAAGGGTCTGCCACTTCTTGCCGGTGTGGGCCTGAAGCCTCACGGTGCGCTTGACGGCGGTGGGCAGCGAGCCCGAGACCTTGACCGTCTGGCCCGCGAAGACCTTGCCCGTGGGGGTCACCTTCGGGGAGACCGTGACCTTGACGGCCTTGGAGCGCACGGTCGCCTTCTTGACGGTGGTCACGAGTCGGAACTGGCTCGTCCCGAGCGCCGGACGCACCGTGAACGCGACGCGCTTCTTCGCGTTGAGCTTCCTCGTGGCCGCCTTGGTCCACGCTCCACCGGGTGTCTTGACCTCGAGCGTGACATTCTGCTTCGCCTTGCCGCCACTGACGGTCCCCGAGATCTTCACGGCCGCGCCCGCGACGGCCTTGCTGGCCGAGCGGGTGATCTTCACCGAGGGCTTGGCGGCCTGCGCGGGTGGCACGGTCGTGGGTACCAGTCCGACGAGGAGCAGCGTGAGTGCCGCCAGGACGGCGACCACCCGTGCCGATGCGACCGCCGTTCGCCTGTGAGCCATGGTTCTACCCTTCGCACTGCGTACGACTCGGACCATGCACGGCGCGCGCCCCGCGACCGCCGCTGCCTCGCGCTCACCCGGGGGACGATCGCCCACCCACGATCCGGCCTGCGCTTGGCGGAACGCTAGCAACGATAGGTCCGACTTGGGCCATAAATCACGGTATGTACCGGCAGAACGGCCAAAGTTCCCCCGAAATGACGAATCGGCCCCCGGATCCACCTGGATCCGAGGGCCGACTCGACCGTGTGCGCGAGGGGGGACTTGAACCCCCACGTCCGTAAGGACACTGGCACCTGAAGCCAGCGCGTCTGCCATTTCGCCACTCGCGCGCGACGCAAGACATTACCACCCGCCACCCGACGCGCCCGCCCCACGTTGGTTGAAGAGTTAGCACCGATATCCGGTCGCAACTCTTCAAGAACCCGCTGGCGGCGGCGGGGCGGCGGCGGGGGCGCGGCGCTGGGGCGGCGGCGGGGCGTCCCGGGGGCCGCGACCGGGCAGTCACAGCACCCATCACCAACCACCCACACCAGTGGGAGGTTTAGGGGAGATTGAGGGCGCGAGTCACGGAACGGTCCCGCGGGCCCCACGGGTAGATACGATCTAGAGCGCGGAAGGAGGTGGGTGCATGGGCATTCTGGACAGGTTCGAGCAGGGCGTCGAGCGCGTCGTCAACGGCGCGTTCTCCAAAGCGTTCCGTTCCGAGGTCAAGCCCGTCGAGCTCGCCTCCGCCCTGCGCCGGGACGTGGACAACCGCGCGGCCGCCGTCGGCGTGGGGCGCACCGTGGTCCCCAACGAGTTCACGATCGAGCTCTCACCCCCCGATCTCGAGCACATCGAGGACTGGGGCGCCGAAGCCCTCGCGGACGAGCTCGCGGCCAACGTCACCGAGCATGCGGCGACCCAGCACTACGCGTTCGTCGGCCCCGTGACCGTCTCCTTCGAGGAGGCCGAGGAGCTCCCCGCCGGGCGCTTCCAGCTCCGCAGCGCCACGGTCCGCGGTGCCGTCGCCCCCGCGGCGTCCGCGGCACCGAGCCCGCGCCACCCGTTGCTCGACATCGACGGTCAGCGCTACCTGCTCACCGGCCCGCTCACCGTCATCGGCCGCGGCAGCGAGGCCGACATCATCGTCGACGACCCGGGCGTCTCCCGTCGCCACCTCGAGATCCGTGTCACGCCCGACGGCGTCGTCGCGACGGACCTCGGCTCCACGAACGGCGTGTTCGTCGAGGGCCACCAGGTGCCCGCGGCGACGCTCGTGGACGGCAACACCATCACGATCGGCCGCACCCGCATCATGTTCTGGACCGGTTCCGACGACGCCCAGGAGGGGTGACCGCGCGCCATGAGCGAGCTGACCGTCACCCTCCTGCGGCTGGGCTACCTCATCGTGCTGTGGCTCTTCGTCCTCTCGACGGTCGGCGTGCTGCGCCGGGACCTGTACGGCACGAAGATCGTGCGCCGGTTGCGTCGCGAGCCCGCGGCGCCCGCGCAGGGGCAGCAAGGAACGGGGCCGACGACGGCGACCCCCGGCGAGCCGGCCCCCGCCCGCCCGGCGCCGGCGCGCACCGGGCCCACCCGCCTCGCCGTGACCTCGGGCCCGCTGCGCGGCACGACCCTCCCGCTCGCGAGCTCGGGCATCCTCATCGGTCGCGCACCGGCGTGCACCCTCGTGCTCGACGACGAGTACACCTCCTCACGCCACGCCCGCGTGTTCCCGCAGTACGGCGAGTGGTACGTCGAGGACCTCGGATCGACCAACGGCACGTTCGTGGACGAGATGCGGATCATCGAGCCCACCGCGGTGCCGCCCGGCGTGCCCGTGCGGGTCGGCCAGTCGACGCTGGAACTCCAGAGGTAAGGGACACCACGCTTCCGTGACGATCGCCCTGCGCTACGCCGCTCGCTCCGACGTGGGCCTCGTGCGCGCCAACAACCAGGACTCCGGCTTCGCCGGCCCGCACCTGCTCATGGTCGCCGACGGCATGGGTGGCCACGCGGGCGGCGACGTCGCCTCGAGCATCGCGGTCGCGACGATGGCACCCCTCGACGAGGAGGCGCACGGCCCGGACCAGGCGCTCAGCGAGCTCGACCGCGCGCTCCACGAGGCCCAGTCCGCCCTGCTCGCCCGCGCCAAGGAGGAGCCCAAGCTCAAGGGCATGGGTACGACCGTCACGGCCCTCATGCGCGCCGGTAACAAGCTCGTCATGGCGCACATCGGCGACTCGCGCGCCTACCTGCTGCGCGGCGGCGAGCTCGTCCAGATCACGTCGGACCACACGTTCGTCGAGTACCTCGTCCAGACGGGTCGCATCACCCCGGAGGAGGCGGACGTCCACCCGCAGCGCTCCGTCGTCATGCGCGTGCTCGGCGACCACGACGTCGAGATCGTCCCGGACCTGTCGGTGCGCGAGGCGCGCGCGGGCGATCGTTGGTTGCTGTGCTCCGACGGGCTGTCGGGCGTGGTCTCGGGGGACACGCTCAAGGAGGCGCTCGACACGATCGCCGACGTCGACGAGTGCGCGGACCGGCTCATCCAGCTCGCGCTGCGCGGCGGGGCCCACGACAACGTGACCCTCATCGTGGCCGACGTCGTCGACCTCGACACGCTGCCCGACGGCGCCGGCCCCAGCACGGCACGCATCGTCGTCGGCTCGGCCGCGACGATCCGCACCCCGCCCACGGTCGCGAAGGACGGGCCCGCGGCACGGGCCGCGGCGCTCGCGCGGGGGACGAAGCAGGTGTCCGACGACGACGAGCTGGTCGAGGAGGCCGACCCGCCCGGGCGCACGTGGCTGCGTGTCCTGACGTGGCTCGCCGGCGTCGCCCTGCTCGCGGGCGTGGCGTGGGCCGGGTACGCGTGGACGCAGACGCAGTACTTCGTGGGTGCGCACGACGGGCAGGTCTGGGTGTTCCGGGGCATCCCGCAGCACATCGGCACGCTCGAGCTGTCCACGCCGATCGAGACGAACGGGCAGGACGTCGACGCGCTGCCCGACAACGTTCGCGAGCGCGTCGAGCAGACGATCGCGGCGACGTCGCTCGACAACGCCCGGGAGATCGCCGCCAACGCGGCTGCGGCCGCCGTGCCACCCGCCCCGACGCCGACGCCGAGCCCTTCCCGGACCGTGCCCCCGCCACCGGCGACGGACGACGCCACGAGCGACCCCGACCCCTCCCCGCCCGAGCCCACCGGGTCCCCCTGATGGCGACGGTCGCCGAGCACACGGTGCGCCCACGCCGGGGCGCGGAGCTGGGGCTGCTCGCCGTCGCGGTGCTCCTGGGCGCCGGCGCGTACGCGATCATCGGCCTCAACGTCACGGGCGAGCTTCCCGCCAACACGCGCAACTACTCGCTCGGCCTCGCGGCGCTCGCCGTCGGCGCCCACTTCGTGCTGCGGTGGCGCGCGCCGTACGCGGACCCCGTGATCCTCCCCGTCGCGGTCGCGCTCAACGGCATCGGCCTCGCGATGATCTACCGGCTCGACCTCGCGACACGCAACAACGACATCCCCGACACGTTCGCCTCGCGCCAGCTCGCGTGGACGACGTTCGGCGTCGTGCTCGCGTGCCTCGTCCTCGTGTGCCTGCGCGACCACCGCACGCTGCGCCGCTTCACCTACACGGCGATGCTCGTGGCGCTCGCGTTCGTGCTGCTGCCGCTCGTCCCGGGGCTCGGGCGAACCATCAACGGCGCGCGCATCTGGATCCACATCGGCTCCCAGTCGCTGCAGCCCGCCGAGTTCGCCAAGATCGCCCTCGCCGTCTTCTTCGCCGGCTATCTCGTGACGAACCGGGAGACGCTCGCGCTCGCCGGGCCGCGACTGCTCGGCATGCAGCTCCCGCGCTGGCGCGACCTCGGCCCCATCCTCGTCGTGTGGGTGTTCTCGCTCGCGATCCTCGTGGTCCAGCGCGACCTCGGCACGTCACTGCTGTTCTTCGGCCTGTTCGTCGCGATGCTCTACCTCGCCACGGAGCGCATCTCGTGGATCGTGATCGGCCTCGCGCTCTTCGTGGGCGGGGCGAGCCTCGCGGCGGCGAGCTTCTCCCACGTCGGGGCGCGCTTCAACGCGTGGCTCCACGCCTTCGACCCCGAGGTGTTCGACGCCGCGTTCGGTGGCTCGGGCCAGCTCGTGCGCGGGCTGTTCGGCATGGCGAGCGGCGGCCTGTTCGGCACCGGGTGGGGCGAGGGCCGCCCGCAGCTCGTGCCGTACGCGGAGTCCGACTTCATCATCGCCTCGCTCGGCGAGGAGCTCGGGCTCACGGGTCTCATCGCGATCCTCGTGCTCTACCTCGTGCTCGTGCAGCGCGGCCTGCGCACCGCGATCGGCGTGCGGGACGGCTTCGGCAAGCTGCTCGCCGGGGGACTCGCGTTCACGATCGCGTGGCAGTGCTTCGTCGTCGGCGGCGGCGTGACCCGGCTCATCCCCCTCACGGGCCTCGCGATGCCGTTCCTCGCGTACGGCGGCTCCGCGCTGCTCGCGAACTGGATCATCGTGGCCCTGCTGCTGCGCATCTCCGACTCCGCGCGCCGGCCGGCACCCACGGCGTCGTCGCCCCTCGTGCTCGGCCCCGAGCCCGTGGCCGCCACCCCGCCGGAGGACGGTGCCGACGGCGACCTCCCGCCCGACGTCGGTTCATCGGACGACGACGGCGACCTCGCGAGCGACGACCAGCCCACGCAGATCGTCCGCGGGCTCGGGGGTGATCGCCGGTGAACACCCCCGTGCGTCGCCTCGCGACCGTCGTGCTCGCGATGTTCCTCGTGCTCATGGCCTCGGCGAGCTGGGTGCAGTTCGTCCAGGCGCCGAGCCTCAACGCGGACCAGCGCAACGTGCGCACGCTCTACAACGAGTACGGCAACTTCCGTGGCCCCATCGTCGCGGGTGGCGACTCGGTGGCCGTCTCCGACCCCGTCGACGACGCGTTCGGCTACCAGCGCTCTTACCCCGAGCCCGAGGTCTACGCGGCGGTGACGGGGTACTACTCCGTCGTGTTCGGGCGCACGGGGCTCGAGCTCGAGACGAACGACCAGCTCACGGGGCGCGCCGACTCGCTCTTCTGGACCCGGCTGCAGGACCTCCTCACGGGGCGCCGCCCGCAGGGCTCGGCCGTCGAGACGACGATCATCCCCGCGGCCCAGGAGGCCGCGTTCCGGGCGCTCGGCGACCAGCGGGGCGCCGCCGTCGCGATCGACCCGCAGACGGGGGCGATCCTCGCGCTCGTCTCGACACCGTCCTTCGACCCGAACGTGCTCGCCGGCCACAACACGGCCGTGGTCAACGAGGCGTACCGGGCGCTCAACAACGACGGGGACCGACCGCTCGTCAATCGCGCGATCGGGGGCGACACGTACCCTCCGGGCTCGACGTTCAAGCTCGTCACCGCGGCAGCGGCCCTCGAGGCCGGGCTCGAGCCCGGCGACGAGGTCTTCGCCCCGCGCGAGCTCGACCTGCCGCTCACGAGCGCCACGGTGTCCAACTTCGGCGGTGCCGCGTGCGACTCGGGCGACACGACGACGCTCTCCAACGCGATGCGCGTCTCGTGCAACACGGCGTTCGCCCAGCTCGGCCTCGACCTCGGTGACGAGGCGCTGCGCCGCCAGGCGGAGGCGTTCGGCTTCGCCCAGCCGCTGCGCGTGCCTCTGCGCGTCACGCCGTCGAGCTTCCCCGCCGACCCGGACGCCCCGCAGACGGCGCTCTCCGCGATCGGCCAGTTCGAGGTCTCGGCGACGCCGATGCAGATGGCGATGGTCTCCGCGGCGATCGCCAACGGCGGCGTGCAGATGCAGCCCTACCTCGTCGAGCGCGTACGCACGGCCGACCTCGACGTCGTCGAACGGGCCAACCCGACCGAGCTGCGCCGCCCGATCTCCGCGGGAACCGCGAGCGCGCTGCGCGAGATGATGATCGAGGTGGTGCGCTCCGGCACGGGTCAGTCCGCGCAGATCAGCGGGGTCGAGGTCGCCGGCAAGACGGGCACGGCCCAGCACGCGAGCGGCGAGGACCCGCACGCGTGGTTCACGGGGTTCGCTCCCGCCGAGAACCCGCAGGTCGCCGTCGCCGTCGTCGTCGAGCGGGGCGGGTCGATCGGCTCGGAGGCGACGGGTGGGCGGGTCGCCGCCCCGATCGCCCGCGCGATCATGCAGGCGGTGATGGACCGGTGAAGCCCGACGTCGGCGTCGCCCTGCAGGGCCGCTACCGCCTCGACCGCAAGATCGCCGTGGGCGGCATGGGCGAGGTGTGGGTCGCGCACGACATCGCCCTCGCCCGGGACGTGGCCGTCAAGGTGCTGCGCGAGGAGTTCGCGGGCGACCCCGGCTTCCTCGAGCGCTTCCGCACAGAGGCCCGCAACGCGGCGCGGCTCGCGCACCCCAACATCGCCCAGCCCTACGACTACGGCGAGGTCGAGGGCTCGGGCTTCATCGTCATGGAGCTCGTGCCGGGCGAGCCCATGAGCGACCTGCTCGCCCGTGAGCCCGTACTACCCCTCGACCGGCTGCTGCCGATCCTCGCCCAGACCGCCCGCGCCCTGCACGCCGCGCACGTCGCCGGGGTGGTGCACCGCGACGTCAAGCCCGGCAACATCCTGCTGGGGCCGAGCGGGCGCGTGAAGATCACCGACTTCGGGGTCTCGCTCGCGACGAACCAGATCTCGCTCACCGCGACGGGCATGGTCATGGGCACCGCCCAGTACCTCAGTCCCGAGCAGGCGCTCGGCCGGCCCGCGACGCCGTCGTCGGACATCTACTCCCTCGGGGTGGTCGCCTACGAGGCGCTCGCCGGCAAGCGCCCGTTCACGGGCGACTCGGCCGTCGACATCGCCGTCGCCCACGTCAACCGGCCCGTACCGCCGCTGCCACGCCGGGTCGACGGCGAGATGGCCACGCTCGTGATGCGCATGCTCGCCAAGGACGCCGCGGAACGGCCGCGCTCGGCCGCGTCGCTGGCCCGGACGTTCGACGAGATGGTCGCCGCGACCCCGCCCGGGGGGATCCCCGCCGTCGGGATGGTCACGACGGGCCTCGCCCAGGTGTCGGGCGCGTCCGCCGCGTCGCCGACGACGCCGGCCCCCGGGGTGGTCGCGACACCCGAGCCCGAGATGACCCCGGACCCCTCGGACGCCGTCGTCGTCGCGAGCTCCGTCACGGAGTTCGAGTTCGCGCCGTCGGTGTTCCCGGCCCCGCCCACCTACCCCCCGCGGCGTGAGCTGCGGCAAGCCCCGCGCCCCGCGCGCACCATCACTCGGCAGCGCCGGGGCATCACCTGGCCGCTGCTCGTGCTCGTGATGCTGCTGCTCGCGATCCTCGGTGCGGCGGTCGCGGATAGGATGTCCAAGGCTGTGCCTAGCGACACGGCCCCGAGCAGCATGTCCGCAACAAGTCTCACCTCGTCGATCGCGAAGGACACCTAGTGGCGCAGGACGAACCCCGCATCCTCGCCGGCCGTTATCAGGTCGGCGAGCTCATCGGTCGTGGCGGCATGGCTGAGGTCCACATCGGGCACGACACCCGGCTCGGCCGCACGGTCGCCATCAAGGTGCTGCGCTCCGACCTCGCGCGCGACCCGTCCTTCCAGGCGAGGTTCCGGCGCGAGGCGCAGGCCGCCGCCGCGCTCAACCACCCCGCGATCGTGGCCGTCTACGACACGGGCGAGGACGTGTTCCTCGACCCCAACGGCGTGCAGCAGCACGTGCCGTTCATCGTCATGGAGTACGTCGAGGGCCACACGGTCCGCGACATCCTGCGCGACGGCCACGCGGTGCCGATCGAAGAGGCGATCGAGATCGTCGTCGGAGTGCTGTCCGCGCTCGAGTACTCACACCACGCGGGGATCGTCCACCGCGACATCAAGCCCGCCAACGTCATGCTCACGCCCACCGGCGCCGTCAAGGTCATGGACTTCGGCATCGCACGCGCCGTGGCGGACTCCGGCGCGACGATGACCCAGACGCAGGCAGTCATCGGCACCGCCCAGTACCTGAGCCCCGAGCAGGCGCGCGGCGAGACCGTGGACACCCGCTCCGACCTGTACTCGACGGGCTGCCTGCTCTTCGAGCTGCTCACGGGTCGTGCACCGTTCGTGGGCGACTCGCCCGTGTCCGTCGCCTACCAGCACGTGCGCGAGGCGGCCCCCGTGCCGAGCACGCTCGCCTCCGACGTGCCCGAGGTGCTCGACCGCATCACGCTCAAGGCCCTCGCCAAGGACCGCGAGTCGCGCTACGCGAACGCCGCCGACTTCCGCGCCGACCTCGAGTCCGCCGTGCGTGGCGGCATCGTGTCCGCGCCGCCCGCCTCCGCGTACGCCGCGGGAGCCACGACCCTCACCCCCGTGGTCGACGAAGGCCCCGCCGCGACGCAGGTCTTCGCGCCGCAGCCGCCCGCGACGGCGCCGACCCAGGCCTTCACCCCGGGTGCCGGCATGCCGTGGGCCCCGACGCAGCCGGGCACCGAGGCGACCCCGCTGGTCGAGGACGACGAGGACGACGAGGAGGGCATGCGCCCGTGGCTCATGTGGACGCTCATCGGCGTCGCCGTGGCCGCCGTCATCGGCATCATCTTCCTGTTCATGTCGCAGGACCGCGAGCCGCCGGACACCTCGGTGGCCGTGCCGCCGCTGCAGAACATGACCCAGGAGCAGGCGCAGGAGGCGCTCGGAGCCGTCGGACTGCGCATGAAGTGGCTCCCGGAGCCGCACGACACGGTCGACGTCGACCTCGTCACGCGCTCCGACCCGCCCGCCGGGGAGAGGGTCGAGCCGGACACCGAGATCGACGTCTACTACTCGACCGGACCGTCCGAGCTCCAGGTCCCCGACGTCGAGGGCGAGGAGCAGGACCGCGCCGTGGAGATCCTGGGGGAGCACGATCTGCGGATCTCCCGGTTCGAAGCCCGGGACGAGCCAGGTGTCCGGGCCGACGTGGCCGTCGGTACCGACCCGCCCGCCGGCACCTCGGTGACGACGGGCAGCTCCGTGGTCCTCCTCGTCGCGACGGGACTCGTGAACCTCGAGGACCTCCTCGGTGCGACCGAGGCCGAGGCGGAAGAGGTGCTGCGGCACCTCAGGCTGACCTTCAGCACGTCCGAGGAGGAGACCGACGAGTACGAGCCCGGCCGCGTCTCGTGGCAGAGCCGCGCACCGGGTCTCGTACCCTACGACTCGCACATCGAGCTCCGGATCGCCGTCGAGCCCGTCCCGACGACGACCGTCATCCCCGACAACATCATCGGCATGTCCTTCGAGGACGCTCGCGACCGGCTCGAGGACCTCGACCTGCGTGTGCGCTCCCGCGAGGAGGAGAGCGACCAGCGGCCCGGTACCGTGCTCTACTCCGAGCCCGGCGTCGGCACCGAGGTGGACCTCCGCTCGACCGTGACGCTCGTCATCGCCAGGGAGCCTGAGCCCGAGCCGCCGCCGGAGACCGAGACGCCGGAGCCCCCGCCGGGCGACGACGGCGAGGGTGATGGCGGCGGTCAGCTGTTCGGCCAGGCCGCGAGCCCCGCGACCCCGGACACCCGCCGCCCCGCCGCCCGCCGCAAGGCCTAGCCACACCCAGCAGCCGCGCCCCCGGCGCGCGGGTGATGGCTAGGTCAGGTGGACCAGAGGGTGGAGCCCTTCGGCGCGAGCGACCGCGCCGTCGTCCCCGCACACGGCGAGCCAGTTGGCGAGCAGGCGGTGCCCGCCCTCGGTGAGCACGGACTCGGGGTGGAACTGCACGCCGTGCAGCGGTAGCTCCCGGTGCGCGAGCCCCATGACGATCCCGCCCGCGGTGCGCGCCGTGACCTCGAGCTCGTCGGAGAACGTGCCGTCGACGACGGCGAGCGAGTGGTACCTCGTGGCCGTGAACGGCGAGGGCAGCCCGTCCAGGACGCTCGCACCGGAGTGCTCCACGGGGCTCGTCTTGCCGTGCATGAGCTCGGGTGCGTGCGTCACGGTCCCGCCGAATGCCTCACCGAGGGCCTGGTGGCCGAGGCACACCCCGAGCATGGGGGTACCGGTACGCGCGCACTCGGCGATGACCTCGAGCGAGGCACCGGCCTCGGCGGGCGTGCCGGGCCCGGGAGAGACGAGCACGCCGTCGTACTCCGCGACGTCACGCGTGTCCACGACGTCGTTGCGGACCACACGCGTCTCGGCGCCGAGCTGGTCGAGGTAGCCGACGATCGTGTAGACGAACGAGTCGTAGTTGTCGATCACGAGGATGCGGGCCATCACTCACCTACCGTCAACTGGTTGAAGGGCATGAGCGGCGCGATCGCCGGGAACGCCCACGTGAAGAGGGCGCCGACGACGACGAGCGCGAGCACCACCGTCATCACCGCGCGCACCCACGTGGGCCCGGGAAGGTGCCGCCAGATCCATCCGTACATCATGCGCCTCCTGCGAGCTCGGCCGGGATCCCGTCCGCCGTCCACGCCCAGTACTCCATGACCCCGTGCACGATGTACCGCTCGCGCAACGAGAACATCGGGTGGCACGACGTGAGCGTGATGAAGCGTTCCGTCGGCTCCGCGCCGATGTCGCCCGGCACGGGAGCGACGACCTCGACCTGGCGCGGCAGCACGATGAGGTGCTCGGTGACGCGGTAGACGTACCAGACCTCCGTGGTCCGCACGACGATCGAGTCGCCCACCTCGAGCTCGGCGATCTGGTTGAACGGCTTGCCGAACGTGACACGGTGGCCCGCGACGGCGAAGTTGCCGAGCTCGCCGGGGAGCGCCGAGTGCGGGTACCACCCGATGCCGAGCTCGTCGAGCGTGCCGGAGCGCGTGACGCCCTCGCTCACGGTCCGCTCCCAGCCGTCCCCGAACCGGGGCACGATCATGGTCGCGAAGGTCTCCGACGGACCCGGGCGGTCCACGACGGGCGGCTCGCCGCTCTGGGGTCGGGCGATGCCGTCGTCCGACAGGTCCGGGACGGGTGTGGCCCACCCGAGGTCGGCGAGCATCCCCACCTGGGCGCGCTCGGCGACGACGTCGGTCCACCACAGCTGCCACACCACGAACAGCCCGAGCACCACACCGGCCGTGATGAGCAGCTCCCCGAGCACCCCCGTGGCCGCGGCCGCCACCTTGCGCGCGCTCACCGCCCGGCCGCCTGGGCGCCGGCGGCGTCGGGGTCAACCGCGGCGAAGACGTCGACGTCGTCGGGCACGCGCGCGAAGCGCAGCTCACCGCCGCCCTCGTGCGCGGGCAGCTCGAGCTGGCTCGGTCCGCTCACGGACCAGCCGAGGCCCACGGCGTTGGCCCACTCCCGATAGGTCCCGACGGCGGGCGAGGCATCGAGGGCGGCGCGCAACGCCTCGGGATCACCGATCGCCTGCACGGAGTACGGCGGGGAGTGGACCTGACCCTCGAGGAGCAGCACGTTGCCGACGCAGCGGACGGCCGACGTCGACACGATGCGCTGCCCCTGGATCGCCATCGCCTCCGCGCCACCGGCCCACAGGGCGTTGATGACGGCCTCGAGGTCCTGCTGGTGCACCACGAGGTCGTCGGGGTGCACACCGGGCGGCTGGGGTGCGTCGGCGGGGGCGTCGTCGAGCGTGACGGTCAGGCCGGGGCCGGTCACGGGCGTGCGTCCGGCCATGACGGCGGCGACCTGCACCTGCGGGCTCGCTCCCGGGCGCGACGCGTCGAGCTCGTCCGTGAGCGCGTCGACCTCGGTGCGCAGGGCCTCGGCGTCGGCCGTGAGCTGGCGCACGAGCTCGGTCTCCTCCGCCACGAGGCCGGCCAACCCGCCGTCGTGCCGCGCCACGTTCTCGCGCGAGACCTGGCTGTTGACGGCGAAGAGCAGGCCCGCGAGCGCGAGCACGGCGACGAGTGCGAAGCTCGTTCGCGGCCGCCGGACGCGCACCCGTTCTCGCCGTTCGCTCATGCCATCCTCCGGACCTGCCGCCTGGAGCCACTACGCTAGTTCACACGCCGCCGGGTCGATGCACAGATTCCCCGGCACGCCGGACAGGAGCCCGCCGCAGTGCCAGAGTCGAAGAGCCGCAAGAAGGCCTCGTACACCCCGCCGCCCGAGAGCAAGGCGCCCCAACCGAACCCGGCGTGGTTCGTCCCGACGATGCTCTCGCTCATGGGCGTGGGGCTCGTCTGGATCGTCGCGACGTACGTGTTCAAGGCCGAGTACCCGATCCCGGGCATCGGCAACGCCAACCTCATCGTGGGCTTCGTGCTGATCCTTACGGGGTTCGGCATGATGACGCGCTGGCGCTGAGCCGCCCGCCGTCGTCCACCGGGGTTATCCACCGTGTGGATAACTACACGGGTGTAACTCCACAGGTGTGAGCAAGCCTGGGGACAACTACAGGAGCATGCGCAGGTACTCGGCGTAGCCGGGGCCGAGGAGGGCCTCGGTCGCGGAGAACCGCCACAGGGCCAGGGCGACGAGGGCGACGACGACGGCGCCCACCGCGACCCAGCTCACGAGCTGGCGCCGCTCCTTGGGCGCGAACGCGAACGCGGCACCGAGCGCCGCACCGACGACGAGCCCGCCGAGGTGGCCCTGCCACGACACGTTCGGCACGACGAAGCCGAACACGGCGTTGATCGCGAAGAACACGAGGATCTGGGAGACGTTGCGGTCCAGGCGACGCAGCACGATCAGCAGCGCTCCGAAGAGGCCGAACACGGCTCCCGACGCGCCGATCGTCGCCGTGACGAACGCGGCGCTGATCCCGAGCTCGGTGCCCTGCGTCTCGAGCGGGGGCGACAGGAGCAGGACGGCGACCGAGCCGCCGAGGGCCGCCGTGACGTAGAGCCCCACGAAGCGCGCACGGCCGAGCAGCTCCTCGAGGAACGGCCCCACGAGCCACAGCAGGTACATGTTCGCGGCGATGTGGAAGAACTGCGACTGGCTGTGCAGGAACGCCGACGTCAGGAAGCGGTAGGGCTCGATCCCGGCGAGCGCCGGCACGAAGCCCAGGTCGTACCAGAGTCCGTCGATCGCGAACTGGGCGACGAACATCGCGACGCACAGCCCGATGATCGTGTAGGTCACGACCGGCGGGCCGCCCCGGAGCCTGGCCCCGAGCGCGGAACGTGTCGGGGCGACGCTCGCCTCGCGGACGCAGTCGACGCACTGCACGCCCACGGGCGCCTGGACCTGGCACTCGGGACACGTGGGCCGCCCGCACCGCTGGCAGCGCACGTAGGAGACGCGGTCCGGGTGCCGCGGGCACACCGGGGTCTCGCCCGGTGCGCCCGCGACGGGGTCCTGGAAGGCCATCGCGGTGAGGTCTCAGTCCTCGATGGTGACCGAGTTGATGACCACGTCCGTCACGGGACGGTCGCCGGGGCGCGTCGGCGTCGTCGCGATGGCGTCGACGACGGCCCGTGAGGCGTCGTCGGCCACCTTGCCGAAGATCGTGTGCTTGCCGTTGAGGTGCGCCGGCGTGGTCACGGTGATGAAGAACTGCGAGCCGTTCGTGCCGCCCACCTGACCGGTGATCGGGTTGAGGCGCTTGCCCGCGTTCGCCATGGCGAACAGGTAGGGCTCGGAGAACGTGAGCTCGGGGTGGATCTCGTCGTCGAACGCGTAGCCCGGGCCGCCCGTGCCGGTGCCGAGCGGGTCGCCGCCCTGGATCATGAAGCCGGCGATGACGCGGTGGAAGATGACGCCGTCGTAGAGCGGCGCGTTGGACTCGGCGCCCGTGGTCGGGTCCGTCCAGGTCTTGGTGCCCGTCGCGAGCCCGGTGAAGTTGGCGACGGTGGTGGGGGCGTGGTTCGGGAACAGCTCGATGCGGATGTCCCCGGCGGAGGTGTGCAGAGTTGCGAACATACACGCCATCCTTTCATGCCGTCCTCTCACGCCGACGACGAGGTCCCATGGGCAATCTCCCCAGGTCGGTGGCAGAGTGGTGACCAGGAACAAGTGCCCGCCGAGTAAGGGGAGACCAATGTTCGACAAGATCCGCCACGCCGCCGCAGAGCAGCTCGAGCCCGAGGTCCTGGGCGACAAGGCCGCGAAGGCCGCCGCGAGCGCCAAGGAAGCCGCGAGTCACGCCAAGGACTGGAGCGAGCCCAAGGTCGAGGCCTTCCTCGAGTGGTTCGTGCCCCGCCTCGAGAAGGCCTACCAGGAGGGCGTGAAGGCCGCCGCCCCGCGCGTCGAGAAGGCCGCGTCCAAGGCCGGCCCCGTGATCGACACGGCGCACGACAAGGTGGTCGACGAGCTGCTGCCACGGCTCGTGGCCGCCGTCAACGCCGCCGCGGCGAACGCCGACGCGACCGCGGACAAGATCGCCGAGGCCGCCCAGGAGGCCGCCGCGAAGGTCGAGAAGGAGCAGAAGGGCTCGAGCGCCGGGGCGAAGGCGTTCTGGATCAGCGCGGCCGCCGCGGCCGGTGTCGCCGCCTTCGTCGCGTGGCGCCGCTCGCAGCCCCAGCACGACCCGTGGGCCGAGCCGTGGGACGAGGACGACGAGGACTTCACGGCCGAGATCAAGCACAGCGTGGGCGACGCCGCCGAGACGCTCGGTGAGGTCGCGGGCACGGCCGTCGCCAAGGGGCGCGAGGCGACCGCGAAGGCAGCGGAGCTCGCCGCCGAGGCCAAGGAGAGCGTCGACGAGCTCGTCGACGAGGCGAAGGACAAGGTGAAGAAGGCCACGACCCGGCGCAAGCCCGCCGCCGCGGTGTCCGACACCGAGTCCGACATCGAGGCCGGCGCGGAGGCCGCAGCCAAGACCGCCGCCAAGACGGCCAAGCCCGCCCGGCCCACGACCGGCCCCGCCGTCCCGTCCACCTCCACCGACGACTAACCCCTCGCCGATCCCAGTCCCCGCGCCCGCTCACCCGTCCGGTGCGCCTCCCCGGCTCGCCCCTCGGTCGGTCCCGCCGGGCGCGTGATGGTGAACGACTACGTGTGTCACACGCACGCAATCGTTCAGCGTCATGCTGGGCGGGGCGGGGCGGGGCAGGTGGTCGTGTCGCGAGCGGGGGCGCGCTTTCAGGTGCGCGGTTGCTGTTGGGGCACGGTCGTGTCGAGGTTTGGTGAGTGACCCGATCGTGACCTGAAGATCCCGGCCACGAGGGCTCGCGGGCTGCTAGTAGTGGTCCATGAGAAACCAACGATGGTTCGCAGGGGCACTCCTTCTCGCACTGGCCGTGGCCGGTTGCTCGTCCGGGGCGGAGCCGTCGTCGGCGCCCGAGGCCGAGATGGCGTCGCAGGGTCGGGACTCGGCGGCCGACGCCGGCGGGGAGTACGCCGAGGAGGACGGCATCGACCGCACCTCGGACTCGCAGGAGCCGCAGTACGTCATCACCGAGGGCTACATGACCGTGGTGGTCGACGAGCCGACCCTCGCCTCGCCCGCCGTGACCGAGATCGTGCGGCGCGCGGGCGGGTACGTCGAGTCGCGCTCGGAGCAGGCGCCGACCGACGGACGCGCGGGCCGGGCCTCGCTCGTGCTGCGGATCCCGGCGACGGCGCTCGACGCGACCCTCGCCGAGATCGAGGAGCTCGGCGAGCTCAGCACCCGGGAGACGTCCGCGACCGACGTCACGCTCGCGGTGACCGACCTCGACGCGCGGATGGAGGCACTCGAGACCTCGATCGACCGGCTGCTCGCGATGCTCGCGGACGCCCAGCGCACCGAGGACCTCATCACGATCGAGCGCACGCTCCAGGAGCGCCAGGGCGAGCTCGAGTCGCTGCGGGCGCAGCGCACGGTGCTCGGCAACCGGGTCTCCCTCGCCACGATCGAGGTCACGCTCACGACCGACCCGCCGCCACCCACCGTGGGACCTGGCGGGTTCTGGCCCGGCGTGCTCGCCGGGTGGAACGCCCTCGTCGACACGCTCCGCGGGGCGGCCGTCGTCATCGGCATCCTGCTGCCGTGGGCGATCTTCTTCGGGCTGCTCACCGTGGCCGTGGTGCAGATCGTGCGCCAGTTCCGGCGTCGTCGCCCCCCCAAGCCGCGCCCCGTGGCGCCGAACCCGTACGGCGCCACGCCGCCGCCTCCGGCACCGCACCTCGCGGCCCAGGCACCCGTGTCGCCCGAGGGCCAGCAGGCGCGGGACGGCGCCTAGCGCGCCGAGGGTGGTGGTTCAGTCGAGCGTGGCCGACGACGACGGCACCCCGGGTTCGATGCGGAAGCTCGCCGCACCGCCCCCGGCGCGCACCTCGTAGTCACCGAACCAGCCGGTGACCTCGAGGCCGCCGTCGTCGTCCGTCTGCATCGTCGTGGGGGCGAGCCACCACTCGCCGCGCACGAGCGAGCGCAAGGCGTCGTAGCCGGGCTTCGGGGTGCCGTCGGCACGCACGAGGCCGCCCGGGGCGTTGAGCCAGCCGCCGTCCTCGAGGCCCCAGTAGGTGATCGACTCGACGGCGGGGTGCGCGAGCAGCGTGCGGTAGTGGCGCACGAGCTCGTCGGCCTGGCGCGCCTCGCCCTCGGGCGTCGAGGGCCACTCGGTCACCTGGTGGTCGTTGAGGTCCACGATCTCGGCGGGCATGAGCTCACCCGAGAGCAGGGTCGACTCCGTGAAGTGCAGCGGCAGGCCGTAGCGCGCGAAGCGGTCGAGCACGCGCTGGGTCTTCTCCTCGCCCCAGTAGCCCTGGTGCATGTGGCTCTGCACACCGAGCACGTCGACGTCGATGCCCGCCTCGAGCACGGCCTCGATGAGGCACTCGTACCCCGTGGAGGTGTCGAAGTCGTTGAGCAGGAGGCGGATGCTCGGGTTGGCGGCCCGGGCCTCCTCGAAGGCGAGGCGGATCATGGCGAGGCGGCCGCGCTCGCGCGCGAGGCGGGTCACGGCGTTGTCGTCCTTGTCGAACACCGGCATGATCACGACCTCGTTGATCGCGTCCCACGTGTCGACGAGGCCGGTGAAGTCCGTGACCTCACGGCGCACGCGCTCCCGCAGCAGTCGCTCGACGTCGTCCGTCGGGAGCGCCTTGAGCCATTCCGGCTGCACGGAGTGCCACACGAGCGGGTGGCCCTTGGTGCGGACCCCGCGCTCGGCGAACCACCGTGCGGACGCCTGGAGGGGCGCCGTCTGCGGAGCGCCGCGCTCGGACTCGAAGTAGCCCCAGTAGAAGGGGAGCGTCGCGGTGTCGAACAGGTCGAGCCACTGCGCTGCCGTGCGAGCATCGGGCTCGGCGTCCGCCGTCCGCGCCGTCTCGGCGCTCCCCGAACGCAAGCCCGGCAGGTCGTCGGCGGCCGACTCGACCGTGCCGACGAACCCCGGCGAGATACACGCGAACTCGACGTCGTGACGGCGCTGGACGACCTCGACCTCACGGCGGGCGAGCGGGGCGCCGTCTGGCCCTGAGATCGTCAGGCGGGTGGTGCCGCTGCGGTGGGACAGGGCAGGGTCGCTCGTGTAGCTGCGGTTCAGGGTGGGCACGTCGCTCCTCGGCGGGGACTCGTCTCCCGCAAGCCTAGGGGCTCGGACACCGGTGCCCGGCTCACGTGGACGACGGCGGCCGGCTGCCCGCGTCATGGACCGCGTTGCCGGGGTCGGTGCTCGGCAAGAGTGCTGGCAACTCATCCGGATCACGGTGTTCGAGTGGAATGGGTGATAACGCCCTTGTATGGTGACCGGGCACACAGTCCCGGTTCGTAAGGATGCTCACCATGGCCGCAGTCCCGTCCGCACAGACCACGCGGAAGCGAACCGCCGCCGCCTTCTCGACCCGGAACACTGCGGTGCTCGCGGCCACGGCACTCGCGCTGAGCGCGTTCGTGGCGCCCGCCGCGGCCGAGGATGCGCCGCCGGCACTGTCCGTGCACAACCTCACGCCGGACGAGAGCCGGAGCTCGGCTGAGCTCTCGCCACCACCGGCAGACGCGCCCGACGGCGTGGTCCGGCTCGATGCGACGCCCACGGCGCAGGAGGGCGTCGTCACGAGCGCTCGCAAGCCGCAGGTGCTCAAGCGCGAGGGGCGGCTGTGGATGTACCGCTCCACCGACGACTACCCACCTGACGAGCAGGACGTCAAGGTCGTCAACGTCCGCCAGGACATCAAGGCCAAGCGGATCATCGTGGACGCCGAGTACTACGCGACACCCACCGCGAGCCTCAACACCATCGTCTGGGTCTACGCCGGACGATGGAACAAGGCCAAGGAGACCTGCAAGGGCGAGGTCGTCGTGGCAGGCGTGGGACACGGGGCGAGCAGCAATGCCGCGTTCGCGGACGTGAAGGGCAAGGAGGTGGGGAAGGCGACGCGATCCTTCTCCGGCGGCGTGCTGCGCATCACGGCGACCGGCAACGGTGCAGCCAACCAGAAGTACGACTGCGTCTTCGCCTACGTCGACGAGCCGTTGACGGAGACCACGACGCGGCAGCTCAAGAGCAGCGGCGCCGAGGACTTCAAGGCCCAGATGGAGAAGGCACCCGAGTTCCAGTTCCACTCCTCCAAGCTCAATGCCGCGTACCCGGGCAAGTGGAACAAGGTCTACATCAGCGTCAAGAACAGCGGGAACCTGACCGCGAAGAAGGTCAAGCTCAAGCTCTCCGGGAAGGGCCTGAAGTTCAAGAAGAAGACGGTCTCCCTGGGCACCATCAAGGCGGGCAAGTCCAAGTCGGTCAACGTCCAGGTGAAGCTGACCGGCAAGAAGACGCGGAGCCTGAGCGCCAAGGCGACCGCGACGGGCAAGTGGACCGCGAAGACCTCCACGAAGGTCGGCTACCGCCCCAAGCCGAAGAAGGTGAAGAGCCTCGTCGGGAACTCCTACTGGGCGTCGAGCACCGGTGACATGTTCGACAACATCTGGCAGGTCCACGGACTCACGTTCGTCAACAAGACCTGGGTCTACGTGGGTGTACCGAAGTCCGGTACCCCGAAGTGCTCGAGCAAGGTCAAGGAGTGCAAGAAGTACTCCTACTCCGCCAAGAACGGCAAGCTCAAGATCGGCAAGCTCCAGGCGAAGGTCAACTCCGAGGGCATCAAGGTGACGAAGGTCGCCAAGAAGGGCGACCCGAAGGTCTCCTACACCCCGCTCAAGAGCGTCAAGAAGGGCAGCAAGATCGGCGTGAAGCTCGAGTACTGGGACGGCTCCGGCCGTTGCGGCATCACCCCGAGCTGCTCCTCGTGGTGGCAGTTCCTCACCCTGAAGAAGAACGGCAAGTTCACCTGGACGCGCAACTCGATCAGCACCTTCGGGTTCCCGCCGTTCCAGACCTTCGTCTCCACCTCGGGCCCCACGAAGAAGGGCACGTACAAGATCCTGAGCAAGAACCGGATCCAGTTCTCCTACGTCGACGCCGAGACGGGCAAGAAGAAGAAGGAGACCCACACGATCGGCATCGACTCCAACGAGCTGGGCAAGCACTCGCCGAAGTACGGCCTGCTCATCGGGGCGATGCCGCACCTGCCCTAGGTCGATCCCGGAGAGACACTGCGACAGGCCCGGCGCCGCAGCGGCTCGCGGTGCCGGGCCGGTCGCCGCCTACTGGTAGAGCGGGGTCAGTGCCTCGTACTCCTCCACGCCGCCACCGCGCAGGCACACCTCGATGATCTGGCGGCCGAGGGGATCGAGGTCGTCGGTGAGGAACTGCTCGAGTTCTGCGACGAAGAAGTCCTGGATGATCTGTGCGCCGTCGTCGTAGGCCTCGTGCCCCACACGTGACTGGCTCTCGGGGAACAGCAGCGTGGGTCGCACCTGCTGGCCGTCGAGCTTGACCTCGCGCGGCGTGTAGCCGAAGAGGGAGAAGCGGGCGGGCACGAGCTCGTCGTGCCAGATGCGGCCACCGCCACGGCGGGCGAGGTACTCGCGGGTCAACCACTGGGCGGCGAACCCCACCTTGTAGGCACCGATGTGCTGGTTGGGCACGAGCACGTATCGAGTGCGGCTCTGCTCGACGATCTGGCGCAGCACAAGATTGGCCGCGGCGACCTTGGTGCCCGTCGAGAACGGCCAGAAGGATCCGACGCCCTCCGCCACCATGCCGCCGCGACGCAAGGTCGAGCTCTCAGAGGCGCTCTCGCCGATCGAGGGGTTCTTGTCCCCACGCGGGGCGACGAGCCGCCACAGCCAGGCGAGCGAGGGCGGCACGACGTGCATCATGCCCATGACGCCGTAGTTCGGCTCCTCGCGAGTGCACGCGGGCATCCGTACGCCGAAGGTGCGCACGTCCACCTCGCGCGGCTCGTCCACGACGTGGCGGATGAAGCGGCGCGGGATGACGACGCGCGGGTTGGGGCACGGCTTGCCCGTCGAGTCGAGCGTGTGGTCCCACGGCAGGATCGTCGCGTCGGGGGCGCCGTGGACCGAGAGGAACACGAGCGGCTCGGGCGGGTGGATGCAGGCGCGCTCGAGGCTCGGCTCCATGCCGTACTCCTTGAGTCCGTCGACGCGCACGAACCACCCGTCCTCGGCGTCGGCCACCACGAGTCGCCCGTCGCCGCGCTGCACCGCGGGGTGGCACAACGTCATGTCGTCCGTGACGGGCGCGAGCGAGCTCGTCTCCCCGAGCGTCACGTAGTAGGGCTCGTCCGTGACGACGTTCGTGCCGAACAGGATGCGGCCGTCGTCCTCGCGGCGGATCTCCTGGCACATCTCCGACTTGCCGCCGCCCGAGGCGCCCTCGTGCATGAAGACGGTCTCGTTCTCGTACGGCGTGCGCACGCGCACCGAGGAGGCGTGGGCCGTGAGCCAGCCCTCCTGCTCGCCGATGTCGAGCAGCACCGAGAACACGCCCTTCTTGGCGCTCGGCCCGGGGTAGAGGTTGTAGGAGAACACCTCGTGCAGCGTCTCGGAGCGGTCGTGGACCACGATCTGGCGGCCGTCGAAGTGCGTGTGCCGGAACGGCGGCGCGAGGTACACGATCGAGCGCGGGGTGAACCCCCCGAGCTCGTCGAACGTGGTCCACCCCTGGAGGTCGACGAGGGTCAGGGCGAAGAAGGCCGCGTTGGCGGGAACGATCGCGAGCGACGGGTAGCCGAGCTTCGGGCCTCCCGCACGGAAGGGGACGACGACGAGGTCCTGGCCGGCCAGCCAGTCCAGCGTCTCCTGCTTCACCCCGGCGAACTCGACGCCGTGGCGATCGCGGAACCGGGGCTTGTCCGTGGGCAGGTCGTCCGCGATGCGCATGCAGTCGGGATCGCGCCGGCGCAGGTAGTCCTCGGGGTAGTTGACCGCGATACCGTTGCGTCCGCGGACCACGCTCGCCTCGGTGACGTGCTGGCCGTCGAACTCGTACGCGACCTCGCCGGGCGTCCCGCCGCAGTCCACCGAGAGCTCGTACAGCTCGGCCCGCGTCGTGGGGACGATGATGCGTGGGCTCGCCTCGAGGGCGGTGCGTACCGCGCTCGGCAGGGTGACGTCGGGCAGGACTGCGACACTGCTGGATTCCATGGCCAGCTCCTCTGTTGGCGGTGGTTCGACGCTAGACCTGCGTCGAGCCGCTGCCCTGGGACCTGCGACCCGCGCGGCTTGCTGCCCGCGCTACCAGTCGAGCTGGTGCTCCGGCACCCGGCGGCTGGCGTCACAACGAGCCGCCGAGGTGGTCACGGGTCGCGGAGACGTGCGATCGTCGGGCTCACGTCGCGTGCCGGTGGCAGACCGTGTCAGGCACGGCGGCGTCGAAGCCGACGGGGCTCAACGATGCACGTGTGGACCTCTTCGCCCTCTCATGACTGAGGGCGAGAAGTCCAGGCTGATCGCCTGGAGCCGTGAGCTGCGCGGCGCTGACCCGGCATCACGAGGGCGAGGGCCGCGAGCTCTTCCCGGCGGTCGCCGCGGCGCGGAGCTCGACCAGCACCTCGAGGGGATCGCCGCGATCATGGAGAGCCACTTCCGCTACGAGGAACGCCAGCTCCTCACGGTGCTCGACACGCTCGCGCTGGAGTCTGATCCCCGGGACGTCCTGGGGCCTACGCGGGTCGGACCGTACGGCGCATCACGGTGTTCCTCAACCCCTTGGAGCGAACGAACGTGAAGCCGGCCTGCTCGTACATCGTGCGTGTTGCGTTGTAGACGAACGAGTTGTTCATCCTCTTCTCGCCGATCTCGTGCGGGTACCCCTCCACCACGCCGCCGCCCCGTGCGGCAATCTGATCGAGCGCACCGGCCAGAGCCAGCTTGGCGTAGCCCTGCCTGCGGTAGCGCTTGTCGACGAAGATGCAGGTGATCCGGTAGTCGGGCGTGAGGTCGGCCTCAGCGAGGTACTGCTTGCGGTGATGGATGTTCGGCAGCTCGTCCGGTGTCCCGTACTCCGCCCACGCGATCGCCTCGTCGCCCATCATCACCAGCGCCGCGTGAGCCTGCCCGGCCTCGACCAGCCGTTTCTTCATCGCGCGGCTGCCCTCGTAACCCGGCTCCCGGTCGGCACACTCGGGGTGGAAGTAGGTGCACCAGCACCCGCCGAAGATCCCGTTGTGCCGCTCCACCAGACCGGCGAAGGCCTCCCACGTGTGAGCAGTCAACGGCTGGATCGAGTGTCCGTCGGTCGCCATGCACCGATCGTATGGCTCAGACAGGACCGGTTCCTAGAGCCTCGTGCACGTCAGATTGACGGCAGATCCGGTCCGGCTCCTACGCCGACCACCGCCGATGTCGGGCGTTCTGGCGCCTCCTCAACCGTGGACCTCACGCAACCTACTCGAAAGATCGCGTGGCAGGTCGGAACCTCGTCCAGCTTCTCGAGACGGTACGCGCGAAGCGCCGCCAAGAGGCGCATTCGTCTCGAAGGACTCGCACCGCACGGCAACTCCGGCCAGACGAGGTGGAAGCCCTCGTCACGCACAACTGCGAGCACAGCAGCGTTGCAGCAGCGGCCAGGTCTTCGGTGTCGCGCGCCAGACGGTGGGCAAGCACTTAGCCGCGGCAAGCATCGTGACTGCACACCGGATGAACGATGGGGACATCGAGCGGGCGTGCGATGCGTACGTCGCTGGGCGGTCTGCAACAGCCATCGGCCGGTCGCTCGGCTACAGTGCGCACACCGTCCCGAAAGAGTTTCGAGGGGCGAGTATCGCCACCCGACCACACGGGCAGATAGGAGCCGTTCTAACGAGACGGGCGGCTGGCAAGGCGGCACGGCACCCTACGGCCGCTTCATGTTGACCTTGATCTCGCCATTCGCCTCCGTGTCAGTACTTGCGACCTCCAGCTGTTTCAGACGGTCGACCAGGGCGCGGTTCGCCGGGGTGTTGGTGATGCGTGGGTGCTGGCCATTGGCAGCGGACAACTTCTCATACTCGCCGCCAAGGCTAACGAGCACTGGCGCGAGTTCGGCGATGCCGACGGAGGCGAGATGGTGCTGCAGTAGCGCCAGGACGAGTGCCGGGTCAATGCCCTCCTGTGCGAGCCGGGCCGTTTCCTCGAAGGTGAGTGCTCTGCCGCGAGAAACAGCGTATCGAGCGATCGCTGTCACGCCAGGCCCCGGGGTGCCCACAGTGAACTCAGTGAAGCGACCTACGAGGGCGTCCTTGACGCCATCAGGCACGAGCGCGTGGCTGACGAGGGTGCCAACGTTTGCGGGTGTGACCTCGGCTGTGGTCATGAAGTCCTTGAACGCCGCGGACTTGCTGATCGCGAACGCCAGCCCTTCGACGTCCTTCGCATGAATCGCCGCGAACGTCTCGGCATCGTCCTCGACGACCTCCTCAAGGATGAGCCAGCCGATCAACTCACCGTGCTCAGTCGGGACCGACGAGGCCTCAAGCCGCTCCTTCAGCCGTAGGCTCCTGGCCAGTTCGGCGCGCAGTTTCGGAGACGGAAGCCTCTCCTTCGCAGCAAGGATGGTGACCGCCAGCTCGGTCTTCTCCGTCTCATCTGCACCGTCCGGGGTCTCAATCACACCGGCCGCCTCTAGCCTGCGCGCGAGCTGCCCCTCGAGCTCCAACACGTCGATGTAGGCCTTGACGTTCGCGAAGGTGATCGGGAATCGATCTTCGTCCGCGAGGGCCGTCCACGCCTCGCTCGAGATCTCAGCGAGACTGGTGACGGTGCAGGCCGCAGCCGAGCGCTTGATAATCTCGGGCATGGCGGCGGCATTCGCCTCCAGTACCTCTTCGAGGGTCGCGGTGAAGACAGTCGGTTGCGCGATCGTCGACTGTTCTTCGCCGAGCGTCGCCAGGTAGTCATCGAGGTCCCCGAGCACCCGCGCGTAGACCTCCTCGTCCGAGGCCTTGATCGCGTCGAGCGCCAGCGAGTGCTCGCGATCAGCAAGCGCGAGCAGAAGGTTGGCCCGCGTCACGACATACCCACCAGTCGCGACGAGCGCCCGCTCGACAGTGAGCGCAAGCCCGGCAAGCGACGGCAACTTGACCCCCGACGAAAGAACGAGATCGGCGACTCGCGCCGCGGTTTCCTCCGCTGTCTCGTCGGATGTGAAGGCTTCGATCTCCGTGTATGAGGCCACAAGAAAGGAGCCAACCGCCTCATCGGCGTCGTAGTTCAGTTCGGCGCTTGCGACCCGAAGGGCGGCAGAAACCAGTGCCAGCCGGGTGCCTTCCGTGACCCCGGCCTCTGCAATCAGGAAGCGGAAGATGTCTGTCCAACGGGGGGCCAGCGCGGCAACGAGTTCGTTGGCGTGCTGACCGGTGTCGAGATAGGCAAGCAACAGCTCGCGCTCCTCGTCGCCCACCCCGAGCAGGCGTCCCACCATGAGCTCGAGCCCGGCCGGGTCGCTTGTGACGAGGTAGTCCAGGAAGCTGACGTTATAGGCAGCCTTCTCGCTCAGTACATTGCGGCCGCGCTCTCGCAGGACCTCTGCAATGTCCTGGGGCTCGAGTTCGAAGTGCATATCGATGATGTTCGGATCGACGCTCTTGAGGATGTAGTTGGTGGCGTTCGCGCTGACGCGATCCGTGTAGAAAGTCGAGGTGTAGAGGGTGAAGTTGCGGTCGATGTAGCCGGCTTCGAGCAGTCGGATGGCCAGCTCAGACTTCAGGTGCTTCCTCGCAAGCTTCGCGAACGAGAGCCGCTTCTCGCCGATCTTCAGCGTGAACTCGCCGCGCTTCATGAGGTCGCTCATGTCAGCGTGCGAGAGGAACTCACGATCCGCCACGGCCTTCGCAACCTCGGCATCGAGGCGCTCGCCTTCGGCGGCGGCCCAAGCTGCGGACTCAACTCGGCGGCCGAACGCTTCGGCGACATCTGCCCGCGCGAAGCTCACTGTTTCGTGACGCCCGTGGTTCGGGCGGTAGTAGCTCACGCTGAGCACCCCGTCAGTCGAGGCGTACTTCTCCCAGAACTCCGGGGTGTGAAGCGTCGCCTCGTCGACTTCCTCGCCGCCCATCGACAAGGACCGATTCTGCGGGTTGCTGTATCCGATGTGCCGAAGAGTTCGATGCACGAGGCTTACTAGAAGTTTGCCCAGCCGTTGCGCTTCCTCGGCGGCGATAGTCGGCTTCTGTTGTCGCAAGCGGGCTCTGCGGATCGTGGCGCTAAGGTCCTTCATGTTCTCTGCCACGAGAGAGCGCCCGTCGCGGTAGAGGTCGTCGAGGTTGCTCCTGCCGAGCTTGATCAGTTCGAAGTCGGAGAGGTGCGTGCTCTTGTAGAGCACCATCGCGAACAGACCATCCTCGCTGAGTTCCAGACTCCCGGCGTCGATGATCTGGCGCTTGAAGATGGCGTATTCGTTGCGGACGTTCTTGATCAGGCGCATGTCGGCCACATACCGGGCCGTCAGGTCGACGAGCTCATCGGAAATACCGTGCTGGAGGTCATGTCCCAGCGTCTGCACGAGTAGGTCTCGTGCGCTCCGGTGGGTGATGAACGGAACGACTGGGATGACGAGGTCGAAGAACTTCGTCCGGTTGGCGCGGGAAACTTCGGCTTCGGCGGCATCCTGGCGTACCGTCTGGCCCGCGTTCCTCTCTTCCGGTTCGGTCGCATCACTGGCCAGCTCTTTCTTAGCGGCTCGGGTACCGAGTTCATCGAAGATGCTGTCCTTGATGGCGTAGACGAAGCGGATCTTGCGGCCCTTCAGCTGCTTAGCGCCGTTAAGGATCGAGTTCAGTGAGCGGAGCGTTTCGAAGATGTGGGCGTCATCGAAGCGATCGATGTCCTCGAGAATGACGATGTCGCGCTTGACGACCTCGAAGAAGTAGACGATCTCGTCCAGATACTCGTCGAAGTAGGTGGCGGACTTGGCAGAGAGTGAGATGGTGGCGGCGCCGGCGCCGAGTTTCTCGATCTGGAAGCGATTGTGTAGCGACGCCAACAGTGCGAGAAGGAGCAGCGTCGCAACCGCGAACACGGCGACATGGCCGAGCCACCACAGATCATCCGATGCCGGGATCAGGGCAGCGATGGATGCAGTCCAGCCTGCAAGGAAGAACCCAACTGCCACCGGAAGCGCCAGGATCGCCGAGAGCCGGAGTGTGCGCCAGATCCGGAACCGCGTCGTCCGGCGATAGCGCGACCCGGGCGTCTTCAAGGGATCCTGGCTATAGAGCAGTTGCTTGACGATCTCCTTCTGTATCCGGTTGGTCTTCGTGGCAGCCGCCTTCGCCACACTGCCAGTCGGCAGCGGCTCATCGTCCGGAAAGCCCAACGTCGAGAGCGACACAGCGATGACGCCCCGCTTGTGGCGCTGGGCGACTTCGGCGAGGATGCTACTCTTGCCGACGCCGTAGCTACCGGTTAGGGCGATGTTGCGAACCGAACGCTTCGGATCGCTCAGGGCCGCTTCGATGACGTCAAAGTAGACCCGGTGCTTCTCCGGGTCGTACTCGGGCGTCAGCGGCAGAAGGATCGGAGCGCTCGTCTCCTTGCCTCTCCTCCAACTGCGGACCCACTCGAGTAGTCGCCTGACGGCGGTCGACGTGCGCTTCTCCATAGTGCTCCCGATTATGGCAGCGGGGTCGGACAGCTCAAGCATGAGCATGTCGAGCCCGAGGCTCCGCGCGCCGTCGTCCAGCTCGCGCTGGGGCTGCCCAACGGGCCGCGCGATCCAAGAGGCGCACAGTGCACACCGTGAGCCGAACTCAACCAGGCGATCTTCACTCGTATGCGGGACGTCGATCAGGGCCGGGTCGACAGCGGCCTCAGTGAACCAGGCCGGATCCCGCCCAAGGCGCAGGCCGTGTGTGTAAGCGAAGCCAGCGCCACACACACCGTAGTCAACCAGAGCAGCGACGAGTCATCGCTGCTCTAGTTCGCGTTGTCTAGTGGAGCCAAGGGGACTCGAACCCCTAACCCCCTGCTTGCAAAGCAGGTGCGCTACCAATTGCGCCATGGCCCCTTGCGCGGCGGCCAGGCCGCCGGCTCGGACTACTCGAGGGTGTCGGTGACCTCCGCCCAGAGGTCACGCTCCTCGCGGTCTTCCACGTACTTGCGCCAGACGAGGTATCCCACGCCGGCGGCTGTCAGGACGAGCAGCAACTTCTTCATGGTGCTCCTTGCGACCTCGGGGAGTGGGCCTAAGAGGACTTGAACCTCTGACCTCTTCCTTATCAGGGAAGCGCTCTAACCGTCTGAGCTATAGGCCCGTCGCGCCTGCGGGATCGCCGCGGACGCCGGATGAGACTACCTCACGAGTGCGGGGGGTCGCCAACCGGCGACCGCGGTCTCACTCGTCGGTGAGGGTCAGGTGCAGGCCACCGACCAGCGCGGCCGTGATGTTGTAGAGGAAGGCGCCGATGGTCGCGAGGGCCGTCAGGAGCACGACGTCGACGACGGCGATGAGCGTGGCGCCTGAGACGAACCTGTCGAAGGCGAAGTACTGCATCATGTTGAGCCGCTCCGCCGACTCCTGGCCGAGCACCTCGCGCAGGAGCTGGTCGGTCGAGGCGAAGACGCCGAGGTTGTCGATCATGGTCCAGGCGGCGACCGTCGCCACGACGATCATGATGCCGACGGCGACCGAGAGCAGGAACGACAGCTTCATCACGGACCACGGGTCGACGCGCGAGACGGCGAGTCGCACGCGGCGCGGGGCGCCGCTCGGCACCGGTCCGCCCACGGGGATCATGCGCGGCGCGGGCCGCACGCCACCCGTGGGGGGCACCGTCGGCGCAGGAGCCGTGCCGCCGTTCGCGGGGGCCACGGTTCCGGGAACCGTCTTGCTCGGCGCTGCCTTCGTGGGCGTGGCCTTCGTGGACCCACCCTTGGGCGGGATCGTGACGGGAGGCTTCTTCGCCGGCGGCGGGGCCGGGGCGGAAGTCTCCGGAGGCGTGGATGTCGAGATGGTGGATGCCTTCACTGGGGGAGCGCCGACCTGGCGCTCGTCGGACGACGTGCCCAGTGACGATACAGCGGCTTGCGCTCCTTGCACAGCCTTGCGCATCGCCGCCTTCACTCCCGTGAGGGGCCCGGTGCCCGCAGAAGACTGTGCGTCCTGCTCGGTGCTCATCAGTCCCCTTCGGTGCCCTCGGCGTCTGCGCCACCCGCTGCGGGCGTCGCCTCGCCCTCCACCGTAACCTCTTCGACCTCGTCGCGTCGCTCCACGTTGCGAGCCACGGCGATGATCCGGTCAGCCGCGTCCGGCTTGGCGAAGATCACGCCCTGCGTCGCACGACCGGTCGCGTGGACCTCGTCGACGGCGGAGCGGACGATCTTGCCCTTCTCCATGATGACGAGCACCTCGTCACCCTCGTCGACGACGAGGGCACCGACGAGGTCGCCGTTCGCCTCGGGCAGGTTCGCGACCTTGATGCCGAGGCCGCTGCGCTTGGTCACGCGGTAGTTCTCCGTAGTGAGCGCGGTGCGCTTGGCGATGCCGCCCTCCGTGACGGTGAACAGGTACGCGTCCTCGCGGACGACGTCCATCGCGAGCAGCGCGTCCTCGCCGCGGAACTTCATGCCCGTGACGCCGGACGTCGCACGCCCCATGGGACGCAGCTCGCCGTCGGTGGCCGTGAACCGGATCGACTGGCCCTTGCGCGAGACGAGGATCACGTCGTCGCTCGCGTCCACGAGCCGCGCGGCGACGACCTCGTCCGGCCGGCCCTCCTCGTCCTCGCGCAGGTTGATCGCGATGACTCCGCCGGAACGGTTCGAGTCATAGTCCGTGAGGTTCGTCTTCTTCACGAGACCGCGCTTCGTGGCGAGCACGAGGTAGTCGGCCTGCTCGTAGTCGCGCAGGGCGAGCACCTGGGCGATCTTCTCGTCCGGCTGGAAGGCGAGCATGTTCGCGACGTGCTGGCCCTTCGCGTCACGCCCACCCTCGGGCAGCTCGTACGCCTTGGCCCGGTACACGCGGCCGAAGTTCGTGAAGAACAGCAGCCAGTGGTGCGTCGTCGTGACGAAGAAGTGGTCGACGAGGTCGTCCTCACGCAGCTGGGCGCCCTTGACACCCTTGCCGCCGCGCCGCTGGGCGCGGTAGCTGTCCGTGCGGGTCCGCTTGGCGTAACCGCCACGCGTGATCGTGACGACGACCTCCTCCTCGGGGATGAGATCCTCCATCGAGACCTCGCCGTCGAACGGCAGGATCGTCGTGCGGCGCTCGTCGCCGTAGTGGTCCACGATCTCCGCGAGCTCGGTACCGACGATCTCGCGCTGGCGCGACTCGCTCACGAGGATCGCGTTGTAGTCGGCGATCTCTCGCTGGAGCTGGTCCCACAGGTCCTGGATCTTCTGCCGCTCGAGGGCCGCGAGGCGACGCAGTTGCAGGTTGAGGATCGCCATGGCCTGCGGCTCGTCGACGTCGAGCAGCTCGATGAGGCCGTCGCGCGCGTCCTCCACGCTCGTCGAGGCCCGGATGAGCGCGATGACGGCGTCGAGTGCGTCGAGCGCCTTGAGGTAGCCGAGCTGGATGTGCGCGCGCTCCTCGGCCTCCTTGAGGCGGAAGCGCGTGCGGCGGACGATGACCTCGAGCTGGTGCGTCACCCAGTGGCGGATGAACGCGTCGAGGCTCAGCGTGCGCGGGACGCCGTCGACGAGCGCGAGCATGTTCGCGCCGAACGTGTCCTGGAGCTGGGTGTGCTTGTAGAGGTTGTTGAGGACGACCTTCGCGACGGCGTCCCGCTTGAGCTCGACGACGAGACGCTGGCCCGTGCGGCCCGAGGTCTCGTCGCGGATGTTCGAGATGCCCTGCATCTTGCCGTCGCGCACGAGCTGGGCGATCTTCTCGGCGAGGTTGTCCGGGTTGACCTGGTAGGGCAGCTCGGTGACGACGAGGCACTGCCGGTTCTGGATCTCCTCGACCTCGACCACGGCGCGCATCGTGATCGAGCCGCGGCCCGTGCGGTACGCGTCCTCGATGCCACGGCGGCCGAGGATCAACGCCCCGGTAGGGAAGTCGGGGCCCTTGATGATGCCGATGAGCACCTCGAGCAGCTCCGCGTGCGAGGCGTCCGGGTGGTCGAGGTGCCACTGCACGCCCTGCGCGAGCTCACGCAGGTTGTGCGGGGGGATGTTGGTGGCCATGCCCACGGCGATGCCGGACGAGCCGTTGGCCAGCAGGTTCGGGAACCGGGCCGGCAGCACGACGGGCTCCTGCGTGCGACCGTCATAGTTGTCGCGGAAGTCGACCGCGTCCTGGTCGATGTCGCGCAGCATCTCCATCGCGAGCGGCGCCATGCGGCACTCGGTGTACCGCGGGGCGGCGGCCGGGTCGTTGCCGGGCGAGCCGAAGTTGCCCTGCCCGGAGACGAGCGGGTAGCGCAGCGTCCAGTCCTGGACGAGCCGCACGAGCGCGTCGTAGATCGCACCGTCGCCGTGCGGGTGGTACTTGCCCATGACGTCGCCGACCACGCGCGTGCACTTCGAGAAGCCACGGTCGGGGCGGTAGCCGCCGTCGTACATCGCGTACAGCACGCGCTGGTGGACGGGCTTGAGGCCGTCGCGCACGTCCGGCAGGGCACGGCCCACGATGACGGACATCGCGTAGTCGAGATACGAGCGCTGCATCTCGAGCTGCAGGTCGACCTGGTCGACCTTGTCCCACTGGACGTCGGTGTTCTCTTCGGTCACGAAAGCTACCTCGTTCTCAGATGTCCAGGAATCGCACGTCACGCGCGTTGCGCTGGATGAACGAACGTCGCTGCTCGACGTCCTCGCCCATCAGCACGGAGAAGATCTCGTCCGCCGCGGCCGCCTCGTCGAGCGTCACCTGCAGCAGGGTGCGGTGCTCGGGGGACATGGTCGTCTCCCACAGCTCGGTGTAGTCCATCTCGCCGAGACCCTTGTAGCGCTGGATGCCGGCTTCCTTGGGCATGCGCTTGCCGTTCTTGAGCCCGTCGGCGATGAACGCGTCGCGCTCCCGGTCGGAGAACACGTAGTCGTGCGGCGAGTTCGTCCACTTGATGCGGTAGAGCGGCGGCTGGGCGAGGTACACGTGGCCCTGCTTGATGAGCTCGGGCATGTAGCGGAACAGCAGCGTCAGCAGCAGCGTGCGGATGTGCTGGCCGTCGACGTCGGCATCGGCCATCAGCACGATCTTGTGATAGCGGAGCTTGGTGATGTCGAAGTCCTCGCCGATGCCCGTGCCGAACGCCGTGATGAGCGCCTGGACCTCGCCGTTGCTCAGCGCACGGTCGAGCCGGGCGCGCTCGACGTTGAGGATCTTCCCGCGGATCGGCAGGATCGCCTGGGTCTGCGGGTCGCGCCCCCGCACCGCGGAGCCACCGGCGGAGTCACCCTCGACGATGTACACCTCGCACTCGACGGGGTTGTTCGACTGGCAGTCCTTGAGCTTGCCCGGCATCCCGCCGCCGTCGAGCAGTCCCTTGCGTCGCGTGGCCTCGCGGGCCTTGCGCGCCGCCATGCGCGCGGCCGCGGCCTGGATCGCCTTGCGGATGATCTCCTTGGCGTCCGCGGGGTGCGAGTCGAGCCAGTCGGCGAGACGCTCGCCCACGACCTTCTGCACGAAGGTCTTCGCCTCGGTGTTGCCGAGCTTCGTCTTGGTCTGGCCCTCGAACTGCGGCTCGCCGAGCTTGATCGAGATGACGGCGGTCAGTCCCTCGCGGATGTCGTCACCCGTGAGGTTGTCGTCCTTCTCCTTGAGGATGTTCTTCTCGCGCGCATAGCGGTTGATGAGCGAGGTCAGCGCCGCGCGGAACCCTTCCTCGTGCGTGCCGCCCTCGGTCGTGGAGATCGTGTTCGCGTACGTGTGCACCGACTCGGAGTACGCCGTCGTCCACTGCATCGCGATCTCGAGCGAGAGCCGCCGCTCGACGTCCTCCGCCTCGATCGAGATGACCTCGGGGTTGACGACGTCGTTCTTCTTCATCGTGTTGAGGTGCTTGACGTAGTCGATGAGGCCGCCGTCGTAGCGGTAGCTCACGGTTCGGTTCGCGGGAGAGTCCTCCACGGCCGGCTCCTCGTCGGCCGACGACGACGCACTCACGGCACCCGTCACCTCGTCGTCGGTCCCGGTGTGCGCGGGCCGCTCGTCCGTGAGCGTGATGCGCAGGCCCTTGTTGAGGAAGGCCATCTGCTGGAACCTCGAACGCAGCGTCTCGAACTCGAAGTCCGTGGTCTCGAAGGTCTCCTCGCTCGGCCAGAACGTGACCGTGGTGCCGGTGTGGTCCGTCGCCTCGTCCTGGCTCAGCGGCGCCTGGGGCACACCGTCCACGTAGTGCTGGCGCCAGACCGAGCCCTTGCGGTGCACCTCGACGCTCAGGTTGCGCGAGAGCGCGTTGACGACGGAGACGCCGACGCCGTGCAGGCCGCCGGAGACCGCGTAGCCGCTGCCGCCGAACTTGCCGCCCGCGTGGAGCACCGTGAGCACGACCTCGACGGCCGGCTTGCCCTCGGACTCGACGATGTCGACGGGGATGCCGCGCCCGTTGTCGATGACGCGCACGCCGCCGTCCGCGAGCAGCGTGACCTCGATCATGTCGCAGTGACCGGCGAGCGCCTCGTCCACCGCATTGTCGACCACCTCGTACACGAGGTGGTGCAGTCCGCGCTCACCCGTCGAGCCGATGTACATCCCGGGCCGCTTGCGCACCGCTTCGAGTCCTTCGAGGACGGTGATGGCGCTAGCGTCGTAACCGGAGGGGGGCGTTGTGTTGTCCTTCGCCACGGGGCTTGGTGCTCCTCAAGGTCATTCAAGCGCGCGACTCGGGCCGTGAGGCCGGATCAGTCCACTCGCCTTAAAATCCTGGCGTCACGGGCGGTCCGCGGCTCTCAGGAGGGTCGTTCGTAGTCTACCTGGCGTGGGCCGTTTTCCCGACTTATCCACACCCCGGGTGGGAGCGGTTTCTCGCCCCTAGACCCACGTGTCGCGCGGGCCCCGGCCGCGCACGGTCCACGGCCCCTTCCGGAAGCTCGGTCCCGTCGGCGCCAGGACCGTCACTTCCTCCACGACGCCCTCGCCCAGATCCGTCGCGAGCCGGGTCAGGAGCTCGGGGACGAGCATCCGCAGGTTGGTCGCCCAGGCCGTCGAGTCGGTGCGGACCGTGAGCCGGCCCTGCTCGAACGACTCGGGGGTGCAGTGCTCCGCGATCTGCTCGCCGACGACCTCCCGCCACCGCCCGATCACCCCGCCGACGGCGACCTCCTCCGACCAACCGCGTTCCGCGAGGAGGTTGGCTGCCGTGTCGCCGAGCAGCATCGGGTCGCGTCCGGAGGTGGCGAGCTGAGCCTCGATGAGGGGCCGACGACGGCGTCTACCCGGCTGACCTGGGTTGATACCCCTGTCTCGGGCGGACGCCTTGGCGCGTTCGAGCGCATGCCGCGCGACCTGTTCGGGCGGGGTGAGCTCGATGAGCTCGCCGACGGGGGAACCGTCGACGGCGAAATCCTCGCCCCGGGGACCGTCGTCGTGGCGCGCGTCGTCGGGTGCCCGGCCCCGGACCTCATCGGACACGTCGCACCTCCCCGCCCATGACGTCCACCCTGGCACCCTCGAGCGCCTCGGGCACGTCGCTCGGGACCGCCGCGGTGACGAGCACCTGGCCCGCGGGCGCGATGAGCGCGGCGAGGCGGTCGCGGCGACCCGTGTCGAGCTCGGCGAACACGTCGTCGAGCACGAGGATCGGTTCGCTGTCGTGCTCCTCGTCCCATCCCGCCTCGCCCGACGTCATGAGTCGGTAGCACGCGAGGCGCAGCGCGAGCGCGAAGGACCACGACTCACCGTGGCTCGCATACCCCTTCGCGGGCAGACCACCCAGCTCGAGGTGCAGGTCGTCGCGGTGCGGCCCGACGAGGCAGACCCCGCGCTCGATCTCCTTGGGGCGCAACCGACCCATCGCGTCGAGGAGTCGTGCCTCGAGCAGGGCCACCGACGGCGCCTCCTCGTCCGGCGGGGTGGCCGGGTCACGGCGCTCGTCGTCGTCGGCCACTTTGTCGAGGGAGGAGGCTAGTCGGATGCTCGCGACGCCCTGCCCGGCGCTGACCTGCTCGTACGCGACGGCGACGTGCGGCGCGAGCGCACCGACGAGCTCGAGTCGTGCCGCGAGGATCTGGGCGCCGAGGTCCGCGAGCTTGGCGTCCCACACGTCGAGGGTGCGCAGGTCGGCGTTGCCGCGCGAGGTCTTGATGGCGGCCGAGGCGCTCTTGAGGAGGGCCGAGCGTTGGCGCAGCACACGGTCGTAGTCGGCGAGCGTGCCGGCAAGCCGTGGGCGGACGAGCACGGTGAGCTGGTCGAGGAAGCGGCGCCGGCCGTCCGGGTCACCCTTGACGAGGGCGAGGTCCTCCGGGGCGAAGAGCACGGTGCGCACGAGGCCGAGGATGTCGCGCACGCGGGCGACCGGTGACCCGTTGAGTCGTGCCTTGTTGGCGCGACCGGGCGTGATCTCGAGCTCGAGCGCCGCCTTGCGGCCGCCGCGCTGGGCCCGGACCCGCACGATCGCGCGGTCCGCTCCGGCCCGGACGAGCGCCTGGTCCGAGGAGACCCGATGACTCGCGAGCGTGGCCGTGTAGCCGATCGCCTCGACGAGGTTGGTCTTGCCCTGACCGTTGGGGCCGATGAACGCCGTGACTCCGGGGTCGAGCTCGAGCTCGACGGCCGGGTAGGAGCGGAAGTCCGTCAGAGCGAGGTAGGTGACGAACACGGCTCAGGGCGCCGGGGTCGCCGGCTTCGTCGCGTGGCCCCCGAACTGGTGGCGCAGCGCCGCGACGGCCTTCATGGCCGGGGAGTCGATCTGCCGCGAGGAGAACCGGGCGAAGAGCGCAGCCGAGATGACGGGCAGCGGGACCGCGTGGTCGATCGCCTCGTCCACCGTCCATCGTCCCTCGCCGGAGTCCTCGACCCAGTCGTCGATCGCCGCGAGCTGCGGGTCGGCCTCGAGCGCCTCGACGAGCAGGTCGAGCAGCCACGAGCGCACCACGGTGCCGCGGCTCCACGCCTTGAGCGTGCCGGGGACGTCGGTGACGACGCCGGAAGCGCCGAGCAGCTCGAAGCCCTCCGCATAGGCCTGCATGAGTCCGTACTCGATGCCGTTGTGCACCATCTTGGCGTAGTGACCTGCGCCGACGTCGCCTGCGTGGACGAACCCTTCGTCGCGGGGACCCTCGGGCCGCAGCGCGTCGAAGACGGGCATCACCCGCTCGACGTCCGCCGCAGCGCCGCCGACCATGAGGCCGTAGCCGTTCTCGAGGCCCCAGACACCGCCCGAGACGCCGACGTCGAGGTAGCCGATGCCCCTCGCCGCGAGGATCTCGGCGTGCAGCGCGTCGTCGACGTAGTGCGAGTTGCCACCCTCGATGACGAGGTCACCCTCGCCGAGCAGTTGGGCGAGCTCCGTCACGACCCCGCGGGTGATGTCGCCGGCGGGGACCATGATCCAGACGATCCGTGCACCGTTCGGCAGTGCGGCGACGAGCTCCTCGAGGGAGCCGACGTCGGACACCTCCGGGTTGCGGTCGAAGCCCGTGACCACTACCCCCGCGCGGCGAAGCCGCTCGCGCATGTTGGCGCCCATGCGCCCCAGGCCGACGAGTCCGAGGTGCACGGTTCCGGTCGACACCGCTCAGCTCGCAAACCGGATGGGAACCAGGAGGTAGCGGAAGCTGCGGTCGTCGTCGCCGTCGACCTCGGTCTGGCCGGTGAACTCCACGGGCTTGTTCGGGTGCGTGAAGGAGAACCGCACGAAGGGGGCGTCGATCGCACCGAGACCGTCGAGAAGGTACTGCGGGTTGAACGCGACCGTGATGTCCTCACCCTCGAGCTTCGCCTCGATCGACTCCGAGGCCTGCGCGTCATCCCCCTGGCCGGCGTCGAGCACGACCTGACCCTCGGAGAACCCGAGACGGATCGAGGTGTTGCGCTCCGCGACGAGCGCGACACGCTTGGCCGCGTCCATGAGTGCGTGGTTGTCGACGATCGCGTGGATCGGCGTCTCGTCGGGAAAGAGGCGACGGACGGCGGGGTAGTCGCCGTCGACCAGGAGCGACGTCGTGATGCGGCCCGCGGACTCGAAGCCGATGAGGTCGACACCGGCGCCCGTCGAGAAGGCGACGGTGACCTCGGGGGACGCACCGAGCGACTTCGCGACGTCGGACAACGTCTTGGCCCGCACGAGCGCGGCCGTCGAGATGTCGGGGCTCGCCGGGCGCCAGTCGAGCTCGCGCAGGGCGAGCCGATAGCGGTCGGTCGCGAGCATCGTGACCTTCTCGCCCTCGATCTCGACGCGGACGGCGGTCAGCAGCGGCAGCGTGTCGTCCCGGGATGCTGCGACGGTGACCTGGGAGACGGCTCGCCCGAGCTCGTCGCCGTCGAACACGCCGGCGGAGTCCGGCATGGCGGGAAGAGCGGGGTACTCGTCGACCGGCATCGTCAGGAGAGTGAAGCGGCTCGAGCCGCACGTGACGATCACCTTCGTACCCTCGACCGCGACGTCGACGGGCTTGGCGGGCAAGGCGCGGGAGATCTCAGCGAGCAGGCGACCTGAGACGAGCACGGTGCCGGGCTCAGTGACCTCGGCCACGATCTGGGAACGCGCCGAGACCTCGTAGTCGAAGCTCGCCAGGTGCAGCACACCCTCCGGGTCAGCCTCGATCCTGACCCCGGCGAGGACGGGAGCAGCGGGGCGCGTAGGCAGGGTCCGCGCCGTCCAGGTGACGGCCTCGGCCAGCACGTCGCGTTCGACTCGGAACTTCATTCCTCAACTCCTTCGTCCCGCCGTCCGGGGTGAGATCTGGTCAACACTGCAGCGAACACTACGCGAGGCGGGGCCTCCACGGGGGCGTCCACAGTCCCTTTGGGACAGGTCCTCAGAGCGGTTCGGCTCGAGGGGTTTCGCTGGTGTGTGGAATCTCCATCGAGGTAAGACTCGTCATAGTCATCGGACCTGTGGGAACTGTGGACGACGGGTGATCGTGCAGGTCGTGACGACTTCTGCCGTGTGGACGGGTTTGTGTGCCGGGACGTGGGCACGCCGTCGTGGTGGGGACGGCGTCTCTGGGGTGCGGCGTCGTCCACGGAAGCGAGGGTGGCACTCCACACCGACACGCCGCTCGTCCACCGCTGTCCACAGAGTTGTGCACAGGTGTGAACATTCGTCCTACGGCTTGATGAGGTTGAGGTTGAGACCTCGGGCGTTATGTCCGTTATCAACGCGTTGACCAGGGAAGATGCCCGGTGTGGGTCAGCCGCGGTGCTGCTGCTTGATCCGGTTCGTGAGCTCGGCGACCTGGTTGTAGACGGCGCGGCGTTCACCGATGAGCTCGGAGATCTTGCGGTTGGCGTGCATGACGGTCGTGTGATCGCGACCGCCGAACGCCTGACCGATCTTGGGCAGTGACATGTCCGTGAGCTCGCGGCACAGGTACATCGCGATCTGTCGGGCCGTGACGAGCACGCGTGACCGGGACGAACCACAGATGTCGTCGATCGTCAGTCCGAAGTAGGCCGCCGTCTGCGCGATGATCGTCGCCGCCGTGATCTCGACGGCGTCGTCGTCCGTGATGAGATCCTTCAGCACGATCTCCGCGAGCGACTGGTCGACCTGCTGCCTGTTGAGCTGTGCGAAGGCCGTGACACGGATGAGTGCGCCCTCGAGCTCGCGGATGTTGGTGGAGATGCGCGAAGCGATGTAGCTGAGCACCTCGTCCGGTGCCGGGAGGTTGTCGGCCGCGGCCTTCTTGCGGAGGATCGCGATGCGGGTCTCGAGGTCCGGCGGCTGCACGTCAGTGATGAGGCCCCACTCGAAGCGCGAGCGCATCCGGTCCTCGAAACCGTTGAGCTGCTTTGGTGGGACGTCAGACGTGATGACGACCTGCTTGTTGGCGTTGTGCAGGGTGTTGAACGTGTGGAAGAACTCCTCCATCGTCTGTTCCTTGCCCTGCAGGAACTGGATGTCGTCGATGAGGAGCACGTCGACGTCGCGGTATCGCCGTTGGAACGCGCCAGCCTTGTCGTCACGGATCGAGTTGATGAAGTCGTTGGTGAACTCCTCCGAGTTCACGTAGCGCACGCGGATCGACGGGTAGAGGTTCTGTGCGTAGTGGCCGATCGCGTGGAGCAGGTGTGTCTTGCCCAGGCCGGAGTCGCCGTAGATGAAGAGCGGGTTGTAGGCCTTCGCGGGGGCCTCGGCGACGGCGACGGCGGCCGCGTGGGCGAACCGGTTGGACGATCCGATGACGAACGTGTCGAACTGGTACCTGTCCCTGAGCTGCTGGACCACGTCCGCGGTGCGCGTGCGCGGGGGATCCGTGGGGCGCGGTGCAGCATAGCCGGGGGTGATCTCCGGCGCCGACGGGGTGGGGACGGACTCGACGATGGGGCGAGGTTGGACGATCTCCGGTGCGTCGTCACGGTCGAGCTCGTCGTTGACGGTCACTGCGAACCTGGCGTCACGACCGAGAGAGGAGGAGAGTGCCTGGCTCAGCTCGTCACGGACCCGGCTCTCGAGGAACTCCTTGGTGGCGTCGTTCCCGACGGCGATGAGGACGGTGTCGTCGAGGAGACCGAGCGGTGTGGCCATGCGGACGAAGGCGAGCTGCCGTGGCGTGATGTCAGGGCTCGCGTCGAGGTCGGCAAGGGCTCGCTCCCAGACCTGGGTGATGCCCTCGTCCTGTGCCGCCACGTCTCACTCCGTCTGTTGTTCTACGGCACGACCCTCGCGCGCGTCCACACAGTTTTCCACAGGCTGTGTGCCTGGCGTCACCGGAACGTGACCTATGCCTGTGCGTACGCTAGGCGTCGCGGGTGGAGTGCGCCAGAGTGCAGCCTCCATTTGACCTCCCGCGAGCCCTCAGCGTACCGTTGCCAAGCCGATCTCCGGTTCCCGTCGTCCTGCCCACGTTGGGTGGGCGATTCGGTTGATCCGGGGGCGTCCACAGCCCTGCATCGCACGCGCGATGTGTCCTCAGAACAACAGCTATTGGAGACACCCGTGAGCAAGCGGACCTTCCAGCCGAACAATCGGCGCCGCGCCAAGACCCATGGCTTCCGCCTGCGCATGCGCACGCGCGCTGGCCGCGCCATCCTCGCGGCTCGTCGTCGCAAGGGTCGCGGCGAGCTCTCTGCCTGACCTGCGGGGTGCTTCCCGCCCAGAACCGCATGCGGCGCTCGGCCGAGTTCCGGCACGCCATGCGGGGCGGCGCACGCGCTGGCCGTGATGCGATCGTGGTCCACCTCGCTCCCGGAGACGGGAACGCGAAGGTGGGCTTCGTCGTCTCTAGGGGTGTGGGAAACGCCGTGACCAGGAACCTCGTCAAGCGCCGGCTGCGTGCCGTCGTCGGACAAGGTCTTGGAGATCTTCCCGCTGGTGCCCTGCTCGTGGTGCGAGCGTTGCCGGCGGCTGCGACGTCGTCGTTCGGTGAGCTGGCCGAGCAGTACGACTCCCTTCTGCGCCGCGTGACGCGGAAGTTGGAGGTGGCCCGATGAAGGCTGCCGCGCGTTGGGTCGTGCGCCTTCCGGGTCTGATCATCCTTGGGCTGTTGCGGTTCTACCAGCGCTTCGTCTCGCCACTCTCCCCGCCGTCCTGCCGGTACTACCCTTCGTGCTCGAGCTACGCGGTCACCGCGGTAGCGCGGCACGGAGCTCTGCGCGGCACGTGGCTTGCGGTGCGCCGCGTGCTGCGCTGTCACCCGTGGGCCGCAGGGGGCGTCGACGACGTGCCGCCCGCACGGCACGACCACCCCTCTGCCTTTCGTTCCGCTACTACGTCATCGCACTGAGGAGACCTGATCCATGGACTGGTTTGACAGCATTCTGTGGCCACTGAAGGTGGCCGTGGGATGGACCATGGTCCAGTTCCACCGCCTCTTCACGGAGGTGTTCGGCCTGGCGGACGACTCGGGAGCCTCGTGGGCGCTGTCCATCGTGGGCCTCGTGATCCTGATGCGGATCATCCTCATCCCGTTGTTCTTCAAGCAGATCAAGGCCTCGCGCGGGATGCAGATGCTCTCCCCCGAGCTCCAGGCCATCCAGAAGCGGTACAAGGGCAAGACCGACCCCGCGTCCCGTGAGGCCATGGGTCGCGAGACGATGGAGCTGTACCGCAAGCACGGAACGAACCCGTTCTCCTCGTGTCTGCCGATCCTCGCCCAGTCCCCTGTGTTCTTCGCCTTGTTCCGGGTGCTGTACTCACTCCCCCAGGTAGCGGACGGAAGCTATCCACGTGGAGCGATCGGCCCGATCGACGCGGCGGTTGCCGCGCAGATCAACGACGCGACGATCTTCGGCGCCAAGATCTCGTCGTTCTTCCTCTCGGCCGACGCCACCACCGAGACGCGCATCGTGACGGCGTTGCTCATCGTTGCCATGTCCGCGACGACGTTCTTCACCCAGCGCCAGCTCACCCGCAAGAACATGCCGCCTTCGGCGCTGCAGGGTCCGATGGCTCAGCAGCAGAAAGTTCTGCTCTACGCCCTTCCCCTGATCTTCGCCTTCACGGGCGTGAACTTCCCGATCGGTGTCCTCATCTACTGGACCACCACGAACCTGTGGTCCATGGGTCAGCAGTTCTACACGATCCGGCGGTTGCCGATGCCTGGCTCCGAGGCCGAGAAGGCCTTCAAGGAGCGGCAGGCGCGCAAGGCGGCTCGGCGTGGCGTCTTCATCAAGAACGAGCCCGAGCCCGAGCCGGAGCCCGAGGTCGAGGAGAAGCCGAAGTCGGGCCAGCGGCAGCAGCCGAAGCGCAAGAACCGGCAAAAGCGGCCGCCCTCGGGCCCGCAGCAGCCCAAGAAGCCAGACCAGACCCCGCCCGCTGACGAGGAGTGAGCCATGGAAACCACACAGGCTAGCGACGAGCCCGCCGTCGCCGATGAGCTGAAGCCAACCTCACCGTCGACCGACCGCCTCGACGAGGAGGGCGAGGTCGCGGCCGACTACCTCGAGGAGCTCCTCGACATCGCCGACATCGACGGCGACATCGACATCGACGTCGAGAATGGTCGCGCGGCCGTCGAGATCGTCGCCGAGGAAGGCGGCCGGGGGCTGTCCCGCCTCGTGGGCGCGGACGGCGAGGTGCTCGATGCGCTCCAGGAGCTGACGCGTCTCGCCGTTCAGGTCAAGACCGGTGAGAGGTCACGGCTCATGCTCGACATCGCCGGCCACCGTGCTGCGCGCAAGGCGGAGCTCGTGCGGCAGGCCGAGGAGATCATCGCGCGCGTCAAGGAGTCGGGCGAGTCCGCCGCTCTGGAGCCCATGAACCCCTTCGAGCGCAAGGTGGTCCACGACGCCGTGGCAGCAGCTGGACTCGTGAGCGACTCCGAGGGTGTCGAGCCGTCGCGGTACGTGGTGATCAAGCCCGCCTGATTGGTGCTTGATGACGCGGCCGTCCCCTTCCGGGGGCGGCCGCGTTTCACGTGAAACGGGAAACGGTGGTGCCCGATGGGCGAGTTGCTGCCCGCCTGTCTTGGGCTCCTCCGCGGAAGCCTCTGCTCGACGCTGTTCCCGCCGACTCGGATCCCGCAGGATCCTGAGCGACACGTTTCAGGTGAAACGGAACTCCCCCGCGGCGGCCCGCTAGGAGTCACACGGGCGGGCGCTCGGCGAACGTCGGGGCTGCGCCGGCGAGCGAGCCCGACAACGACTCAGCGAGGCTGTGTGTCCCGCAACGCTTTGCAGCCAGCACGACTTGCTCAGCAGCCTGTGCGACTCGGACAAGGGCTTCGCGACTTGGCCGAACCGGGGCCGGCTCGTTCTTCTGATCCGCTTGCGCGCCGAAGCCGGGGTTTCACGTGAAACGGCCGCAACGTTCGAGAGGGCCGGGGGCGGGTGTGGCCGCCGCCGCCGGCGCGGTGCTCCGGGGTCTTCCACGCCAGCCACCGCGAGCGACAGGCCGGCCGACGGTGCGCTCGGGGCGCCACGGCTGACGCCGGAGGGGAACGTGCCGCCGGCACGTCCGCGTCCGCTGCCGCGACCGCTGTGGTCAACGTGATCGCTCCCGCACGCCCCGCCCATTCACCATGACGGCGAAGCCAAGTGTTTCACGTGGAACGGTCGTCACCGTCTCGAGAGCGCCGCGTGGTCTCACACGCAGCCGGCCATTTCGGCGGACGCGTTCGCCTGGAAGTCGCGGGAGGCGGCAGGTTGCGACTCCCCCACCTGTCTCGGACTGCGTCTGGCAGGCGTCCGAGCTCGAAGGCCCCCGGGCCCGTGAACACTCGCCAGCCTCGACTGGCACCCCTCTACCGGAAACCTGCGACCGCCGTCCTCGAGCGGTAGCCCTTGACGGGCAACGCTCGACCGGGATCCCTCGACTGACAACCCGCAACCAGCCATCCTCGACTGGCAACAGGTTCCGCCTGGCAGTCTCGCCCGACTGGCAACTTCCGATCGGTACCGCGCGACCGGCAAGCCGCGACCAGCCATCCTCCACCGGCAACCGGTTCCGGCCGGGAGTCCCGTCCGCCTGGCAACCCGCCCCTCCGCAAGCACGTAGATTTGGGCCGGCCCTTCAACTGCGAGGAAGACCCTTGACGACGCCCATGCCTTCTCCCGCCGACACGGATCCGCTCGACGGGGACGTGCGCTTGCCCGAGTACTTCGGCGCCGCCTGGCCGGCGGTGGAGGGCTTCGCGCGCCTGTTGCGCAGCGAGGGCGAGTTGCGGGGCCTCATCGGCCCGCGCGAGCAGTCGCGGCTCTGGGAGCGTCACATCCTCAACTCCGCCGCAGTGGTACAGCACCTACCGCAGTCCGGGGTCATCGTGGACGTGGGTTCAGGAGCGGGTTTGCCGGGGGTCGTCATCGGCGCGATGCTTCCAGCGGCGGAGGTGGTGCTCCTCGAACCGATGGAGCGCCGGACGCAGTGGCTCGACGAGGTCGTGACCGCCCTGGGCCTGGCGAACGTCAGGGTGCAGCGTGGCCGTGCCGAGGAGTTCGACGGGGCGTTCGAGGCGGATGCGGTGACCGCGCGAGCGGTGGCGGCGATGGACAAGCTGGCGAGGTGGTGCCTGCCACTGCTGCGCCAGGGGGGCAGCCTCGTGGCGCTCAAGGGAAGCTCGGCCGCGGAAGAGCTCGATCGCGCGAAGTACGTGCTGCGCAAGCTCGGTGGAGACGCCGGAGAGATCCTCGACGCCCCCACGATCGAGGGTGTGGACAGTACGACTGTTGTCCGGGTCATGCGCAAGACTGTGCGTTGACCCGGCGCACGACACCGAAGGACAAACTGAGTGGGCTTCCCCGAGGACAACGGCTGGAACCCCGTTTCACGTGAAACGGGCGACCAGCACGACGACGACGCGCGCCGCGCCGAGCTGGTCCGTGGACTGCCCGCGGTGGACGACACGACACCGCTCGCCGCACAGCTGGCCGTCGACGCCCGGCGGCGGATCGAGCTTGCGGGTCGGCGGTTCCCGCGGCCCGAGAAGACTCGCGTCATCACCGTCGCGAATCAGAAGGGTGGCGTCGGCAAGACCACGACGACCGTCAACCTCGCCGCGGCACTGGCCCAGGCGGGCCTCAACGTGCTCGTCATCGACAACGACCCGCAGGGCAACGCCTCGACCGCGCTGGGCATCGAGCACCGTGCTGGCACGCCCTCGGTCTACGAGGTGCTCGTCGAGGGCCGGCCGCTCGCAGAGACGATCCAGCGCAGCCCGGACTTCGACACGCTCTGGGGGGTCCCCGCCACGATCGACCTCTCGGGCGCCGAGATCGAGCTGGTCTCTCTCGTCGCGCGTGAGAACCGGCTGCGGACGGCGGTCGACAACTACCTCGCCGAGACGAGCTCCGACCCGGCGCGACGGATTGACTACGTGCTCGTCGACTGCCCTCCCAGCCTCGGCCTGCTGACCGTGAACGCCTTCGTCGTGGCCCGAGAGGTGCTCATCCCCATCCAGTGCGAGTACTACGCGCTGGAGGGCGTGAGTCAGCTCCTCAAGACGATCCAGCTCATCAAGGCGCACCTGAACCCCGAGCTCCACGTCTCGACGATCCTGCTGACGATGTACGACGGGCGCACCAACCTCGCCCACCAGGTCGCGTCCGAGGTGCGACAGCACTTCCCGGACCAGACGCTGCTCACCACGGTGCCGCGCTCGGTGCGGATCTCCGAGGCGCCGAGCTACGGCAAGACCGTCATCGGTTACGACCCGAGCTCGACGGGCGCCCTGTCCTACCTAGAGGCCGCTCGGGAGATCGCCGACCGTGGCGCCACGGCGGCGCGGGCAACAACGAACGGGAGCACGCATGAGTGAGAAGCGCCGCGGACTCGGGCGAGGGCTCGGCGCCCTCATCCCGACGGGCACGAGCACCGGCGCCGAGCGCCCCGTCGACGTGTTCTTCCCCGGGAGGCCGGCAGACCAGGACTCGGGCGCGGAACAGGCCGCCACAGAACGGGCCGCCGCGGAGTCCCCCGGCGCCTCCGGCGCTGGCGCCGATGACCCGACGACGAGCCCCGGGACCACCCAGGGTGCGCCGAGTGGCGGGACGGACCTCCTGCCTGTGCCCGGCGCGTACTTCGCCGAGCTGCCAGTGGAACAGATCGCCCCCAATGCCAAGCAGCCGCGCAGCGCCTTCGACGAGGAGGCACTCGCCGAGCTCACGGGGTCCATCACGGAGATCGGCGTGCTCCAGCCCGTCGTCGTGCGGCCGTCCACCGAGCCCGGTGCCCCGCCTTACGAGCTCATCATGGGAGAGCGGCGCTGGCGAGCGACCCAGGCCGCCGGCCTTGCCACCATCCCCGCGATCGTTCGCGAGACCGACGACGCCGACCTGCTGCGCGACGCGCTCCTGGAGAACCTGCACCGCTCCCAGCTCAACCCGCTCGAGGAGGCCGCGGCATACCAGCAGCTCCTCGACGACTTCGGCTGCACGCAGGAGGAGCTGGCCCGCCGCATCCACCGCTCCCGGCCCCAGGTCTCCAACACGCTCCGCCTGCTGCGCCTGCCCCCCGCCGTGCAGCGCCGGGTCGCGGCAGGGGTGCTCTCCGCGGGCCACGCGCGTGCCCTGCTGGGCCTGCCTGACGAGGAGTCGATGGACCGCCTCGCGACGCGCATCGTCGCCGAGGGGTTCTCGGTGCGCGCCACCGAGGAGGCCGTCACGATGTGGGAAGGCTCGCCCGCAACGACGCGGCGCACGGCACCACGCGCCGGGGACCGCATCGAGGCGCTCGACGACCTGGCATCCCGACTCGCCGACACGCTCGACACGCGGGTCAAGGTTCAGTTGGGCAAGGCCAAGGGAAAGGTCATGATCGAGTTCGCCTCGGTTCAAGACCTTAACCGCATCATCGGCATCCTTCGCCCGGACGACCCGGGCGTGCTGCGCTAGCGCAGATCGGGCACCGAGCGGCAAGAGGCCGCGAAGTGCCAGGTCAGACCCAACTTGTACAAGTTGGCCGTGAGATCAGGTACGCCGCTTGCCCGACTATCCCCGCAGCGCGGCGTCGACGATCGAGCGGTACAGCTCCCCGAGCTCGTGCCCCCCGGCCTCGGCGGCCTGGGGCAGCAGCGAGGTCTCGGTCATGCCGGGTGCCGTGTTGACGTCGATGAACTGTGGGACGCCGTCGGCGTCGACGATGAGGTCTGTGCGCGAGAGGTGTCGCAGCCCGAGCGCCTCGTGCACACCGAGGGCGGCGGCGGACACGCGCGCCTCGACGTCGGCCTCGAGGCGGGCGGGTGCGAAGTACTCCACACGGCCCGGCACATAGCGCGCGTCGTAGTCGTACGGTCCCTCGCGGGGCACGACCTCGACGGCGGGGAGCACGAACGGCCCCGAACCCGTGTCCACGACCGAGACGGCGAGCTCGACCCCAGCGACGGCCTGCTCGATGATGGCGGTCTCGCCGTAGGCGTAGGCGTCGACCATGGCGCGCGGGAGAGCGCTCGCCTCACGCACCACGGTCACCCCGAGCGCGGAACCGCCGCGCGCCGGCTTCACGACGAGCGGGAGTGCGAGGTTGTCGACGATCGACTCGAGCACGCGCACCGCGCCGAGCTCACGGAACAGGCTCTGCGGCAGAGTCACGAACCGCGGACTGGCGATACCGGCCCGCCCCACCACGGTCTTGGCGATCGGCTTGCTCCAGGAGATCCGGCTCGCTCGCGGGTCGGCACCGATGTAGGGCTGACCCACGAGCTCGAGGATGTCCCGCACGGAGCCGTCCTCACCGCTCGCACCGTGCAGCAGCGGCCACACGATCGACGGCTTGACCTGCGACAACGCGGGCAGGAGGTCGTCGTCGACGTCGTGCACCGTGACTTCGAGACCCGTGCCGCGCAGGGCCTCCGCGACCCGCCTCCCGGACCGCAGGGACACGTCGCGTTCGTGGGACAGCCCGCCCGCGAGGACGAGCACGCTCGGGCGGCTCATGCGAGATCCGGTCCAGGTGAGTCGACGACGCGGCCCTCGACCTCGGCTGCGGTCCCGAAGATCTCCACGAGCTCGCGCTCGCCCGCGATGACACCCGCGAGGCGTCGCACGCCTTCACGGATGCGATCCGGCGTCGGGTAGCAGAAGGACAGCCGCATGTGGTCGGCACCCGAGCCGTCGGCGTAGAACGCGGTGCCGGGCACGTAGGCCACGCGGGACGTGACGGCACGCGGCAGCATGGCCTGCGCATCAAGTCCCTCGGGGAGGCGCACCCACGTGTAGAAGCCGCCGTCGGGCACGGTCCACGACGCGTCGGGGAGGTGCTCCGCGAGGGACGACACCATGGCGTCGCGTCGTTCGCGGTAGATCTCCTGGTACTTCTTGATCTGCCCGCGCCAGTCGTGCGTCGACAGGTACGTCGAGATCGCGAGCTGGGACGCGTTCGAGGGGCACAAGATGGCGGACTCGCTCGCGATCACGAGCTTCTCGCGCACGGCGTGCGGCGCCACGGCCCAGCCGACGCGATACCCCGGGGCGAAGGTCTTGGAGAACGAGCCGAGGTAGATGACGCCGTCGTCGTCCATCGAACGCAACGCCGGGAGCGGCTCGCCCTCGAAGCCGAGCAGACCGTAAGGGTTGTCCTCGAGCACGAGCACGTCGTAGCGGCGGGCGATCTCGAGGATGCGGGGGCGGCGCTCGAGCGAGAGGGTCACGCCGGCGGGGTTGTGGTAGTTCGGGACGACGTAGAGGAACTTCACGCGTCGCCCCTGCGCCGTGAGTGCGGCGAGCGCCTCCTCGAGGGCCTCGGGAACGAGCCCGTGCTCGTCGAGCGGGACGTGGCGCACATCGGCCTGGTAGGCGCGGAACACACCGAGCGCGCCGACGTAGCTCGGGGCCTCGGCGAGCACGATGTCCCCGGGGTTGATGAAGAGCCGGGTCACGAGGTCGAGCGCCTGCTGGGAGCCGGTCGTGACGACCACGTCGTCGGGGTGGGCCTCGATGCCCTCGAGCCGCATGACGTCGAGAATCTGCTCACGCAGCGTCTCGTCGCCCTGGCCCGAGCCGTACTGCATCGCGACGGTGCCGCGCTGGGCGATCACGTCGCGTGCGGTCTCGGCGAGCGCCTCGAGCGGGAGGCCGTCCAGGTAGGGCATGCCACCGGCGAGCGAGACCACCTCGGGTCGGTTCGCGACGGCGAAGAGCGCACGGATCTCCGAGGCGCGCATGCCGTGCGTGCGGTCGGCGTACGACCCGATCCACCGGTCCAGACGCGTGCCTGCTGCGGGCGTCGGCACGGGGCTCGACGCTTCGCTGGCAGGGGTCTGGTTCGCAGTCATTCCCCGAGTCTCGCACGATCCCCCGGCAATGCCACGAACCCATATCCCGGTGGTGAGATCGGCGCGTCGCCCGCGAACCGGCGAGAACGACCTACGGTCGCTGCCGCGACGTCACGGGCCGGGCTCGAGCAGCGACGCGACGTGGGCGCGGATCTCGCGCTTCGGGTGCGCACCCACCAGGGTGCGGTCCAGCTCGCCGGCCCGGAAGAAGTAGAGGGTCGGGATCGACACGATGCCGTAGGCGCGAGCCAGCTCCTGGTTGTCGTCGGTGTCGACGGTCACGACTTTGACGCGGCCCGCGAACTCCCGCGCGAGCTCCACGAGCACGGGGGCGATCGCCCGGCACGGCGCGCACCACGGCGCGCCGAAGTCGACGACGACGGGCAGCGGCGACTCGAGCACCTCGGTGCGGAAGGCGTCCAGACCGTCGACGACGACGGGGACCTCGGGCCCGGGCGCATCCTGCCCGGGGGCACGCGTCCCCGGGTCCGACGACGAGACCCGTGCGGCCCCCAACTCAGCCCACCAGGGCCGAGGCGCCCGCGTGCGCGGTGTCGTCGAGCGCGGCGAGGTAGTGCTGCGCGTCGAGCGCGGCGGCGCAACCCGTGCCCGCGGCGGTGATCGCCTGACGGTAGGTGTGGTCCACGAGGTCACCGCACGCGAACACGCCCGGCAGGTTGGTGCGCTGTGAACGCCCCTCGACGAGCACGTAGCCCTCGTCGTCGAGGTCGACCTGGCCCGTGAGCAGCTCGGAGCGCGGCACGTGGCCGATCGCCACGAAGAGCCCCGTGACGCCGAGCGGGCGCTCGGTGCCGAGCACAGTGTCGCGCAGCGTGAGGCCCGTGACCTTGTCCGTGCCGTCGATGCCGACCACCTCGGAGTTCCACACGAACTCGATCTTGGGGTCCGCGACTGCACGGTCCACCATGATCTTCGACGCCCGCAGCTCGTCGCGGCGGTGCACGAGGTAGACCTTCGAGGCGAAGCGCGTCAGGAACGTCGCCTCCTCCATCGCGGAGTCGCCGCCGCCGACGACGGCGATCTCCTGCTCGCGGAAGAAGAACCCGTCGCACGTGGCGCACCAGGACACGCCACGGCCGGAGAGCCGCTTCTCGTCCTCGATGCCGAGCTCGCGGTAGGCCGAGCCCGTCGCGAGGACGATGGACCGGGCCTTGAGCTCGGTGCCGTCGGCGAGGACCACGGTCTTGACGGCCTCGGTGAGTCGCAGCTCCGCGGCGTCGTCCCAGAGCACCTCGGCGCCGAACCGCTCGGCCTGTGCCTGCAGGCCCTCCATGAGGTCGGGCCCGTTGACGCCCTCGGGGAAGCCGGGGAAGTTCTCGACCTCGGTCGTGTTCATGAGCGCGCCACCCGCGGTGACGGAGCCGGCGACCACGAGGGGCGACAGCCCGGCCCGCGCGGCATAGATCGCGGCGGTGTAGCCGGCGGGACCCGAGCCGACGATGATGATGTCGCGAACGGTGCTGGCGGTCTCGGTCACGTCTCGTCCTTCGGTTCCACGGTTCCACGGCTGCGCGATGGGGTCACGCACGTGCTGTCGGCAGAACAGATCCTAGGCCGCGAATGTTCCACGCCGGGCCCGCCCCACCGTGCGCCCGGGAACGAGGGTCAGTCGAACTCGATCTCGAGCAGCTCGACGCGGTTGAGCCCGTCCGGGGTGGTCGGCAGCTCCGTGAACCACAGCACGATCGTCTGCGTGCGCACGGCCTCGTCGAAGTGCAGCACGGTCTCCGAGCCCATGGCGCCCGAGGCGAGCACCGGGCCCTCCGTCGGCTCATCACCCGTCGTGGCGCGGACCTCGATGTTGCCGCCGTCGCCGTTGGTGTAGAGCGTCAGCCCGGACACGAGAGTCTCGTTCTCGAGCGTGATCTCGTAGCCGAGCCCGCTCTTGCCGGGCATCTCGGCGTTGTTGTAGGTGCGGGTGAACCAGTACGTGCCCATGTCGCCGTCGAACGCGCGGTCCACCGCCTCGGGGTGCTCGTCGCCGTCGCCGTCGGGGTCGAGCTGCAGCCCGGCGGCGATGACGGCCGGGAGGACCTCCTCGGTCGGCGACGTCTCCGGGCTCGGGGAGGGCGAGCCGTCGTCGGTCGGGGACTCCTCGGTCGGGGACGGCTCCGCCGTGGGGCTCGGCCGGGCGATCGGCGGCCCGGCCGGCCCGGTGAGCGACTGGAACGCCGTGTAGGCGCCGAAGACGAGCGCGCCGAGCACGAGCACGAGCACGTACGGCGTCGCGTTGAACGTCTTGCGCTTCTTCTTCTTGGTCGAGGGGCGCACGGCCTGCTCGAACGGCAGGGCCGGGGCGGGGGGAGCGACGGCGCCCGCGGGCACGTAGGTGCCGCCGATGAAGTGCGGTGGCGGGGTCGGCGCACCCGGCGCACCTGGGACGGCGCCAGCGCCGGCACCCGCCCCCACGCCGAGGCCCGCACCGGCGATCGGCACGGCACCCGTGGGCGGCATCGAGGGCGGAGCGACCTGCGGCGTGGCGCCACCCGAGGTGCCGGGCGCGATGACGGGCGGCAACGTGGGCGCGACGGGACGCGCGGGCGGCGGCGTCCCCGGCGGGTTGAGGGGCTGTGCGGGCTGCCCGGAGACGCGTTCGCGCACGGACTGACGCCGCACCGCGGAGCTGAATGGAGCGTGGGCCGCGGCGGGCGGCACCGCGGGCGACTCGTCGGGCACGAGCCCCGCGGCCGCGATGAGCTCGGCACCGTGCACGGGTGGCCACGGCTCGAGGTCGGCCGCGAGCTCGGCGGGGCTGTGCGGCCCGTCTTCGTGCGGACCGAACGTCACGGCGCACAGCGTGTCGAGGTCGTTGGGGACGGTGGGCGTGATCTCGGCGGGTGCCACGGTGGCGCCGTCCACGACGGGTGCGGCGGGCAGCGCGAGGCGCTCTCCGCTCGCGGCACCGGGCCAGTGCCCGGTCAGGGCCGCGTAGAGCAGCTGGACGAGGGCGACGGCGTCGGCCCTCGTGGTGGTGCGCGCATCGGCTCGGTCGAGGCCGAGCAGCGCGCCCTCGACGGCGAGGCCCGTCAGGACGACGGCGCCGGAGAGCTCGACGTAGACGACCGAGGGCCGCAGGGCGAGATGGTGCACGCCGCGACGCCGCGCGGTCTCGAGGGCGACGGCGAGCTCGCCGACGACGGCGCGCGCCTGGTCGGCCGGCAACGGGCCTGCGGCCGCGATCTCGGCGAGCGAACGCCCGCCCACCTTCTCGGTCACGACGAAGGAGACGCCGTCCTCCTGCCCGACGTCGAGCACCCGCACGAGCCGCGCATCCGAGACGAGTGCCGCGCGCCGGGCCGCGTCGAGCGCCGCATCGACCTGACCCGCGAGCAGGACGTAGAACTCGACGGGCCGGTCGAGGACCTGGTCCACGGCGCGCCAGTGCTCGACCTGGGGGAGGCTGTCGCCGTGCTCGTGCTCGAGCCGGTAGCGTCCGGCCAGCACGACGCCCGGCTGGGTGGGGGTGGTCACCGTTCCTCCTGCGCATCGGGGCTCCGGTGGGTCATCGTACGCACTGTGAGCCTCACGCGGCGCCCGCCGTTCCGCCGCCGGTATCGCCAGACGGCCCGCCCGGCGCACCAGGTCCACCTGGCCGACCCGGCCCACCCGCGGCTCCGCCCCCCCGCCCACGGCGGCGCAGCCGGGCGAGCAACGGCGCGGCGAGGTCGGCGAGCTCGCGCACCCGCATGAGGCGCAGCAGCCCGAGGTACGCGGCCCCCATCGCGAGGCCGAGGCCCGCCGTCGTGAGGACGGCGTGCCCGAACCCGCCGTCGGCCACCGAACCGATCCGGTGCAGCGCGACCCACCCGACGCCCCCCGCGAGGCCCGCGGCGACGAACGCGCGCACGTGCATCTGCACGACGCCGGCGAAGCCGAAGGACCCGAGCCGACGGCGCAGCCCTACGAGCGCGAGCCCCACCCCGAGCAGGTGCGAGACCCCCTGGCCGGCCACGACGCCCACGACCCACCACTGCGGCGGCAGGAACACGGCCGAGGCGAGCGCCCCGAGGGCGACGACGACGGCCATCCCCGACTGGATGAAGAAGAGCGTGCGCGCATCCTCGTAGGCGTAGTAGACGCGCTGGCACAGCGCCCACGCGCCGAGGAGCACGAGCCATGCGACGAACGCGACGACGACGCGCGCCGTGGCCGACGCCACCCCGGGATCGGCGGACGGGAACACGATCCGGATGACGGGCAGCGCGAGGACGGCGAGCACGACGCTCGCGAAGACCGTGAACACGCCCACGACGCGCAGCCCGTGGGCGAAGTCCGCCCGCACGGCCCGTACGGCCCCGGCCGCGGCGTGCGCCGAGAGCTGGGTGAACATGACCATGACGAGCGACGTCGTGATGAGCGAGTGCGGCAGTATCGCGACGAGGAAGGCGTTCGTGTAGGCCGCATTGCCCGCGATCGCGACGCTCTCGGCGGCCTCGGCCGCGTTGTCGGCCGCCGTCTGCACGTTCGTCGCGAACAGCACGCCGACGTAGCCCACGACGAGGGCCGCGAACGTCCACCCCGCGACGCGGCCCGCGCTGCCGAGCCCGACCCCGCGGAAGCCCCACTTCGGGCGCAGGGGCAGGCCGAGCGCGCGCAGCGGCGGGATCATCACGAGGGCTTGCACGACGACGCCGAGCGTCGCGAAGCCGGCGAGCAGCGCGACCCGCGGCCCCGTCCACCACGCCGCCGAGTCGAGCTCGCCGCCCAGCGAGTAGGTGCCGAACACACCGATGAAGACGAGCAGACCGGCGATCGCGACGAGGTTGTTCGCCACGGGCGCCCACGTGAAGGGCCCGAACCGTCCCCGCGCGTTGAGCACGTGCCCGAAGAGCGTGTACATCCCGTAGAAGAACACCTGCGGGATGCACCACACGGCGAACACGGTCGCGAGCGACCGCAGCTCGTCCCCGGCGCGCAGCGCGAACAGGTGCACGACGAGTCCCGCGCCGGCCGTGAACAGCACGGTGATCGCGAGCAGCACGAGGGCGCCGAGGGTCAGCAGGCGCCGCGTGTAGTCGTCGCCGCGGTCGGTCTGGTAGGCGCGCACGACCTGTGGCACGAGCACGGCGTTGAGCACGCCGCCGGCGACGAGCATCGTGATCATGTTGGGCAGCTTGTTGGCGAGGTCGAACGCGTTCGCGGAGAGGCCCACGCCGCCGATGGCCGCGAAGAGCAAGGACGTGCGGACGACGCCGAGCACCCGGGAGACGGCGGTCCCCGAGGCGAGGATCGCCGCGTTGCGACCCAGGCCGGACCCCGGGGGTGCCGGCACCTCGCCGCCCGGTGCGGGCACGCCCCCGCCGTCGGCGGCGCTCACTCGCCCGTCTCCCTCGCGAGCTCGGGCACGTCCGCGGCGTCGACCCGGGTCGAGGTCTTGCCGCGCCGCACGGTGCGGATGACGCCCGCCACGAGCCCGACGCCGAGCAGCGCGGCGATGATCCACGTGCCGACGCTCTCCCAGTCGGCGCGCACCCGCACCTCGAAGCTCGACGGCGGCGCCACGGGCTTGCCCTCGGGCGAGAGCAGGGCGACCTCGATCGTCACGTCCCCGTTGGCGACCGACTGCACGGGCACGCGCACCGTCGTCTGCTCGCCGGCGGGCACGAGGGCCTCGACCGTGCCCTCCGCGACGAGCACACCGGAGTCGGGTCGCAGCTCGACGACGACCCGCGCGTCGTCCGCGAGCGCGTTGCTCACGGTCACGGGCATCTCGCCCCGCGCGGAGATGAGGCTCACGTCCGAGCCGGCGATGACGGTCAGGCCGATCGTGCGCGCCGTCGCCTCCTCGATCACCCGCTCGGCGAGGTCCGCGCGCCCCGCTGGATCGGCGCGCCACGCGACGGCCGTCGGCGCGAGGAGCTGGGCCGCCTGCTGGGCGAGGAAGGTGTCGGGGTCCGTCAGCACGGGCGAGAAGTCCTGCGCGAACTCGAGCCGCTCGGCGAGCGAGGAGACGGTCTCGGCGTCGAGCATGTCGCGGGCCGCCGCCTGCATGGGCAGCCCGGTCCGTGCGACGCGGGGGTCCAGGGAGCCGAGCAGCGCCGAGACGGACGTGGTGTCGACCCACGGCGCGGCCTCGAGGGCGGCGAGCTGGACGTTCGTCAGCGCGGGGTCGGGGTGCCACTCGCGCGGCAGGGCGATCACGAGGTGGCGCAGCTCCGTCGACTGCTCGCGGGCGATCACGGCCGTCTCCGCGAGGAGGCGCTGTGCCACGGTCGCGGGCGTCGAGCCGACGGGGTCGGTGAAGGCGCTCACGAGCCCGGCGTCCGGCACGAGGGCGACCACGGGTCCCGCCTCGGTCCCGACCGTGGTCCGACCCGTAGGGCTCGCACCGCCGACCGTGCCCGTGGGGGTGAGGACCCCGGGGGCGGCGACGACGGCGCGCGCCCCCGACCCGGCCACGAACTCGAGCGTCTCGGAGTCGGCGAGGCCGCCGGCGGGCCACGCGAGGTCGGTCCGTGCCGACCGCCCGAGCAGCGACTCGACCCGGGCGGCACTGAGCGCGAGCGCGCCGTCGAGCAGCGCCGTGCCGCCACCACGGGCGAGGGCCGCGACGTCCGGGTCCGCCCAGCCGAGCGCGAACACGTCGCGACCGTCGAGCGCCCCGAGCAGCTCCTCGCTCCAGGCCTGCGCCGCTTCGTCCGTCGAGGCGAGGCTCGCGGCGACGACGGCGGGGTCCACGGCGTACGCGACGTGCGAACGGGGCGCGGTCGCGGCGAGCACGGCCGCAAGCCGCCCCTGCGCGGAGATGAGCGGGCCGATCGCCTCGGTGCCGAGCACCCCGGCGGTCCCGGCGGGGCCGGCACCTTCCGGGGTCTCGTCGTCGGCCACCTCCGGCCCCCCGCCGTCGGCGGCCTCCCCGCCCTCGTCACCCTCGCCGGACGAGATCGTCCAGGCCGGCACGTCGACAGGGTTCCCGGTGAGGGGGACGACGACGGACACCCGGGTCTGCGGCACGCTCGGGGCACTGAGCCACAGGATGAAGCTGCGGTCGACGTCGAGCACCCCGGGGGCCGCGCCGTCGGACACGGAGACGGCGAGCCCGCGCGGGCCCCACGTGTCCGGCAGGTCGAGGAAGCCGAGGTCGCGCCCGGCCACCCGGAAGCGCACGTCGCGCGTGGCACCGGCCTCGATCGGGTCCTCGAGCACCGTGGTCGCGACGACCGAGCCGGCGTTCTCCTGCGGGCCGAGGTCGGCCCAGGCACTGATCCCGGCGCGGTCCACGACCCGGAAGCGGTTCACGTGCAGGCGCAGGGTGGGCTCGGCGATGTCCTCCGCGGTGGTGTTCTGCACGCGGGCGATGACGGCGAGGGTCTCGTCGGGCGTGAGCACCTGCGGCGAGATCGAGGTGATGGTGATCTCCGCGCCATCCTCGGCGATCGCGGGGTCCTGCGCGGCGGCGGGCGTAGCGGCGAGCGTCGTGGCGAGGAGGGCGGCGGCGAGGGCCAGGGCACCTCGCGCACCGACGGTGCGAGCGTTCATGCGTCGCTGGCGAGCACCGCGCGCGCCTCGGAGGCGAGCCGCCGCTCGTTCGGGTAGGCGAGGCGGCGATCCAGGTCGTTCAGCGCGACCCACTCGACGAACTCGGCCTCTCCGTCGGGGTCGCCCTCGACGGTGAGCGTCCCGCCGAGCGCGACGAGGAGGAAGTGGTGGACCACCTTGTGCACGCGGCGGTCCGTGCCCGTGAACCAGTAGTCGATCGTGCCGAGCTCGCGGACCACCTCGCTGTCGATCCCCGTCTCCTCCGCGATCTCGCGGACGGCGGCCTCCTCGGGGGTCTCCTCCCCCTCGAGGTGACCCTTCGGGAGGCACCACTCGAGGCGCCCGGCCCGGTTGCGGCGGGCGATCACCGCGGCGACGTGCACGCCGGCCTGGAGGTCGACCACGAGGCCACCGGCGCTCGTCTCGTCCACGATGGGCAGGGCTGCCGGAACCGCTCGGGCGGCCAGCTCGCGCGGGTCGATCCGCAGGGCATGGCCACCGGGCGGGGCGGGTACCGCGCCAGGGCGCGGCAGCGGATCGGCGGCGGACACATCAGACACTGTAGCCATCCGGCCTGTGCCGTTCGGTCGATGCGGTGTCACCTCGGCGTCTCGCAGCGTTCACATCTGGCAGGCTTGGAGGTCGTGTCCCCGACTGATCCGCAGCCCAGCAGCGCGCCCGCCACCCCGAGCCCGGCGGCGCTCGCGTCGTTGCGCGCCCGAGCCGTGGAGACCCTCGTCGAGCTGTCCCCCGTCGCGGTCGAGCTGGGCGAGGTCTTCGCCACGGCCGGCTTCGAGCTCGCGCTCGTGGGGGGACCCGTGCGGGACGCCTTCCTCGGGGTGGCGAGCGCCGATCTCGACTTCGCGACGTCGGCCCACCCGGGCGACACGGCGCGCCTGCTCGACGCGTGGGCGGACGCGACGTGGGACATCGGCCGTGAGTTCGGCACGATCGGTGCGGCGAAGCACGTGGGCGGCCTCAAGGTGGTGGTCGAGGTCACGACGTACCGCACCGACGAGTACGACGGCGCCTCCCGCAAGCCCGAGGTCGCGTTCGGGGACTCGCTCGACGGCGACCTCTCGCGGCGCGACTTCACCGTCAACGCGATGGCCGTGCGCCTGCCCTCGCTCGAGTTCGTGGACCCCTTCGACGGGTTGACCGACCTCGCCCGCCGGCTCCTGCGCACACCCGTGACGCCCGAGCAGTCCTTCGACGACGACCCGCTGCGCATGATGCGCGCCGCGCGGTTCGCCGCCCAGCTCGGCTTCGACGTCGAGCCCGCGACGCGCGCTGCCGTCGAGGTGATGGCCGGGCGCATCGAGATCGTCTCGGCCGAGCGCGTGCGCGACGAGCTGACGAAGCTCCTCCTGACGGACCGGCCGCGCCCCGGCATCGAGTTCCTCGTCGACACGGGCCTCGCCGAGCACGTGCTGCCCGAGCTGCCCGCGCTGCGGCTCGAGATCGACGAGCACCACCGGCACAAGGACGTCTACGAGCACTCGATCACGGTGCTCGAGCAGGCGATCGACCGCGAGACGGGGCCGGACGGGCCCGTGCCCGGCCCGGATCTCGTGCTGCGGCTCGCCGCGCTGCTGCACGACGTCGGCAAGCCGGCGACCCGCCGCTTCGAACCCGGTGGCGGCGTGAGCTTCCACCACCACGAGGTCGTGGGCGCGAAGATGACGGCCAAGCGGCTCAAGGCGCTGCGCTTCGACTCGGCGACGGTCAAGGCCGTGTCTCGGCTCGTCGAGCTGCACCTGCGCTTCCACGGCTACGGCGACGCCGGGTGGACGGACGCGGCCGTGCGCCGCTACGTGCGCGACGCGGGTCCGCTGCTCGAGCGCCTGCACCGCCTGACGCGCTCGGACTCCACGACGCGCAACAAGCGCAAGGCCGCGCGGCTCGCCGGCGCCTACGACTCCCTCGAGGAACGCATCACGGTGCTCGCGGCCCAGGAGGAGCTCGACGCGATCCGCCCCGACCTCGACGGCGAGCAGATCATGGCGATCCTGGGCATCGGGCCGGGGCGCGACGTCGGCGAGGCCTACCGGTTCCTGCTCGCCGAACGGATGGAGCACGGTCCCCTCGGCGAGGACGCGGCCCGCCAGGCGCTGCTGGCCTGGTGGACCGCGCGGGCCGAGTCCTAGGTAGATTGCCCGGCATGAGTCAGGGCACCTTGCGGGCCGATCTTGCGGCCCTCGTCGCAGGTCGCGTGCCGATCATCGTGGTGGAGACACGGGACGAGGCCGCGGTGATGCGGCTCGTGCTCGACACCGTCGCGGGGCCGACGGCGCGAACCCGGCTGCCCGTCTTCGGCTGGACCCTCACCGGGGGTCTGCAGCGGCGCGACCTCGACGTCGGCGCACCCCAGAAGCACAACGCCCAGCCCGGTGATCTGCTGCAGTGGGTCCACGACGTCACCCAGCCCGGCGTCTACGTGCTCAAGGACTTCCACCCCTTCCTCGACGACCCGGTGCACGTGCGCCTGCTCAAGGACATCGCCCTCGGTTTCGAGGCCGTGCCCCGCACCGTCGTCCTCGTCTCGCACCGGCTCGCGGTGCCGCCCGAGCTCAGCCACCTCGTGGCGCGGTTCGATCTCGCCTTCCCCTCCGAGCGCGAGCGGCGCGAGCTCGTCGAGCGCGTCGTCATGGAGTGGCAGCACGCGCACGGGCGCGCGGCGGCGGTGGACTACCACGCGGTGGACCTGCTCGTGGCGAACCTCGCGGGGCTGACCCGGGCCGACGTCGAGCGCCTCGCCCGCACGGCCGTGTTCGACGACGGCGCGATCGACACCTCCGACATCGCCGACGTGACTCGGGCCAAGCACGACCTGCTCGGCGGCGACGGCGCCGTGACGTACGAGTACGAGACGGCCTCGCTCGCGGACCTCGGCGGCATGGACCGGCTCAAGTCGTGGCTCGCCGTGCGGGCACCGGCCTTCGACGGCAGCGCCCCGCACCTGCAGCCGCCCAAGGGCGTGCTCCTGCTCGGTGTGCAGGGCTGCGGCAAGTCGCTCGCCTCGAAGGTCGCGGCGTCCATGCTGGGCGTGCCGCTGCTGCGGGCCGACCTCGGGGCGGTGCGCGACAAGTACGTGGGCGAGTCCGAGCGCAAGCTGCGGGCCGCCCTCGCCACCGCGGACGTGCTCGCACCGTGCGTGCTGTGGATCGACGAGATCGAGAAGGGCATCGCCGCGGACTCGTCCGACGACGGCGTCTCCTCCCGGCTGCTCGGCACGTTCCTGACGTGGCTCGCGGAGAAGGACTCAAAGGTGTTCGTGGTCGCGACGGCCAACAACATCACCGCGCTGCCGCCCGAGCTCGTCCGCAAGGGCCGGTTCGACGAGATCTTCTTCGTCGACCTGCCAGCGCCCGCCGTGCGTGCCCAGATCCTGGGGATCCACGCGGGGCGCCGGGGTCTCGTGTGCGACGAGGGGACGCTGGCTGCGCTCGCGGCTCGCGCCGAGGGCTTCTCCGGTGCGGAGATCGAGCAGGCCGTCGTGTCCGCGACCTATGCCGCGCACGCCCGCGGCGAGGCGCTCGGGCCCGAGCACGTGGCCGCCGAGCTCGCCGCGACCCGCCCGCTGTCCGTCGTCATGGCCGAGCCGATCGCGGCGCTGCGCGCCTGGGCCTCCTCCCGCACCGTCCCCGCCGGCTGAGCTCCCACCACCCGCCGCCCCGCCGCCTGGACCCCCGCCCCGTCCCCGCCGGCTGAGCCCCGCCCCCCGCCCCGGCCCGACACGGCTCATGGCGAAGACTTTTTGCCCTCACAGGGCGCAAAGTCTTCACTCTCACGGTGCTGGGGCGGGCACCGGGCGCGGGAGCTGGGGCACGCGGGCGTAGGTCGCGGCGGTCGCCAGGTAGACGAGCGCGATCGCCACGAACACCGCGCGCGCGTAGCCGGAGTCCGGGAGCACGACGGCGGCCAACGCGGCGGCCCCGACGAACGCTGCGTTGAAGAGCACGTCGTACAGCGCGAAGGCCCGGCCGCGGTAGGCGTCGTCGGTGTCGGCCTGCACGATCGTGTCGGCGGCGATCTTGGCGCCCTGCACGCTCAGGCCCAGCAGCACGGCGGCGGTGGCGACGACGGCGAACGCCGGCGACGTCGCGAGCACGAGCTGACTCAGCGCCCCGATCCCGAGGCAGACGGCGATCCACCGCGCGGGACTCATCCGCTCGTGCGCGAGGGGCGTCGCCACGATGGCGAGCCCGTTGCCCGCGAGCGAGATCCCGAGCAGCAGCGCGAACGTCGCGAGCCCGGCGCCGGCGTCGGCCGGGTCGTTGAGCAGGTTGCGCGACATCAGGATCAGCGCGATGAAGTTCGCGCCGTACAGGAAGCGGTGCACGCCCATGACACCGAGCGCCGCGCCCGGGGTGCGCCGTGCCACGAGGTAGCGCGCGCCCTGGGCGAGCTCGGCGGCCGTCGCGCGCACGTCCGCCCAGAGCTGCGTCAGCCCCGCACCGGGCTCGGAGTGCCGGTCCGGTCCCAGCTGGTCGCGCCCGAGACGCAGCGCGAGCGCGGACGCCGCCCCGAAGAACGCGGCCGCGCACACGAGCACGACGCCGTCCTCGACGGGACCGGGCGGGGTGAGGCGACCGATGACGAAGCCGAGCGCGCCACCCACCACGGCGGACACCGCGCCGAGCGTGGGTGTGACGGTGTTGGCCATGAGGAGCTGCTCGCGCGGGACCACGCGCGGCAGACCGGCCGAGAGCGCGGACAGCAGGAAGCGGTTGACCCCGAGCGTCACGAGCGCGAGCACGTACACCGCGGGCCCCACCCCCACGGTCACCATGAGCGTCGCGAGGATCAGCGTGAGCACGACCCGCAGCGCATTGCCGCCGAGCAGCACCTGGCGCCGGCGCCACCGGTCGAGCAAGGGCCCGGCGAAGGGGCCGACGACGGTGAACGGGAGCAGCAGCACCGCGAACGCAGCCGTGACGTCGACCGCCGTCGCCATGCGCTCGGGCGAGAAGAAGAACAGCGTCGCGAGGCCCACCTGGAACATGCCGTCGCCGCACTGCGAGACGAGCCGCACCGTGAAGAGCTTGCGGAAGTCCCGGTGCACGGCCACGACCCGCAGGTCTCCCAGCACACTCACGGGGACCAATCTAGGTGCCACCGGTGCCCGTCCCGGTGCGATCGCCAGTTTCACGGGGACGTTGCGCGCTCGCCGGGCGGAGCTGCGGCCGGGTCAGGAGCGAGGAGGGCGGATCGGCGCCAAGATGTCCTCGAGGGTCCTCGCCGTTCGTCGTCTGGATGAGGCGAGCCGCAGCGGCGCACGCCCCGAGCCCGAGGAGGCACCATGCAGTACCTGTTCCTGATCCGCGTCCCCGAGGACGCGAGCCCGTCGCCGGCCGAGTCCGACCCCGAGGCGTGGGTCGAGGAGACCACCCGCAAGGGCCAGCGTCTGCTCGGTGAGCGCCTGCGGCCCGACGGCGACGCGACCACCGTGCGGGTGCGTGACGGCGAGACCCTCGTCGTCGACGGCCCCTTCGCCGAGGCACGCGAGCAGATCGCGGGGTTCGACATCATCGAGGCGGCCGACCACGAGGAGGCCACCGCCATCGCGGCCGCCCACCCCGCGGCGGGCTTCGGCGCCGTCGAGATCCGGGCGCTGTGGCCCTTCGAGGAGGAGTGACCGCCGTGCGGTACATGCTCCTGATGGTCGACACCCGCGAGCTCGTGGAGTCCCATCCCGAGCCCCTCGACTCCGCGGCCCCCGTGGAGTGGACCGAGGAGATGGTGGGCCGCGGTGTCGAGCTCGGCGGCGCGCGGCTCCGTCCGCCCGAGGAGGGCCGGACCGTCCGGCGGCGCGGCGGCGGCACCCTCGTCGTCGACGGCCCGTACGCGGAGGTCCGCGAGCAGGTCGCTGGCTTCGACATCATCGAGGTCGCCGACCTCGACGAGGCGATCGAGGTCGCGTCGAAGCACCCGGCCGCGCGATTCGGGCCCATCGAGATCCGGCCGTTGTGGGCCACGGACGACGAGCTCGACCTCGAGGCGCTGCGCGCACTGTGAGCCGCCGCACCATGCCCCGCCCCACAGCGTCGCACCGCGCCGTGACCCCCACGCCATGACCCACACGGACGTCGACGACGCCCTCGCCCTCGCCTTCCGCGAGGAGTGGGGGCGCGTCGTCGCGACCCTCATCCGGGTCACGGGCGACTGGGCGCTCGCGGAGGAGTGCGCGCAGGAGGCGTTCGCTACGGCGGCCACCACGTGGCGGCGCGACGGCATCCCCGAGCGCCCCGGGGCGTGGCTCACGACGACCGCCCGCAACCGAGCCGTCGACCGGCTCCGCCGCGCGGCCACGGAGCAGCGTGCCCTGCGCCAGGTGGCCGCCGTCGTCGTCGATACCGAGGAGGGCCCGATGGAAGCCTGGAGCGACACGGCCCTCACGGACGACCGCCTGCGGCTCATCTTCACGTGCGCGCATCCCGCGATCGCCCTCGAGTCGAGGGTGGCGCTCACGCTGCGCACGCTGTGCGGGCTCACGGTCGCGGAGATCGCACGCGCCTTCGGGTCGAGCGAGGCGGCGATGTCCAAGCGGCTCGTGCGCACGCGGGCCAAGATCAAGCACGCCGCGATCCCGTACCGGGTCCCGCCCGACCACCTGCTGCCCGAACGGCTCGGCGGGGTGCTCGCCGTGCTCTACCTCATGTACTCGGAGGGCTACGTCGCGACCTCGGGCGGTGCGCTGCTGCGCGAGGCGGTGAGCGCGGAGGCGATCCGGCTCACCCGCGTGCTCGCCGACCTCATGCCGGACGAGCCGGAGGTGCTCGGCCTGCTCGCGCTCGAGCTGCTCCACGACGCACGGCGCGAGGCACGGACCGACGACGACGGCCGCCTGGTGCCGCTCGACGAGCAGGACCGTTCCACGTGGAACGCGGCGCAGATCGCCGAGGGAGCCGCCGTCCTCGAGCGTGCCCGGCGTCATGGAGGGATCCTCGGCACGTACCGGTTGCAGGCCGCGGTCGCCGCCCTGCACGCGACGGCGCCGAGCTCCGCCGAGACGGACTGGGAGCAGATCGCGCTGCTCTATGGCGAGCTCGGCCGGATCTCGCCGTCGCCGTACATCGAGCTGAACCGGGCGATCGCGGTCGCGATGGCCGAGGGACCCGACGTCGGCCTCACGCTCCTCGACGCGCTCGCGGCGGAGCGCGTCCTCGCCGGGTATCACCTGCTCCCGGCCGCCCGGGCCGACCTGCACCGCCGCGCCGGGCGCCCCCGCGAGGCCGCACAGGCCTACCGCGAGGCCCTCGCGCTCGTGGAGAATGGCGCCGAGCGGGACTTCCTCGAGCGACGTCTCGCCGAGGTCGGGGGCACGCCCACGGACCGCGCGTAGGTCGCACCCAACCTTTCCGGACGCGTCCGGCGTTCTCCCTGTAGGACCCGCGCGGGTCCCTGAGCCAGGAGAGGGGGACCGGATGAGCCGGTGGGAGCCGATGCTCGAACGCGTGGCGCGCGAGCGGTATCCACGCCTCGTGGCGCACGCGATGCTGCTCGTGCGCTCACGCACCGAGGCGGAGGACCTCGTGCAGGAGGCGCTCATCTCCGCGTTCTCGGGCCGAGCGCGGTTCGCCTCGCTCGCGGAGGCCGAGCAGTACGTGCGACGCGCGATCGTGTCGCGGTTCATGGACGCGGCGCGCAAGCGCGGGCGGGAGCGAGCGGCGCTCGTGCGGCACGCGTCGCGGTCCGTCGTGCAGGTGGCCGACGGCGCGGACGTCGCTGCGGGTGGACTCCCCGGCGAGGTCGAGGCTGCGCTCGCGGCACTGCCGCCCCGGGAACGCGCGTGCGTCGTGCTGCGGCACGTCGAGGACCTGTCCATCCGGGACACCGCCGCACTGCTCAGGCTGAGCGAGGGCGCGGTCAAGCGATACACGTCCGACGGGGTCGCGGCGCTCGGTGCCGCGCTCGGGACCGTGGTCGACGACAGCCCCGTCGTGACGGTGACGACCAAGAAGGTGACCACCAAGGAGGTGCGTCGTGGTGCGTGAGCTCTCAGAACTGCTGGCCGACTCGGTCGATGCCAGGGCCCGGTCCGTCGCGGGGCTGACCCCCGACGCCGACGACTACGCGACGATGGTGCGCACGGTGCGCCGTCGGCGGGTGGTGCGCCGGTCCCTGCAGACGCTCGCCGTCGTCCCCCTCGTCGGGGGCCTCGCGGCCGGTGCGTACTTCGGCCTCGGGTCGCTGCGGGCGCCCGACACCGAGCCTGCCGTCACGCCCACGGACTACGTGACGCACCCGCCGCGGACCCTCGCGCCGCTCGTGAAGGGCGACCTCGTCAGCGAGGTCGGGCTGCCCCCGTTCTACGAGGCACCCGCGAACCTGTGGGCCCATGTGGACTCTGGCTGGGTCGCGATGACGTACCGGCCCGAGTACGTCGGGGCCGACGGCGAGTCCTCCGGCACGCTGAGCAACGCGCTGTTCGTCGCTGACCCGGACGGGGAACTGTTCCGGGTGGCCGAGCTGCCGCTCCCGCTCGAGATCCAGGTCCTCTCGTGGGAGGTGGGTCAGCAGCGGGTGCGCGTGATGTGGCCGACGCCGATCGACGATGCGGCGCGCCCGCTCGTGACCGGCTGGGTCGACGTCCGCACGGGTGAGCTCACCGAGGACGCCCAGCAGTTCGAGCGGTGGGCGAGCTACGTGGGCCGTGACGCCGATGGCGCGGAGATCTGGGTCGAGGACCCGGCGTACGAGGAGGACGTGGTTGCGGGCGGCTCCGGCGGCGCGACCGTGTGGTCGATCGGCCCGGACGGCGCCCGTCGCGTCGTGACCGACATCGGGGACCGCGGAGTGCCGCTGCTCGACCCGAGCGGCACGCAGCTGCTCGCGCCGGGGGCCGAGCCGGCTAGGGAGCTCGTCGTCGTCGACCTCGGCTCGGGCGACGCGCGGGACGTTCCGCTCGGGGTGTCCGACCAGGTGTGCGCTGTCGTCGGCTGGCTCGACGCCGGTGGGGTCGCGGCCCTGTGCCACGACCCGGTGTCCGACGACGCGGAGGCTGCTCTGGACCGAGTCGACTACGTGGCCCAGAACGCGGGGCTCTACCGCGTCGAGGCGGTGGCCGACGGCGGGACGACGCTGCTGCACGCGTTCGCCGAGGGTGAGCCCGTGCCGCTGCCCTGGACCGGTGTCAACGCCGGTGACGGTGCGGTGCTGTACGTCGTGGGCGACGGTTTCCCCGAGGGCTGCACGCGGGGATTCGGGGCGTGGGACGGTGTCGCGGTGCGCACGGTCCAGGGCGCCCACCCCGACGGTGCGAACGTCCACTGGAGCAGGCCGGGCGTCGTTGGAGGGCCCGCCCTCGCCGTGTCCTCGGCGTCGTGCGAGGCCGGTGATGCACAGGCGACAGTCGCGACGATCGACCCGGCGACGGGTGCCGCGCGCATCCTGACTCCGATGCTCGAGCCCAACGGGCCGGCCGGCATCGACCGTTGGCGCGCCTCGGTCACCTCCGCGGCGGCAGCGACCCCGCGAGGCTGACCCGCGCCCCACGTCAGGGCCCTCCGCCCACCTCGGGCGACCCGCCCCACCTCGAGGCCCCCTGCCCCGCCACAGGGCTCCCGCCACGCCACAGGACTCCCGCCCCACCACCAGCGCCCCGGCGGCAGATGGTTGAAGACTTGGCATCGATAACCGATGCCAAGTCTTCAACCATGGAGCTGGCGAAGGGCCCAGCGGCCGCGCGGGACGGGTTGGTGTGCCGGGGTGCCGGGAGGTCCGCGAAGATGGCACCCAACCGATCGACCACGTCGTCCGTTGTGGTGGCAGGTGTGTGTGGAGGGAGGTGCCGTGGCCTGGGAGTCCACGCTGACGCGAGTCGCGGCAGAGCGGTATCCGCGGTTGCTCGCGTTCGCCGTGCTGCTGTCCGGGAGCCGGGCCGGCGCGGAGGACCTGGTGCAGGAGGCGTTCATCGCGACGTTCGCCGCCAGGGCCCGGTTCGCCTCGACGGACCAGGCCGAGGCGTACGTACGGCGGGCCATCGCCTCGCGGTTGCTCGACCATGCGAGGCGACGCACCAAGGAGACCGAGGTGCTGCGCCTCGTGGCCCCGCTCGCGACCGAGGTGCCCGAGCCCACGTTCGCCCCGGAGCTGCGCAACGCCCTCGCGTCCTTGCCGCCCCGCGTGCGTGCGTGCGTCGTGCTGCGGCACCTCGAGAGCCTCTCGACCCGTGAGACTGCTCGCGCGCTCGGCCTGAGCGAGGGTGCGGTCAAGCGGTACGTGTCGGACGGCATGACGGCCCTCGCGGCGCGCCTCGGCCCGCTCGACGGCGCGAGCGAACGCATTGCGATCCGGACCAGCCCGAAGGAGGCGCGCCGTGGCCGATGACCTGAGCGAGCTCCTGGAGTCCGCGCTCCACGCCGGGACGCGCGAGCTCGGAGACGCCACCCCGGGCGAGGGCGCGGTGCCGCACTGGGTGCGCGTCGTGCGACGTCGTCGCGTCGTGCGGCACACGGTCCAGGCCGTGATCGCGGTGCCGGTCGCCGCCGCCGTCGGCGTCGCGTTGTGGTTCGGTGCCGGAGAGGCGCTCCGGGAGGGCCCGGTCGCGACGCCGACGCCCGCCCCGACCGTGCCGCCGCCGACGTCGGATCCGACGCAAGGCACCACCCCGTCCCCGACCCCTGACTCCACGACGGAGACTTCCCCCGCGCCGGAAGAGATCGTGGTGCCTGGCCTGCCCCCGCACTTCGTGGCACCGGATGGCGTGCTCTCGCTCGCGAGCCCCGGCTGGGTGCTCTCGGTGTATCAGGTGGGTGACCCCGAGCGGGAGTGGACGGTCGACGTCCCGAGGACGTTGTTCCTGACCTCGCCCGACGGCGACCACTTCCGGCTCGCGGACGTGAGCGTGGAGTGGATCGAGGTGCACCACTGGCGTGCTGGCGACGCGCGTGCTCGGGTCACCTACGGCACGTACGAGGACGGCTACCCCGCCGGGCACACCACGGGGTGGCTCGACCTGCTCACCGGAGAGCTCACCGCGGACGAGCGCTCTCTCGAGTGGGCGGACTTCCTCGGCTTCGCACCCGATGGCGACGAGGTCTGGTACTTCCGCGGTGGCTCCGTCGTCTACCTCGTGGCGCCGGACGGGTCCCGGCGGGACATCGACGCCGCCGACGCCGGCCAGACTGCGGTGCTCAGCCCTGCCGGCACGCACGTCGCGGTCGAGGGTGAGGACGATGGCGTCGAGCTGGTCCTCGTGGACCTCGGGGCGCAGGAGTCGCGTGTGGTCCCGTTCGGCGTCGCAGGGAGGTCGTGCTCCTTCACGGGGTGGCTCGACGACGTCTCGTTGCTCGTGCAGTGCGCCGTCGACAACCCGGGTTCGACGCCCCGCTACAGCGACTTCACCGGGCACCGGCTGACCGTGGTGGGTGGACCGGGAGGGGTCCAGGACCTCGGCGCGTTGCTCGGCTCCGGTCGCGTCGTCGTCGGCGGAGCGAACGTCGAGCATGACGTCGTCGCCCTGAGGTACTGGGACTACGAGGCGCTCGAGGCGGAGCCCGGCGTGGAGGCGTGCGCTCCGTCTGCCGCGGTGTGGCTCGACGGCCGGGTGGTCGACGTACCCGCCTTCGGGCAGATCGAGGGGCGCCGCAGCGTCAGCTCGATGGCGTCCCACGACGGCGTGCTGTATCTCGGCGGCGAGTACGGGTGCACGTTCGGGGAGGAGCGGCCGCTCGACGAGCTCGCCCGCTTCGATGCGGTGACCGGGGCCCTCACGACGGTGCTTCCCGTGATCGACTTCGGCGGCGACCTGGCCTCGCGCGCGGGGATCGGCGCGGTCGCCGGCTGGGTCGTCGCGCACTGAGCACGAGTGCCAGCGACCCGTGGCCGCCGCGAGGTCTCAGCTGGCCGGAAGCTCTCAGACTGCTTCCGGTCGGGTGGTTCAGCGGACGGTGCAGGACGGCTTGGTGCACGGGTGTGCGGGGAGGTCGGGCTCGCGACGGCGCAGCCCCAGGAGCACCTGCCCGGTGGTCGCGCACGGTGTGATGCGCGCGTGGTACCAGCGGTAGCGCAGCGTGAGCTCGGCGGCGTGCAGCAGCGCGAGGTTGTCGCGCCACGTGTCCTTGTCGGTGCGTCCGCCCGGGTGGGCTAGCCGGCCGTCGAGCTCGACGCGTAGGCCGAAGCCGCGGTAGATGCGATCTGCGCGGATCCACGTCCCACCCAGCACCTGGCGCACCTGCAGCTCCGAGGTCGGCAACCCGTGGGCCCGCTCGACATCGCGGTGGTACCGGCCTTCGAGAGGCGACTCGACCCCCGCGGCGACTTCCGCGAGCAGCTCGCGGATCAGCGCGCTGTTGCGCAGGCGGGGGCGGGTCGCGAGACGTCGGCGAAGCTGTCCGGGTGTGGCACCGGCCCGGACGGCCTCGCACAGCCAGCCCAGGGCGTCGTCGTCGGACTCGGCGCGTGCCACCAGGTCGAGCGCTGTGTCCGGCAACGCGGTCCGTAGCGGCCGTCCGGTCATGACAGGCAGGTGCGAGCGATGGTGCAGCACCAGCCCGTCTCCGGGCGTGACTCGCCGGTCCGCCGGGATCGTGACGTCGATCGTGTCGGGTGCGCGGCGCGTCATGCCGTGCAGGTAAGCCGCGGCGTCGTGGCTCAGGCTTGCGTGCTTGCCCGCATACAGGAGCGCGGCCGTCGCCCTGCTGTCCCACGAGACCGGACCCGAGTGCGTCAGCAGGACGCCCCGATGCAGGCGCTGCCAGCGACCGGACGTGACCTGGCGTGACAGCCACGCGCGGTCGCCACCGAGGTCGATGAGCTGGCGCGACGTGACGACGCCCGACTGGTGGTCGGCCGTGCGGTCGATGATGCGTTGGTCGAGCCTCACCCGTCACAGACTGCCGGGCCGACCCACTCGCCGACGTCGCCTCTCGCCAGTCCTGTGGATCATCCCGCGCCGCCCTCCTCGACCGCGTCCCAGCGGGCGATGGTTGAAGACTTGGCACCGGATATCGACGCCAACCCTTCCACCTTCTCGCCGGGGGCGGGGACGGTGGGGGCGGGCCGGGCCGGGCGGCGCCGGGACGGGTCGGAGGGCGGCGCCAGGGGTGCCTGAGCCACAGCGGGGACGGCGAAGGGCCGGCACCCCGTGGGGTACCGGCCCTTCGGCTCGGTCGAGCGAGGTGAGCGGTGGCTCAGCGCTCCGCGTCGCCCGCGATGAAGGCCTCGAGCTGCGCCCGGCCCTTCGTGTCTTCCATCTGCACGGGCGGCGACTTCATGAAGTACGTCGACGCGGACAGGATGGGGCCGCCGACGCCGCGGTCCTTGGCGATCTTCGCGGCGCGCAGGGCGTCGATGATGATGCCGGCCGAGTTCGGCGAGTCCCAGACCTCGAGCTTGTACTCGAGGTTCAGGGGCACCTCACCGAAGGCGCGGCCCTCGAGGCGGACGTAGGCCCACTTGCGGTCGTCGAGCCACGCGACGTAGTCCGACGGGCCGATGTGGACGTTGCGGTCTTCCTTCTTGCCCGCGAGCGGACCGTCGTCGAGGTTCGACGTCACGGCCTGCGTCTTGGAGAGCTTCTTGGACTCCAGGCGCTCGCGCTCGAGCATGTTCTTGAAGTCCATGTTGCCGCCGACGTTGAGCTGGTACGTGCGGTCGAGCACGACGCCGCGGTCCTCGAAGAGCTTGGCGAGCACGCGGTGCGTGATCGTCGCGCCGACCTGCGACTTGATGTCGTCACCGACGATCGGCACGCCGGCCGCCTCGAACTTCGCGGCCCACTCGGGGTCGGACGCGATGAAGACGGGCAGCGCGTTGACGAACGCCACGTTGGCGTCGATCGCGGCCTGCGCATAGAACGTCGCGGCGGCCTCGGAGCCGACGGGCAGGTAGCAGATGAGGACGTCGACCTTCGCGTCCTTGAGGGTCTGGACGACGTCGACCGGCTGGGCCTCCGACTCCTCGATGGTCTCGGCGTAGTACTTGCCGATGCCGTCGAGGGTGTGGCCGCGCTGGACGGTCACGCCGAGCGGCGGGACGTCGGCAATCTTGATGGTGTTGTTCTCCGAGGCGCCGATCGCCTCGGAAAGATCGAAGCCGACCTTCTTCGCGTCGACGTCGAACGCCGCGACGAACTCGATGTCGGAGATGTGGTACTCGCCGAACTTCACGTGCATGAGGCCGGGGACCTTGGTGCCGGGCTCGGCATCCCGGTAGAACTCAACGCCCTGGACCAGCGATGCGGCGCAGTTGCCGACACCGACGATGGCGACGCGGATGGCAGTCATCCTCGCTCCTATTCGTTACTTGTCGTTGCCGGCGAACGAGTCGCCACCGGCGCTGTCTTCGGTGCCCGGTTGGGCACCTGGGGAGATACGGGTGCGGCGACGGCCGCGCTCGTTGTCGATGAGAGAGTCGAGCCAGCGCACCTCGTGCTCGACCTGCTCGAGGCCGTGGCGCTGCAGCTCGAGGGTGTACTCGTCCATGCGCTCGCGGGCGCGGGCGTAGGACTGATGGACCGTCTCGAGCCGCTCGGCGAGCCGGGTGCGCCGACCCTCCAGGATCCGGATCCGGGTCTCGGCGTCCGTCTGGGAGAACAGTGCGAACCGTACGTCGAAGCTCTCGTCCTCCCACGCGGCGGGGCCCGAGGAGGAGAGTGCGTCCTGCAGGTGCTCCTTGCCGTCGGCGGTCAGCTCGTAGACGATGCGTGCCCGCTTGCCCGCGAGGGCGTGGGGCGGAGCAGCCTGCGAGTCGACCCCCACGATGAGGCCGCGTGACACGAGGCCCTTGAGGGCCGGGTAGAGCGAGCCGTACGAGAGGGCGCGGAACGAACCGAGCAGCACGTTGAGGCGCTTGCGCAGCTCGTACCCGTGCATGGGTGTCTCCTGCAGTAGGCCGAGGATGGCGAGCTCGAGGACACCGGCGCGCGCACGCATAGGATCCTCCAACAGGTGACGGGAACACGAGCAGCTCGTCCGATGTATCGAACTGATACATCGGAAGGTTACGTCGAAGCGAACACTCTGCGCAAGCGCGGGTGTGGTCGGTGAACGGTGCACAACTCGTGAAAGCCGGACTTCGGGGCCGGTTCAGGTCGGTGGCGTCGGACATACTGGTGCGCGCCAGACCCCGCCGAACCGAAGGTTTCCTCCGTGGCCACACCCCCCAAGCCGCGCCCCGGCGCCCCCGTGCGTACGAGCGCGAAGGCCGCCGCGAAGTCGCCGGCCGCTGCGCCGAGAGCGGCAGGCTCGGCGCGCCCCGGGGCAACGACACGGCCGGCGGGCACGGCGCGACCGGCAGGCGCCGCGCCGTCGTGGGAGCGCATCGATGCCGACGCCGCCCCGCGCAAGCGCCGCTTCATCGACTACCCCCGCTCCGGCAAGACGGGCGTGCGCCGCTGGCTGCCCTCGTGGCGCCTCGTGCTGGGCAGCTTCCTGATCGTGCTCTTCCTCGGCATCGGCGTCGTGGTGGCCGCCTACACCTCGACCACGATCCCCGCGCCGCAGGACATGGTCCGCGCCCAGACCACGAGCGTGTACTACGCCGACGGCGAGACCCTGATGGGACAGTTCGCCGTCGAGAACCGCGAGATCGTCCCGTACGCGACCCTGCCCGAGCACGTGGGTCTCGCCGTCGTCGCCGCGGAGGACCAGACGTTCTTCGAGAACTCCGGGATCGACCCCGTGGGCATGGTGCGAGCCCTGTGGACCAACGTGCGCCACGGCACCAAGCAGGGTGGCTCGACGCTCACGCAGCAGTACGCGGAGCGCTACTACCAGGGCACCACGCGCGACTACGTGGGCAAGTTCCGCGAGGCGCTGCTCGCGGTGAAGATCGCGCAGACGCAGGACAAGGAAGACATCCTCGGCAACTACCTCAACACGATCTACTTCGGGCGAGGGGCGTACGGGGTGCAGGCCGCCGCGCAGGCGTACTTCCGGGTCGACGCCGCCGATCTCACGCTCGAGCAGTCCGCACTGCTCGCCGGCGTCATCCCCGCGCCGTCGCGCTTCGACCCCCGCGTCGACGCCGAGCAGGCCGAGCGCCGCTGGAACTACGTCCTCGACCGCATGACCGCCGACGGCTACGTCGACGCCGCCGAGCGCGAGGCGATGGAGTTCCCCAAGGTCAAGAAGTACGAGCAGTCCGACACGTACGCCGGTTCGCAGGGCTACCTGCTGAGCATGGTGCGCCGCGAGCTGATCGACCGGTCCCCCTTCACCGAGGACGAGATCGACACCGCGGGGCTGCGCATCGTCACGACGATCGACCCGCGCATCCAGGATGCGGCGACCGCCGTCGTCGACGAGCTGCCGGAAGACGCGCCCGAGCGGCTGCGCACCGCCGTCGTGACGATCGATCCGGCCGACGGCGGGATCCTGGGGCTCTACGCCGGCAGCGACTACGTCGCCCACCCGCAGAACGCCGTCACGCAGGACATCGCGCAGGCCGGCTCGACCTTCAAGCCGTTCACCCTCATCGCCGCGCTCGAAGAGGGCATCAACCTGCGCACCACGTACTCCGGCAAGAGCCCCGCGTTCGTCGAGGGCTTCCCCGAGGAGCGGGGCGTGCGCAACTTCGGCAACACGTCCTACGGCACGATCGACCTCGTCGAGGCCACCGCGAAGTCCGTCAACACCGTCTACGCGGCGCTCAACGTGGAGATCGGCCCGGACAAGGCCGTCGACGTCGCGGTGCGGGCGGGCCTGCCCTCGGACACCCAGGACCTCCTGGACAACCCGGCCAACGTGCTCGGCACGGCCGCGCCGCACCCGCTCGACATGGCCTCGGCGTACGCGACGATCGCGTCGGGTGGCATCTACCACCAGCCGTTCATCATCCGCGAAGCCGCGTACCTGTCCGGCGGCACCGCCTACGAGGGCGCGAAGACGGGCGAGCGGGTGTTCGACGCCGACGTCATCGCCGACACGACCTACGCCATGACGCAGGTCGTCGAGGTGGGCACCGCCACCAAGGTGAGGGCGCTGGGCCGGCCCGTCGCGGGCAAGACGGGTTCGAGCACCGACAACCTCTCCGCGTGGTTCGTCGGCTTCACTCCCCAGCTCGCCACGGCCGTCGCGCTGTACCAGCCGGACGAGGCGGGCAACCCCGAGTCGATCACCCCCTTCGGCGGCGAGAGCCAGATCACGGGTGGCACGTGGCCCACGACGCTGTGGACGAGCTACATGGGCGTCGCGCTCGAGGGTTACGAGATCGAGGACTTCCCGCCGCGCGCCAACGTCGGAGACCGCCCCTCCCCGTCGCCTTCCCCGAGCGACGAGGAGGAGGACGAGGAGACCGTCGGGCCCGACGACGACGAGACCGAGCCCACCGTGCCCTCGGGACTCGAGGGGCGCACCCAGGCTGATGCGACTGCCGCCCTGCGCAACGCCGGGTTCGAGGTCGTGATCACCGAGGCGCACTCCTCGAGCGTGGCCGCGGGCCGCGTCATCTCCGTGAGCCCTGGTGGTGGCACCGAGGTGCGCGCGGGCAGCAAGGTGACGTTGACGGTGTCGATCGGCCCCAGGCCGGACCCCAGCCCGACACCCACCCCCACGCCGACGCCGGACCCGACACCCACCCCGACGCCGACGCCGACCCCCACCCCGGACCCGACGACGCCACCGCCGAGCCCGCGGCCCACGCCGGACCCGACCCCGACCGACCCGGAGCCCGACGGGCCGGACGGGGAGGCGGACGCCGACGGCGGCTGAGCCCACGTGGCTCGACTCCCACGGTGGACCGAGGCGATTTCGCCGGGGCCGCCCCGGCGCGATAGGCTCGGCCCCTTGTCTCACGGCTCTCCCGGTACCTTCCGGGGCGGCGTGAGTCAGACGCACAACCCTCCTGCCACGGAGAGACCGTGGCCGCCTAGTCCGAAGGAGGTGGGTATGAGCCTGCGTCAGTATGAGTTGATGGTCATCCTCGACCCCGAGATCGAGGAGCGCACCGTCGCCCCGTCGCTCGACAAGTACCTGTCGGTGATCACCGCCGGCGAGGGAACCGTCGACAAGGTCGACATCTGGGGGCGCCGCCGCCTGGCCTACGAGATCAACAAGCGCGCCGAGGGCATCTACGCCGTCGTCGACTTCCACGCGACCCCGGCTGTCGCCCAGGAGCTGGACCGCCAGCTCGGCCTGAACGAGGCCGTGCTGCGCACCAAGGTCCTGCGCGCCGAGTCCGACTGAGCCCACAGACCCGAAACCCACGAGACCGAGCGAGGTAACGCATGGCCGGCGACACCGTCATCACCGTGATCGGCAACCTGACCGGGGACCCGGAGCTGCGCTTCACCCCCGCGGGCGCTGCCGTCGCGAACTTCACCGTCGCATCGACCCCGCGTCAGTTCGACCGCCAGAGCAACGAGTGGAAGGACGGCGACACGCTGTTCATGCGCTGCTCCATCTGGCGCGAGGCTGCCGAGAACGTCGCGGAGTCCCTCACCAAGGGCACCCGCGTCATCGTCTCGGGTCGGCTCGTCCAGCGCTCGTACGAGACCCGCGAGGGCGAGAAGCGCACCGTCGTCGAGCTCCAGGTCGACGAGATCGGTCCTTCGCTGCGTTACGCCACGGCCAAGGTGACCCGCGCCCAGCGCTCCGGCGGTGGCGGCGGGTTCTCCGGCAGTGGCGGTGGTGGCGGCGGCTACTCCGGTGGCGGCAGCGGCGGCGGTGGCGGGTTCTCCGGTGGCGGCGCCGCCGAGGACCCGTGGGCCACGTCCGGTCCTTCGGGGGCTTCTGAGGAACCCCCCTTCTAGTTCATCCCCATCCCGGGGCACGGCAACGCCCCGGGCTCCAAGAAAGAGGAGCACCACGATGGCCAAGGCCGTTGTTCGTAAGCCCAAGAAGAAGCAGAACCCGCTCAAGGCGGCAAAGGTCGAGTCGATCGACTACAAGGACACCGCGCTGCTGCGCAAGTTCATCTCGGACCGCGGCAAGATCCGCGCGCGTCGGGTGACCGGCGTGTCCGTGCAGGAGCAGCGTGCGATCGCCCGCGCCGTCAAGAACGCCCGCGAGATGGCCTTGCTGCCGTACTCGTCGTCGGCGCGCTGAGAAGGGACAACCGACATGGCAAAGCTGATCCTGACGAACGAGGTCACCGGTCTCGGTGAGCCCGGCGACGTGGTCGAGGTCAAGGACGGGTACGCCCGCAACTACCTCCTGCCCCGCCGCCTGGCCACGCCGTGGACCAAGGGTGCCGAGAAGCAGGTCTCGTCGATCCGCACGGCCCGCAAGGCCCGTGAGATCGCGAGCCTCGACGACGCCAAGGCGGTGCGCGACTCGCTCGAGTCCAAGCAGATCGTGCTCAAGGCGCGCTCCGGCGCGGCGGGCCGGCTCTTCGGCTCCGTCACGACCTCCGAGATCGCCGAGGCCGTCGCGGCCGCCGGCGCTCCCGCGGTCGACAAGCGCAAGATCGAGGTGGCGCAGCCCATCCGGTCGCTCGGCGAGTACACCGTGAGCGTGCGCCTCCACCCCGAGGTCGCCGCGAAGATCAACCTCAAGGTCGTCGCCGCCTGACCAGGCCGCGTCACACCTGAGCCGAAGGCCCGCACCCACCACGGGTGCGGGCCTTCGCCGTGTCGCGGGCCGGGAAGGGCTGTCAGGCGACCGCCGTCATCCAGACGTCGGTACGGACGCGCCAGGCCGTGGTCGCGGCGCGGGCGGCCATGAACACGCCGGCGAAGGCGACCCACAGCCACGCGAGACCCGCCGCGCCCGGTGGCGCCCAGGCGGCGACGGCGAACGCCACGGGCGCGTACACCGCGAGCGTGAGCATCCCGACGACGGCGAGGTACCGCCCGTCCCCCGCGCCGATGAGCACGCCGTCGAGCAGGAACACGCACCCGCCGAGCGGCATGAAGACGGCGGCGACCACGAGTCCCGCGGTGATGGCGGTGCGCACGGGGGTCTCGGTCGTGAAGGCGGCCGAGATCCACCACGACGACGCGCCGACGACGACGCCGAGCACCACGCCTACGAGGAGCCCCCAGCGGATCGAGCGTCGCAGGAACGACCGCGCGAGCACCACGGACCGTTGCCCCACGGCCTGCCCCACGATCACCTGCGCGGCGATGGCCAGCGCGTCGAGCACGAGCGCCGTGAAGCCCCACACCGAGGCGACGACCTGGTGGGCGGCGAGGTTCACGTCGCCGAGCTGAGCGGCGACCCCGACGGTCAGCAGGATGGCGAGGCGCAGCGAGAGGGTGCGCACGAACAGCGGCGTCCCCGTGCGCGCACCGGCCAGGACGCCCGTCGTCGTCGGCCGCAAGCCGACCCCGTGGCGACGAGCACCGCGAGCGAGGACGACGGCGAGAGCCACGCCCATCCCCGTCTGGCTCATCGCGGTCCCGAGCCCGGAGCCCGCGATCCCCATCCCGGCCCCGTAGACGAACGCGACGTTGAGTCCGACGTTGACCACGGCACCGGTCGCTGCGACGACGAGCGGCGTGCGGGTGTCCTCGACGCCGCGAAGCGCCCCGGTCGCGGCGAGCACGACGAGCATCCCGGGCAGCCCGGGGGCGGACCAGCGCAAGTAGCTCGTCGCGTGCACGAGCACCTCCCCCTCGGCGCCGAGCGCCGCCGCGGCCCACGGTGCGCTCGCCCAGATCGCGGCGGCGAGGGCCAGGCCGAGACCGGCGGCGAGCCATGCCCCGTCGACCCCGGCCGCGAGCGCGCGTGCCCGGTCACCCTGGCCGACGAGGCGTGCGACGGTCGCCGTGGTGGCGTAGGCGAGGAAGATGCACAGCCCGACGACGGTCATCAGGAGCGTCGAGGCGATCGTGAGCCCGGCGAGCGGCGCGGTGCCGAGGCGGCCCACGATGGCGGAGTCGGCGAGGATGAACGTCGGCTCGGCCACGAGGGCGCCGAGCGAAGGGACGGCGAGGGCGAGGATGCGTCGGTCGAGGCGGCGCAGGTCCCCGGGAGCGCCGTCCGGTTCGCGCCCTTCGGACCCGGGCGGAGGAGCGTTGTGCGACGTCACAGCGGACACCGTCTCACAAGAGGGACGGCGAAAGTCCGCATGGTGGACCCGCCGTCAACTCGTGAGCCGTCCACAGCGTGTGTGCGACGCGCGGCGCGTTGTCGCAGGTCAGCGGGTCGCGCGGCGAGCGCCGGACGGAGGGTCGAGGCATTTCCACAGGGATCCGGTTCTATCCACACCTTCGTGCACATCTGTGAACACCGTCCACGTGGGAAGCGAACAGCCCTGTGGGCGAGCCCTGTGGACGAGCCGTTCGCCGTGGGGTGGCCCGGGGGCCTAGGTTCAGACGCGGTGGTCGAGGTCGGGCCGGACAGCGGTGTCAGTGGCTCGCCGTACAACTGGGGCACGAGCGGCGAGCGAGGAGCAGATGGCATGACGATCGAGGACCTAGAGCGTTCGGCGGCGCGGGGCAGTGGGTTCGACCGTATCCCCCCGCAGGACACCGCGGCGGAGCAGAGCGTGCTCGGCGGCATGATGATCTCCAAGGACGCGATCGCCGACGTCATCGAGCAGGTCCGCGGCTCGGACTTCTACCGCCCTGCGCACGAGACGATCTACGAAGCGATCATCGACCTGTACGGCCGCGGCGAACCCGCCGACGCCGTGACCGTGGCGGACGAGCTGACCAAGCGCGGGCACATGACGCGCATCGGCGGGGCGCCCTACCTCCACGACCTCATCTCCATGGTGCCGACGGCGGCCAACGCGGGGTACTACGCACGCATCGTGCGCGAGCGCGCGGTGCTGCGGCGCCTCGTCGAGGCAGGTACGCGCATCACCCAGCTCGGGTACGCGACCGACGGTGGGGACGTCGACGAGATCGTCAACACGGCCCAGGCCGAGGTGTACGCCGTGACGGAGCGGCGCGCGAGCGAGGACTATCTCCCCCTCGGCGAGATCATCGACGGCACGGTCGACGAGATCGAGGCCGCCGGCAAGCGCGGTGCTGGGCTCGTGGGTGTCCCGACGGGCTTCACCGAGCTCGACCAGCTCACCAACGGGCTGCACCCGGGCCAGATGATCGTCGTGGCCGCCCGTCCCGCCATGGGCAAGTCGACCTTCGGGATCGACGTCGTGCGGGCCGCCTCCATCAAGCACGGGCTGGCCTCCGCGGTGTTCTCGCTCGAGATGAGTCGCAACGAGATCACGATGCGCGTGCTGTCTGCCGAGGCGAAGGTCAAGCTGCAGCGCATGCGCTCCGGTACGCTCGACAACGTGGACTGGCAGAAGATCGCCAAGACGCAGGCGCGGATCTCCGCCGCCCCCATGTTCATCGACGACTCGCCCAACATGTCGCTCATGGAGATCCGGGCCAAGTGCCGTCGGCTCAAGCAGCGCCACGACCTCAAGATCGTCGTGATCGACTACCTGCAGCTCATGAGCTCCGGCAAGCGCGTCGAGTCCCGCCAGCAGGAGGTCTCCGAGTTCTCCCGCGCGCTCAAGCTGCTCGCCAAGGAGCTCGAGGTACCCGTCATCGCGATCTCGCAGCTGAACCGTGGTCCCGAGCAGCGCACCGACAAGAAGCCCCAGCTCTCCGACCTGCGTGAGTCGGGCGCGATCGAGCAGGACGCGGACATGGTGATCCTGCTGCACCGCGAGGAGTTCTACGAGCCCGAGGGCCAGCGGGCGGGCGAGGCAGACCTCATCGTCGCCAAGCACCGCAACGGGCCGACGAAGACGATCGCCGTCTCCTCGCGCCTGCACCTGTCGCACTTCAGCGACCTGGCGACGGGGGCCGAGGGCTTCTAGACCGAGCTCCGCTGAGTCGAGACACCGACGCGCAATATCAGTTGCGCAACACCTCTTGCGCAATGATCGTTGCGCGTCTATCGTGGTCGTCATGAACGAACGAGAAGCCGCGAACCCGGTCGACACGAGCCCCACCGGTACTGACGTACCCGAGGCGGCGAGCGCCGACGCCCCGCGGCACCTCACCGAGGAGATCCACACCTCCGACCCCGACCGCATCCGGGCGCTGGCGCACCCGCTGCGGCTGCAGCTCATCGATCTCGTCCAGGACCACGGGGAGATCACGGCGTCGGAGTGCGCGGAGCGGCTCGGCCAGACGGTGGCCAACTGCTCGTTCCACCTGCGGGTGCTCGAGCGGGCGGGCTTCGTCGAGCGGGCCGAGCAGCGCGGGCGTGAGAAGCCGTGGCGCTCGTCCTCGCGCCGGCGCCACCTCGAGCCGGACCCGGAGAGCCCCGCATCGGTGCTCGCCCTCGCCGAGCTCATCACGGCGACGCTCGCTCACATCAGCAACCGGTTCACGAACTATCTGCGCGAACACGCGGCGCAGGACGACCCCGCGTGGCGCGACGCGACGCTCCTCGACCAGTCCTCGTTCTGGGCCACGGCCGAGGAAGCGGCCGAGGTCCGCGACGCCCTCGGCAAGGCGGCCGCTCCGTTCCTCGAGCGGCGCCGCGATCCGAGTCAGCGCCCCGAGGGCGCGCGGCTCATCCGGCTCACGAGCCTCATCCACCCTGATCTTTCCGACACCACGGAGTAGCACCATGGTCACCATCTACTACGACACCAGGACCGTCCGGGTCCGCATGCCCGTCCTCTCCCTCGGCCGTTGGTCCGGCGCCCTGCTCGTCCGGCTCCAGGACTGCTGCGAGGAGCGCCTCGAGGAGATCGTGCGCCTGCGCGACGCCCACCGGGCCACGAGGCTCGGTCGCGTGCAGCGTGACGCGGCGTCGGTGCGGCGGGCCGAGCTGGACCGCGACCGTGCCTTCTCCCAGCTCCAGGGCCGTGGCGTCTGAGACACGGCCCGCAGGGCACGGCCCACGGCAGCCACAGCGGCCGACGCGCCGCGCGGACATCGCGCCCACACCGCCAGCCTCACGCCTCCCAGCGGTTGCACAGGCGGAAGTTGAATACTTAACGTAGGTTCACGTCACCCGGACGGCACGACTGTCGGGGAGGCCCGGCCCGGTACCGACCGCAGGGAGAACGACCGTGACCGAGACCCAGACACTCAGCCCGGAGTCGCTCGCCGACCACTCGCTCGAAGGCCAGTCCGTCGACGCGGGCCAGCACGCGTGCGACGGGTGCGGGGGCATGAGCCGGCGGGCCGTGCTCGCGGGCGTCGGCGCCCTCGGCGCGGCCGTGACGCTCGCCGCGTGCGGTGGCAGCTCGCACGACGGCATCGCCACCCCGGGAAGCACTCCCGGCAGCGGCTCGACCGGCGACGCAACCGACGACGGCACTTCTGACGACCCGGCCCCCGCCGGTGCGATCGCGAAGGCCGCGGACGTGCCCGTCGGCGGCGCCGTCTCCGCGAACCTCGACGGTGCCCCCGTGCTCATCACGCAGCCGACGGCGGGCACCTTCGTGGGCTTGAGCGCCATCTGCACGCACCAGGGCTGCACCGTGGCGCCCGACGACGACCACCTGACGTGCCCGTGCCACGGCTCGACGTTCGACCTGGACGGCGTAGCCACGCGCGGACCGGCGTCGGAGCCGCTCATCACCTTCGAGCTGAGCCTCGACGGCGAGGATCTCGTCGTCGGCCAAGGCTCCTGAGCGGGGAGCCGTCATGACCGGGAGCCCGCACCCCGCCCGCCCCTACGCCCGTGGGCTGCGGCTGCTCACGGCCGCGGCGATCCTCGCGTCCGCCGTGCTCCACGTGTACCTCTACATCGACTGGGCGCAGAACCTCACCCCGCTCGGCCCGGCGTTCCTCGCGCAGGCAGCCGCCGGGGTGGTGCTCGCCGTGGTGCTCCTCGTGTGGCGCAGCCCGCTCCCGCTCGTGGCGGCCGTCCTCTACGGCGCGGGGTCGATCGGTGCGTTCTTCCTGTCCTCGGCCACGGGGTTCCTCGGTGTCACGGCCCAGCTCGTGGGCTGGCAGGAGTACGTGACGAAGGGCGTCGAGCTGCTCTCCGTCGTCGTCGCCGTGCTCGCCCTGCGCGTGGAGCGCCGCCCGGTCTGAGCAGCTTCGCCTGACCCGAGCAGCGCCGCCTGAGTGCTGCGCCGCCGGGTTCGGTTCCTAGAGGTCGCCGACCTTCTGGAGGTGGCGCATCGCGAGCCAGCCGATCGGGATGCGCGCCCAGTAGGTCAGTACGCGGAACAGGACCGTGACGGACGTCGCGATCGCCGGGGGAAGGCCCGCCCCGGAGAGCCCGGCGATGAGCGCGATCTCGACGGCGCCCAGGCCACCGGGTGTCGGCACCGCGGCACCCGTGGCGTTCGCGATGAGGTAGATGACGGCCACGTCGAGGAGCGACAGGTGGTACCCGAACGCCGAGAGGCACGCGTCGAAGGCGAGCACGTAGCCCATCGTCATGACGATGTTGCCGCCGAGGGCCAGCAGGAGCCGGCCCGGCTGGCCGAGCACCTCGATGAGGCGGGGCCACGTCTGCTTCACGAGCGGAAGCGTGCGCTTCGAGGCCCAGTGCCGCACGGGCGGGATGAGCAGCAGCGCCGCGACGAGGACCGCGACGACGCCGAGCGCCCACAGCACCGTCGCGGACGGCAGGCTGCGCAGGGCCCCGCCGTCGCCCGCGATGATCGCGAGCATCAGCAGGATGCCGATCGTCACGATGAACTGCGAGACCTGGACGAGGGCGACCGTCGCGCCGGCGAGCGTCGCCGAGACCCCGCGCTTGCGCAGGAGCTGCAGGTTGAGGGCCGCAGGTCCCACACCGGCGGGAGCAGCGATCGCCACGAAGGAGCCCGCGACCTGCGTGAGGATCGTGCGCCACGGCGGGATGCGCACGGGGGTGAAGGCGATGAGGGTCAGGCCCGCGCCCACCCAGGTCAGCAGGCCGAGCGCGAAGGCGACGAGCGCCCACACGGGCTGCGCCGTCGTGAGCGCCGTGCGGATCTCGTCGAGGTTGAGCGACGTGACGATCGCGACGGCGGCGGCGAGCAGGAGCGCGATCGTGATGACGGTCCGGGCGCCGAAGCGCACGAGCCGCTCGGGCTCGACGTCGGCCTCCGGGAGCTGCTCGACGAGCGCCGTGCGCAGCTCAGCGAGGACCGTGCGGTGCGAGCGCAGCTCGTCGCGGGTGGACCGTGGCAGGGTCACCGTCTGGAGCAGCGGGCCGATCGCCGCAATGTCGTCGTCGGGCAGCACCGAGACGGCCGAGGAGAGCGCCCGGCGCGCCCCCACCCGCAGCGCGAGCAGCGCGACCATCTGTGTCATGTCGATGCGGCGGGCGAGGTCCGACGACGCGACGTCGCCGTACTCCCACCCCGTGAGCCACACCTTGGGCGTCGCGTTCGTGCCGTCGAGCATGACGACGTCGCTCGTCAGGGCGCGGTGGGCGATCCCGGCGGCGTGGGCCAGGCCGAGCTGCTCCCACGCCCCCGCGAGCACCTCGTCGGTGATCTCGTCCTCGGGCAGGTTGCGCAGGGGGACGGCGTCGGCGATGTGCTCCTGGACGAGGAGCATCGAGTCCTCGGACTCCGAGACGGCGAGCAGGCGGGGGGTGCGGACACCGGCGGCGCGCGCGGCGTAGGCGAGGAGCGCGGCCCGCTCGGTGGCCTGCCGCAGCGAGACGACGGTGCGGCCGTCGATGCCCCGCAGCCGCAGGGAGCGCCACAGCCGCGTGAGCATGCCGACCACCTGGCGGTCGCCGTCGAGCACGACGACGTCGAGCCGCTGCCCCGTGTCCGTCGTCATCGCGTAGACCCGGTTGTCGGCGTAGCGCGCGAGGGCTGATGCCGCGAGCGCGCCCGGTTCGTCGTCGTCCCGGCTCGCGACGTCGTTCACCCGCACGAGCCGCACCGGCGCGAAGCCTGCCTGACGCACACCGCGCACGAGGTCCGAGCCGTAGGCACGTTCGGAGCGCACGCCCGAGAGGTAGCGGACGGCGGACCCGGCGGCGCGGCCGAGCAGGAGGGCGACGACGACGGAGAGCAGCGCGATCTCGCCCGTGATCGCGACCGCGCCGAGCGCGACCCACAGCAGGTTCCACGACCACAGGACGGTCCGGCGGCGGTTGCGGGGGCCGGCCGTGGTGAGCATCGCGGTGATGGCCGCGACGTAGCTCGGGATGATGAGGGTCGACGTCCCCCCGCGGTGCACCGACAGCGAGCTCACGAGGCCGTCCGAGCCCCACGTCGAGATGAGCCACAACGTGATCGCGCCGAGCACGAGGCCCATCGCGCCCGCGGCGATGACCTCGAGCACCTGGCGCCACAACCGGCGCACGGAGAGCTCGACGATGATCGCGACGGGGACCACGAGCGTCAGGAGCCCTTCGAGCACCGCGACCGGCACGAAGAGCACCCGGCGCAGCACGACCGCGAGGCCCTGGACGTCCTCGGAGACACCCGACGTGGTGGCGTGCGCGTAGACCGCGAGCAGCAGGATGAGGCCGATGCCGAGCGTCGAGAGGACGACGACGAGCAGGTCGCTCGGGTGGTGCACCCGCGTCTCGGGGGTGTCCACGATCGTGACGCCGTGGCCGTCGGTGTCCGTGCGCCGGGTCAGCGCAGCGCGCAGACGGTCGCGCGCCGTCGTGGTGCCGAGCGCGCCCGCCGCTGGCTCCTGGGGGACCTCGGACATAGGGGCGATTCTAGGGTGCTGCCTCGATCTGGCACTCGCGCGCGCCGGAGAGGGCCCCAGCAGTCGGCGGCGCTCAGTTGATCCCGAGCGCGACCCGCCACTCCGGCGGTATCAGGAGGTAGCCGACGAACGCGACCAGGTCGATCACGAAGTGGGCGATCACGAGCGGCATGACGCGACGCGTGCGGTGGTAGTACCAGGCGAACACCACACCCATGACCGCGTTGCCGATGAACGGCCCGATGCCCTGGTACAGGTGGTAGGAGCCGCGCAGCAGCGCACTCGCGACGATCATCGCCGGGACGCGCCAGCGCAGGTCGCGCAGCCGCTCCATGAGGTAGCCGACGGCGATGACCTCCTCGAGGACGGCGTTCTTGACTGCCGCGAGCAGGAGGATCGGGATGGCCCACCAGTAGGGGTCGAGCGTGGCCGCCTGGATCTGGACCGTGATGCCGATGGCGCGCCCGAGCGCGTAGAACGCGAGGCCCGGCAGCCCGATCACCGCGGCGAGCGCGAACCCGGCGAGGATGTCGCGGCCCGGCTGGCGGGCGTCGAAGCCGATGCGTCGGACCGCGGAGCGACCGCGTGCGCTGAGCAGGTAGAGCACGAGCACCACGGGCACGAGCCCGAAGCCGATCCCGAGGAGCTGGAAGGTGACGTCGAGCCACGGGCGCGGGCTGAGCGAGGGGTTGAGCCCCGTGGCCTGGTCGCCGAGAGCCGTCTCGCGCGTGAGCCGGTCGATGATGCGCACGAGCGCGTACACCCCGGACTGCCCGAGCGAGAGCCCGAGGACGATCCACACCTCGGCCGTGAGCCGCCGCGGCGAGTCTCCGACGCCAGCTGCTGCGCCGGACTCGACGCCAGGTTGGACGCCAGGGCCGTCGCCGACCTCCCGGCCAGCTTCGACGCCAGGTTCGGCGCCGACTTCCCCGGCCCGCGCGCCGCCGTCGCCCTCGTTCACCTCGCGATCCACGGGGACTACGGTACGACCCCGGCAGGAGCGTGAAGACTTCGTTCCCGCTCAGGGACCAAAGTCTTCACTGCGATGCGCGCGGCGACGGCCCGCGGTCACAGAGCCAGCGGCGGTACGGTCGGATCATGACCGTGATCACGGACGAGCGCGAGTTCCTCGACCTCGTCGAGCCGCTGCGCCGCGAGATCCTCGCCCACTGCTACCGCATGACGGGATCGGTCCACGACGCCGAGGACCTCGTGCAGGAGACCTACCTGCGGGCGTGGCGCGCGATGCACGGCCTCGAGTCGCGCGACGCGCTGCGCGCGTGGCTCTACCGCATCGCGACCAACACGTGTCTGACCCACCTCGAGGGGCGCCGTCGTCGGCCCCTGCCCACGGGACTCGGCACCACCCCGGCCGATCCCCGCGACGAACCCGTCAGCGACTTCGGCGTCCCGTGGCTCGAGCCGCTCCCGGACGCGCTCGTGTGGGGCGCGCCGCCCGTTGACCCGGCCGAGGAGACGGTCGCGCGCGACTCGGTGCGCCTCGCCTTCGTCGCGGCCCTGCAGCACCTCACCGCCCAGCAGCGCGCCGTCCTGCTGCTGCGCGACGTCCTCGCCATGAGCGCCGCCGAGACGGCCGAGACGCTCGACCTCACCGTCGCCGGCGTCAACAGCACGCTGCAGCGCGCACGGGCCCGCGTGGGCGAGCTCGACCCGGGCGCACAGGAGGAGCCGGGAGCCGACGACGACGGCCGTCACCGCCGGCTGCTCGCCCACTACGTCGAGGCGTTCGAGCGCTACGACGTCGAGGCGATCGTCGACCTGCTCCGGGCCGATGCCGTCTGGGAGATGCCGCCGTTCCCGCAGTGGTACCGCGGCGCCGAGCAGATCGGGGCGCTCATCGCCACGTGGTGCCCCGCGACCGGACCGGAGAGCCAACGCATGCGGGCGACGACGGCGAACGGCCTCCCGGCCTTCGCCCTCTACATGCTGGCCGACGACGGACGCCACCACGCCTTCCAGCTGCAGCAGCTCACGGTGCGCGACGGGCTGGTCGCGCACGTCACGGCGTGGTTCGGCCCGGGGCTGTTCGAGAAGTTCGGGCTGCCGGAGGTGCTCGAGGACGCGGTGTAGCGAGGCCCGTCGACATCCAGCCGTTGACAGCCACCAGAGGGCAAAGTAGTTTGCAGTGCAAACCTCTTGGTGGATGGAGACCCTATGGCACCCGACGGACCCCCGCTCGAGCCGGACGACACCGCGTCCGCTCCGGAAGGTTCTGAGCCGGTCCCGACCGACCCCGCGCTGGATGACGCGCCGCTCGCCCCCGAGCAGGTGCTCGACATCATCCGCGAGCAGCGGCTCGTTGTCCGCGACCGGGTCGAGCCGGACGGTCGGCTGCTCTTCGGCGCATGGGGCACGGCGTGGCTCGTGGGCTACCTCGTGCTCTTCTCGACGGCGCGCGACTCGGCGACCCACACGCCGGCCGGGTGGTCCTTCGCCGTCTTCTTCACGCTCATCGCGGCGGCGATCGCGGTCACGATCGTGCACACGGTGCGCCGCTCGATCGGCATCGCGGGACCCACGGGCCGCAGCGGGGCGATGTACGGCTGGTCGTGGACCATCGGCTTCGTCGCGGTGTTCCTCATCATGACCGGGCTCACGCGCGCCGGCGCGGACCCCGTCGTCGTCAACCTCGGGTGGAACGCGCTGCCGTGCCTGCTCGTCGGCGTGCTCTACCTCGCGAGCGGGGCGCTGTGGCAGTCCACGGTGCTCTACGTCCTCGGGGCGTGGATCGTGCTCGTGGGTGGCGTGGCGACCGTCGTCGGCCTGCCCGCGACGTTCCTCGTCATGGCGCTCGCGGGCGGCGGCGGCATGTTCGTCGGCGCGCTCGCCACGCACGTGCGCGAGTACCGGGGTGAACGCCGGGCCGGGAGCCGCAGCGAGCTCCGGAGCGCCCCATGACCGAGGCCGAGCTCGACCCCGTCATCCACGCACAGGCCCGGCTGCGCGTCGTCGCGACCCTCGCGAGCTTCGCGCCGCACGACCGCATCGCCTTCGCCAAGCTGCAACAGCTCCTCGGCATGACCGCCGGCAACCTCTCGACCCACCTGCGCAAGCTCGAGGCCGCCGAGTACGTCGAGGTCGCGAAGTCCTTCCAGGGTCGCTCGCCCGTGACCCACATCAGCCTGACCGCCCGGGGCCGCCTCGCGTTCGAGGACTACACCGCGGCGGTCACCAAGATCCTCGGAGGTACCCCATGACCGCCGTCGTCGACGTCCGCGACGTCACCCGCACGTTCGGGCCCGTGACCGCGCTCGACCACGTCTCGTTCGCCGTCGAGCCCGGGGAGCTCGTCGGGCTCCTCGGTCCCAACGGCGCCGGCAAGACGACCCTGCTCTCGCTCGTGTCCGGGCTGAGACGTCCCGACTCGGGCACGGTGCGGCTGTTCGGCGGCGACCCGCGCGACTCCGCGTCCCGCGTCAGCCTGGGCACGACGCCGCAGGAGACGGGACTGCCCGAGACGCTGCGGGTCGGCGAGGTGGTCGACCTCGTCTCGCGCCACTTCCCGGACCCGATGCCGGCGGCCGAGCTCCTCGAGCGCTTCGGCCTCACCGCGCAGACGCGGCGCCAGACGGGTGCCCTGTCCGGCGGCCAGAAGCGGCGCCTCGCCGTCGCGCTCGCCCTCGTGGGCCGGCCGCAGCTCGTGCTGCTCGACGAGCCCACCACGGGACTCGACGTCGAGGCGCGCCACGAGCTGTGGACCGCGTTGCGCACGTTCCACACCGAGGGCGCGACGGTCGTCGTGACGTCGCACTACCTCGAGGAGATCGAGGCGCTCGCCGAGCGGGTGGTCGTCGTCGGTCAAGGTCGGATCCTCGCGGACGACCTGCTCTCGCGCGTGCTCGCGACCGTCGCGCGGCGCAAGGTGCTCGTCGGCCTGCCCGACAGGGCCGCGGCGCAGGCGCTCACCGCCGCGCTGCCCTCGGTCTCCGAGCCCGCGCGAGAGGGCGACCGGTTCGCCTTCCTCGCGGCCGACGCCGACGAGCTCGTGCGCCAGCTCGTGCGGTTGGACGTCGCGTTCAGCGACCTCGAGGTGCGAGGCGCCTCGCTCGAGGAAGCCTTCATCTCGCTCACCAAGGAGTCCCGATGACGACGACGGCCCCCACCTCCACCCGCACCCAGATTGCCGAGGGCACGCTGCGGCGAGCCGTGCGACTGAGCCTCGTGCACTTCAGGTTCCAGTTCGTCGAGCTGACCCGCACGCCCATCGCCGTCATCGGCAACCTCGCCTTCCCCGCGATCGCGCTGCTGTTCTTCGTGGTGCCGCAGCAGGTCGTGTCGCAGGACCCTGTGCTCGCGACGGCCGCTACGGCGCAGCTCAGCGCCTTCGCGATCGCCTCGACGTGCATGTTCTCGTTCGGCGTCGGCGTGGCCGAGGACCGCGCCAAGCCGTTCGCACCGTTCCAGCGCACGCTGCCCGTCGGCGCGGTGCCACCGCTCGCGGGGCGTGTGCTCAACGGGATCGTGTGGTCCTACATCGCGCTCGTGCCGCTCGCGCTCGTGGGCGGGTTCCTCACGCAGGCGACGCTCACTCCGGGGCGCATCGTCCCCGGCCTGCTCGCCGTGATCGGCATCGCGACGCCCTTCACGCTGCTCGGGCTCGCGATCGGCTACGCGATGTCCGCCAAGGCCGCGATCGCCGTCGTGCAGCTCACGCTCTTCCCGCTCGCGTTCGCCGGAGGGATGTTCATGCCGCCGGAGATCTTCCCGAGGTGGCTCGACGCGATCTCGACCCTCACGCCGACCCGTGGGGCGCGCGAGCTCTTCGTCTCCGCGACCACGGGTGCACCGCTCGAGTCGGTCTTCGTGGTCGTGCTCGTGGCCTGGACCGCGATCTTCGCCGCCCTGACCACGATCGCCTACCGCCGCGACGAGGGCCGCAACTACCGCTAGCGCCCGCTCACCTCGGTCCATACCGCCGATCTCGGCGAGGGGTGAGGCGGCGAGGGGTCAGGCGGCGCTGCGCAGGCGGAGGGAGTTGGCCACCACCAGGACCGAGCTGAACGCCATCGCGGCACCGGCGATCATCGGGTTGAGCAGCCCCAGTGCGGCGAGCGGGACCGCGGCGACGTTGTAGAAGAACGCCCAGAACAGGTTCTGCTTGATGACCCGCAGCGTCGCGCGCGAGAGCCGGATCGCCTGCGGTGCCGAGCGCAGGTCGCCCCGCACGAGCGTCAGGTCCGCGGCCTCGATCGCCACATCGGTCCCCGTGCCCATGGCGAGCCCGAGGTCCGCCTGGGCGAGCGCGGCGGCATCGTTCACGCCGTCGCCCACCATCGCGACGCGCGCCCCCTCCGCCTGCAGCCGCTCGACGACGGCGACCTTCTCGGCGGGGTGCACCTCGGCGACGACGTCGGACTCGTCGATACCGACCTGCGCCGCCACGGACCGCGCCGCCCCGGCGTTGTCCCCGGTGAGGAGGAAGGGCCGCAGCCCGAGCCCGCGCAGCTCGCGCACCGCCTCGGCGCTCGTGTCCTTGAGCGGGTCGCGCAGGGTCACGACGCCGCGCGCGTTGCCGTCCCATGCGACGACGACGGCGGTCCCCCCGGCATCCTGCGCCTCGGTGACCGCGGCGGTCAGTGCCTCGGGGACGACGACGCCCTGCTCGGCGAGCCAGGACCCCCGGCCCACGAGCACCCGGCGGGCCAGGTCGACGCCACCGTGGGCGCGACGCACCACGCCGGACACGCCGACGCCGGCCGACGAGGCGAACTCGCGCACCTCGAGGGAACCGATCTCGACTCCGTCCTCGCCGACGGCAGGCTCGGTCGCGTCGGCTCCGGCGTGTTCCGCGTCGGCACCTTCGCGCGCGGAGCCCGCGTCGCGGTTCGCCGATCCGGCACCGCCCTGGCCGCTGCCGAGCTCGGCACCCGCGGCCGCGATCGCCCGGGCGATCGGGTGCTCGGAGTGCGACTCTACGGCGGCGGCGTACTCGAGCACCTCGTCGTCGGACTCGCCGTCGGCGGGCACGACGCCCTCAACACGCATCCGGCCCTGGGTGAGCGTGCCGGTCTTGTCGAGCACCACGGTGTCGACGGCGCGCGTGTTCTCGAGGATCTCCGGGCCCTTGATGAGCACGCCGAGCTGCGCGCCCCGCCCCGTGCCGACGAGCAGCGCGGTGGGAGTCGCGAGTCCGAGGGCGCACGGGCACGCGATGATCAGGACGGCGACGGCGGCCGTGAACGCGGGCTGCAGCCCCGAGCCGGTCGCGACCCACACCGCGAAGGTGCCGAGCGCGATGACGATGACGATCGGCACGAACACGGCCGAGATCCGGTCGGCGAGCCGCTGCACGGGCGCCTTGCCGGTCTGTGCCGCGGAGACGAGCCTGCCGATCTGGGCGAGCACGGTCTGCGAGCCCACGCGGCTCGCGCGCACGACAAGATGCCCGGAGGTGTTGATCGTCGCGCCGGTGACCTCGTCGCCGGGACCCACCTCGACGGGGACGGGCTCGCCCGTCAGGAGCGAGGCGTCGACGGCGGAGTGGCCCTCGACCACGACGCCGTCCGTGGCGACCTTCTCCCCGGGACGCACCGCGAACAGGTCGTCCGTGCGCAGGTCGGAGATGGGCACCTGACGCTCGGTGCGACGGCCGTCCGGGCCGGTCTCGAGGAGCGCGGCCTCCTTGGCGCCGAGGTCGAGCAGGGTGCGCAGGGCATCGCCCGCCCGACGGCGGGAGCGGTGCTCGAGGTAGCGGCCGAGCAGCAGGAACGTCGTGACCACGGCGGCGACCTCGAAGTAGAGCTCGGGCGTGACCATGTCGCCGTGCCCGCCGGACCGCGGCCACAGCGTGAACTCCATCCGCATGCCGATCTCGCCCGCGCCGCCGAGCAGGAGCGCCCACAGCGACCACCCGGTCGCCGCGATGACGCCGAGCGAGACGAGCGTGTCCATCGTCGAGGCGCGGTGACGCGCGGCCTTGAACGCGGCGTGGTGGAACGGCCAGGCGGCCCACGTGACGACGGGCAGCGTCACGGCGGCGACGAGCCATTGCCACCCGGGGAACTGCCACGCCGGGATCATCGAGAGCAGCGTGATCGGGGTGAGCCACGAGGCGACCACGAGGCGGCGGCGCAGGTCGCGGCCGCGACGCTCGGCGGGGGACGAGGTGTCCGCGTCCGGGTCCATGTCATGACCGGGACCCATCGAGTGGCCGGACAGCGCGTGCTCGCGCGCCTCCGCGTCGGAGTGCTCCGCGTCGGAGTGCCCTGGGTCCGCGTGTCCGGCGTCCGCGCGCGGACGGCCCGAGTGCCCGACGGCGGAGCCCTCGCGCGAGCCTTCGCCGTGGTGGTGTCCTGCGTGTGCGCCGGGGGACGAGTCCCCGTGGTGACCGCCGTCGGACCCGGCACCGCCGCGCTCCTCGCGCGCGACGACGCGCGCGTCGTACCCGGCCGACTCGACGGCCTTGACGAGCTCTTCGCTCGAGACGTGGGCGGTGAGCTCGACGTGGGCGGACTCGAGGGGCAGGTTCACGGTCGCGGCGACGCCGGGGATCTTGATGAGCTTGCGCTCGACCCGCGCGACGCACGAGGCGCACGTCATGCCCTCGACCTCGAGGTCGACCGTCGCGAGGACGGGCAGGGGTGTCGGCCCGGGCGTGGTGGGCTGGGGCGCGGTGTGGTGGTCGTGGTGCTCGGTCATGGGGTACCTCGCGGTGGATAGGGCACGGCGGCCGGGCGCGGCTGGCCCGGCGAGAAGCTGGAGAGCGGCGAGCTAGAGGAGCGAGCGCGGCGGTGTGAGTGCGTAGCCGGCCTCGGTGACGGCGGCGGCGACGGACTCGCGCTCGAGCGGTCCCTCGGAGACGACCGTGACGGTCGAGGTGCCTCCGGCGACGAGCTCGACCTGGACGTCGCTCACGCCGTCGAGCGCGGTGAGCTCGCTCGTGACGGACTGGGCGCAGTGGCCGCACGTCATGCCGTCGACCTGGTACGTGGCGGTGGTGGACATGGTTCCTTCTTCCTGGTTCCTGGCTGGCGTTGGAGGTGTCAGCTACGGACGAGCCGGGCGATCGCGTCGGACGCTTCCTTGACCTTCGCGGCGCCCTCCTCGGGCGAGTTGCGCGCGGCGTCGACGACGCAGTGAGCGAGGTGGTCCTCGACGAGGCCGATGCTCACAGCCTGCAGGGCTTTCGTCACGGCGGCGATCTGAGTGAGGACGTCGATGCAGTAGGTGTCCTCGTCGACCATGCGCGCGACGCCGCGCACCTGGCCCTCGATGCGGCGCAGACGCTTGAGGTAGTCGTCCTTGTCGCTCGTGTATCCGTGCATGGCGCCTCCGGTCGGTGAGTGGGCGCTGTCATGCCCACGCCTGCCCAACCACCATACCCCCGCGGGGTATTCCACGGGCACGCCGGTGACAAAGGTCACGAGCTCCCGATGAGCTCCCACGTGAGCAGCGCCGCACCGCGCGTCCCCGCGCCCCGCGCGAGGTCGAACCGCACGAGCGGCCCGTGCTCGGGCACGAGGTAGGCGACCTGGACGGAGCCGAGCTGGGCGGCGGGCAGCTCCGTGACGTCATAGCGTCCCGCGGCGGCGAGCCACGCGCGCAGGGCCGCGATCTCCTGCTCGGTCACGTGGTCCTCGTCGACGTGCCGCGCCACGAGCCGCTCGTCCCCGAGCGCGACGGCGCCAACGAACGCGCGCGTCACGGCGGCAGCGGACGAATTCTCGTCGCCGGACAGCACGCCGTGCACGTCCCGCACGTCGACGACGGCTCCGTCCCGCACCCCGATCCCATAGCTCGTGGCCGCCGAGGTGACCACGCCGTCCTCGTGCGTCTCGTCCTGCGCGATGTCGACGCGCACCCAGTCGACCCCGAGCGAGTCCGCACCGAGCGGGACCGCGTCGGTGACCCGGGTCTCGACGGAGATGACGGTCCCGTCGGCCCCGCGGCGCTGCAGCTCGTCGGCGCTCGCCCGGATGAAGGCCGACGCCGTGGCGAACACCGTGAGCTGGTCCGCGATGCGCTGCGTGGCCGACGCCGGATCGTCCTCCCAGTGCAGCACCTGCAGCCGCTCGGTCGCCGGGTCGCCCACGAGGAAGAGCGCCCCGAGGTCGTCGAGCGCCGTCGCGAAGCTCGTCGCGGCCTGCCGCGCTGCCGGCTCGCTCAGCGTGGGTTCGTCGAGGGCATCACCTTGCAGCAGCGCGCAGCCTGCGGCGACACCGAGGACGGCGACGGCGCCCACCCCGCGGATCACCCGTGACGCGTGCATGTGAACAGCCCTCTGGATCACATGCGGCGCTGGCACGCGAACTCCCCCTGGCCTTGGTGGCTGACGGACACTTCCCACCCAGCATCGTGCCCGCTCGGGGCCTCAGGCGCATCCACTCAAAGTCGTAGGCACGCTCGTGCTCCGGTCTGACACTTCACCCGTGCGGCGTGGCGCTCGCGGCGGCGCGGGCGGCGGCCGGGAGCGCGGACAGCACCCGGTCCAGCGCCACGTCGTCATGCGCGGCCGAGACGAACCATGCCTCGAACGCGCTCGGCGGCAGGGCGACCCCGGCGTCGAGAAGCGCGTGGAAGAACGCCGGGTACCACCACGTCTCGCTCGCGCGCACCGCCGCGAAGTCGCCGACTCCCCGCTCGGCCGCGTCGGCCCCGAAGAACACCGAGAACAGGTTGCCCGCCGCCTGGACGCGGTGCGGCACCCCGGCCGCGTCGAGCGCGGCACCGACCTCGCGGCCGAGCACCCCGGCCACCGTGTCGAGCCGCGCGTAGACGCCGTCGTCGGCCCCCCGCAGCGTCGCGAGCCCTGCCGCGACCGCGACGGGGTTCCCCGACAACGTGCCCGCCTGGTAGACGGGCCCGCCCGGCGCGAGGAGCTCGAGGAGTGCGCGCGATCCGCCGACGGCGGCCACCGGCAACCCGCCCCCGATGACCTTGCCGAACGTGAGCAGGTCGGGCGCCCACCCCTCGGCGGCACCCTCGAGCCCCCACCGCCCGGCCGCGCCCACGCGGAACCCGGTCAGCACCTCGTCGAGCACCGTGAGCGCCCCGTGCGCGCGCGCGGTGGCGACCACGCCCGCGTTGAAGCCCGGCGGCGGTGGCACCACGCCCATGTTGGCGGGCACCGCCTCGAGCATGACGGCGGCGATCTGCCCGCCCCGCTCGGCGAAGACGGCCTCGAGCGCGGCGAGGTCCCCGTAGGGCAGCACGAGCGTCTGCGCGGCGACGACGGCGGGCACCCCCGCGGACCCCGGCAGCGCGAACGTCGCGAGGCCCGATCCCGCCTCGGCCAGCAGCGCGTCGACGTGCCCGTGGTAGCAGCCGGCGAACGCGACGATGAGGTCACGTCCCGTCGCGGCGCGGGCGAGGCGCAGCGCCGTCATCGTCGCCTCGGTCCCCGTGGAGACGAGGCGGAGCAGCTCGACGGGGTTGGGCGCGCTCCCCGCCGCGCACGCGAGCCGCCGCCGGATCTCCTCGGCGAGTTCGACCTCCCCCGGCGTGGGAGCCCCGAAGGACAGCCCGCGCGCGGCGGCCTCCTGGACCGCGGCCACCACGTCGGGGTGCGCGTGACCGAGGATTGCCGGCCCCCACGAGCCGACGAGGTCCACGTACTCGACCCCTTCGACGTCCACGACGTACGGCCCGCGGGCCGAGGCGATGAACCGCGGCGCCCCGCCCACCGAGCCGAACGCGCGCACGGGCGAGCTCACCCCGCCCGGCAGCACGCGCCGGGCGCGGTCGAACCATGCCGCGGAGGTGTGCGGGCCGCCCGAGAAGCCGCCGTCGGACCCGCTCATCCGCGCTCCCGCAGCCATCCGGCGAGCTCGGTCGCCCAGTACGTCAGCACGATGTCGGCCCCCGCGCGGCGGATCGACAGCACGGACTCCGTGACGGCCGCCCGCCGGTCGATCCAGCCGTTCGCCGCGGCCGCCTCGACCATCGCGTACTCCCCGCTGACCTGGTACGCCGCGACGGGCACGGGGCTCGACGCCGCGACGTCCGCGAGCACGTCGAGGTAGCCGAGCGCGGGCTTGACCATGACGATGTCCGCCCCCTGGGCGACGTCGTCGAACGCCTCGCGCAGCCCCTCGCGGCGGTTCGCCGGGTCGAGCTGGTACGTGCGCCGGTCCCCGTCGAGCTGCGACTCGACGGCCTCGCGGAACGGCCCGTAGAACGCCGACGCGTACTTGGCCGCATAGGCGAGGAGCGCGACGTCGGACCGCCCCGCGTCGTCGAGCGCCTCGCGGACGGCGGCGACCTGGCCGTCCATCATCCCGCTGAGCCCGAGCACGTGCGCCCCCGCGGCCGCCTGAGCGAGCGCCATGTCGCGGTAGCGCTCGAGGCTCGCGTCGTTGTCCACCACGAGTCCTCCGCCAGAGCCCGGCCCAGGCCGCAGCATGCCGCAGTGCCCGTGGTCGGTGAACTCGTCGAGACACAGGTCCGCCTGCACCACGAGCGCATTACCCGCCTCGGCGACGGCGTCGGCGATCGCGACGTTGAGGACCCCGGCCGGGTCCGTCGCGCCGGTCCCCTCGGCGTCGCGGTGCTCGGGCACCCCGAAGAGCATCACGCCGCCGAGCCCCGCCTCCGCCGCACCCGTGACGGCGGCCCGCAACGAGTCGCGCGAGTGCTGGACCACGCCCGGCATCGACGCGATCGGCACCGGCGCGTCGATCCCCTCCTTGACGAAGAGCGGGAGCACGAGCTGCGCCGGGTCGACGTGCGTCTCCGCCACGAGGCGGCGCAGCGCCGGGGTGCCGCGCAGCCGACGGGGTCGGTCGCGGAGTGGATGGCTCATGCGGGCTCCAGGTGGGTGGGTGCCGTGGGTGCCGGCGTCGAGGGCGCGGACTGAGGTGTGGTGTGCGCCGCGGACTGGTGCCTCGCGGGCGGGTGTGCCGTGGCCGAGTGTGCCGTGTCCGAGGGCGGGAGAGACCCGGCGGCTAGAGACCCGTCGGCGAGAGGCTCAGCGCCGACGACGGCGGCCGCCACGGCTCGAGCCACCGACTCCGCGTCCGGCCCCTGACTCGTCGCGGCGACCGTGACGCCGAGCTCTGCGAGCGTCGCGGCCGTGCGGGGTCCGAGCGCGACGTACACCGTCTCCGGCGGTGGTGACACCTGGGCACGCAGCCGCTCGGCGACCGAGCCGGACGTGAGCAGCACGGCGTCGAGCTTCCCCGCGGCGAGCGAGGCACGCAGCGTCGGGTCGAGCGGCGCGGCGGGGAGGTTGCGATAGACGACGACGGTGGACGGCCGCCAACCGCGCTCCTCGAGGCCCGCGGCGAGCGTGGGCTCGGCGAGGTCGCCCTGCGCGAGGAGGACGTCGCGCGCCGTGCCGGGTGGTGTGAGGCCGGGGGGTTCCGGCCACGCGGCGAGCAGTCCGCGGGCCGAGCGGTCGTCGGTGGGGACGATGTCGGCGTCGATCCCGATCGCGGCGAGTGCCCGCGCCGTCGCGGGTCCCACCGCTGCGACCCGTGTGGACCCCGGCACCGCCTCCCGCCCGGCCCGCACGAGCTCCGTGAGCGAGGGCTGCGCCGCTGCGTCCAGGGCGTGGACCGCGTGGGATGACGTCACCCCGAGCCACGCGAACCCGCCTGCCCCGAGCCGGTCGAGCGCTGCGGTGACGGGCGCGGGGTCGGCCGCGGGGGCGATCTCGGCGAGCACGGCGGTGTGCACCTCGGCGCCGAGCGCGCTCAGGTGGGCCACGAGCGGTCGCTCTCGCCCGGCCGTCACCGGGACGAGCACACGGCGCCCCATGAGCGGGCGAGCGCGCGCCGTCACGAACGCCACCCCGCACTCCCGGTGTGCCCGACCTCGAACCCTGCCGCGCGGCTCGCGGACGTGCGCGGCGCCGTCACGAAGCTCCCGCGAGACCGCGCGCGCCGCGCTCGAGCAGCTCGTCGGCGAGCCGGGTGCCCAGCTCCACGGCGAGGCCGTCGTCGGACACGTCGCCCGTGGACGCAGCACCATCGGCGACCGAGCCCGCCGAGACGCCGTCGTCGGCCACGAACCTGCTCGAGGAGACCGGCACCTCGCCGTGCGCGTCGAGCCGCGTCCCGCCGTCGGCGGCGAACGCGCTCGCGGTGAGCGTGAGGCGACCGTCCCGCACGACCCCGAGCGCGCCCACGGGCGCGGAGCAGCCTGCCTCGAGCCGGGCGAGCACGGCGCGTTCTGCCACGACGGCGAGCCGCGATGCCGGGTCGTCGATCGCGACGAGCGCCTGTGCCAGGGGGCCGGTCGGGTCGAGGTCGGCGCGGACCTCGACGGCGAGCGCACCCTGCCCCGGCGCGGGCGGGAAGGCCGCCGGGTCGAGCAGCTCGGTAGCGGCGTCGGACCGGTGGATGCGGGCCAGCCCGGCGAGGGCGAGCACCACGGCGTCGAGGTCCGCCCCGACGCGCGCGAGCCGGGAGTCGACGTTGCCGCGAAGGCCAACGACCTGCAGGTCCGGGCGTGCGGCGAGCAGGGCGGCCCGCCGCCGGGGCGAGCCCGTGCCGACCACGGCACCCTCCGGCAGCCCGGCGAGATCGAGGCCGTCGCGGGCGCACAGGGCGTCGCGCGGGTCGGCCCGGGGTGGCACCACGGGAGCGGCGAGCCCGGTCGCGGCTCCCGTGGGCAGATCCTTGAGCGAGTGCACGGCCACGTCGCAGCGCCCGTCGAGCAGTGCGGTGCGCACGGCCGTGACGAAGACCCCCGTCCCGCCGAGCTGGTCGAGCGGCGCGAGGTTGCGGTCACCCTCGGTGGTGATCTGCACGAGCTGGAAGCCGAGCGACGGGCCGCCCGGGTGCGCTGCCGCATGGGCCCCCTGGAGCGCCTTGGCCACGAGCCGCGACTGCGTGAGCGCCAGCAGGCTCGACCGCGTGCCGAGGCGCACGAGGGGTGCGTCGGCGGGGTCGGAGATGGGTGGCATGCGCCCATTGTGACGGTCCGCGGCGCGGGGACCTACGGGCGTTCCGCGCCCCGAGCTGGCCGTGAGGGTCCGGACACGCCGCCGTAACACCCCCGTGCTTGACTCGGCGCGATGCCGATCCTCGCCCTTGCCGCGCGCCACCACCAGGTGGGCCTCGAGAACCTGGAGCGGCTCAGTGCCCGGCCCTGTGCCGTGCGCCGGGCCGTCGTCTCGGCGTGCGCCGGGGTGCGCGGGGCGGTGGTGCTCGAGACGTGCAACCGGTTCGAGCTCTACCTCGACGTCGAACACCTGGAGATCGACGTGCGCGACGTGACCCGCACCGTCGCCCGGGTGCTCGGACTCCCGGCAGTGCTCGTCGCCGCTACGCTCACCCGTGTCACCGACCCGGTGGCGCACCTGTGCGAGGTCGCCGCGGGGCTCGACTCGATGGTGCTCGGCGAGCAGGAGATCGCCGGCCAGGTGCGCCGAGCCGTCGCCGAGTCGCGCGCCGCGGGCATGAGCTCCGGCCCGCTCGAGCGGCTCTTCGGCGCGGCATCACGGGCGGCGCGGCAGGTCGCGACGGGCACGGGGCTCGGCTCGCTCGGCCGTTCGGTGGTCGACGTCGCACTCGACGCGGCGGGCGTGGCCCCGGGCGCACGGTGCGTGCTCGTGGGCACCGGCTCGTACGCCGGCGCGGCCGTCGCGGCGCTCACCCGGCGGGGTGTGGCGACGGTCGAGGTGTACTCGCCCACCGGGCGGGCCGCCGAGTTCGCCGGGCCGCGGGGGCTCGGCGTGATCGATGCCAAGGGGCTCGCGGCGGCCGTCGCGGGTGCGGACCTTGTCGTCACGTGCTCCGGTGGCGGTGGCGTCGTGCTGAGGCCGGAGCACTTCGCGTCGGCCGGGTCCGCGCCGCTGCGTACCGACCGCCCTCTCGCCGTCGTCGGGCCCGCGTCACCACGCGCTGCCGAGCGGGACGCCGTCAGTTCGGGCTCGGGGGACTTCGACCGACCGCTCGCCGTCGTCGACCTTGCCCTGCGCCGGGACGTGGACCCCGCCGTCGGGGACCTGCCGCATGTGCGGCTCGTGGCGCTGCGCGACCTGGCCGAGCTCGCGCCGGGCCTCGGGTCCGAGGACGTCGCGCGGGCGCGGGCCCTCGTCGCGGCCACCGTGGCGGAGTTCTCCGGCGAGGACCGCGCGATCGCGTGGGGACGCGACCTGGCCGTGGCCCGCCGTCGGGCACTCGCCGCACACCCGGCGGACGACCGCCGCCGCGTCCACGCACTCCTGCACCCGGCGAGCGCGCTCGCCCACGCCGCCGCGCGCGCCGGGGACCGGCACGGCTTCGAGGCTGCGCTCGCCCGCCTCGCCGCCGTCACGACCACCGCCGCCCTCGCCAACGCCTGACCCTCCCGCCGCCCTCCCACGGCCGTCCGACCTCGTCCGCCACCGCCCCGCCTGATCCCCATGGGCGGATGACACTGAACGATCACGTGCGTCTCCCGCAAGCAATCGTTCAGCGTGTTGCTGCGGCCGACGCCCGCGCGGCCCGGAACCTCACAGTCACCGCACCGCCGCTGTGCGCGAAGAGTTGCGTGGGCGAAACGGGGCGCGGAATGCCCCGAAACACGAGGTTCGTAGCGTGACGGAAACCTCGAGGCCACCGGGTCGGAACACGCCGTCCCTACCGTGACACCTCCGGGGGCAGGTAGGAGGGCAACCATGAACAGCACGCCGCAGCACGATTCCGGGCGGCACGACGCGGGGCAGCACGCCACGCCGTTCGAGGTGCCTGACGGCGACGGCCCGCGCCACCTCGTCGTCGTCGGTGGTGGCATGGTCGCCCAGCGGCTCGTCGAGGCGCTCCGCGACCGCGACACCGCCGGCGAGTGGCGCGTCACCGTGCTCGCCGAGGAACCCCGCGCTCCCTACGACCGCGTCGCCCTGACGAGCTACTTCTCGGGGCGCGACCCGGAGGACCTCGCACTCGGCGACCCGGAGCTGTGGCACCACCCGCTCGTGCGCCTCGTGCGCGGTGACGCCGTGACGGACATCGACCGCGAGGCGCAGGTCGTCACGACGGCGTCGGGGCGCACGGAACACTACGACCACCTCGTGCTCGCGACGGGCTCGCGTGCCGCCGTGCCACCCATCGAGGGCATCGACCTGCCGGGCGTGTTCGTCTACCGCACGCTCGACGACGTCGCTGAGCTGCGCGGCTGGGTGGACCAGAAGGCCGCCGCGCTCGGTCGCCCCGTGCGTGGCGCCGTGATCGGCGGCGGGCTCCTCGGGCTCGGGGCCGCGGGCGCGCTCAAGGCGCTCGGTGCCTACTGCACCGTGATTCAGTTCAGCTCGCACCTCATGTCCGTGCAGGTGGACCTGGGCGGTGGCGAGGCGCTGCGCCGGCTCATCAACGAGTTCGGCATCGCCGTGCGCACCAGCACCGAGACGACGCGCATGCGCGCCAACCGTCGCGGCACCGTGGGTCGCCTCGACTTCGCCGACGGCGGTCGGCTCGACGTCGACGTCGTCGTGGTCGCCGTCGGGGTGCGGCCCCGGGACGAGCTCGCCGCTGCCGCCGGTCTCGAGCTCGGTGCGCGGGGTGGCGTCGTCGTCGACGAGGCGTGCCGCACGGCGGACCCGCTCGTCAGCGCCGTGGGCGAGGTCGCGTGCATCGAGGGCAGCTGCATCGGGCTCGTCGCGCCCGGCTACGCGATGGCGGAGGTCACGGCGGACCGCTTGCTCGGTGGGGACGCCGCCTTCCCCGGTGCGGACACGGCCACGAAGCTCAAGCTCGCCGGCGTCGACGTCGCGAGCTTCGGCGACGCGTTCGCCCGCACGGAGGGCGCTCTCGAGCTCGTCTGGGCCGACCCCGTCGCGGGGATCTACAAGAAGCTCGTGCTGTCCGACGACGCGCGCACGCTGCTCGGCGGTGTCTTCGTGGGCGACGCGAGCCAGTACGCCTCGCTGCGTCCGATGCTCGGCCGCGACCTGCCGGGCGACCCGAGCGCCTTCCTGCTCCCCCCCAACGCGGGCAGCGCCCCCGAGCTCGGGCTGCCCGACGACGCCGCCGTCTGCTCGTGCAACAACGTCGCCGCCGGGACCATCCGCGAGGCCGTCACCGAGCACGGCTGCACCGACCTCGCGAGCGTCAAGACGTGCACGAAGGCAGGGACGAGCTGCGGCTCGTGCCTCCCGCTCGTCAAGAAGATCCTCACGGCCGAGCTCGAGAAGGCCGGGATCGCCGTCAGCACGGCGTTGTGCGAGCACTTCGCCCTCTCGCGCGCCCAGCTCTACGACGTCATCCGGGTCTCGCGGCTGCGCTCCTTCTCCGAGGTGCTCGCCGCGCACGGCCGGCCGGGCCCAGCGGCGGCGACGCGCGGCTGCGACATCTGCAAGCCCGTGGTCGCCTCGATCCTGTCGACCCTCGCGCCCGCCCACGTGCTCGACGGCGAGCGCGCGACGCTGCAGGACACGAACGACCACGTCATGGCCAACCTGCAGAAGGACGGCTCGTACTCGGTGGTGCCGCGCATCCCGGGCGGTGAGGTCACGCCCGAGGGGCTCGTCGCGATCGGTGAGGTGGCGCGCGACTTCGGCCTCTACACGAAGATCACGGGCGCCCAGCGCATCGACATGTTCGGAGCCCGCATCGAGCAGCTCCCCGAGATCTGGCGCCGGCTCGTCGACGCGGGCTTCGAGTCGGGGCAGGCGTACGGCAAGTCGCTGCGCGCCGTAAAGTCGTGCGTGGGCTCGACATGGTGCCGCTACGGCGTGCAGGACTCCGTAGGCCTCGCCGTCGACCTCGAGAACCGCTACCGCGGTCTGCGCTCGCCTCACAAGCTCAAGATCGGCGTCTCGGGCTGTGCGCGCGAGTGCGCCGAGGCGCGCGGCAAGGACGTGGGCGTCATCGCCACGGACAACGGCTGGAACGTCTACGTGGGTGGCAACGGCGGCTTCAACCCGCGCCACGCCAAGCTCCTCGCGGAGGACCTCGACACCGAGACCCTCGTGCGCACGATCGACCGCTTCCTCATGTACTACATCCGCACGGCCGACAGGCTGCAGCGCACGGCGCCGTGGGTCGAGGACCTCGAGGGCGGGATCGATCACCTGCGCGCCGTCGTCCTCGAGGACTCGCTCGGCATCGGTGCAGAGCTCGACGCGCAGATGGCCGAGCACGTCGACTCCTACTCCGACGAGTGGCGCGCCACCCTCGAGGACCCCGCCAAGCTCGCGCGCTTCACGTCCTTCGTCAACGCCCCGGAGGTCGCCGACCCGTCCCTCGCGTACGTCGCCGAGCGGGGTCAGGTCCGGCCCGCGACGCCGCTCGAGCGGGCGGCGGCCCGCGAGGGTGCCGTGCTCGTGGCGGGCACCACGTTGGAGGTGCGGACGTGAGCGGGGTGGGGCTGAACGGCACGGCGGGGCCGATGACGGCGGACCCCGGGGGCTCGGGCACCTCGGCCCACGAGGTGCCCGCCCGCTGGGTGACCCTGTGCCGCGTGGCGGACCTCGAGCCCGAGCGCGGTGCGGCGGCGCTCGTCGAGGGCGAACAGCTCGCACTCGTCCGCCTCCTCGACGACCGGGTGCTCGCCGTCCAGCAGCTCGACCCGTTCTCGGGCGCGCACGTCATCTCCCGCGGCATCGTGGGCTCGCGGCTCGTCGACGGGCGTGTGCGCCCCACGATCGCCTCGCCCATGTACAAGCAGGTGTTCGACCTCGAGTCGGGGGCATGCCTCGACCCCGTGGGTGGCGAACCGCAGCACCTGCGCACGTGGGACGTGCGGGTGTCCGACGGCGAGGTGCAGGTGCGGATCGACGAGCCGGTGGCCGACGACGGCGTCCCGGCCCCGAGTGGCGACGGGCGCGCGGCCGGCGTCCCGGGCCCGGCCGGCGGCCCGAGGCGACCCGGTTCCGGCGGTGGCCCGTGACGACGCTCCTGGGGGTCGAGCTCGCGGGTCGCGAGGTGCTCGTCGTCGGCGGCGGATCCGTCGCGACGCGGCGCGTGCGGACCCTGCTCGCGGACGGTGCACGCGTGCACGTCGTCGCCCCCGAGGTGAGCGCCGAGCTCGAGGGCCTCGTCGAGTCGGGGCACGTGACGTGGACGGCCGGCCAGGTGCGTGCGGCGCACGTCGAGGGCGTGTGGCTCGTCCACACCGCGACGGGCAACCGCGCGACCGATGCGCAGGTGGCGCGCTGGGCCAAGCAGTGGCGCGTGCTGTGCGTCAACGCCTCCGACGCGGCCGCGGGGACGGCGCGGGTGCCGGCGACCGCCGTCGTCGGCGAAGTCTTGCTCGGCGTGGTCTCGACGGGCGAGCCCGACCCCCGGCGCAGTGTGGCCGTGCGCGACGCGCTCGGGGCGGAGCTGCGTTCCGGGCGCGTCGACCTGCGCCGACGGCGGCCTCCAGGGCGCGGCAGCGTCGTGCTCGTCGGTGGCGGGCCGGGCGACTCGGAGCTGCTCACGCTGCGCGGGCGGCGCGCCCTCGCGGAGGCCGACGTGGTGGTGACGGACCGGCTCGGGCCCACGAGCGTGCTCGACGAGCTGCCGCCCGACGTCGAGGTGATTCACGTCGGCAAGACGGCGGGCCACCACCCCGTGCCACAGCGCGAGATCGAACGCATCCTCATCGAGCACGCGCGCCGCGGCCAGCACGTGGTGCGGCTCAAGGGCGGCGACCCGTTCCTGTACGGCCGCGGCGGCGAGGAGGTCGCGGCGTGCCGCGCGGCGGGCATTCCCGTCAGCGTGGTGCCGGGGGTGACGAGTGCGTTCGCCGCGCCGCTCGCCGCCGGGATCCCTGTGACCCACCGAGGCACGGTCGGCTCCGTGATCGTCGCCAACGGGCACGACGGACTGTCCGACGCCGCGCTCGCGGCCGTGCGTGACCGTTCCGCGACCCTCGTGGTACTCATGGCCATGGCGAACCTCGGGGTCGTGGCGGACGCCGCGCTCGACGCAGGGGCCGATCCCGCCTTGCCCGTCGCGGTGATCGAGCAGGCCACGACGCCGTTCGAGCGCGTCACGCGTGCGCCGCTGGCCGACATCGCCAAGGAGTGCGCCGAGCGAGGTGTGCGTCCGCCCGCGGTCGTCGTCGTCGGCGCCGTCGCTGCCGAAGGTCTGCTGGACGTCGGGCCGTCCCCGGTCGACACCGCCGGCCGTGACGCAGCGGCGGGTACGCGCCGACCGGCAGTAGGGCCCGGGCTGTGACGGCGCACATCGAGCAGACGATGGCCGGGTGCGTCGTGCTCATCACGGCGGACCGGCGCTCCGCCGAGCTCGGGGCCGCCCTCGAACGCCGCGGCGCGCGCGTGCGGCACGCCCCGGCGCTCGGCATCGTGCCGCTCGCGGGGGACGAGGCGCTCCTCGACGCGACGCGCGCGCTGCTCGCCGACCCGCCCGACACCGTCGTTGTCACCACGGGCATCGGCTTCCGGGGTTGGGTCGAGGCCGCCGACGCCGCAGGCCTGGCCGATCGACTCCTCGCGCTGCTCGGTTCCGCGCGGCTCGTCGCTCGCGGCCCCAAGGCGCGCGGGGCGATCCAGGCGGCGGGGCTCGTGGCCGACTGGGTCGCCGAGTCCGAGACGAACGGTGAGATCGCGCAGGTGCTGCTCGACGAGGGGGTCGACGGGCTCTCGATCGCCGTGCAGCACCACGGCGCCGGCTCGGACGGGCTCGACGAGGCCTTCGCCGCCGCCGGGGCGAAGGTGCGCAGCCTCGTGGTCTATCGCTGGGGGCCGCCGCCCGACCCGGAGGCGCTCGACGCGGGAGTGCGCGCCGCGGCGGACGGCGAGATCGACGCCGTCGTGTTCACCTCCGCCCCGGGGGCCGCCGCATGGCTCGACGCGGCCGATGCCCTGGGGGTGGGCGAGCGCGTCGTGGCCCGCACCCGTGAGGGGGCGATGGTCGCTGCGGCCGTGGGGCCGGTCACCGCGAAGCCGCTGCTCGAGCGGGGGATCACGCCCCTCGTGCCGGAACGGGGGCGGCTCGGTTCGCTCGTGCGCGCGCTCGTGACGCACTACGGCGGGCTGCACCGGCTCGAGACGGTGGCGGGGCAGCTCCAGGTGCACCGCGGGGCGGCCGTGCTCGACGGGCACGTGCTGCCGCTCTCCCCGTCCGGGCTCGCCGTGCTGCGGCTGCTCGCCGCGGCCGACGGCGCCGTCGTTCCCCGGGCCGAGGTGCTCGCCGCACTGCCCGGCTCGTCCCGGGACACCCACGCCGCTGAGGTCGCGATCGCCCGGCTGCGCGAGGCGACGGGTTCGCGCGAGCTCATCCGCACCGTGGTCAAGCGTGGCTACCGGCTCGAGCTGGCGGGAGTCGGATGAGCGCCCCCGTGTTCATCGGCTGCTCGCACGGCACCGACTCGCGCGAGGGGCGGCTCGCGATCCGCTCGATTCTCGCCGACGTCGCCGCCGCGCGCCCCGACCTCGACGTGCGCGAGGCGTTCGTCGACGTGCAGCAGCCCGAGGTCGCCGACGTCGTCGCCGAGGCGCTCGCCGGGCGGCGACCCGGGGGCGACGTTGCGATGTCCGACGACGGCAGCCCGAGAGACGACGTCGACCGAGCCGTGGCCGACGGCGGTGAGGTGGGCGCCGTCGTCGTCCCCCTGCTGTTGTCCACGGGCTTCCATGTGCGTGTCGACATCGCGGCATCGATCGAAGGCCGGGCGGCACGAGCGGCACCCCCGCTCGGCCCGGACCCGCTGCTCGTCGAGATCCTCGCCGACCGGCTCGCCGAGGTGCGCCTGACCCCGGAGGACGTCGTCGTGCTCGCCGCGGCCGGTTCGACGGACCCGGACGCCGCGCGCGACGTGCGCCAGGTGGCCGCGGGGCTGTCGGTCGCACTGAGCCGGGGGATCGCCGTCGGCTACGGCGCGGGTGCCCATCCGCGCGTGGCCGAGGCCGTCGCGGTGGCACGGGCCGGTCTCCACATGGGCGGCCGCGTGGTGATCGCCGCCTATCTCCTGGCCCCCGGCTACTTCTACGACCGACTGCTCGATGCGGGAGCCGACGTCGTCACGCGCCCGCTGGCGCTCGACCCGCGGCTCGCCGAGATCGCCCTCGCGCGTTACGCGGAGGCGTAGCGGGCCTGGTGGGACACCGTCGCCGCGTGGGTGTCGCGGCGCCACTCCTCGGGGATGAGCTGGGTCGTGGTGAGGTCCGTCAGGTCGGCGGCGGGCACGGTGGCCTCGAACACGCCGGCCTCGATGTGGTCCATGCCGAGCGCCCTGGAGAGCTCCTCGTCGTGCCCGATCGAGGAGATCTTGAAGGTCACGACACCGTGCGGGTCCTCCCACTGGTCCACGACGCGTACGGCGAGGCCCGCCCAGCGCGCGGTGATGACGAGCTCGAAGACCTCGTCGACCTCCTCGCGTGCGACCACCTTGCGCCAGCGGCCGGCCGGCGTGGGGGTGAACCCCGTGTCGTTGAGGGGCGGGTTCGCGAGAGCGAGCACGAGGTGGCGACCGCCGTCGACCACGTCGGCCTCGACGTAGGCGTCGTGGTACTGCGCGACCGGGCCCACGCAGCGTGACAGCGGCAGGCGGCGGCGCAGGTTGGTGGGCATCGTCGTCGGGATCCAGCCGGTCGCGACGTCGCCGTAGCGGGCGAGCGTCACGCGGGAGCGGTCGCGGAACACGCGCACGAGCTCGGCGCCCGGGGTCAGCCGCGTGTGGCGCAGCCACCACAGCGGGAGCAGGTGCTCGCGCACGGGCTCGAACTGCAGGCGCGGCGACGACTCGAAGCGCAGCACGTCGACCCACTCGGCATCGGGGTCGAAGGGCGTGCCCTCGAAGGACAGGGCATGCGCGCCGTACAGCAGGGCGGGCGTGCCCGCGAACTCGACGTCGGCGGCGCGGACCGCGAATCCCGAGACGCGGTCGTAGCCGACCGTGAGATACGCGTGCGACAGCCCGGGAGTGACAGCCTTCTGCATCATCACCATGGAGCGCGGTCTCCAAAGACACTTCGGTCCGAAGGATTCGGACGAATCGGACACCATATTCCGGCTGATCGGCTCAAAACGCAAGTCTCGTGCTCGGCGGGTGGGCAACTGCGGCCCCGAGCGCAGGTGGGGGCGAGGCCGGAGCAGGGGCGCGGGGCTCCGGGTGGGGGCTAGAGCTCCAGGTGGCGGACCAGCGCGGCGGCGATGCCGGTGTAGTCCCGGGGGGTGAGTGCCGCGAGGCGGGCGGCGTCGGCGTCGGGCAGTCCCAGCCCGGCCACGAACTCGCGCATCTCCTCGCCCGTGAGCCGGTGCCCGCGTGTGAGGTCCTTGAGCCGCTCATAGGGGTTGTCCATGCCGGGCACACCCGCCACGGCGGCGGCGCGCATGACGGACTGGATGGGCTCGGCGAGCACTTCCCAGTTGGCGTCGAGCTCGGTGTCGAGCAGCTCCGCGTCCACCGCGAGGGCGTCGAGCCCGCGGCGCACGTTGTCGATCGCGAGCAGCGAGTGCCCGAAGGCCGGCCCGATGTTGCGCTGCGTCGTCGAGTCGGTGAGATCGCGCTGCAGGCGGGACGTCACGAGGGTCGCGGACAGAGTGTCGAACAGCGCGGTCGAGATCTCGAGGTTCGCCTCGGCGTTCTCGAAGCGGATGGGGTTGACCTTGTGCGGCATCGTCGACGAGCCGGTGGCCCCCTCGACGGGGATCTGGATGAACACCCCGCGCGAGATATAGCTCCACACGTCCGTCGCGAGGTTGTGCAGGATCCGATTGAAGCGGGCGACGTCGCCGTACAGCTCGGACTGCCAGTCGTGCGACTCGATCTGCGTCGTCAGCGGGTTCCACTCGAGGCCCAGGTGCTCCACGAACGTGCGGGACACGGTGGGCCAGTCGGCGCCCGGAACGGCCACGACATGCGCCCCGTAGGTCCCGGTGGCCCCGTTGAGCTTGCCGAGGTACTCCGCGTCCTCGACGCGCCGCAGCTGACGGTCCAGCCTGTGGGCCACGACGGCGAGCTCCTTGCCGAGCGTCGTCGGCGTCGCGGGCTGACCGTGGGTCAGCGCGAGCATCGGTTGGTCGGCGTACTCACGGGCCATCGCCGCGACGTCGGCCACGAGGGAACGCGCGGCGGGCAGCCACACCGAGCGGACGGCGCCGCGCACCATGAGTGCGTAGGAGAGGTTGTTGACGTCCTCGCTCGTGCACGCGAAGTGGACGAGCTCGCTCACGCGCGGCAGCACGGTGTCCTCACCGAGCACGTCCGGCGCCGCGGCCAGCCGTGCCTTGAGGAAGTACTCGACGGCCTTCACGTCGTGGATCGTGCGCCGCTCGATCTCGGCGAGCTCTGCGATCTCCTCCGGGCCGAAGGTCGCCACGACATCCCGCAGGTAGTCCTCCTCCTCCGTCGAGAGCACCGGAGCGCCGGGCACCACGCGGTGCGCGGACAGGTGGATGAGCCACTCGACCTCGACGTGGAGGCGCTCGCGGTTGAGCGCGGGCTCGGACAAATGGTCGATGAGGGACGCAACGGTCGTGCGGTAGCGCCCGTCGAGGGGGCCGAGGGCGATAGCGGGCGAGGCGTCGGCGAGCCGGGCGCGGTCACGGGTGGCCATGGGTGCATCCTTCCACGGGGTGCGAAGCCGCCGTCGCGCGGTCCGCGGCTGTCCTAGGGTGGCTCCACACCCACGAGAGCACCGACGCACGGAGGGGAAGAACGGTGACCACGACCCGACGCGCCACCGGCTCTCTCAGTGCCGTGGGACTCGTGGCCGTGACCCTCCTGACGGTCCTCGCAGTGTGGACGTCGGTCGCCGCCGGACGGTGGAGCCCGCGGTTCTCCCGCGGCACCCAGGAACCCTCCCCCGAGATGACCGCCGTGCCGCCGCCGTCGCCTCCGCCCGACCCGCTTCCCGAGGACTTCGGCATGGACATGCGCGGCCTCGTCCTCGGGGTGCTCGTCGTCATGGCGGGCATCGCCCTCATCGGGGCGCTCGGGTACGCGCTCAAGGCGATCCGCACGCCGTGGCAGGGCCGCACGAAGAACGTCGAGGACGAGGTCGACGGCGAGTTCGCGGCGGGTGCGATGCCCCCTAAGACGGCCATGCCCGACGTCGTCGAGCTGCGCGAAGGGATCGCCGAGGCATGGGCTCGCCTGGCCGAGCACCGTGAACCCACCGACGCGATCCAGGCCGCGTGGGTCGCCGTCGAGGACGCCGCCGGGCGTTCAGGCGTGCCCCGCGAACCGGCCGCGACACCCACCGAGTTCACGGTCGCCGTGCTCGACCGCACCGCCGTCGACCCCGCCGCGATCCGCACGCTGCTCGGCCTCTACCACCGGGCACGGTTCTCCACGCACGGCGCCACGGCCGACGACGTCGAGCTCGCGGGCCGGTGCCTCACGACGCTCGCCGAAGGGCTCGAGGCATGAGCAGCCCTCTCATCCCCGGGCGCACGGGACGCGCCTTGCACCTGGCGTATCGCCGCATCGTCATCCCGATGCGGATCCTGCTCGCGGGAGCCGCCGTCGGCGGGATGTCGAAGGTGGTGGGGCTCGACGCCGACCACGCGATCTTCCTCGGGCTCGCGACGGTCGTGCTCGTGCTCGCCGTCGTCGTCGTCCGCCGTGGCGGTGCCTCCGCCGCGTGGCTACCCGACGACCGCAAGGAGGCCGACGGCTCGCGCATCGAGGTCGCGGCGCTGAGCTGGTCGCTCCTGGGTCGCGGCGGGCGCGTCGGTGAGGGGGCGCTGCGCCGGATCCGCGCCGTCGCGCAGGGACGCCTCGCGCGCCACGGACTGAGCCTGACCCGTCCGCAGGACCACGAGGCGATCCACGCCATGCTCGGCGACACCGCCTGGGCCGTGCTCACCACGCATGCCGCGATGCCGAGCCGCCGCGAGTACGAGCAGTGCGTGCGAGCCCTCGAGCGCGCCGACCCCCACACGCCCGAAACCACCGCCCGACATTCTTGACCGTCCCCGGAAGGACCCCCATGACCGCCACGCCGATGCCCTTCTCCCGGGTCGCCGCCTACGGCGAGGACATCCTCGCCGAGGTCTCGACCGTCGTCGTCGGGATGAACGAACCAGTCCGGACCGCCCTGTCCGCGATCCTCGCCGGCGGCCACGTGCTGTTCGAGGACGTGCCAGGGCTCGGCAAGACGCTCACGGCGCGCACCCTCGCCACGGCGCTCGGCCTCGACTTCCGCCGCCTGCAGTGCACGCCCGACCTGCTGCCCTCCGACATCACGGGCTCGGCCGTCTTCGACCCCGCGAGCGGCGAGTTCGACTTCCGTCCCGGGCCCATCTTCACGGACCTGCTGCTCGCCGACGAGATCAACCGCACCGCGCCCAAGACGCAGTCCGCGCTGCTCGAGGCCATGGCCGAGCGGCAGGTCACGGTGGACGGCACGACCCGCAAGCTCGAGGTGCCGTTCCACGTGATCGCGACGTCCAACCCCGTCGAGTACGAAGGCACCTACCCCCTGCCGGAGGCGCAGCTCGACCGGTTCATGGTGCGCATCGCGGCGGGCTACCCGGCACGGGACCAGGAGGTCGACGTCGTGCAGCGCCGCCTCGACCGCAAGCGCGAGGAGACGTCGGTGCGTCAGGTGGTCGAGCGCGGGGCGCTCGCGGCGATGCAGGCCGGGGTCGAGGAACTCCCCGTGGACCCCGACATCGTCGGGTACTGCGTCGACCTCGTCTCCGCGACCCGCGCGCACGCCGCCGTCGAGATCGGCGCCTCGCCGCGCGGGGCGATCTCGCTCGTGCTCGTCGGCCGGGCGCGCGCCGTCCTGGCGGGGCGGGACTTCGTGACGCCGGAGGACATCAAGGCCGTCGCGGTGTCCGTCCTCGCGCACCGCATCACGCTCACCGCCCAGTCCTGGGCCTCCGGGCTCTCCGCGCAGGACGTGGTCCAGGGCCTGCTCGGTGCCGTCCCGACGCCGGCCACGGCGAGGGGCCGCTGAGCCGATGACCGCTGACCCGCCCGCCCGCGAGCCGGCCCCCGAGCCCGGGCCGGATGCCACGTGGCGCCCCTCGACGTCCTTCGTCGCCGGGGCGGTCGCGGGGATCGTGCTGCTTGCGATCGGCGTCTTCGCCGGGCGACCTGACGTCGCGCTGCTCGGCGCTGGGCCCGTGCTCGCGGCGGCCTGGTCCGCGCGCCGCGGCGGCACGGGCGAGGTGAGCGCGACCGAGTCCCTCGAGCTCGACAAGAACGGCACGATGTCGGCCGACAGGCTCACGGCGGTCTACCGCGTGGTCGCCCCGGGAGCCGGGCACCTGCGCCTGCAGGTCTCGCGCTTCGGGAGCTCGGCCGTCGAGGCGCTCGTCGCGATGGACGACGACGGCACCCGCACCATCACCGCGTCCACCGCCTCTGCCCGCAACGGCAGCCAGTCGCTCTTCACGCTCGACCACGTCGCGGTCGGGCCCGCGGGGAGCACGGTCGCCGAGCCGCGACGCCTCGCCGCGACGCAGATCGTCGCACTGCCGCGTGCCCGCCGTCTGCCACCGCTCCCCCTGCCGTTCCGGCTCCGCGGCCTCACGGGTGCCCACGCCTCGCGGCGCCCCGGCGACGGCGGCGACCTGCGCGACGTGCACCAGTTCCAGCCCGGCGACCGGCTCAAGCGCATCGACTGGCGGGTCACCGCGAAGCGATCCCCGCAGCTCGACGAGCTCTACGTGCGCCGCGACTTCGCGCTCGCGGACTCCGTGGTGGTCATCGTGCTCGACTCGCGCGACGACATCGGGCCCGACGCCGCGACGTGGTCCGGGGCCGTGCCCGTGCGACCCGACGAGCACACCTCGCTCGACATCGCCCGCGAGGCCGCCGCGTCCCTCGCGAAGGCCATCATCGACACGGGGGACCGCGTCGCCCTGCGCGACCTCGCCGACGCGCGTCGCCCCCTCGAGCCCGGCACGGGCCGGCGCCACCTCGACCGATTGCTGTGGCACCTCGCGACGACCTCTCCCCGCGGCGCGGCCCCCGAGCGGGTACGCGCACCACAGCTGCCCTCCGGTGCGCTCGTCGTCCTGCTGTCCACGTTCCTCGACCCGCAGGCCGCCCTCGTCGCGAGCCAGTGGCGCCGCGTGGGGCACCGCGTGGTCGCGATCGACACCCTCCCGCCGCTGCGCACGAACGGACTCACCGCCCGCGAGCGCCTGGCCGTGCGGCTCGTGACGATCGAGCGCACGGACCGGCTCGTCGAGCTCGCCGGTCTCGGGGTCGAGACGTTCGCGTGGGTGCCGTCGGCCGCCGTCGTCGGCCCCGGCGTCGGGAACCGCGAGCCGGAGGTCGAGCTCATGCGGCTCGCCTACCGCAGCCACGGCCAGCCCGGGAAGCAGGCCGGCCGATGAGCGCGCGCCCCCTCGCCCAGCTCGACCTCGACCTGCGTCCGAGCGTGCCCGCGGCCGCGCTGCGCGTCACCGCCGGCGTCGCGGCGCTGCTCGCCGTGCTCCTCGTCGGCTATCAGGGCTGGCGCGACTCGGTGCGACCCGACGGGCTGTGGGACGGCTTCGGCAGCCCGCAGCTCGCCGGGTGGTCCGTGCTGTTCGGGATCCTCGCGAGCGCGTGGATCGTGTGGCGCACGCAGGACCACGTCGCGCCCGTGCTGTGCGTCGGGATCGGTTTCGCGGCACTCGTGGGCGACGGCGGGATCTCGTGGCGCACGTTCCTGCTCGCGGGGCTGCTGCTCGTGATGCTGCGGAGCGCTGCTCTCGTCGGCGGGCTGTCCTGGCGCGCGCGGGTCGAGATCGACGTGCTGCGTCCCGTGGTCCGCTCGACGGCCGGGGTGTTCGTCACGATCCTGGCCGCCGGGGGCATCGCCGGCTTCCTCGACGGCACGGGGGCGCCCGACCCGGGGATGAAGATCATCGGGGCGCTCGCCGTCATCGTGGCGGCGATATGGCTCCTGCCGAAGTACTGGCTACGGGCGCGGTAGCGCGAGGCCGTGACGTCTCGGCGAGCAGGACACCCGTGAGGACGACGGCGCCCCCGAGCACCTGGAGCGCGGACATCGACTCGGCCATGAGCATCCAGGCGAACGCGGCGGCGAGCACCGGCTCGAGCGTGCCGATGAGTCCCGTGCGCGCGGCGCCGAGCCGCGTGAGCCCGAGCACGATGAGCGTGTAGGGCACGGCGGTGCCGAGCACGATGATCCACACGACGAACACCCACAGCGGCAGGCTCGCCGCCGTCTCCGGGACCACCACGGGCGAGCCGAGCAGCGCGGGGTCGATGGTCCACGGCTGGCCGAGGACGGCCCAGAACACGGCCGCGAATCCCATCGACCACGCCATCGTGGACCACGGGTCCCGGCCTTCGAGCATGCGGTCGGCGAGCAGGTAGTACGTCGCGAGCGCGACGGCGGCGGCGAGGGCGGCGGCGATCCCGACGGCGTCCAGCGAGGCGCCACGCCCCACCTGGGCCACCATCGTCAGCCCGATGAGGCTCAGCGCGAGCGCGAGCCACACCCGCCGGCGCACCTGCTCGCCGAACACGAAGCGGGCCCACAGGGCGACCATGAGCGGCGCCGTGTACTCGAGCAGGAGGGCGATCCCCACGGGTAGGCGTTCGATCGCCACGAAGTACAGCCACTGCACGAGCGCGACGCCGACGACGCCCAGGATGGCGAGCGCGCCCGCCTGGCGGCGCGTGACCCGGAGCCCCTCGGGACGCATGACGAGGGCCGCGGCGAAGAGGATGAGCGCGGCGCCCGCGGTGCGCATCGCCACGAGATGTGTCGAGGCGAGACCCGTCTGCAGCGCCGTCTTGGAGACCACGCCGTTGAAGGCGAAGAGGACGGCGGAGCTGGCGACGAGGAGGACACCGGTCCAGGCGTGGGGCGCGAGCGCGTTACGGGCCATCGAGCGAGGCTATCGGGCATCTCTGACCGTGCGGGACGCGGTGGCACCTGGCGTTCCACAGGAGGGGTTCCCGCCTCGCGCACGGGTGGGCGCGGTGTCCGTACGGTCGCCGGCATGTCTTGGATCGATGGATGTGTCGACGGCGAGGTTCGTGGGGGTCTGCTAGGGGAGCTCGACGCGGTCCGGGGGCACGTGTCCGACGCCGTACTCGCCCTGCGACGGGCACTCGCGGCCGAGTGGGTGTCGGTCGCGGCGGACGGGTACCGCGAGGTGATCGAGGAACGGCTCGAGTCGGTGCGGCAGCTGGCCGGTGCCGTCGACCGGGCCGACGAGGCGGTGCGGCGGGCCGAGGCCGCGCGCCAGGGGACGGCGTCGACATGGTGGGAGTGATGCCGGGGCGTCTCGGGGCGCCGCCACGACGCGGCATGCCCGCCCCACCGAACGCGCGCGCCGCAGAGCCGAGCGACATCGTCATCACCGGCGGCTACGGCGGCACCGTCGCGCGGCTCGAGGACCTCGACCGCTGCGCCGCCGCGCTCGGTTCGGCCGCGAGGTCTCTCGAGGCAGCGTGGTGGATCCTGACCCGGATGCAGCGTCAGCTCGATGAACGGAGCCGCCCGCTCCTGGCCCAGACTCCGGAGAGCGCGGCCGCCGCGGCCCGCGCGAGCGAGGCGCGTGTGGCGGTGGAGCCGCTGCGCAGCGGGCGCCTCGGCACCCTCGCGATCGCTGGTGAGCTGCGGGACACGGCCCGACGCGTCACCAGGGCACGGGCGGAGTACACGCGGGTCGAGGGCTTCGTCGCGAGGTACGTGCGCGGCCTCTGGCGGGGCGCCGTGACGGGCCTCGGTCTTGCGCCGGGTGGGCCACTGCTGATGGGTCCGGCGATCGGCGTGCTGCTGCGCGCGGAGGCACTCCTCGTGCTGCGCGGCGGGCCGATCCCGGGCGACCGTGCCCAGGAGTACGTGGGCGCGCTCGCCAACGCCGTGCGCGCCATGCTGCCCGGCCCGCAGCTCCCGTCCGCCGACCCGGTGCCGCAGGTCAGCGGATTGTTCGCACTCGGCGTGCGGGCCGTCGTCGGACCCAAGGACGTGGCGGCCCTTCCCGTGGTGGGGACCAGGAGGACCGGGCCACCGCCTCGGGGTGTGCAGGGGCTCGTGTCCGGGTTCCGAGGCGTGGGCACGCGGGGCGCGGGCGGATCCGATCGGGGGGACGGCGTCGTCGTGACGAAGGTGCGGCGCGCGGACGGGACCCTTGCGTGGTCCGTGAGCATCCCGGGCACGCAGCGCGCGGGCCTCGGCACCGAGAAGCACCCGTTCGACAACCTCTCGAACCTGGAGCTCGAAGCCGGGATGGCGGCGGACTCGACGCGGGCGGTGCTCGCGGCGATGAGGGCCGCCGGTGTGGGCGCGGACGAGCCCGTCGTGCTCGCGGGTCACTCGCAGGGCGGGCTCGTGGCGCAGCGCATCGCCGCGTCGGGTGCCTATGCCGTCGCCGCGGTCCTGACGCTCGGCTCTCCCACGGGCACACGCACGATGCGTTCGAAGGTCCCGACCCTCCACCTCGAGCACACGACCGACCTCATCCCCACGCTCGACGCCCGGCACAACACGGACGACCCGCTCACCACGACTGTCCGTCGCAAGCCGAAGGACGCTAAGGCGCTCTCCCCGGTCGACGCGCACGCGACGGCGTCGTACGAGGAGCTCGCCGGGCTCGTGGACGAGTCAGCCGACGAGTCGGTCCTCGCGTGGCGCGAGGCGATGGACGGTGCGCTCGGCACCGACGGCGAGGCGACCTCGCGCGTGTACGCGGTTCAGCGCCTCGACACGGCGCGCTGAGCCGTCTTGGCGGGCACCCGGAAGAACACGTTGAGCAGGAAGGTCGCGATGGAGATGATGAGCGCGCCGAGCACGGCGGTGCCGAAGTTGTCGATCGTGAAGCCCCACGGCAGGAAGCTCGTGATCCACGCGGCGAGCATGAGCATGAGCGCGTTGACCACGAGGCTCAGCAGCCCGAGCGTCAGGATGTAGAGCGGGAACGCGAGAACCTTGACGACAGACTTCACGAAGACGTTGACGAGCCCGAACACGAGGGCGACGACGGCGAGCACCCCGACGGTGGGCCAGAACTCGCCGGCACCGAAGAGCTCCATGCCGGGCAGGAGCCACGTCGCGAGCCAGATGGCCGCCCCGGTGATGATGATGCGAATCAGGATCTGCATGGCTCCATCGTCGCATCTCGCCCCGGCGCGCACACCCGGACCTCGGTCGCTCGATCGGTCACGTCTGGGGCGGGTCCTCGCCCACGAGACCGTCGACCGCCTCACGGAACACGTCCGCGTGACCGGCGTGCCTCGAGTACTCGGTGACGAGGTCCACGAGCACGCGACGCAGCGTGCGAGGGTCGCCCTCGGCGAGCGTGGGTGCGTCGAGGCCCCGTTCGGCCACCGCCGTCCGCCACGCCTCGCGCGCGAAGGCGACCGCGTCGCGGTACACGGCGTACAGATGCTCGGGCGAGTCTGCGGCGGCGCTGTTCCACGGCCAGTCCGGGTCGGCCGCGAAGTGGGCTGGGGCCCATGGGAAGGTCGGGCTCTCGCCGCCATCGCGCCAGCGGCCGGCCGCGTGCTCGGCGGCGTAGAAGTCTTCGATGAACGCGAGGTGCTTGAGGAGGCCCCCGAGCGTCATGTCCGACGGCGGGAACCTTCGGTCGAGGGCTCCGGAGTCCAGCCCGCCCACCTTCCAGGCGAACTGCGCGCGGGCTCGCTCCAGGGAGAACAGGAGCGTCTCGCTCTCGCCGGCGTCGGGGGCCGGCTCGTCGATCGTGGTGTCCAGCTCCATCGGGTTGCTCATGGCAGTCACGCTATGGTCAGTTCCGGACGTTCCGCTTCCGCATCCGAAGGAACTTCATGGCCGACGCCGTAAGCCCCACGGCCCGGGCACTTCTGGCCCTCGAGATCATCCAGTCGAGCCCGGGCATCACGGCGGACCGGCTCGGCGAGCGGCTGGGTGTCTCGGAGCGCGCCGCCCGGCGCTACGTCGGCATCCTGCGCGAGGCGAGCATCCCCATCGAGTCGGTGCGCGGACCGTACGGCGGCTACCGGGTGGGCCGCGGCGTGCGGCTGCCACCCCTGACCTTCTCCGCGCTCGAGGCGCTCGGTCTCGTCATGGCCACGCTCGACGGCCACCATCGCGCGGGCGACCCCGTGGACCCGGTCGGCAGCGCGCTCGGCAAGATCCTGCGCGCACTGCCCGAGCCCGTCGCGGCGCAGGCCGAGGCGGTGCGGCGCGCGACGGCCCCCGCTCCCGACCGCGCGGCCGTGCGCCCCGACCCGGCCACGGCCGCCCGGCTCGTCAACGCCTCGACGGAGCGCCGCCGGGTGCGGATCGGCTACCGCTCGGCGGCGGGGGCCGAGATGGATGTCGAGGTCGACCCGTGGGCCGTCGTCGTTCGCTACGGACGCTGGTACCTGCTGTGCTGGTCGCACGCCGCCGAGGCGCTGCGGGTGTTCCGTGTCGACCGGGTCCGCGACGTGGAGCTGCGCGCGCAGAGCTTCTCACCGCCCGCGGGCCTCGACGCGGTCGATCTGCTCGAGGAGCACCTTGCGGACGGGTGGGAGTACGACGTCGAGGTGCTCATCGAGGCCGGCGTCGAGTCGGTCGCGGGTGCGTTGCCCCGCTGGCTCGGCCGGGTGAGCGCTGCCGGGCCGGGACGCACGCGGCTCCTCGCCACCACGAGCGACCCGGCCGGCTACGCCGAGCAGCTCGCCGCGTTCCCCGTCCCCTACCGGGTCGTGGGCGGGTCCGAGCTCGTCGCGGCCGCGCGCGCCATCGGGGAGCGCATGGTCGCGGCGGTCGAAGGAGCCACGGCCGCGCAGCCCTGATGGGAGGATGGGCCGCGTGAGTGCTGACCGCCCCCGGCTGCGCGCCGTCGTCGATGATCTGCCTGCCTACGTGCCCGGGGCGAGCTCCCCCGTGGGGGCGGCCGCCTTCAAGCTCTCCTCGAACGAGAACCCGTACCCGCCTCTGCCGTCCGTGCTCGCGGCGATCCAGGACGCCGCGGCGGACGTCAACCGCTACCCCGACATGTTCGCCACGGAGCTGACCGGGGCGATCGCGGACTCCCTCGGCGTCGGGCCGGACCAGGTGGTCGCGGGTGCCGGTTCGGTCGCCGTGCTCGCGCACATCCTCGAGATCGTGGCCGAGCCCGGCGGCGAGATCGTCTACCCGTGGCGCTCCTTCGAGGCCTACCCCATCGCCGTCGAGCTCACCGGGGCAACATCGGTACGGGTTTCGTTGTCCGACGACGGCCGCCTTGACCTGCCCGCCATGGCGGCGGCCGTCACGGAGCGCACCCGCGCGGTGCTGATCTGCACGCCCAACAACCCCACCGGCCCCGCGGTGCGCCAGACGGAGCTCGACGAGTTCCTCGCCGCCGTGCCGCGCCACGTGCTCGTGCTGATCGACGAGGCCTACGTGGAGTTCGTGCGCGACCCGGCGGCCGTGGACGGGCTGGCGACGCTGCGGGCGCACTCCAACGTCGTGGTGCTGCGCACGTTCTCCAAGGCCTACGGGCTCGCAGGGCTGCGGCTCGGCTTCGCGGTCGCCCGGCCACGGATCGCCCAGGCCATCCGCAAGGCCTCGACGCCCTTCGGGGTGTCCCACCTGGCCCAGCTCGCCGGGATCGCGTCGTTGCGCGCCAAGGACGAGCTGCTCGCGCGGGTCGACGCCCTCGTGGCCGAGCGCGCCCAGCTCCTGCACGGCCTGCGCGCCGCGGGGCTGCCCGTGCTCGACTCCGAGGCGAACTTCGTGTGGCTCCCGCTCGGGGACGCCGCCTCGCGGTTCGCTGCGGATGCGTCGGCGGCCGGCGTCATCGTCCGCCCCTTCCAGGGCGACGGCGTGCGCATCTCGGTGGGCGAGTCCGACGCGACCGACACGCTCCTCACCTTCGCCGCACACTGGTCCTGACGCCGCCCATCCCGTCGAGTTCGTCAATCCGGCGCGAGTTCGTCAGTCCGACCCCACGAACTCGCGCCGGATTGACGAACTCGGCGAACGGGACCGCTGGTGCACGGCGACCGGGCGGCGGACTTGTACAACACGATTGTCCCGAGTTTGGCGAAAGGTTTCCCGCGCAACCTACGCTCCCGTAGCCTACGCTGTCGTAGGTTCGCGCACCCCGAGCGAACCAGAGACCGGAGACGACGAGGAGACTCGCGTGACCCAGCACGGACCGCTCGCCGATGCGGGCCTGGTCCAGCTGCTCACCCCAGCCGGTGAGCGAGTGGACCACCCGGACTACAGTCCCCGAGCTGCCGGCCTCGACGGCCCGGCACTGCGCGCCATGTACCGCGACATGGTCCTGGTGCGTGCCTTCGACAACGAGGCCACAAGCCTCCAGCGTCAAGGAGAGCTCGGGCTGTGGGCGCAGTGCCTGGGGCAGGAGGCCGCCCAGATCGGATCGGCCCACGCCCTCGCCACGCAGGACTACGTGTTCCCGTCCTACCGCGAGCACGGGGTGCTCCTCGCGCGCGGGATGGACATGGCGCGCGTGCTGCGGCTCTTCCGCGGCGTGGACCACGGCGGCTGGGACCCGGCCGACTACAACACCCAGCTCTACACGCTCGTCATCGGCTCCCACGCGCTCCATGCGACGGGCTACGCGATGGGGGTGCAGCGCGACGGGCTGGTCGGCACGGGAGACCCGGCCCGGGACACCGCCGTCGTCGCCTACTTCGGTGACGGCGCGACGGCGCAGGGCGACACGAACGAGGCCCTCGTCTTCGCCGCGGTCAACAACGCGCCGGTCGTGTTCTTCTGCCAGAACAACCAGTGGGCGATCTCCGAGCCCACCACGCACCAGGCCCGCGTCACGCTCGCCGAGCGCGGCCCGGGCTTCGGCATCCCCTCGGTGCGCGTGGACGGCAACGACGTCATCGCGAGCTACGCCGTCATGGACGAGGCCCTCGAGCGCGCCCGCACGGGCGGCGGCCCCACCTTCATCGAGGCGTTCACCTACCGCATGGGCGCGCACACCACGAGCGACGACCCCACCAAGTACCGCTCCGCCGCGGAGGAGGAGTACTGGCGCCAGCGCGACCCGATCGAGCGGCTGCGCCTCCACCTGCACGCGTCCGGCGAGCTCGACGAGGCCCAGTCCGCCGAGATCGAGGCCCAGGCGACGGAGCTCGCCGAGCGCGTACGGCACGCCACGAAGGCGCTCGGCCGTCCCGAGACCGGCTCCATGTTCGAGCACGTCTACGCGAGCGAGAACGGCCTCGTCGCGGCAGAATCGGCGTGGTTCACCGAGTACGAGGACTCGTTCCTTCCGGCGGGAGGTGCCCGATGAGCGTCGAGCGGCTCACCGTCGCCAAGGCGATCAACACCGGACTGCGTCGCGCGCTCGAGGCCGACCCCAAGGTCGTGCTCATGGGCGAGGACATCGGCAAGCTCGGCGGCGTCTTCCGCGTCACCGACGGCCTGCAGAAGGACTTCGGCGCCGACCGCGTCGTGGACTCCCCGCTCGCGGAGTCGGGCATCGTCGGCACCGCGATCGGCATGGCGCTGCGCGGCTACCGTCCCGTGTGCGAGATCCAGTTCGACGGCTTCGTGTTCCCCGCGTTCGACCAGATCACCACGCAGCTCGCGAAGATGCACTACCGCTCGAGCGGCGCGCTCACGGTCCCGGTCGTCATCCGCATCCCCTACGGCGGCGGCATCGGCGCGGTCGAGCACCACAGCGAGTCCCCGGAGGCGCTCTTCGCGCACACCGCCGGGCTGCGCGTCGTCTCGCCGTCGTCCCCGCAGGACGCCTACACGATGATCCAGGCCGCGATCACGAGCCCGGACCCCGTCATCTTCCTCGAGCCCAAGGGCCGCTACTGGGAGAAGGGCGACGTCGACCTCACGGCTGGGCCCGACGACGGCGCCATCGCGGGACTGGGGCTCGCCCGCACGCTGCGCACCGGCACGGACGTCACGATCGCCGCGTACGGCCCCACGGTCGCGACGGCGCTCAAGGTCGCCGAGACCGCCGCCGGCGAGGGCACGAGCGTCGAGGTCATCGACCTGCGCTCGGTCTCCCCGCTCGACTTCGCCACGGTCACCGCCTCGGTGCGCCGCACCGGCCGGCTCGTCGTCGTGCACGAGGCCCCCACTTACTTCGGGGCGGGCGCCGAGCTCGCCGCGCGCGTCACCGAGGAGTGCTTCTACTCCCTCGAGGCGCCCGTGCTGCGCGTCGGCGGCTTCCACACCCCCTATCCCGTCGCCAAGCTCGAGCACGACTACCTGCCCAGCCTCGACCGCGTCCTCGACGCCGTCGACCGCACGCTCGACTACTGACCTGGAGCGCCCGGTGCCCACCTTCGAACAGTTCCGCCTCCCCGACGCCGGCGAGGGCCTGACCGAGGCCGACATCGTCGAGTGGCGCGTCGCCGTCGGTGACGCCGTCACGGTCAACCAGACGATCGTCGAGGTCGAGACGGCCAAGTCGCTCGTCGAGCTGCCGAGCCCGTTCACGGGGGTCGTCGCCGAGATCCTCGTCGAGCCCGGCGCCACCGTCGAGGTCGGCACGCCCATCATCGTGATCGACACCGACCCGGGTGGTGAGGGCGGCGGTTCGTCCGCCGACGCCGGGAGCGAGGGCGGCGAGGCTTCCTTGGCCGACGACGGCGCAGCGCCGGTCGGTGACGACGCCTCCGGTGCCGTCCTGGTCGGCTACGGCACGCAGGACGCCGGCTCGGCGCGGCGGCCGCGGCGGGGTGCTGACTCGGGCGCGGGCGCCGCGTCAGGTGCAGCGGCCGGCAACGCGGGCAGCGTGCCGTCGTCGGGCACGGGCGCTGGCGGAGCGGCTCAGGGTGCGCCGTCGTCGGCCCCCGTCGTTGCCGCGAGCCCGGCCCAGGGCTTCGAGGTGAGTGCCGCGACCCCGGCGACGCCGCCGGCCGCGAGCCCCGCGGCCCCCGCCGTGTCGGCGCACGCCTCGCGCACGCTCGCGAAGCCCCCGGTGCGCCACCTTGCGCGCGAGCTTGGCGTCGACCTCGACTCGGTGACCCCCACGGGGCCCGGCGGGATCGTGACGCGCGAGGACGTGCTCGCCCACTCGCGAGCTGCCGAGCCGCGCGCGCTCGCGACGTACCCGGGCGACGACCAGCCGTGGCTCGCGAGCGGCGCCGTCTCCCCGGACGGGCGCCAGACGCGCGTGCCCGTGAAGTCCGTGCGCAAGCGCACCGCCGAGGCGATGGTCTCGAGCGCGTTCTCCGCGCCGCACGTCACGGTGTTCCACACGATCGACGTGACGCGCGCGATGCGGCTCGTCGCCCGGTTGCGCGAGGACCGCGAGTTCGCGGACGTACGAGTCACGCCGCTGCTGATCGTCGCCAAGGCGCTCCTGCTCGCGGTCAACCGCCACCCGGAGATCAACGCGTCGTGGGACGCCTCGGCGCAGGAGATCGTCTACAAGCACTACGTGAACCTCGGGATCGCGGCCGCGACGCCGCGCGGGCTCGTGGTGCCGAACATCAAGGACGCGCACCGGCTCACGCTCAAGGAGCTCGCCCAGGAACTGACGGCGCTGACGCTCACGGCGCGGTCGGGCAAGACCTCGCCGTCGGACCTCTCGGACGGCACGATCACGATCACCAACGTGGGAGCGTTCGGCATCGACACGGGCACGCCGATCCTCAACCCGGGCGAGGCCGCGATCCTCGCGTTCGGCGCCGTGCGCGAGCAGCCGTGGGTGCACAAGGGGAAGATCAGGGTGCGCCAGGTGACGCAGCTCGCGCTGAGCTTCGACCACCGGCTCGTGGACGGCGAGCTGGGCTCGCGGGTGCTGGCCGACGTCGCCAGGGTCCTCTCCGACCCCTCGCACGGCCTCGTCTGGGGCTAGCCCCTCCCCGAAGTGGAGACGTTCGTCTCTGCTTCGGCCAAGGGGTCACCAGTTGGAGAGGGGCGGGGCGCCGGGGTCGGAGCCGGGGGTGTCCGAGTCGCCGCCGTCGCCCTCGCCGCCGCCGGCCTCCTCCTGGGCGTCCTGGTTGCGCTGCTCGATCTCCTGCTGGCGCTCGGCCTCCTCGCGGGCGGCCCGCTCCTCCTCGGTCTCGCCCTCGGGCTGCGGCTCGGCCTCCTGGGGATCCTCGCCGGCGGCCGCCCGTTCGGTCTCCTGGCGCTGCTGATCCGCGTCGAGCGCCTGTTCCTCGAGCCGGTCCTGCTCCGCCTCGCGCTGCTCCTGCTCCTGCTCGGCCTGCTCCTGCTCCTCCTGGCTCGCGTCGGGCTCCGGCGGCGTCTGGCACGCAGGGTCGTTGATGGCTGCGGCGGCGAGGGAGTAGTAGTCGGCGGCGATCCGGAAGTCGAACGCCGCGTCGTCGAAGCGCCGGGCGGACGTGATCTCCTCGTCGTTGTAGTCGAGCTCGAACAGCGAGGCGTCGTGGGGCTCGCCGTTCTCGCGGGCGATCTCCGCCTCGGCCTGCGCCACGGCCCACGCGTGTTCTTCCTGCCCGTCCGCCTCGAAGCGATCACCGAAGTACTCGTACACGAGCGACAGATTTGTCTGTACATCACAGCGGTGCTCGTCCGGCACGATCTCGAGCGCCCGCTCGAGCGCCACCTGCGCACTGAAGAGCGAGTCCGCCCGGTAGGCGGCCGTACCCGCGTTGAAGTGCGCCTTCCACGGGTCGACGACGTTCGGGCTCCGCATGGCGCGGAACTCCCGGTACGAGTCGTAGTACTCACCCGCCGTGTACTCGCCCATCGCCCGGTCGAACACCGCGTTGAGGCGGGCGAAGTGCACCCCGTACAAGAACACGATGAGGGCCGGTACGAGCGAGAACCAGAACAGCAGCCGCCGACGGCGGACCCGTGGCGGGGTGACCTTGCGCGCACGCACGGGCGGCCGCCCGATGTCCTGGGTGCGCATCGAGCGCCGAGACTGGCCGGGAGTGCTCATCGCGCCACCCTCCGTCGCGGCCGCGCTCCGGCACGGACCCAGTCCCACGCCTCCCACAGCAGCAGCGCGCACGCCCCGAGCGCCCACGGCCACACGAGGTCACGCGTGGACTCCACGTCCCCGCGCCCGTCGGCAGCGATCGCCGCGAAGTCGATGCCCGCCACGAGGTCCGCCGTCGGCCCGGGCCCCGCGCGATGCGCGTAAGGCACGCCGAGCTGCCCCGCGATCTCGCGCAGGTTCGCCTCGTCGATCCGCGAGACGGCCGGGGGCTCGCCGGGCTGGGACAGGTCGGGGATGAAGGGCGCATCGGGCCGGTAGGTGCCGTCGTAGGTGCGCATCTGCCCACCGGCCTCGGTCCCGTAGCCGAGCACGGCGCCGCCGTCCACGAGCCCGGCGAGCGGGGCGTACGACGCCGGCTCACCCTCCGCCGTCTGCTCGCCGTCGGAGAGGAAGAACACGAGCCGGACCGAGCCGGGCTCGCGCCGCGCGGCGTCCTCGAGCACGCGCTGCAAGATGGCGAGCGGCCGGTCGGTGAGCGTGCCCGTCGAGCTTCCCGTCACCTCCTGCGTCACGGTCTCGGCCCACGAGCGCACGGCCACCCGGTCCCCGGTGAGGGGCAGCTGCGTGCCGGCCTCGCCCGCGAAACCGATCACGGAGTAGCTCGCCCCGGGGATGTCACCGGCGAGGGACACGACGTCGAGCCGTGCCCCGTCTAGCCGCCGCACCGTGGTGAGCGGATCGGCACCGGGCGCGGGCGTCATGGCGGGGCCCGGCCCCCAGTCCTCGGCCGCCATCGACCCCGTCCGGTCCACGACGAAGAACATCTGCACCGCGACGGCGTTCGCGGAGGGCTGCGAGACGAGCTGCGCCGGGGTGAGAGCCACGACGCCGACGACGGCGACCAGGACCGCCCGCCGCACGGCCCGGAACCCCCGCCCTCGGGCGGCCGCCACGAGCAGCCACACGATGAGCGGCACGGCAACGAGCAGCACGAGCCACGCGGGGAAGACCTGCCGGAAGATCACGCGCGCAACCTCCCCTGCACGACGACGACGCCGAGCACCCCGAGCACGAGCCACCGGATCCACGAGTCGTTCGCGTCCACCTCGACACGCTCGGGCTCGGCGTCCATGTCGACGCGCTGGTACGACTGCACGTCCGCGATGATCCCCTCGACGGCCGAGGGGTCGGACAGCTCGAAGTAGATCCCGCCGCTGCGCGTCACCTCGCGTCGGAACTCGAGCTGCTCGAGCTGGCCCGTGTACCGCACGTCGTACCCGAACAGCCCGTGGACCACGACGCCGCGGGCCATGACGAGGTCGATCGCCTGGGGCAGAGTGTAGACGGGCGTGCCCCACACGGCGTTGTCCGTGGAGAAGATGATGGACCGCGAGCGCTCGGCATCGAACTGGTCGAAGAGCAGCGCGCACGTCGCCAGCCCGTCACCGATGAGCGACGCCTCGTCGGGGATGCCGTCGACACCCGCCACGAACTCCCAGTACTGCTCCGAGCCCGGGCGGCCCAGGGCGCGGCGCGCCTCGCCCAGCTGCTCGCGCACGAGCTCGTAGTCGTCGGTGAGCGGGAACACGGTGCGCGACGTCGAGTTGAACAGGGACAACGCGATGCGTTCCCCCTCGAAGGAGTCGAGCAGCGCGAGGAACGTGTCCGCCACCTCGCCGCCGAAGTCCGACATGGACCCGGAGACATCGAGGCACAGCACGATGTCCCGGTTGGCCAGGATCCGCGCGCGTTCCTCCACGACGACGGGACGCGCCGCGACGGTCGCGGCAGCGAGCAAGGCGCCGACGACGGCGACCGCCGCGAGACCCCGCCACATGCGGTACCGCCGCACCCACGGGCGCACCGCCGGCGAGCGCCACAGGTCCTCGGTGTTGGCCACGGGCGTGCCGGCGCGCACCCGTCGTGGCAGCAGCCAGCCGGTCAGCAGCACGAGCGCGAGCGCCCCGAGCGCGGCCCACGGCAGCCAGGGCCAGCTCAGCACGGCGTCCGTCGTCGTCGTCACCACTCCCGCACCACCTTCTGGGCGGCGCTGAGCGAATGCTCCACCTTCGCGGTGGACGTGCGGGCGAATGATGGGTGAGAGAGCCGCTTGAGCGACTTGGCGAGGGGACCGGTGAGCGAGACCTTGGCGGCGTCGAGGGCCGTGAAGGTCTCCGCGTCGATGCCGGTCCGAGCCTTCGTGAAGTCCCGCATGACGCGCCGGATCTCGAGGTGCACGCCGCGTTCGTCGAGCTCGTCGAGCAGGTAGCGGTTCTCGAGCTCGCCGAGCTTGTCGAGGTAGGTGCGGCGGACGGCGGCCCACGGGTCGTTCACCCCGGGCATGGTCGACGACGACCGCTTCGCCACGACCGGCCCCGCGGTCCGCTCCTCCTCACCGCGCTTGCGGGTGGACCAGAACACCCACCAGAACCACGCGACGACGGCGGCCAGCATGGCGATCCCCACGAACGTCCACACCGCCGAGTAGCCGACGGGGTCGACGAGCTCAACGGCCGGCACGGCGCAACCTCCCGAGCATGGCGACGATCTCGTCGACCGTGTCGTCCGTGCCCTCGACCACCACGGACTCGATGCCGAGCGAGCGCAGCCGCGCCGTGACCTGCGCGTGCCGCTCCTCGCGCGCGACCCGGACCGCGGCGTGCAGCCGGCGCCGGCCGCGCAGGAAGGCGGGCAGGGAGCATCCCGTCTCGATGTCTCGCGCGTCGCGCGAGCTCACACCGTTGACGCCGCGTCCGCGTTCGAGAGCGGACGAAGCACCCGTGAGCCGGCCCGGGGCGCCGTCGGTGAGAGCGGCGGCGAAGGGGTCGGCGTCGACCACCTGGATGACCATGACCTCGTGGCGCGTGCGCAGCCGGGCGAGCGCCCGCGCGTCGTCATCGGTGGGGCGTGCCTCGTCCGTGACGACGGCGACGAGCGAGCGGCGCGGCATCGTGCGCAGCACCTGGTCGAAGAGCCTCGAGAGGTCGCCCGCAGGGGCGTCGGGGTCGAAGGAGCGCTCGACCTTGCGCAGCAGCACCTCGAGGTGGCCGGAGCCCGCTCGTGCGGGCATGCGGGAGATGCGACCGGAGTCGCCCGCCATGAGGGCCACGCGGTCGCCGCGCACCTGGCCGAGGTGGGCGAGCACCGTGGCCGCGAACGTCGCGACCTCCGCCTTGGTCTCCCCGCTCGCGGCCGTCGCGGCCATGTGCCGGCCGGTGTCCACGAGGAGCAGGAGAGTGATGTTCGACGTCGCGACGTAGCGCTTGACCACGGGGCTGCCCGCGCGCGCAGAGGCGCGCCAGTCGATGTCGCCGACGTCGTCCCCCGGCGAGTACTGGTGCAGGTCGTCGAAGTCCTGGCCGTGCCCCCGGTACACCGATCGGTGGCGCCCCTCGAGCAGCCCCGTCGCGCGTCGCACGACGGGGAGCTGCAGGCGCGCCCTGATCTGGGTGAGCCGGGAAGCCTTCGGCATCGGTCAGGGCACCGGGACCGAGGCGAACACGGAGTCGATGATCGACTCGGGTGACACGTTGTCGGCCAGGGCGTCGAAGGTGCGCACGATGCGGTGTCGCAGCACGGAGTAGGCGAGGACCCGCACGTCGTCCGGGGTGGCGTGCGAGCGACCGTCCTGGAGCGCCACGGCCTGGGCCACGCGCATGAGGGCGATCGACCCGCGCGGGCTCGCACCGACGCGTACGTGCTGGTCGAGCCCGGGGACCGTCGTCGGCCCCTGCAACCTCGTCGTGTTGACGATGTCCACGATGTACTTGCGCACCGAGGCGTCGACGTACACCTGGTCCACGAGCGCCTGCAGCCAGGAGACCTCGTCGAGGCTCAGCGGCTCGGAGACGAGCGGCGCGGTCTGGCGCCCGTCGGAGATGCGGTTGAGGATCTCGACCTCCTCCGTGGGCGCGGGGTAGGTGATGACCTCCTTGATGAGGAAGCGGTCCATCTGCGCCTCGGGGAGCACGTAGGTGCCCTCCTCCTCGATGGGGTTCTGCGTCGCGAGCACCATGAACGGGCTCGGGACGGGGTAGATCTCCCCGGCGATCGACGTCTGGCGCTCCGCCATCGCCTCGAGCATCGCCGACTGCGTCTTGGCGCTCGACCGGTTGATCTCGTCGAGCAGCACGACGTTGGCGTGCACGGGCCCGAGCTGCGTCGTGAACTCCGAGGTGCCGTAGTTGAACACCTGCGTGCCGACGATGTCGTTGGGCATGAGGTCCGGCGTGCACTGGATGCGGTGGAAGCTGCCGGAGATCGCGCCCGCGAGGGTCTGCGCCGCCGTCGTCTTCGCGAGGCCCGGCACCGACTCGAGCAGGATGTGCCCCGAGCAGATGAGCGTCGAGACCATCGCGCGCCGCAGGGCCGCCTGCCCCACGACTCGTTGCCGGAAGAACGCGTCGATGCGTCCCACGAGCTCGACTGCGCGCTCGCGGTCCTTCATGGTCACGGTGTCCTTGGTCATGCCGGGAGTATTCCAGGGGCGCTCGCGTCCGCGAGGTGAAGACGCTGGTTGAGACGCGAACTCACCGGGTGATTCCCGCGGCCCCGCCCCCGCCCCCGCCCGTCCGCGCCCGCGTCCCGCCCGTCCGCGCACTGCCTGGTGGGCAGGTGACATAACATCGCGCACTCTCGGCGTGTCGCTCGGCGTGTCGGCGCGGGATCGTCACTCCTGCACCAAGGAGTGCGCGGACGCACAGCGGCGGGTGGGCGCTCGGCGGCGCAGGCCTGGGCTGGGCGGGCGCCCGGCGGCGCGGGCCTAGGCTGGGCGGGTGCTTGGGCGTGGGCGATGGCGGGCGGCGCGGCGGCTCGCCGTGCTGCTTCTCGCGGCCGTGGCCGCAGCGCTCGCGGCCGTCTGGTTCTCCGGCGCGGCACTGCCGCTCGCGCTGGGCGACCCAGGCGCGTTCGTCCGCTGGGGCACCCCGGTCGTCAGCGCGCTGCGCAACCTCTTCGCAGCGGGGGCGGTGGGCTGCCTCGTGCTGGCCGTCGGCGTCCTGCCTCGCAGACCGCCCGCACCTCGAAGGGCGCTGGCTGCCGACGGCGTCCCGCGTCCCGGTGCGCAGACCGAGCCGACCGGCCAAGGTGAGCAGCCGGAGCGGCCCGGCGAAGGGGTGCCACCGGCACGCACCTCAGGCCGTGAACTGTCCGCGCGGCGGACCGTCGACGCCGACGGGCGCGCCTACCCCACGGCGCTCCTCCTCGCGGGCGGCTTCGCCGTGGCGTGGACCCTCGTGGGCGCGCTGCACATTGTGCTCACGTACGCGCGCGCCGGCCGGGTGCCCCTCGACGACCCGACGTTCGGCGACCAGCTCTTCTCCTTCGTGACCGAGGTGACGCTCGGGCGGTCGCTGCTCGCCACGACGATCATCGCCGCGTGCGTGGCTGTGCTCGCGCTCGCGGTCGCGACCCCGACGGGCGCGGCATGGACGCTCGTGCTCGCGGTGAGTGCGTTCGCGTTCCAGTCGGCCACGGGCCACGCCTCGCAGAACTCCTCCCACGAGCTCGCCCTGTCCTCGCTCTTCCTCCATCTGCTCGGTGCGGCGGTGTGGATCGGGGCGCTTCTCGGGCTCGCGCTGCTTGCCGGGCGACTCGGCCGAGACGCGGCCCCCGCGGTGCGCCGGTTCTCGGTGCTCGCGGGCTGGTGCCTGGTCGCCGTCGGCGTCTCGGGCCTGGTCAGCGCCGCGTTGCGCGTCGGCTCGCTCGAGGATCTCGGCTCTCGCTACGGGCTGCTCGTGCTCCTGAAGGTCGTGCTGCTCGCGGTGCTCGGCGCGATAGGGCTCGCGCACCGGCTCGCCGTGGTGCGGCGGCTCGAGGGGTCGCCGTCGGGCAGGGCTGTGCGCTCCGGGATCGACGGGTCGCCGTCGGGCAGGCGGGTGCCCGTGGGGAGCACGGGGGCCGACGACGGCGAGGCACCCGCAGCCGTCTCCCCTGGCCCGGGCAGGGTGCGCATGCTGCTGTGGCGGCTCGTCGTCGTCGAGCTCGCCGTCATGGGCGCCGTCTCCGGTGTCGCCTCCGCCCTCGCGTCGACCCCCACGACCGTGCCGGACGAACCACCGTCCGCCCCCACGCCGGCGCAGATCGTCACGGGACACCTCCTGCCGCCCGAGCTCACGTTCGAGCAGTGGTTCGTGCAGTGGCGCTGGGACGTGCTCATCGCGTTCGGGTGCGCCGCGGCGCTGTTCGTCTACCTGCGCTGGGTGGCGCGGTTGCGCCGGCGCGGGGACGCGTGGCCCGTGGGGCGCACCGTGAGCTGGGTGATCGGCGTCGTCGTCCTCGTCTGGACCGGCAACGGCGGACCGGCGACGTACGGGCACATCCTGTTCAGCGCGCACATGGTGCAGCACATGGTGCTCGCGATGGTGGTCCCGATGTTCCTCGTGCTCGGCGCACCGGTGACCCTCGCGATGCGCGCGCTGCCCGCCCGCCACGACGGCAGCCGCGGGCCGCGCGAGTGGATCCTGACCATCGTGCACTCGCGCTACGGGCAGTTCTTCGCCAACCCCGTGGTCGCGGCCGTGAACTTCGCCGGCTCGATGTTCGTCTTCTACTACTCCCCCGCGTTCGAGATCGCCCTGCGCACCTACGCCGGGCACCTCGCGATGACGGCGCACTTCCTGCTCGCCGGGTACTTCTTCGCCAACGCGCTCATCGGGATCGACCCGGGACCGCGGCGCATCGGATACCCGCAGCGGCTGCTCGTGCTGTTCGCGACCATGGCCTTCCATGCCTTCTTCGGCGTGGCCCTCATGTCCGGCGACCTGCTGCTCGTGCCCGACTGGTTCGGGCTGCTCGGCCGCGAGTGGGGGCCGTCCGCGATCGTGGACCAGCAACGTGGCGGTGCGCTCGCGTGGGGGATCGGCGAGATCCCCGTGCTCGCGCTCGCGGTGCTCGTGGCGGTCGCCTGGACCCGCGACGACGAACGCACCGCCCGCCGCCGCGACCGCAAGGTGGAGCGCGACGGCGACGTCGAGCTGGACGAGTACAACGCGATGCTCGAGCGGCTCGGGCGCGGGGAGCGGTGACGGCGCCGCTCCGGTAGGTTCTGCGCCCATGGGACTCTTCGGGCGCAAGGACAAGGACGAGACGGCGTCGGCCGACGACGGCGGACGCGAGGCGATCGCCGCGTTCTGGGACTGGTGGTCGGCGAGCGGCAAGGCGGAGGCCGCAGAGCTGTTCGCGGGCCGCGGCGACCAGGAGCGCTTCGACGCCTTCGGTGAGGCACTCGGCTCCTGGGTGCGCGCGATCGCCGACCTCGCCGTGGCGACCGGCCCCGGTCACGACGCGAAACACTGCCTCGTCCTGACGGCAGGTGGCGACCCCGACCTGCGGGACGTCGCCGCCCGCTGGCTCGCCGCCGCCCCACCGGTCGACGAGGACTTCGAGTACGCCGACCACCGCCAGGCCCACCCCGATCCGACGAGCCTCACGCTGCGCTTCGATGGCGGCGAGCTCGACCTCGCCTCGACCACCGTGGTGGCCGTGCCCGAACCGCCCAGGGTCCATGTCCAGGTCGCCCACCCGCAGTTCGCGGCGCTGCCCGAGGAGGACCGCGGCCAGGTGACGTTCCTCTTCCTCGACGCCGTGCTCGGCGAGCGCGTGGTGGAGGAGCGCATCGGTGAGATCGCGTGGGCGGCCGAGCACGCCGACGGCGCGACGCCGGTCACGCTCCTCGAGCTGCCCGGGATCCTCGCCGCCGCGAGCTGACAGGTGACGGGGCAGGCCTAGCTCTGTCCCCCTGGGTCGTCCACGGCGGCCACGAGCGCCTCGGCGAGTTCGGCAGGCCGGGAGAACATCGGCCAGTGACCGGTCGGCAGGTCGATCCAGTCCGCGTTGCGCACCTCGCCGAGCTCGGTGTGGAACGGGGGGCCGGGCGAGGCGATCTTGCGGAGCATCTCCGAGAGGATCGACGTGCACACGAAGGTCGCCGGCACGTCGAGCCTGGCCGGGTTGGACACGCGGACCGGATCACGCACCACGTGTGCGGGATGCGGGACCGCTCGATCGCGCAGCCGTTGGAGACCGCCGTCGTCGATCCCTTCCGTGCTGGCGCCCTGCGCGGCGTGCTCCTCCCACGACGGGAAGGGCACCTCGGTGACGTCCGCCGGCAACGTGCTGGAGTGCACGGCGCCGTCGACGAGCGGACCGGTGTCGACGTAGACGATCCGGGCGATGCGCCCGGGGATGACGTCGGCCACCTGTTGCACGATCGAGCCGCCGCCGCTGTGACCGACGAGGACGACGTCCCCGTCGAGACCGGCGACGAGGTCGAGCACGGCCCGGACCTGGTCGTCGCGGGTGATGGTGGCACGGTCCGTCGCCGCCGGGTCAAGACCGGGAAGGGTGACGGGGTGCGGTGTCAGGCCGGCTGCGAGCAGCGGGTCGAGCAGGTCGTCCCAGGCCCAGGCGCCGAGCCAGAACCCGGGGACGAGAACGATGTGCCTGGCGGGTGTCGTGGTGTTCATACCCCGACCGTCCCAGTGGCCTGGTGACACCGTTCTGTCACCATTGTCGCGGAAGGGTGTCCAGGACCTTGGAACGGTGTGCCGCCGACGGGAGGAGGTGCCGTGAACCGCACGGACCGGCTGTACGCGATCGCCGAGGAGCTTCGGCGCGCTGGCCGTACCGGTACGACGGGGCCTCGCCTCGCGCGCCTGCTCGAGGTCAGCGAGCGCACCATCAAGCGCGACGTCTCCGCGCTGCAACAGGCCGGACTGCCCATCTGGGCACAGGCCGGACCCGGGGGCGGGTACGTCCTCGATCCGTCCGCGAGCCTGCCGCCCGTGAACTTCACGCCGAGCCAGGCCGTAGCTGCTGCTATCGCTCTCGCCGCGCTGCCGGCCGGCAGCCCGTTTGCCCTCGATGCCCGGACTGCGCGGGCCAAGGTGTGGGACGCGCTCGGCACGCAGGAGCGTGAGCGGGCCCAGCGGCTCGCAGCGCGGGTGTGGGTGCGGAACGGCGCGAGGTCCCCCGAGGTGGCTGACGACGACAGCCCGGTCGCCGCTCACGACCGTCTGCACTCGGCCGAGCCCGCCGTGCTGCGCGCCGTCGAGCAGTCGCTCGCGGGCTCGAGGGTGCTGGCGATCCGCTATCGCGACCGTGCGGGGACGGCCACCTCGCGCCGCGTGGAACCCGTGATCCTCGCCTTTGACGAGGGCGCGTGGTACCTCGTCGCATGGTGTCGGCTGCGCACCGCGATCCGGTGGTTTCGGCTGGACCGGATCGAGCGCGCCGACCTCACCGCCGAGGGCTACCGGCCGCGGCCGGTCGAGCAGGCGGGAGAACCACCGCCGTCGGCCGCCCCTGTCGCCTGAGCCGCCGATCCCCACGGGTTCTGGAAGGGTTGCCCACGCTAGCCGTCCGCAACTCTCCAACCTTCGCCGTGAGGCGCCCCGGATCCCGCCAGCCGGACGCGCTTCGGTGCGGGCGGCGCTCGCGGTGTTCACTGACGACGTGAGTGAACGACTTCCCCGCGTCCGCGCCTCCGAGCTCGAGGGCCGCGGCTGGCTCAACACCGGCGGGCGCGACCTGAGCCTCGCGGAGCTGCGCGGCAAGATCGTGCTGCTCGACTTCTGGACGTTCTGCTGCATCAACTGCCTCCACGTGCTCGACGAGCTGCGCGAGCTCGAGGAGCAGTACTGCGACGTGCTCGTCGTCGTCGGCGTGCACTCGCCGAAGTTCGTGCACGAGGCCGACCCCGTCGCGCTCGCGGCCGCCGTTGACCGCTACGAGGTGCACCACCCCGTGCTCGACGACCCGGAGCTCGTCACGTGGTCCGCGTACACGGCGCGCGCGTGGCCCACGCTCGTGGTCATCGACCCCGAGGGCTATGTCGTGGCGCACATGGCCGGAGAGGGCCACAAGAACAACGTCGCCGTGCTGGTGCGCGAGCTGATTGCCGAGCACGAGGCGAAGGGCACGCTGCACCGCGGCGACGGCCCGTACGTCCCGCCGACGCCGGCCGCCACCACGCTGCGCTTCCCCGCGAAGGCCATCCGCCTGCCGGGCGGCAACCTCCTCGTGGCCGACGCCGGGCACCACACGCTCACCGAGCTCGCACCCGACGGCGAGACCCTCGTGCGCCGCATCGGCTCGGGGGAAAGAGGATTGGCCGACGGCGGCCCGGAGGCGGCCCGGTTCAGCGAGCCGAACGGTCTGTGTCTCGTGCCTGAGGAGCTGCGCGCACGCCTCGACGCGGACGTGCTCGTGGCCGACACCGTCAACCACGCGATCCGCGCCGTGCGACTCGCCGACGGCTCGGTGCGCACGGTCGCAGGCACGGGCGAGCAGTTCATGGTCGGCGGCGCGGAGAACGTGCTGCCGCCCGCCACACCGCGCTTCGCCGCGCTCCCGGGGCTGCTGGGCGGAGGTGGTGCGGCCGCGGGCGTGTCCGGGGGCGGGGCGAGCGCCGACGGCGAGGTGCGGGCCGACGGCGGTCCCTCCGGCGGACCGGACCGCACGGGTGCCGACTTCGACGGCGACCCCTTGCGCATTCGCCTGACCTCGCCGTGGGACATCGCCTACTCCGCGGAGCTCGGCGGCTTCGTGATCGCGATGGCCGGCAACCACACGATCTGGCTGCTCGACGCCGGGCTGGGACGCATCCGCCGCCTCGCCGGCACCATGAACGAGGGCCTGCAGGACGGGCCGGGCGCGCAGGCGTGGTTCGCGCAGACGTCCGGTCTCGCGGTCGACGACGGCGGGCGCATCTGGCTCGCCGACTCCGAGGTCTCCGCGCTGCGCTGGCTCGAGCCGGTCGTGAGCGCCGCGGGCTCCGAGGTGGCGGGCTCTGCCGCGCTGAGTTCGGCTGCGCTGGGTTCGGCTGCAGCCGGCACGGGTTCTGCGCGCGAGGTCGTGGCGCACACCGCCGTCGGCGCCGGGCTGTTCGACTTCGGCCACCGGGACGGTCCCGCGGATCAGGCACTCCTGCAGCACCCGCTCGGCGTCGCCGTCCTTCCCGACGGGTCCGTGGTGATCGCAGACACCTACAACGGCGCGGTCCGCCGGTGGTCGCCGTCGTCGGCGAAGAACACCGAAGCTGGTGCATCGACGGCGGACGGGTCGGGTGCGCCCGAGCCGACCGTTGACAGGGGCACGGAGCGCGGTCGCGGCGAGGTGACGACGCTCGCCCGCGGGCTGGCCGAACCGTCGGGACTGCTCGTCGAGGTTGCCGAGGGCGGCGCGATCGACCTGCTCGTGGTCGAGTCGGCCGCGCATCGCATCACTCGGCTGCGGCTGCCCGCGAAGATCGCCGGCGAGATCCTCGACGCCGGTGCGCACCGCACGCAGCGGCCCGTGTCCGAGATCGGCGCGGGTGAGGTGCTGCTCGACGTCGTGTTCACTCCGGCGGCGGGGCAGAAGTACGACGACCGCTATGGGCCCTCGACCCGCCTGCAGGTCAGCGCCTCGCCGCCCGAGCTGCTGCTCGACGGTGCGGGGGACGAGATCGAGCTGCGGCGCACGCTGCGCATCAATCCCGACGTCGGCGAAGGCGTGCTGCACGTGACGGCGCAGGCGGCCTCGTGCGACGCGGACCCGGCGATCGAGTTCCCGGCGTGCCACCTCAACCAGCAGGACTGGGGCGTCCCCGTCCGAGTGACCCCCGACGGCCCCGCCACTCTGACTCTCCCCCTCCTAGGCTGACCCGCCAGCTGCCCCACCCCGCTCCAGCCCCAAGGTGAAGCCCTTTCTCCCTGTGAGGGCGCAAACGCTTCACGTTGGTTCGTACTGGGGTGTGGCGGGTGGGGGGTCAGGGCATGCGGTTGGCGATGAGGGCCTCGACCGCAGCCTGCGCGGCGTCGCCCGAGCAGTCGGACGTGTAGTGGGTCCAGTCCGCGCCGAGGTGCAGCGCGACGCAGTCGGCCGAGCGTTCCATCCACTTCGAGCCGAACACAGGGCTCAGCGCGGCGTCGAGCTGCCAGTAGGCGTTCCACCAGCTGCCCGCGGACTCGGCGTGCGCGGCGATGACGGCGCCCTGGTAGTAGTGGCCGATCTCGTGCTTGACCGTCGCCTCGATGCGCTCGGGCTGGGCCTCGAAGCGGTGGGAGTTGAGCATCATCACCGTGGGCTTGTCGAGCCGCACGCCGCCGAGGTGGTTGCCGATGTCCGGGTGGTTCCAGGCGATCTCGACGGCGTCGCCACCGGGCAGGGCGGCAAGCGCGGCCGCGGCCAGAGCGCGCACGTCGGGCTCGGCCGCGGAGTCGGTCGTGGCGGGCTGGTCGTCGTCGGACCCGGGGCCCGTGGTGTCGGCGCCGGGCCGCTCGTCGTCGGTCGCGAGGGCCGGCTCGGCCCGCTGGGCGCCGTCGGCGAGCGCGGCCTCGAGCGTCGCGCGGAACGCCTCGTCCCGCTCGGCCTGCGCGCGTGCCGCGAGGAGCCCGGCGTTGAGATGGTCGGGGACGACGCCGGCCTGCACGGGGGTGATGCGCACGGCCGTCGAGACGGATCCCGCCAGGACGACGCGCGCAGCCGCGGGTTCCTGCGCGTTCGCCGGGGTCGAGCCCCAGAGCCCGGAGCCCGCGAGCGCAGCACCGAGCACCGCCAACGTCACGGCTGTGACGGCGGCGAAGGGCGCGCGGGTACGCGGGCGAAGGGCGTCCACCCACCTGTTATCGGCCGGTCACCTGATCGGAGCAAACGCGGGTCAGACATATCCGACATGCCCACTAGGGATAGGTGCGGAACATCCCGAATGGGCGGAAATTTCACCCGCTGACCCCGGCGCGCCTCCCGCACCTGGAGCGGGTGGCCTACCCGAGGTGCCGGGTGCCGAGCTCGCGGAAGAGCGCGGTGTTGAGGTCGAAGGCGTGCTGCGCCTCGGCAACCACCAGCTCGGAGTCGCCCTCGGGCAGGTCGAGCGCGTCGAGCCGGGCGCGGTACTCGTCCTTGAAGACCTTCGGCTTGGGGACGTCGGCGAAGTGGTAGAACGTCACACCCTCGGTCTCGAAGCCGTAGTGGCGCTGCAGCATCGTGCGGATGATCTGCCCGCCCGAGAGGTCCCCGAGGTAGCGGGTGTATGCGTGGGCGACCCAGCCGCCGAGCCACGAGTCGAGCTCGCGCAGCCGCGCCGCGTACGCCTCGGTGGCCGGCAGGATGTCGATCTCGGTGCGCCAGTCGGCGCCGAACAGGAACTCGAGGTCGCGCTCGAGCGACGGTACCCGCACGAGCTCGTCGAGCACGATGCCGTCGTCGGCCCCCGCCGCGCGCAGCGCCTCGCCCGACTCCTCGAGCGCGACGTAGATCGCGTAGTGCTGGGCGAGGAAGTCGGCGTACGCCTCGCGGTTGAGCTCGCCCTTCATGAGCGCGGTGATGAAGCCCTGCGTCTCGGCAGTCTCGTGCTGGACGCGCGTGCCGGCGCGCAGCCGCGCGGAGAGGGTCTCGGGGGCGTCGTCGACGACGACGGCGGGCGCGGGCGGCTCGACAACAGTGGTCACGCGGGGGCTCCAACACGGTGGGTCGCGATGCGACACGGATCTGACAGTCGGTCAGCATCGACCGCTCGCACAGACTAACCCAGGAACTTAGGCTTGCCTACCCTCCCTATCAGCCCGTGGACTGACCCGCGAGTTCGTGAGTGCTGCGCGAGTTCGTTGGTCCGGACCAACGAACTCGCGCACACTTCACGAACTCGCCAGGGCTCTGAGGCTAGACGGCGGCGTCGACCGGCAGCTGCGCCCCCACGGCCCGCAGCACGAAGCCCTCGGTCTGCGCCACAGCCTCCCGGTCCGCACGCGGCGCCCCGCTGCCGTCGAGCACGTGGCTGCGCAGGCACGCGTTGACGAGCGGCACGGTGATGTCGAGGTCCTGGGCGGCGAACACGCCGTCGTCGATCCCCGACTGGATGATGCGCCGCAGCACGTTCTCGACCACGAGCGCGTGGTCCCCCAGCTTGCTGCGCGCGCCGCGCCCCACGACGGAACGCAGGTCCGGCCCCGGCGCGAAGGAGAACGCCGTGCGCAGGCGCGCGTTCTGCCGCACGTAGGTGCGCAGCTGCTCGACCGGGTCCTCGATCTCGTCGAGCGCGCGTGTGAGGGTCGCGACGTACTGCTCCGTCTCGTGCGCGATGAAGCCGAGCAGCAGGGCGTCCTTGTCCGTGAAGTGGTTGTACACCGCCGTGCGCCCGACGCCGGCCCGCGTGGCGATGTCCGCGAGCGTGATGGAGTCGAAGCCGCGCTCGGCCATGAGCGTGGAGAGCGCGGTGTAGAGCTTGTGGCGGGTCTGGGCGCGGTGCTCCTGGAGCGACCCCCCGATGATCTTCGGCATGGTGACATTCTGGCACGTCGCGTCAGGAAATCTGACGGCGGGATTCTGGCCGACGACGGCGGAAAGTGCGTGGTGCTCGCCGTCGGCCCGGGTCTAGGTTGGCGGGCATGACCGACGACGCCACCCAGATCCCTCCCGACACCAAGGACTGGACCTGGGTCCTCGCCGAGGCGTGCCCGGAGTGCGGCGTCGCCGTCGGCGGCATCGAGGTGGCCGAGATCCCGGCCATCGTCCGCGCGACCGTGCCGCGCTGGCGGGGCGCCCTCGCGGCGCCGGCCGCCAGGACCCGGCCCACGCCGACCACGTGGTCCCCGCTCGAGTACGGCGCGCACGTGCGTGACGTGAACCGGGTCATGCTCGGCCGCCTGCGCCTCATGCTCGCCGCCGACGGCGCACACTTCGCGAACTGGGACCAGGATGCGGCAGCCGTCGAGGGACGCTACGCGGAGCTCGACCCGGCCGCTGTGGCCGAAGAGCTCGCGCACAGCGCAGAGGAGCTCGCCGCGGCTGCAGCCGCCGTGCGGTCGGAGGAAGAGTCGCGGCGCGGGGTGCGGTCGAACGGCTCGGAGTTCACGGTGCGCACGCTGCTGCAGTACTACCTGCACGACAATGTGCACCACCTCGCCGACGTCGGCGCATAGCCCGCCGCCCGAGACTGCCGGCCCGATGCGCGGGCGCCGGCCTGTCATCGCGCGCCGCGGCCCCCGTATCGAGCGGCCCCCTCGCGACGCTGCCCTGTGCGGCACCGTGCGCCGCTCCCGGCGCCGAGCTGAGCTCCCCATGCCGTCTCAATATGCGAGACGATCCCCGGGATCCATGCACATCTTCTGTCCACACCCCTGTGCGCATCTACCTCGTGACGCACGTCACGCTGTGGATGAAACTGTGGGTAAAGAATTCCCCTCGTGTTGTTTAAGAGAGTGGCTTGCGGGCCCCACGGAAGCTGAGTAGAAATAAGCCATCGGGACAGACGGACCGAAGCGGAACTCAAGGCAACTTGAAGGAAGCATCGGAGACCGAGGTTTCGAGATCGACCGGAGAACGGCGAACCATCTCGAAGGGGCAACCCGGAGAGCTGCGGATGACGACGCAGGTGTTCGATACGGGCCCGGGCGGTGTATCACCTGAGGTTCTGACCGCATGCAGTCGGCTTGCCGACAGTGTGTATGGAGGGGCCGAGCCGCACCGTCAACAGTGGCGTCGAAGAAGCTGGGCAACTGGCAACTGAGCGACGGGTGATCGCAGCAAGGCCCCTCGGACGCTTACTCCGAGGGGCCTTCGCTGTTGCCCACCAAGGTAGGGCCACGCCCTCCCCGTCGCCGTGAACGACACGCGAAGAGCAGGCGACGCCTGGTGGGACTCCTCGCACGGTCGATCGGGTCACGCGGTGCCCGCCGGCCGTCGTCGGACACACGTCATCCCCCGTGGGAAACAGTGCGGGAGTCCGCGCGAAACACGATCGCATCATCCGGTCCCTACCGTCGGCTCATGACGGCCACACCCCTCACCCCCGGGGCGAACGACGCGCGACCCATCTTCCTCGCGCTCCCGAAGCGGCACGACGTGTCCGAGCTCGCCCGCGCCTGGTTCCCCGAAGCCGCATGGGTGCGTGAGCCAGGTCGCGCGCCGGCCCGCCAAGCCGCCGTCGGCGCCCGCTTCCGTGGCATCACGCCCGAGAGCCGGCCCCTGCCCGGCGAGCTACGGCTCACCTGGGCCTCCCACCTCGAGGGACCGCTCGACGCCGAGGCGCTCGCCGAGCACGGCGTCACGCCGCCGGGCACCCGGAGCACCCTCGTCTACCGGTTGGTCATCGAGCCCGGCGCGCCCGACGACCCGCGGCTGCTCGCGTGGCTCCGGGCCGCCGCCAGGCGTTCCGGCGGGGCCGTGCTGCTGGGCGCGGAGACCGTGGAGCACCCGGACCCGGAGAGCGCCGTGAACCTCGCCGTCTACTCGCCGGTGCCGGTCTCGCCGGAGGTCGCGCTCGGGCTGGTGCGCGCCGTCGTCCCCGGAGCCCGGATCGTCTCCGCGCCAGAGCCGGACGAGGGCGTCGCCCCGTACACGCTCGGGCTGCCGACCCAGTTCGACGGCTCGGTCGAGGTGCGCTTCGCGCGCGCCGGCGAGCTCCCGGTCAGCCTCCTGCAGCTGGACTGGCGCGAGTACGGGCCCTTCGGCTATCGGGTCGTGTGGGTGGCGGCCGACGAGCTCGGCGACGAACCGGACGAGCAGCTGCTGCACATCGCACGCACCCGGGTGCGGCCCGTCGTGGCACGAGTCGCGTACTCGATGACCAGGGCGGCCGCTGGCACCATCGTCGACGCCGACGGGTTCGTGCTGAGCCGCGACGAGATCGTGAGCCGCGCGGTCGCCTTCTAGGTATCCGCTCGCGCGTCGACGGTGCTCGCACCAACGTCCGTCTTGTCCCGTCTCGTGGCCGCTACTATCGGGCCGGAGGGACATAACGACGCAGATGAGCACCGCACCAGCAGGTCATAGGGCCGACGTCGCCGCACCCGCGGACGGCGTCCTCGTCATGCAGCCCCGACAGGTGCCGCTCGGAGGTCTGCGCTCGATGACGGTGCGGCGCACGCTGCCCCAGCGGGTGCGCTCCACGATCGGTGCGTTCTGCTTCCTCGACCACTACGGGCCGGACAACGTCGCCATGACGGGCGGCATGAAGCTCCCGCCGCACCCGCACACGGGCCTGCAGACCGTCACGTGGCTGTTCTCCGGCGAGGTCGAGCACCGCGACTCCCTCGGCACGCGCGCGGTGGTGCGTCCCGGCGAGCTGAACCTCATGACGGCCGGTCGCGGCATCTCCCACTCCGAAGACTCCACGCCGACGACGACGGTGCTCCACGGAGCCCAGCTCTGGACGGTGCTGCCCGCGCGGTTCATGGCGATGGACCCGCAGTTCGAGCACTACGTCCCCGAGCCTGTGGACGTCCCCGGGGCGCGCGTGCGCGTATTCCTCGGTGCGCTCGCGGGTGCGGTGTCCCCCGTGCGGGTATTCTCCTCGCTCGTGGGCGCCGAGATCTCGATGCCGCCCGGCGGGGAGTCGCACCTCGACCTCGCGAGCTCGTTCGAGCACGGCTACCTGCTCGACGAGGGGGCGGTCGCCGTCGACGGCCACCGCCCGCAGCGCGGCGAGCTGCTCTACGTGCCGCCGGGCCGTCGCACCGTGCACCTGCGGGCGGGCGCGAGCGGTGGGCGGCTGCTGCTCATCGGGGGCATTCCGTTCACCGAAGAGATCGTCATGTGGTGGAACTTCATCGGCCGCTCGCACGACGACGTGGTCGAGAGCCGCGCGCAGTGGCAGCGGGAGATCGGGGCGCCGGACGCCGACGGGCCCGCTGCCCAGGAGCGCTTCGGGATCCAGCCGGGCTACCCCGGCGGCGACCCGCTGCCCGCGCCCGAGCTGCCGCGCAACACCGTGCTCAAGCCGCGCGTCACCCCGATGCCTCAGCTGTAGGTCCGGCGGACCGCGCTGGGATGATCGCGAAGCCTTGGCGCCGTGCGAAGGAATGAGCCCATCGCGATCCCTTCGCTGGCGGCCGGCGGGGAGGGGGTGCTACGCGGTTGCGAGCACGGCGGCGCGCACGTCGTCCGGAGTGATCCCGAGGGCGCGCAGCACGCCGGGGACGACGCCGGCCTCCGCCGCGACCACGCCGAGCAGGATCTGCGCGCTGCCGATCGAGCGACCGGGCCCGGCGAGCGTTTCCGCGACCGCCCGCTCGAGGGCGAGCTTGGCGGACTGGCCCCAACGGACCGACATCGTCGGGCGCCGCGGCGCGAGTTCCGGTAGCTCGACGCCCGCGACGACGAGGGCGGCCCGGAACTCGGCGTCGACCGCTGCTCGGACCGCTTCCTCCGTGGCGCCGAGCTCGGCGAGCGCGCGCCCGCCCGGCGAAGCGGGCACCTGGGCGATCGCGATCAGGAGGTGCTCCGCCTCCGTGGTGGCCGAGCCCGCGAGCCGCGCGACCTCCTGGCCTCGCAGCGCGACGGCATTGCCTTCCCTGCTGAACCGCTCGAACATGGCTACTTCCTCCCTGCGGGCAGGCCGAGACCGCGCACGCGCGCCCCGTGCTTCTTGTGGACGGCCTGCCGCGTGACGCCGAGCGCCTCCGCGATGCGGGCCCAGGACCAGCCGGCCCAGAGCGCGGCCTCGACGTTCTCGTCCTCGAGGCGGTCGGCGAGCGCGCGCAGCGCGACGGCGGAGCGCAGCGCCGTGTTGATCGGCTCGTCCGCCGCGACGGCGGTGTGCTTGGTGGGCATGTGAGCAACCTTAGTTGACAACTTTAGGGAATGTCAACATTGGTTGACACTTGGGACTTCGCCGCCCCTGCTACCCGCCGTCGGACACCATCGGAAGACCGGCGACCCCGCTGCTTCCCCGCCCGTCCGCCGTCCGCCGTCCGCCTACCGCCGTCCGCCGTCGGGTACTCCGCAGCCCGGCCACCCGGCGATGCTTGAAGACTTGGCATCGGATATCGACGCGAACTCTTCCGCCTTGAGCTCGGTGGCTCGCCGTACGCTGTCGCGCATGACGTCGCCGTCGCTCGACCTCGACCTGTTCGCGCGCGAGAACCTCGTGGCCTGGTGCGTCGTGCCCTACGACTCGCGCCGCCGCGGCCCGAGGGCGCGCGCCGAGCTGCTCGCCGAGCTGGGACTGCGCCGCCTCGCGTGGGACTGGCGGCCCGAGCACGTGGGCCAGTTCGAGGCGGAGCTCGACGCGCTCGCGGAGCTCGGGATCGAGCTCACGGGGCTGTGGGTGCCCGCCGTCGTGCCCGAACCCTCGTCGTCCGGCGGCGACTCCGACGACGAAGCTCTCGGGCGGATCGACCCTGGCGTGCGGGTGCTCCTCGACGTGCTCGCCGAGCGCCGGCTCGCGACGCAGCTGTGGACGTGTGCCGAGTTCGGTGCGCCCGGGCCGGCGACGTCCCTCCCGGCCGAGGAGCAGCGGGCACGCGTGCAGCGCACGGCCACGCACCTCGCGCCCCTCGCGGAGCGGGCCGCCGCGGACGGGCACACGCTCGCGCTCTACAACCACCTGGGCTGGTTCGGCGAGCCGGCCAACCAGATCGCCGTGCTGCAGGTGCTCGCCGACCCGGGACTCGACCGCACCGGGCTCGTCTACCAGCAGCACCACGGGCACGCGCACGTCGACGACTTCGCCGCCCTGCTCGCCTCGATGCGCGGGCCGCTCGTCGCGCTCGGGCTCAACGGGATGCTGCCTGGCGCGCACTGGGGCGACGGCAAGGTGCACCCGTACGGGCACGGGCCGCGGGACGTCGAGCTCGCGCGCGTGATCGCTGGGTCCGGGTGGCGCGGGCCGGTGAGCATCCTGGGGCACACGATGGACGACGTCGAGCACCGGCTGCGCGACAACCTGGAGGGGCTCGACTGGGTAGTCCAGCAGCTGCATGCGCTAGCAGCCGAGGGCGAGACCGACCTGGACCCGACGTCGGTCACCGGACGCGATCGCGACGGCGCGTCCCCACCGCCCGCGCGGATCCCGGCTCCCGTCTGGCCGCACTGAACCGCTTCCCCCTGTTCCCGCCTGCACCTCCTGCTGCCGCCCCCACCCCTGCTGTCGCACCCACCCCCTGTTCCCGCCTGCACCCCCTGCTCCCGCCTGCACCTCCTGCTGCCGCCTCCACCTCCTGCTGCCGCCCTCACCCCCAGCTCCCCGGCGGCTGGTCGTCCGTCCGCGCACTGCTTGGTGCTGGTGGGGCCGGGGTTCGGCGACACGCCGGTCGACACGCCGTGAGGGCGAGGAGTTATGTCAGTGGAGTCACAAGGAGTGCGCGGACGGACGGAGCGTGGGGGTCTAGGCGTCAGGCGTCAGGCGTCGGGCGTCGGACGCCGGTGAGGTGAGCGACCGCTACGTGCTGACTGCGGTCCTGTTCGCGTCGGTGCTCTTCCTCGCGGGTATCGCCACGAAGATGCCGAGCATGCGCGGCACCCGGCTCGCGGTAGGCCTGAGCGTGGGGATGTTCGTCTTCGCCGCCGTGGTGACGTTCTCGTTCCCGATCAACTTCGGAGGACTGCGCCAGGCGCAGCTCTCGCTCAGTCGCCCGCGTCGTCCCACCAGTCGAGGACTCGCGTCGCGTAGAGGGTGAGCCACCTGGACGGCTCGCCCTCCGGCGCGTCCACCTCGAACCAGACCCGGCCGACGAGGGGCTCGCCCTGGAGCCACGTGCCGTCCGGCTGGCGCGCGGCACGGATCATCTCGATGGCCTCTGCCATCCGCGGGTCACGCTTCTCACCGTCGACGAGCGAGGCGGCGCGGAAGTACTCCGCCGCGTTGAGCACGCTGTAGCGCCAGCGGAACGGGTAGGTGAACGCATCGACCCAACCGGCGACGGTCTCGCCGGTAGACAGGCGACGGTGCAGCGACCGTCTCAGCAGGTACTCCTCGCCCGCGCGCCGCGCTTCGCGGGTCGCCTCCGTGCCCCCGGTCGCCACGTCGTACGCGAGGAGTCCCTTGAGGGAGTTGAGCGTGGAGTGGAACGACCCGACGGTCGCCCCCTCGACCCACTGGCAGTTCCATCCGCCGTCGGACTGCTGGTGCTCGAGGAACCAGTCGACGAGGGGCTCGACGTCGGCCCCGAGCCACAGGCCGTTGGCGACGGTGTAACCGTTGATGCACGCGTCGACCTCGCCGCCCCAGTACGGCAGGTCGTCATACTCCCAGCGCGAGTTCTCGGCGAGGAGCTCGGCGGTGCGACGCTCGCGCAGGACGGCGGGGTCGAGCCCCCACTCTCGCAGCGCGTTGAGCGTCCACGTCGTGGCCGTCCAGGGCTGCCCCGCCTCGTCGCCCTGGAAGTCGAAGTCGGCAGGGAAGTAGGCGCCGCCAGCCCACTGGCCGTCGTCGTCCTGCAGGGCGAGGAGCCGCGAGCCGAAGCCCTCGGTCGCGATGCGCGCGCGAGTGGCCTCCCACACCGCGGGCGGCTCGCCCACCAGGTCGCGCTCGACCTGCCAGCGCAGGGCGGGGTCGGAGTCGAGGAGCCACTCGGTCTGGGCATGTTCGGCCATGGGGCCGACGCTACTCACCGCGACCGACATGCGCGACGGGCGAGCGACCCTCCCGTGCGCCGCTCGCCCTCCTCCGAGGATGGGCACGGCCCGCTGGCGGGGATTCGTTGACGCCCCAGGGAGCGCGTGCTAGCCTCCAGTGATTCATTGTGCAAAACCTTTTGCATCGCGTGGAGTTCGAGACCTGGCCGGGCCATCGCGGCTCCGGAGACAACTGAAGAGCTCTCAGCAAGCCCTTGCGCAACGGTCGGCTCGGTCGAGGCGCAATCCATCAAAGGAGATGAGAATGAGGGAATCCCGTGGGTGGCGACCAGCGGCCCGTGCGGCGCTGGTCGGCCTGATCAGCGCGGCCCTGCTGGCGCCGGCACAACTGGCCTCCCAGGCCGCCGTGGACACTGGTCCCAGCGCGCTGCCGGACCGGCCGTTCGACGAGAACGGCACGGGCTGGATCTACAACTACGTCCACGCGTGGCCCGGAGCGGGCACGGAGTACCGGGGCGAGTTCCCGTACATGTCCTGGGCCTACGAGGACGAGGGCCCGGGCTACGAGGCCACGAGGTTCTCGTTCATCACGGAGCAGCTCAACAACGGCTGGTACACGGACCGCGGCCAGTCCGGGATGATCGTCTACGGCCCGTACAAGGCTGGCGGCCACTGGCGCGGGCTGACGGCGATCGACCACTTCGACACGGACCACGAGGAGAACGGCACGCTCGAGGAGTTCCGCGAGCTTGTCGCGGCCGCCCACGCGAAGGGCATCTCCGTCGTGACCTACATCGCGCTCATCTACATGCACCACGACAGCCCGCTGTTCCTGCAGGCGGAACAGGACGTCGCTCCCGACGGCCCGTACTGGAGCGCCCCGGGCGTGAAGGACCCGGCCTATGACGGACCCGCCAACCTCTTCCTCTGGGACACCCGGACCGAGGGTGGCGTCTACCACCTCAAGACCAACCGCTGCGGGCAGTGGGACGCCGAGAAGAGGGCGTTCAACGGCCAGCCGTGCAACAGCACGACGGACGCCTACACGCCGCCGCCCGGAATGGGTACCAACCTGCCGCAGGCAGCCTGGTGGGCCTGGAGCGAGACCGCGCAGCGCTGGTACGGGACGTCGTGGCGCTTCCCCGCGCTCAACTACTTCGGCGACGCGGGTGTCGAGTACGCCAAGGACGTCGTGAAGTTCTGGCTGGACCAGGGCGTCGACGGCTTCGAGTTCGACGCCCCGCACTCCATGTGGGGTGCGCAGGCGAACAGCAACTACTTCGGCACCGTCCACAACCGCGAGTGGGTCTCCACCGACGTCCAGGTCAACACGCCGCGGGACTACAAGCCCGAGAAGCAGATCTACCTGCACGCCGAGGGCTCCGGGACGTACTCGAACATGGTCCTCAACGACCGCGTGGGCTACACGCACGTGCTCCTCAACGGCGACAACGACGAGGACTCCTTCACGATCCGCGTCGCGCCGCAGATCCCCGGCGAGCCCTGGGCCAACCCGAACGGCGGCTCGGTGACGGTGGACCGGCTCGAGGACCACTGGCAGGCGTACGCCGACTCGCGCCGGATGAACGGCCGCGGCATCTACGCCTGGTCCGTCTACAACTGGGACCAGCCGCACGAGCTGCGGGCACTCGACGCGGCCGTGCAGGCCGGCATGGGCGCCGTGTACTCCATCGACTACCAGGAGTACTGGACACCCAACACGACCAACCCCGAGCCCGGTGGGCTCGAGGCGGAGGGCGAGGAGCTCTACTTCGACGTCTTCCGCGCCATGAAGAAGTCGAAGGCCCTGGTTCCTGCGGCGACCCGTGAGCGACTGCTGACGAACGCGGACAACCGCGCCTACGCGGTGCTGCGTCGCTCCACGGATCGCGCGGAGACGGTGCTCGCGCTGTACAACTTCGACAGCCAGGCCAAGGGATTCAAGGTGAACCTTGCCGACACCGGGGTGGTCGTGCCCCAGGTGCCGGTCGACCTCGCCACGGACAAGGCGGGCCCGGCCATCACCGACGAGCAGCAGACCTTCTGGCTCCCCCCGTTCGGGTACAAGTTCCTGCGTGTGCAGGCAGGTGCTCCGACGCCGGACTGGACCATCGTGGACAGCGCCGACGACGGCTGGGAGCTGGGCACCGGCATCAGCGAGGTGACCGACGCGTCCGCGTACGGCGGCTCGCGCATCGTCGGGACGGGCCAGGACGGCGAGATCAGGATCTCGTTCACCGGCACCGCCGTCGAGGCCTACGGCTGGAAGGGTCGGCGTGCCAGCGGCACAGGCGCGCTGGGCTCGAACGCGGTCCAGGTCTTCGTCGACGGCGCGGCCACGCCCGACGTCGTCTACCAGCAGCACCTCAACAACGTGAACCCGTTGGGTGGCTGGCCGAGCTCCTCGGCGGGTCTGTACAACCAGAAGCTGTTCTCGATCACGGGACTGGCCGAGGGCGAGCACACCCTGGTGATCAAGGACGGCGACGCGAGCGGACGCCCCTTCGGCGTCGACTTCCTCAAGGTCGCCGGTGAGGCGTTCACCACCCCGGTGCAGCCGACGTGCGACTCCACGTGCGTCGACACCGCCACACCCGAGACCCAGATCACGGTCGGGGCGCCCCAGTACGGCGACTTCGGTCCGGTGACGTTCGCGCTCTCTGCGACGGATGACGCGTCCGGCGTGGTGCTCACCGAGTACCAGCTCGACGGTGGCGACTGGCTCGCCTACGAGGGGCCGGTCACGCTGAGCACGGGCGGCACGCACGAGGTGCGGTACCGCTCGACGGACCTCGTCGGCAACGTGGCCGAGCCGGGCAGCACGACCGTCGTGGTCGTGGCCCCCGGGGACCCGGCGGCACTGAGGTCGCTGATCAGCTCGCTCTCGGGCCTGGTGGCCGACGGCGGGCTCTCGGGCTACACCGACGCGAGCAGGTCGGCGCTCGTCGCCGCGATCGGTGCCGCCCGCGCGGTGGCAGACTCACCGGCGAGGCAGGAGACCCTCGACGCCGCCCACCGGTCTCTCCTCGACGCGCTCGACCGGCTCGAGGCCAAGGCGCCGGACAAGTCGGCGTTGCGGCAGATCATCTCCGGTGCGCGGGCCGTGCTGGCCGAGGGCACGTTCACCAAGGCTTCGGCGGCTCGCCTCACGACGGCGATCTCGGCGGCGACCAAGGTGCTCGCCGACCCGAGAGCCACTGAGCCGGCCATCGCGAAGGCGATCTCTGGTGTGACCGACGCGCTCGCGAAGCTGAAGGTCGCCGCGCCGGCGGCCGTCAAGGTCAAGCTCGCGCAGAGCCAGCTCCGGCTGGTCAAGGGCAAGAGCTTCACGCTGGCTTCTCGGGTCTACTTCAAGGGCGCGGACCCGGCGGGGGCGACGAGCCTGACGTGGAAGTCGTCCAACACGAAGGTCGCCACGGTGTCTTCCCGCGGGAAGATCAAGGCCAAGAGGGCCGGCGTGGTCACCATCACGGCGACCACGAAGGCCAAGACCGCGAGCGGCAAGGCCCTCTCGAAGTCGATCAAGGTCACCGTCGTGAAGAAGAAGCCGAAGGCCAAGGTGGCTGCGGTGAAGGCCTCGGTGCCCAAGACCATGAAGCTCGGTCAGACGGCGTACATCACCGGCAAGTACCGCTCGGCCAAGGCCAAGGCGACGGGGGTCCGGGTGACGTACTCGACCTCGAGGCCCAACGTCGTCGAGGTCGACGAGGCCGGACGCCTGGTCGCGGTCTCGAAGGGCACGGACACCGTGATCGTCAAGGCCGGAGGCAAGACGAAGAAGTACACGGTGAGGGTCCGCTGACTTGCTGACCTTCCTCGGTGGCCGGAGCGCGTCGACGCGCTCCGGCCACCGGGCTCTGTCCACGTGCGGTGCAGGCCCGCACGCGGCCGTCTGGCGTCACCCATAATCAGGTCATGGCCCGGATCACGATCGAAGATGTTGCGCACGAAGCGGGCGTGAGCATCACCACCGTCTCGCACGTGTTCAGCGGGCACCGCCCCGTGAACACCGAGACGAAGGAGATGGTCGAGAGGGTCGCCCAGCGCCTGGGCTATCGTCCCAACGCCATCGCCCGTAGCCTCCGTCTGAGCACCTCGCAGACGATCATGATCGTGGTGCCGGACATCACGAACAGCTTCTACCCCGAGTACGCGCGCAGCATCCAGGACGTCATCGGCCCCGCGGGCTACCACTCCCTGCTGTGCAACACCGACGCGCGAGAGCGCGAGGAGCTGACCTTCCTCGACGAGGCGAGGTCGCGGCGACTCAACGGTGTCGTCTTCGTGGGCTTCCGTGTCAGCAACGAGGCGCTGCGTCCTCTCGCGGAGGACGGCATCTGTGTGGTCAACGTGGGCGAGGCCGTGGACGACAGCAAGATAGACAGCGTCTGCTTCGACGACCGGGCTGCGACCGCCGAGGTCACGCGGTTCCTGCTCGACCGCTACGGACCGAGCATCGCCCTCATCGACGGTGACGGAGAGGCGCCGGTGAGCCGTCAGCGGCGGGACGGGTTCGAGGACGCCTGCCGAGACTTCGGCGCGGCGCCCGACGATGCGGCCGTGCTGCTCGAGGGGTTCAACCGGGCCGGCGGTGTGCGGGGCATGACGACCCTGCTCGAACGGGAACGGCCACCCCGCGCCGTGGTGTGCGCCAACGACATGATCGCGGTCGGGGCGATCGACGTCGCCCGCGAGCGCGGGCTACGCGTCCCCGAGGACGTGGCGATCACCGGCTTCGACGACGTCGACCTCGCGACGATCGTCACTCCCAAGCTCACGACGGTCCACGCCGACGGACCACGCCTGGGCGCCGAGGCGGGTCGGCTGCTCCTCACGAGGATGACCGGCGAGCACGACGGCGCGGGCCGTCACGTCGTCATCCCCCACGAGCTCGTGGTCAGGGACTCGGCGTGACGACCCGCGCCGCACAGGCTCACCAAGAGTCGGCGAGTGCCAGGGTGCGCTTCGCGAGGTCCGAGACGACGGCATTGTCATAGCCGAAGATCGCGGAACGGGTGCGGTTCTCCAGAGGGTCGATGAAGTGGGCGGGCAGCTTCCCCGCGCCGAGCACCACACCCGCCACCGATCCTGCCGTCGCCCCGTTGGAGTCCGTGTCCCAGCCGCCCTGGACGGTGAGCCCCACGATGGCCGAGAAGTCCTCGTCGCCCCACAGCAGGCCGGCGGCGATGATCGCGGCGTTGTTGATGGTGTGGACCCAGCTGTAGTGCCCCCAGCGTCGCTGGATCTCGACGATCGCCTGCTCCCAGGTGGCGCCCTGGTCGCGCAGGTCGCGCACGGCGACCAGCGCCTCGGCCAGGCGAGATCGCGCGGGGACGTACGCGAGCGAGCGGTCGAACGCCTCGCGCACCGTCGCCGAGCCGAACGCGCCCGCGACGAGTGCGGCGGACCACAGCTCGCCGTAGACCCCGTTGGCCACGTGGGAGAACGAGGCGTCCTGGTAGGCGATCGTGAGGGCGTCGAGGGGTCGACCCGGGTTGGTCCAGCCGAACGCGTCGCCGCGGATGAGCGCGCCGATCCACTCCCGGTACGGGTTGCGCACCGTGGCGGCCTCGGCCACCGGCACCTTCTGGATGAGGTTGGCGTAGACGGCACGCTCGGCCGTGTAGACCTGCAGGAACGGCAGCAACGTCAGCCATGCCTCGGCGACGTGCTCGGGACGAAGACCCCGACCGTGCTTCTCCAGCATGTGCACGGCGAGGATCGGGTAGTCGATGTCGTCGTCGCGCGCCGAACCGGCGACGTTGCCCCGAGTGGTCTCGGGCCAGTTCTCGCGCAGCTCGAACTCCGCGGGCATCGGGTCGAGCAGCGGGAGGTAGTCGCGCAGCGGGTAGGCGTCGGCGCGCTCGAGGTAGTCGCGGATGTGGTCGGTGGTCCAGTGCTCGCCCCACTCGATCGGCTTCCCCAGGTTGCAGCCGGCGATCCTGCCCAACCAGCCGCCGAGCACCTTGTCCTCGAGCTCGGTGCCCGAGGGGGCGTCGCCAGGAGAGTCCAGGGGGAGGGACTCGAGGATCGCGGGGAGCCCCGCGGGCTCCTCGTAGTCCCAGCCCGGCGCACGGGGTGCCGCAGCCATGTCGGAGAGGAGCTCCTCGAGCGCGCCGTCGTCGTCGGGGTCGATGCCCGCGAAGCGCGCACGGTACGGACCGACCTCGAACCCGGACTCTTCGAGCTGGTCCAGCTCGTCGTGGACGAGGTCGAAGGAACTGAGTGGATCGTGCATGGGGAGAACTCCTCGCGACGTTGCGTGCAAAACCATTTGCATTCTACACAGATCTGGGTCAGGATGTGCGCAATGCAACTCGAGACGATGGAGTCAACCATGAGTGATGCAACGAGAGTTTCTACGCGACGCCGCGGCGTCCCTGCACGGTCGACCGCGCTCACCGCGCTCGCCGTGACCACCTCGCTGAGCCTCGCGGCGTGCGCCGGCGCGGGCGACAGCGACTCGGGGAAGGTCACGATCTGGTTCGACACGCAGGTCGCCAACGCCGAGGCGTGGGACCAGTGGAAGGTGTACAACGTCGATCCGTTCGTCGAGGCGAACCCCGACTTCCGGGTCGACGCGGTGCGCGTGGCGGCGGACACCCAGGACCAGAAGCAGCGGGTGGCGCTCGCGGCCGGCACCGGCCCGGACCTCATCACCACGGCGGGGCCGTCGTCCGCCGTGGGCTATGCGGCGGCGGGCTACCTCGCGGACCTCTCGGAGGCCGCCGAGCGGAACAACTGGGCGGAGGACATCCTGCCCTGGGCGCTCGACGTCGGCATCGTGGACGGCAAGCTCGTCATGGTTCCCACGGAGTACGAGACGCTCATCGTCTACTACAACAAGTCGCTCTTCGACGAGCACGGCTGGGAGCTTCCCACCGATCGCGCCTCGCTCGAGGCGTTCGCGGAGACGGCCCAGGGCGTCGGTGTGATCCCGTTCGCGGCCGGCAACGCCTCGTGGCCGGCGGCCACCGAGTGGTACGTGTCGGCGTACCTCAACCAGGTCGCCGGTCCCGCCGCGCTCTACGGGGCGCTCACCGGCGAGGCGTCGTGGACCGACGCACCCTTCCGGGAGTCGATCCAGATGATGAAGGACGACTTCGACGCCGGCTGGCACGGCGGTGGGGTGCGGCAGTACTTCACCACCGAGGACCCGCAGAAGTACGCGGCGCTGGCCGACGGTAGCGCCGCGATGATGGTGTCCGGCAGCTGGGAGCTCTACGCGCTCGGCGACTACTTCGAGACGGACGAGAACGACAACGAGTGGGACTGGGCCCCCTTGCCTGGACTGTCCGCGGGACTGCCGAGCGAGATCTTCCCGCTGGGGGTTGGCATGACGCTGTCCGCGAACGCGGGTTCGGAGAACCTCGACGCCGCGATCAGCTACCTGGAGTGGAAGTTCTCCGACCCTGAGGTCATGTGGGCCGCCACCGAGAGCATCGGCCAGGCACCGCTCCCGGTGCGGTTCGAGGAGTCCGACATCCCCGAAGGCGTCGATGCCCGGATCGGCCGTCACTACCTCGAGATCGCAGGCGTGACCGACGGCGCCGCGGTGGGCTACGTCTCGTGGACCTCGTTCGGTCCCGAGCTCGGCACGTATGTTGTCGAGAACGCGGACAAGGTGCTCACGGGAGACCTCGATGTCGACAGCTTCCTCGCAGGAATGGGCGACGCCCACGCGGCCGATAGCGCCGCAGGGCTCGTGCCGCCGGTCTTCGCCGCAGGCAACTAGGTGGTCATGAGTACGACGAACGCCGGCATGGTGACACGTGCTGCGCACGACTCTCGGCCCTCCTCCGGCTCGACCCGGACGTGGCTCACCACGTCCGGGTCGAGCCGGAGGGGGCGGCGCACGGGTCAGCGCCGCGGACGCTGGATGGCCATCGCGTTCTTGATGCCGGCGCTCGCCGTCAACCTGCTCGTGATCGGCGGGCCAGGGCTGAGCAGCTTCTACTACGCGCTGACCGACTGGAACGGCTTCACGACACCGACCTTCACCGGGGCCGAGAACTTCGGTCGGCTCCTCGGGGACAGCAACTTCTGGAACGCGATCAGCCACAACGCGATCTACCTGCTCGTCTTCATCACGGTCCCCATGGCGATGGGTCTAGGAGCTGCCTTCATGCTCTCGCGCATCCGTCGCGGGACCTCGGCACTCCGGGTGGTCTACTTCATCCCCTACCTCTTCGCGAGCGTCGTCACGGCTCAGGTGTGGAAGAACCTCCTGAGCCCGAACAGCGGCATCGCTTCGGCGCTGCACAACATCGGGATCACGGCGCTCGACGACGTCTACTTCTTCGGTGACACCAGGTTGGCGCTCTTCAGCGTGATCGCCGTCGACATCTGGCAGTTCTGGGGCTTCCTCGTCGTGCTGTTCCTCGCGGCGATGCAGGGAATCGACGTGAGCCGCTTCGAGGCGGCGCGCATCGACGGGGCGAACGCCTGGCACGAGTTCTGGCACATCGCGCTGCCCGGCATCCGGCCCACGCTGACCTTCGCGTTCATGATCATCTCGCTCTGGTCGCTGCTCACCTTCAACTTCGTGTACGTGCTGACCGGAGGCGGTCCGGCGGGCTCGAGCGACGTCGTCGCGCTTCTCGTGAACCGCACGGCCTTCGAGTCGCTCCAAGCCGGCTACGCGACGTCCATCGCGTTGGCGATGTCCTTTCTCGGGGCGGCACTCCTGGTGATCTTCCACTTCATTCGTCGCGGCGAGGAGGAGGCGGCATGACGGCTCTGGCGTCAACCAAGCGTGGTACCGCGGCGGTGCCGCGAGGCGGCGGCGGGTTGCGGCGGACACCCGTGTCCTACACGGTGCTCGCGCTGGTCGCGATCTACTCGCTGGTACCGGTGGTCATGCTGGTGTTCAACTCCCTGAAGTCCGACCTGGAGCTGGGTCGCAATCCGCTCGGGCCACCGCAGACGCCCAGGTTCTCGAACTTCACCGAGGCGTGGGTGCAAGGGTCGCTCGCTCGGGGCATGCTCAACAGCGCGATCATCGTCCTGGGGACCGTCGTCGGCGTCTGGATCTGTGCGGGGCTCGCGGCATACGCGTTGGCTCGCCTCAACGTCCCGTTCAAGGGCGGAGTCACGACCTACCTGTTCCTCGTGATCTCGCTCCCGGTGCAGATCTTCCTCGTGCCCCTGTTCTTTCTCTGGTCGAAGCTCGGGCTCACGGACACCCTGCAAGGGCTCATCATCATCTACGTCGCGATCAACACGCCGTTCGCGACGCTCCTGCTCCGCAGCTTCCTGGTCGGCATCCCCAGGGAGATCGACGAAGCGGCGCGGATCGACGGCGCGAGCGAGTGGCAGACCGCGACACGCGTGGTTCTTCCCCTGGCACGGCCTGGGTTCCTCACGGTGGGCATCGTGGTGGGACTGGCGGCCTACAACGAGCTGCTGTTCGCGGTCACCTTCATCTCCAGACCGAGCAACCTGCCGATCGCGACCGCGTACCTGAACTTCAGCCAGGGGTTCACCCAGCAGTACGGGCTGCTCAATGCGGCGGGCGTGCTGATGGTCATCCCCGTCCTCGCCATGTTCGTGGTGATGCAGCGAAGGTTCATCTCCGGGCTCGCCTCGGGCGGGGTCAAGGGATAGGAGTCGACCCGTGACCAGCACATCGAGGCCGATGCCAGTGGGGGTTCTCGGCAGCGCCAACATGGACCTGGTGGTGCGCGTCGGAGCGTTCCCGCTCGTCGGCGAGACCGTGAGCGGGAACGACTTCGCCACCGTGCCCGGCGGCAAGGGCCTCAACCAGGCGGTGGCCGCAGCCCGGGCGGGCGCTCAGGTGCGGTTCATCGGGGCGGTCGGATCCGACGTCTACGGTCAGGAGATCCGTGATCTGCTGGTCCGGGAGCACATCGCGCTCGACCATGTGCGCGAGGTCGGGACCACCGGAACGGCGCACATCGTGGTGGGACCGGCGGGAGAGAACTCCATCGTGGTGGTGCCGGGCGCCAATCATTCGGTGACCGGCGACCAGATCACGGTGCGTCTGCTCCGCGAGGTGGGCTGGCTGGTGACTCAGCTCGAGCTCCACCCCGACACGGTCCGGACCGCGCTGGCCGAGGCCCACCGCGCCGGGGTACGGACCGTGCTGACACCAGCGCCCGTGATCCCGCTCGACACCGCTGTGCTGGCCACGGTCGACCTGCTCGTGCCCAATGCCCTCGAAGCGTGCGCTCTCGCCGGCACCCACGACCCCGAGGCCGCAGCAGTCGAGCTGAGCAAGACGTGTCGCGACGTCGTCGTCACGCTGGGCTCCGAGGGTGCCGTCTGGGCGACGGACGGGCGCGTCGCCGCGCGCGTGGCGGGCCGACGGGCGGAGGCGGTCGACACCACGGCGGCAGGAGACACCTTCGTAGGCACGCTCGTGGCGATGCTGGCGGAGGGGCTCGCGATGCCTCGCGCGCTGGACGTGGCGACGGTCGCGGCATCGATCGCGGTGACCCGCCCGGGCGCGACCAGCTCGATGCCGACTCGCGCCGAGATCGATGCTGCTGCGGTGCTCGGCTAGGTCGACCTCCACCACACAGGGCCCGCGTCGGCGGTGCCGCTGTGCAGGTGCTGTGGGGCATCCGTGTGGGCCATCGCTCGGAGTGGGCACGGCGGCTACGGTCGAGGGAGGCGAGGGGTGCATCGAGGGGACGTGATCCACATGGGCGGTCGGACGCGGCGCGGACTCTGCGTGCTCGTTGCCGCCGCACTCGTCGCCGCCGCGGCGTCTGCGTGCGCGCGAGGCGGCGACCTCGAGGTCAGCAACCTCGGCCCGGGCGAGGTGGTCGTGCTCACGGGAGACGAGTCGTTCACCGTCCAGCCCGACGGCGGAGTGCTGATCCTCGACTACGGCTGCACGCCCGGCGACGTCACGGTGCGCTTCACCGACGGAGGTGAGCGGGTGGTGCCCGGCCCGGTGTGCTCCGACGAGCGCCTCGTGATCCACGACGGTGAGGTCACGGTCAAGCCAGCGCGCACCGACGCGGCCTAGCCTGGCCCTATGGAAGCCCAGCCCGACTGGCGACCGCTCGTCGCCGCGCTCGCCAACCTGCACGCACGCGAGGTCTTCGCGCAGATCGTCCTCGGGCACGGCGCGGCGGACCTCGGCAGCGGCCTCGGCGGTGCCCGACGACGGAACGTGCTCGATGCGCTCACCAAGGCGGGTCTCGTCACCGAGTCGGACGGCCGGTTCGAGGTTCGCCCCGCGGCGTTCACCGAGCTGCTCGCCACGCAAGCCCGGCCCGAGCGCACCAGCGGCCCGGAACGGTTCCTCGACGGGCACGGCATGATCGACAGCTTCCCCACCAACGTCGCGGACCTGCGCGGTCTGCTGCGTCTCGTGGCGACCCGGGTGCTCGCCGAGGACGAGGTGATCTCCGAGAAGGAGCTGGGCGGTCGGCTGCGCACGTTCACGCGCGACGTCGCGCTGCTGCGACGCCACCTCGTGGACCACGAGATCCTCGAGCGGACGCCGTCGGGCTCGGAGTACGCCCGGGTGGTCGAGGACTGACCCGCGCTCGGCGAGGCCGTCGTCGTGCTCGGGAGGTGCTCGGGAGGAGCGAACCGGCCCGACGGGCCCATGGAGCGGGTGACGGGAATCGAACCCGCGCTATCAGCTTGGGAAGCTGAAGTTCTACCATTGAACTACACCCGCGCGACGCAACTCCCTCGCGGGGAGCGGCGTACCGGGACATCATATCCAGTAGTACAAGTATCGGCGTCCATGGCCCGATCGAACCTACGGTCCCGTAGGCTCACGGGCATCTAGCGAGCACCCGCTCCCTCCCGACGGCTGAGAAGTCGACCGACCCATGTGAAGGGCTCATGACTTCATCATCTGTCGACACTGGCTTCCGCCCGACCACCCCTCGCCGCGAAGGACCGCCGATCGTCTCGACCGGCACCTACCGCGAGCTCCTGCGCACCATCCGTGACGCCGGGCTGCTCGGTCGCCGTCGGGGCTTCTACCTCATCGTCCTCGGGGCGCTCGCCTTCGCCACCCTCGGCGCGATCACCGGCTTCGTGCTCCTGGGCCACTCCTGGTACCAGCTCCTCATCGCCGGGTTCCTCGGCGTCGTCCTGACGCAGTTCGCCTTCGTGGCGCACGAGGCCTCGCACCGCCAGGTCTTCGAGTCGCACGAGGCGAACGACCGCGTGGGCCGCCTGCTCGCCAACGGCGTCGTCGGCATCTCCTACACCTGGTGGATGAGCAAGCACTCGCGCCACCACGCCAACCCGAACGTCGTGGGCAAGGACCCGGACATCGACCCCGGCGTGCTGCGCTTCACCGAGGACGACGCCGCCCAGATCCAGACCCGCGGCAAGTCGCTCTTCACGCGCCACCAGGGCTGGCTGTTCTTCCCCCTCATCACACTCGAGGGCCTCAACCTGCACATCACGTCGATCCGCTCGCTGCTCGGCAGCGGGCTGACGTGGCCCCGCCTGCGCGAGGCGCTCATCATCATGACGCGCCTGGCGATCTACGTGGGCATCGTGTTCTGGGTGCTCTCCCCGGGCCTCGCCTTCGCGTTCCTCGGTGTGCAGCTCGCCGTCTTCGGCTTCTACATGGGCGCCTCGTTCGCCCCGAACCACAAGGGCATGAAGATCCTGCCCGCCGGTTCGCGCGTCGACTTCTTCACCAAGCAGGTCGTGACCTCGCGCAACATCCGCGGCGGGCACGTCATGAGCCACGCGATGGGCGGGCTCAACTACCAGATCGAGCACCACCTCTTCCCGACGATGCCGCGCCCGCACCTGCCCCGCGCTCGCGAGATCGTCAAGGAGTACTGCGAGACCCTCGAGGTCCCCTACACCGAGACGACCCTCATGGAGTCCTACGGGATCGTCGTGCGCTACCTCAACGAGGTCGGCCTCCAGGCCCGCGACCCGTTCGACTGCCCGTCGCGCTACGCCATGCGCTGAGCAGCCCGACAACGAAGGTGGCCGACGGCGGCGAGTTGCGACCGCGGTGGCCGACGGCGGGTAGCCGCAACGACGGTGGCCGACGGCGAGAGCGTCGACCGCGGTGTCCTCATCCGCAGGTAGAGTCGCCCACCGCATGCGATCTTCCCCATTCGACTCCCTGCCACCCGCCTATCCGCTGCGGGCTCCGTGGGGAACCGCGTCGAGCCTGCGCGCGTGGCAGCGGGAGGCCTTCGACGCCTACGTCGACCAGGCGCCGCGGGACTTCCTGTGCGTCGCCACCCCGGGGGCGGGCAAGACGACGTTCGCCCTGCGCGTCGCCCACCACCTGCTGAGCACGCGTACGGTCAAACGCATCATCGTCGTGACCCCCACGGAGCATCTCAAGGTGCAGTGGGCGGATGCCGCGGCGCGTGCGGGCATCCAGCTCGACCCCGGCACGGGCGGCGGCCGGCGCGGACGGTCCAAGGAGTTCGACGGCTCGGTCGTGACCTACGCCGGGGTCGCGTTGCGGGCCTACGCCTACGAGGCGATCTGCAACGCCACGGACGTGCTCGTGATCTTCGACGAGGTCCATCACGCGGGGGACTCGCGCTCCTGGGGCGACGCGCTCTGCGACTCCTTCGAGGCGGCCACCCGGCGCCTGGCCCTCACGGGCACACCGTTCCGCTCCGACGAGCACCAGATCCCCTTCGTCACCTACGAGGAGACGGCCCCCGGCGTGAAGACCTCGCGCCCCGACTACGTCTACGGCTACGCCGAGGCGCTCGCGGACCACGTGGTGCGTCCCGTGCTCTTCATGAACTACGGCGGCCCGATGCGCTGGCGCACGAAGTCCGGCGACGAGGTGGCCGTCGACCTCGGCACGCCGCTCACGAAGGACCTCACGGCGCACGCGTGGCGCACGGCCCTCGCGCCGACGGGCGAGTGGATCCCCGCCGTCCTCCGGGCCGCCGAGACCCGCCTCACCGAGGCCCGCCGCCACGTCCCCGACGCGGGCGGCCTCGTCATCGCGACGGACCAGACCCAGGCCCGGGCGTATGCGCGCATCCTCGAGCAGCTCACGGGCACCAAGCCCACGGTGGTCCTCTCGGACGACGCGAAGGCCAGCTCACGCATCGAGGAGTTCACGGACTCGACGGACCGCTGGATGGTGGCCGTCCGCATGGTCTCCGAGGGTGTCGACGTGCCGCGTCTCGCCGTCGGGGTCTATGCGACCGCGACCTCCACGCCGCTGTTCTTCGCGCAAGCGGTGGGGCGGTTCGTGCGCTCGCGGCGTCGCGGCGAGGTGGCCACGGTGTTCCTCCCCACGGTGCCGATCCTGCTGAGCCACGCGGCGGCCCTCGAGCGCCAGCGCGACCACGTGCTCGGCAAGCCGCGCGGGGACGACGCGTGGACCGAGGCGGACGCGCTCATGGCCGAGGCGAACCGCAGCGAGGCGGCATCCGACGACCTGCTCGGCGAGTTCGAGGCCCTCGAGTCCCAGGCCACGTTCGACCATGTGCTCTTCGACTCCCAGGCGTTCGGCATGCACGCCGAGCCGCTCTCGCAGGACGAGCAGGACTTCCTCGGCCTGCCCGGCCTGCTCGAGCCGGACCAGGTGCGTTCCCTGCTCGCCGAGCGCCAGAACCGCCAGCTGCGCCGCCGCGAGCGCCAGGACCGCCGCGAGCGAGCCGAGCCCGACGTCGCCCTGCACCGCGCGCTCGCGAGCAAGCGCAAGGAGCTCAGCTCCCTCGTGGCGCAGTACGCGCGCTCGGCCGGCGTCCCTCACAGCCACATCCACGCGAACCTGCGCCGGGAGTGCGGCGGCCCCCCGGTCGCGACCGCGACGCAGGAGCAGGTGGACGCCCGGATCGCCGCCGTCCGCCGGTGGCTGCACCGCTGACTCCGCAGGTGATGACCGCTCGTGGTCCCCGGGCGGACGTCTTCTACGGTGTGCCGCTCCCGAACAGGTCCGGCAGGTTGCGCGCGATGCGGGAGATCACCTGGACCAGGATGAACACCACGACGATGATGCCGAACAGCCGCCCGCGGCCCGAGCGCTGGGTCGGGGAGGGCGGGGTGTCGGTGGGTCCGCCTCGGACGGGGCCCGACGGCGGGTGCGGGTTCGGGGTCGAGGTGTCCGACGGCGGCCGCTGGGCCGGTGGCGCCATGGTGCTCGGTGTCGCACCCACCCGGGGAAGGGGCGTCGCCGCGCCAGGCCGCGCACGGGCCGGTGCTGGGCTCTGGGCGCTGGCTGGTGTGACAGTCGGTGCCGGGGAGTAGATGCGGGTCTGCGCCGTCGTCGTCCCCGGGACCCAGGCCGGAGCGGGCGGCGTGGCCGACGGCGAGGCGCCGAACGCACCCTGCCCGCGCGGCCGTTCGCGCGCTACCTGCGTCGGTGAGTTCGAGTCGCGCATCGTCGAGACCTGAGTCTCGAGGTAGCGCCGGGGCTCGACGCCGCGCGAGGGTGCATCAGCGAGCGGGATCCAGTGGCCGCGCGGCGACAGGACGTGGCCGTTGACGACGTCTCCCGGCCGGTAGTTGCCCGGGAGCTCGGGGATCTTGACCATGTGTCGCCTGCCGTCGCTGTCGGATGCTGGAACGATCGTTGCACACGGAGCCGCGGGCGGGCGGCGACCTCGACTGCGGGGCTGCTGAGCGAGAGGCGAGCTACATCTGCATGAACGTGAACTCGAAGTTGTCGGTGCCGCTCACGGGCACGGATCCCCAGAGCGAGAACTCGACCTCCGCCGTCTCCCCGGGCTCCGGTACGGGAGGGTGACCGGTGCCGATGTTGAGGATGTCGCCGTCCTCGTTGCGGACGACGACGGTGAGCCGCAGGGCGGCCGGCGCCTCGTCACCGTCGGCCGCGATCGTGCCGCGGATGACCGGGCGGTAGCCGCTCGAGTCGACGGTGCCCTCCTCGAACCACACGGCGTACTCGCCGCGATCGTTACGGGCGCCGATGGGTGCGAACGTGGCACGCAGCTCGGTGACCTCGGCGTCGAACACCTCGGGGAAGAAGCCGATGGAGACGGTCGGCTCGCCCCACCGCACCGAGACGAAGTCCGAGGTCTCATGGACGACGCCGTCCGCGTCGACCGCCTCGATCGACACGGAGGTGCTGACGTACGGACGCTCCAGCCCGGGTGCCGCGACGGAGATGACGTAGTGGGAGGAGTACTCGTCGTGCCACACCTCCCAGCTCGCGAGCTCGAAGAGCGCCACCTCCTCGTCGCTGAGGCGCCAGGGCAGTGTCGAGGGGTCGGAGTCTGAGGAGCCGGGCTCCTCGCCGTCGGCCACGTCCTCGCCAGGCACGACTTCGTGACCGGGCCAGTCGTCGCCGGTGGCGATCCGGTCCTCGCCCTCGACCTCCGGCTCGCCGGCCCACGTCTCCTCGGTGTAGTTGTCCACCTGCGAGGAGAAGGAGCTCGCGATCCGGCCGATGGCGGTGACCACGAGGCCGAGGATGACGAAGAACACCACGATCGCCACGAGGCAGCCGACGCCGCGACGGTTGGTGCTGGCGGGCTGCTGCTGGCCCGGCGCGGGTGCGTACACCCCGCCCGGCTGGGCGCGGGCCTGATGCGTCGGGGTTGCCGTTCGCGGGGCGGCCGTCTGGTGGGCGGCGGTGCGGGGAGCCGCCGTCTGCGGTGCCGCGGTGCGTGGCGCGGCGGTCTGGGGCGCCGTCGTCTGGGGTGCCGCGGTACGGGGGGCTGCGGTGCGCGCCGTCGTGGCGGCCGCTTGCCCGGACAGGACGCTGCTCGGCGCGGCGGGGTCGCGGATCGTCGAGACCTGCGTGCTCAGGTAGCGGCGGCGGAGCCCGGCGGCGCGGGGGTTGCTGGCGGCGACCCAGTGGCCGCGCTCGGTGAGGATGAAGCCGTTGACGACGTCGCCGGGCCGGTAGTTGCCCGGGATCTCTGGGATCTTCACCGTCGGCTCGCCCTCACTGTGCTCGTCGGATGCTGCCCAGATCGTTCCACACCATGGGCGTGACGTGCTGTGCCACGTCGCGTGCTGGGGTCACGTGACGGGGGTCGACGCGATCACGTCCAGGTCGCGCACGGCGTACCGGTGGTGCTCCCACTCCTCCTCGAGGATGGTGTGGAGGCAGGAGAGGACGGTCTCCTGATGGTGGCTCGCCCACGGGTTCGTGCGCGGCTCCGCGAGCTCTTCGGCCGTGGTGGCGGCGAGGAAGTCGCGCACCATCTCGACCCGCTCCGCGCGCACCGCGAGCACGTCGGCGAAGGGTGGTGTCGTCGTGACGAAGGCCGACATGTCGATGCCCGAGGCCGCGGCGCCCGCGTCGGTCTGGCCCAGGGGGTGGTACGGGGGCGCGACGCCCTGGATCGCCTTGCGCAGCCACACGTCGGTGGCGAAGACCAGGTGCCGCAGCGTCTGGGCGAACGACCACTCGCCGCCCACGGACTCGTCGACCGTGGCGGGCGGCAGCGTCGCGACCCGCTCGAGCGTGCCGGCCCAGCTCGACTGGAGTGCCTCCCATGCCGCGCGCAGCTGCTCGGGATCCCCGGCGCGCCGCAGCTCACGACCGGGGAAGCGGCGGTTCAGCTCGGCGTCGACGAGGGGCACGACGTCCACGCCGTTGACGTGCAGGGTCGCCCCGCCCTCGAACAGCCACGGTGACTCGATCTCCACGTCCCGGACCTCCGAGCCGCGCATCACGATGTCCACGAAGTCGACCTCGACGAACCGGGCGCCCGTCAGGTCGGTGCCGGTGAACGTGGCACCCTTCAGGTCGTCCGACCGGTTGAAGCTCGCTGCCATGTGGTTCTCCTCAAGAGTCCGCGCCAGCCTGCGCACCCGCTCGCTCCGGCGGCAGCCGGCCGAGTCCCCTCACCCTCGCACGATCCTCCGACAGCGAGTAGGCGCCGATAGTGTGGCCGGATGATCCGGCACACCGTCGCCTTCAGCCTCCGGCACGCCCCCGACTCCGACGCAGAACGCGACTTCCTCACGAGCGGCTCGGCGGTGCTGCGTCAGATCCCGGGTGTCGAGGAGTTCACCGTGTCCCGACAGGTGAGCCCGAAGAGCGCCTATCGGTTCCAGTTCGCGATGACGTTCGCGAACCAGGAGGCCTACGAGGCGTACAACCACCACCCCGACCACCAGAGCTTCGTCGCGACGCGGTGGGAGGGCGAGGTCACCGAGTTCGAGGAGCTCGACCTCGTCGAGTACGCCTGACGACCGCGGGGACGGCACAGAGCCGCGCGAGCGTCACACCGGTCCCGGTCGCGGTCCCGGTCGCGGTCGCGGTCACGGGGTCGGCACGGGTGTCACGCCGTGCGCGGCGCCGAACGGGTCGCGCAGCTGCACGGCGTACTGCTGCCCAGGCACCGGCGTGAGCGTCAGACCGGCCGCAGCGGGCACCACGGCACCGGCGGCTCCCGGTGCCGGCGCGAGCACGGTGGTGCCGCTCAGCAGCTGCAGGGTCCAGGGCGGCGCGGCGGGCGGGAGCTCCGGCAGTCCGTCGACCGTGACCTGGACGTCACCCGCGTCCTCGGCGAACGCGACCGTGGGCAGCGGACCGGTCGAGTCGATCCACGCCGGCGTCGAGAACGGCCCCCACGGCGACGGGATGCGCTCGTGCTGCAGACCGGTCGCGCGGACCTCGCTCGCCGTCTGCGTCGCCCCCGCCGCCAGGGTGGGCTCGGCGGGGTAGCGCACGCACGCGGCGACCGCGGTGCGCAGCCAAGGCGCGCCCCGGACGGTCGCGGTCGCCTCGTGGACGGACGGGTCGTCCGCCCGCGGCTCGAGCACGAGCGGCGCGACCTCGGGCCAGAACGCGGGCGGCACGTCCGCCCCGAGATGCTCGACCAGCCGGGCCTCGATGCGGGCGGGCGGCTCGCCCTCGATCTGCAGGCTCGTGAGGGCCGACGGCGGAGGCTGGGAGACCCGCACCGTGACCCGGGCCGTGCCCTCGTCACCCGCCTCGACCCGCAGATCGGGCACGGGCGGGAAGTCGCTGCGCGGCACGACGATCGCCACGGGCCGCGTGGCCTCGAACGGTGTCGACACCGTCTCGGTCGGAGGGTTGCCAGGAATGGTCGTGACGGCCACGGCCCGGGCGAAGACCACACCGTCGGTGCCCGCCGGCAGCTCGATCGTCGCGTAGGCCGTGCCGTTCTTGACGGCGAACGCCTCGGTCGACGCCCACGAGTAGTAGGCGCGCCGGTCTCGGCCCGGCATGGCGCGCTGCACCTGCGCCGCCCGCTCGGCACGCGGCACGCCGGCGTCCGGGGCGGGCAGACCGAGCTTCGCGCGCAGGGCCGTCTCGCCTGCGACGAGCACCCGGTAGGCGCGCGCGTGGGGGGCGGCCGTGATCGCGAGCGTGACGGTGACGGTGGGGCTGTGGGTGCGCCGAGTGGCGGCGATGAGGCGGGGCCCGACGACGGGCGGGCGGATCGGGCGCGGGTCGACGACGCGCGACGCGAGGGTGACGGCCGCGGAGAGTCGGCCCTCGGAGTCCACGGAGCGCAGCGTGATCTCCTCGTCGATCACCTGACCCGGCACGGTCGGCGGTGCGGCCAGCTCGACGACCCGGGTGATCACCCCGCCCACCACGTCGGCGGCGGACAGCGCCAAGGTGCGCGGGGCGGTCTCACGCGGGACGTGCACCCGCAGCTCGGTGAGCGGCAGGGAACCGGGACCGACGGGCCAGGGCGCCGTCAGGTCGAGGCGCACGGTCCCCGACGAGGTGGCCGCGCCGTCCGCAGCGACCGGGCCGGGGACGAAGAAGGTGCGGCCCCGCGGCGCGGGCACGGGCGGGCGGGCAGGTCGCCCGACGACGACGTCACCCGGCTCGCCCCACCGCCCCAGCCAGTCGCCGAGGCGCACCTCGAGGCCCACGCTCGCGGCGGTCGACTCGATGGCCCCGGCGGGGAGCACGTGACGGCCGTGCGTCGGGGAGTAGCCGGCGATCATCGGCCCTGGGGGTGCGTCCGGCGGTCCGGGGTGCAGCGTGCGCGGCACGGGTGCGGTCTGCACGAACGAGACCTCGCCGCGCGGCACGACCCGGTCGATGCCGACGCTCGCGGACCAGCGGTCGATCGTGACGGCGTTCCACGCACTCTCGAGCGCGAGCAGCGACGGCCGCTGCGGGACGTCCTGCGGGCTCTCGCACACCCACGGCAGCGGCACCGCGAGCAGCCGCAGCTCCCACCGGCTGCCGTCCTCGAGCGCGGGGAAGTCCCGCACGGCATCCCGCAGGTCCGCGTAGCCGCCGATCTCCTCCTCGTAGAACCGCTCGGCCTCGTCCAGCTCGCGCGAGCTCCCGGGCTGCACGCCGGGGCCGAGCAGGTGGAACGTGGGGAGCAGGGCGACCGCGAGCCCGTGGTGGTGGGCGTCGGTCGGCTCGGGCTCCCGCTCGAGGGTTCCCGACAACCCCTGCCAGCGCGCGACGCCCGGGTCCACCGAGGCCTGCAGATAGGCGTTGTCCGCCCACTGCGAGATCGTGGTGCCGTCCTTGGTGCCGTCGATGCGCGCCCGTGTCCCGGAGTCGAGGTGGCCGTAGGCGAGCTCGCACCACGTGGACACCCCGTCGACGTCGTCGCCGTGGTCGCGGGGTGCGACGATCCGGCGGATGCGCTCGAGCTCGCGCGCGGGATCGGGGTCGAGCTCGCCGGGGCGCTCGTCGTCGTACGGCAGCCGGAACACCGGCGCGGAGACCTCGACGCGCGTCTCCCAGTCGTCGCTGCCGTCCCGGGCGGGCAGGTAGTGCGGGACGCGGGCGGCCTGTTCGCGCGCGAGCGACGCACGCGTGAGCACGGCGTCGTGGTCGAGCTCCCACCGCGCGATGCCGATGAGCGCGGAGGCTTCGATGACGGCGCCCCGCCCGGTCACGCGCATGATCTCGCAGTCCGCCGAGGCCAGCTCCCAGTGCGAGTCCTCACCCGGCCGCGGCTGCGACCGGGCCGCGTTGACGGACCAGAGCCCCGCCACCGTGGGTTGCGGGTCCGCGGCCGCGACGGTCAGCTCGCCGTCGGCCTGCACGAGGAACCAGCCGAGCACCTCGTCGCCGGGCGCGGGCTTCGGGAAGGCGAGCACCAGGTCGAGCTCGGCGGCGTCGTCGATCTCCCAGCCGCCCGGTGGCCGCGGCCGCGAGGCCCACGTCGGGTCGAGGCCCCGGAAGCTGTCGACGTTCGTGTGCACGTCGACGACGACGGTCGGCCCCGCGGGCAGGCCACCCTTCGGTCCCAGGGTGACGTGCCAGTGGAGGCCGTCGGGGATCTGCGGGTCGGAGCCCTCCCCGTCCAGCCACGCGATGTCGCCGAACGCCGTGGCGCGGTCGCAGAACACGATGCTCACGGTGCCTCCACGGTCGTGAGGGACGAGGACGTGAACCGGGGCGGGGAGGTGACGAGGGCCGACGGCGAGAGGATGGCGGCCCCGTCGTTCACCCGGATCCTGAGCGTGGCCGTCGCCCCGACGGGCCGAGGGGCGGTGGCGAGCCACAGCGCGACCGTCCCGGCCCGGTTGGCGCGGCGCACGGTCAGCTCGACGCCGTTGAGGTAACCCTGCCGCAGCCCCATCCGCTTGCCGCCGTCGCGCACGAGCGGTTCCGTCGACTCGACGAGGAGGCCGACGACGGCCCAAGAGCCGTCCGCGCGCCCCGCCCACAGCACGCTCGACCGGTTGGCCCGCACAGGGCGCAGCGGCGGCAGCCCGAGGCGATCGATCGTGCGCTCGAGCTCGGCGTCGTCCTGGACCCAGCCCGGCGTGAGGGCGACGGGATCGACGCGCAGGTCGCCGTGCATCCGCCCGCTCGTCGGCGTGCCGAAGCCGAACGAGGCGATGAGGGCGGCCGGGTCGTCGAAGTGCGACGTGGTGAAGGTGATGCCGCCGATGGCGGGCGTCCACCTGTCGGGGGCGTCCCCCGCCTCGGGCAGCACGCACGAGAGCTCGTAGCTCGCGCCGAGCTCGAGCCGCTGCGGCACCCGCAGCGCGGCACCCGAGGGAAGCACGACGCAGCCCGCCTTGAGGGCGACGAGCTCGACCGCGGCCGAGAGGGCGAACTTCGGCTTGGACTTCACGGGCTGCGGGAAGGGCACGACGTAGAGGTCCGGCGCGGCCCGGTCCACCCGTCGCACGCGAAGGCCAACCTCGCGCTGGTAGAGGCTGGCGAGCTCGACGATGTGCATCGCGGAGAACTCGATGCCCGGCTCGTCGCCGGGGAAGAGGAACTCGGTGCGGTCCGCAGGGGTGAAGCCCTTCACGTAGCGGGCGAGGTAGCTCGGGTTGAAGGTGTCGATCTGGAGCATGACCGCCGTCACCGGGTCGAGCAGCGCTTCGGTCATCGTCGGGACGGGATCCGCGGAGCCCACGAGGAACATCTCGGCGGTGAAGCCGGCGACGCCACCGGACTTCACCTGGTCCGCCTTCTGGGCGGCCGTGCTCGGCTTGGGCGGCGTCGCACCCCGGCCCGCCGTGCGGAAGAACCAGCTGCTGACCACGGGCTGCGGCGAGGCGGCCGGTGCGGCGTTGACGCCGGCCACGTCGATGGCGCTCTCCCAGCCCAGCCCGACGGAGAGGCGGTAGCGCCGGCCCGGCTTCAGGAGCTTGGCGAGCTTCGACGGTTGCTGGGCGCCGTCGGCGTCGGCCGCCTTCGACTCGGCCTGGGCGTCCTTGCCCGACTTCGCGGCCGCGGCGTCCTTCGCGGTCCTGGCGAGCAGGCCGAGGAGGGCCGCGGGGCGACCCCACGGCAGGTCGACGATGACGTGGGTGACCGGGTCCGCCGGGGCGTGGGGGAGCTCGATCGTCACGACCATCGCCTCGCCGTCCTCGCTCGGTTCGCCGGCGATCACGCCCGCCGCGGCCGAGCTCCCGCCGCGGGTGCGGACCGAGGCGATGATGCCGGACGTGCCGAGGAGCAGCTCGCCGTCGGCGACGGCGACGAGCAGGTGCAGGTGCCCGCTCACGACGGGGTGGTCGAGGGTGAGGGTGGTGCGCATGCGCAGCGCGCTGTCGGCGAGCGGGACGAGCGCCGAGCGCAGCCGCAGCGCGCGGCGGAACGCGCGGCCGTCGGCGTGCGCGCCGCCGGGCAGGTCGCACGGCCCCGTCGGCAGCGTCCCGGCTGGCACGCCCGCCCCGACGATTCCCCGGATCGTGACGGGCACGGTGCCGATGGTGAAGCCGGTGCCGTTGGCGAAGCTCGACACCACGCTCGAACCCCACTCGGAACTCTCGGCGGGGACGTGCCAAGCCGTGTGGCCGAGCGGTGTCGCGTCCTGGCCCAGGGCCCACCCGGGTCCGAGCGTGGGGTCCCAGAGGCACGCGCCACCGATGAGCTCGGCCGGGCTCTTGGTTCCCAGGGTGGCGCCGTCGCCCGCGAGGTGCGCCGCCCAGCTGTGCAGGGAGCGCCGCAGCAGGACGAGCTCGCGGGCGTTCGACGTGCCGGCGGGCCAGCTCCCCGTCCCCGCCGGCACCTGCCAGCGCGAGGTGGCGTAGATCGACTCGGACGTGATGGCCGAGGGGTCGGTCACGTCGTCGAGCGTGATGCTCTGCAGCGTCCAGGTGATGCTCGCCCCGCCGGAGCTGACGAGGCCGAGGTTCACGGTGGGGGCGGGCGCGCGTACCGCCGTCGTCCCCATGGCCGGGGCGATGGGGAAGGAGAGGATGGGGACGACGTCGGGCCACACGACCGGGGTCTTCGACCACCCTCCTGTCGGGGTGGTGCCCGTGCCGGGGGTGGGTCGCTGGGGAGACCCGTCGGAGCCGTCGGCAGCGGGGAGCGAGCGTCCGAGCCCGTCGGCGAGCAGCACCTCGGGCCACGGCCAGTCGGCGTCGCGAGGTGCGGGCGCGAGCGGCGCCGGTGCGGCGTCGAGCGTGTTGACCGTGATGCACTCGCGCAGCACGTCGAAGACGAGGTCGATCTCGCCGCAGATCTGGAGCTTGTAGGCGTACTGCACGTCGCCGTCCTGGTCCGTCCAGATCTGCAGCGTCACCTCGGCGGACAGCCCGACGCTGAACGGACCGATGCCGAGCTCGCCGCTCAGCCGACCCGTCACACGCAGCAGCTGGGGGCGGGTGCTGATGAGGGCCCAGAGGCTCGCGGAGATCTCCGCCCAGAGGATCCCCTTCGCCCCGATCACGACCTCGATCCCCGCACCGACGCCGATGCTGAAGCCGGAGGTGTCGGGGTAGCCGCCCGACGGGCCCATGAGCCCGGGGTCGCGGATGCCGGCGCCGTGCACCATCACGAACGCCCAGCCGGAGCACTCGAACGGCGTGCCCGGCAGCACACGCGCGCTGATCGGGCCCGGGGTGCGGCCGGTCGGCTCGATGACGCCGTCGTCGCTGCCAGTGCGGATCCACCAGTCCGCGCCGCCGAACGGGAAGTGCCCGGCGAGCGGCACGTCGACCGAGAGGATGAACGGGATCGAGTACGCGCCCGCGAGTGCGAGATCGAGCGCATCGGGCGTCGCGGACAGCCCGCCAGACACCGTGATCGCCGGACCGGCCGGTGGACCGCCGTCGGCCCGTGCCTTGAGCTCGTCGAGCGCGGCGCGGGTGATGGTGGTCCGTCCCGCGAGCAACGTGCCGTCGACGCCGATGCGCAGCGCGAAGTCCGGGACCGTCAGCCCGAGCACCCCGAGGGCGCTGAAGAAGAAGCCGTTGTCGGGTGCGGTGCCGACGCCGACACCCATGCCGATCGTCACGTCGCCGGGGCTGTGCTCGAGCGGGTGCCACGGCTTCCAGCGCCGCAGGTCCGTGAAGGGGTCCTCGGGCGAGAGCGCCGGCAGCCTCGCGTTGTGGCCGAAGGTGCCGATCACGCCGTACAGACCCAGTCCCGTGGGCCCGAGGGGGATCGGACCGGGCAGGTCGATGGCGAAGCCGATCTCCACCTTGCGGCCCTGCGGGAGGTCGTCGTAGCGCAGGAAGCCGAGGCCCGCGACGCCCACGGGCGGCACCTCGATGCCGAGCACCACGCTGAAGCCCGTCCCGGTGAACGACACCGCGCCGTCGCCGCGGAGCACGCCCGGCACGTCGACGGTGGCCACGAGGCCGCGCAGCCCCACGGAGACGCCGTCGTCGTCGAAGGTCATGCGGATGGTCGCCCCGCTGACCCTCACGGGGCCGAGGTCGACCACGAAGCGCAGGTCGATCTCGAACCACGTCGAGCCGTGGCCGGACCGGGTGCCGACGATGTCGAGCAGCGATCCCGGGGTGTCCACGGTCCAGGTGCCGGGGTCGATCACCTCGATGCGGGCACGCGAGAAGTCGAGGGCGAGCATCTCGGTGGCGGGCCGGGTCGGGTCTACCGTCGCGGAGACGTCGCGCCAGCGCACCCGGACGGGACGGTCGTCCGCCGTCATGCCGACGCCGAGCGGCCCGCTGCGGAAGTACTCGGCGTGCACGGCGCCCTCGATGTCGACGAGTGCGTGCACGGCACCGAGCTGGGCGGTCGACGCGTCGAGGGTCACGCCGTGCAGCGTGAAGCCGCCCTGGCGGGCCAGCGCCGAGCCGATGGCCGCGGCGGTGGCGAACAGGGTGCCCGTCGCGGCGCTCGCCGAGTCGGCGCGGACGGCGGGCGCGAGCACGGTGGTGATGCCGGCCGCGATCGACCCTGCGGCGCTGCCGAAGGCACTGAGGAGGCCGCTCGGGGCGTCGGACTCCATCGTGACGGTGATGCTGAGCGCCGCAGGGTCCTCGGGCGGGCGCGACAGCGCGCCGCGGACTCGGAGCGCGGAGTCGATCGCGGGGCCGTTCGGGCCGAGCAGCCCCGCTCCTCGCGGGAGGTCGAGCGTCATCGACACGCCCGTGGGGACCAGCTGCGCGAAGGACTCGGCGTCGGGCAGGTGCCAGGCGAGCGTTCCTCCCACGGCCGGTGCGTTCTCGCCGTCGGCCGTCGGGGCCGGGGCGATCGCGAGCTCGAGGTCGACGCGGCCGCCGCCGCACTCCAGGTCGGCCGTGCACGCGATGCCGCCGAGCACCGGGACGGTGTCGGGGAGCACGAACTCGGTGCCGGGCAGCCGGAAGCGGCCGGCCTCGACGGTGATGCTGGGGGGCAGGGTGAGCCCGATGCCTCCGGGGAGGAGCGCCTGGGGTTGGGCGGGGGTGAGGGTCAGAGCGGCGACGTCGACGGTCGCCTCAGCGTCCGGCGGCAGCACGATGCGGATCTCGCCCGAGCCCGTGAGCGTCACGGGTGCGCCGGTGTCGGTGTACCGGAGGCGTCGGCGTCGGCCGCTGCCGCTCTCCGACCGGGTCGCGGCGCGCACGGTGGTGGGCAGGGTGAGGGTCACGCCGTCGAGGCTGATGGCGAGCGCCGGTGCGACTCCCGCTCCGGGGGCGAGCGAGACCTGGACGGTGCCGGTGAGCGTCGCGCCGAGCACGCCGGGGACGGTCACGGGGGAGGCGGTGAGTGCCGGGCTCGGCACGGTGAGGTCGGCCGGTGCGCTCAGTGCGGACAACAGGGCATGGACGCCGGGGCCGATGATCGTGCCCGCGCCGATGCCGTCCAGGTCGAGCTTCTCGAGCAGACTCATGCGATTCCCCTGGCTGGGTATCCACATGATCGGGCGCGACGTCGGGAGCGTGCCCGGTCAGTGTGCAGTCGCCGGGTCGGCCGCCGGACGGCCGATCCGGGGACAGCGTATTCCTGCGGGCGCGGGGCCGCATCCTGATGGAGAGATCCCTGATCACTAGCGCTTCGTCGCCACCCGATGGGGGTACCGAGGTCACAGTACTCAATGAGCTCGACCTCATCGACGACCCCGACAGTCGCTCCTTCGGTGGTGTCGGTGCGAGGGAATCCTCTCGCTCGGCGGGGGAAAGACCGGGTATGACACACGGCGATCACGGCGATGTCGCCGTCGAGACCGGCGACGTCGCGTCGACGACGTGACGGCCCCGGGGGCTGTCGACGCGAGTTCCGACGAGACCCCCGGTGCGCGAAGCCAGATCGCTCGTCCCCATCACGGTCGGTGTGGCGAGAGTCCTCACTTCGACTTGTCACAGCACGAGAACGTGTCCCGCTTGGGCCGAAGTTCTACTCCTAGTCGAGGAAGTCAGCAGGACGGCGGGCCATCGCCTTGGGGCGTCGCGTGCGGAGAATCTCCCCGTGGCGCTTGACCGGGCCTACGAGCAAACGGTAGCCTGGACAACGTTCTCCAAGGCGGAGGTAAAGGTGACTGAGGCGAGTGACAACATGAGTGGACGCTCCTTCGTCGTCACAGGCGCGGCCGGAGGGCTCGGCTCGGGGACCCTCGAAGCCCTCGTCGCACGGCAGCCCAACGCCAAGTTCGCCTTGCTGGACCGGGACGAGGCTGGGCTGGAAGAGACAGCGGCGCGAGTCAAGAGCGCCGGTGGAACCGCCCTCTGCTATCCGACGGACGTCACTCGCAGCAGTGACGTAGACGAAGCGATCAGGTCCGCAGCGCTGGACCTTGGGGGTCTCGATGGGCTGGTCGCATGCGCCGGCGTCCGAATGCAGAACGCTCGAATCGACCAGATATCCGACGCGGTCTGGAACGAAATCTTCAGCGTCAACGTCTCTGGTGTGTTCAACTCCCTCAGGGCATTCGCGCGTGTGATGATCGACTCGAAACGCGCTGGAAGCGTGGTCGCGATCTCCTCACTGTCGGGCACTCGTGGACGACTGGGCCAGGGTGCATACTGCGCGAGCAAGGCGGCAGTCTCTCATCTCGCTCGCGTAGCGGCCCTTGATCTCGCCCAGCACAACGTGCGAGTAAATGTGGTAGCGCCGGGCACTGTCGACACCCCGATGCTCGCCAAGGCGCGCGAGCAGGAAGGCCCGGAGATCTCGGACAAGAGACTGTTCGGCGACGCCGACCTCTTGCGCCCAGGGATCCCAAGTCGTCGCTTTGCGTCCGTAGACGACGTCACCAACGTCATCCTATTCCTCTTGTCCGATCAGTCTGCTCACATCACGGGCCAAGTTGTCGTCATAGATGGAGGCGAGTCGGTACTGTGACCGAACTGCCCGACCCCGACGAGTACACGCTCACCCATGGCGAGTGGTTCGAGGACATCGTTCTCGAGCGGAAGCGGCTTTCGCCAGCGCGCACGATTACGGAAGCGGATGTCGTCAACTTTGCGGGGTTGACCGGCGACTACAGCCCCATCCATACGGATGAGGTCATGTCCGCCGGGACCGCATTTGGCACGAGGATCGCGCACGGATTGCTCGGGTTGTGTATTGCTCGGGCACTGTGTATGCGATCGAACTACACCTATGGGACGGGCGTGGCCTCATTGGCGTGGGAGCGCTGGGAGTTCCTCAAGCCGCTCCGCATCGGTGACACCGTTCGGGCTTGCTGGTGGGCCACTGAGAAGAGAGAGAGCAAGTCCAACGCTGCCGTCGGAATCATCAACGAGAGGGTTCTCCTCGTGAACTCGGCCGATCAAGTTCTCCAGCAAGGCAACCACACTCTCATGATCAGGAGGCGGCCTTCATGAGTAAGACATGCGAAGTGTCTGATGCCATGGATGTGATACCCGATGGGGCTACGGTCGCGATATGCGGGACCGGAGTAGTTCTGGAGCCTGACCTGCTGCTGTCCTCGCTCGAGTCGCGATTCTTGGCGAGCTCCGGACCGACCGGGTTACGGGTGGTCGCCCTGATGTGTACCGGTGACCAAACGGGACGCGGGGGGCTCAACCACATCGCCCACTCTGGGATGGTGAAGAGTGTCGTGGCGTCGTCCATGTACGCACACCGGCACCCAGGGATGACTGAGATGCTCCGCTCCGGAGAGATCGAGGGATACATCGTGGGCATGGGATCGCTAGTGCAGATGCTGACCGCGACGGCGTCGGGGAAGCCAGGTGTTCTTACGCAGGCAGGGCTTGGCACTTTCCTCGATCCGCGCATCGAAGGCGGACGCATGAATGCGAAGTCGACGGAGCCGCCGGTGCGGCTTCTCGAGATCGACGGGAACGAATACCTCTTCTACGAGGCCTTGCCGATCGACGTCGCGCTTATCCGGGCCACTACCGCTGACGAGGACGGCTACTTGTCCTTCGAGGAGGAGCCGAACACTCTTGGAGTTCTCGAGATTGCCGCGGCGACCAAGGCGAGCGGCGGGCAGGTGATCGTCCAGGTCAAGAATCTCGTGTCTGCCGGGTCGCTTGACCCCCGTCGAGTTGGCGTACCCGGCACCTTGGTGGACCGCATCGTGGTTCATCCCGAGCAGACCCAACTGGGGCCAACGATGCACGACGCCGCTAGGGGATGGAACCCGTACCTGGTAGGGGCGTTGAGAATGGCCCCCGGCCATGGACTCACGGTGGCGGACCCCAAGGATCGAATCATTCTCTGCCGGGCGGCCGACGAACTTGCACCGGGAGCCGTGGTGAACGTCGGCGCAGGTCTGCCGACGAAGCTTCCGATGATGCTAGACGAGCTGGGCTCTCTCGACGAGGTCACGATCACCAACGAGCACGGAGTATTCGGGGGACTCCTCGGAACTTCTCTGGGAGGTTCGTTCGTGCCGGGCGTCAACCCGAAGGCGATCATGGATTCGGTATTCCAGTTCAACTACTACGAGGGAGGGGGACTCGATATCGCATTCTTGGGTGCAGGTCAGGTCGACAGTCTCGGAAATGTCAACGTGAGCAAGTTCGCCAACCACTGGAATGGCCCCGGAGGGTTGTGCTCCATCACGCACAGCACGAAGAAGATCGTCTACTGCACGTCGCTGACTTCAGGCGGCTTGTCGGTTCGAGTGGTGGACGGTCGCCTGGAGGTCGTGAGAGAAGGCGCCCACAAGACGTTCGTACCCGAGGTCGAGCAGGTGACCTTCAACGCTAAGCTTGCCCACTCGCGGGGCCAGACGGTCGTCTACGTGACCGAGAGGTGTGTCTTCGAGCTAGACCACCAGGGTCTGCTCGTCACCGAACTCGCGCCGGGAGTTGACGTTGGCCTCCACATTCAGCCCCATGTGGGCTTTCCCGTCCGGGTGAGCGCAGATGTCAAGACAATGTCATTCGGACTTCACCAAGAGCACCCGAGTCTCGCGGAGGTCACCCTGTGAGTGCGCGAGACGTCCCCTTGACGGCGCCCAGGAGCATCGCTGTTGTGGGAGCCTCCCCAGCTACGAGCTCCAACTTCTACGGTCGCCGTGTGTTCGCGAGTCTGGTCAACGCAGGCTCTGCCGCAAACCTGTATCCCGTAAACCCCCGCTATGAGGGTCAAGAGATCGAGGGTAGGCAGTGTTACTCCTCGGTGCGAGGGCTCCCCGAGGTTCCGGATCTTGTCGTGATCGTGACGCCAGCCAACGTCGTGCATCGCGTGCTCGAGGACTGCGCGGCGCTCGGCGTCCTCAGTTGCGTCGTCGTCTCGGCCTCGTTCGGTGATGCCGAGGCGCGCCGGACTTTCGATGAGGGCATCTCTCGGATCTCCACCCAATCGGGAATGCGTGTTGTCGGACCCAACTCGATGGGCGTCATCCATGCGCCGAGCGGTCTCAACGCGACCTTCTCCACCGGGATCCAGGGACGTGTAACGCCTGGCGGCGTCGGTGTCGTTGCCCAGAGCGGATCGGTGATCTCCTACATGTTGCAGACGCTACAGTCGTCGGGGGTCGGCTACAGCTGGATGTTCAGCACCGGCAACGAGTCCGGAGCGACGTTGGAGTCGCTGTTCGAGTCGGTGGTCGATGATCCCGAGACCCGCGTCATCGTGCTGTTCATCGAGGGCCTGAGCGACGGCCCCAGGTTCCGGCAGGCGGCGCAGTTGGCCCGCCTTCATGACCGAGCTGTGCTGGTGATGAATGTCGGTGTGACGGATGCTGGCCGCGCGGCCGTGGCGACGCACAGCGGCAGGATGGCCGGCGGGGACTCAGCGCTGGATGCCTTGACGTTCGAGTCGGGAGTTCAACGTGTCGCAACCTACGACCAGCTGTTTGACCGTGTCCAAGCGTTCGACCTCTACCTGCGGCGCCCGGAGTCTCGTCGAATCCGCCAGCGCAGAGCCGTGGTCTTGACCACGTCTGGAGGCGCGGGCTCGTACACCACCGACCATCTCGGCAAGTTGGGCTGGGGCATGGTCGCTCTTCCTCCAGATGTGCGTCACGAGCTTGCCGAGATCGCGGGACAGAATGACATCGACAACCCTGTCGATGTTACGGGCGCCTTCGCCGATCCGACTCTTCTGCCAAGGCTGATGCATGCGCTGACGCGCATCGAGGACGAAGTCGGAGCCATCGTGATCGCCACCGGCGCCGGCGGGACGCTCGGCGAGCGGGTGGCTGCGGGAGTCGTCGAGGCGTCTCTTCATCTGGAGACCCCGGTCTTCGTCGGGTGGGCGGGGATTAGACCTGAGGTGCGACGCATCTTCGGTGAGGGCGGTGTGCCGGCCTTTGCGGACCCCGCGCGTGCAGTCAGCGCCGCCGAGGCGTGTGCAGAGTACACCTTGTCCCACCGGCGTCGGTCGGCGTCAATCGCGACCGCGCACCAGCCGCAGACGACTGGGACACGAACCCCTTCGAAGACACATTGGGCCATCGGCGAGGTGCTGGACGATCTCGCGGGCGATCTCCTCCAGGTCGCTCCGTACCGTCTGGTAAGTGCCGGGGACTCGGATGCGGCGATCGCGGCGGCGAGAGAGCTGGGCTTCCCGGTCGGGCTCAAGCTCGATTCCGCGGACGTCTCACACAAGGTTGAGCATGGCGCGCTCCGCTTGGACCTGCGTACGCCAGACGAGGTGGCAGCGGCGTCACTCGGTCTTGCGGACCTCATCGACCGCGGCGGCATCCAGGATGCACGAATCATCGTTCAGAAGATGGTGCGCGGCGTCGAGCTGTTTGCGGGGATGACTCGGGATCCCGTCTTCGGGATGTTGTTCCTCATAGGACTCGGGGGCACCAACGTCGAACTCTCGGGCCGTGTCGTGCCGCTCCTCTTCCCGGTGACCGCTGAGGCGATCGCCGAGACGCTTGCAGGTGTGGAGGGGGTCCGACGAGTCTTGTCCGGGTACCGCGGAGGTCCAGCCGTTGATCTCGATCGGCTGGCAGATCGGCTGGCTGGATTGGCTTCGTGGTGTGAGTCGAAGGCTCCCTTCCTGCTCGAGGCCGACTTCAACCCGGTCATGGCCAACGGCCGCGACGCGTGGGTCGTCGACGGCCGTGCCGTCTGGGATACGGCTGTTCCCGATGTGACCCTCACCGATACAACTACGAGAGGTGACTAAGACGATGTCGTTTAGGGCGCTCAGCGAATCGGCCTACGTGGTCGGGGTGGGAAACACCCCATATCGGAAGCGCCACGCGGTACCGGCGACTGCGTTGGCGCTGGAAGCGGTGCTCAGCGCGATCAACGACGCCGGTCTTGAGCCGGACGACATCGACGGGATCGTCGCGTACCCGGGACACGTCGGGTCGGATGTGCTCATGGCGAACCTGGGGCTCAGCAACGTCAAGTGGAGGATTACCGTTGACCTAGGCGGTGCCGCCGCAGTGTCGAGCCTTGCCTCAGCGGCGTTGGCGGTTCTCGGTGGTCAGTGCAGCAACGTCCTGATCTACCGAGCGTTGAAGGGTAACTCTGGGTTGCGCAAGGCCCAGCGTCCCTCGTGGCTTCCGGCCCAAGAACTGCGCCAGCAACTCGAGCATCCCCACGGGTGGAACACGCCATCGCAGCGATTCTCGGTGCTGTGCCAGCACTACTCGAACCTGTACGGCGAGCCGCGAGACGCTATGGCAGAGGTCGCTCTGGCGGCCCGGTCCCACGCCCAGCTGAACCCGGACGCTCAGATGCATGATCGACCATTGACACGGAGTGACTACGACGACGCGAGAATGATCGCCGGGCTATACAGGCTCTTCGACTGTTGTCTCGAGACCGACGGAGCATGCGCTCTCATCGTGAGCAACATGGATCGCAAGTCGGATCGCTCCGGACGTCGGAGTGTCGAGATACTCGACGCGGCAGAGGGCCACGGTGCCAGCCCTGAGGACATCTCGAATCGCGATCCTTTCCTGAGTGTGGGTCTCGAAGCAGCGGCACATCAGGTGTGGAATCGTTCGACACTAGCGCCGTCGGACATGGACGCCGCCATGATCTACGACTGTTTCACCTTCGAGGTGATTCATCAGCTCGAGGCGGCGGGATTCTGCGCGGAAGGAAACGGCCCCGACTTCGTCATGGGCGGTCGAATTCGCCTTGGAGGGCAGCTTCCGGTGAACACTCATGGCGGCCTTCTCTCGGAGGGACACATGGTGGGTCTCAATCACGTGGCAGAGGCGGTCAGGCAACTGCGAGGCGAGGCAGGGCCGCGCCAAGTCCCCGACGCGAGACACATCGCTGTCACGGGTTGGGGGCAGCTGGGGGATGGTTCTCTCGCCGTCTTGGGGGCGAAATGACGCAGTTCGATGAGGTAGCTGTTCCTGATCTGGAGAACGAACTGTTCGCTCCATACTGGCGCGGTCTCAAGGCTGGTCACATAGAGGTGCAGTGCTGCACGCGCTGCGGCACCTTCCAGTGGCCCCCTCTGACCATCTGCCCGGTGTGTCATACGGCCACTCTGGACTGGGTCGAGCGACAGCCGATGGGCAAGGTCTTCGTCTGGACCACGGTTCACCACCCCTCGGCCGTCGGGCACCCCGATGTGCCGTACGTCGTGGCAGTGGTCGAACTTGACGATACGCCAGGGGTCCGGGTCGTAGGACTGCTGACCGGGCTCTCCTGGCACCAGGTAGAGGCCGGCATGCCGGTCGTCGCGACGTTCCCAACGGCTGGCCAAGGGCAGATGAACCTCATCCTCTGGACGCCTCGGGAGATGGCTCAAGAAGCAGGCACATGATCGCCGATCGCTGGAGGTCACGTGGCCACCAGCGTCGTCGAAGTACAAGGAGGTAGACGGGCGTGAGCTCAACACTGGAACTGTCGACTGCGGTCACATCGGACTCGCTCCGTGGCCTGCTTCCGGCGACGGTGACGCCGTTCGCAGACGATCTGAGTCTCGACGAAGCTGCGCTGGCGCGACATCTGAAGGCCGTTGCGGAGGCAGACGGCGTCGCCGGCCTGGTGGTGAACGGCCACATCGGCGAGATCTGCGCCCTGACGCCCGAGGAGCAGGCCCAGTGCGTCCGGATCGCCCGAGAAGTGGCCCTCCCAGGGCAGTTTGTCATCAGCGGAGTGGAGTCCCGCACGGCGCGAGGACTCGTCTCCGCTGGTGAGGCTGCCCGCGACGCCGGTGCTGACGGTCTGCTAGTACTTCCCCCGCTCGACATGAGGGCCTACCGGCGGCTGTGCGCACACCCCCCTGCTCTGCTGCACTACATCTCCGCTCTGGAGAGCGACGTCGGTCTCCCGATGATCTTGCACCAGTACCCGAAGTTCACGGGGGCCGCCTACTCGTTCGGCGTCCTGGATGCTGTTGTCGACATCCCGCTAGTCGTTGGGCTCAAGGCCGCTGCCTTCACCGTCACCCACTACGCCGAGATTTGGGATGCCTTTCACTCGCGGGTGGCGGTCTTGGCGTCCACCGATGCGCCGTCGCTTCTAGGGATGATGCTGCACGGTACCCATGGGTCATTGATCGGCATTGGCGTCATTGCGCCCGAGGTGTGGGCTGGCGTACTCCGCGCCGCTCAGGAGGGTCGCGGCGAGGAGGCGCGGCAGATCTTCAACACACAGTGCCTGCCGCTGTTGGCCGCCGTGTTTCAGAACCAGGAGCCGACGACGCTCGTCAGCGAGGCATCCGCGACCAAGGAGGCGCTGGCCCAGCTCGGCCAGCTCACCAACTCGCTCGTGCGGCCCCCCTCGGTAGGCGTGGACGGTCCTGCGTCTGCGGCCATTCGTGACGCGTTGATGCGGGCGAGGCTGCTCTAGGGTTGGAGGCGCCCGGACGCTCCGGCTCGGGGTCGGCGGGCAGGACGGTCTTCGGCAGGGGTGATCGACATCGGGCGCCGGGGCGCGAGGAGCAACAGCACGGCTTGGGCCAAGGCGGATGCAAGAAAGTGCCCGTGCCACGGGCGTTGTGCTTCGATTTCACGAGGGGAAATGACATGGGCATGTATGGACACCTCGAGGTGACTGATCGTGGAGCGGTCCGGACGATCACCCTTAATCGTCCGGAGGTCCTCAATGCATGTGACTCGCAGACTCATCTCGAGCTGCAGGAAGCCATGCGCGAAGCGGACGCCGCCCCGGGAGTCGGCGCGGTCGTCATCACCGGTGCTGGAAGAGCGTTCTGCGCTGGTTCGGACATTCGAGAGACGAGCCGGCTATCGGGCGCGGACGCGTACGAGTACATCCGTCTCGACTACGCGACGAAGAACGTTGTCGCATCGTCGAGAAAGCCAACAGTTGCCGCAGTTCACGGCTATTGCCTCGGTGGGGGCGCCGAACTCGCTCTGGCATGCGACATCAGGGTGCTCTCCGACTCGGCCGTGGTGGCGTTCCCGGAGACCGGGCTCGGGACCATTCCTGGGTCTGGCGGGCTCCAACGCCTCCCGGCGATCGTAGGTCGAGGGGTTGCCCTCGAGTGGGTAGTCACCGGGGTGCGCGTGACGGCTCAGCGAGCATTTGAGGCAGGGTTCGCCAATCGCGTTGTGTCTGTCGACGCTTTGGGGGAGGCATGCCACGAGCTGGGTGTTCTCCTCGCGTCGCGTGACAGGCAAGCGCTCCACCTGGCCAAGGTCGCTCTCGATGCGTTCCCGCCGTCGGACAACGGCATGATCGCGGTGTATCACCAGCTGGCCTCAGCGGCGTGCCATGCCGGGGACAGCTTCCGGGAGTCCACGAAGACCTACGGGGAAGACAGGAGCTGACGACGACGATGGTTCGGGCAATGGGGCCGTCATGAGGCGGCGAGGTCCACTGCCGCACTTCGCCACTGGCGCATCGAGCGTCGAGATCAAGTGCGACGTCGTCGTGGTCGGTGGGGGTGGCGCGGGCTTGTCTGCGGCAGTAGCGGCCGCCGAGGCAGGCGCCAAGGTGGTATTGCTCGAGAAGGAGGAGTCGGCGGGAGGGACTACCGCCCGGGCGGTCGGCTCGTTCACCGCGGCAGGAACCCCGGCCCAGGAGCGTGCCGGCATCACGGATGATCCGAAGGCCTTCGCCGAAGACATGATGAAGTTTGCGGGGGTCGACGCGAGTCGGGACAACGGTCGCCTGCGCCAGGTACTTGCCCATCAGGCCAGTAGCGCACTCGCATGGCTCGAGACGCTCGGCGTGCGGTTCGTCGGCCCCTTCCCCGAGCCTCCGCATCGGGTCCCGCGGATGCACAACGCAGTTCCCGGGGGAGGCGCCTACACCCGCGTACTGGAGGCGGCAGCGAGAGGTCGTGGCGTCCAGGTCATCACGGGCGCCGCCGCTCAGTCCTTGCTAACCACTGACGGCGCGGTGGCGGGCATAGTGCTGCGCAGGCCGTACGCCCAAGGAGGCCAGGGACTCGCCAGAGTGCTGGCCGGTCGGGGAGTGGTCCTTGCGACGGGGGACTTCTCGGGGAACGAGGCGTTGCGTCGGCAGTGGCTCGCTCCGGGGGCGGCCGCGGCCGTGCCCGTGAACCCGGCAAGCTCGGGCGACGGACACGTCATGGCCCTTGACCTTGGAGCGTCGCTGTGCGGGATGGGAACTACCTTGGGACCCCAGCTGCGTTTCCCCGCTCCGGCTCGAAGCGAGGACTGGCTGGCCCGAGCGGAGCAGTGGAGATGGTGGCGTTCGCTCATGCCGGCGGTCGCCCAGCACCTGCCGCGCTGGATACTAGCGCTGTTCGTGAAGCGTCTTCTCGTCACTCACACATCGCCGTCGTCTCAGCTACTTGCGGAGGGGGCGGTGCTTGTCAATGCCCGAGGGGAGCGCCTAGACGCCGAGGGAGGTGGTGCCGAGGCTCTCGCCTTTGAGCTTGGCGGCAAGGGTTACATCGTGATGAATGCTCAGCTCGCCCACCGCTTCAAGGCCTTTCCGTACTACATCGCCACCGCACCGGGAGTCGCCTATGCGTACTACCGCGACTACGTGCGTGGACGCCCCGACTTGGTCCACCGCAGCAGGACGGTCGAAGGATTGGCTCAGCTGGTCGGGGCGCCCGTCACCGCCCTGCGGCGTTCGCTAGCGGACTTGCCGTGGCGTGACGATGGCCCCTTCGTCGCGCTGGGTCCCGTCTTCTCGATGATTACCGTCACAGAAGGAGGACTTGACATCGACGAGCAGGCGCGAGTGTGCACGTCTGGCGGACCGATACCCGGGCTGTATGCCGCTGGTGGACTCGCTCAGGGCGGAATGGTGCTGGCTGGCCACGGACTGCACATCGCGTGGGCGGTCACGTCGGGGCGCATCGCCGGCCGATCGGCCGCCGCTGCCCGTCAGGCGTGAGGCGTCCCGGGTGAGGCCGCGGAGGTCAAGACTGCTGACCGGAACCTCGAGGTGAGCCGGTCCACCGTCGGCCAGCTGTGCCCGGTCGCCCTGAAGGCGACACACTCAGGGTCGAGCGCGGCGCGCAGCGCTCGGACAGGGCAGCCGCGAACTCTTCGGTCATGCGAGCGGTGACGGACGAGGCGGCCGCGGTGAGTTGCGACGCTAGCCTGCCTGCGAGGTCAAGTCTGCCCAGTACCACCACGGTCGTCGCACCAGGGGCGCCCTGCGAAGCGTGGAACGAGGCACTCGCGAGGAGGCGAGTAGCCATGTGCTGGTCGCGGCCCTGAGCGGTGATCTCGCCCCGGTGCTCTGCCTCGTCAAGTGTCAGTGCGGCCCTCATTCGGAAGGTGACTCTCATCGGTCCGAAGCGGATCGGAACGGTGCCGTCGTAGGTGCCGTCCGGGTTCTCGCTCACGACCCGGGCGCCCGAGATGCAGGAAACGACCTCGTGAGGGTCGGAGAGTACGGCCCAGACGTCGGCCAACGGCGCGGCCACGTCGATGCTCTTCTCGATCTCGATCATGGGGGATCTCCGGGTCCTGAGGCGGGTGGCCGTGGCCATCTTCGACGCTTGCTTGACGAAGTGGCCAACACGATCTACAGTGTAACACGACATCGGAGAACGTTATCCGCTCGTCGCAAGGAAGCGAGGAGAGAGTAGTGATGACGCACCATGCGTGCCGGAACGACGCGGGAACCCGCGTCTCGGGGCGCACGGTCGGTCGGCGGCGATGGCCTACGGCGTGGGGTCTCGACCCACAAGATCTGCGGTCCCGCGGCGAACTGCAACAGGAGCGGGTTCACGAGTGAACCTCAGTTCGAATCTCGATCTGCGAGGAGGAGATCCACGATGAAGAGTTTCCGAAACTACAACCAGCGATCAGGCGGTGTGCTACGACCGGCGCTGTCCGCGGTGGCCGTAGCCCTGGTGCTCACGGCGTGCGTCGGGGGTGGAGATCCGTCGCCCGACGATCTTGCCACCGGTGAGACCGAAGTCCCACCCGGAGTGCCCGATGAACTGACCGACCTCTACCTCGAGGCCGTCGCCGAAGGCGGGCGTCTGACTTACTACGGGTCGAGCCCGCTGTTCCAGCTCCGGGCCTTCGAGGAACACCTGGCCCAGGCCATGCCCGGGCTCGACTTCACGTTCGTTCGCGTCAGTACTGCTGGGGGCATCGAGCGGGTGGAGGCGGAGATCGAGTCGGGCAACATCATCGGTGACGTCATCGACATGCTGGACCCAGTGTGGTACCGCGACATGCACTCGCGGGGCCTGCTGAGGCAGTTCGAGTCCGACAACTGGGATGAGTGGCCCGACGAGTACAAGGAGGAGGGCTACTACTACGCTGGCGGCGTTGCCCTGGCAGCTGTCCTCTACAACTCGAATGCCGTGCCCGACGGGGAGTCGTTGACGTGGACAGATCTCCCGTCGTTTGGCAACAGGGCTGGCACGTGGGATCCGCGCACTGGTGGTGCCGGAGTGAACCTTGTCCACGGGATCCATCAGGTCGTCGGACCCGAGTGGTGGGGCGACATGAGCGGTGCCGGGGCGCAGTTCTTCCTTGGCGCAGGTGGCCAAGCCAGACTCGCCGCCGGGGAGCTCGACGTGCTGGCGGGCTCCCACGGAGCTGGCTGCAGTCTCAAGGAGGAAGGACAGCCGGTCGACGTGGCCTATCCGGACGAGGGCGTGTTCGCCGGAATCAATAACATCGCCATCGTCGAAGGCACGCGAAACCCTAAGGGCGCTGAGCTCATCGCGCGATACCTGATGACCCCTGAGGGCCAGGAGTTGCGGAACCTCGCCGTCTGCGTCTATTCGGTTCGCTCGGGCGTGGCGCAGCACGAATTCTTGCCTCCGCTGGACTCGCTGAATGTACTCGACATCTCTGCCGACAGCGTGGCTGAGCATCACGAGGCGTACCTGGCTGAGGCGCTAGCCGCAGCCGGACTCGAGTGAAGCGCTAACTCCACGCCGCGCTCCGGCCAAACCGTTATGTCCACGAACACCATCTCGTGTGAGGGTTCCAGTCTATGCCCACGCTAGTTTCCCCGCCGCGCCACGAAGGCATCGTTCGCTCCAGGACGCGGATCTTGAGGAAGTACAGCCGATCGCAGTGGCTGGTCGCCTTGTTGGCTCTAGGTCTGCTCTTGAGCCTCATTGTCTACCCGATCGTCCAAGTCCCTGTGAAGGCAGGTTTGAGGGATGGCTGGATAGAACCCTACGTGCGGCTCTTCAAGGATCCGAACTTTTACCGCCTATGGGGAAGAAGCCTCATGATAGGCGCTTCGGCAGCGGGAATCGCCGTAGCGGGTGGTTTCGGACTGGGATGGCTCGTGGTGCGCACCAATGTCCCGTTCAGAAACCTGTTTGGCTACCTGATCATTCTCCCGTATCTCACGTCGATGCTCATCACTGCGTTCGGGTTCGCTACTATGGGTTCCCCGAGTGCAGGGTGGATGAACGACCTCTTCGCGAGCATCGGTCTGCCATTCAGAGTCGATTTCTACTCAATATGGGGAATTGCTCTGGTTCTCGGCGTGAGCAACGTTCCGATCGCCTTTCTAGTGATGAGAAATCAGCTCAGCTCGGCGGGTCGAGACGAAGAGGAGGCGGCCCAGGTGAGCGGAGCCACGACTCTTCGCATCCTGGGCTCAGTCACGATCCCACTGCTCAGACCAGCGATCGGTGCTGCGGCTCTGCTGGTCTTCGCGATGTCGCTTGCGAACTTTTCGGTGGCGGCCGTCCTAGGTTCAGCGGTTCGGATTGACGTGGTGCCGACGAAGATCTACATAGCCGCCAGTCAGTACCCCGCAGACTGGGGTACGGCAGCCGTCTATGCCATGACGTTGATCACGTTCCTCTTGTTGATCATTGCCGCTCAGCTCATATTCGAGTCGCGGGCGAAGGTGGCATCGGCCTCCACCTCGATGAAAGCTCCCTCGATCATCGAACTGGGTCCCGTGGCAAGGCACGCAGGGGCCGCGGCCCTGATGGGCTATGTACTTATCGCCTTCGTGCTGCCCATAGCATCGGTCTTCGTCATCAGCTTCCTTCCCTACTGGGGAGCGCCGTTCTCCGAACTGACGCTCGACACCTACCGATTCGTCTTCGCTGACCCGATCATCCGAATGGCTATTCGAAATACGCTCATCATCGCTAGCGTCGCAGCGACCATCGCTACGCTTGTGGGAGGTATGTTCGCCTACGCGGTTGCTCGCTTCTCTCTGCCGTTCGGCAAGATCCTGAGCGCGTTCGCCTCGAGCCCCTTGGGCCTGCCAGGACTCATCATCGGCCTGGGATATCTATTCGCCTACGTCGGTACGCCCCTGTATGGAACGCTCTGGCTGCCGGCCCTCGCGCTGCTCAGCCGGTTCATGCCATTCGCGCTGAGGACTGTCTCAGCCAACCTGGCGGGGGTGCACAGAAGTCAGGAGGAGGCTGCGCGAGTCTCTGGGGCAGGGGAGCTGAGGATCCTCATACGAGTCATCATCCCTCAGGTGTGGCCCGCATTTGTCGGGGCGTGGGCTGTGTTGTTCCTCATCTTTACTAGAGAAGTCGACTCAGTTGTGCTCTTGGGCGGATCTGCGCACATCATCTCAGTCGAACTCTACAACATGTGGCGAGACTCGTTCATCGCCGAGGCTGCAGCCGTCTCTGTGCTGCTGCTGGCCATCACAGGGTTGGTGATGGTGCTGTTGGTACGTGTCATGCGGAAGACCGGGGGCTCTGGGCTCAATCTCTCGTGAACCTGAGGATGGGCGGAGCAGACGGTCGCGATCAATGGACAGGTGGTTCTTGTGGGGAAAGATTCGTACCCAGTAGCTTCGAGCGTGGTGATCGAGGGTGTTAGGAAGGCGTTCGGCGCAGATGTAGTCGCGCTGAAGGACTTCGACCTGGTGGTGAGCGAGGGAGAGTTCGTGACGATCCTCGGACCATCAGGTAGTGGCAAGTCGACCTTGCTTAGGTCGGTGGCCGGTCTCCTGACACCCACCGCGGGAAGGATCACGCTCGCTGGCCACGTCGTCTTCGACAGCGGATCCGGTGTGAACGTCCCCCCGCGAAGGCGTGATATCGGCATGGTGTTCCAGTCGATGGCGCTCTGGCCCCACATGAAGATCCGGGAGAACATCGCTTTTCCGCTCCGTCGCAAGAAGTGGGCGTCCCCCGAGAGAACTGAGCGCGTCGACGAGCTGCTCGAGTTGATCGGGCTCTCAGGTTACGGCGAACGATATCCGGACCAGCTTTCCGGGGGTCAGCAGCAACGAGTGGCACTCGCACGCAGCATCGCCGCCAGGCCGTCGGTCCTGCTCTTGGACGAGCCGCTCAGTGCGCTCGATGCAGAACTCCGAGTGGAGATGCGCACGTACGTGAAACGGTTTCAACGAGACCTCGGGCTGACCGCCATGTTCGTGACGCATGACCAAGAAGAAGCTCTCGCGCTGTCGGACCGAATCGTCGTGCTCGATGACGGAGAGTGTATTCAGGTGGGAAGTCCCGAAGACGTGACGAACGCACCGGAACGTATCCGCGTCGCCCGATTCATAGGCGCGGCCACGGCGCTTGAGCTCGCGGCGCTTCGCTCGGGGATGCCGGATCGTCTGGCGCGCGGTGTTCCGGGCGTCGTGCCTGAGATGGCCACTCACGTCTGCGTGCCGGAAGAAGGCATCGAGTTGGGTAACTCGTCGGACCGCGCAGCACCCACCATCGAGGCAAGAGTGAGCAGTCTCGAGTACCTGCGTTCTAGCTGGAGAGTCGGTTTCGACTCGGGAGCAGTCGGACGCTTCTTCGGTCGCTTCGCAGAGCGGCCGCAGACGAATGACAGGAAGCTCGAGGAGGGCGATCTCGTCCATCTCCGGTTCAGCCGGGCGGACTTCTTCGACAGCGAGGGATATCGGGTGACCACCGCTGGGGGCGATCTGTCATCAGAGAGGGAGGCGTCGTGAAGGTATACGAGCGATTGGCCAGTGCATTTGCCGCCGAAGGAGTTACCGATGTCTTCGGCATGATGGGTGACGGCAACATGAACTGGATCAGTGCGCTGTCGAAGCACGGCATCACGATGTACGACGCCCGCCTGGAGGGCGGTGCTCTGGCCATGGCGGACGGGTGGGCGCGCGTGGTCCGTGACAAACGGGGGGGAGTGCCTGGTGTTTCGACGGCCACCCACGGCCCGGGCGTCGCGGAGCTGGCGACGACGCTGCTGGTGGCGAGCAGGGCCTCAACGCCCATGGTGGTGTTTGTCGGCGAAGGCCCACCTGGGGACGCGGAGTTCGTCCAGCGACTGGACCAGGAGCGATTCGCCGCTGCGACCGAAACCGGCTTTGTCCGTGTGGTCTCGGCGGAGTCGGTGGACGAGTCGGTGCGCACGGCGTTCTATCGATCAAAGATCGAGTCGCGCCCGATCATGCTGAGCGCGCCTGTAGCGGTCCAGAAGGCCGAGTTCGATGACTTCGATGACTACGTCCCATCGAGTTCTCTGCTTGACGGTCGGCCACCGTTTCCGCACCCCGACGCGATCGACGCGGCCATGTCAATCATCGAGGACAGCCGACTACCGGTAATCATCGCAGGAAGGGGTGCGATGTGGTCGGACGCCGGCGACGCCATTCGACGGCTGGCCACTCACATTGGCGCCCTCGTGACGACGACGCTCATGGCCAAGACCTGGTTGAGCGAAGACGAGTTCCACGGAGGCATCTCGGGACTCTACTCGACCCGGACAGTGATGGAGCTTCTGGCCAGCGCCGACTGTGTGATCTCGTTCGGCGCGGGGCTCAATGGCCACACCACCGCCTACGGCATGCTGTATCCCGAGGCACGGTTCATCCAGGTAGACACAAAGCCCCAGGTCATCATGGGCGGGGGTCGCTCAGCGGACTGTTATGTCCATGCCGATGCGGGGATCACAGCGACCGCGCTGACCGACTCGCTTGTGAGTCGGGGTCTACAGATCCAGGGCTATCGCACGCCCGAGGTCAAGCAAGCGCTCGAGAGGTCCCTGGATGACGAGGCTGAGTTCGAGATCGAGCCCGGAACACTCGACCCCCGCGAGGCGTGCCGTTATCTCGATGAAGCGCTCCCGCCCTCGGTCGGCCTAGTCCTTGGGGGTGGTCATCAGATCGGTTTCGGAAGCATGCTGTTCACCCGCACCAGAGAGCTGGTCTTGGCAAATCAGCACTTTGGCTGCATTGGGCAGGGGCTGACCACGGCCATAGGAGCAGTGGTCGCCACGGGCAAGCGCCCGGCGGTTGTCGTCGAGGGCGACTCTGGGTTCTTGCTGCGCCTCGTCGAGTTCGAGACGGCGGTTCGCCACGGCCTGCCGCTGATGGCAGTGGTCTTCAACGACCAGGCGCTCGGGGCGGACTATCACAAGATGAAGGCAAACGGTCTGGACGCTAGCCTGGCCGTGGCGGCAACCCCAAATCTCGGCGACGTCGGGATCTCCCTAGGGGGGCGAGGTCATCTGGTTCGCTCCATTGAGGACTTGGGCAGGGCAGTGGACGACTTCCTCTCCGACCCAGCGCCGATGATCGTGGACGTGCGGGTGTCACGGAATGTCTTGAGCATCCCCTACAGGCGCCTCTACCTTGGAGAGGATGCCTGACTCTAGTCGGCCCAGGTAGACCTGGGCCCTCCGGCTCGGTAGAGTGAACCCGAGTTGTAAGGAGGCCCTATTCTGGGTAAGAAGGCCCCCACGATCGTGGACGTCGCGGCGGAGGCGGGCGTGTCCGTGAGTACCGCTGCGCGCGTGATCGGCAGCTATGGCCGGTTGGTGACCCCCGACCTCAGCGTAAGAGTTCACGAAGCGGCCGCGCGCCTCGGCTACGTTCCGAACACGATCGCTCGTCGGTTGCGCGACGGCAATGTTGGGCTGGTTGGGTTGGTTGTGGGGAGCATGATCGAGCCCTACTACAGTGAGATCAGCGAAGCGATCACGGAGTCGGCAGAGATCTATCACTCACTGAGCGCGATCGTCTCGAACATGCAACGCAACCCATTGCTGGAACTCAGGTATTGCCAGCAGTTCTTCGAGCTCAGGGTACGAGGGATCATCCTCTCGGGCGGCGGGTTCGACCAGGAGACGCACCACAGAGAGTTTCGTCGTCTTATGGAACGGATAATTGACGCGGGCATCCTGGTTGCCTCTTTGTCTCCTCGAGATATGGATCTCCCCACCTTTAGTGTTGACAACACCGAGGTCGGGCGTGTCATGGCAGAGCACCTGGTCGCCTATGGTCACCGAAAGATCGCTGTGATCCTGGGTCCGACCGAGAGCAACGTGACTCAGTTGAGGTTGAGCGGGGCACTGGAGGTCTTCGATGGAGCCATCGAGACAACCGTGTACCATACCGAGTACACGATCGAGAACGGTATGCGGGTCGCTAGAGAGATCGTAGGGCGCCATGACGGCACGACGGGCTTCCTCGTCGGATCTGACTTGCTGGCCATCGGGACAATGAATGGCCTCCAAGAGGCGGGTCTCGAGGTACCTAGAGATGCGTCCGTTATTGGTGTGGGGAATACCAGACTATCGATATTGTCTGCTCCTCACTTGACGAGCGTCGACGTCGGACTGGAGGCTTGTGCGAAGGCGGCGCTTCAATTCGTGTCGGGTGACCTCTCACAGTCAGGCGGGCTCCGACTCTCGCCGACCCTCATCCCAGGCTTCACGGTCACAAGGGTCGGTTCCTAGACCGTTCGCATCCGCAACATCGCGATGTCGTTGCTAGAACCTCGAGCCTGCGCGACACAGTGCCAAGGGGCGCACCGGCGCGCCCGTCGCGCCTCGGATTTTCAGTGGAGCGAGGATCAACGTGAACTCCGTGCGGCAGTCAGTCATGAGTTCACAGAGATTCATCATCTCGACGATGTAGATCCCGCTGTCGACGAGGAGCCTGCGGTGCGCGGGAAGCGTGGCGGCCTCGAGGGAGGGTTCGATTCTCTCGAATGCGACCGTTTCGGCCCCAGCCAGAGCCACACCGCGCGACTCCATCCACTCAGCGGCCTCCGCGCCCGGTCCGGGGGAGCCATGTTCGCCTCCTTCGAAAGCGTGGACGTCGGTCCACAACCGGCTCCATCCCGTCCCCACGAGGAGTGCATCGCCGGGACGCACGCGGGTGCGCGCCGCAGCTTCCGCTCGGTCCAGGTCGACGGCGGTCACCTCATAGCCGCCTGGGAGCACTTCGACGTCGTGCAGGCGGGCAATGTCGAGCAGGACGCCTCGACCCACGAAGGGTGGGAAGGTCTCTATACCCAGGGCGGAGAATCCCTGGTCGCTTGTGACCTGCGAGGCAGCTACTCCGCCATGGAGCAACCCGTTGTGCGAGAAGTGCGACAGGGCATCGACATGCGTACCGGTGTGTCCCCCCAGGACCAGGACCTCGCTTGCAGCGGAGCCTCCGTCGGCCCGGACCACGTCACCGTGGCGCCTGAGCATTGTGAGCTGGAATGGTGGATGGTTGTGCGACTTGGGCATCCCCGGAGCAATCTCGTGCGCGAGGTCGTAGAGCGCAAGCTCATGGGCACCTGAGAGCGGATCTGCGGAGCCAGAGTGCTCAAGCGCAGGCACGGGCTGTCGTGGATCATGAGTGCGAGCTGCCACGTCGGTTCTCCTTCTGTCCAGATTTTGCCGCGGGTGCATAATGAGACCCACTCGAATTTTGGCTCGCGCGACGTCGTCGCAAGACAAGGGCCACAAGCTACGGGGGTGGGCGGGCACCGCGACCGACGTCCGGGTCTGAGCGGGCAGTCACGACGGTGGCACCCGCAACCAGTAGTGCGTTGCTCCAGAAGATGCCGGCGGCACCGAACGGCGCCGCGAAGGCTCCTACCAGCAGCGGGATGGTCACTTGGATCAGGCGGTTCGTGGTCACACGGAACCCCATCGCCGCCCCGTGGTCTGCTGGTCGGGTGATCGCCACCACCCATGCGAGCGTGAGCGGCTGGGGGATGCCCAGGGTGAACCCGAGCGCGATCATCACCAGCAATGCTCCCCACACAGAGGTCAGCGGGAAGAGGGTGAGGGCGACGACGCCGATCGACATGGTCACCAGGAGGAGCGGCTTGCGGCCGAAGCGGGCGACGAGGCGACCCAGGCCAACGCGGCTGAGGAGAGAGACCAGTGCGCGGGTCGCCAGGAGCCAGGCGATCACTGTGACGCTCACGTCGCGCTCGGTGGCCCACACGGGAATGAATGCATAGCTCAGGTCGATGGTCACCAGGATGGAGCTGCTGACTATGAGGGACCGCCAGAACCCTGGGCTCGAGTACATGCTCACGCGCCGGCCGCTTGCCTCCGTCGTCGGTTTCGTCGCCGGGGTCTGACTTGACAGTTCGACCCGGCGCAGCGGTCGAACAAATAGGAGAGCGAATCCGGCAAACACGAACGACGTGGCGAGGCCAACCACGGAGTCCGGGATGGACGCAGTCCACTCGGTTGAAGCCAGAACAGCGATGACTCCGGCGAGTGTCGGTGGTCCCACGAGCTGCCCGAGCGAAGCGCCTACAGCAAGGGTCGCAAAGTTCTGGTCGGCCGGCCTGCCCACGGATCTCAGCGCGACGAACGTGAGCTGCCCGACGTGCACGGCGAGGTACCCGATCCCCGCGATCACAGCGGCTGCGGGCAAGATCCAGAGCCCGTCTACGAGGAGCATGGCCGAGATCCCGATACCAAACAGCGCCGTGCCGCCGAGCATCATCCGAGCTCCGCCGATGCGCCCAGCAAGGTGACCCATAGAGATGCCTGCGACGAGCCCGGGCACGGCGATGGCGGCCGCCATAAGTCCGATGAAGGCCACATCCGCGCCCAGATCGAGAGCTCGATAGCCCACCATGACGCGAAGGTTGACGAACGAGGCGTGAATGAGCACTGCCTCGATGGTCAAGGCGAGGCGCCATGGCGACGCCGTCACGCGCGGCGCCTTGCGCGATGACCAAGGTCCATCAGACCGGCCGACGTCGCAGGGGACCTCGTGATGCGCGCTCCCTTGACACAGGTCCGACACCCGCCCACCCCTGCCCTCTCGGCGGTCGCGTGGCGATTCTGACTAGGGGGCAGGAGTACTCGAGTCGTCGGCGACTCACAGCAAGCCAGGCATGGGCACGTGGCGGGTGTGGCGTGTGGAGCGGCGGCCCGCCTGTGCTCGCAAGGGCTTGCGAGAGGTGCGTGTCCGACCACGCGCATCGACACCACCGGGATGCGAGGATCCCCCGAGGAGGCGCCGGGGCAGGTTCGTGCACCCCCGGGGGTACGGCGTCGCCGTCCCTCTTCCTCTCCAGCGCCCGAGCCGAACCCGGGGAGGTCCACGCCGTCGGCGGGGGGCGCGTCTGGTGCCGACGACGGGACCCTCGTCGTCTCCGCGGCGAAGAGCCCAGCCGGGCATGCCTGCGACCTGAGAGTGCCGGCTCGAAGCTCCTGGCGGTTTGCGCGGGCCATGCCTCGGTGGGCATCCATCTCGTGAGATGGCGTCTCCCAGTGACGCAGGTCCCGCCTCATTGCGCGCCCGCGCCAGTCGAGGCGACCTGGCACACTGTGGGCTGCACATCGCTATTGTATTGCTTGCCGGCAGGCAAGTAAATCCGCAGTGAGTCATTGCTCGCATACCGCACCCGGCCCTAGGAGCACATCGTGGAAGTGGAGGCAGCGGCACGTCTGCGCGGCGTCATCACGAGGCTCTCCCGGCAGCTCAACTCCTCCGCGGCCGTCGAAGGCCTCACGCCCGCGCAGGCGTCGGCTCTTGCCCTCGTGGTGAGCAGGGGCCGGCTGAGCCTGGCAGAACTGACCGCGATCGAGGGACTGAACCCGACAATGGTCTCGAGAGTCGTTCGTACTCTCGTCCGGCAGGGGCTCATCAGCCGGACCCCGGACCCTCGTGACCTGAGAGTGTTCGTCGTCGAGGCGACGCCAGCTGGCCGCCGGATGCAGATGCGCATCCGAGACAAGCGCGACCGCGTCGTGGCTGATGCACTGGCCCGGCTTGGCCAAGAACAGCAAGAGGCGATTATGGCTGCCGTGTCCGCACTCGAGGAACTCGTCGGCACGCTGGGCGGCGCTTCACCGAGGTGACGAGCCACCTCGCCGTGACTTCCACACGCGGGATCGGCACGAGCTCTCCGGCTCTCCGGGTCGCCCAGAGTTTCCGTGAGGGCTTCCCCGGCGGTGTCGGCGTCGTCGAGCTCGCCACCGCCACCCAGCCCGTCGTGCTTCGTCGAGTCCGACCCTCTCAGTGCTCGGGAGGTGGCGTCGGGTGCAGTCCTGGCCTCTCGGTTATAGCGGCCCCGCCGTTATCCAGCTCTGAACTCGCCGCCTCAGCCGGGGAGGAACCATGCAGGCGGGTGCGTGTGAGCTTGCCCTGTTCCCCAGTGGCACCCGTGGAGTCGAAGGGTGAGGCGAGCACGAGGGCGGCGGCGCCGGCGGCCCGCTTGGACTCGTCCCAGGGCTCGACCACGATGGGCGGGCCGCGGCGGCTGGGGACGAGGTTGCCGCGGAAGGAGGCGTCGAAGCCGGGCTCCCAGTGCTGCCACGCGTCGATGCCCTCGCCGAGCAGGATGAGGATGTCGGGGTCGAGGGTGTGGACGACGCCGGCGAGCGCGCGACCGAGCCGTGTGCCGGCCTCGCGGTAGATCTCCTTGGCGGCCGCGTCGCCGGTGTCGGCGGTCTGGCGCAGCCCGGCGACCGTGCCGCGCGGGCCGATCACGCCGCGTTCTAGGGCGTGGCGCACCAGGGCGTCGTCGCCCACGTAGGCCTCGAGGCAGCCGCGCGAGCCGCAGCCGCACAGCGGGCGGGGCGGTTCGAGCGTCGCGAGCTCGCTGCAGCTCGGTGCTACGCCCTTCCACGTCTCCGGCGAGCGCGAGCGCGGAACGGAAGGAACGGGCCGCGGCGCAAGGTCTCGGCGAGGAGCGGGCGGTGCCGGACGAGACGGGACCGTGCCAGGAGCACGAGCACCGCGCCGACGGCGCTCAGCGCCGTGAAGACGCCCCAGGCGGACGAGAGCGAGCTAGCGGCCGCGAGCTGCCCGAACGCGATGGGTCCGAGCAACCCACCGGTGGCGATGCCGCCCTGGGTGATCCCGGTGGATCGACCCGGGTCCCTGGGGTGCATGAGGGTCACGGCGAAGTTGAACAGGCCCGCCCACCCCCAGCCGAGCGCGTAGGCCACGATGATCGCCGCGAGCATCCATGCCGACTCCCCGCGGGCGAGGATCAGCGCCGCGAGCGCGCCCGCACCGATCATGGTCGAGACGATCTTGAGGTACGCGACGAAGAAGCGGTCGGCGAGCAGCCCGATGGCGAGCCGGACGACGATGCCGCACCCGCTCGCGATCGCCGCATACGTCCCCGCGGTGGACGGTGTGGTCCCGCTGGCCACGGCGGTCTCGACGTAGTACGCACCGAAGGTGTTGGAGACCGCGGAGGCGAGTGTGACGCCAAGAGCGAGCAGGAGGAGGGGGCCGAGGTGGAAGTCCCCCGCCGCGACACCGCGCGAGCGGCCGCCGATCGGCAGCACGCCGGTCTCGACGCCATCCGGCGTGTCCGTGTCGCCCCGCCTCGTCGCCGCCAGCGGGAACGCGGCGATGCACAGGGCGAGCGCAGCCCCGGTGGCGAAGGCCCAACGCCAGCCCGGGCCGACGCCGAACGTCGGCACCGCCGCACCGGACATGAAGAGTGCGAGCGGCACGGCGGCCTGCTTGATCCCGTACACGATGCCCTTGCGGTGCTCGGGCGTGACGGTGCTGATGTGGGCGTTCGCCGCTGGTTGGCCCACGCCGTTGGCGACACCGCTCGCGGCGAGCGCGACCACGAGCAGCGCCGTCGAGGGTGCGAGCGCGATCGCGGCCATGGCGATCGCGGCCAGTGCTGACGACGCGCGCATGAGCCTCGCCGCGCCAAGGGTGTCGGCGAAGTGGCCCAGTGACACCGAGGAGAGTGCGGCGGTGAAGAAGTGCACGCCGACGAGGACTCCGACGGTCGCCAGCTCGAGGCCGAACTCGGCTCTCACCTGCACGGACAGGCCCCCGACGAGGTAGACGGGCAGTACCACCACCGTGGTGTGGGCCACGGCCGCGACGGCTGGTGCGGTCACGGCGGTGCTTCGCCCGGCCACGGTGCCTCCTGAGAAGTTGACGAGTGATGTTGACAACTGTTGACAGTTGATAGTAGACATGTCGCGTGGACAACGTCGTCGAAACAGCAGAGTTGCACCCGCTCAGCACCCTGACCAGCGAGACGCTCTCGTCACGAGCGAGGCGCGCCATCCTGCAGGCGCTCGTCAACGGGCACTACGAGCCCGGCCAGCGGCTGAACGAGGTGGAGATCGCCGCCGCGCTCGGGATCTCCCGCGGCCCCGTGCGTGAATCCATCCAGGGTCTCGCGAGCGAAGGCTTCCTCGAGGTCGTGCCGCACCGCGGTGCCATCGTCAAGCAGTTCAGCCAGGCCGAGATCGCGGCACTCTACGAGCTGCGGCGCGTGCTCGAGGGCGCGGGCGCGCGGTTCGCCGCAGAACGGGCGACCCCCGGCGAGATCGCCATGATGAAAGAGGTGCTCGACTCCGCGCTCGCGGCGGCCGACTCCGAGGACCCGGCGCCCTACACCCCAGAGCTCGACTTCCACGTCCGCGTCATGCGTGCGGCACACAGCGAGTTCGTCCGCGCGGCGGCCGTGGACGTCAACGCGAAGCTCCTCCTGGCCCGTGCCCGTTCGGGACAGATCAGGCAACGCGCCCACCAGGCGCACGAGGAGCACCTAGAGATCGTCCACGCGATCGAGCAGGGCGACGCGGCGCTCGCGGAGCGCCTCATGCACGACCACCTCCTCACCTCGCAGCAGCATGCGGCGACGGTGCTCGGCGTGACCTCGGAGGGCCACGCCTGACCTGAAGTTCAGCCAGCGGTACCCGCGGCGCGCAACGAGGCGCGTACGCCAATCAGTTGGGAGACCTTGATGTCCAAGTCACTTCTGCGTTCCCGGGGGGCCCTGCGAGTGCGGCTGAGCGCGGCGGCGCTCTCGATCGCCGCCGTCACGCTGGCACTCACCGCGTGTGCCGCCGACCCTGGGTCGAACACCCCGGGCACAGGCCCGGACGGCAGCTCCGTAGCCCCCTCCGACTCCGGCCCGGACCTCGGCCTCCTCGTCCCGGGCAAGCTCACCGCCACCTCGCTGCGCTCGCAGGTTCCGATGTCCTACGTCGACGCCAACGGTGAGCCGATCGGCTTCGCGGTCGAGCTCGCCAAGGAGGTCGCGGAGCGGCTCGGCCTCGAGATCGAGTTCACGCTCGACGACGTCGCGGCAGCGATCAGCGGGGTCGTGACGGAGAAGTACGACATCATGGTCGCCGCCGTCGTCCAGACCGAGGAGCGTCAGGAGACGATGGACTTCTCGATGGGGTGGTACTGGGCGCCCTCGGTCATCATCAGCCTCGAGGAGAACCCGTACCCCGACATCGAGGACCTCTTCGGCAAGACCGTCGCCGTCGTGCAGGCCACGGCGCAGGAGGCGCAGCTCCACGCGCGCTTCCCGGAGATCACGGCTCAGGTGTTCGCCGATCAGACCGCCGCCGTCACGGCGCTCAAGGGCCGGCAGGTCGACGCAGCGCTGCTGGGCGGCGTCAACTCGCTCACCGTCGCCGAGGAGGAGCCGAGCATCATCCTCGGTGCCGAGGTCGAGGAGACCACCCCGAGCGGCTTCGTGCTCCCGAAGGGCAACACCGCCCTCGCCGACGCCGTGAACGCGGCGATCCAGGACATCATCGACGACGGCACGTTCATGGAGCTGTGGGACGCAGAGGTCCCCTTCCCGCCGTCGGAGATGGCACTCGAGACCTTCCCGGCCCTCCGGCAGTAGACCCGACCGGTCCGACTTCGCCACCCATGCAGAGGACTCATGATGCAGAACGTCCTTGACACCTTCTTCAACGTGCAGCAGATGCTCGCGGCACTCCCGCAGCTGTTGCGCGTGGGACTGCCCAACACGCTCCTCCTGACCGCCGCGTCCTTCACGCTCGCGGTGATCCTCGGGCTGCTGCTGTCCATGGCGCTCGTCTCGAAGTTCTGGTGGCTGCGCACGCCTGCCCGCATCTGGGTGGACATCTGGCGGGGCCTGCCGGCGATCCTGAGCATCCTGATCATCGGCGGCGGGCTGCCCCTCGCGGGGTTCGACGTCTTCGGGCGGAGCACCTACGCCTACGCGATCACCGCCCTCGGCATCATCAACGGGGCGTTCCTCGCGGAGACGTTCCGATCCGGGATCCAGAGTGTCGAGGTCGGCCAGACCGAGGCGGCACGCAGCCTCGGGATCTCCGGAGCCAAGACGATGGCGCTGTTCATCGTGCCGCAGGGCCTGCGGCGCGTGATGCCTGCGGCGATGAACCAGTTCATCATCTGCCTCAAGGAGACGGCGCTCATCTACATCCTCGGCCTCGTGGCGGTGCGGCGGGAGCTGTTCAGCATCGGCCACGACGCCGCCGCGGCCAACGGCAACTACTCGGTCATGGTCGCCGCCGGGATCCTCTTCCTCGCCATCACGATCCCCACGACCTACCTGGTCAATGCGTGGGACCGGAGTCTGCGCGAGGGAAGGCGTCCGCGCGACGTCGACGACCAGCCCGCTGCCCCTGCTCCCCTGACGAAGGTTTCGTGATGACCGAGCTGACGCTAGACGAGAGGAGAGCACCGATGCCCACGCCGGAGCGAGTGCTCGAGATCCGCGGTCTGACCAAGGTGTTCAACGGCCGCACGGTGCTGCAGGACTTCGACCTCGACGTCCACGCGGGGGAGACCGTCTGCGTCATCGGACCCTCGGGGTCCGGCAAGTCGACGATGCTGCGGTGCATCAACCGCCTGGAGGTCGCCGACGGCGGTTCGATCCTCGTCGAGGGTCGGCGGATGCCCAAGGACGGCAAGGACCTCGACCGGCTCCGTTCGCGGCTCGGCATGGTGTTCCAGCAGTTCAACCTGTTCCCGCACATGTCCGTGGTGAAGAACGTGATGTCCGGGCTCGTGCACGCCAAGGGCATGTCGCGCGCCGAGGCGCACGAGATCGCCATGGCCAAGCTCGAGCTCGTGGGACTGTCGCGCCGCGCCAGGAACCGGCCCCTGCAGCTCTCCGGCGGTGAGCGTCAGCGGGTGGCGATCGCCCGGGCTCTCGCGATGGACCCGGCGATCATCCTCTTCGACGAGCCGACGTCGTCCCTCGACCCCGAGCTCGTGCGGAGCGTGCTGGACCTCATGCGGGACCTGGCGAGCCGCGACATCACGATGCTCGTGGTGACCCACGAGATGGGGTTCGCGCGACAGGCGGCGGACAAGGTCGTGTTCATGGCGGACGGCCGGCTCGTCGAGCAGGGTCCGCCCACCGAGCTGTTCGACAACCCGCGCAGCGAGCGCCTGCGGTCCTTCCTCTCCGAGGTGCTGTGATGCCGGTCGTGGATATACGGTCGGTGCTCGAGCTGGTGCCGGAGATCGGCGAGATCCGTGACACCACGGTGCGCGAGCAGGTGCTGCGCTACTGGGTGCTCGCCTTCGAGCGCAGTGCGTGGGCCGGCGTGGCCCAGCTCGAGGCCGTGCCCTACAACACCTCGATCGCCACCGCGTCGCTCGTGGCTCACAGCAGGTCGGTGACGCGCACGGCCCTGGGGCACGCGCGCTCGATCGGCGAGCTCTACGGGATCGACTACGAGCTCGACACGCTCGTGGCCGGTGCGGTGCTGCACGACGTGTGCAAGCTCCTCGAGTCGGACCCGGACCCGCACCACGCCGGGCGCGCCGTGAAGAGTGCGATCGGCGAGCGCCTCACTCACGGGGTCATCGGCGCCTACCTCGCTCGCGAGCTCGAGCTCTCGCTCGACGTCGAGCACATGATCCTCACGCACACGCCGCAGTCCAAGACGTTGCCGCAGACGCCCGAGGGCGTCCTCGTGCGGCACGTCGACGTCATGGACGCGGACGTTCTTTATGGAAATGCCGGTTTGGAACTGTTCCTTGGGAGGAATGAATGAGCGACGAGATCGTCTTTGCACGGGAGTTCGGCAAGTTCGTGACGGAGTGGGACTACGAGCGCTTCCCCACCGACGTGGTGCAGCAGACCAAGCTCAGCATCCTCGACACGATCGGCGTGACGGTGCGGGGCAGCGTCCAGGCGAGCACGGCCATCGTCCGTGACATCTCGGTCGAGATGGGGGGCAAGGAGGAGTCGACCCTCCTGGGCACGGGCGAGAAGGTGCCCTCGCTGAGCGCCGCCTTCGTCAACGGCACCTCCGCCCACTCGCTCGAGCTGGACGACCACATCAGCCACAAGCGCTCGCTCGGCCACCCGGGCGTCGTGAGCCTGCCGGCCGCGCTCGCGCTCGGCGAGGCGGTCCAGGCCTCGGGCAAGGACTTCATCGCCGCGTACATCCACGGCTACGAGGTCACGAGCCGGCTCAACGACGTCGTGCCCACGGGGTTCGACAACTTCACGCGCGGCTTCCACGGCACGGCCATCACGGGGACCTTCGGCGCGGCGGCGCTCTCGGGCAAGCTGCTCGGCTCGGACGTGGACCAGATCGCCTCGGCGATCGGCATCTGCGGCACCATGACGTCCGGCTCGTTCGAGTACAACAAGTCCGGCGCGTGGACGAAGCGGCTGCACGCGGGCCACTCGAGCCGCAACGGACTGATGGCCGCTCTCATGGCTCACCGCGGCTACACGGGTCCGCACACCGCGATCGAGGGACGCCACGGCTTCCTCAACTCGTACTTCGGGCCGGGCAACTACGACTCGGACCTCATCCTCAAGGACCTCGGCGAGGACTGGGTCTCGCGCCACATCATGTACAAGCCCTTCTCGTGCTCGGGTGTGCTCCACTCGCCCATCACCTCCACCAAGAAGGTCATGACCGAGAACGGCACTGACTACCGCGACATCGAGCGCATCGTGGTGCACACGAGCTCGACGATCGTCACCGAGATGACCAACCCGCGCGAGCGGCGCATCGCCCCGCAGACCACGGTGGACGCGCAGTTCTCGCTGCCGTACGCGGTGGCGGTCATGGCGGTGCGCGGCAAGGCCCTGCTGAACGAGTTCAACGAGGAGACGATCGCGGACCCCGAGGTGCGCAAGGTCGCCGCGCTCGTCGAGTTCTACGTGGACCCCGAGATCGAGAAGGTCTGGCCCACGGAGGAGCCCTCCACGGTGCGCGTCTTCCTCAAGGACGGCCGCGAGCTCTCGGCGAGCGTGCCCGGTCCCAAGGGCGGCCTCGAGGTGCCGATGAGCGCCCAGGAGCTCGAGGAGAAGTTCGTCGACCTCGTGTCCCCGGTGCTCGGCGAGTCGCGGGCCTCGGACGTCATCCAGGCGGTCGCCTCGCTCGAGGACTTCGACGACGTGCGCGACCTCGCCCCGCTGCTGTACGCCTCGTGAGCGGGGTCGGGGCGGTGACGACGCCGCGACCGCTCGTGGAGCAGGTGGCCGATCTCGTCTGGGACGCACGTGAGCGCGGGCACTCGCCTCTCGTGCGGGCACGCGCCGCCGTGTGCACGGCGCATGCCCTGCACTGCGCGGTCGCTGGACGTGACCTGCCCTGGAGCCTCATCGCCACGGGGCTGAGCGAGCACGTCGGCGCCGGCCCCGCCACGGGCTGGGCGGACGGGCGCAGGTTGCCCGTGGAGGAGGCGGCGTTCGTCAACGCCGCCCTCGCGCAGAGCACCCTCGCCGAGGACATGCATGCGCCGAGCCTGAGCCATCCGGGCTCGGTGGTCGTCTCCGCGGCGCTCGCCGTCGGCGAGCAGGTCGGGGCCGACGGCGCAGCGCTCCGCGACGCCGTCGTCGCGGGCTACGACGTGATGTGCGTCCTGGGGAGCCAGCTCAAGACGAAGCACTTCACGGCCCGCGGGTTCCGACCGAGCGGCGTGTTCGGTCCGCTCGGCGCCGCGACGGCGGCCGCCCTGCTCCTGGATCTCGACCGCGACGGGCTCGCCGCAGCGATCGGTATCGCGGCGAGCACGTCCGGGGGGCTGCGGGAGTGGGCGAACGCGGGCAGCACCGACGTCTTCTTCCACAACGCCTTCGCCGCCCGTAACGGGATCCGCGCGGCCGAGCTCGCCGCTGCGGGGGTCACGGGACCGAGCACCGTCCTCGAGGGGGCAGCAGGCCTGGCCCAGGCCTTCGCGGGCGAACGCGCCGCGGCCACGGGCCTCGCCGACAGGTGGCGCTCCGGGAGCGGTGTGCTCGAGGTGTACTTCAAGCGGCACCCCGCGTGCGGGGCGGTGCAGTCGGTGATCACCCTCGTCGGCGGGCTGGCGCAGACCCATCGCTTCGAGCTGGCCGACGTCGAGTCCGCGACCGTGCGCACCCATGCGCACGGCACCACGAACCCGGGATGTGACTACGCCGGGCCGTGGGGTTCGGTGACCCAGGCGCAGATGAGCAACCAGATGGCGTTCGCGCTCGCGGTGGAGACGGGCGGCCATCCCACGGTCTCGGACTACAGACGCCACGACGATCCCGAGATCCGCGATGCGGCGGGGCTCGTGAGCGTCGTGGAGGACCCGTGGTGCACGGAGGTGTACCCGGCGGAGAGCCGCGCCCGCGTCGAGATCATCCTGACGGACGGTCGGCACATCGCCAGCGAGCTCAGCGGTGGCGCGGAGCTCACCGACGACGACGTGTACGTCACGGCGGAGCAGACCTTCGCCGATGCGTACGGGGTCACGCGGGCCGCGCAGCTGGTGCGCGGGCTGCGCGACCTCGACGACGTCGCGAACGTCGCGGACCTCACGGCACTGATGCGGCGATGAGCACCACCCGACTCGACCCGGAACGAAGGCTGGAGAGATCAGCGTGATGAGAGCAAAGCTTCGCGAGCGGCTGGACGGCGAGGAGTTCCTCGTCCTGCCCGGGGCCGCCAACGCCCTGGGTGCGCGCATCATCGAGGACGTGGGCTTCGACGCCGCGTACGTCACGGGAGCCGGGGTCGCCAACACCTTCCTCGGCGCCCCTGACCTCGCGCTCCTGAGTCTGACGCAGATGGCCGACCACGTTGCGGCGATGTCCGCCGCGGTCAGCATCCCGCTCGTGGTCGACGCCGACACGGGCTACGGCAACGCGGTCAACGTCCGCCACACGGTGCGCACTCTGGAGCGGGCGGGCGCGAGCGCGATCCAGCTCGAGGACCAGACGTTCCCGAAGCGCTGCGGGCACTTCGACGGTAAGGACGTGATCGAGAGCCACGAGATGACTCAGAAGATCCGCGCCGCCGTCGACGCGCGCGAGGATCCGGACCTCCTGCTGATCGCCCGGACCGACGCCCGCGCGGTCCACGGCATCGAGGAGGCGTGCCGCAGGGCCAACCTCTACCGGGACGCCGGCGCCGACGTGCTCTTCGTCGAGGCTCCGCTCGACGAGCGCGAGATCGAGTACGTGGCGCGCCACGTCGAGGGCCGGAAGATGATCAACTACGTCGAGGGCGGCAGCACACCGGAGCTGCCGCACGAGCGGCTCGCGGAGCTGGGCTTCAGCGTCGCGCTCTACGCGAACCTCGCCCTCCTCGCGGGGGTGGGAGCGATGCAGCGCGTGCTTGCCGAGCTGCTCAAGACGGGGGCCACGACGGAGTCGGGCGTCCAGAACGCGAGCTGGGACGAGAGGCAGCGGCTCGTGCGCACTCCTGAGTACATGGCGCTCTCGGAGCGCTACGCGTGACGAGCCCGGCGCAGAGCCGCGCGGGCGGGCAGCGTGCCGTCCGGTCTGTCCTCATGCGCGGCGGCACGAGCAAGGGCCTCTTCTTCCACGACGCGGACCTCCCCCCGGAGGGGCCGGAGCGCGACCGCCTGCTCGTCCGAGCTCTCGGCAGCCCGCACGCCCTCCAGCTCGACGGGCTGGGCGGTGGCACGTCGAGCACGAGCAAGGTCATGGTGGTGCACCGCCCGACGTCGAGCGGCGAGATCCCCTACGCGTTCGGCCAGGTGTCGATCGACTCGGCGCGCGTCGACTGGTCGGGCAACTGCGGCAACCTCACCACCGCGGTCGCCGCGTTCTGCGTCGACGAGGGACTCGCGCCGTCGGACGGGTCCGTCGCCGTCGTCCGGCTGCGGAACGTCGGCACGGGCCTCGCGGTCGAGGCCCACGTCGAGGTGGACGACGGCGTCTCCCGGGCCGACGGCGACTTCCGGACGCCCGGCGTACCGTTCGCCGGCTCGCCGATCCGCACGCTGTACCTCGACCCGTGCGGCGGGGTGCTCGGGTCCGCGTTCCCCACCGGCGCGCTCCGGGAGGAGCTCGCGCTCCCCGGCGGCACGGTCGAGGTGTCGATCCTGGACATCACCCATCCCCTCGTCGTCGCGCGTGCCGCGGACCTCGGCGTGGACGTCATGACGCCGCCGGACGAGCTCAACACGGACGCCGAGCTGCTCGCACGGCTCGAGGAGCTGCGGGCGGCGGCGAGCGTGCGCGTCGGAGCCGCCGCCGATGCGGCCTCGGCCAAGGAGACGAGCCCCATCGTGCCGCGCCTCGCGCTCGTGGAGGCACCCGTGCTGCCGAACGACGACCTGCAGGCGCTCGGGGTGTCGATGGGGCGGGTGCACCGCGGTCTGATGATGACGGCGGCGCTCGCGCTCGGCGGCGCCGCGGAGCTGGGCGGCACCATCGTCGACACCGTCCGCCGGGGCAAGCCGGGCACCGGTGGTCTGCGGATCTGCACCCCCATGGGCAGCGTCGACGTCCTCGCGGAGCTCGCCGACGGCGGCCTGCGGGCGGTGGGCGTGACGCGCACGGCGCGCCGCCTCATGGCGGGCGAGGTGTACGTGCCCGACGACGGAGGACGGCATGGCTGATCTCTCGCGACCCGGACTCGGTCCGGTGGGCATCTGGACTCGTGGACTCGACTCGCTCACCGTCGCGCAGGCGCAGGACGTGGCCGCGCAGGTCGAAGCCCTGGGCTACGGCGCGCTGTGGTTCGGCGAGACCACCGGACGTGAGCCGTTCGTCGCCGCCTCGCTCCTGCTCGCCGCGACGTCCCGCCTCGTGGTCGCGACGGGCATCGCCAACATCTGGGGCCGCGACCCGCTGGCGGCCGGCGCGGCAGCACGCACGCTCGACGCGGCATCCGGCTCGCGCTTCGTGCTCGGGCTGGGCGTGAGCCACTCGCGGCTCGTGCGAGAGCGACGCGGCGGCACGTACGAACGCCCGCTCGCTGCGATGTCGGGCTACCTCGAGCGGCTCGCCGAGGCGGCGTACGACGTCGTCGACGATCCCGGGCCGCCCCGCACCCTCATCGCCGCCCTCGGACCCAAGATGCTCGAGGTCGCCCGGGACAAGGCGGACGGGGCGCACCCCTACCTCTCGAGCGTGGAGCACGTGCGCCTGGCTCGCTCCATCCTGGGCGAGGACCGCACGCTCGCGGTCGAGCTCCCGGTGGTGCTCGGTGGCGACGCGGGCGACCGGGCCTGTCGCGCCCGCCGGCACCTGGGGTACTACCTCGCGCTGCCCAACTACGTGGCGCACTTCCGCCGGCTCGGGTTCGACGACGATGACTTCCGCGACGGCGGCAGCCCCCGGCTCGTCGAGGCGCTCTTCGCCTGCGGGTCCGTGACGGACGTGCTCGAGCGGGTGAGGGCGTATCGCGATGCGGGGGCGGACCACGTGTGCCTCCAGGTGATCGGCGACGAGCGAGGGTACGTCGCGCTGCCCGAGTGGGAGCTGCTGGCGCAGATCGTCGATGCGGCGGGCTGACCCGACCCACGCGTCGTGGCTGTGGCGGCTGCTGGCCTGCATCACCCTCGCGCACACCGGCCTCGGTCTCGCGCGCCCGGTGCTCACCTACCGGGTGCTCGACCTCGACGGGACCGCCGTCGACATCGGCGTGCTGACGGCCGCGCATGCGGCGATCCCGGTGCTCGTTGCGTTCTGGCTCGGCCGGAGGATCGACCGGTTGCGCCGTGTGGAGGTGGTCGTCGCGGCGGGGGCGGTGGGCCTTGCGGTCGCGTGCGGCGCCGCCGCGCTCGCCCCGGGTGTGCCGGCCCTCGTGCTGGCGAGCGCCGGGCTCGGGACCGCGAACCTCGCGCTGCTCGTGGCCGCGCAGGCGAGCGTGGCCCACCGGTCCGGCGCCGGAACCCTTGACCGTGACTTCGGCTGGTTCGCCGCGTGCTCTGCGCTCGGTCAGGGACTCGGGCCCGCGATCGGGGGCTGGGTGCTCGCCGTGGCCGGGGAGTCACCGGGTCACGGTGCGGCGCCCGCGCTCGTCCTGGCCGCGGTGATGTGCCTCGGCGCCGCGGTGCCGATCGTGCGGTTCCCTGCGGGCCGCGTGCCTGAGGGGCACGGGTACACCGGGTCGGTGCGTGCTGAGCCCGCTGGTTCGCGGTCGACGCCTCCGGGCATCGTGCTTCCTGAGCCGGACCGCGCCGACCGGGTGCCCGGGGTTGTCGCCCTCCTGGGTCAGCCCGGGATCCGGTCCGCCCTCGTGGTCAGCACGCTGCTGCTGTGCGCCGTTGACCTGCTCACGGCGTACCTGCCCCTGCTCGCCGAGGAGCGTGGGATCGGCCCGGCTGCCGTGGGGATGCTGCTCGCGGCCCGGGGCTTCTCGTCGATGGCATCGCGGTTCCTCCTCGGCACGCTGAGCAGACGGGCTAGCCGCGAGCGTCTCGTCACGGTCAGCGCCCTCGGCGCCGGCCTGTGCCTGGGCCTGACCGGCGTGGTGCCGTCCGTCGTCGTGCTCGCCGGGCTCATGGTGATCGGCGGCTTCCTTCTCGGTCTCGGGCAGCCCTTGACGATGGCACTGGTCGCGTCGATTGCCCCCGCCAGTATGCGCGCCTCGGCGCTCGCGCTGCGTCTCGTGGGCAACCGCGCGGGGCAGCTTGTGATGCCGCTGCTCGCCGGTGGGCTGGCCAGCCGGTGGGGCGTGGGCGCCTTGTTCATCGGTCAGGCGGTGCTCATGGTCGCGTCTGGGGCGTGGAACGGCGCGCACCCCCGAGCTGTGGCTGGGCCCCATGACTGATCGCCCGGTTCGTGCGCACACTCCCCGAACCGGGCGCCCGCGCTCGCCACCGCCGAAGGCGCCCATAGAGCTTCAGTCGAAAATGTAGCAATCTAGCGAGGAGATCAGGATGGACTACGGATTCACGGACAGGGTGGGATTGGTCACCGGAAGTAGCGTCGGGATCGGAAGAGGTATTGCGGAGCTTCTCGGTAGCGAGGGCCTCCAACTGGCCCTCGTGGCAAGGCGGCAAGAACTACTTGAGGAAGTCTCCGCGACGATCCAGGAGGCCGGGGGCAAGGCGCCATTGCTCCTCCCCTACGACCTCACCGATCCGGAGACGCCGGCTCGGATCCGAGATTCCGTTCTCGAGCGGTTTGGTCGGCTCGACATCCTGGTCCATAACGCAGGAAAGTCGAACTACTGGTTCCGAAAGCCGATCAAGGCGCCGGACGAGTGGGGGAATCCTTTCGACATTCCCGAAGACACCTGGGACGCGTCCTTCGCCATCAACTTCACGCCGATCCGGAGGATAACGGACGCGTTCCTGCCCGCAATGATCGAGAGCAACTACGGGAGGATCGTCTTGATCAGCGGGAAGTGGGAGCCCGATCACATGAGCGTGGGCCTCGCTGCCAAGGCGGCAGCAGCCGTCTGGGCCAAGGGGATCTCGCGTGAGATCGCCAAGTACGGGATTACGATCAACGTCGTTCCGGTGGGGCGCGTCAACAGTGAGCAGTTGCTCGGGAAAATCCTCCCTACTGAAGAGGCTCGAGCTCAAGTGATCAGGACCATTCCCGCACAACGGCTCGGAGATGCTGTCGATGTCGCGAGTACAGTCGCCTTCCTCGTTTCCGAGGGAAGCGGCTACATCACTGGTCAGAACCTCACCGTCGATGGTGGATTGAGCAAGTTCGCCTTCTAGGGCGCAGTTCCTTAGTCTGGGCGTGGTGATGGGTTGGCGAAGGCGCTCGCAAAGTCGACGAGGGTGTTGTCCATGTCGACGTAGAGGGCGGGCTTTTCGGCGATCGCAGGGGTCGCGACGTCCAGTGCGGCGGTCAGGGCAGCGATGGCCGGCGGCGGATCACGAGTTCGATCTCGCTCCAGCGCGACTCGGCGTGGACCCGGGCGCTGCTGTCCTCCTGCTCGGTGAGCCACGCCCCCGCTCCTGCCCGTTTGCACAGTCGGGAGGCGACCGTTTGCATAGTACGAAGGTGTCCATCTGCATAGTAGGAAGGCGACCATCTGCATAGTTCAGGGCCGACGGGGGCGCCGCCCGAGCGATCGCCACATAGCGCATGTGCCGTCTAGAGCTGCCGCATGGCCGCGACTCCCGAGCCCCACCGCGACAGCCACGGCCAGACGCTCGAGGACTACCCCCGCCCCTCCGTGGCCGTCGACACCGCGGTCCTCACCGTGCCCGACGGCGTGGGACTGCGTGTGCTGCTCACCCGCACCAACGACTCGCTGCGCACCGGCGTGCCGGTGTGGCGCCTGCCCGGGACATTCCTGCACCGCGGTGAGACCTTGTCCGACGCCGCACTCCGGGCACTGCGCGAGAAGACGGCGGTCACCGGGGGAAGCCCGCGGAGCCATACGTGCGGGGTGCGAAATGATCGAGACTCCCCTGGGACTCCTCTTCCAAGTCGGAGGTGGTGCGTAGCGTCGCGATTGCACTACGTGAGGAGAGGATCCATGACCGTCCCCGAAGGTGGCGTGCTCGCCGCACCGCTACACCCCGACACCAAGGCCATGAACGAGATCGCACTGACACTCGGACGCCCCAGGAGCTGGAGCGCCGTCGCCGACCACTTCGAGGAGATCGCGCGGGCCATCGCCGCTACTGGACGCCCGCGCCCTCACGCCGACTCGAACAGCGGGGGTGTCCGCGACCTCCTCGACCAGTTCGAGGCGTCCCATCCGCGCGCGACTGGCGACGACGTCGCCGCCAGGGACTGGCGCATCCTGAATGACCTCGCAGTCGAGCTCTCCGGCGCAGAGTGGAACGCCGACACGCTGGAACACGTGGCAAGTGTCGTCGGAGCGACAGGGCGCCCGCACCCCGGTGGCTCTCTCCATGGTCCTGCGTACGAGACCTCTCTTGCCTTCTGGTCGGGCCGTGGGCCCAGGCTGCCCACGGGAACGCTCGTCATCAAGGTCGACGACCGCGATCTGCCGGACAACTTCCTCGAACCGTGGACTGCTTCGGCGTTCTGGCAGCAGGAGAATGGCGAGTCCGGCGTCATCGGTGTTGGTGGCGGGGCCACGATCCCGGCCGCCCTCCGTGATCTCGCACTCGATCTGGAGACCAGCGGGATCTTTCGCACTCCGACACCGACTCAGTCGGGTGAGGGCTCCGGAGCAGGTGACAGCGATCCCGAGACCGGCAAGCCGTGACGTGGTCGGCTAGAACCACTGCGGACATGGTGGTCAGGCGGGCCAGGGCGTCAAGTGCTCAAGCGAATAGGACGATGTGAACACCATGGGCGCTCCAGATCCGAGATCACTACCTGATGGCGCCTACGAGGCGCTCATCACTGAGCGACTGGGAGAGGCGCTCCGTGGGCTGGGGGGCGAGGAGTGGGCGAGCGGGTCCGTTGACATGGGCGAGCAGCCCCACGTGCTCGCGGCACACGTTGCCGAGGGTGTTCGCCGACGTCTTGAGGCGACGGCAAGCGGCGAAGAGCGGCTGCGCCTGGTGAACGAGTTGATCAGTTCGATCGACGAGCGCGAGGCTCTCCCTGACGCGAGCCGACTTCTGAGTATTGAGCGGCGCGGCGCGGAGCTCCGCACTGGAAATCCTCGCTTCGCGGTGCGACCCCAGGCGCCACTGTCCGAAGCAGCCCTGCTGACGAACGCGCATGGCGAACCTTCGCTGCAGGCGGAGATCCTCGCGGAGCTGCCGAGTGCCGATGAAGTCGACCTCTTGTGTGCGTTCGTGAAGTGGACTGGCGTCCGCACAATCCGCTCGGGCCTCGAGCGGCTCCATGAGAACGGCGTCCCACTGCGCATCGTCACGACGACCTACATGGGTGCAACAGAACGCTTGGCCCTGGATCGCCTTGTCCGCGACCTTGGTGCGCAGGTCAAGATCCAGTACGACGTCCAGCGGACGCGGTTGCACGCGAAGGCGTGGATGTTCCGGCGCAACTCGGGGTACTCGACTGCGTACGTAGGCTCCTCCAATCTCTCGCACTCGGCGCTGCTCGATGGCGTGGAGTGGAACGTTCGGCTCTCCGAGCGGGCCAACCGCGCACTGCTCGCCAAGTTCGTGGCCACGTTCGACACGTACTGGTCTGATCCGACCTTCGAGGGGTATGACCCGGACACCATTGACCACCGCGATCGACTCGATGACGCGCTCGCGGAGGCCAGTGGTCGCGCTCAGCACAACCGCGTCACGATAAGCCTCTCCGGGCTCGAGGTCCGGCCCTACCCGTTCCAGCAGCGCATGCTCGATGACCTCGACGCAGCACGAACGGTCTACGACCGCCACCGCAACCTCCTCGTTGCCGCGACCGGAACCGGAAAGACGGTGGTTGCTGCCCTGGACTACCGGCGTCTCGCGGAGTCCGCGACAGGCGCTCGACCCTCACTGCTCTTCGTCGCACACCGGAGGGAGATCCTCCAGCAGGCACTGCGCACGTACCGCGAAGTTCTCTCGGATCCGAACTTCGGCGAACTCTATGTCGATGGCACGCGCCCTGAGCGTTGGCAGCATGTCTTCGCCAGCATCCAGTCGCTGTCGAGTTACGGCGTGGACTCGGTCCCGCCGCAGAGCTTCCAGATTCTCGTAGTCGATGAGTTCCACCACGCGGCAGCCAGCACCTATCGGCGTTTGCTCGAGCGGCTCGCGCCACAGGAGACGCTCGGGCTGACCGCCACACCCGAACGCGCCGACGGCATCGACGTGGCTCAGCTCTTCGGTGGAAGACCTACGTCAGAGCTGCGCCTGTGGGACGCGATCTCGTCGGATCTCCTCACACCGTTCCACTACTTCGCGATCAACGACGAGACTGACCTCACGCGAGTGGCGTGGGTTCGAGGCTCGTACGACGAATCGGCCTTGAGCAGCCTCTACACCGGCAACGATGCCCGTACCCGAATCGTCCTTGCTCAGCTGCGCGACAAGGTGAGTGACCTCGGAAGCATGAAGGCCCTCGGCTTCTGTGTCGACGTCGCGCACGCGCGGGCGATGTCCCAAGCGTTCTCTGACGCGGGGGTGCCGGCGGTCGCGGTCACGGGGACGACGCCGACCAGCGAGAGAGACGGCGCCTTGGCGGGCTTGCGCGACGGCACGGTCAAGGTCGTCTTCACGGTCGATGTCTTCAATGAGGGGCTCGACATCCCTGATGTCGACACGGTGCTCTTCCTTAGGCCAACTCAGAGCGCGACGGTGTTCGTTCAGCAGCTCGGACGAGGGCTGCGCCGAACGCAGACCAAGAGCGTGCTCACAGCACTCGACTTCGTGGGCCTGCACCGAACTGAGTTCCGATGGGACCTCAAGCTCCGGGCAATGACTGGCCTCTCTCGCCGCGAACTCATCGACGGCATCGGCCAGGGGTTTCCCAACCTGCCGAGCGGTTCGCAGATCATCCTCGAGCGCGAGACCCAGCAGAGGATCCTCGAGAACGTACGATCCCAGGTCATCCGGCGGTGGCCCCAGATCGTTGGGGAGCTTCAGACTCTCACCTCGCAACGCGGTGACGTCTCTCTTGGCGAGTTCATCGAGGAGACACGGGTAGAGCTTCCCGCAATCATCGCGGGATCCAGGCGGTCGTGGACGCAGCTCCGTCGGGATGCCAACCTGCCGACACCACCTGGTGGTTCGCGCGAGGAAGCGTTCCTTCGCCGCACTCGAGCGGTTGCCCACGTCGATGACCCTCAGCGGGCGGCTGCCTACCTGAAGATCCTTGGTGGCGCCGACTACGACTCACTGCCTGAGTCGGAGAAGGCGTTTGCGCGCATGCTCTTCTTCTCCGCAATGCCCAACGGCGGAGGCTTCTCTTCCTACGGGGAGGGACTGCGTGCACTGGCACGCGAACCCGCGGTGCGGGACGAACTCCGCCAGATCATCGAGATCTCCTACGCGAACGGTATGCATCTGACCTCGGTACCCGAGGGCGACCTCTCGGAGCTGCCGCTCCGAGTCCACGCTCGGTACCAGCGCGAAGAGGCACTGGCTGCCTTGGGCTGGGCCTCACTTGACCGCGTCCCGACTGGGTTCCAAACCGGTGTGCTCTACGTTCCAGAGCTGAACGTCGACGCTCTCTTCGTGACGGTCGAGAAGTCAGCCGCGAAGTTCTCGCCGACGACGATGTACCGCGACTACCCCATCTCACGCACCAGGTTCCACTGGGAGTCCCAGTCCACGACAACACTCGAGTCGCCAACCGGACAGCGCTACACGAACGCGGCGAGCGCCGTCGTCCTCTTCGTTCGCGTGCGGAGCGCGGGCGAACTTGGCACCGAGCCATACACCTATCTCGGGCGGGCCGACCTGGCCTCGTACTCGGGCGAGCGTCCGATAGCGATCACGTGGGTACTACAGAACCCCATGCCACTCGAGCTCTTCAGTGCGACTTCGGCGGCAGCGCCCTGACAGTTTGTAGTGCCGGGCCGAACTACGGAGCGCGAAGTAGCTCTGTGAGCAGGGCTTGCCGTGGCTGTGGCAGCCAAGGGTTGGCACAGCGATGAGCCAATCGGGATCGTACGAGAACCGCACCCTCGATCATAGAGAGCCGGTCCGACAACCACGCACAACGTCAAGAAGTCTGAGCTAGCCTGGCAGCAGTCACCTGAGAGAGGCGCCACACCATGCAGACGAAGCAGACTGACCTTCAGAGGCTACTGACAGGAACGAAGACGTTCCTCATCCCCCAGTTCCAGCGTCACTACAAGTGGAAGCGGCCGCAGTGGACCCAGATCTTCGCTGACGTAGTTGACCAGTACCAGAACCCCGATGTGAGGGCAGGAACCCTAGTCAACGACGAGGGGCATTTCATTGGGAGCATGGTATTTCACCCCGCTCCGGGTCCCGTCTCGACCGTGGCGCGGTACTGGGTGATTGACGGACAACAGCGACTGACAACCCTAATGGTGCTCATCGCTGCGCTGCGAGACGTGCGCGTAGAACTGGACCCCGACTGGGACCCGGGAATGTATAACGATCAGTACCTTGCGAATAAGTACCACCCCGACAACCCACATAAGCTAGTCCTGGGCCTTAATGACGATCCGGATTTCCAGTCGACAGTTTACAGAAGCGAGCCGACGGGCCAGATCGGTGAATGCTACAAATGGTTCTGCAAGTCGATCGCAGAGTTGGATGCACACGAACCATTCGATTTCGATCGGTTTGAGGCAGCTCTTCTTCTCAGACTACTCGTTGTCGAGATCACCACGTCGGAACAGGACAACATCAATCAGATCTTCAATACCATCAACTATGCCGGATTGCGCCTGACGGCGGTTGACCTGATTCGTAATCACGCATTCATGCAGTTCGATTCTGGTTCGGCATCTCCCGTGTACACCAATCACTGGCGCCCGCTTGAGCAAGCTCTGGAGACAGAAAGGGGCCTGACGGACTATTTGTGGGCCCAGTTAGTTCGGTTCGATCGAAACGCGACGAAGCGAGACCTCTACCGACCCTTCCAAGAGCGACTCAAGTCAATCTCGCGCGCAGAAGACTGGACCGCCTCAGAGGCCACAGCTTTCGAGCTGAAACGTCTTCATTCTGAGTCCAAAATCTACCGCGCAATTCAGGAGCCGTCCCTGAATCCGTCCCAGCAATGGTCTTCGCAACTATGCGGGGCGCTCGTCGATCTTGTTGCATGGGGCAGCCAGACTTACGTACCAGTAGCACTCGAACTGCTCGCCGATCGTGCGGCCCGCTTCTCTGAGGGCCAACACGACGGCGAGTATGCCCTAGCGCTCAGGCACCTCCTCTCCTATCTCGTTCGGCGAGGCCTTGCGGGAATTCCTACAAATAACCTAAACCGAATCCTCTCCGCTGTTCCATCGGAGATCCGTGGGGAAGAGGAGATCTGGGTGGCGCTCACGCGCGAGCTCCAGACTGGCGCGAAGTATTGGCCCTCTGACCTTGAGCTCCGGCAACGAGTCCCGAGTGTGGCGCTCTATCGTACTCTTGGCCCCGGGCAAGTGAAGTTCATCCTGGCTGAGCTCAACGACCACCTAAACCCGAGAGAGACGGTGGTTCGCGAGTCACTTACGGTAGAGCACATCGCACCCCAAGCGCTTTCCGCCGAATGGTTGGAGCAGTATCGATCGGTCGGTGTCGACGCCGAAGACGTTCGTACTCGCGTGCACGTACTCGGGAATCTGACCCTGACCGGAATCAACCAGCAGCTGGGACGTATGCTCCCGTCCGAAAAGTCTGCGCTACTTCAGGAGTCCAACCTCCCACTGAACCGCGTGACGCCGGTACCCGAGGTCTGGAGACCGTCTGAAATCGATGAGCGAACGAACTCGCTCATCGAACTGGCGCTTGAAGTCTGGCCGCGACCCGCAAACACATCTCCGAACTCCGAGACCGACAACGAGCTCCTCCTGCTTCCGACGGAGTTCACCATCGAGAACCTACTGGAAGCCATCCCGGCAGACTCCGCGGTTGCTGTCGATACTATTGCGGAATTCCTTGCCGCCCCCCGGCAGAAGATCGAGAATGAGTTGGAACGCCTAAACTATCCCATCCTACGACTCGTCTTCACCGAGGGAGGTGCACAGGACTTGGTGGGCGGCGTCCGCACGCTCACCGGTGAGGAAGCAGCGACGCTAACTCCACTCGATGGTTCAGAGCTGGCCGACCTTGTGCAGTCAATTGGTACGGACAATAATCGATCAGCCGAGGAGGACTAGCCGCCGTGCGAATCCTCAGAGCACGGACTGCGTCAGACGCGGCGACGGGTACTGGCCTACTTGCCGCGCTGCTCGGGTTCGTGAGCGACCTGACGGGATGGGCCGTCGCCGTAGGCGGTGTCGCCGTCGCATTCTGGGTCTACTCGTTTTTTCGGCGACGCTCCGAGGACCGAACCGAGAAGACTCGCGCGAGTGTGTTGGTGAGCAAGGCCAGTCTCGATCAAGTTCTCTACCTCACCGCGGCTTTTCTTGGCATTGGCCGCGGCGGGGGGTGGCGGTTGTCGCTATATAGGCTCGCCGACGCTGCCGACGAGTGGGATCTATTGGCAAGATCTGCGTCCGGGGACCCGTATCTGGTGAATCGTGATTCTTGGACAGTCCCAGCCGAATCCGGCGTTCTCAGAGGGCTCGCAGTGCGGGCAGCAGACGGCGCGTTCGATCAGACGCCCTTGTTCCCCGATCGAACCACCGATGAGGAACAATGGCTTGAGTTCCATGCTACGTGGGGCCACCAAAAGGAGAGCGCTTCTCGCCTGAAAATGCCGACGCGTTGCTACGGCGGGCTCGCTCACAAGGTGCGAGTGAAGGATGGCAGAGGTGTGACTCTTGGTCTCGTCGTCGAGGCCGACTACGATGCCACCAAGGTCGTTGCAACGCTCGATCAGCTCATCACACGTCCCTACTTTGAGGCGGTTGCCGAGTTTCTTCTCCTCTGGGACGAGGTGTCCGGTTGGGGCGCGGATCGCGGATCAACCGCAGACTACTCGTGGCCCCTAGAGCGGATTATCGAAACTGAGCTCGCGAGTGCCCACTCAGCGCTCAAAGCTGCGTTCGACTCGTAGTACACGATCCTGACCGTCGGCTCAGGCGGGAAGTGTTGTATTGCTTCAAATAGATCCCGACGTCGACCACGCGACTGAGTTCTGGGACGGGTGGGATTTTGACCTGGGGTGATGCTTCTGTGCGCGGTTCGAGAGGTGACACCCAAGGTACTAACCGGCTCTTTGCGGTTGGGGGTGTAGGGCTGTATGTCGCCTCATGGCATGGCGGCAGATCGGTTCCGCAGAGTCGGCATCTCCCGGCGTAGCGGAGCTTCATCCGCTTGTTCGCATCTTCTCGATCCACGGCGTCCATCTATACCATCCCGGTGGTGGGCCGGCGGGCGGGTCTGTACTGTCCACCTCCCGCTGTCTGGCACCTACTTGCGCGCGAGAGCGCTCTTGGTGATCCACAGATCCGCGATCCTAGTGCCGTACCAGGGGCCGCCGGCCCCGCCGCGAGGCGGCTCGCTCGCTCTGGGTCGCCGGCGACTGACGATGCGTCCCCGGCGGTGGGCGATAACGAGAAGCACCGCGGTCGTGATGGTGCAGAGCGTGACGGCGATGATGCTAACTTCGGGGCCGAGGTTGCCACCGCTGAGCCGGACCGGGCCGGGTTGATCGCGATGCCGAGAGCGTCGCGGGCCCCACGGCCGGAGACGGTGGTGCCGAGGATCGCGCCCAGAGCGACGTTCAGTCTACGTGCAGTCCGGTGGGCAACCACAGCGAGCCCGTTGCGACGTAGGCAGCGCCGAGCATCAGCCCGGCCTCGACGGCGATCGCGACCGCGTCGGGGTTCACAAGGTGCACGGGCCCGAACAGGACCGCCGAGCCACCGAGAGCGAGCCAGGGTCCCCATCGGAGCCGGATGACCCTCTCGCACACTCAAGGTTCCGCGGATTTCCGCCGATCTTGTCAGGGTGAGCGACGGCGGACGACCAGACGGCAACAGCCCGGCTCTGCCAATCGCGGGGTGGTACGCCGACCCCATGCAGGCGGAGCAGCTGCGGTACTGGGACGGTGCGACGTGGACGCAGCACACGGCCCCAGTCGGGGCGCCGCCACCGTCGGCCGCACCGACGACAGCACCCGCCCCACCTCCTCCGCCAGCACCGCGGCAGGCAGCACCCGCGCCGCCACAACCGCCGCGTGAGCCGAAGGCTCCAGCGCTGACGATCGGGAGTCGCAGCGTCTCGCGCACCAGCCTCGGCTGGATGGGTGCGCTGGGGCTGCTGGCGATCCTCATGGGTGCGTCGTCGGGCATCGGCGGCGTCATGATGGGCCTGAGCTTCGTGGTGATCGGCGCGGGAGCGTGGGCCGCGCTTACCGGGCGGACCTGGTTGGGCAGGGTCGGGCGCAAGGCCGGTGGCGTGATGGCTGGAGTGGGATTCGGCCTCCTGCTGACCGGCGCCGTGGTCGGCGCGGCGACAGCGCCGGTGCCCACCGAGGCACGAGAAGAACCGACCATCACCGCGACACCCGTGGCCAGCTCGAAGGAGACGACTACCCCGGCGCCCGCCGTCGTCGTCGAGGCTGAGGCCAGTCCCAGCCCTTCGCCGTCGTCGTCCCCGAGTCCCTCCCCCACGCCCACGGCGCCCGCGCCCGTGGAACCGGCGGTGGTCGAGAGCGAGCCGACGACGGCGCTCGCCGCGCTCGCCCTGCTCGAGGTCCGCCCCCGTGACCCCAAGACGGGATACGACCGCGACCTGTTCGGCTACCGTGCGGTGGACCTGGACCGCAACGGCTGCGATACCCGTGTCCCGCGTCAAGGAGTTGGCAGGATTTCTTCTCGTTCGAAGTTGGGGATGGTGGGGTCGGCCAGGCCCAGGTGCACCTCTGTTGGCCGGTTCCAGGCGATCGCCTCGTGCGGGCGGATCTGGTTGTATTCGATCCGGTAGTCCTCGGCGCGTTCGATCAGCGTCAAGGCGTCCGGGATCTCGTCGAGGAACAGCCGCTCATACT